>Ga0134102_1000017_pt1 | contig 214490 bp, 202 predicted proteins | sample 13_3_2metaG_FD_94447 | JGI IMG/M metagenome (GOLD analysis project Ga0134102, IMG submission 94447) | Switchgrass degrading microbial communities from high solid loading bioreactors in New Hampshire, USA - 13_49_3.3_201_A3 metaG | ecosystem: Engineered > Bioreactor > Semi-continuous >...
ACAAACCTAAAGATTGTCATCCTTGGAAATACTTTAAATATAAGAGAAAGTCAAAACGTATTACTGCTTAAAACTGTAAGAATGTTTACAGTTTTTTAGTGAAAAAATCATTATATATTGACACCGGGAAAAATAAAGCGGAGCCGAAAAAATTCATTTTTCAGGTTCCGCTTTTCCGTCTTCTTTCTTTTTCGTGTCTTTGATGATGACAATCAGCAATATGACCAGGAGGGCATTCAAAGCTCCGAGCAAAAGCAGCAGCGGTTCCCGGAATCCCTCGACGATGTAACCGAGATAGGGAATCCGGAAGGCGACCTTTCCGATGATGTCGTCCCGACCGACCGCTTCGATCCTGTTCCCTTCATCATCGTACCAGAAATCGAAAGTTCCTTCCATCCGCCGCGCATAACTTTGGGTCTTGAAGGCTGATCGGTCTTCGGAAACATCACCCAAATAATGGATGATGCTCAGTTCGACCAGATCACCGTTTTCCGTTTTCACACGGGCCCAAAAATTGATGACGTCCCCCACCTTAAGCTTGTCCGGGGACGCCTTCACGATGAACACTCCGTCCCTGACCTTGATCTCCGGCTCCATCGAACCGGTCTGCACGATCGCTATCTGATAACCGAAGATGTCCATTTTCTTTTCGGGAAAGAAGAGGGAAACGAAGAGATAGGCGAAAAGGTAGACGATCAAAAGTGAAGGAAACAAGATTTTGAATAAAAACCTTGCCTTCTTCATCTTACCCGATTTCCTTCCAATACTGATTGTTGATCACTTCCTGCCCGTTCTGAATTGAGAAGGGCGGGATTCCGACCGCTTCCTTGACCGCCTGAAAATAGCGGTAGCGCCGGCAATTGTCTGCTCCGTAGACAACGATTTCTCCGGCGGAATACTTGTTGTGTCCCAGCCAGAAATTGAGAACCTGATGACTGTCGGCGGGGGAAATCCAGGCATTCTTGATTTCCTGGAACAGCCCGGCCTGCGCCGCCACCTCGGAAGGCTCTGCGGCGGTCGCCTGCAACGCCTTCCAGAAACGCACTGAACCGTCTCCACTTGCGGTGTAGACGACAGCGTCTTCCTCGACTTCGCCCGACCAGTTCGGAACTTCATCCCAGGCCCAGGCAACCACCCCCGGGGCGGTTCCGGCGTTCACATAATCCTTGGCGATCCAATAGCGGGGGGAGCCATCGAAATTAACTCCATGCTTCACGATGTACCCCTTGAGGTAGATGTTCGTGGAGATGTACCATTCGCTCACCCGGAACCAGGCGTTGCCCTCTCCGGGAACCTGATTCGTGGCGCCGTCGTGAATCGGAAGATAGTAAACCCCGTCTTTTCTCACCGGAAGACTGTCGATTCCGTAATAGTTTGTAGAAACCCAGTCTTCCGTCAGGAGATTGACCATGCTCCACTTGTTGTTCCATCCCCACCAACTGTCTTCAGCGGGAATGTCCTGATCCAAATCCGTGAGAACCGCGTAAACCTGTCCTTTATAGAGGAACTCGGTACCTTCCTTCGGTTTCACCAGTTTTCCCACTTCTTCGAGGACGATGTACCTTTTCCAGATTCCGATTCTGACGTTCGAGTTGCAGACGGTTTCTTCAGAAGTGAGCGCGTTTGTCCATAAAGCATAGGTTTGGGGAAAAGCAAAGATGGCAAGAATGAGATTGAGCAACAAACCAAGCCGATACTTTTTCATGAACACGCCTCCTTCCTACCTGATTTTCAACAAGAAATTCTGAAATTTGTTCTTAAGCTACGACAACGCTGAAGGTGACCTCAAAAGTGATGGCTTTGCCGGCGATCGCGTCATACTCAGCTTTGTTCGCCGGTTCCATGAGGGTGACTTCGATGGTCACGGTCACGGCTTCACCGTTCAATGTGATATCGCTGTTGTTGCCGGATGCGACGGTCGCTGTAACAAAGTTGGCGAGATCTGTTCTTCCATCAATGGCGACGTTGCTGATTACAGCCGAAAGCTTTCCAAGAACGCCGTTGGCTTGATCGCCTTCTTCGGTCCAGGTCACGGTATAGGTCAGGACGACTTTGTCGGTCGCGTCCTCTTCATTGCAATCATCAACGCGCCCTTCAGGGACGAGAGTTTTTCCGGACGAAGCTGCGACATTCACAAAAGTGGTGACTTCTTTTCCTGTGCCGATGTTGACGATTTGATCGCCCTTCTTTTCCGCGTTCTTTACGAAATTCGTCCAATATGCGAAAGTCAAGCCGGATACAATCAAAATCAAAGTGACAAGCACGCCAATTAACAATCCTTTAGTTTTAAACATATTCTCCTCCAAATATTTTCTTCTTTTTGAATTCTTCTGGGTAAAAAGGGGATAAAAAAAGCCAGTTACATTTTAAAAATGCAACTGGCTGCCATTTTCTATCAGGCCCTATAGCTTTGTGCCCCCGGGTTTCCCCGGGTTTACCCATTATTCAATTCTCAAATATTATACCATAAACGTATGCTTCTTACAATATGTTTCTGGTTGGGAATATTTGTAATTTCAATGGCGCATCCCTGTAAAGAGGTTTTTCCCAAGCCTTCCGGTCAGTTTCCGCCAAAGCCGGGGAAGCGCGTCGATGTCGTTCTTCAACAGTTCGATTTCCCGCCGATAACGTTCGATGAATTCTTTTTCCTTCTTTGATGCCCGGCGTACGAACTCCAGATAATCCGGCTTCGAAGCGTCTTCAAACCTTTTCGCTTCCTCAAGGAAGTTTTCTTCAAGTTCGATGAGACCGCGTCTGTATTCTTCCTCATCGACCAGTCCCGCATATATAGCCCTTTGAAGCCATTCGCGGTCGAGCCAGTAGTTCAGGCTTGCCTCCGATTCCCCGAACACCGGGGCTTCCAGAACCCCGAAGGCAACCGGCTTGAAGAGAGAAAGGCAGGGGGCGGACGAGCCCGTTATCCAGATGAATCTTTCCTTGCCCCTCCTTTCCACAACCATGCTTCCGGTCGTGTGGTCTCCGAGGAAGGTTTTGTGCATGCAGACGCTCCGGACGCTTCCCTTTGTGTAGAGTTTTTTCTCATCCTTCGGGTGATGCCGTCTCAGGGCGGCGAACATGTCCTCCAAACCGAAGTCTACTTTCGCCAGGCAATCACAGCCGCTCTTTTGGCGAAGTTTGGATCCTGAAAAATACGTAAAAAGGAAATCGCTGTTTTTGGACGCGAAACCTTTTCCATCCCCGCTTGAGGCTGTGTGGTTTTCGTTCAGGGAAAGGCGGTTGCTGATGTTGTAATGATCGTCTATTTTCTTAAAGACCCAGTCCTTCCCGCTCGTTTCCAACACATAGGCTTCCTCGTCATCGGCTATCAAAAAGGAATTGTCATAATAGAAGAATTTATCGAAACCGCAGTTCCCACCTTGGCCGAATTCTTCAAGCAGGGAAATTATGATTTTCAACGCTTCCTTGGCGCTCTTCCCCCGCTCAAGTCCGAGCCTGAGCAGATCCATTCCCAGGAGGCGCTCCTGTTTTTTGTCTTTGTTTTTGGTGAAGACGGCCTCGTTTCCGATTACGACTCCGTACTCATTGATTCCCATCTCCGCGCCCCACATCCAGCTCGGCTTGACCAGCAGAACCGCGCAGGTTTCCGGAACCTGGGGTATCTTGATGTAAGTGCACATCAGTTTGGTTTCTTTTGTCTTCCTCCGCGGGAAAAAAAGGACCAGGTTTGGTTCGTTCGGACTCCGGTCGCTGTTTTTTCCGAAGATATATCCGGTTTTCGTTTTCTTATACAAGGTGTCGCACATAGTGATCAACTCCTTCCCTCGGAATAATTATAGCATTTTCAAAGGAATAAAGGAATTGTTTTGGAAATGAAAAAACCGCTCACAAAGAGCGGATTTGTTCCATCAATTTTTAACTTGGGTCTTTTTCACCTCGAAGCCGAGCGAGGTTATGGCGTTTTCGATTCTTTCAATCGTGGTTTTTTCTTCATCGAATTCCAGTTTGACTTTGCTCGCATTGAACAAAACGCTCACGCTTTCCTTGACAACTCCCTCAAGGCTCTTGACCGCTTTGTCAATCTTCTGCATGCAGGAAGGGCAGACAAGGTCTTCCAGCTGGATCGTCGCTTTTTTCATGTTGGATTCTCCTTTCCTGAATATTATACCCCATTTTTCTCATTTTCTCAATTTAAAGCCCAGAAGCCGCATTCCGTTCAGGATCACCGCCAATATGCTCGCCTCATGGACAAGCATACCGATGGACATGGTCAGCCAGTCCCCGGAAAGCAAACCCGTAAGCAAAACGATGACGACGCCGACGGCGATGAAGATGTTTTCCCGCATGTTCCGGACCGTCGCCTTGGCTATCCCAAAAGCATAGGGAAGACGTTTGAAATCGGAATTCATGAGCACCACGTCCGAGGTCGCAATCGCGACGTCCGTTCCTCCGCCCATGGCGATGCCGATGTCCGCAAGCGCCAAAGAAGGGCTGTCGTTGACGCCGTCCCCGACGAAGGCGACAACATGACCCTTTCCCCTCAACTCCTTGATGTATTCCGCCTTATCTTCAGGAAGCATGTTGCCTTCCGCTTCCGAAAGGCCCAGTTCCTTGGCGACAAGGTCGACAGTGCCTTGATTGTCTCCCGAAAGGACGATGAGGTTTTCCGCTCCGAGCTTCTTCAGCCTCTCCAAATCCTCTTTGACTCCGGGACGGATTTGGTCGCGGATTCCAAACAAGGCTTTCAATTCCCGCGAGACGGCGACCAGCACGAGGGAATCACCTTTCTTTTCAAAGTTTTTGATGTCTTCCAATGCTTTTTCAAAGATAAGGATGCCTTCCCGCTTCATGAGCGAAACATTCCCGACGGCGACATCCTTTCCGCCGACCTTCGCGACAATCCCTTCCCCTTTTACAACCTCCCTGCTTTCGACAGGTTGCCTCTTTCCCTCTCCGATGTATTTCAAAATGGCTTGAGCCAGGGGATGGTCCGATTCGCTTTCCACCGAGGCGAGATGACTCAGAACTGAATCCTTTTCATCATAAAACTCCACATCGACGACCTCCGGTTTCCCGACCGTGAGCGTTCCCGTCTTATCGAAGACGAAGGTGTCGACCTTGCTTAAGGAATTCATGACCTCGCTTCCCTTGAAGAGGACTCCGTTCCTCGCGCCGTTTCCGATTCCGGCCACATTGGAAACCGGGACACCGATCACCAGAGCCCCGGGGCATCCCAGAACCAGAATCGTGATCGCGAGCGGAACGTCCAGCGTGATCAGTCCGACCAGAGCGGCAAGTACCAGGACGGCGGGTGTGTAAAACTTGGCGAATTTATCGATGAATCTTTCCGCGGCCGATTTGGAATCCTGCGCCTCCTCCACAAGTTCGATGATCCTTCCGAAAGTCGTGTCTTCCCCGACCTTTTCCGCAACCACCCAAAGGGTCCCGTTTTCCAGGAACGTCCCGGCATAGACTTTCGAGCCCGCGCTTTTTTCCACGGGCATCGCCTCTCCGGTGATGCTGCTCTCATTAACGAAACCTTCCCCCGCTTGCACATGACCATCCACGGGAACTTTCGCCCCCGTCTTCACGAGGACGACGTCGCCGGGACAAACTTCATCGACGTCAACTTTCTCAAATTCACCGTCAATCAACTTCAAAGCGGTTTCCGGCGCCATTTCCGTCAGCTCCTTGATTGCGGAGCGGGTTTTGGTGAGCGTCCGTCGCTCCAAGAAAGCCCCGAACAGAAACAGGAAAGCGACGATAGCGGCTTCTTCATAATTTTTGATGATGAAGGCTCCAACGACGGCGATTGTGACCAGGACATCGATGCTCACGACTTTGACCTTCAAAGACTGGAAAGCTTGGATGGCAATTGGAAGGATTCCCAAGACGGAAGCGGCCCCTAAAGCCCAGTTGAATATCGCTTCATTCTGAAATCCCAATTTGCCGACGAAGCCGGTAATGATGAGCGCCAAATCGATCAAAATAATCTGGTTTTTTCTCTTTAAAATGAATCTCTGCACTTAATCCTCCTTCTTCAAGCAAAGAAGGCTTTGTCCAGGGATGCAAGCATTTCATAAACGGCCCTGTATGTTTCGCAGGCGTCCTCCGGAACCATATAATCAGTTGTTATTTCCCGCAGTTTCAGAAACTCAACTTCCAAATCCGGCATCTCTTCACCGGAATCTTGGATTTTCTGATAGATTGCCTTAAAGAGTGTCTGGACTTCCCGCAATTCCGGGTGGTTGCCGTGAACCCTGGCAACTATGGGGATGTATTTGTTCAATTTCTCCAAGTACAGGTTTTTCAACTCTCTGAATTTGTCCATTTGCTTCCTCCGGTATTCTTCGTCTTTACATAAACATTATAACAAAAAACTTGGATTTTTATAAAGAATGTGTTCTCTTTTTCTCTTGAATTGACCAAACATAAAAAAACCCCGACTATTTATCGGGTGACTCAAAAATAAAAACAACTTCTATGATATAGAAGCCTGAAATTTTATATCCTAGCCCTGAGGCTTTGAACAAAAATAAAATGGCGCGCCCAAGAGGATTTGAACCCCTAGCCTTCTGATCCGTAGTCAGACGCTCTATCCAATTGAGCTATGGGCGCATTGGCTTTTGAAAGCATTATATATTATACTAAAAATGTTCCGAAATTGCAACAAGAATATCTCATTTATTTACTTTTGTTTGAAAATTAAAAAGGGAAATTTTTTCTCAGGTTCAATGGTGCAGCGGACTTCTGCCTGAGCCAATCGAAAAACGAAAGAAAAACGGAGCGTTTCCGGTCCGTAAACTATTGATGGTTTTTTCATAACTTGGAAAGGATATCCGAAATCGTCTCCGCAGCGTCCCCCAAAACCAACGTGACGTTCTCTTTCCCATACAAGGGGTTGGGAACGCCGGAGTATCCCGGTTTCAAGTCGTAATTGAAAATCAAAACTTCCGGGCAATCATCCACATTCAAGATCGGCATTCCGTAGATGGGTGTTCCCTCCAGGTTCCTCGCCGCGGGGTTCAGAACATCGTTCGCCCCCACCACAATCGTGAGGTCCGCATTCTTGAAATCCGGATTGATCGCCTCCATCTCGTACAAATCATCATAATCCACGTCGGCTTCCGCCAAAAGAACATTCATATGTCCCGGCATTCTTCCGGCGACGGGATGGATTGCGAACCGGACCGTCGCGCCCTGGGATTTCAACTTGTCAGCGAGCCTTTTGACCAGATGCTGCGCCTGGGCGACCGCCATCCCGTATCCCGGGACGATGATGACGTTCTTCGCTTTTCTCAAGAGTTCCAGGGGGTCTTTCTGTACGGATCCTTGCTCAACCTGCTTCTCCTCGGAAACATAAGCTGCCGTCTTCCCAAGCAGGATGTCGGCCAGCTTCCTGTTCATCGCCCGGCACATGATCTGGGTGAGCAAAAGCCCGGAGGCGCCGACGATCGCTCCCACCGCAACCAGAAGGAGGTCTTCCACCGCCATGCCGCTGATGGCGGCCGCAACCCCGCTGAAACTGTTCAACAGGGAAATCGTGATCGGCATGTCCGCTCCCCCAACGCGGAGCGTGAAGAGCGTTCCGAAGAGGGAGGAGAACAGGAAAGAAAGAATCAGGAAGAGTGTTCCCAGATTCCCCAGATTGACGGCTCCGAGGACGATTGAAGCGGCCGTCAAGACCAGGAAAAGCCCGGTCAGGAAGGTATGCAAAGGCAGGATGACGGGTTTCTGGGGCAGAAGCTTGTGCAGTTTTCCGGCGGCGACCAGGCTGCCCAAGAGGGTTACCATTCCGACGCCTATGGCGAGAAGGGCCGTGGTTTTCGAAAAACCGTCCCCGCCTTCCAAATAGGCGAAAAGTCCAACCAATGCGGAAGCGGCGCCGCCCACACCGTTCAAAAAGGCGACCAGTTCCGGAATCTCGATCATCTTGACCTTGAGCGCGAGGATTACTCCGATGACGGCTCCCACCGCAAGCGCCGGATACAGGATCCAGACGGTCAGGATTTTGTTGTAGACGAGCGTGAGGATGATGCCAAGCCCCATGGCCACCGCGCTCAAGGCGTTGCCAAGAGGGGCCCGCTCGACCTTGCTCATGAGGTGGATTCCGAACAGGACCAACAGGGACAGGACACCGCAGAGAATGTAATAGACTTCCCCGGTGATGACCAAATCAAAAAAGTTCCTAAGCATCGTTCTTCTCCTTGTGGACGAACATCCTAAGCATCCTTCCCGTGACGACATAACCGCCGACAACATTGATCATCGCCAGGACAATCGCAAGGAAACCCAAGCAATATCCGAGAACCTTGTAAGGCGCTTCGATTGCGAGAGCCGTCGCGACGAGGCTGCCGATGACGGTCACTCCCGAAAGGGCGTTCATTCCCGACATCAGGGGCGTATGGAGAAGGCTCGGGACTTTGTTGATGATGAAGTAGCCCACGACCATCGCCACGAAGAAGACGGCCACCAAAACGTATTGGAATTCGGTCATCGAATCACCTTAGCCCCATCGCCTCGAGCGTGCCCGCATGCACGATTTTGCCGTCCTTGGTCACAAGGATCGAAGCGACGATTTCATCGTTCAAATCGAGGACGATTTTGCCGTCCTTGGTCAGGTATTTCAAAAGGTTGTATATGTTGTTGGAAAACATCCAGGTGGAGGCGTTTGGGATCATTCCGGGAATGTTCTTAATGCCCACGATGGCGACGTCGTGGCAAACCACTTCCTCACCGGGAACGGTCAGTTCGCAGTTTCCGCCCTGGTCGACGGAGATGTCGACGATGCAGCTTCCCGGCTGCATGGACTTCACCATTTCCTCGGTGATGAGCACGGGGGCGACTCTTCCGGGAACCAATGCGGAAGCGATGACGATGTCGGCTTTCGCGACATATTCCCGCAGGGCTTCCCTTTCCTTCTCAAGCCATTCCTCGGGCAGGGCCTTGGCATATTTCTTGTCCGGACTCAGCGCCAACTCTTCCGGAATGTTCAGTTCGACGACCTTGGCGCCCAAGGATTTTGCCTGTTCTGCGGCTTCCGGGCGGATGTCCGCGGCATGGACGACGGCGCCCAGAGCCTTGGCGGTGGCGATCGCCCTTAACCCGGCGACCCCGGCTCCAATCACAAGGACGGTGGCGGGTTTGATCATCCCGACCGCGCTTCCAATCATCGGCATGAACTTGGAAAGTTTGTTCGCCGCCAGGAGGACACCTTTGTATCCGGCGCAAGTGCTCATCGAAGAAAGGGCGTCCATGTTCTGTGCCCGGCTGATTCTCGGGATGCTGTCCAAGGTGAGGCCGACCACGCTCTTTTCCGCAAGCCCCCTGATCATCTCATGGTTCCCGGGGGCGGCCGGATGCAGGAAGGTGATCAGGTACTGGCCGGCATGCATCATATCTATCTCATGTTTCCCTTTTTTGACATTAAACTGCGGTTCCTTGACTTTCAGTATGATGTCTGATTCCCGGTAAATGATTTCCGGATCGTCAACGATCTTCGCTCCCGCAGCCACATAATCCGCATCCGGATAGTGGCTGTCGACGCCGGCACCTTTCTCAACCAGCACCTCAAAACCATCCGCAACCATCCTCTTCACGGTTTCCGGAATCCCGGAAACGCGCTTTTCACCCTGCATGATCTCTTTTGGAATTCCTATTACCATATTTCCTCCGTATACAGTTTTTTGCAATTTGAATATATCACAACGCCCTTATTTATTCAAGCGTTTTCAGGCAGATAGTAAAGGGTCGCCCCGGATTTCATCTCCCGGTCTGGAAAAAACCGGCGAGGATCTCCTTGATGTAGTTGTACCGCCGTGCATAGGAATTCTTGACTCTGACGAGTTTCAACCCGCAGGATTCAAGGAATTCCTCCTTCTTCCTGTCCCGTGCCTTCACCGCCTCGTCCTCGTCATGTTCCGGACCGTCGAGTTCGAAGACGATCAGCGGCTTGTCCGTGGTCTTCCGGAAAATCACGAAATCAAACTGGCCGGTGTAATAGAGCGGATCGGGGAATTCCTTGGGCACAATCTTCTTCACCGGGACTTCCTGCCGGATGAAGCAGTTCTGGTCGCAGATCGAGAGGGCGTGTCCCAGGGTTTCCATGAACTCCGCTTCCGTCTGCGAACTGTAGGGTTTGAAGCCCAAAGCCCGAGAGCGGTTCTCGTTTTCCTTCACCTTCTTTTCACCGTTGGACTTGATGTACTGGTAAAGGTCGAAGAAATCGTCGTCCCCCCCGGCCAGTTCCAGCAATCTTCTTTCGCAGGAGTAAAGGACAAGTCTTTTCCTTGCCCGCGAAGTCGCGACATTGATCAGTTCCCGGTTGTTCTTGAGCCAGTTGTAGGTTCCGGGAAGGGTCCTGTCGGTGATTGCGGAAGAAAAGAGGATGACGTCCTTCTCATCTCCCTGGAAGGCGTGGATCGTCCCCACTTCCGCAAATATCCCCTCTTCCTTAAGCAGGCCCTCGATCAGCTCCTTCTGCTTCACGAAGGGCGTGATGATGCCCGCCTTCTCATCGGGATGGGCTTTCAGGTAAGCGACGATCTCCTCCGCTTCGGAAAGGGAAGTGTTCTTGTCCGTCGCCACCGGATCCTTGATGTCCACGAAGACCAAGGGTTTTTCCTCCTGGACTTTGCTTTTGATCTTCAGGCGGTTTTTATAGAATTTTTGGTTATTGAAGGAGATGATTTTTTTGTGACAGCGGTAGTGGGAGGAAAGAAGGATCGGTTTCGTGATGATGTCGACCAACTCATAGACCCGGTAAATCGAATTCTCCAGGTAGTCGTATTTGTCGCCGATCTTGTATTTCTTTCTGAGCCTTTCGTTGTCCTTCGGATCAAGCACGGTGACGGGCTTCAACTGCTCTGGGTCGCCCAGAATCATCAGGTTCTTCCCCCGAAGGATCGGAAGCAGGGAGACAGCCGGAGTGCATTGCCCGGCTTCGTCGATGATCGTCAGATCGAAATGGACTTCGGGAGGCCCGAGCCGACAGGAGGAGACGTTCGTCGTGATGACGATCGGAAACGCCCGCAGGAACTGCTTGAGATTCAATTCGCTGCTCAGGTAGCGGTTAAATTGGGCAACCCGCTCCCCATCGTCTTCGATTTCAAGGATCTTCCGGAACTCCTCATAGGCCGGTTCCAATAATCTCTTGATGTGTTTGGCACCGGTGTAGTACAGGTATTTCCTCAATTCCTCCTCGTCAAAGTCGATAAGTTCTTCAAGGTTCTCCTCTTCAATCGAACCGATCTCTTGAAGCCGCTTTTTCAAATCCACCTGGCTCGCCTGGAGGAAGATCTGAACGGAGGGCTGAGCGATTTGGGAAAGCATCTCCTTCGCGGCATCGGCGCGTTCGTCCAGATCCAATTTCAGTTCGTGTTTCTCCAAAACCTCCGACAGTCTTTTTGTCCGCCGTTCATGGCTGATCTTATTTCGGGCCAAAGATTTTTCAAAGACCTGGATTTCTTTCGCTTTCGCAAGCATCTCCCTGATTTCCTGGATCGCCTCGAAAACGACATCCTTGTTCCCCAAGCGGATTGCGGGGAAGAGGATGGGCCTGTCCCTGTAGGTAAGATTCCGCAGCTGCTGGTAAATGCCGTTGAGCGGGTGATTGTTCTGGGAGGCGACGAGGACGGTCCTTTCCGAAAAGAATGCGGAAAGGATGGTGTTCACGATCGTCTTCGTCTTCCCCGAGCCCGGAGGCCCTTGGACATAGGTCAAAGGATGCTTCAGGGCCTTGTGAATCGCAAGGAGCTGGTCGATGTCGACCTTCTTGTCCAGGAGGATGATTGGCCAGTTCTTCCTCCGCCGCGAAGGGGCCTGGAACCTCCCGAAGAAGGCGAGCAAAGGCTTTGGGGCCCGCTCCTCCTGGAACATCTTCACGATGCCATGGTATTCGCTGTAAAGGTCGACGCTGAATTCCCGTTCCAGATAGTAGACGTGGGGCAGGTCGTCAATCTTGACGTTTCCTTGAACGTATTCCTGAATCTTGTCGGTGATGATCTTCTGGTTTTTCTCGAAATCCTGGAGCAGATGCTGGTCGTCTTCCCCAAGGAACTGGCTCATCCGGAATTTGCCTTCCCCGCTCTTGAATTCCCAGTTCAGACTGACTTCGGGAGCGGGAATGAGCCTTTTGCGTTTAATGTCAAAAAGGAGGCGGCGATAGGCGAGGACATACAGCCCTTCCTCGGTTTTCAAAGAAAGCTGGTTCAGAGCGATTTCGATTGTTCTTCTGAAAGCTTGGTTCTGGTTCAATTGCTTTTGAAAATGGAAGGCTAGTTCTTGGAACTGGACTTCGGAAAGTTCATAATATCCCTTTCTTGTGACCTCTTCGTCGTCGATGCCCGTGATGAGCTGGTAATCGCTCTGACAAGCTTCGCTATCCAACTGATTGCATTCCGCATAATAATTCAAGACATCCAGATTGACAGGGGAAAAGGTCAAAAAACTGTAATTCTCAAAGTTTTCCTTGATATCCGCGATCAGTTTTTCATTGCGGGGATAGTAGGTCCCGTCGATCACTTTCGCGGACTGGATGGAATCGAAATAGATTTTGAGTTCCGTCGGTTCCGGCGCCTTGGCAATGTTGAAGCCGTCGACGGTCAGCATCTTGATGCGGGGGCTGATGTCCTTGATTCCGATCCAATACCTCGTGGTCTCTTTTTTCTGGTTGACATAGATGATGTCCAGCCATTTCCCGTCAATTATCGCTTTGTAGACTGCCCTTCCTATCGGATCCATATTCCACCTCGTTCAATTTAGTATAACATTTTCTCCCATTTTTTTCAATCTCAAGGTCGAGAGGGCACGGAAAAGATTGTTTTTTGTATAATTGAAAAAGGCCCGTTTCCGGGTCTTGAGGTTTAAGCCAGAATATAAGCGAATGATGCCGCGGTTGCGGAAACAGTCATCATCGTGAAAAGCAGGAAGTTGATCATCGAACCCAGCCAGATGTCGCCGGTTTTCTTGTAGGCAACCGGAAATGAACCTCTGCTACATCGTCGTCTTCCCGCTCGACGAAACCGCGCCGCGCCAGTTCAATCGCATTCTGCAATTACATTTCCCGATGGTTCAAATAACCGTGGGTCAAAGCGACAGCGGAAAGTTTGTTCGCTTTGCTTGCTGATTTCGGAGGGTTTTCCGGTGCTCTTTAAAGTACATAAACCTCCTCCAATATATTTTTTGGCCTACCGCGGAATCAGATCGCACCTTTCGCCGCAGCAATGCATTTTTTCCATCCTGCAAGGAGTTTTTCCCTGGTATCCTGGTCCATTTTCGGTTCAAAAACTCTTTCGACGCCGACGTTCTGCCGGATGTCGTCGATGTCGCGCCAATACCCGACCTTGAGTCCCGCGAGATAGGCCGCGCCCAAAGCGGTGACTTCGATGACCTTCGGACGGACGACCCGGACGTTCAGGATGTCAGCCTGGAACTGCATCAGGAAGTTGTTCGCGCTCGCGCCGCCGTCAACATACAGGGAGCTGATTTTTTCGCCCAGGTCCTCTTCCATCGCTTTCAGGATGTCGTATACCTGATAGGCGATCGACTCCAACGCGGCGCGGATGAAATGTTCCTTCTTGGTCCCCCTGGTGAGCCCGATGACCGTGCCTCTGACTTCGGAATCCCAATGGGGCGCGCCCAAACCCACGAAGGCGGGAACGATGTAGACGCCGTTGGTGTTTTCAACCGCGGTCGCATATCTTTCCGTCTCGTCCGCCCTCCTGATCATCCGCATTTCGTCGCGGAGCCACTTCACGACCGCTCCGCCGACAAAGACGCTTCCCTCAAGCACATAGCAGGGCCGCTTGGAAATGCAGGCCGCCAAAGTTGTGATCAGGCCGTTCGTGGACTTCACGGGTTCGTGCCCGGTGTTCATCAGCATGAAGCAGCCGGTTCCGTAAGTGTTCTTGACGGATCCTTTCTCCGTGCAGAGTTGACCGAAAAGGGCGGCCTGCTGGTCGCCAGCGACTCCGGTGATTGGGATCCTGCTTCCGACGATCGCTTCGGATGTGTAGCCGTAGAGATACCCAGACGGGCAGGCTTCCGGAAGCATCGAACGGGGTATTTGGAAGAGTTCGAGCAGTTCGTCGTCCCATTGCAAGGTGTGGATGTTGAAGAGCATGGTACGGGAGGCGTTGGTGTAGTCGGTTGCGAAAATCTTTTTACCGGAAAGCGACCACATAAGGTAAGTGTCGACGGTTCCGAAACAGAGTTCGCCCCTTTCCGCTTTTTCCCGCGCTCCGGGAACATTATCCAGAATCCATTTGATTTTCGTCGCACTGAAGTAGGAGTCGATGATCAGGCCGGTCTTCTCATAGACCATTTCCTGATAACCGTTCCTCTTCAGTTCTTCGCAGTAATCGGCCGTACGCCGGCATTGCCAGACGATCGCGTTGTAGATCGGCTTCCCGGTTTCCCTGTCCCAGACGATCGTCGTCTCCCTCTGGTTGGTGATGCCGATGGCTTCCACATCATTGGCGCTGATGTTCGCTCTGATCAAAGCCTCGCCGATGACCCCGACCTGACTTCCAAGGATGTCCATGGGGTCATGCTCGACCCAGCCGTTCTTCGGATAGATCTGTTTGAATTCCTGCTGGGCGAGACCCTTGATGTTGCCTTCCTTGTCGAAGACGATCGCCCGCGAACTTGTCGTCCCTTGGTCCAAAGCTAAGATGTATTTCATAATTACCTCCCTTTAAACTCTCTCTACACTCTTGGTGGCGATTATGTCAACTCCCGTATCAAGCACATTTTTTACAATCACGTCGCCGCTTTTGACCGGCGCTTCCAAAACCAGTTTCTTCAAAACCTCGAGTGCGGGGAAGACCAACTCCTTCGGAATCGGCTCCTTGGTTTTCACGGAAACCATTCCGATTTTTCCGTTCTTCACAGGCACAATGCTTGTCAGGACCCTTTTTGGGGCTGTGAATTCTTGGATGCCGTATCTTTCGCCGCGTTTGCATAGGTTTCCGGTAACGACTATTTTATCCCCGTCCCGTTCCACCAGCAGCCGGCAGCCCAGCGGACAGGATATGCATATCATTTCTTTGTTAAGCATTTTCTTCCTCCAGTTCGAAGACGATTTGCTTTCCGGCTTTCAGCTTCCGGACGATTTCGCTTGCTGCCTCCAAACTCTCCATCTCCCCCGGCGTCATGATTTGCTTCTTCTTCGCAAGGACCGTTTCGCCGTCAACTTTCAGGACCAGCCTCACTTGCCGATAGACATTGTCCACGCGCATCCGGAAAGTGATTGGTTCATAGTTCTCGTCCCGGTTGAGGAGCTGGGGCACGACATAGCGCACTCCCTTTCCTGTCCGGAGGACTTCTTTTTCCGCCTTGCTGTCTGCGCCCTGCAGGTATTTCACCGCCGAGCGGGCGGCATGTGCGCTTTCCTCGCTCACGTAGTCGACAAGGTCATGGACATGGAGGACATTCCCCGCCGCGAAAATCCCGGGGACCGAAGTCATCAGGTTCTCGTCGACGACAGCGCCGCCGGTGACCGGGGACAGTTCCACTTCCGCATTCCGCGCCAGTTCATTCTCCGGAATCAGGCCAACGCTCAAAAGTAGGGTGTCGCAGCTGATCTCCCTCGCCGTTTCCGGTTTCGGTCTCAGGTTCTCGTCCACCTCGGCGATGACCACGCCTTCGACGCGCTCTCTTCCCTTGATTTCAATCACGGTATGGGAAAAGAGCAGGGGGATGTCGTAGTCCTGCAGGCACTGGACGATGTTCCGGTTGAGTCCCGAAGAATAGGGCATCAGTTCCACAACCGCCTTGACTTTCGCGCCCTCGAAGGTCATCCTTCTCGCCATGATCAGACCGATGTCCCCGGATCCAAGGATTACGATTTCCCTTCCGGGGAGGTATCCTTCGATGTTGACCAGGCGCTGGGCAGTTCCGGCGGTGAAGATTCCCGCCGGCCGCGTTCCCGCGATGTTAATCGCACCCCTCGGCCTTTCCCGGCATCCGCAAGCTAGTACGATCGCCCCGGCGCGGATTTTCTGGTATCCTTCCGTCTGGTTGACGTAGGTCACGACACGGTCATGCGAGATGGTGAGGACCATCGTCTTAAGTTTGTATTCAATTCCTCTGTCCGCCACTTCCCGAATGAAACGTTCCGCATATTCGGGACCGGTGAGTTCCTCTTTGAAAATGTGCAGGCCGAAGCCGTTGTGTATGCATTGGTTCAGGATTCCGCCAAGCGCTTCATCCCTTTCCAGAATCAGAATGTCCCGCTCACCCGCTTCATAAGCGGCCAGCGCCGCCGAAAGTCCCGCAGGTCCGCCGCCGATGATCACAAGTCTTCTTTCAGTCATTCTTTTACCCTCCCCACGACTACCTTCGAATTTCTTCCGAATTTGGTTATCTCCGTATAATCAAGATTAAGTTCTTCGGAGAGGATTTCCATCAGCCTGGGCAGGCAGAACCCTCCCTGGCAGCGGCCCATTCCGACCCTCGTCCTCCGTTTCAAACCGTCAAGGTCGCGCGCGGCCAAAGGCCTCCTGATCGCTTCCCTGATCTCCCCTTCCGGAACGACTTCACAGCGGCAGACGATCTTCCCGTAAAGAGGATTCTCCTTGATGATCGCCGCCTTCTCTTCTTCGCTCATTGCGGCGAAATGGGGGATGGCCTTCCGATACGGCTTGAAATCCGCCTTCGGCTTCAATTTCAGGGCGGAAGCGACTTCCTTCGCGACGTCGACAGCGATCGCCGGCGCCGCGGTCAATCCCGGGGATTCGATTCCCGCGACGTTGTAGAATCCGGGCACGTCCGAGAAACCGATGATGAAATCATCCCCGAGACTGTGGGCGCGGATGCCGCTGAAATTGGTGATGACGGCCCGCTTGTTCAACCCGGGGATTGTCCTTTTGGCCTTTTCCCAGACCTCGTTCAGGCCTTCGACGGTGGAGGAGAGGTCGCGTTTGTCCTCGATGTCCTGGGCGTTCGGACCGACGATGATGTTCCCATGGGTCGCCGGGGTGATCAAAACACCCTTGCCCATGGCCGTCGGCGTCTGGAACAACGTCAAGGAGGTGTATTCCGCATAGACCTTGTCCAGGAGGAAGTATTGACCCTTGCGGGGAACAATCGTGAATTTCCTTTCGGAAATCTGGTTGTTCAATTCGTCGGCAAAGACACCCGCACAATTGATGACGATTTTCGCCTCCAGTTCTTCCCCGTCGGCCAGATAGACCTTGATCCCGTTTTCGCTTCTTTCCAGTTTTGCGACTTCCGCAAGCATCCTAAACTTAACGCCGTTTTCCGCCGCGTTTTCCGCGAACGCCACCGCCATTTCGTAGGGGCTTGCGATGCCGCTCGTGGGCGCATACAGAGCTTTCGTGACCTCCTGGGAAAGCCCCGGGACCATTCTCCTGGCTTCATCCCCGGAGATGATCCGCAAATCTTCGACGCCGTTCGTCCTTCCCCTGGCCAAAAGTCTTTCCAGGACTTTCTCCGAATCCTCGTCGAAGGCAACGACCAGGGCCCCGTTCCTCTTGAAAGGAAACTCCAATTCCTTCGATAGTTCATCGAACATCCTGTTGCCCAGGACGTTGTACTTCGCTTTCAAGCTTCCCGGTTCCGGATCATAACCGGCATGGACGATGCCGGAATTAGCTTTCGTTGCCCCGCAGGCAACGTCGCTTTCCTTTTCCAATACCAAAACCTTGGCTTGGTATTTTGCAAGCTCGCGGGCGACGGCAGAGCCAATCACACCGCTGCCGATGATGATGATGTCTTGCATAATCAATTCACCTTCCTTCTTCTAAAAACAGAAAAAAGTCACAAAAAAGCACAAATGGCTGCCGCCATTTGCATATTTATTGTGACTCTCTTGTTCTCTCTCTAAAATAATGATATGCAATTTTTAGTGACCTTATTTCCTGTGGATAGGATACCATAATTGAAAGCGCTTGTCAAGTGGACTTGATTTCCCATAAAGAAAAAAAGGAGATTGTTCTCCTTTTCATTCCGTGGCTGCTTTCAAGAGCCGAATTGTTTCCGCCATCTTCGGCAAGTCGTCATGCAGTTTCAGGACAAGGCTGCCGACGAAGGCCCCGTCCGCACCCGCCTCCTTCACCATCCTGATGTCTTCAGGAGAGGAGATTCCGACGCCGCAATAAATGAGGTTTTCCAATTTTAATCCGTTTCTTAAATAGTCGATGCAAGCTTTCAGGGTCGGAAATTGGGGGTTGATTTCCTTCCCCGGTTTCGATTGCAGATAAATGAAGCCGTTGGTCGCCTGCGCGCTGGCGATTTCTTCTTCCGGCATGTGGAATTGGATGTAACTGCTGACCTTGATCCCTTCAGCGATCAACAGCGACCGAACCTCGGGATGACTGTTTCCGATGTAGATTAGATCCCGCAGCCCGTTCTTAAGGGAAAAGTCCAGAAACTCTTTGACGCCGATTTCCATGATCGTGTGCTCGTAAGCCAGAACAATGAATTTCGCTTCCGGATTCTCTTCCTTAATCCTGACAATCGTCTTCATGTATTCGCGGTAATCGGCGCAGGCATCCAAGGCTCCGTTCATCCGCGCTCTGATGTAATCACTTTCCAGATAACAGTTCCTGGTTGGAAAGTCTATTTCAATGATGTCGCAACCTGCTTTGATGTATTCCTTCGCGATCCTCACGCTGTGTTCCAGCGAGGGGTATCCCAAAGATAGATAACAAATCAATTTCATTATTTTCTTACCTTTCCGTAAAAAGCGTCGAGAATGATTCCTCTAAATCCTTCTTCATCGGGAATGACGGGATTGGTCTTCGTGCAGCCGTCCTTCGCCGCCAATTCGATGATCATGTCCATTTTTTCATGGATTTCTTCTTCCCCAAGGAGTTCCTGCAACGACAGGGGAAGATGCAGTTTTTCGTTCAAAGAAAGCAAGGCCTGCACAAAATCACTTTCCGCTATCCCTTCCGCAAGCACCCTATACCTTTCCTTCGCCGTCTCGCTTTTCTCGTTGAAGGCGGCGACATAGGGAAGCAGGACGGCGTTCGCCAAACCGTGGGGCAGTTTGAAGACGCTGCCAATGGCGTGGGCGAGGGAATGGGTGATTCCGAGGGAGACGTTTGTGAAAGCGAGGCCGGCGATCATCGAAGCGTTGAGCATCATTTCCCGGTATTCCAGGTTCCCTCCCTCCTTGTATGCGAGAGGAAGGTAGGTGTAAATGTCGCGGACGGCCTGCTTCGCAAGAATGTCCGAGAGGTAGTTGGCTCTTGTGGAAACGAAAGCCTCAACCGCGTGGCACATCGCATCCATTCCGGTTTCCGCAGTCAGGCGGGGCGGCAGCGACCGGGTCACGACGGGATCCAAAATCGCGATGTCCGGAACCATTTCCATGTTCCCGATTCCGTATTTGATTCCGCCTTCCGTAATCACGATCGAGCGCGAAACCTCGCTCGCGGTTCCTGCCGTGGTGGGGATGCAGACCATGATCGCTTTGTTGCGCAGTTTCGGAAAACGGGATTTGTCCATCAGGAATTCCAGGGAAGGCACTTCCGGATGTTGTTGAAATTCGCATCGGATGCTCCGAAGCCCGCGGAGTAGTTTTCATAAAGGCTGTAGGTCACGCCATATTCTCTTGCGACATAGTCAACGCCCTGAGCGAATCCGAAACCGAATACGCTGATTCCATTGGATTGCGTACCGCCGACAAAGCCGACCGCTCTGGCTTGGCTCGTCGGTGTGAAATGATAATCGTCATCGGTGAAGAGGACATCGTTGTTTTCGTTCACCAGAACAGCCAAAGCGCCCGCAAGGAAGGATCCTTCATTGACCGAAAAGAGGACTTCAATGACATTGTCATGGATTTTTTCCTTTGTTGTGGGATTGGTGTTCGCGAAGTCATTGAAAATGACGAAAGTCGTGTCGGGGTATTTTTCCGCAATCGACTTTCCGGAACCGTCGTTTGTAATTAAAGCGTCGAAGTTGTACTCCAGCGAAAAGACCAGGTCATAACCTTCTTCCGCAAGCAAAGTCAAAGAGCCCGGAATGTCGTCTGCCGTTGTCACGACGTTGACAGTTGATGTCAAAGTCCCGCTCGGCCTGTCTGAGCCCTTCGATGGCAAATTGGTTGTACCCGTTGTCATTAGGTCCGGCAGCGGATACGATCAAACCGACTTTCAATTTGTCCGAACCGTTGTTTCCGCCGCAACCAAAGGCGAATAAACCGACAAAAACAAGAACCAAGGCAAATAAAATCTTTTTCATTTTCTCCTCCTTTTTTTATTTCACTTGGTTTATATAAAATTTAAATTTATCGGTCCTATAGCAGCATTTAAAAACTTCGATGGGCAGTTCGCGGTTTCCGATTTTCCCGTAAGTTACGGCTCTGAAAAGGAGAATCGGCATCCCTTCCGGAACGTCGAGCAGATCTGCGGTGTCCCCTTCCGCAAGTATCGCCTCAATCGTCCGCGTCGCTCTGGTGATCGTCACCCCATACTCCTGCTCAAGCACTTCATACAAGGAATTCTTCTCGAAATCATGCTTTTCCAAACCCGGGAAGTACTTGGCGGGAAGATAGGTCGTCGTCCTGTTGATGGCTTCCCCATCCGCGAAATACAGCCGGTCCAACCGCACCACCATTTCGTCTTTCGATATTTCCAATTGCTTCGCCCTTTTCGCATTCACCGGAATCACGTCGATAGAAAGGACTTTCCGGCTCGGAACCATTCCCAGGTTGATGATGTCCTGGGTGCAACTGGTAATCGAAAAAAGGTTCTGTTTTCCTCTGTCCCCTTTCACAAACGTCCCTTTTCCTTGGATCCTGTAAAGATAACCTTCATTGACAAGATCGTCGATGGCCTTCCGAACGGTGATCCTGCTCATTCCGTGCTTCGCGATCAACTCCCTTTCGCTCGGAATCATCTGGTCGTCGACCAGCTCCTCGTTTTCGATCTGCCTGATGATTTCTTCTTTCAGGATGATGTACTTGGGGACTTTGTAATTTCCATACAACATTTTATCCTCCTCTCCAGATGTAATGTCATCATGTTGTCATGACCACCTGCCTATAGTATAAAACTTTTTTTTCCTTGTCAATATTCCAATCAAAAATGTTTAAAACAAAAAAAGATCCTTTTTTGGATCTTTTTCTGAAACCTGATTTTCAGTTGGATTTCTGATAATCCCGCCAGAGTTCTTCCCTGCTGGTGGAACAGGCGATCGCGCCGCTTTTCATAATGTCCTTCACCTGCTTTTCGGTTGTAATCAATCCTCCGGATATGTAGTTCGCAGGGCATTCCTTCATCAAGGCCGCAATCACCTCAGGAATGATTCCGGGCATGATTTCGACGTTTTCAATCTTATGCCGGATGATGTTGGCTTTGGCGGTTTCGAAGGACTGGGAATCGATCATGAAAACCCGGTAAACGGAAGCGAGGCCATGGTTTTCCGCCCACTTGATCACGCTGCTCTTGATGGAAATGATACCGTCCGGGTTGACGAATTCCTTGATGTACCTGACTGCTGTTTCATCCTTTCCGAAGCCTTCAATCATATCGAAATGGAGAAAGATGACCTTCCCGCGGGCGTGCGCTTTGTCGACGAGCCGCTTCACGTTCAAGATGTCTCCGTAAAGCAGGAAAATCACCGGACATCTGCTCGCAAGCGCCCTTTCGAAAGCGGCGTCGTCCTTCACCGCGGCGATTATTTTTGATTCTTGAAAGTATTTGCTCAAATCCATGTTGGCCACCTCGTTTGCTGTTGGAAAAATTACGTTTTTGTGATAAGATTTATTGGGAGGATTTGTATGAAAAAAGCTAGAGACTTAACATTGATTTTCTTCATTTACGCAATTGCTTTCATCGCCATTTTTTTCTTCTATAGACTCCTGCCCTGGGAGAACTTCATCCTGAAAGTGATCGTCTGCGACATCTTCGCAACAATCCTGGTCTTCATCTTCAGCGTCGTTTTGAAAAACTCGTCGGTCTACGACCCCTACTGGAGCGTCGCTCCTCTGGCGATATTTCCGTTTTTTGTACGGAGCTTCGACAGCAAAACCCTGCTGCTGCTTGTTCCCCTCGCCGTTTGGGGAATCCGTCTCACCCTCAATTGGGCGAAGACCTTCAAGGACCTCTCCGTCCAGGACTGGCGCTATGATCATTACCGGAACGTTTCGGGAAGGCTTTGGCCCCTGGTCAACTTCTTCGGAATCCACTTCATGCCCACCATGATCGTCATCGGCGTCATGCTTCCGGGTTTTCTTTACCTTGAAAGCGGGGAAGGGATGAACATATGGACCGCCTTCGGCTGCCTCGTCTCAATCCTCGGAATCGTTCTGGAAGCAGCGGCGGACGCTACCGCCCACCGCTTCCGGAAGGAACATCCGGGCCAGGTCAACGACCGCGGCCTTTGGAAATATTCCCGTCATCCGAACTATCTGGGAGAAATAACCTTCTGGTGGGGCGTGTTCTTCATGATGCTTTCCGTCGAACCGGAATCATGGCATTTCTTCGTCGGTCCGCTCGCCAACACCCTGCTCTTCATCTTCATCAGCATCCCGCTCATGGAAAAAAGGCAACTGCGGAACAAGCCGGACTACCAGACTTACCGCGAGGAAACCTCCATGCTTCTTCTGCTTCCGAAAAAGAGGAAACGTCCGGTCACTTCTTCTTCCCGTGGATGATCAGAGGTACGAGCATCTCGTCCCTGGTCAGTCCCGCATGGTGCCCCTTGTAAGTTTTCACCCCGACCATGTTGAAGATGTAAGGACCTACGGATATGGCCAGAAAATCGCCCAGGAAGTCATCCAAAAGCGGATGCTTCTTTCCGGTTCCGAGCAATTCTTCTTGGTAAAGCCGTTCTTTGGAATAAAGCAAAAACTTGTCGCCGTATTTCCGCCGGAAAAGGGAGACGAACTCTTCCTTTTTTTCTTTTTTGACGAAAAAATTGCAGGCCCGGGGTTCGATCGAAGGTTTCCGCACCAGGCAGGCCATCAACTCCTCATCGTCGAGCACGAAGATTTCCTCAACATCCACCTGCCCGTGATCGGCAATCAGAACCACCAGGGAATCCCCGCCCAGGGAGTTTGTGAGCCGCTCATATTCCCGGTTCAGCTCCCGCACCATGGCCGCGGTTTCCAAAACCTCCACTCCGTGCTTGTGTTCCGTCGCGTCGGGCTCGGACCAATAGACATAAGCGAAAGTGCGGTTGGGGCGCCTCGCTATCTCGATCGCCCGATCGACTTGGCTTCCGAAAGTGGGGTAACCGTCAGGACGGAAGTTCGGAAAGAGTTCGAAGGTCTCGACATCAGGGGAGGCTTTCCTGATCTTTTCATAGATGCTTTCGTATTTCAGATATTTTTCGGAAAGTTTCTCTTCCAGTTTCTTTTCAAAGTCATAGAAATCCTGGTTATAAAAGACGATGACGTTGGCGTCTTCGTTTTTAAAATACTGGGTCCAGCCGATGTAGCCCGTGACATAGGGAGGAAGCCCCGACATGACGGCGTTCGTCGCCGCAACGGTCGTCGGCGGAAAAACGGACGTGATCTCCTTCTTGAAATCCCTCTTCATGCCGGAGTTTTCCTCAAGGAATTTGAAAAGGTTCACTCCGAAGCCGTCAAGCAGGACCAGAAAAACATGCCTGTAGCCTTTTTCCAAGGCCGCGTCAAGTTCCGGCAAGGTTGCATATGCCGCCTCCGCCCCGTAGTGCTTCAATATTGAATTCGTCACGTTGAGAATCGAATTACGATAATCCGGATGTCTGATTTCCATTTGTCTTCTCCTTTGAAAATAATTATACCACACATCCCCCCTTCCGCAAACAATTGCCTCGGAATTTCCTTGAAATGCGCCGGGAAATGTGTTAAAATAATTAAGCAAAAAACGCGGGTATGGCGGAATTGGCAGACGCGCTAGACTTAGGATCTAGTTCTTCGGAGTGCAGGTTCGACTCCTGTTACCCGCACCAATTTGGAAGGACAGTTTGATACCAAGTATCAAACTTTTTTGTTTCGGAATCATTCGCGGGTTTTTATTCAAACCAGTCGATCAACGCGGTTAATTAAATAAATCTAAAAAAGGTCCATGACGTTTCTCATTTTTCACAAACACATGGACTTTTTTGATTTTGATTTCCCGTAGTAAGTAATCAGAAGAAAAGATCATTTAATGATTTTTGAAAGTTGTCTCGCGACTTCCCAAAAACCCAAATCAGTTAAATGCACTCCGTCCACCGAGCCTTCGCATCCCAATCTCCTGATGATTTTTTTGCCGTCGATGAAGGTTACGCCGTATTTTTCCGCAATCTCCTTCTGAAGCTTATAGAAGCCCTTCCGGAACTTCTTGAGGTTGTCGTCAACAAGCACCAAGCCTTCATCAAAATGACTTACCAGGTACACCTTGATGTTTTCCCTGTTCACCAGGTTTTCCATGAAGTAGGGAAATCTTTCTTTGAAGTGCTCATAGGAAGGCGAATTGGCTTCGACCTCGAACAACAAGTATTTCACGTTTCTTTCTTCAATGATTTTATTGATGATTGTAAGCATTTCCCGCTCGAGTTTGCAGCTTCCGGAAAAGCCCAAATTGATAACATTCCAATTCTTCATCCTGCCCAATATTGAACAATAATCCATGCCCGGTCTGGTTGCGCACCCCCCTTGGGAGATCGATGTCCCATAGACAAGCAGGCAATCCATTTCTTCCTCAATAAATTCAAAAGGGGCGTCATTTTCGACTCCGATGCCAAGCCCGAGCACTGCTTGATAAAGCGGGAAATACAGGCGGAATTTGGATTCTTTTCTGTTTACACCGCTTATCAGATCGAGTTCATATTCCGGGGAGTTGGTTTTTGTGGAATTGAGGAAGTACCATTTTTTTCCCTTTTGCACATATAAACTAAAACCTACCGTTCCCACCGCCGTCATATGGGGCATATACGCCGCATCAGCCAACTTTGCCCTGATTTTGATGAAACTGGACCTGGTTTTAAACTCCAGGTTGTACCCGGAGGTGTGCCATTTGAGCGTCTCGACATTTTTGCTTACAAAGGAATCGTCCAAACGGTTGAACGAACCGTTTTTCAAGCCTTTTCCCAGCATGTATTTATTGATTATTCCCCCATCGACTTCATACCATTTTACAGCTAAATCCGTGCAAGGTTTGGATTCTCCCATGTTTTTGTCAATTTCTTTTATATCCTTTAATTCCATGATCTTCTCCTTATGCTATTGAACTGTCATCAAGTCAATCATTTTCAACAATGATGAAATGAAAGAAACTCATTCCCGGCAGCCAAAGCCTTTTGTCAAGCAATAACGCTCCCGAATCAGGGGATTCAGGAGCGTCTCGTGTTGGCATCCTTGATGATCCAGACATCGAACCAGGAAGCGAATCCTGCGCTGGTTTCAAAGAAGTCCTTGTGTTCGCCGCTGTTCGGATCGAGTTGGGCGACCGTTTTCCCGCCGCTGATGATGAGGACAGTGGGCGTAAGCCTGACTTCCTTGTCCAGGGGACTTCCTTTCTCAATCAGGGATTTTGCAACCGCATAGATTGTGACGTTCCGCTCTTGGATGAATTCCTCGAGCACCGGCTTAAAGCTCATGCAAGCACCGCAGGTGTCGGAATAGATGTAGAGGACGAAGCTGTTTTTGGATGCGATTTTCTCCAAGACGCTTTGGTAATCCAGATCCTTCAGCTCCGCTTTTCCGTAGTCCTCGGCGGGTAGTTGTACCGGCCCGGGTTGAGAGCCGCAGCCGCAGAGGATGAGGAAAAGGAAGAGCAGGAAAAGAAGTTTTTTAGTCATTATCCAGCGGAGTGAGGACATCGAAGTCGATTACCAAATAGTCAACCCGGTGGAAAGCGTAGTAGTAGTTGTCGTCGTCATAATATTGCTTCACCTGCACGCTGTTCTTCCCCTCATAACTCCAATAGCAGCCGACGTTCCAGATTCTGTCTGCATCCCAGCCCAGCTTCACAAGCATCTCCTTCGTCATCATCGCGTAGCCGCCGGCTCCGCACATGACGAAGATGTTCTTGTCCTTGGGGAAAATCTCTTCCAGGATGAGCATCGATTCTTCATAGTTGGGGACGTATTCTCCCTCTTCGGTGATTCTGAAGAGGCTCCGCCCCTGGTATCCTTCTCCGACTTCTTCCGGAAGACCGTAAACGGGAGCGAGATAGGGGTAGGGAACCACTTCGAAGCCCCTGATATATCCGCTCAAATATCTGTCCCCTCCGACATTTTCAAAATGGGCCGGGTCGACGAGCATCCTCATGTCCCGGTAGACTGTGTCCTTACGGCCGAGGTAATTGTCGATGGTGTAGATGTTGATGTTTTTGTCGATTCCGAAATTCCCAAGGTAACCGTCTGAAATTTCCGGTTTGGGAAGTTCATCGCTTCTGCATCCGACAAGAAAAATGATTGCAAACAAAAAAACAATGATTGCTTTCTTCATGGATGGCATCTCCTCAAAAAATCTATAAATATTATAGCATAGGAAACAACCCGCTCACAAGGGATGAAAAAGGCGTTACTCAAAAAGTAACGCTTTTTGTAATGGTCTAAAGCGAGCGGATGAGCAGATTCACGCCCAGAACGGTTTCGGGGCTGCCCGTGATGTCGGATACGGCCGCCTGGAACCTCTCCCCCTTGTCCATCCTTTCCGCAAGCTTCCCCGCCAGGTCCTTGGAGATAAAGCCGATGTGTTCGCCCTTCTCATTGACGACCTTGATGGCGTTCGGATCATGGGGATTGTTCCTGTCCCGTTCCAGCCTGATCCTTTCCCCGATTTTCATCTTCTTGATGTATTCCTGCCTTCCTTCGTAGGTGACACCGACAACTTTCGTATGAAACCGCATATGACCCTCCCTAGATTTTTATAACATATTCGCAGGTTTGTTCCCTGATGTTCTTTTTCGGATTGAACCTTTCGGTGAGTTCAAAGTACACCCTGTCGTTCAAAGCGATGTCCCGAATGTCGTCCAGAAGGGAGTTTGTAGAAAAGTGGTGGGACTTCCCGCCCCTCTCCTCCAGGAATCCGAACCTTCTTTCCGGATTGATGCTTTTTACAATCCCTTCTTTCCTCTCCGCGAGCAACTTCTCCTTGAGGATTTTCTTGCACAGGTTTCGGAAGGTCCGATATTGCTTCCGGAAATTTTCCTCGGTGATCTCTATTTTCTCCGCGTTTTCCAATTCCTCGCTCACCGACCAGTTGTTCTTCTTCCGCTCGTAATACAGCAAGGAATCAAGCAGTTTCACGGCTTCCCCTTCGCCGAGCCCTGCATAGAGCGTCCTGAGATCCACCAGGAGCTTGTTCAGATACCCAAGATTCTGCCGGTTTTTCAGCAGAGCGAAAGTGAAATATTTCCCGGCTTTGGCTTCTTCGCCCATCTCCCGGTAAATCAAACCCAGTTGATGGTAGAGGAACCAATCCTCCTTCGCTTCCAGCGCTTGCTTCTTTTTCTCAATCGCCCGGGTATAATCCTTTTGGAAAAGCGCGATTTCCGACTGGAGATTGATGACGAAAGGTTTGTACTTGGCTTCCTTCAAAGCAAGCAGATCCGCGCAGATCTCCTCCGCTTTCGAATATTCCCCAACTTCCGCATAATACTTCGCCATTCCGTATCCCAGCTGTTCGTATTCCGAGGCGATCGTGTTTCCGTCCTGGCTTTTGAGTTCCTTAGAATAATCCTTGAAATCAAGGCGGTCAAGGAATTCCCCGAAAAGCTTCTTGTTCAGGTTCGGATTCTTGAACAGAATCTTCGCCAAGAGATAGCGGTAGTTCTTGTCGTCGCAATAATCGAGGTAATCAAGAACTTCATGGAGATAAAGATTGACGTTGAAATCATCAGCCTTGATGAGGTCGTATAGCAGCCACAAATATGTCGAAGCGTTGTTCGCCTTGAAATCAGCGACGCTGTTGCTTTCCAGATCGAAATGCTCGTCGCTGATGTTCGTCATCAAGTCGAACGCATGGCTGAGGTCGTCCAGTTTCTTGGATTTCCTGGCGCAGGCAAGCAGGCGGTTGTTGAAGTGGGGGGTGAGTTTGCCCCCTTCCTGAAGCATCTTCCTGTATTCTTCATACGCTTCCTGGAACTTGCCTTCTTGGTAGAGTTTGTCTCCGTTTTCTCTGTGATTCAATTCCATCATCCCCTATCTTTTTATACCACAATTATACCATGCCGATAATGATGTTGCAACAAGCAATGAAAAAAGCATGCCGCAAGCATGCTTCCAGGGTTTTTTGAAATGTTGAAAAAGATTCGGGATATTATTGAAAAGAGTTTTGATTTATCCCTTTATATTTTTACCCGAAGAGCAATTCTTTAAGGAAAAAATAAAAAAGAGCCGAAAAAGGATTGCCGGCTCTTTTTTTGTTTCATTTCCGGGGAAAACCGGACTCAATCATCGGTATTCCCTCTGTTCTTTATGGAGGATGATCTCCTTGCTTTTCATCAAGCGGATGATGTTGCTTCTTTCGTTGTCATCAAGCTTCTGGACGATGTACTTAATTTTTTCTTGCATGTCGGGAATCATGATGTGCTCAATCGCGTTGACCCGCCTTCTGGTCTTTTCAATCTCATCGGCGAGCATGTCGCAGGTCTTCTCCAACTCCGCAAGCCTGACCATTTTCGGAAGCAGCCTGGAAAGCGCAATGATCGCTTCATCAAGCTCGCTCGGGGTGAAAGCGAAGCCGTACGTAAGGTCAATCTTGCCTTCATCCTTGACTTCCAGATCAGGAACCTTGATGTTCATGATCGTCTTCGCGTGCGTCTCAATACCCAGCGCCTTCGTCGGAACCATCAAGGCTTCGTAGATTCCCGCCCTGCTCATCTTGAGTTTGGCGCTGGAAAAGCGGGCGACGATCCTTTTCAGTTCCTGCTCGACCTCGATCCTGAGGTTGCGGCTCTCCTTGATCACCGCCATGAACTGGCGGACCATCTCGTCCTGCTTGTCCTTGAGGAGTTTGTGCCCCCTCTGGGCGGTCGCGAGCTGCCTTTTCAGGCGCGTAAGTTCCATCCGGGTGGGATTGACATGCGTGAGCGCCATGTTCACTCCTCCTCGGGATAGTACTTCTCGATGTTCTTGAGACTGATGCGTTTCAGTTCGGATTTCGGAAGAATTGTGAGAAGTTTCCAGCCAAGATCAAGCGTTTCTTCGATCGAGCGGGCCTCGTAGTAGCCTTGCGAGACGTACCGGAGTTCGAACTGCGTCGCGAATTCCGCATACAGCTTATCCATGTCGCTCAAAGCCGCTTCGCCGAGGATCGTTGCAAGTTCCTTGGCTTCCTTGCCGCGAGCGTAAGCCGCGAAAAGCTGGTTCATCGTCTCCGCATGGTCCTCGCGCGTCTTCCCGGCGCCGATGCCCTTGTCTTTGAGACGGCTCAGGGAAGGAAGAACGTCAATCGGCGGGAAGATTCCCTTCAGATAGAGTTCCCTGGAAAGAATGATCTGCCCTTCCGTGATGTATCCCGTGAGGTCGGGAATCGGGTGGGTCTTGTCATCCTCGGGCATCGTCAGGATCGGAATCTGGGTGATCGAACCCCTCTTGCCTCTGATCCTTCCCGCCCGTTCGTAGAGGCTGGCGAGGTCCGTGTACATATAGCCGGGATAACCCCGTCTTCCCGGAACCTCTTTCCGCGCCGCCGACACTTCGCGCAACGCTTCCGCATAATTCGTGATGTCGGTGATGATGACGAGGACATGCATGCCTAAATCATAGGCGAGGTATTCCGCACAGGTGATCGCCATCCTGGGCGTCGCGATTCTTTCGATCGCCGGGTCGTTCGCCAGGTTCATAAAGAGGACGGACCTTTCAATCGCCCCGGACCGCTTGAAGTCCTGGATGAAGAAGTCCGCTTCTTCAAAGGTGATTCCGACCGCGGCGAAGACGACGGCGAACGCTTCGTCCTGGCCTAAGACTTTCGCCTGGCGGGCGATCTGCGCCGCCAGTTTCGCGTGCGGAAGACCGGAACCCGAGAAAATCGGGAGCTTTTGACCGCGGACGAGGGTGTTGAGCCCGTCGATCGCGCTGATTCCGGTCTGGATGAACTCGGACGGATAGTCGCGGGCGACCGGGTTCAGGGGCGAACCGTTGATGTCGCGGACGACCTCGGGGATGATTTCCCCACCCCCGTCGATGGGTCTTCCCATGCCGTCGAAGACGCGTCCGAGGATGTCGGGTGCAAGCTTAATTTCGATTCCGCGTCCCAGGAAGACCGCCTTCGCTGTGGAGATCCTCAGGCCCTGCGAGGAACTGAAGAGCTGCACGAGGGCCTTGTCTTCGTTCACTTCCAAGACCTTGCCGATGCGTTCTTCCCCGTTCGCTTGTTTTATCTTGACCAGTTCGTCATACTTCACGCCTTCAACTTGTTCGACCAACATCAAAGGACCGACGACTTCTTTGATTGTCTTGTATTCTTTAGGCATAGAAGTCATCACCTTTCGTCAGGTTCTGAAATTCGGAGTTGATCGCCTTCATGATGTCCTCGAATTCCGCCGCGAATTCGTTCTCGCGGATGTATTTCATTCTTCCGATCCGTTCGCGGACCTTCATGTTGATGATCTTGTTGAAACTGGCGTTGGCCTTGAGGGCGTCCTTCCCCAGATGGTACCAGGTCAGAATCGCCTTCAGGATGCCGTATTGCTTGTACAGGGAGGTATAGGTGTCGACCTCGTCGAAAGCGATCTGATGGAGGAAGTCCTCCCTGATGCTCCTTGCGCATTCCATCGTCAGGCGGTCGGAGAATTCAAGGGAGTCTACTCCGACCAGACGGACGATTTCTTCAAGTTTCGATTCCTCCTGAAGGATGTCCTTCGCTTCCTGGACCTGCTTCGACCAGTCCGGCTTCACGTTTTTGTTGAAATAATTGGCGAGTTCGTCCTCATATAACGAATAGGACCTAAGCCAATCAATTGCCGGGAAATGCCGCCTGTAGGCGAGGGCGGAACTCAGGCCCCAGAAGACCTTCACAATCCGCAGAGTCGCCTGGGAGACCGGTTCCGAAGTGTCGCCGCCGGGGGGCGAAACCGCGCCGATCGCGCTGATCGCGCCGCGGCGGTTCCCTTTCCCGAGCGTCTCCACGAATCCCGCGCGTTCATAGAACTCGGCGAGCCGGCTGGAGAGGTAGGCGGGATAGCCTTCCTCGCCGGGCATCTCTTCCAAACGTCCGCTCATCTCGCGCAGAGCCTCAGCCCAGCGCGAGGTCGAATCGGCCATGATCGCGACCCGGTATCCCATGTCCCGGTAGTATTCCGCAATCGCTATCCCCGTGTAGATCGAAGCTTCGCGGGCGGCGACCGGCATATTCGAAGTATTCGCGATCAGGACCGTCCGCTTCATCAGGCTCTCGCCCGTCTTCGGATCCTTGAGCTTGGGGAATTCGTTCAGAACGTCGGTCATCTCATTGCCGCGTTCACCGCAGCCGACATAGACGATGATGTCCGCGTCCGCCCATTTCGCGAGCTGATGCTGGACGACGGTCTTTCCGCTGCCGAAGGGTCCCGGAATCGCGGCGATGCCGCCGATCGCAATCGGGAAGAGCGTGTCGATCACCCTTTGACCGGTGACCATCGGCTCTTTGGGAGCGAGTTTTTTCTTGTAGGGGCGGGGTCTGCGCACCGGCCAGCGCTGCAGCATCGCCAGTTCCACAACCTCCCCTTCAGCCGTCCTGATCTTCGCGATGGTATCGGTTATCTTGAATTCGCCTTCATTTATTTCCAAAACCGTTCCCGACAAGGCCGGGGGAACCATAATCCTGTGCTCCACGACCTCGGTCTCCTCGACGACGCCGATGATGTCGCCGCCGGAAACCTCGGCCCCCGCCTCGACGGTTTTCCTGAACGTCCAGCCGCGGTTCCTGTCCAGTTTCGGAAGGTCAATCCCCAGGGGGATGCGGTCTCCGGATCTCTTGTAGATTTCGTCCAGGGGGCGCTGGATTCCGTCGAAGATGCCGCCGATGAGGCCGGGAGCAAGTTCGACGGAGAGGGGCTCGTCCGTGAAGTAGACGGGCTCGCCCGGACCGATTCCCGCGGTCTCTTCATAGACCTGGATTGAGGCGACGTCCCCGCGGAGTTCGATGACTTCGCCGATCAGGCGCTTTTCGCTCACGCGCACGACGTCGTACATCTGGACGTCCTTCATATTCTTGGCCACCACCAAAGGCCCGGACACTTTGGAGATGACTCCTATCTTCTTGTTCTCTTGTGCATTCATCTTGAACCATCCTTTCTAAAATATGTCAAACCCGATGGCTTTTTCCACATTCTCCCGAATCTTCTCCAAACCGACGCCTTCCGATTTTTCTTTGGTCGGAATGGGGATGAGGATCGGGTATGCCGATGACTTGTATTTTTCCAACGTCTCCGGGATTTGCGTATATAGCTCTTCGCTTAAGTAAATGATCCTGCATCTTTGGTTCGCAAGCTCGAAGACCGTCCTTTCCGCGGCCGCCGCGTCCTTCACGATGAAGGTCTTGATGCCGACGGCGTTGAAAAGCAGGATCGTGTCGTCGGTTCCGATTGCCGCGATGTTGATTTGTTCTGGCATCTCTTTCACCTCAATATTGGATCAAATCGCCCAGATCCGGATTCTCCGAGGCGTAGATGGTCTTGATGTTCTTCGCTTCCGCTTCCTTCACGAGGTAGTAATAGAACATCACGCCGATTCCGAAGGCGTCGTCCCGGAAGGGCTTCATGGTTTCGATGAGGAAGTTATCGAAGAACCTCTCCAAAACGGCGAGGTCGCCGTTTTCGAAATAGGCTTTAAGTCCCGGATGGAGTTTTTCATCATAATAACCCCTTAAGGCCCTGAGCAATTCCAAATCGCTTTTCTGGTAGACCTGGGCGAATACGGAAAGGGGGATCTTTCCGGATTCGAGGAACATCTCCGAAAACTCCGGAAACTCCCAGCCGAGCTTCCTGCTCCTGATGAAACTGAGGATGTTCTTCAAATCCGCGCTCAAGGTAAAATATGTCTTCAGGGCGGGTTTTGGGGCAAGAAGCAGGCTTTCGCGGATGAAGCGGTAAATAGCCTTGTCAACCGCGGCACTCAAGGTCCGAGGATTTTCCGTCCCCTGGAGGCTTGCGTCGAGTTGGGTAAGGAATTTCTGGTAGGTCTTCGGCAGTTCCGAGAAATCGCCGGAGAAAATCGCCTTCTGGAGGGCCTCCTTTTCCAGATTGCCGTTCTTTGCATAAAATTCGGGATCGGCTTTCGCGAAAAGTTTCATTTTGTAATAAGCCTTGATGTTGATGCAGTCAAAGGACAGGAAAAACAAGTCGGTGTATTTCTTTTCGGGAGAAAGTTCATCGATCGTTTTCCTGAGCCCGGAAAGCTCGCTTTCAATCAATTCCTCGACTGTCTCCCCGGATGTCCCATAGCCCATGTCCAGGAGGGCGTCAAAGAAATCCTCCTTCGCGGTCTTGCATAATTTCGCGAATTTGCTTCTGTCGAGAAGCTTGTTCTCAATCGCTTTGATGTAGCCGTTCGCGTAAGGATAATTCATTTCATTCCCCTCTCGCAAATAGAATCTCCGCGATTGCGGTTTCGTGCTTCTCCTCCAGACCGCGCAGCAAGGTTTCAAAGGACATGTCCACATCGAAGGTGTCGCCGACGATCAGGAACCCTCCGGAAATCTTCGCGGGTTCGCTTCCGAGGCGCAGGTTGAAATCCTTCCCCAGGGAGCGGTTCAGCTTGTCCAGGATGATCGCTTCCCCGTCCTTCCGTCCTTCGGAAAAGAGACGGATGTAGCGTTCCCGGTCCCGGGCGTTCACGAGGATGAGTTCGTTCCCTTTCAGTTTCTCCGAAAGGATGAGCTTCTTGACCAGCTCCCCGAGTTTTTCATCCGAAAGGGCGTTCAGTTCGTCCAAGGCGCTTAGGAAAACGGAGCTGATCAAATCTTTTTTGGCTTGCAGGATCTCCTGCTTCGCCTTCTGTTCCAGTTCCGTGGTCTTGGTCTTGACGTATTCCTCTCCCTGAAGGCGGGCTCTCTCCAGATTCTTTCGGATTGTCGCTTCCGCTTCCGAGATTATTTCTTCTTCGATTTTCTGGGCCTTTTCCCTGCCGAGACGAATTATTTCCTCCGCATCCTTCAAAGCCTTGTCTGCGATTTTTTCATAGATTGTCTTTGCCACAGCGGATCATCCTCTTGTTTTTAGAGCCCGAGCACCAGAAGTACGCTTGCCAAAAGAGCGAGGATCGCGTAGGTTTCGACCATGGCGGTCATCGTCATACCTTTCGCGGAAGCGTCCGGCTGTTTCGCGGTCATGTGGATGGCGCTGACGGCGGTCTTCGCTTGCATGATTGCGGAAATGAGGCCGACGATGGCGATCGGCATGCAGGCTCCGAAATAAGCCCAGCCTTCACCGACGGTGAGCGTGGCGGGGTTCCCGGAGAAAAGCCCCAATTTGATCATGACCATGATTGCGACGATGAACCCGTAGATGCCCTGGGTTCCCGGAAGGGCTTGGAGAATCAGAAGTTTTCCGAACAAGTCGGGGTTTTCGCTGCAGACTCCAGCGGAAGCCTTCCCTCCCATCTGCACACCGATTGCGGAACCAAGTCCGGCGAGAATCGCGGCGGCGGAAGCGCCGATGATAGCTATCAATAATCCTTCACTCATAATTAATAAACCTCCTGTTGATTTGCATCTTGATCTTTTATCCGATCAATGTATTTTAATTTGTAAGACAGCGGAACGAATTTTTCTCCTCCGCCTTCGTAGAATTTTCCAAAGAACTCGATGTATTGCAGCCTGCTGTCATGGACGTACGCGGAAAGCAGGCCCATGACGAGGTTGAAGATGTGTCCGATCAAATATATCAGGACGGCGATTATGTAACCAAAGAATCCTCCCATCACCATCTCCGCAAGCAGGTTCATGACGTAGGCGATGATTGCCGTGGAAAGACTCAGCGCCATGATCCGCGAATATGAGAGGATGTCGCTCGCATAGCCAGTGATGTTGTAGAGCGAAAGCAGTCCGCCGAAGAGTTTCCCGAAGATTCCCTTCTTGCTTCTTCCGGCGGTGAGAAGAATGATAGCCGCACCGGTGATTGCAAGCGCCATTCCCACCGTCTTGTATCTGAGCAGGAAAGCCAGTTTCGGGTCGGCGAGGAAACCCGGTAACACCCAAATCACGATTCCGAGGATCACAAGGACCCAGGAGAACTGATCGAAAAGGGCGTCCAGCCAGTTCCCTTTCTTGATGTTCGCATACGCGGCGGCGATGACTCCCGTAATCACGTGGAAAGCGCCGATCATGAGTGAGAAGTTCAGATAGAACGTGAGGTCCTTCATCGGCTCAAGCAGGATTGGATTCCAGGTGTACCCGAAGTAACTTCCGAACATCACGCCCCAAAAAACCGTGGTGATGCTCGAATAAAGCAGTAGCTTATAAAGTTTCAAACCGTCGCCCTTGGGTTTTCTGAGCTTGATTAGGGCAAAGAAAACCGCAAACATCAAAACCCCGTAGCCGACGTCCCCCATCATCATTCCGAAAATAATCCAGAACCAGAAGGACATCGCGGGATTGGGGTCGATGTCGTTCAGGCTCGGCCTTGAGAACATGTCCGTGATCGCCTCAAAAGGGGTGACGAACTTGTTGTTCTTGGTGACTGTCGGGGGTTTGTCCTCCGGGGCGGGATCCGTTAATTCCAGATCGTAAAGATCGGTCGCCCTATCAATTGCTTTCTTGAACTCATCGGTTTGGTCGCTTCTGACCCAGCCTTCAAGATAAACGGTCTCAAGCAAGTTTTTCACGGGCGCCTTCTTCAGTTCGCCGATGGTCGCCAGTTGGTCGTTCAGGACTTCGATCTTCTCCGCTTCCTTTGCGATTGAGGCGAGTCTTTCCCTTAGTTTTTCGATTTCTTCCCTGTTGTTTTTAATCATTTCCTCTTTTTCGGAAATGATTTCTGCCGGGAACCTTTCCGTCTGCGGCAGGCTCACTTCGATGAAACCCATGGCCTTAGCTTTCTCCATCACGGATGCGTCGTCCTGGATGTAGTTCACAAAGATGAAGGCCAAACCTTCAGGTCCCGTTCCCAATTCCTTGATTTCTCCGCCCGCTTCCAAAACGGCAAGTTGCAGGTCCTCTTTTTTCCCGGCTTTGATGAAACCGGTATGGAAAATGGTGTGCTTGGTTTTGGAGAGATCGGAGAGTTTGATGTCCAAATCCCGCCAAGGCAGGAAATAATTCATCTGTTCGGCCAAGGCCCTGTTTTCGGCTTCCAATTCCGCAATCCGCGAATCAATCCCCTCGATTTCCGAAAGCATCTCCTGGGATCTGGGATCGAGGTTGACGAAATCGTCCTCTCCAACAATCGTCAGCTCCCTAGCCAATCCTTCCTTCTCCCGGAAGCGTTTAATCAAACTCAGAGACTTTTGCGCTCTTTGAAGCAAGGCTTCCTCCTGGGCGGCGTCATCCGCCGGCTCCCCGTCCGGAAGCGGAATCGGCATGAAAACGCCGGCCTTCTGGAGCGATTGCAAGAGCCTTTCCTTGTCGTCCTTCATCACGACAAGTTTCGCCTTCTTCATCGGAACGATCATAGTTCAAAAACCTTCCCAAGAATAAAATCGACCGCGTGTCTTTTCCGCTCTTCAACCAAGTTCCGGAGTTCTTCCACGGTCTTCTGGGTTTGAGCTTCGATTTCTCCGGTTTTCCGAAGGACTTCGCGTTCGATTTCTTCGTTTATTTTCAATTCCCTCGAAGATGCCTCGGCATAAAGCTCTTTCGCTTTCTCTTCGCTTTCGATTCTGGTCCTTTCTAAAAGCGCATCCGCCTCACGCATGGCTTGCGCCCGGATCTCTTCCGCTTTCCTTTCGGCAGCCTGAATCGATTCAAAGATAGACATCCGTTTCACCACCTTTATTCTTTCAGTATTATATCATAATAAAACCAAAAAGACCAGCATTTTTTTACTCTTACCTTTCGAAAAATGAAGGGAGAAAAGGCTCCCTTCATTCAGCTGACCGTTATGTTCTGGAAATATGTTTTGATTAAGGCTTCTTTTTCAGAAAAATAGCGGGCATAATCCTTCAGGAAACTCTCGCTCAGGTCATCGAAGAACAAAATCCGGAAGCTGTTGTCGTTATAGTTCTTATAACGGTACAAAAGCTTCGCCGCGAAGTTCTCCAAACTCACATTCCCTTCGGAATTCTTCCGGATGTCCAGGCTCACGCCCATCCCGATCAGTCTGTCAATACCTTTCTGGTCGGATAAGAAATTCCCGAGCGAATACATGACGAAGGTCTTCCTCCCGTCTTCGTTTTCCAAAAGCTCCACAGGCTGGATGACGTGGGGATGGTGACCGATGATGATGTCGACCCCGAGGGATGACAAATGCCGCGCCTGCCGGATCTGTTCCTCATTAGGATAATCCCGGTACTCCTCGCCCCAGTGCATCGAGACGATGATGACGTCCACGATGTCCCGGACGTACTTCAAATCCCGGGAAGCCTTCGCGTCGCTGTAGACGTTTGCCAGGTAAGTTTTTCCGTCGGGATGTGGGATCCCGTTCGTCCCGTAGGTGTAGGCGACGAAGGCGAATTTGATCCCCTTCTTCTCAAAAATTTTCACCTGGGACTCATCCGGATCCAAAACCGATCCGGAATGGATCACGTCCTGGCTGTTCCAATAATTCACGGAATTGATCACCGCCCTTTCTCCGCGGTCCAAGGTGTGGTTGTTCGCGAGCGAAATCAGATTGAAGCCGGCGTCCAAAAGGGCGTCCCCCATCTCCTGGGGAGTGTTGAAGGCGGGATATGTGGAAAGGCCAAGTTCGGTTCCGCCTAGGATCGTTTCCTGGTTGATGAAACGGATGTCGAAGTTTTGGATGTATTCTTTCACATCCAACAGAATCGGTTTGAAGTCATAACCGCTTCCCGTCCTTGCGGAGGTGTAGATCGTGTTATGAATCAAGTTGTCTCCGAACGCGATTAAAGAGACGATCTTCTCCTCCGCTTCCGGAACCGTCTCGTTTTCTTTCCTTTTTGTCTTTACAAGATAGGTCGCGACGACGGATAAAAGAACCAAAAAGATGATTAGTTTCTTCATGCTTCCACCGTTAATATTTTCCCTTTTTTCCTGTTTTTGTTGCTTGGAAATTAAAACAATAAAAACCCTTTTGGTCTTTCCAAAAGGGTTAAATTCATTCTGTGCGCAGAGCGATGACCGGATCCCGCTTCGCGGCGAGTCCGGAGGGAATCAACCCGGCGATGAAAGTCAGCAAGGCGCTGATGATGATCAAGCCCACGGCCGTCTGCGGAGCGAGGATGGCGAGATTCGGAATCGAGGAAAGATTTTTCAGCAGGCCGTTGATCGGTAGCAGGGAAACAAGCGTGATTGCAATTCCGATCACCCCCGAAAGCAGCCCGATGATGATCGCTTCCGCGTTGAACACCCGGGCGATGTCCTTCTTCCGCGCGCCGATGCTTCTGAGGATTCCAATCTCCTTCGTCCGCTCGAGGACGGATATGTAGGTGATGATGCCAATCATGATCGAGGAGACGACCAGGGAGATGGATGTGAAAACGATGAGGACGATGCTGATCGCGTCGATCAAGGTTTTCAGGGAACCGAACAAAACGCTGATGGTGTCGTCGTAATAGATTCCCGCTGAGCGGCCCGCACGTTCCGCTTCCTTCCTCTGTTCCGGCGTCGCCTCTGCTTCCGTAATCCCCAAATTCTCGTAATACTTCCGGATCGCTTCTTCCTTCTCCCTTTCGTTGTATTCGTCAAGGTAATTCTTGATTTCTTCCTTCGCGGCGAAATCGACGGGATAGATTTTGATGCTTTCCGGCTTCTTCAGGGCACCGAATTTAATCAAGTCGCTCTCCCTCCGCATTTCCGGAGTAATCGCCCCGGAAGCGGTATAAGGCTGGCCGGTGAGGGGGCTCAGGGTCGCGTTCTCTTCCATCCAGAGGATGATGTCCGAGTGGGAGTTCCTTTCCAAGGCGTAATCGACCAGGTCGACGGTGTAGCCGATTGCCCCGGACAGAGAACCGATCTCCGTGGTCTCGTTCGCCCGGACGATGCCCACAATCTCCAGTTCCACAACATCCTCGCCTTCCGTGGCGAAAAGCGTCCCATTCATCGATCTCAAACTGAACCTGTTCGTGCTTTCGTTGAAGGAATAAAGGACGTTGTTCAGGAACAATTTGTATTTCGTCCCGATCAGCTCGCTGAATGTAAAGCTGTCCCTTCCTTCCACATCAATCCCCAAAGCCTCGAGAACGCTGTCGCTGATTTGGTTGTATTTGTTAACGACGAGGACCAGGTCATTCTTGCCTGCGGGGGGACGACCGCCGATGATGTCATACTGGCTCTCGAAAAACGCGTATTCGTCCGGAGTCTTGGCCTTCGGAATCTGTGACCAGTTGGAGAGGGAAATCTTTTTGTAGGTCGTCCCGGATTCCGTTTCCATTTCCTTGTAGATGTACATATCCAAACCGTATTCATAAACGATCGAGTTGTACAGAGCCGGATCAATTTTCTTGATGACCTTCTCCACATATTCCTCGGTGATGTTGTTGGTCAGGACCAGCAGGTCCTGAAGGTGTTTCACCTTGTTGATGTAGACGACATCTTCATCGGGGTACTCTTTCGGCCTATCCCTCCCCGGACGCATATCAAGAATTGATTGGTAATCAATCGCCGTCTTTTTGATTTCAAGGGGAAAACCGGAGAGGGTGTCGCTCTGCATCTTGTCGACATAGTTCTGAAAACCGTTCGCGACCGAGGCCACGAGCGCGATTCCGATGATGCCGATGCTTCCCGCGAAAGCGGTGATGATCGTCCGCATCTTCTTCGTGAGCAGGTTTTTCAGGCTCAGGGCGAAGGCGGTGATGAAGGACATTGCTGTTTTCTCACTCTTCGAGCGCCGCTTCTTTGGCCCGGCGGGGAAATCTTCCAGTTCCTCGGGTTTGGGCGGCAGGGAATCGGAGATGACCGTTCCGTCCAGTAAATTGATGATCCTGGTCGCATACCTGTTCGCAAGTTCAGGATTGTGCGTGACCATGATCACCAGCCGGTCCTTGGCTATCTCCTTCAAAATCTCCATAATCTGGATGCTGGTCTCGCTGTCGATGGCTCCCGTCGGTTCATCCGCCAGAATGATGTCGGGGTTGTTCACGAGGGCCCTCGCAATCGCGACCCGCTGCATCTGGCCCCCGGAAAGCTGGTTCGGCTTCTTATTGATCTGGTCACCGAGGCCGACATTTTCCAGAGCAGCAATCGCGCGTGCCTTCCTTTCGGCGCGGGAAATTCCGGAAAGCGTCAGCGCCAGCTCCACGTTTCCCAAAACCGTCTGATGGGGTATCAAATTGTAGGTCTGAAAGACAAAACCGATTGTATGGTTCCTGTAGCTGTCCCAATCATGGTCGCCGAACTCCTTCGTGGACTTGCCTCTGATGATGAGGTCCCCGGAAGTGTACCGGTCAAGGCCGCCGATGATGTTAAGCAATGTCGTCTTCCCGCAACCCGATGGTCCCAGAATGGCGACGAATTCGCTCTTCCTGAATTCCAGACTGATGCCCTTCAGCGCCCGGACCTTCCCGCCCCCGAAGGGATAGTCCTTGGTGATGTTCACAAGTTTAAGCATTTCCAAAACCTCGTTCTTCAAAACTCTTGCCTATATTATATACTATATTCTAAATTTTTTCTTAAAATTAAAACCTCTGAATGTTTTTCAGAGGTTTTCTAGATGTCATATTTGGACATTATCTGCGCCGGGGTCAGTCGGAGCAGGTTCCAGACCGGAAGCAGGCCGACCGTTTCGTTCACTCCGAGGAGTAAGACGAAGGAGAGGACCGGCAGGAACCAGGGATAATAGACCACAGGGTAGAGACTGTTCACTTCGCTGACGAAGTAGGTGACGATGCCGATGCCGAGGATTGCGGAAAAGGCCGTCAGGATCAGGATCTCCGCGAAAAACATCCTGTAGATGTTGCTCTTCCGCACTCCCAAAGCCCTGTAGACGCCGATCTCATAGACCCTGGAAATCAGCCGGGAACGCATCAGGAAATAGAGGAAGACGGAAGAACCGGAAATGATCAGGAGGGAAAAGGTGTAGACCAGGGGCGAGAAGGTGAGCCGCTGCTCCCGCTCATAGTAGCGCGCATACATGTCCTCGGCCTCAATATCCAGCTCTTGAAGCCGGGAAAGCACGGCTTTTTTGTCCTTACCGTAGACGGCGATTTTCTCCTGCCGGATGAGCATTTGCATATAAAGTTCATTAACTTGCGAATCGTTCAGATGGATCAGCCAATCGCTTCCGGGGATGACGCCGACGACCCGGTATTCTTTATTGAAAGGATAAAGGCTGAACTTTCCTCCCATAACCCTGTTTTCATAGAAAGTCAAGGAAACGATGGCCTCGTCTTCCTTCAGGTCAAGTTCCGACACCGGTTTTTTGATGTCGTTTTCTATGTTATTGAGGAGATCCTCGGGTTCATAGTAGTATTCCACTCCGCTTTCGGAAAGCGGGAAAAGGTTCCCTTTTACAAGGAATTCTGTCAACGTCAGGGATTTGAATTCCCAATCGAGGAAATAGAAGTGCGGGTTGTTGTTCTCGACAATGCCGACGATTTTGTAAGTCCGATCCCCGGCCAGAAATTCCACTTCCAGCAGTTGTTCTTTATGGACGATGCCTTTCGAAAGCCAGAGGTAGTCGTCAAGCATCCCTTCCGCAAGATAATCATCCAAAAGAACCTCATACCGGTTTTCCGGCATACGCCCCATGACAAGTTTCTGGTTTTCGATGCTGCCCACAGGCATTAAGGAGGCGAGCATGCTCTGGTAGACGGTTCCGGAGGTCTGGCGGTAGAAATCGAACCGGAACGTGGGGTAGAGCCTTTCATCGGTCAAAGGCAGGGCGTAATCGGCCCCGGCCGCTTCCAAAAGCTCTTCAATCCCTGCGGGGGTCTTGATTCCTCCCAACCCCACCTGGACGAGGTTCCGGTTGAAAAAGAGGAAGTTCTCCTCCCTGACCCGCTTGGCCATAAAGAAATTGATGAATCCCAGGGTCACCATGACGGCGGTCAGGAACATGACGAAATAGATGAACTTCTGGCGGCGGCGCAGGCCTCCGAGATGGGCGAAAGCGGATCTGAAAACATGTTTGAGCCCGAAGACGTTCCTTTTCGGAACCTTCCCGATTGCGGGCAGATGGTAATCGAAATCCTCGATTTCTTCCGTTTTGATCACGGGTCTTTTCGAATCGACCACTTTGATTTCACTGTCCCTGTCCACAACCCTAAGCTTCGCGTTTTCGGAATTGATGTAAAAGATTCCGTCGCGATAGATGATGTTCAAAGCGATCTTCGGTTTTTCGTCATCGTAGTAATACTTTATACTCAGAGCCTCGGTCTCGACCTCTTCCTTCCGGAAATCCCGAAGATAGATGTTCCGGTCGTCCAATTGCTGGAGGGTCCGCGCTTCCGAGACCGTCCTTTCCTGGACGATGCTTCCGTCCGCTATTTCATAGATCACATCCCCGTAGAACTCGGCGAGCCTCCGCTCGTGGGTGACGAGGACCACGAGGCAGTCCCGGGAGATTTTCTTGATGATGTTCATGACCTGGGTTGTGTTCTTCTCATCCAGATTCCCGGTCGGCTCGTCGGCGACCACCACATCGGGGCTCTTCACCAAGGCCCGGGCGATGGCGACCCGCTGCTGTTGCCCTCCGGAAAGCTGGCCGGCCTTCCTCTTCTTGTACTTCTCCATCCCGACCGCCGCAAGCGCGTAATCAATCCTGGCGTCGATCTCCTCTTTCGGAAGATTGAAGGCCCTCAGGACGAACTCAAGGTTCTCATGGACGGAGAGCTCCGGAAGGAGGGCGTAGTTCTGGAATACGTATCCAAAATGGCGGCTCCTGATCGCATCCCATTGGCCGGCGCTGTACCGCTTCAGGACATGATCCTTGAAGACGATTTCGCCGCTGTCGGCCTTGTCCAGACCGCCGAGCACGTTCAGAAGAGTAGTCTTTCCGCTTCCGGAAGGACCCAGGAGGCAGACGAGACCCTTCTCCGGCAGTTTCAGGGAAGTGTCGTTGATGACGTGGATGGCGTTGGGCTTCTTGCGGTTGAAATACTTGTCCAGATGTCTCGCTTCAAGCATGATTTATCCCCCCCACCTTCAAAGCGGAGAACAGGCTCCGCTCTTTTTGATACTGGATGAATCTTCTGGTGATGAGAACCGCCAGCAGCAGATTGATCAATCCCACCAAAAGATAATCCTTCCATTCATAAACGGACATCATCGGCAATTTCTTTTTCAGCGCCAGGTAGATGATGACGAAGACGATGTAGGCGAAAAAGAAGAACGAAAGCATTTCCGCAAGTATCACCTGCCTGATGTTCGTGTTCTGGAAGCCGATAATCCTGAGGATCGTGTAATCATGGACCTTGCTGTTGAAAATCGCCCGGAATACCAAGTAGGAGAGGAGGTAGATCACCAGAAGCGAGATGCCAATCGCGACGGTCGCAACACCTTTGCTGATGATCTCCTCGATTGAAAGGAGTTGTTTATGCAAAAGCCGGTAAGGGTTGAAAGCGTAATAACCTTCCCGATCGAGCTTCCTGATGACCTCGTCCGCCGCGCTCGCCCGCGCAAGTTCCAAAGTGAACTGCTTGTATTCGCGCGGGAAGATTTTTTCATAGAGCTCCGGGCTCATATAGGTGACGAAGTTCGCTTTCCCTCCGTAAAAGAGGACGGGTTCAAGGACGGTGTCTTCCCATTTGACGGTGAAGCCGTCAAGGTAATTGTCAAGCCAGTCGGAGGCGATTTGGTTACCGGTCAGGTTCTCGTCGGGAATCGCTTCCGCGATGTCCGTCTCCGTAAACACCATTCCGTTCATTTCCACAACCAAGTGGAATCTTTTCCCGAGGGCGCGGACCTTTTCATAAAGCCCGGTCCAACCGGCTTCGGAGAGGACGACCATGTCCCGCATTTCTGTCCAGACATAGATCCCGGCGATCTTATACATCTGGTTGATTCTATAAGTGCTTCCCGGATAACTGTTCACATAAACCCAAAACTCAAAATCCTTCTCCAGATAGTCGGGCAACTTTTTCAAGTCGGCGCTGTTGACGTAGGTGCAGAGGAGGAGTTCATCCTCTTTCTCCGGAAACCTACCGTAGAGGTTTTTTTCGTCATAGTCATCCAGAAAGCCGGGATAGCCCCCGAAGTTCAGAACATTGGAGCCCGCCTGCCCCCGGAGATAGAAGTTCAAATCCAGAACAGGATCCTCCTTCACGATCCGCTTCACCTTGGGAAGCTCCCGGAGTTTTTCATAATCCTCGTCCGAAAAAGGGGCTCCGTCCTTCCTGATGATGAGCACGCGCTCCGGGTAGATGTTGTAATTATCGAGGACATAACCTCCCCTGAGGTTGTCTTCCAGGCTCAGAAGCGAACCGTAAAGAAGGAAGACGAAGAGCACCGTCGCAAGGCTCACCAGGAAAAGCAGGACCGACTTCCTGGGCTGCCCGAAGATGTTGTATAAGGCGAGGAGGGCGGATTTCTTCCACTCCGCGAGCTTCTGGGGCGGGTATTCCCTGGGGGAAGCCGGCTGATGGGGTTTAAGTTCCCTGTCCTCGGCGACCTCCCCGTCGAAGAGGCGCACGACCCTGGTCGCATAATCCTTCGCCAATTCGAAATTGTGGGTGACGACGAGAACGAGTTTGTCCTTCGCGACCTCGTTCAGAAGGGCGAAGACCTGCCGGGCGGAGACGCTGTCGAGGTTCCCCGTCGGTTCGTCCGCGACAATGATGTCGGAATTCTTCGCGATCGCCCGGGCGATCGAAAGCCGCTGCTTCTCCCCTCCGGACAGTTTCGAGGCCCGGTGCCGGAGATGCTTTCCGAGCCCGACCCGTTCGAGGATCTCCTTGGCCCTCCTTCTTCTTTCCCTCATGTCGTAGCCCTGGCTCAAAAGCGCCGCTTCCACATTCCTCAGCACCGTATAGGAATCAATCAGATTGTAATTCTGGAAGATGAAGGCAACCTTGTTCTTCCGGTAAAGCTCCCAATCCTCCTCGTCGTAATGCGAGGTCTCCTCACCGTCGATGTAGATCTCCCCTTCCTCATAAGTGTCGATTCCGCTGATGACGTTCAAAAGCGTGCTCTTCCCGGAGCCGCTTTCGCCGGTAATCGCGACGAACTCCCCGATTTCAAACTCCAGGTTGACCTTCCTCAACCCCAGGCTCACAACCCCTTCGTTGTGATAATATTTCGAGACGTTTTCCAGTTTAATCATAAACCCTCCACATAGCAAAAATTAGAATAGCTATGGCGCATAATTTCTCCGATCCGGAGAACAATATTTTCAAAAAAGGAGTGAAACATGAACAAAGACATTCCCGACAAATTCAAAAAAGACATGCTCACCTACAATGAAGTGAAAAGAATGCTTGCGGAAAAGTATAATGCGGAAATGGCGAAGGAAAAGATACCCGAAGAAGAAAAGTACAAAAACGCAAGCTATCGCGACGATTTGCATCTGAATGAGACTGAATCCCTCGGCAATCCGAGCGGAACGACCGGCTAAGCAGGCAGAGCCTGCTTTTTTCATTTCCAGAACTCCTTCAGTTCCTTTTCCAACTCCTCAAGGGAGGAGAGGAACTTCATGTGCGACCATTCCTTGGGATAGAGATTCAGATAGGTCTGGTTACCGAAACGGTCGTCGACCAGGATCGCCGCGCCCCGGTCGGTCTCGTTCCTGATCACCCTGCCCACCGCCTGAACAACTTTCGCGAATCCCGGATAGGTGTAGGCGAAATCGAAGCCGCGGGAGAACTTCTTCTGGAAATGGTTCTTTACCACGTCATTGAAGCCGCCGATCACGGGAAGCGCGGTCCCGACGATGACGACGCCGCTCAGCATGTCCCCGATGTAGTCGATTCCTTCCGAAAACATCCCGCCCATCACGAAGAGTCCGATCTGGGTCTTTTCGGAATTCCTGAACAGACTGATCACCTGTTCCCTTTCGTCAGGCGTGAAATCCTGTTTCTGGACGATGTATTCGAACTCGCCGTCTTCCCTTAGTTTCTCGTATGCGAATCTCTGGTATTCGTAGCTCGGGAAGAAGACGATGTAGTTTCCTTTTTTGCTCCTTCCAAGCAAACGGATGATGTCGATGATTTTGTCGAGGGTTTTCCCCCGGTCGCGGAATCTTGTGGAAACCGAGGTGAAGGCGACCAGTTTCAGGTTCTCCTGCTCGAAGGGGGACGCGATTCTGAGATAGGCTCCTTCCCCTTGGGTGAGCAGTTGCTGGTAATAACCGATCGGATAAAGGGTCGCGCTGAAGAAAACCGCACCCGCCGTCCTCTCCCTGATCGTCTTCAGGATGAATTTCGACGCGTCTAGGCATCTTACCGCAACCTTAAGGTTGCTTTCGCTCCGCTCGACCGTGAAAACGAAGTCTTCATCGAAGAATTCGCTCATTTTGTAAAACCGGGAGAGGTCCCGCAAGATCCGCGTGATTTCGGATTTGTGTTTTATCTCCTTTCTATCCTCAAGCAGGCTTTCGACGGCGGCCGAAAGTTTCTGGACCGCTCCAACAAATTCCTCGTTCAAATCCCGGACGAAGAAATCCCCGGGATTCATTTCCCTTTCGTATTCCTCGAAATACTTCAAGACATCAGCGAAAAGGGAAGTGCTGATCTTGTTCTCCCCGAGCAGTTTCCTCAAGGTGAGAAGCTCCGCCTTGCTCGCTTCCCCGGAATACATATCCTGGCTCCTGGAGACCAGATTGTGGGCTTCGTCAATTAGAAGCATCGGTTCATACACGCTTCCCTCGTCGAAATAGCGGGTTAAGTGCGTGCGGGGACAGAAGGCGTAGTTGTAATCGGCGACAATGATGTCCGAAAAATTGCTGATGTCCAGGCTGTATTCAAAGGGGCAGATGCCGTGCTTCGCCGCGTAAAGAGCGATCGTCTCCCTGTCATAGAAATCCGCGTTCAGGAAAATGTCCTGGAGGGCGGGAAAGAGTTTTGTATAATAATCGCGGGCGTAGGGGCATTTCTCCGGGTCGCAGTCCCGTTCCTCCAAGAAACAGATGCTGTCCTTGGCGGTGATTTCGACCGTCTTCGCTTTAAGTCCCGCAGCCATCAGGAGTTTGACCGTATCCATCACGATCCTCTTGCCGAGGTTCTTCGCGGTCAGGTAAAAAAGTTTCTGCCCCGCGCGGTTGATGGTTTTCAATGCGGAAAAGAGGACGGCGACGGTTTTTCCGATTCCGGTCGGAGCAATCGCATAGAGGATTCCCTTGTTCAGAAGCGTCCGGTAACAAGCTCCCATGAGGTCCCTCTGCCCTTCCCGGTAATCCGGAAAGGGGAAGACCAAACCTTCGATCGACCGATTCCGGCGCTCTTCATGGGCCGAAATCTTCCTGAGCCAGCCGATGTAGAGTTCGATCGTTTTCCGGAAGAAATCCTCGATTTCCTCCTTGGAAAACACCAAATCTATCTTCTTTATTTCCTTGCTTTTGACCCGGATGTATGTCAGCCGGATGTCGATCTTTCTTTTCCTTGAATTCCGGAAATAGATGAAAGCATAGAGTTTGGCCTGCGCGAGGTGGGCGGGAACCGTCTCTTCATTAACGATTGCAAGATCCCTGGTCGTCGATTTGATCTCCTCGATGATCGTCTTCTTCCCTCTTTTCAGAACACCGTCGATTCTTCCGCTGAGGAACAGGCGGTAATCTTCCCCCGCCTCTTCGTAGGAGACGTAGACCTCCCTCTGGTCCCCTTCCTTATACCGGCTCTGGTGTTCCTTGTGGATCAGGATTCCTTCTTCCGCGCGCCGGCGGAGGTATTCCTCCCCAGCCAGATCTCCGCTTCCATACACCATTTCCGCAATCTCTCTGACGCTTGCTTTAATTTCCATATATTTACCCGACCGTCCACGCACATTAAACTTGACTTATTTTAAAATTATGGTAAAATATTATCGCGTTACGCTGAAATAGCTCAACAGGTAGAGCAATTGACCCGTAATCAATAGGTTGCAGGTTCGAGTCCTGCTTTCAGCACCATTATTGGAAAATCAGGTTTGATGCATACGTATCAAACTTTTTTCTTTAATCAAAAAACTATTCCGTGCCCTGGGCACGGGTTTTTTATTTGCTTTTCGGACAACCGCTTCCGTTTATATATTACTATATTTTTGTTTGTTTTTGTAGATGGAAAGCAATTTTCGTGTTCACTTTTGGAAGGGAGCCTCCGATTTTGCTTTCAAATCCGAAGCTGATGCCATAAAAAAGCTCCTTCAGGAATGAAGAAGCGGAAAAATGCGGCAGTTTGTCATTGCTTCACATAATCGCAGCGCAAGACGAGCGCATAAACAAGGATGTAAATAAAGGTGAGCGCCCAAAGGAATTGGGTGCCGAATACAAGCACCAGCGCGATCAAGGCAACAAAGCATAAAGCTGCCGCTCCTCCGAGAACAAAGTTCGCCGGGTCCTTTTTAATTCTGTGGTTTGAAATCCTCGCCATCCTTATGAGCAAAACATAGGACAGGGCGACCACCACCAGGGAGACGGTTGTAAAAATGCCGTTGTATGTGGAAGAGTAATAACCTAACTCGAACCTTTCAAATCTCCGGAGAGGATCCATAGCGTCAACGGGATGGGTGATCAAGGGAGTCAGGACAAAGAAGGGCATAAAGAAAAGGAAGGAAGACGCGGTGTATTTGAAAAAGGTTTGGTCGTATTTTTTGATGTAAAACTTCTCGCGATAGAAAGAGCGGAACACCACAGCATTGCTTATCATGTTGAAAATGGCAGCGGCTTCAAATCCGAAACCGAGGGCAATCAAAATGTATTGGACGGTTTGGTTTTCAATCGGCGTGAAAACCAGAAAAAGGATGTAACCGGCGACCGCCAAACCCATGGTGATGAAACTCCGGTTTTTGAACCTGATGATGGTTGCTTCATCATAGCTCCCGTGTTCTTCCAAATCGATTTCCTTTTCCTGCAAATCTTCAACTTCGAAGAAGTCGTTCACATTCATCTCCAGCGCCTTGGCAATCGTGGATAGCATGGTGATTTCCGGATAGCTTGTTCCCGTCTCCCATTTGCTGATCGTCTTGTCTGAAACATTCTATTTCAAGGCGAGTTCCTTCTGGGTCATTTTCAATTCTTTCCGTCTAGATGATATCAGATTTCCGAAATTCTTCATTGGCTTTTCCTCCTCGCCTCTATCTTACTACAAAATACCTGAAATGTAACGCTCTTTTTCGGAGAATCGCTCTCTTATTTTAAGAATCCACCTCTGAATTAGGTCAAGCAAACATTTCAAGCAAAAACTTGATGCCTTTTTCATCTTGAGTTTCTCGCCTTCGTCCCATCTTGCCTGGGCGCAAGCAAGTAAGAAACCCCTGATTCTGACATAAGAACTTTCATGGTCCAACAGCCCCAAAAACTCATCGAAAAATTTGTAAAACCTGGGGGATTCCGCCGATTGGACAAGAAGCTCCTGCAGCAACGCGCAGGCCTTTTTATCGCTTTTATCCTGCAACCCCTTGATTATATCCATATTTTAACTCCTTTGTTTATTTTCACGTTATTCCCATAGGCTCTTTTTATGTAATCAATCCATTTCGGAACAATGAAAGCCGCGATGTAGCCTCCAACGTCGCATGATCCTAATTCCTTATATATTTAAAACCAAAATAAAAGCAATTTTAAAATAAAAAAGGTTTGAAGGCATTGCATCAAACCTGAAGTCCAAATATTAAAATGGGGCGACCGGTGGGAATCGAACCCACGTGTGCCGGAGCCACAATCCGGTGCGTTAACCACTTCGCCACGATCGCCATTTTGGCAGGGGTAGAAGGAATCGAACCCTCATTTACGGTTTTGGAGACCGCTGTTCTACCGTTGAACTATACCCCTGTTCATTGAATTTGCTATACTATTATACTAAATATTTTCACTTTATGCAAGCATAATTTTTCTTGAGGAAAGAAAAAAGCGGCTAACGCCGCCTCTTCAAACGATGAGCTTTTTATACTTTTTGATTCCTTGGTTGAGAAGCAAATATGTCGCAATACCGACGAGCAATGCCACAATCGCAAGCTCGACGAGGTATCCGGCAACAATGTTGACATTCGTTGCCACGATGAACCCAGGAACCAGAACAAGCGCAGCACCCGCAAAACCGCAAATCATGGCCATCAGGACGCTTAGGCTTTGTTTGACGACCTTCGTCTCGTTCTCATAATCGAACCTTGGAAAGAGGATGTTCATGTAAAGGCCGATGACGCTCATGTACAAGGCAAGAAGCGATGGGAGGATAAACATGAACAGCGAATCCAGAAGACTGATTCGGATGATGAAGTTCGCGATGATCACATCGAGCAGGATGAAAGGAACGGAGACCAACAGGTTCAAGAGGATTTTCGCTTGGAAAATCTGTTTTTCCCGGACCGGTGCGCTTCGCAAAATCCAAAACTGCCGCCCTTCAATCGAAAGCGAGCAGGAAGTTGTGGAAGTGATGCCGAGCATGGCGGTGAAGATCGCCGTGAGGATGAAGGGGAGGATTTCCGGAACGCTTCCTTCCTGCCCGAATTGTTCAAGGATCGGCCCGGAGTTGATCGCCATGACCACCAGGAGAATGGTGGTCAGAATCGGTCCGACGATCGTGTTGATGACATAGATGCTGGAGGAAAAATACCTCCTGATCTCCCGCTTCAACAGGGCCCTATTCTGGGTCGAGCCTTTCAATGTCCCCATCCGGAAATTCTTCCGGGTGTAGGCGACCCTGCTCTGGAGGCTCGCTTTCACATAGCTTTTGCCGACAAGATAGACAAAACCGATGAAGGGGAGGACGGAAAGTCCAATGAAGAGCAGGAGGTTTTGCCAGTCGCCGAGCAGGCTCTTGAAGACCAGGTTGCCAATTTTGATCTTATCCAGAAAGCTGAGAACGTCTTGGGTGAATTGGCCGGGGTTTTCCTCAATCATTCCGGAACGGAAATTGATGAACATGACCACGACGAAGACGGCAATTGTAAAGATTATCGAAAGCAAATTCCGATACCTGAACCGGGAAGTGAGGAAACCGATCAGGTAGGAAATGAGGCTTCCCACAGTAATCAGGCCCAACGGGAAAAGGAGGAAAACTGGGAGCGAAAGGGTCCAAAAAACCCAATCGGTCCGGTTGTAAACCGCATATACCACAACCGTCGGAAAATACACGAACAGCAAGGTCACATAGTTGGTGATGAGGAGATAGAAGAGTTTGCTTGCAAAGACGGTTCTGGGCTTTACCGGAAGAGCCATGAGCAGTTCGAAGTCCCTGCTGCGGAAGAGGTAGCCGTTGGCGGTCGATATCGTCGTCAACAGGGTCACGATGCTTCCGGCTGTGAGCCCGAGCGGGAGGATCAAAGCCGCCAGACCCTGATCCGCGAACATGCTCCCGAAGAGGAACAGGTACATGAAGGCGAATCCGAAAGCGAAGAGGACGACCGTAAGGACAAGCAGAATCGCCAATGGTGAAATTTTGCCCGTCGACTTTTTCCGCAGTTTGTTCAGGCTTAAAGTGTTGATGATGTTCGCCTTAAGCAGTATTCTCAGCTTATTCATTGTTGACTAACTCCAAAAAGACGTCTTCCAAACTGCTGTCGCCCTTCACTTCATCCATGGTCCCATAAGCGACAATCTTCCCGTTTTTGATAATCGCCACATGATCGCAAAGTTTCTCTGCGACTTCCAATACGTGGGTCGAGAAGAAAACCGAGGTTCCCGTCTCGCACATTTCCCGCATGATCTGCTTCACGTCATAGGCCGCTTTCGGATCCAAACCGACAAATGGTTCGTCAAGGACCAACAGCTTCGGCTTCCGGACAAGCGCCGAAATCAGCGCCAGTTTCTGTTTCATGCCGTGGGAGTATGTGGAAATCGTGTCGCCGAGGTTGCCCTTGATTCCAAACACTTCCGCATATTTATTTATCTCTTTGTTCCTTTGCTCCTCCGAAACGCCATAAATGTCGCAGATGAAGTTCAGAAACTGCACGCCCGTCATCTGTTCATAAAGGTCGGGGTTGTCGGGAAGGTAGGCGATTGCCTGTTTGCAGGCGATCGGATTCTCGCGGAGGGATGTTCCGTTTACAAAGATTTCCCCTTCCTCAAAATCCAGGATGCCCGCGATGCATTTGATGGTCGTCGTCTTCCCGGCGCCGTTATGGCCGATGAAACCGAAGATTTCTCCCGGCCTGATTTCCAGACTGATGTCGTCGACCGCTTTCTTTCCTTTCGGATAAGTTTTTGAAAGATTCTTGATTTTAAGCATTGCTTTACTTCCTTTCCTCGGTATGTATATTAATCAATATGCATTCATATTCTGATAAGGGTGAAAAAATGGATAAACTCATCGGCGAATATCTCCCGCTTGCGGGCACCGTCATCACCGTGCTTGCTTTCCTCGTTTCCTTGATTACGGAGACAATCAAAAACCTCGGTTTCTTGAAGAAAATTCCGACGAACCTCGTCGTCCTCGGCCTCTCGATCGCAATCTGCATCATCGCCTACATCGCCGCCGCTTCCCATTGCGAATACAGGATTAAATGGTACGGGATCGTCGGTTGCATCTTGGGCGGTTTCATCGTCAACTACGTTTCCACCTACGGCTGGGAGAAATTTAACGGCCTTTATCTCCGCTATCAAAAAAGAAAAGAAGGAAAGAAGGGATGATGGTTCTCTAAAGTATTATACCATCAAACATGCGAAAGAAAAAGAAAAAGTTAAGAGCGAAGTCTTAACTTTTTTGTTTTCATTTTTTTCAAGAATCAGCGTCCGATTTTTGCTTTTGTCAGGATCTCGTCCATCCTGAGGGCGATGTCCTGTCCCAAATGCCTGTAGATTTCGCCATTCACCGCTCCGGGATAGTACGCCGGATGGCTCGCTATTTCCGCAAACTCCTCATCTTCTCTGACCGCGGCGATCACTTCCGTAATCCCCGAGCAGTATCCGACGTGGATGGTGTTTTCGATGGCGTTGTCGACATCGAGGAAGAAGTTGATGAAGGCGTGGGCGAGGTCGACCTTCGTCGCCGTGTTCGGAATCACCATCGCGTCGAACCAGATGTTGTTCCTCTCGGTCGGCATGTGCATGTCAAAGGTGATGTCCGCGCCCGTTTCAAGGGCGAAATAATACTGGTCGAAGAAGTCCCCAGAATAGACCAAGGCGATGTCGAGGTTCTGGGAGACGACGGACATTTTCAGTTCATCCGTTCCCCATTGCGAGTAGGAGACGTTCTTGAACAGGTTCTCGACCATGTTATAATGTTCGGGGTTGGTCGTGTTCAGGCTGTAATCGTCGTCCCTCCTGGTCGTCGCCAGATAAAGCAGGGCGCAGGCGACCGCGTCCCGGCTCGAGTCGTACATCCCGACCGTGACGTTTGCGGGAAGCAAATCCTTTTCGAAGAAGACCCTCCATTCATACTTTTCTACAAGTTCCTTCACTCCTTCCTTCACTCCGGGTTTGTTGTTGTACATGATGCCGAGGCTTCCCCAGAAATAGGGGACGGCATAATCCTCGTTTCCTTGGAAATAATTGTCCCTGAGTTCCTGGAGATGGGGATCGAACATCGAGGCGTCATAGTTGGGGATTTTCGAATAATCCAGCTTTATGAGGAGCCCTTCCTGATACATCCTTTCGATCATGTAATCGCTCGGTATCACGATGTCGTATTTCCCGGCGCGGTTCTTGATCTTGTTGTACATCGATTCGTTGGACGTCGCGGTGTCCAACACCACCTTCACGTTGTACTCCTCTTCAAACCTGCGGACAACATCCCTGTTGATATATTCTTCCCAGTTCAGAACATAGAGTTTCTCCCGGTTGTCGCAGCCGACAAGGACAAGCGCAGCGCAGAGCAAGGTCAGAAAGAGAAAGAATTTCCTCATACGCATTTCAAACTATCCTTTCTTAAATTTTTTTGTTTTCTCGCGGTGATGACGTTGTAAACCACGAGAATCAGTATCGCCAGTACCGAAACAATCGTGTTGTAGGCGTAAGCTTTCGGCCATGCCAGGGTTCTTCCCGATTGTTTTTGGCTAGCATAAATCCACATCGAGAAGTTCTTCACTTCTTCACCCGCAACCATGTAGCTGATGACGAAATCATCGAAGCTCATTGTGAAAGCGAGGAACATGCCCGTAAGAACGCCCGTGCTGATCGAAGGGATCAAAACCTTCGTCAGGGCGCTCCTCGGAGTGCAGCCGAGGTCCAGCGCCGCGTCGTAGAGGTTCCTGTCCACTTCGTTCAGTTTCGGAAGGACCGAAAGGACGACGTAGGGGATGCAGAAGAAAATGTGGGCGATGAGCATCGTCCAGTAGCCGAGGATGTATTCGTTGCCGATGACGATGCCGATGAATTTGAAGATGAAGAACAGGGAGACTCCGGTCACGACGTCCGCATTCAGAACCGGGACGTTGTTCAGGAGGATCATCTTCCGTCTTCTCTTCTTGTTCAAGGAGTTTATGCCGATGGCAGCAAGCGTCCCCAAAACCGTACTGAAGATTGTAGCCAGAACGGCGACGGAAATCGTGTTGGTGATGGCTTGAACCAAGGCCTCATCCTTGAAAAGTTCCTGGTACCAGCGGAGCGTAAACCCGCCAAAATCCGTGCCTTGTCCGTTCGCGTTGAACGACTGGATGATAATGATCAAAATCGGAAAATACAAAAGAAACAGAACAATCGCCAGAAAAAGGAATTTCAGGGTTGTATTCGTCTTTCCGATCATCTTTCTTTTCTGTTTCGGTGTCAGCATCATAGCAGCGTCTCCCCTTCCGCATCAATCTTGCTTATGATATAGAGAGCGCCCATGACGACCACCAGAATCAAAATCGAAATCAAGCTCCCGACGGAATAATCGGAAAGTTGGTTCGTCAGTCCCATTTTTTCTTCGATGATGTTGCCGATGAGTTTGATGTTTCCCCTCGAGACAATGTAGGGAATTGTGAAACTGGTCGCGCAGGGCAGAAACACCATGATGACGCCGCTGCTCACGCCCCTTAAGGAAAGCGGAAGCGTCACCTGCCTGAAAGTCTGGAAATTGTTCGCTCCCAAATCCTTGCTCGCTTCGATCAAAGACGGATCGATCTTCTCCAAAACGGTATAGATTGGAAAAATCATGAAGGGAAGATAAACAATCACCATGACCAGGACGACCGCCGCTTCCGTGCCGCTGAAATTGAGGCTGATTCCGAAGACGTTCTTCATGAATCCTTCCGGAAGCAGGAGCCTGTTGATCGTGTTCACGCGCAGCAAAAGATTGGTGAACATGGGCAGCAACAGCACCAAAAGAAAGGAAAAGCGGTTGGCGATCTTCAGGTGGGAGATGATGTAGGCGACGGGATAACCGATGATGACGCAGAAAAGCGTCGCAAGCCCCGCCAGTTTGATGGATTGCGCAAAGGCAATCAGATACTCCCTTTTGAACGTTTTTTCAAACGCGCTCAAACTGAATCTCGCCGTCGAAAACACCAATCCTTCAATTTCCATGAAGGAAAGGGCAAGCATCAAGATTATCGGAACAACGGTCAGGACCAGCATCCAAATAAGATAGGGGGTGGCGAATGCGGAATATTTCTTCATTACTCCACCTTCATAAGATGTATCTCGTAAGGGTCAACGGATAATCCAATTTTATCACCAACCTTCACGTTCTCGTATTGATGGATGACAAATTCCTGACCTTGGATGATTGCGCAGATTTCAAAATGCACGCCTTTGAAAGTCGTCGCGTCCACGACACCCACGAGTTTCGCCTGCTCAAGAGGAACGATATCGAAATCTTCGGGACGGATGACGACGTCGACTTCTTCTCCGGGTTTGAAGTTTTCGTCGACGCAATCGAAAACCGCGCCCATAAACTCGACCTGCTTGTTCCCCAAGTAGCGGCCCCTGATGATATTGCTTTCGCCGATGAAGTTCGCAACGAACCGGTTCTTCGGTTCATTGTAGATGTCCTCGGGAGTGCCGATTTGCTGGATGACGCCGTTGTTCATGACGACGACGGTGTCGGACATCGAAAGGGCTTCTTCTTGGTCGTGCGTGACGAAGATGAAGGTGATGCCCAAAGTCCGCTGCATTTCCTTGAGTTCATATTGCATGTTCTGGCGAAGTTTCAGGTCCAAAGCGGCGAGCGGCTCGTCCAAAAGCAGGATCTTCGGCCTGTTGACGATCGCCCGGGCGATTGCGACCCTTTGCTGTTCGCCGCCGGAAAGCTGATGGATCTTCCGTTTCTCGAAGCCTTCGAGTTTCACAAGTTTCAACGCTTTCCGCACTTCTTCTTCAATCAAGTGGGGGCTGAGCATCAGTTTCTTCGCAGCCCTTTTCTCTTCTTCCCAGCGTTTGTAGGTTTCTTTCAAAAGTTTTTCCAGATACACCAACTCTTCCTGGTTGGCGATCTTTCTCAGTTCTTTTATCTCTTTCGCGTATTTGCTGCCGTTCTTACGCAGTTTGTTGCTCTGTTTTTCTTCCTGAAGTTTTTCTTCCAATTCGCGAAGCTTGATGCGGGCTTCTTTGACTTCCCCTTTGCGGTTCTCCTCTTCTTCGATGCGCGCCTCGATTTCTTCGATTTTCTCCTTGTACCTCTTCTCGATGTCCTGGAGTTTTTGTTCGATGAGCTTTTCCTTCTCTTCGAGGATCTTTTCCTTTATTTCTCTTCTTATCGCGCGCAGGCGGCTTTTGATTTCCTGTCTTTCGGCCTTGGAAAGCGATCTGTCACCCAGCTTCTTCTGAAGTTCACGCCGCTCCTGCTCGTATTGTTTCCTGACGTCGCTTTTCAATTCCTCGTAGATCCTGTTGAAGTTCCGGAGTCCGAAGGCGACGTTGTCGAAAACGTTGAGATGGGGAAAAAGAGCATAGCGCTGAAAAACAGTGTTAATCGGTCTTTGATAAGGAGGAAGGTCATTGACGACTTCCCCGTTCAAGATGATCTCCCCGGAATCGGGAGTTTCAAAACCGCCGATGATTCTAAGCGTCGTGGTTTTTCCGCAACCAGATGGGCCGACCAGAGTGATGAACTCATTTTCGTTAACATACAAATTGAGGTTGTTAACGACAATTTCATCATCAAACTTCTTAACGATATTTCTTAACTCAATGATCTTTTTTGCCATATTACTCCATTTCTCTGAATATTTTTCCTGAAAAAAAATGAGTTGGCTCCAGCCAGCTCTAATTTACAAATATCTGGTGACCCGTACGGGATTCGAACCCGTGAGTGCATGCGTGAAAGGCATGTGAGTTAAACCGCTTCTCCAACGGGCCGTCTGGCGGAGTAGAAGGGATTTGAACCCTTGCGCCGGTTTCCCGACCTATGCCCTTAGCAGGGGCACCTCTTCGGCCTCTTGAGTACTACTCCGTTTCGCGCTATCATATAATACTAAAAACCGGGGATTTTGTCAAGTGTCAGGGGGAATTTCTTCCCCCTGATCAACCACCCATTGCCTTGTCCAATTCCTCTCTTATCTCGTTTTCGGTGAGAAAAGCCTTGGTTACCCTCTTGTTCTCAATCTTCATCACAATCGGTAAATCCTCGGCGTGGATCCAGAGGTCTTCGAACCTCGTCGCTCCCACAACATCCGTCGTGGCATCGCCGAAGACGAGGCGGGTGTAATTCCCATAGTTTCCAGTACCGCTGCTTTCAATTACCATCCCGTAGATCTTTGTTGCATTAGAGTGCTTTTTTACATAAGTTATGTAATTGTCAATCAGTTTTTCCAGATCCGCCGCTTTCTCCAGTTCAAGCTTGTTCTCAGTGACGCCGACCCTACTGTAGACGTAGACATAATAAGTGCCCTCTTGACTGAGCACCTCTTCGCCTCGCAGGTTAATCAAATTGTCACTAAGGGTTTTCTCGCGGGAGCCGACAAAGCGGACGATTACCAGGACGATGAATGTTAAGGTCAACAAAGCTATAAGCGACCAGAATATAAACGCCCGGTAACTTAGCTTTTGCTTTTTACTTATGGTTCTATTCATATAATTCCCGCCTTACTAAAAACTTAGTAAAAAGTACTCCTTTCCTTGGGCAATTTAACAATCTATATTATACTAAAAAAAGCTTCTTTTATCAAGAAACTTTTCTTTTTTTATCTTTTTATTTTATTTCGGTTGCTCATCAGGGTCCTCAAGCAGGAATCCCTGGACGATTTTCGCCATCTCCTCGGGAATCAGGTCCTTGGAGGCGACCGTGTATTCGATTCCCCGCCAGATCGTCTGGAGGCTGTTCTCCTTCAAAATCGCGACGTTTCCGAGCACCATGTAAATTTCCCCGTTCTCTTCCTGGTAGCGCGTCACCTCGTTGTCGTTCACGTACTCCTGGATCAGGGTGAACCCGTAGTCGCTCCCGTATTTCATGATTGCGAGCCTTTCCGTTCCGTCGGGATTGCTGGTGATGCTTTCGCTCACCAGAGTGATTCCTTCGGGGCAATAGAGCGGATAGCCGATCTCCCGGTTCTCATACACGACTTCTTCCCCAATCTCGAGCCTTACCGCCGCCATGCTTCCTTCCAGGTCGAATTCGTCGTCGGAGATCTTGTAATCAAAGTCGATGTCCGTGAATACCGTCCTGATGTAGAGGTTGTCGTCCTCATCGTAAACCAGCACTTCGGTCGGAAGTTTCGTGGTCTTATCGAAGATGATTTTCTGCTTCACCGGAGTCGCGTCTGCATGCATCTTCGTTTTCGTCTCAATCGTCACCTTCATATCGTCCTCGGTCACGATCGCTTCCGGATCATTGGCGATGTCCTTCGCGAGCGACTGCAGCAAATAAGGATAACTGGCGTTGTCCGGCCAATCGCTTTGGATCTTGAAGTTCTTGTTGACCGCCGGAATCAAGATATATACGCCCTCATTATTTTTCAGGATTATCTGTTTGTCGGAATTCTCTCCTGACTTGATTTCGACTTTTATCAGTTCCGGATGTTTGTAGAGCACCTTGAATTCATTCTGTTTGCGTCCACTGTCATAATAGGATTCCATGATCCCTTCGACCTTGTAGGATTGGGCTTTTGTCAACTTTTCCGCAAACGCCCTCTGCGGAGTCTCATCCCCCCTGCAAGCATGCAACAATAATATTGTTCCGATGAAGACTACGACCGAAAACCATCTCATCAAATTAACGACAAGTTTCTTTGTCAATAGTCCGTTCATTTTTATCTTTCCTCCCATTTTCTAATAAATCATATGAGGATGGCCTAATTTTTATTATGAAAAAGTATATTATTTTAAAATAGACCAATAATATTAACCAAGGAGGAATTATATATGAACGTTTTACAAAAAATAGCCCTAATCGTCGTCATCATCGGCGCATTGAATTGGGGACTTATCGGCCTCTTCAATTTCAACCTTGTCGCCTTCATCTTTGACAACCTCTCTGTCGTGATCTCCAGGATCATCTATTCCTTGGTCGGAGTCGCGGGCATCATCTGCATATCGGCTCTCTTCACCAACGATCATGACATCGATTAGGGAGTAACAATATAAAAAGCCAAGGTCCTTGGCTTTTTTTATTTTACAAGCGCTATGGCGACCGCGTCAGTGTCCGTGTGAGAGATGGAGAGAAGGATCTCCAAATCGTTGAACACCTGCGCGTCAAGATAGGGCGCGCCTTTTTCATCGTTCAAAACGGAAAGATCGGAAAAGGAAAAGCTCCTTCCCAGTCCGCTCGTGGCTTTGATGACGGCTTCCTTCGCGGCGAATCTCCCCGCAAGGTACTCCAGCCGCCTTTTTTCGGAGGCAAACCTTTCGAAAACCGCAATTTCCTTCTCGGACAGGATCCTGCCGTATTTTTTCCTGTCGCCCAAGAAATCCCGGAACCTCTCCAGCTTCACGATGTCAATCCCGATATTTTTCATTAATCCTCCAATTGCTACCTTTAGTCTGTCGATAAACATCAATTGTTGATGTATTATTTATACAGGTTGATGTTTATGAAAAGATATGATATGAACGATATAAATGTCCTCTTCGGAATAAGGCTGCGCCAACTCAGGATGGAGAGGGGTCTGACGCAGGAGCAACTCGGACACGAATGCGGACTGCACAGGACCTATGTCGGGCAGATCGAACGCGCCGAGAAGAATATCACCCTCAAGAACATCGAGAAAATCGCCAGGCATCTGGACGTAAACATCACCGAACTTCTGGATTTCTCCAAAATCAAACCGGAAAATTGAAGCCTACACAGTAGGCTTATTTTTTTTTCACCTCTTCCGCAAGTTTCTCCAAATCCTTGAAGCAATGGCTCAGGCCCGATTTGGAAAGATACCTGTGGATCGTCTTTTCGGAGTTTGCGGAAAGTTCTGAGAGGGAATCATCGGGATAGGTCATCCTGAGGATCACCGCGTCCAAGAGCCGGGGAGTCAAATTCATCAGACCGTAGTTCTCCTCGAGGAACTTGATCGTTTCGAGCTGTTTTTTCGCGGAAGCGATGGCCTTCTCCTCGTTCGCGACGTCGCAGTTCATGATCCTGTTGACGTAATTATTCAAATCTTTTTTTATCCGCAGATCCTCGAAAGCGAAAAGGGAGTTGTTCGCGCCGATGAACTTCAGGAAGTCGGCGATGTGCTCCGCCCGCTTGATGTAGACGACTTCGCCCTTCGCCCGGCTTATGACCTTGGCGCTGATTCCCATCTCTTCCAGGATTTTGACCAGGAACTCCGCTTCTTCAAGGTTGTTCGCCACCAGTTCAAGGTGGTACTTGTTCTTGGTCGGGTCGTTCACCGAACCGCGCGCGAGAAACGCCCCCCTGAGCAGCGCGGCCTTGCAGCAGTCCTTTGCGAACAATTCCGGATTGATCTCCCTGCTTAAGGAAAGGTCTTCATTCAGGATTTTCAAATCCTCAAGAATCGTCCGCCCGTTTTCCGGAATCACGATGTAATAGAGGGGTTTTTTATCCAGTTTGTCGCGTTCCTTCTGTAAAAGGACCACCTGGATGGAATAGAGGTTTTTCACCAAGGAAACAATCCGACGCGCGGTCGCATTGGAGGTCGTGGTGAAGATGATTTTGAAATTCCTGTTGGAGTAGGTGAGCGTCGACCGGAAACGGATCAGGGCATACAGTTCCGCCCGGTTGCAGCAATCTTCGTTCTGAAGGGTGGCGATCTCTTTCTTGACTTCCCGGGAAAACGACATTATCTGAGCTTCCTGATGATGTCGAGCGCCGCAATCGCCCCGTCGTTCACGGCCGTCACGATCTGCCGGACCTTTTTGGAGACGACGTCGCCGACGGCGTATAACCCGGGGATCTTCGTTTCCATAGCTTCATTCACCGGAATGTAGCCGTCCGCGTCGGTAACGCCCAAATCCCGCACGAAATCGGTCGCGGGCAGCAACCCGACATATTCGAAACAGCCTTCGACCTTAAGTCTGCTCACATCGCCCGTTTTCAGATTCTTCAGCACCATTTCCTGCAGCCCGTCTTCGCCGACAAACTCCAACACGACGGTGTTCAAAATCAATTCGATGTTTTTTATCCCCCTCACCTTTTCCACAATCCTCCCGTCCGCCCGGAACTCATCCCTGCGGTGGATCAGGTAGACCTTCTTCACGATTCCGGAAAGGTAGATGCTTTCTTCGAAAGCGGAATTCCCGCCGCCCACGACCGCGACTTCCTTATTCCGGTAGAGGGAGCCGTCGCAGATCGCGCACCAGGAAATGCCCCTGTTGGAAAATTCCTCCTCCCCCGGAATCCCCAGTTTCCGGTTCTTCGTTCCGGTCGCGATGATGACCGTCCGGGCTTCATATTCTCTCTCTCCCTTGACGAGGAAGCGCCCGTCCGCTTTTTTTATGGATTCGGCTTTCTCTCCGATGTAATCGACGCCCAGGTTCATGACCTGATTGAACATCGAGAGGGCGAGGTCGGGCCCGGCGATTTTTTCATAGCCTGGGTAGTTTTCAATCGTCGCGGTGTAGACCATTTTCCCGCCGGGGGCTTCGCTTTCAAGGATGCCCACCTTCAGGTCGTTCCTCAGGGCATAGATTGCGGCGGTGAGGCCCGCGGGTCCGCCGCCGATGATCAGAATGTCGTACATTTTATCCTCCATCAATTCGCCTTTTTGTTCTCCGCGAGCGCATCCAGGTAGGAGACCGGGTGGAACCGGAAAACCCTGCGCAGGATGAACAGGACTAGGCAACCAAGCACCATCAGAACCGAGACAACCTGGGCGACCCGGAGTTCCATGCCGAAGATCCTTAAAGGCAGATAGTCGGTCCGGAGGGATTCGACGAAGAACCTCCCGATGCCGTACCAGAACATGTAAAAGAGGACGGCGTCACCGAGCCAGTATTTCTTCCAAAACCTCCTGGCAACCAGGACGATCGTCAGGCCGAGCAGATTCCAGAGGGATTCATAAAGGAAGGTCGGATGCATATAGTTGCGGGTTGCAGAATCGATCGCGGCATAGTAGGAACTGTCGGAAATCAGCATCTGGTCGATGATGAAATCCGGGAGGTGCAGCCTTTCCAGAAAAGCCCTTCCTTCTGCGAGGCTTTTCGAAATCGGACCGCCGTGCGCCTCCTGGTTGAAGAAGTTCCCCCAGCGGCCGACGATCTGGCCGATCATGAAGCCGGGAGCGAGCATCTCCCCGAGTTTGTAGATGTCGAACTTGCGTTTCCGCCAATAGAAAAAAACGAAGATTGCCACCGCGAACACCGCTCCGTGGATGGCCAGGCCACCTTCCTCGTTGATGAAGCCGGTGATGATTCTCAAGGGATCGGAAGCGTAACCGCCGTCTTTCCAGGCGAAAATGACATAGTAGAGCCGCGCCCCGAGGATTCCGACGAGGACTCCGATGATGAAGCCGTCGATCAGGTCGTCCTCCTTGAAGCCAATTTTCTTCGCGACGATCAAGCCGTAGGCGTAGGCGAGCGCGATGCCGGTGATGATGCAGATCGCGTACCAGTAGATGTTCCTCCCGAAAACCGTGAAGGCGACGCGGTCGATGATCGTGATTTCGTTTCCGGCGGCGTCGACGCCCTTGCGCGTGCTGCAGCCGACAAGGACGAAGAGGAGCGCGACGAAAATCAGGACCAGCCATTTCTTATAACTTTGCTTCAGTTTCATTGTTTCCCTCCGCTTATTTTCTCAAACATTTTGTCTCGGTAGATTCTCATTATCAGGAAATTGATCAGCACTCTTGCAATCATGAAGATGATGAAAAAGGCTATGAGGTTGTTGAAGGAGTTGATCGCAAGGTCGGGCGTGACCCACCAGGCGAAGATGAGGGCTGCGGTGCTGATCGGAAAGACGATCGTCCCGAAGGAATAGAACATCAGTTTCGGAAAATACCTCATCATCAATTCCCTCCCCAGGATGTCCGTGGTCGTGAAAATGACGCTGAAAAGGAAAAGGCGGAACAAGTCGTACGGAGCAAAGCCCAGATAGCCGTTCAGAGCGATGATCAGAACGAAATCTAAAAGATAGGTGAACAGCAGGAAGAGGAGAACCTCCTTCCAGTTGGGCTTGCGGCGTTCGATCTTTACAATCCTGATGTTCGCATCGTCGATGTCGAACCTTTCTTTCAGTTCCTCGATGAAGCCGATGAGGTCTTCAGGAGTCAGCTGTTTCTTCTCCTTCTTCTCTTGTTCTTCTCTTTCTTCCTTTTCTTCCTGTTCTTTCTTTTCTTTATCGTTGTTTTTCATATGACCTCCTCAGGATGAAACCAAGGCTGATGCCGACGCCGTTCAGGAAGATGTCGACGATGTCGAAGACTCCCCGCTTGGTTATGTATTGCATCGCTTCCAGCGTCAAAACCAGAAAGAAGATGAGCAAGAGCGAATACCTTCCCCGGATGAAAAAGGGAAGCGGCGCAAAAAGCAGAATGTTTCCGAATACGTTCAGGAAAACAATCTTATTCCTGGGCACAAGCTTCAGCCATTCCCACAGGTAGAATTTGAAATTGAGATTGTCTTCGACCGGCGTGCGATAGAACAAAAAGGAGAGGATGAAGAGGAAATAACAGAGGAGGGAAAACTTGGGTTGATTCGCGCTGAGCAAAGTCAAAGCGAATAGGGCTGTGAGCAGCCAATTCGTGCCCGGATAAAAAACCCCAAGCGTCCCCGTCACTTCCGTTATGAGAAAATAGAAAACGACAACCGCCGGAATGATCAACAATCTTTTCAAAACTTACCTCATCTCGTCAATACTTTTTTCAGATACTTCCCCGTATACGACCTTTCGCACTGCATGACCTCCTCGGGAGTGCCGGAGCAGATCAAGTACCCGCCTTGGTCACCGCCCTCGGGGCCGAGATCGATGATGTAGTCCGCGCTTTTGATGACGTCGAGATTGTGCTCGATGATGATGACCGTCGCTCCCTGATCGACGATGTAGTTGATCACCTGAAGCAGCCGCTTCACGTCGTCGGTGTGGAGTCCGGTCGTGGGCTCGTCAAGCATGTAGATCGTCCGATCCGTAATCCGCTTGTGCAGTTCGCTCGCAAGCTTCACGCGCTGCGCCTCCCCTCCGGAGAGGGTTGTGGAACTCTGGCCGAGTTTCAGGTAGCCAAGACCGACGTTCTTCATCGTTTCCAGCTTGTTTTTGATTTGCGGGAAGTTCTCGAAGAATTCCACGGCCTCGTCGACCGTCATGTCCAGCACATCCGCAATCGTCTTGCCCCGGTATTTCACTTCCAGGGTCTCCCTGTTGTAGCGCTTCCCTTCGCATTCGTCGCAGGGGATGTAGACGTCGGGCAGGAAGTGCATTTCGATGCGCAAGACTCCGTCGCCTTGGCAGCGCTCGCATCTTCCTCCCTTCACGTTGAACGAAAAACGTCCTTTATCGTAACCGCGCTTCTTCGCTTCGACGGTCGTCGCGAAGAGTTCGCGGATTTGGTCGAAAACGCCCGTGTAGGTCGCGGGGTTGCTCCGCGGAGTCCTGCCGATGGGGGACTGGTCGATGTCGATGACTTTTTCAAAGTCCTCGATTCCCAGGATGTCGTCGCATTTCCCCGGGGTGAGGGTTGAACGGTAGATCCTTCTGTGGAGCTCCTTGGAAAGGATGTCGAGGATCAGGGACGATTTCCCGCTGCCGGAGACGCCCGTGCAGACGACCAGCATCCCTTCCGGAATCACCACGTCGATGTTCTTCAGGTTGTTCTCATGGGCGTTGATGATCTTCAGGTACCTGCCGTTGCCTTTTCGCCGTTCCTTGGGAACGGGAATCGAGAGTTTTCCGGAAAGGTAGAGGCCGGTGATGCTTTTTTCATTGGCCATGACCTCCTCCGGCGTCCCCGCGGCGACGACTTCCCCGCCGTCGCGGCCCGCCCTGGGTCCGATGTCGATTAGATAGTCGCTCTGCCGCATGATCTCCTCGTCGTGTTCCACGACTATCAGGGTATTACCCAGATCGCGCATCTGCTTCAGCGCTTCGATCAGACGGCCGTTGTCCCGGGGATGGAGACCGATTGAGGGCTCGTCCAGGACATAAAGCACGCCCGTGAGCCGGGAACCGATCTGCGTCGCGAGGCGGATCCGCTGGTTCTCGCCCCCTGAAAGCGTCGAGCTGGGCCGGCTCAGGGTCAGGTATTCCAGGCCCACGTTCACCAGAAATTGCAGGCGTTCTTTTATCTGTCGCAAAAGCAATCCTGAAATCACCTTTTCCTGGTCGGTAAGTTCAAGATTGTCAAGATACTTGAGGATGTCGGAGACGCACATTTCTGTGAGTTCCCAGATGTTCTTGTCTCCCACATAAACGCTCAAAGCCTCCCGGGAGAGTCTTCTTCCGTGGCAGACCTCGCAAGGATGGTCCGCCATGAAGGAATTGTAGTATTCCCGGGAAAGGCGGGAGTTCGTCTCCAGATAACGCCTTTCGATCAACGAGGCAATTCCTTCGATGTATTGGGTCTTCCTGTATGTGAAGTTGCCCCGGGTCGTGATCTGATAGGTTATCGGTTCCTTCGATCCGACCAGGATGATCTCCTTCTCTTCGGGGGTGAGTTTCTCGTATGGTTTATCCAGATCGATGTTGTAATGATTGCAGAGCTTTTCAAAAACCTGCCACTCGATGTTTTCCGAATCGACGATGTTCTTGAGGTAGCGGATCGCCCCCTGCCTGATCGAGAGCTTCGGATCGGTGATCAACAGGCTCTCGTCGACCTTCTGGATGATTCCGAGGCCTTTGCATTCCGGGCAGGCCCCGAAGGGGGAGTTGAAGGAAAAAAGGCGCGGTTCCATCTTCGGAATCGAGAAATCGCAATAGGGGCAGGCGAGGCTTTGACTGAAGACATATTCTTTATCGTCAAGGGAGATGACGACCTTCCCGTCCCCGAATTTCAAAGCCGTCTCAACGGAATCGGAAACGCGGCTCCGGGCGTCGGGCCGGAGTTTGATCCTGTCGACAACGATCTCCAGAGTATGCTTGATGTTTTTATCCAGTTTGATTTCCTCGTCCAGGTCCCTGATTTCCCCGTCGATGCGGATTTTGGAGAAACCTTCCTTGCGCACGAGTTCAAGCGTCTTTTCGTGCGTCCCCTTCTTTCCCATGGCGATGGGACTGTAGATGATGACCCGCGTCCCTTCTTCAGCCTGGAAGATTCTGTCCACGATCTGGTCCGTCGTCTGTGAGGAAATCAAAACATGGTGCTCGGGGCAATAGGCTTTCCCGATCCGGGCATAGAGAAGCCGCAGGTAATCGTAGATCTCAGTCACGGTCCCGACAGTGGACCGCGGATTCTTGCTCGTCGTTTTTTGGTCGATCGAAATCGCGGGCGAGAGGCCTTCGATCGAATCGATGTCGGGCTTTTCAACTCCGCCCAAAAACTGGCGCGCGTATGCGGAAAGGCTTTCCACATACCGCCTTCTTCCTTCCGCATATATCGTATCAAAGGCAAGCGACGTCTTCCCGCTTCCGGAAAGCCCGGTCATCACGACCAGTTTGTCCTTCGGAATCCGGAGGCTGATGTTTTTCAGGTTGTTTTCTCTTGCGCCCTTGATATCAATATATTTCTGCATATTATTCTCCTATCATTTTCCTAAATTCTTCTTCGTCGATGATTCTGACGTTCAATTCTCGCGCTTTTACAAGCTTGCTACCGGCGTCCTCCCCGGCAAGAACGAAGTCGGTCTTCTTGCTCACGCTCGAGGAGACGTTCCCGCCGTACTTCTCAATCAAAGCCGAGGCTTCATCGCGGGTGAGCGTCGGCAATTTTCCGGTCAGAACGAAGGTCTTTCCGGACAAAAGGCTGGAAGTGGCGAGTTTTTCCGCCTTCGGATCGATTCCCAAGGCCTTGAGCTCTTCTATGAGGTCGCGGTTGTCCCGGAAATAGGCGACAACGTTGCTCGCGGTGGCGAAGCCGATGTCCTTGATCGAGGCAAGTTCCTCGACGCTTGCCCGCATCAGTTCGTCAAAGGAAGAGTAATGCTGGCTTAGAATCTTCGCGACTTTGGAACCGACCAGGCGGATGCCGAGGGCGGTCAGGACCTGGGCGAAGCCGTTCTCCTTCGACCTTTCAATCGCATCCAAAAGGTTGGCGACGCTCTTCTCGCCCATTCCCTCGATCTCCACAAGCTCCTCTTTCCGGTCCTTCAGGCGGTAGATGTCCGCGATCGACTTGATGAAGCCCCGATTCACAAGGTCTTCAACAAGCCTTTCCCCCAGACCTTCGATGTCCATTCCCGCCGAGGAAGCGAAGTAGATTATCCCTGCAAGCTTCCTTCCGGGGCAGTCCGGATTCGGGCAGTAGTAGGCGGCTTCGTTCGCATTCTTGACGATCCGCTCCCCGCAGGCGGGACAGTTTTCAATCATTTTGAAGGGTTCGGTGTTCTCCCGCCGTTCGAAGTTCACCCGGACGACCTCCGGGATGATCTCCCCGGCCTTCCGGACGATGACATAGTCGCCCTTCCTGATGTCCCTTTCCCGGATGAAGTCTTCGTTGTTTAAAGTTGCCCTTTTGACGAGGGAACCCGCGATCATCACCGGCTCCAGGACGGCGTTCGGGTTGATCGTCCCCGTCCTTCCCACCGTGAAGACGATGTCCAGAAGTTTTGTTTCGACTTCCTGGGCGGGGAATTTATAAGCGATGGCCCATTTCGGGCTTTTGATGGTGTAGCCGATTTGTTCCTGCATGAGGAATTCGTTGACTTTGATCACGACGCCGTCGGTCTCATAATTGAGGTCGCGGCGGGCGTCCTTCCATTTCTCCAGATAGGCGAGGACTTCCTCCACCCGCCGGCAATGCTCGAAATTGGGGTTCACTTCAAATCCCAAATCTTTCAGGAATTGGAGCGCTTCCGCCTGGCTCCGCAAACCGTAGTTGGCCGGATTCACGACGGTGTAGGCGAAGAAATCGAGTTCGCGCTCCTCCGTTACCGCCGGATTCAATTGACGGAGGGAACCGCCCGCGGCGTTGCGGGGATTCCGGAAGAGTTCCTCGCCCCTTTCTTTCCGGAGCCGGTTGTGGCGTTCGAACACGTCCTTGCGCATATACACTTCTCCCCGGACTTCGATGTCGAGGTTCTTCTTCAGGAATTTCGGAATCGTCCGGATCCGTTTGACGTTCGCCGTGATGTTCTCGCCGACCGTGCCGTTCCCCCTGGTCGCGCCCTGGAAGAGGATGCCGTTTTTGTATTTGAGGCTCATGGAGATCCCGTCAATCTTGAGTTCGCAGACGTATTCCGGCCGGAATCCCGCTTTCACAATCCTTTCATGGAAATCCTTGAGTTCCCCTTCCGAAAACGCGTTCGCGAGCGAAAGCATCGGAACCTCATGCGTCACCTTCTCGAACTGTTCGGAAACCGTGTCCCCGACCCTCTGCGTCGGTGAATTGGGGAGGACGTATTCCGGATACTCCCTCTCCAGGCTTTCGAGTTCCCGGAGGAGGCTGTCGTATTCCACATCGCTCACGCTTGGGTTGTCCAGCACATAGTATTCGTAGCTGTATCTGTTGAGTTTTTCTACAAGTTCCTGAATTCTTTCTTTCGGATCCATAACTGACCTCGCTCTCAACAATCTATCAAATATTATACCATAAATCGATTCTTAATCAAAAGGAAAAGGCCGTAAATAAGAAAAAGTATATGCGCTTCCACATATACTTTTATTATTGATTTCCAGGGCCTTTTTATGCCTTGGGCTTTTTCCGGAAAATCTGTTTCCGGAAGAGAAGGATGTTGAAGGCGATGAACATCGCCAAAAGAATCAACAAGGAAATGAGGGTGTGCTTCGCGCTTTCCGGAGCGACTCCGAGAAGCAGGAAGAGCGGGAAACCGAGGGCGATGGCATAGAAGGCTTGGAAGATGAGATTGTTCGCCGCCGGAGTCTCGAACATGGGATCGACCTCGCGAAGCAGGATCATGCCCGTGCTCGTCGTGCCGGTGAGCATCCCGAACAGTGAAAGGAAAGCTTCTTCCTGATAATTGGGGAAGAGGGCGTAGGATAGTTTCCTCACGTAGAAATACGTCGCGATGGCGCCGATCAGGCAGACAATGACCAGGGGCAGGATGAGCTCCTTAAGCAGGGAGATTTCAATCGCCGCGGTGCCGGTAACAATCATGGCGTCGAAGCAGAAACCGGAAATCCTGTTCAGCAGGTAATTGTTCGGATAATCCCTCGTCATGAGGTTGACCTTTTTAAATAATTTGAACACGCTTTTGAGAAGCGCTCCCAGAAGGGAACCGATCAGGAAGTTGAAGCCCCAGACCAGGGGTTTCACCTTTTCGTCCCCGAATTTTCCCAGGGGGAGTTTTTCCACTCCGTACATGACAAGGAAGGTCAGGAAATAGACCAAGAGAATCAACACCACCTGAATCGTCATCCTGTCGATAGCTTCCGTGACCGGAACTTCGTTGGGGGAAGCGACTGTCTCCGTGGAGACGAATTCCTTGGTCTCCACAGGCTTGATCTTCCCGCGGCGGCGCATCAGGGCGATGTGCCCGACGCCGACGAAGCAGGCGACTAGATACCCGACGGTCGCGATCGTGAGCCCGAAACTCGCCCCGCCGACGAACTGGTGTTTCTCTTCAAAAATCCGGCCGAATGTGACCGCCTGCCCGGTTCCCTGGCCGAAGCCCAAGGGCAGAAGCAGTCCCGAGGCGGGCAATAGATACTTCAGGAAAGTGGTCGCCAAAACCAGGGTGATCGCCGCGCCGATGATTCCCTGCAGGAGATAGGTGTTCACGGTAACCAGCCCGCTGTTGAAAATGTCAATCTGTCGTTCCTTCTCTTTTTCTTTTTTTGTCGATTTCAGGGTCAAAGCGATGACTCCGAGAGCCAAGGCATGATAGGTCATGGCTTCAAAAAAGGCATTGATTTCCTCCCTGTCCAGTTTGAGGAGGTCAAAAAGCCCCACCGACTTCAATAAAAGCATTATCAAGCCCGCAATGACCCCGGTCGGAAGCAGGCTTTTCCGAATGATTCCGATTTTCCTTCTGAGGACGTTCGCCAACAAAAACACCACGGTCATGATGCCGACGACGATCCAAGCGTCGAAAAAGTTGATTTCAAATTCCCAAAAACCCATTTGTGTCTCCTTCTTGAATGTTTCTGATTTGATTGAAAAGATGGACGTACTTCAAAGCGTTGAACGAGGGTCCGGCGCTGACTTGGAAGGTCCGTTTTTCCAAATTGATGATCAATGTATTCTGATAGACGATTGCGAAAGAGAGGATGTCTTCGTACTTGATGATGAATTCCTTCTCGTCGTTCCAGAAGCGGAGTCCTTCGCGGTTGAAGGACATGTTGCCTTCCAGGAACTTTTTCCGGAACCTCTTCACAATCTCCTTGAGGACGATTCCGGAATCGGAGAAGGTGACGTTCATGACGTCGGCTTTCCTGATGAAATCCTCCTGATATCGATAGTATTCCGCAACCGTTCTGAATTTAAACCTATCATCTTCTGTCCGGAAGACGAGATCCTCGGTGTATTCGACATCAAGACCGCATTCCCGGCAACGGAAATGGTCGCCGTGCGATTCCAGCACTCGGAAATCGTCGCAAACGGGGCAGACATAAAAGGCGCTTTCAAGGTTTTCGGCCAAGGCCTTGCCGCGGTATTTTTCCTTCAAGGCGAGCTCGTCCACGCTCAAAGTCCTGACAATGATGTCATAGATTTCCGCTTCCGAATATTCCTTGACCTCATCGGCGGAAAGAATCCGCCCGATTTCTCCGTACATCTTCCCTTTCCTAAGTTTCCGGGAAAACCGGGGATTGACTCCGAATCCGCCCTTGATGGTGTAGAGGACGACGGGGATTTTCAAAACTTTGATCAGTTTCACGATCGCCCTGTCGACATGGGTCAAAACTCCGCTGTAGGTGCGGTTGCCTTCCGGGGCGATGCCGATATTCCCGCCTTCCTTCGCGATCCTGATGCAGGCTTTGACGGTGGAAATGTCCCTGACAGCCTTCGCTTTCGCAATCGGGGCGGCGAGGTATTTGATGATTGGGGAGATCACGGGGATGTTGAAAAGATCATCGTTGGTCACGAAATAAATCGGCCCCTTGAAAGAAAGCGCCATCATGAGGGGATCCAGGTTGGTCGTGTGGTTGAACAGCAAGAGATATGGTCCCTTCTCCAGTTTGTATTTCTTCGCCTTGTAACCGTACTTCACTCTCAGGTAAAGCTTCATGAAGGGCTTAAGAAGCGCGAAAGCGACCTTGTGCCGACACTTGACCCACATTTTGCACCTCATCATTTTTTTCTTATTATAAACGCAAATCGCGGTGTTTGTCAATTTAAGTATTCCATAAAAACAGAAAAAATCCCCAAATCGGGGATTTTCACATCTTTCTCAAAGCCGGGTGGTCCAAAAGGATCTTTTTCAGGCTCTTCTCCCGGTCGAAGAAAATCTGTCCGCATTCGCCTTCGATCGCGATGATGATTCCCGAGCCGAAAGCCTGATGGACGACCTTGTCTCCGACGCGGTAGTTTGCTTTCGTATTTTCATTAACCGGATCCGCTTGCGAAGGTTTTTCATATTCCGGATCCTGGTTGAAATCCTCCTCGATTTCCAGGGATTTCGTGCCCGTGAACTCGAGAACGAACCTTGAAGTCGGGTTATGGAAAACCTCGCCGTACAGGAGGCGGCTTTGGGCGCTCAGGAGATAAAGCTTCTTTTTTGCCCTGGTGAAGGCGACATAGGCGATGCGCCGCTCCTCTTCCAGTTCCTCCTCGGAAGCGAACCTGTAAGCGTTCGGAAAGACGTTCTCCTCCAGGCCGATGACGAAGACATAGTCGAACTCCAAACCCTTGGCGGAGTGGATTGTGGAAAGGGTGATGCCCTTCGGGTCTTGGCGGAGGCTTTCCGGCTTGTCTTCAGAAAGCACGGCTTCGTCGAAGGCTTCCTGGAGCTTTTCCCTCTTGGGGATGTCCCGGCCGTCCGTTTCAATCTGGACCAGGATACTTTTGAATTCCTCAAGGTTCTCGAGCCTTTCTTCGGGATTGTCGAGTTCGTTCACGAAATCTCGGTACTTGATCTCCTCGAGGAGGCTGTCGTAAAGGTCGATGAGGTTTTCCGAATCAAGTTTCTCCTGGAAAGAGATAATCAGATTTTTGAAGTCCTGCAAGGATTGGTAGCGTTTCGGAGTGAGCAGCGTCTTGCAGGAATCGATTGCGGAAAAGAGGTCCAGACGGTATTTTTCCTTGATTTCCAGAACCTTCTGCACGGTCTGGTCGCCGATCAGGCGGGACGGGACGTTGATGATCCTTTTGAAGCTCGCCACGTCGTCATGGTCAAGAATCAGTTTGAAATAGGCGATGATGTCCTTGATTTCCCGTCTTCTCAGGTACGACACGCCGCCGTAGACCTGGTAGGGAAGCCCCATCTGGATCAAACCGATTTCCAGATTGCGCATCAGCACGCTGTTCCTGTACAGAACCGCAACCTGGGAATACTCGGCGCCTTTCAGTTTCAGGGAGAAAACTTCGTTCAGGATGTAGTCGACTTCGAATTTCTCATTGTAGGCCTGGAAGATCTTCACATCTTCGGGAGAACCCGGGATGTCCGAGAACAGTTCTTTCTGCTCCCGGTTTTTGTTGTTCGCGATGAGGCGGTTGCATCCGTCCAGGATCGCTTGGGTGGAACGGTAGTTCTGGGTCAGGAGAAAGAGTTTGTGTTCCGGGAAATCTTTTTTGAAAAGCTGCATGTTCTCATAATTGGTCCCCCGGAAGCTGTAGATGCTCTGGTCGTCGTCGCCCACGACGAAGAAGTTCCGGTTTTTCTCCGCCAGCATCCTGACAATCTGATATTGGATCAGGTTCGTGTCCTGGAATTCATCGACGAGGATGTAGCGGTACTTTTGCGCATACTTCTCCTTCACTTCCGGAAACAGGGTGAAGAGTTCCTTCACCTTGAGTAGGAGGTCTTCGAAATCCAGGAGGTTCTCATCCTTCATGATCTTTTCATAGCGGCTAAAAATCCGCTGTTCCATGGGGTCCTGGGGTTTCAGGCCAAAACATTTGCAATAATTGAAGGTTTTTTGCAGCCTCTTTCCCGGAAAGTGTTTTTTATCCAGGTTTTCCGTGGCCACGGCTTCATTGATCTTCTTCAGTTGATCCTCCTCGTCGGCGATCGAGAAACTGTTCTTGTAGCCGAGGAGCCCGATTTCCTTCCTCAGGATCCGGGCGCAGAGGGAATGGAAGGTGGAAATCGTCGCTTCGTAGGCATAGGGACCGATCATTTTCAGAAGCCGCTCCCGCATCTCGTTCGTCGCCCGGTTTGTAAAGGTAATGGCCAGGATGTTTCCTGGCGCCACTTCACCTGTCTGGATCATGTAAGCGACCCGGTGGGTCAGAGTGCGGGTCTTTCCGCTTCCCGCCCCCGCGAAAACCATGACCGGGCCGTCGATTGCTAGAACCGCTTTTTGTTGTTGGGGATTCAAGTCTTCGAGCATGACTACTCCTATTTGAAGGCAGATTTCAGAGACACAATCCTGTTGAAGACCGGGCGTTCCGGAGTCGAGGTCTTGTCAACCGCGAAATACCCTTCACGGATGAATTGGAACCTTTCCAACTCCTTGAATTCCTCCTGGGCGTTTTCCAAATACCCCTCTTTTACAACCCACGAATTGGGGTTGAGGCGTTCGAGAAAACTCCTCTGGTCGGCCTCGTCGTCAATGATCAGAGGTTCAAAGAGGTTGAAAACCGCCGGGCGCGCCGTCGTCGCCTCCACATAGTGGATTGTTCCGTTGGGCTTCCTGGCGTTGAAGCCGCTTCCGCTCTTCGTTTCCGGATCATAGGTGCAGAGCACGGCTTCAATGTTCCCGTTCTTGTCATATTGGACATCGTAAGCCTTGATGAAGTAGGCGTTGAAGAGCCGGACTTCCAAACCCAATGCCAGACGTTTGTAATGCTTGTCCGGTTTTTCCAAGGCGAAGTCGTTTCTGTCAATGTAAAGGTGGCGCGAGAAGGCGACTTTCCTTGAACCCAATTCCGGATTCTCCACGTTGTTGGGTGCGTCCAGATATTCGACTTGTCCTTCCGGATAATTGGTAACAATCACTTTCAAAGGATCGATGACCGCCATCAGGCGCTTCGCCTTCAGTTTCAAATCCTCCCGGAGGAAATGTTCGAGCATGTCGCTTTCGACCGTGGAATTTATCCGGGAAAGTCCCGTCGCGATGATGAAGTTCTTGATTGCTTCGGGGGTGTAGCCGCGGCGTCTGAGACCGACGAGCGTGGGCATGCGCGGATCGTCGTAGCCTTCCACCTTCCCCTTCTCCACCAGTTCCTTGAGGTACCTCTTGCTCATGATCGTGTTGGTGATGTTGAGGCGCCCGAATTCGATCTGCTGGGGAACATGGGGAGTCTCGCAGTTTTCCACAACCCAGTCATAGAGGATGCGGTGGTTGTCATATTCGAGGCTGCAAAGAGAATGGGTGATGCCTTCGCTTGCGTCCTGAAGCGGATGCGCGAAATCATACATCGGATAGATGCACCATTTATTCCCCTGGCGGTGGTGTTCGACGTTGATAATCCGATAAAGGACGGGATCGCGCATGTTCAGGTTGGGATGGCTCATGTCGATCTTCGCCCGCAGCACCTTTTCGCCTTCTTTGAACTTCCCCTGCCTCATCTCTTCGAAGAGTTTGAGGTTCTCCTCGACGCTCCGGTCGCGCCAGGGAGAGTTCTTCCCCGGTTCGGTGAGCGTGCCCCTGTATTCCCTCATTTCTTCCTGGCTCAAATCATCCACATAGGCCAGGCCCTTCTTGATGAGCTTCACCGCGTATTGATACTGCTCTTCGAAATAATCCGATCCGAAAGTGATCTTGTAAGGTTTGTAACCGAGCCATTCTACATCTTTGATGATCGCCTCGACGAACTCAGCGTCCTCCTTGGCGGGGTTGGTGTCGTCGAAGCGGAGGTATGTCCGTCCGCCGAAATATTTCGCGAGCTCAAAATTCATGACCAGAGCCCGGGCGTGGCCCAAATGCAGATAGGCGTTGGGTTCCGGAGGAAAGCGGGTCACGATTTCCTGCACGCGGCCTGTGGCCAGGTCGTTTTCCATTATCGTTTTTATGAAATTCGAAACTTCTTCCATTAACATTCTTTCCATACCTTTACTCTTTCTATGTTTTTCGCATTCCCGTACTTGCTGAAAAGCTCCTTGGCGAGCTCTTCCTGATCTTCCATCTCGCTTCCGCTGAAACAGATGACGAAGAGGAGGATCCTCTTCGTCTCCCCGGACACCGCCGTCCTTTCCGTGTCGGAGGTGGTGGATCCGAAAGGGCCGACCGCATCGACATAGACGGGGATGTCCGCGACGTTGATCTTCCCTCTTCCGATTCCGTAGTATTCGTCCTCGGCGGTTCCGATCCTGATTTCTACGTCCCCTTCTATCTTGTCATAATCGAGGACGGCGACGGACCGCCGCGTCAGGATTGAAAGCACGTTCCCGGCGTCCACGAGATTGTTGATCAGATACAAACCCTTGCCCTTGACAAGCCGCCTGAGCAGCGACTCGCAGGCCAGGCGGTAGCGGGAAGGGTCCTTGCCGAGAGTTTTGTACGCATCCCGGCCCTCTTTAATAAGAGGAATATTCAGGATGTCCTCCAATGAATACTCCTCCCTTATTTCTTTCTCCAATTTTTCGACCAAAGGCTTGATCTCCTCGCTCCCGCGGACTTCCACATCCATCTTCAGAGCGATGACATCAAACTCCGGAAGTTTTTCCAGCAAAGGTTTCTTAATCGTGATAGTCATTTATCCTCTCAGCTTCTCCAGTTCCTTTGTTTTCTCCTGGACAAGCGTCTTGATTTCCTGCGCTTTGTCCCGTTTCTCTTTGAGGATGCCGTTGATCTTCTCGATTTGCGAGAGCAGAATCTTGTATTTTTGGACGATATCCGCCCTTTCAAGTTCCTGCGTCTGTTTCCTGTAGAAATCTATTTTGGCCCTGAGGTCGTTCCGATGGACTTCCAGATCCTGAATCTCCGCCTTGAGTTTCAACTGCGCGGTTCTGTCCGTCGTCCCGCTCAGTTCCTTTTCCTTTTCCTCCATCTGTACGGTCTTCTCCTGGTAAGCCTTCAGGCATTCATCCAGGTTGATCTTGCTCGTGCAGTAGTCGAAGACGTTCTTGTCGCTCATCCGCAGACGTTTCTCGGCTTCGACGCGCTTGTCCTGCTCGGCTTTCAGTTCCGTGATCTGGCGGTAGTATTCGCTGTACTGCCGGGTCATCTCCTCGATTTCGCTCTGAAGCGCGGTCATGGCGCCGTCATCCTGTTGCGGAGCGAAAGGCATGTCGACTTCGATTTCGTCCTGTTTTTCCTTCACGGGCTCTTTCTTCGGACTCGCGAACTCGTCCTCAAAATCGTCCTCTTCCTTTTCGCTTTCCGCGCTTTTGATTTCCATCTGCTTCGCGCGCGAGCGCCGGAGTTTGTTCAGATAGAAATCGACGGTCTCCGCTTCCTCGGCGTTCAACCTCTCGATCTCCTCTTCGTTGCTCTTCAGGAAGGCCTGATGCTTGCTTTCCAGGCGGGAGAGGTCTTCTTCCAATTCGCGAAGCTTCTCTTCATGGAGGTCGCGTTCAAGTGTGAGTTTGTTCTTGTTCTTTTCGTATTCTTCCTTGGCCGGATTGGAAAAGTCGCCGGTTTGCCGGAAGTTCATTTCCAATTGGAAAATTTTATCGGTGACGACGTCGATTTCCAGATTCTTGGCGTCAATCTTGTCTTTTACCGCTTTCAGGTTCTTCAGGTATTCTTCCTCTTCCTGAGCGGCTTTCTCTTCGCATTCCCTGCGTTTGTCCCTGATCACCCGGATTTTCCGTTTGAAATCAGGATCGAAGATGTCCTCTTCGGTCAGACGTTGGACTTCCTGTTTTATTTTCTCAAGCAAAGCTTCCTTTTCCTGGACCTTCTGCTGGAGTTCCTGGATTCTCTTTTCCTTTTCGGCTTTGATCATGTCCCTCTCTTTGTCCATGGCTTCAATCTTCATTTCGAAATCCTTCGTGAGCTTGGCGATTTCCTTTTCCTTGCTCTCCGCCAAAAGACTCAGTTCGGCTTTGTTTTTCTCCAATTCCTCCTGGTACTCCTTCAATTTCTGGGAATACTCTTCCAGGATCCTTTTCCCCTCATCCCCTTCTTCGGGACGCGCGACCGGTTCCGGCTTTTCCGCGGGCGCCTCTTCCCCGGAGCTTCCATTTCTGAAGTTTTCAAACTCCCTCTTCAGTTCCTTCACTTCCCGCATCAGTTCTTCATTCAAAATCTGTGGCTGGGGCGAGAGGTTCGGTATCATCGTGGGATTGAAGAAGCGCACATAGGGGCAGTTTTCCCGACCTTGGGCGAAGGTGTAATCCGGCAGGAAAGAGGGTGTCTGCCTTCCCTTCAGTTCCTCCACGTCCTCCTTCAAGCGCCTTATTTCCGAAAGAATGTCGGCATACGGACCTTCTTCCTTCTCTTCGGGCTTGACTTTTTCCTTCATGATTAATTGTTTGTTCAACTGGAGGATTTTATTCTCAAGCAATGATTTTTCCGCTTCAAGCAAATCGATCCGAGCGGCCACGTTGATGCTGGACTCCAGACGCTTGTCCAGTTTGTCCTTGAGCATCTCGATTTCCGCTTTCAGGCCGCTGTTCTCATTTATAAGTTTTTGCTTCTCGAAGCGGAGCGTCTCTATCTGCGTGAGGATGCCGCGGTTGTTCTCCCTTTCCTCCCTGAGCCGCTCTTCGGCTTTCTGAATCTCATTGTTCAGATTGTTGATCTGGGAGAAAAAGAGTTTTTCCTTGTTCTCAAGTTCCGTCCGCAACCTCTTGATTTCCTGTTGGCTGGCGCTGTTTTCGGATTCGAGCCTCAGGATCTGGATTTGGAATTGATCCCTGGCCGCTTCCGCCTCCCGCAGTTTCGCAATCGTCCGGTCATGCTCTTCCGTCAAGGACTCCAATTCGGCTTCGATTTCCTTGATCAGTTTGTTCACGCTCACGGCGTCCGCGGCGTATACGGCGAAATCATTGGAAATCTCGAAGGTGTTCTCGTCAATGACGGAAATGTTGTCAATTTTCAAGGCTTTGACCTTGTTCACGATCGCTTCCAGTTCGTCGATCCTCTTCCGCAAGCGTTCGCTTTCTTCAAGCAGGGCGTCGACCTGGGCCTGGGCGCCTTGGATGTCGTCAAGCTGCAGCTCATCGAGGACCTGGTTCATCCTGTCCAGAAGCTGGCGGTCTTTTTCCTGGGCTTTTTCAGCTTCCTTCTCAAGAAGTTCGCGTTCAAGCTGCTTTTGGGCGAATATCTTTTCCCGGAGTTTTTCCAGACTTGTGAGCACAGTCGGAGTTTCCCTCTCGGAAACTGTTTCCGGAACGTTCCCACCCATGCTGGGGGTCTCCGCTTCCTTCACAACTTCGGGAGCGGCCTTCAAAGAAACCGCGTCCAAAACTGGTGCTTCCGAAACTTCCGGAACAACCTTTTTCGTGCCGGCGGAAGCAATTTCCTTAACCGCTACGGGTGCGGCTTCCAAGGAAACGGCATCCGGAACGGATGTTTCCGATACTTCCGGAACGGCTTCTTCCGTTGAAAGATCCGCTGCCACGGGAACTTCCTCCGCCGGGGCTTCTACGCTTGCAGAAGCCGCAGGTTCGGAAGCGGACAAAGCGACGGCTTGTGGGGCTTCCTGAGCGGGAACAGCAACAGGGGCTTCCGGTGATTCGAGCGGAACTTCCGCGGGTTGGGGAGTTTCCGGAACCTGTTCCGGCTCTGTGCCCAAATCGATGGAACCGACGGCGGTCTGGACGACTTTCCTTACCTTCGGCTTCTTGACCGCGGGTTTGGAAGCGACCTTTGCCCTCGCCGTCTGCTTCGGCGCGGCTTCCGGAACCTCTTCCGTCAAAGAAAGGCTCGGAACGGGTTGGGAAATGTCCATCTTGGCCATCTCTTTCGCAAGCTGTGCTTCCAGGGCCCGGATTTCCTTTTCTAACTCCGCTTCCAGTTTCGCCCTTTCTTTTTCGACCATTTGCCGGGTTTTCTCTCTTTCCCGGGCCTGCAAAGCCTCGAGCTTCGCCCGTTCTTCCTGTCTCACCTTTTCCAGTGCGTCCATCATTTCGTTCTGGGCGTCCTTCTTCTTGCTTTCGGCTTTCTTGGCGCTTTTCGCTTTGGAAGTTTTTTCCGCCTTTGAATCTTCTTCCGCGGGTGCGTTTTCGATGATATCCAATTGTTCGGAAGTGACTTCTTTCATATTATCCTCTTTCCCAAGACAATTTTATTATTTGAATATGGAGAGTATCATCTCATAAACCGCAAAAACAAATAGCGTTGCCGTGCCCAGGATGCTCAAGGACAACAGGACGTATTTGAAGCCGTTGATGAAGGGCTTCGCCTTTTTGTATTTGTGCGCCCGGTTAAGCAAAACTTGACAGGCATCCTTGAAAAGCTGGATGTTTATCTGTCCTTCCTGGACCGCTCCGATGTCCAGGGGCGGGGTTTTCCGGATGTTTTTCAGTTCCCGGAGATAGTATTTCCTGGCCTTCTTCCAGCGTCTTTTGAACGAACGGTCGATGTCCCTCTCGGAATCATCCAGGAAAGACTCCGTGAGTTTGTAGTTTTTCTGATAATCCCGCGAAATCAAGCCCGCCACCGTCACGAAGAGGATCGCGGACAGGATCACGTAGATGGTGATGTTCCCGACGCTTCCAAGCCAGGCGTGCGTCGCATACATGTCGGAAAGCCGGCCATGGAGGTAATTCCCGACCTTCGTCAGGGAAAAGTCCTCCCAGACGGCGCTGTTAACCGCGACCAGGAACACCGCAACAAAGAACAGGACGAAGAGAACCAATTTATACTTCCAGGAGAAACGCAGTACGGAAACTTCCCCGAGCACGTCGATGATTTTCCCGCTTTCGGAAAAGGTCTGCTTCTTCTCCTTCACGTAACTCTTCTTCCAATTCCTGAACGCTTTTTTTACAATCTTCCGCCTCTGCTTGAGCGGAATCTCCGGATCCCTGATGACGTCCCCGAAAACCAGTTCCCTTTTCTTCACGGTGACAAGGAAATCCTCGATGCTGTAAACGATTAAGGGCGAGGCTTCCGGATTGTACAGGAAGGGATTTGTCCGCAAAAACGGATATGTGCTCGCTTCAATTGCGGGGCCGGGCGCCGCTTCGGGCACGACCTCGACCAGTTTTCCGTCCCTGTTCTCATAGACATAGTATCTGGGTTCGATTTTCTTCATCGTCAACCCCTTTTCGCCAACTCCGCCTTCAATTCAGCGGATAGATACGCATGTTCAAGGGCGAGGATATCGGACAGGTTCTCCGCGACGGATTCCCTGAGAAAACTGTCTTCCAGAAGCAGGTTTCGGACATATATCCTGGCGACGGTCTCGGGAAGCAGCCCGTCTTCGACTAATTCTTGGAGTTCATCCAGGCAGGCGCGAAATCCCTCCGCCCCAAATCCGTAGTAATCTTCGGTCGCCAGGTAGTTCCGGAAAAAGTACTCCGAATAGAGTTCATGCCCGCGGTTGTCCGGGGAGGTCAGGGCTTCAAAGAAATGGTATCTGAGCAGGGAGTGCTTCTCCCAAAGGGGATCTTCGAACCAGTTCTTCCCCCTTTCCACAAGCGCGAGCTTCGCGGCCAGGGAGAGGTTCTTCGGAAGGTTGGCCAATTCATCCTTGTGCTTCAGGTACTTCCGGAAAACCTTCGCTAGTTCCGGAAAATCCGCTGAGTGTCCTTCCAGGAAGGCTTCCATGTATTCGGACGGGTCCCCGGCAAGCAACCCCGCAAATGCTTCCACATGCTCCTCAAGCTCCGTTCCCGCCTGGGGAAGGAGTTCCCGGAACCTGGCGCCGTTTTCCTGGAAGTAAAGCCCCGCGGCATGCCCGCTTTCAAAAGCTTTTTTTTCTTCCACGCCGGGGAATTCGGAAAGAATGCTTGCGAGGTTTTCCGAAACGACGGCCATCAGGGAGGGGAAATCCAGGGGACCCGGGAGGAGTTCCCGGATGAGGAGATAGGCTCGGTTTTCGTGAAGCTGCTGCAGTTTTTCTTTGATCAGGGGATAGTTTTCATTGTTCTTTTCCAGTTCCAGAATGCTCTGGTAAACCCGTTTCCCTCCTTCCTTCCGCGCCAGTTCTTCCAGCGTTCCGCTTCCCGCAAGATTCCGGGAAGCCTGGGAGAGCAGGGGAAGGATTGTGCCGATTTCCTGTTCCAATTCCGGGAGAGAGGAAATCGCGGCTTCGGTTTTCCTATAGAAGTCGAGCGCGCTTTTTCCCGTAAACAGGTCAAGCGCTTCGTCATATTCAAGGTATTCGTCAACATTCACATATTGGTGGCGGTTGAGTTTGGATAACGTGAATACCGAATTGTCGGTTGCAACCAGGACCTTGGTGAGCGGGGTCGAAAAGTTGAACCCCAGGACCGGTTTCAAGAAGAAGACAAGGAGCAGGCTCGTGAAGTAGGCGGAGATGAGACCTGCGGCGCCGCCCGCCAGTCGGGAAAAAAGCCTCGGCTCCTTCATGATCCGGGTTTTCACCGGAGGTTTGAAGATTCCGTAGATGAGACCGATGGCAAAAAACATTAGGAGATAGGCGACGATATAAACGAACAGCGCGGAGGCGAGATAACCGTCCGCCCTGATCTTCAAAAAACCCTTGGTCTTCTCGTGAAGTTTCAGGAACTCGTCAAAAAGAAAATAGAGGATCACGGGGGGAAGAGCGAGACGCAAAACCAGGCCGAATTGTCTTCTGATTCCGAAGTAGATGCCCATGAAGAGGAAAAAGGCGAAGACAATGAGGATTACCGCATCGAATGAAAAGGTTTTGAAGAGTCCCATTTTTTCTCCTCTTCTCGCATCCAGATATAATCATTTATAATTATAACATTTTTCTCCCAATTTTACAATATTTTCAATAGGATGTTTAAAATAATATGAAAAAAGCGCTTCAGGAGCGCTTTTTCTCGGTCATGTATTTGAAAAACCCCGCGACCGCGATCATCGCCGCGTTGTCCGTGCAGTACTTCAGCGACGGAAAACTCAAGGGAACACCTAGCCGGGCTGCTTCCGCTGCCATCTCCTCCCGGAGCCCCTTGTTCGCCGCGACTCCTCCGGCAACGATGATCTGCCTCACTTTGAATTCCCGCGCGGCGTGAATGGTCTTGGCGGTGAGAACCTTGACGGCGCTTTCCTGGAAAGAACAGGCGAGATCAGCAAGGTTGACTTCCTCGTTCTTCATTTTCGCGTTGTTCAGAAGATTGATCACGGCCGATTTCAATCCGGAAAAGGAAAAGTCATATCCTTCCTTGTCTAGGAAAATCAAGGGAAGTTTGTAGGTCGGTTGCCCTTGGTGGGCGAGGGCGTCGACCAAAGCCCCGGCGGGATAATCCAGCCCCATCACCCGGCCGACCTTGTCATAGCATTCGCCGACGGCGTCATCCAGGGTCTCGCCCAGGATTTCGAACTGATAATGGTCCCGCATCAGGATCAGTTCCGTATGGCCGCCGGAGACGACCAGGGCGAGGAGGGGGAAATGAAAGTCGTTCTCAATGTGGTTGGCGTAGATGTGGCCTTCGATGTGGTCGACTTCCAGATATTCAAGTTCATGGGCGAGCGCGAACGCCTTGGCTGCGTTGATTCCGACGAAAAGCGACCCGCTCAGACCCGGTTTCGCGGTCACCGCCACCAAGTCGATTTCCTCGGGAGCCACCTTCGCCTCCTCCAAGGCCTTTTCGAAAACGGGGATAATCTTCCTGAGATGATGCCGGCTCGCCACTTCCGGAACCACGCCCCCGTACTCTTTATGGAATTTGATCTGCGAGTAGACCACGCTGGAAAGGACTTCCCTTCCGTCCTTCACCAAAGCGACCGCGGTCTCATCGCAGCTTGTTTCTACTCCTAAGACAATCATTCTTTCACCTCAAATGTTTTAATCAAGACAAGGGCGTCGCTCCCGTCCCGGTAGTATTGCTTCCGCACATGGGAGAAAACGAACCCGAACTTCTCATAGAGTTTCAAAGCGGGAACGTTATTGGGCCTTACCTCCAAACTCAAGGTCTTCACTTCGGACATCCGGCAGAGTTCCACCGCGAAATCCAAAAGTTTCGTTCCGAAGCCCATTCCCTGGTATTTTTTCGCAACATAAAAATTGATGATCTCGGCTTCTTCTCCGGTAATCCAAAGCCCCAGATAACCTCCCACTTTCCCGTCGATTTCCAGAACAAGATAGTGGGCGTAGGGGTTGAGCTTCAAATCGCCGTAGATCATGTCGAAGCCGAGGGACTCTCCGAAAACCTCCGTCTCCCCGGCGACGATTTCGCCGATGTCCTTCTCCTCAAGGGGCCTGATCCGGAACCTCATAGTTCACCGCGGAGATAATTGGGCGTGACCCCGTAGAGGTCTTCGACCAAAGTGATGTCGAGATTCAGGGGATCGATCCGGTAGTTGTCGGCGTTGACCAGGAAGCTGCCGGGAAGGGATGCTTTCGCCTGAAAGTCTTCGGTTTTCAGAAAGGAGTCGGGAAGGATTTCCCTCGGCTTCCCGTCCTTGATCTCCAGCACTTTCCCGTAGACATAACCGTTCTTTGCCCGGGAAGAAACCGCATAGATTCCGTCCTGATTGAAGTATCCGGAAGCCAGGAAGTCCAGGGAGCTCGCTTTATAGAGGGGGATCTTCAGGGTCCAGGCGAACATCTTCGCAACCGTCAGGGCGACCCTTAGTCCCGTATAGGAACCGGGGCCGATTCCCACGACGACCCTTTCGAAGTCCTTCATCTTCAACCCGCATTCGTCGAGTCCCGCTTTCACAGTGTTGATTAGGTTTTCCGAATGGTCGTTCTTTCCTATTCCCAGGAATTCGTACAGTTTCACGTCCCCGTCATAGAAGGAGACGTAGAGGATGCTTGTTGATGCTTCGAGATAGAGTGTTTTCATTTTATCACGCTTTCGATGATTTTTCCGTATTTCGGATCCGTGGCGGAAAGCACGACCAGGCGCTTCGTCCCGCCGAGGTTCTTGATGTCGATTTTGAGTAAGGAATCCGGCAAAAGATAAGCGATGTTTTCCGCCCATTCCACAACCGCAACCCCGTCCTTTTCAAAGTACTCCTCAAGGTAGTCGTCTCCGCTTTCGGGGTTGATCCGGTAGACGTCCATGTGATAGAGGGGCATCGTTCCGGAATGGATCTTGAGGATCGTGAAGGTCGGACTGTTGATCGTGGTCTTGACTTCCAGGGCTTGTCCGATGCCTTTTGTCAAGGTGGTCTTGCCGGCCCCGAGGTCCCCGGTCAGGGCGATGACCATGTTCCTCTCGAGGAGGCCGCCGATTCTTTTTCCCAGAGCTATCATTTCGCTTTCGCTGTTGATTTCAATTTCTTTAACCATTGTTTCACCTTGTTATGTATTATGCCACATTCGCTTGATATTTATTTCTGTCGACGTAGGAGGCGATTCCGAGGAAAATCGCATAGGCGAGCCGCTCCTGATAGAATTCATCGGTGAGCATCCTCGCCTCTTCCGAATTGGAAAGAAAGCCGACTTCGACGAGGCAGCCGGTCTTGTTGGCGTTGTCGATCAGGTATTTGTCCGTGATCGACTTCGCGAAGCGGTGGGTGTTCTGGAGCAGGGCTTTGATTGCCTCCTGCACCGCTTCCGCAAGCTCCCGCGACTCTTCTGATGCAGGCTTGTAAAACACTTGGGCGCCGTAGACGTTCGGATCCGCGAATTTGTTCGCATGGATGGAAACATAGAGCAGGCAGCGGGAGGAGTTGATCATCTCGGTGCGCTTGTGGATGTCGTCCCGTTTCCGGTTGAGGCTTCCCTCGCCCGCGAGATCATAATCGCCCGTCCGCGTCATCAGCACTTCGTAGCCCGCCTGTTCCAGAAAGCCCTTCAGCTTTTTTCCGATCGCGAAGACGATGTCCTTTTCGGATATTCCCCGGTATCCGACCGCTCCGCCGTCCTGTCCCCCGTGCCCGGGGTCGATGACGATCAGTTTCGGTTCGGAGACGATCTTCTTTGAAACCATCATCGCTCCGGCCGAAGTGATGAACAGGACCGCAAGGATGAGCGCGTTGAAGATTTTCTTCGCCTTCATTTTAACCACAATATCAGGTTATTAACTTGCGGCGGAAGAAATGACAAGAAATCAAACATGTCGCCACATTTGATTTCCGGATTCTGCTTTATTTAACCGGTTTCCCCAAAAGCCTGAACATGTTCTTCTTGTAGGCTTCAACGCCTTCCTGGTTGAAGGGATTCACCCCCAGGATGTAGCCGCTCACGCCGCAGGCGAACATGAAGAAATAGACCATGCGTCCGAACTCAAAGGGACAAATTTCCGGAAAATTCAGAACAAGATTCGGCACTCCTCCGTCGATATGCGCAAGGATAGTCCCTTCGAGGGCTTTTTTGTTCACATGATCGAGGCTCTTTCCGGAAAGATAGTTCAGCCCGTCGAAATCCCCCTCTTCTCTTTCCAGAACCAAGTCGCGTTCCGGCTTTTCGATGTTCACCACGGTCTCGAAGAGGATCCTTTCGCCGTCCTGGACGTATTGGCCGAGGGAATGAAGATCGGTGGTGTAGAGCACGCTCGCGGGAAAGATTCCCTTCCCGTCCTTTCCTTCAGATTCCCCGAAAAGCTGTTTGTACCATTCGCCGAAATACCTGAGTTTCGGTTCATAACTGACAAGGATTTCGATCGTTTTTCCTTTGCGATATAGGAGGTTGCGGAGCGCCGCATAGAGCAGGGCGCAGTTCTTCCGGTAGGGAAGGGCAAGCGCGTGCTCCCTGGCTTCGACGGCGCCTTCCAGGAGGGCTCTGATGTCGATTCCGGCGACAGCCAGCGGAAGAAGCCCGACGGGCGTCAATACGGAATAGCGGCCGCCGACGCCTTCGGGAATCGCGAAGATTTCATATCCTTCCCTTTTCGCAAGCCCGTAAAGTACGCCTTTTCCGATCGTCGTCGTCGCAAAAATCCGGTTTCTGGCTTCGCTTCCGTATTTTCCTTCAAGGAGTTTTTTGAAGATCCGGAAAGTTACAGCCGGTTCCGTCGTCGTTCCGGATTTCGAAATGACGTTGATGGAGAAGTCCTTGTCCTTGAGGAAGTCCAGGACTTCCGCGGTGTATGTTGAAGAAAGGGTGTTTCCGACGAAGATGACCTCTGTCCCCTTCTTCTTGAAATAAGGGGTGAGCATGTCGAGTCCGGCCTTCGCCCCCAGATAGGATCCGCCGATCCCGATGACGAGCAGCACGTCCGAAGTTTCCCTAATCTTCCGGGCGGCTTCTTCAATCCTTCCAACCAGGTCCATGGCTTCCAGCGGATAGTCGACCCAGTCGGTGAATTCCGCTCCCGCCCCTCGCCTGTTCACAAGTTTGTCCCTCGCAATGTTGACTTCACTCTCCAGGGCGGCTATTTCTTCTTCGCTCACGAATTTCAAAGCGTTGGTGTAATCAAGTATTCCCATATGCAACCTCTAGAAATTTATTTTCAATTTTCCTTCTTCCAGATAATTTGTTTTCAAAGGCTCGTTCTTGATTCTTTCCAATTGCATGCTTATGAATCCGGGGACTGCTTCTTTCAGGGTCTTAAAACCGATAATGTACTTCGGAACCTCGCCCTTAACTCCCCTTTTCTTGTGCAGAAACTTGTAACTGAGTTTCAGCCGCTTCGCCTTCTCGTCCACGTCCAGGACCTTCAGCTTCACGGTCTGGCCGACAGTCACGAAGTCGTCGATCCTTCTGACATAGTGGTCCGAGAATTCGGAAATGTGAATCAGGCCGTCATAGTCTTCCACTTCCACAAATGCCCCATAACCAAGAATGTTGGTTATCTTACCATACACTATTTCTCCCTTTTTTATCATGCTACACCTCGAAAACTTGTGTATATTATACCACAACCACCGCCGCTTGTTAAGAGGAGATGTTTTTCAACCGCTGTTGTTCAAGGATTATTTCCTAATAAAAAAGGGCTGTTCGCCCATCTTAAGCCAAGTTTTCGACGCCGATGATGCCGGGTACTTCTTCAAGCAGAATCTGCTCGATGCCGTCCTTCAAGGTCAAATTGACGCTCGGGCAGCCGACGCAGGCGCCGACCAATCTGACATAAACAATCCCGTCTTCTATCTTCACGAATTCAATGTCGCCGCCGTCGCGCTGCAGATAGGGACGGATCTTGGTGAGGATGGTCCTGACCTGTTTTTCTATTTCCGCTGCGTTCATTTTATCACATTCCTTTCGCACCTTTATTATACCACGCTTTTCCGGAAAATAAAAATCAAATGATTAGGAAGATGGCGGATGGGGGATGAATTTGCCGTCCGTGTTGTGATAGTAATAGATCGGAACCTTCCCTTGGATGACCTGGACGACGATCGGAATCCGCGCTTCGACCTCCACCTCCTCCCTCTGCAAAGGTATCACGGTCTGCACCTTCACGTTCGCGACGATGCTCACTTCCAGAAGCATGTTGTTGATTCCGTAATCGTCGAGGCTGGTGACGACGTCGCAGACGAGACCGCCGACGGGGAAGATGTCGATGTCAATCGAGGGGCCGTACCTGGTGAAAAAGATTTCGCTCACGATGATGTTCAGGGGAAGGGCGAGGTCGTTCAGGACCTCCTTGTTTTCGATCCGTTCCAGTTCCCTTTGCAAAGCCTTCGCCGTTTCCGCCATGATCATGTTCACCTGGTAGGTGTTGATGTAGACGCTTTCCAGATCGCCCCCGACGGAGACCGTTTTGATCAAACCCTCGAGATCGATATTGGGAAGGACGGATTCGGTCACCGCGGAGGCGAGAATGCTCGCGACCTCCAGCCTCGCCTTCTGTTTCACATATGTCCGCACCCTTTCAGAGAAATATCCTGATACGAAGTTGATCGTGAAGATGATCAGGAAAAGAAAGAGGATTATCTTCAATAATTTCAAAACCTGTTTCGCTTTCATGCCACCCCTCACTTCATTATAATTGACAGGGTTCAAATAAATGTATATAAACCGAATTTTCAATTTATACTAAGGGCGAGGTGAAAACATGAAAGTGAAAGAATTAATGACGAAAAAAGTCATTACCGCAGCAAAGGACACATCTTTGAGGGAAATTGCGAAAATGTTCGAAAAATACGACATCGGGTTCGTTCCGGTCATCAATCCGGAACGCGAAGTCCTGGGCGTCATCACGGACCGCGACGTCGTGATTAGAGGATTGGCGCGAGGCCTTTCGGGAGAGGCGAACGCGGAGGAAGTAATGACCCCGGTCGTGATCGACATCCACCGGGACGAGGACGCCCGGCGAGCCTTGGAACTGATGGGAGAGTACCAGATCAGAAGACTCATCGTCGTGAACGACGAAAAGAAACTTTGCGGGGTGGTGAGCCTCTCCGACCTCGCCCGGATCAAGCATACCAACAGATTCGTGAATGAAATCCTTTATGAGATATCCATTCCCAATCCGCAGACGGAAAAACCGTTGAAATATCTGGAAGTTGACGACTTCCCCTTGTAGGACTTGCCCGGCAAGTCCTTTTCAATTTAAAAAAGCACTCCTTTCGGAATGCCTTACTTCACAGATATTTTTTCACAACTTCTTCTTTATAGATCAAAACCACACATTCGGCGCCGATTCCTTCGCCTTTGCCGATGAAACCCATGCCTTCCCCGCGCGTGGCCTTGATGTTGACCTGGCCGCTTTCGATTCCGAGGAGTTCCGCGAGCCGTGCGCGCATCATGGGGATGTAGGGGGCCAAATGCGGCCTTTCCGCATAAACCGTCAGATCCAGGTTGGAAAGCTTGTAACCGCTGGCGGAAAGCATCTTCCGCGCCTCCAGCACGAAGAAGGAGGAAGCGATGTCTTTGTATTTCGGGTCGGTGTCCGGGAAATGGGTTCCGAGGTCGCCAAGACCCAACGCCCCGATGATCGCTTCGCTTGCGGCGTGGAAAACGCAGTCGGCGTCGGAATGGCCCGCGAGCCCGTACTCGAAGGGGATGTTCAACCCTCCGAGGACCAGTGGTCTCCCTTTTTCAAAACGGTGGACGTCCTGAGAATGCCCGATTCTGTACCTCATTTTTCCCTCCGGATGATGAATTCAGAAAACAGCAGGTCCTCCCGTGTGGTGACCTTGATGTTCAGATCGCTTCCTTGAACGATTTCCGGTCTTATTCCCAGATATTTGGCGAGGAGGCCAACGTCGTCGGTTCCATAATGGCTTTCCGCTTCCGCTTGTCGGACCGCTTCCAGGTAGAGTTCCCGCCACACTCCTTGGGGTGTGAGGATCCGCCAAAGGCTTTCCCGGTCGATGGTCCTGTAACCCTTTCCCGCTTCAACGATCGTGTCCTTCGGTCGCACAGCCAGGACCGCCGCCTTGTTGGCAAGCGCCGCCCGATAGACTTCTTCAATCTCCCTGACGGTGATGAAGGGCCGCGCTCCGTCGTGGATCAGGACGACATCGGTTTCGCACAACTCCATCCCCGCCTTCACGCTGTCCTGGCGTTCCTTCCCGCCCCGGGCAAACTCCACCCTTTCGAGATCCCGGACAAGTTCTCTCACAACCGCCGTTTCCTGCTGCTCGCAGACCAGCACCGCCTTCCGGCAGGAGGGGGACTCCAGGAATTTTTCCAAAGAATAACGGAACAGGGGTTTTCCCCCGATTTCATGGAGGACCTTGTTATAAGGAAGGCCGGAACGTTTTCCCTTTCCGGCCAAAAGTATTACGCAATCAAACATGTTTCTCCTCATTCCTTGAGAATGGAAGAGAGGAAGTCGTCGCTCAAATCGATTCCCTGTTCTTCCAGATCGAAATTGATTTTCGGTTTCGGAGAATAGATGGCGAAGTTCTGCGGATATTTCGGATCCTCGGCGAGTTGCAGGGCTTCATAGGCGTCCCGGATGATGGTTTCGGGACGCGAATCCTCGGCGTTCTCGCTTCCGATGATTCCCGCGGCACCTTCGATTTTGTATTTCGCTTCATTGAAATCGACTTCCGCCTTTGCCAGGACGTTGTCGGGATTGCTCAGAAGGGCGAGCACCCGGTTCCTGAGTTCCGGCCGGTCAAGGATGAAGGCGAAGACGGAATCTTCGAGGCGGTAGATTTTGGGGTTGTTCCAGCCGAGCTGTTTCCCCAACTGCAGGAAGAGCCTGGTGATCAGGACATCCCCCGCGTCGGTTCCGACTTGCTGTTTTATTTTCCGGTGGTTCGTGATTTTGACCAAGGCGATTCCGACCCAGTTGTTCCGCTCATAAATCAGGCGTATCGTCTCATGGAGCGCCTTTTCCTCCAGGAAGTTCGCCTTCAGAGCCGAAAAGTCGGTCTTGTGCGCGATGAGGTAGCGCTGCCCTTCGAACTGGACATTGCTTTCCTCGAACCAGACATTGCCTTTGGTCGTCTTCAAACGGTAATAAAGTTTCTGCGGTCTCTCGCCGATGCTCCTTCCGGAAATCAAAGGCAGATCCTCCGGAACGACGGCAGAAAGGAAGTTGTTCTCCCCGAGGAGGTTCTCCGAAACACCAAGGAGGTTCATCATCTCCCGGGTCAGAACGTACCTTCTGGAACGGAAATCATAGAAGAAAACCGGTTCCCCGAGCAGTTCCAAATAATTGTAGAGGACGCCGTTGTGCTCCGCTTCCATCGCCACCGGACCCCCGTTGGTCATCAGGACATAGCCGAGAAGTTTCCCGGAGTAGATCACTTTCCTTTTCCTCAGTTCGAGCTGGACGGATTTTCCGTTTGCCAGGGTCAGAATTACGCGGTAATCCCTTTCCTCCTGGGTCCTGACATAATGGGCGAAGACGTTCAGAGCCATCTCCTGGCTGTCGACCATGATTTTGCTTATCGCTTCCTCGAGTTCCGTTTTCTTGTTCTTTTCCGCCCCCACCAGTTCCGCGAACTCCTCCGTAAACTCGATGATGCGCGCCTTTTCATCCAGATAGGCATAAATCTTGCTTCCGACGCTGTTCACGGCGAAGCGCACCAGATTGAGGCGTTTATAGAATTGGGCGTTGTTGACCGCATAGATGACGATGTTCGCAAGGAAAGCTATGGCGATCAGACCCGCAGCAAGAAGCAGAAGCGGGATGCCGTAGACGGCGCGTTCCCTGAAAAAGCAGAAAATGACGAAACCGGCAAGAGCCAAGACGGTGATGATCAGGGAAAGCAGAGGCAGTTTCCGCTTCTTTTCGGCAGCCGCGAAAAAAAGCACGAACGCGAGCGTCAGCACGGCAATCAAAAGCGTGTCGTTTTGACTGATGAATTCGCTGATTCTCTCCATGTCTGCCTCCTATTTCACAAACAACTCGGCGCTCATCCTGTTCGTCGCGAGCGGAACGGAATAGACATCACAGAGTCGGAGCAAAGCGGAAACGTCGGGCTCATGGGGCTGGGCGGTCAGGGGGTCGCGGAAGAAAATCACCATGTCGATCCTTCCCTTGGCCACACCGGCGCCGATTTCCTGGTCCCCTCCCAGCGGTCCCGATTTATAGCAATGGACGTTCAGGCCGATCTCCTCGATGATCCGTTTTCCGGTCGTGCCGGTCGCGCACAATTCATGCTCCTCGAAGAATGCCTTGTGCTCCTTCACGAATTCGAGCAATTCTTCCTTTTTCTTGTCATGGGCTATCAGAGCAATTCTCACTGCAAACACATCCTTTATTGTATTATAGCATAGCTTCCCCGCGTTGCCAACAGATTATTTCAGAATCAAATAGCGGTCCAGAAGCTCTTCGAGCCTTTCCAGGGTGAGTTTCAAGATGATGTTCCCGTCGATCGTGACCGCGATGTTCCCCGTCTCTTCCGAAACGACGATTGTCAGGGCGTCGCTCCTTTCGCTGATGCCGATCGCCGCCCTGTGCCTCGTCCCGAGCGATTTCGGAACGTCGTACTTGTCCGTCGAAGGAAGATAGGCCCCGGCGCACATGATCTTGTTCTTCCGGATGATGACCGCGCCGTCATGGCAGGCGGTTCCCGGCGTGAAGATCGTCGTCAGCAATTCCTGGGTGATCGTACCCTTGATTTCGATCGCCTTTTCGATGTAGTTGTTGAGGTTCTCCTCCCGCTCGATCGTGATCAGCGCCCCCACCCTCCGCTTCGAAAGGTATTCGACGGTGGAAAGGAGGATGTTGATGATTTCCCGCTTTTCTTGTTTGGTTGAAAAGAAGGATTCGTTCTTGTTGGCGGTGAAGAACATCTCCAGGGAATGCCTTATTTCCGGCGTGTAGATGATCACGAGGAGCCCCAGACTCCAGAAGATGAGGTAATTCAAAAGCGTGAGGAAGAGCTGGAGTTGGAGGAAGAAAATCACAAAGTAGAAAAAGGAAAAGCCGAGGAGAATGAGTATCAGCTTGTAGCCTTTGATCTTGGCGCGCAAGAGTTTATAGATGAAGAACAGCGTCAAAGCGACGAGAGCCAGGTCGATGCACAGGCGGATGATACCGAGCGGCGACCAATTGTTTGTATATTCGCTAAGCTTTACGATCCAATCTTGGAAGAGTTCCATTTCATTCACCTTTCCTAACAAAGATTTCTTTTATTCTGTTCATTCTTTCCTCGTCCACTTCCTGTTTCGTGAGCAGGAACCTGATGACTTTCTCATCACCTTCGTCGATCGCGTAATCGATCGGAAGGTTGTTGCTTTCATCCGCTAACAGCAAATCGGCACCGTTGTCGACCAGGAGCTTGATGATTTCGAGATTTCCCGAAACCACCGCCAGATGCAGGGGCGTCTGTTCCTGTTCGCCGGCAATATTGACGTCGCAGCCGCTGCCGATCAGGCTTTTCACAAAATTCAACTTCCCGTCGAGGACCGCCCGGTGCAGGGGCGTTTCCGCGTTCACGTCCGCGAGGTCGGGATTGACTCCGGCCTTCAGAAAGAGGTTGAAGAGCCTCAGGTTGTTCAGTTTCAGGGCGAGGTGCAGGAGCGTGCGCCCGTTGTAATCCTGGGTGTTGACATCAATCTCTTCGGCCTTCATCTTCGTGAGCGTGCTTTTGATGTAATAGTAGCGGAAGGGGTTCTGCTTCACGCTTTTCACAAACTCCATGAATCTTTTTTTTCCGCCGCGTTTAAGCATCGTTCATTCCCCTTATGATTCTTTCGCAGGTTTTTTCCACCGACTCCATCAATTCCCAGGACCAGACGATGAAGACGTCCATTAAATTCTTCCCGAGAAGGTAGTTTTCCCGGTATTCATTGAGAATCTCATAGTCGGCGTTGTCCTCCGCCCAGAAAACCAGCACCCCGTAGAACCTGTCCTTCTTCTCCAGGAGCAGGCTGAAAACCGAGGAGGACCAGACCTTGACCCCCCGCGCTTCCAATTTTTCGGAAAGGAGGGCGACCGCTCCCTTCGCCTCCTTCGGATGGCTGATTTCCGGGTTGGAGATTATCCGTTTCAGTTCGGTCAGGAACTTAGTTTCGATTGCGCTTTCCAGCAGCCTCTTTTCATCATAGATGATGAGTTTCCGTCTGCAAAGCATCAGAAGGTCGAGGAAGTTCGCGACCTCGTAGTCGGCTTCGCTCCGGAAATAGGAGCCCAGATAGAGGACGTTGTAGTCCGCGTCGAAGAGGTACTGCCAGGCGAGGTCGCAGATGTTGATCCTTTCTTTCAGGATCCGTAAAACCTCTTCCTCGGAGAGCCCCTTCTTCAAAAACCTTTCCGCAAGCCCCTCATAAAGGTCCCGCTGCTGTTCAATACCGGGCAGGAAGACGTTGAGAATCCCCGCTTCGGAAAGCGCCGCGATTCTTTCCTCGATTTCCTCCGTCGCGACCTCCACGCCGCCGTTTTCCGAAACCTCGGAATACAGCAGGCCTTTCAGACCCTTGACTTCACGCAGGAGTCTTCCCGGCGTCGGCAGGAACCGGAAATCAAGGACGATCGTCTTGTTGTTGCTCACCCGGGAGATCAGATTCTCGGATACGGAACTGAGAAGCTGCTGTTCGCCCGCGACCACGACCTGCCGTCCCTGGAGTGCTTTGTAATAATGGTTGGCGTGAAGCAAGTGTGCGTCGTCGACCAGAATCAGGTCGAAATCCTCCGGGTTGAGGAAATTGTTCAGAATCTGCGTGTCCCCGAGGAACAGCCATTTCGTCCCCGCCGTCCTCCGGATGAATCCGGAATAGTCGAGGTTCCTGATCCCGAGCGGATAGAACCTGCTCCCGCTTTCCCGCCGGATCCCGGTAACCGTCTCCCTGGCGAAAGCGGCGATCAATTCGTCCTCACAGGTGACCGTTTCTTCCAGAGTTTCCTCCAAACCCCCGATATCCGCGAGGAAGGGATGCTCCTCCAGATAGATTTCTTTCAGACGCTCAAAATAGGTGTACTGGAAGTTCAGGGCGAGGTTGTCGGGATCCTTAAGCGCAAGGATGTAGTCAATCAGTTTCGTCAGGCGGAAGCGGCTGAGGACTTTCAGGCTGTCCGTCACCGCGAGGTAGTAGATGAGCTCGTCCTTCGCTTTCTGGAGTTCCTCCAGAAAACCCAGAATCTCCTTGAAACTTGAATAATAGTATTTGGATACGCTGTCCCTGAAAATCTTAAAGAAGATCTTGAACACTTCCGAAAGGTTTTCGGCCGCCTCCTCGCAGATTCTGAGATGCTCAAGCAACTCCGAATTTGTCTCCGGACTGAGGCTTTCGATCAGTTTCTCCTGGTTGTCGAAACAGTCGGAATAAAGTTTGAAGGCCTGAAGGAAACGGGAGACATTGTTGATGTTCGTTTCGTAGTCGGCGTAAAGTTTTCCGTACAGGTGCCGGTATTGGGTGTTTCCCTTGAGGGCGGCCTTCCTCTCGCGGATCCCCGTACGGAGCCTGTGCAGCTCGAGATATTCCGAAACCGAAACCTCCCGATCCTTGAGGACGGCCCCAAGCCGGTCGTTGGAGGAATAGAGGCTGTCCAGGTACTTGGAAATCGCCTCGATATCCTGGAGTTTGCTCAAAAATCCCGGCTCCGCTTCCTTGAAGCCGTAATCCAGAAGTTCCCGGTAGTAGGAGTTGATCAGAAGGTAGGACTTCGAGAAGAGATCGAGGAGGTTCCGGTAGTTCCGCCTCCGCCGCGGCTCTTCGATCCTGACCGTGTTCTTCAGGAACTTGAGGAATTTCGATTTAAGGTGTTTGTCTTCGAGATTCCGGAAATAGGCGCAGAACCTGCGGAGGTTTTCCCAGGCTTTTTCGGAGTGGTCGAACCCCGCCAGCGCTTTGAAAACCTCCCGGCGATCCGAAATCCTGACCTTAAGTTTTTTGAAGTTTTGGAGTTTCTCCTCGAAGAGTTTCGGATTCTCCTTCTTCGCGTTCAGAATCGCCTTTTGGGATGCCTTCTTCAACGGTTTCCCGGCAAGATAGTTCTCCACTTCCGCGGAAGTCAGGTCGACCTTCTTGCCCTTGCCGGCCGGAACCTCCTTGAACAGGGATTCAATTTCCGCCTCCAACCGAAGGAGCTCCGCGTCGATCTCGCCGAGTCTGGCAAGGTCATCCTCCCGGTTTTCGGATCCGGCAAGCGCGACGGCTTCAATACTCGGTTCGAAACCTTGGAGCGCTTCGTTCAGGTTGCTGATTTCCTGGAGGACCTGATCGGAGAGGGGGAAATCCCAGTTCAGAAGCGTTGCGAGTTTCTTCCTGTTCTTGGCGAAAATGTCGGTCTGGACGGAAATCTTGTTCGTGATGACGTTCAGTTCCGCCCTGTCCTTGATGATCCTTTCAATTTTTTCCAGATCTTCCTCTTTGAAGAATGGTCCGTATAAGGCCCGCATCTCCGCTTCGATGTCGAGGGCGTCCGCCCCTTCATACCGCGAAGCGAGGAGGTATTCAAGTTCCTGGATTTGGTAGATGTCCGTCTTCAGGTTCTTGAACTCCTCCCGCGCTTGTCCGAAAACTTCCGGAGCGACCCAGGAAGCGGGAAAAGCGGTGACGTCAAGACCCTTCAGATCGTGAAAGACGCTTTTCAAATAGGCGAAGTTCGCGATCGGCTTCAACCCGAACCGTTTTTCCAGAATCAGTTTCTGTTCCTGAAGGGCGGTGAAGTTCTTCTGAACCTGATAGAGAAGGGCGAAAATCTGATTCGGGTATTTGATGTTGTTGAAGACGGGGATTTCGTTCCAGATGCTCTTGCTGAAGTCCCCAATCTTCTTCAGGTTCTCCTCGATCTTCTTGAGCGCAGCAAGAATCTCCAGGTATTCGCTCTTGTAAAGCGAGGAAAGATCGTCGATGTCGAGTTTTTCCTTGGGCAGGTCAGAAATCCGCGCGAGCCCGTTCACCACCTCGATGAAGCGGTAGTCGAGGATTCTCGCGGTGACCGTGTTGACGTATTTTTTGATGTATCGATAGTTTTCATAAAGTTTTTCCGGATCGGCCCCATCCCCATCCTCCGGAATTTCCGGAGGTTCCCCTTGGTGGAAGTTGGCGAAGGAATCCGTGAAATCGGTCATGTAGGAGTTGAGCCCGAGTTTTTCGAAATGGCTCTTAACCTGCTCCAAGGTCTCTTTCATGTTCGAGACATAGAGGACCCTTTTCCCTTGGGAGATGGCGTTGACGGCGATGTTCAGGAGGACCGTGGTCTTGCCCGTGCCGAGCCTTCCGGAAATGGACAGGTTCTGACCGAGCGCAGCCCTGTAAACGGCCTGACGCTGCTTCCGCGTCAGCCTCCGGGAATAGTAAAGCCGGGGATGGCGGGAATCGTACAGGCTATCGGAAAGGAAATCCGGGTAACCTCCGTCATAGTCGAAGAAGCCGCGCTCCAGTTTCAGTTCCGGTTCCTTGATTGAAGCGAAGGTCAGATAGTTCTCCAGTTTGACCGAAAACCCGTACTTCTCGAAGCCGAAACAGTATTTATCCAAGGCGTAGGGAGAATCGATCCTTTCTCCCCGGGCGATTTCGATGTCTTTTTCGTTTTTCAGGAAATTCAAAAGCGCCGGGTTCTCAATCGGACGCGCAATCTGCTGGATGAAAATCCTGCCGTTCTCTAGGTAAAGGTTCACGGGAAGCAGGGCAATCGGCGAAAAGATCTCCCGCTTGCGTTCATCCTTGTGCTGCAGGAGCCCGTAAGTGATGAAAAGCTGCTGGCTTTTGTTTTTCTGATGCAGCCTTTCAAAAAACAAAAAAGGAAGGACCTTTTTCAGTTTTTCGCTTCCCACGTCGAAACTGCCCAACCCCCGCATGAGGAGCGGAAAATAGGCGATGTCTTCGCAATCGACCAGTTCGAAATTCATGAGCCTGATCAGGACGTCGGGTCTGATCGTTCCCAATTCCAAAAAAGCCCCGTTTTGGCTGAACAGGTCCAAGAGATGTTTGTTGTTGTTTTCGAGAGTGAATTTATGCAATTCGCGCATCATAGTCCATCCCTAAGTGCTGCCGATATTTTTCCCTTATTTTAGTTTATTATATCATATTTTCCTGCAAATACATACTAATTAAAGTAAAAACCGCGCCTCATTTTTTCATCTCGAAAAGGATCTTGTTGTCGACGTATTTGATGACGTAGGTCCTGTGCTGCTTGAAATTGTCCAGGTTGCTGAGCTCGTTCAAGACCTTCGCGTAAGTCTTCCTGTCGAGTTCGGGAATCTCCAGAACGAGATTGTAATTGTAGCTCTTCATTCGTTCCAGAACCCGGCGGAGCTTCTCGAGATAATATCCGTTCTTTTTCGGATCCCGCACGACCTCGTCGATCAGGGGCATCACCTTGCCTTCGACCGCCTCGCCAAGGTAGCCGATCTGCCTTTCCGCATCCGCCTCCAGAAACACGAAAATGGAATTCCGGAAATTGACCTCCCTTCCCTTGGCGTCGGTGATGACGCCTTCGCTCAGAATGCTTTCAATCTGGTTGGCGACCGTCCTGCTCCCGGAACGGTAATTCTTGATCACGATGACGCTGATCGGATATTTCAAGGCGTGTTCGGTCAAAATCCCTCCATTCTCGTAACCGACGTAACCGGCCGGGGCGCCGATCAGGGAAGAAGTGTGGAAACTTTCATGGAAGCGGTTGAAGTCGAGTTTCAGGACGACCTCGTCCTTGATGTTGAAGACGTGCCGGAAATCCTCGAGGAGCAGATCCAGGCAGTCTTCGGAAGCCTGGAGGCTCAGGATGGTCTTCCTGATGCCAAGGTTGATGAAGTATTGGAAATAATATTTCGCGAGGTTCTTGAAGTTGGGCACGGTCTTGATTTTCTTGTAGATCCCTTCGTTACGGATGCCGAGGCTTTCGAAGACGATTTTGTCCACGTCGGCTTTGGAAACATTCCTTCTCCCCGAAAGCCGGCAGACCAGCCCGGCTTCGTCGAGGATGTCGATTGCCTTGTCGGGAAGCTTTCTGTTCGCGAGAAAGGCCGAGGAAGCGACGATGAATTTCAGAATCTGGTCCTTGTAGTTGACCTTGTGGAAGTCTTCGTAGTTCCGGGAGATTCCCCGGAGAATCTCCAGCGTCTCCTCCGGCGAGGCTTCATCGACGTAAACATTCTGGAAGCGGCGCGATAAGGCTTTGTCTTTTTCGATGTAGCGGTAGTATTCTTCCAGGGTCGTCGCCCCGATGCATTTGATCTCCGAACGGGCGAGGATTGGCTTCAGGATGTTGGCGATGTCCAGCGTGCCCTCGCTGGAGCCGGACCCGACGATATTGTGAATCTCGTCGATGAAGATGATCGAATGGGGGTTCTTGATCCTGTCGATGACCTCGATCAGCCTTTCCTCAAGGTCGCCCCGGTACTTCGTCCCCGCGATGATCATTCCCAAATCGAGGCGGAAGATGTTGATCTTCGGATTGACCTTGAGCATCCGCATCGCGACCCCTTCTACCAAAGCGCTCTTGCCCACCCCGGCGCTTCCGATCAGCATCGGATTGTTCTTCTGCTTTTTGGAAAGGATCCGGATGATTTTGTCGATCAACTCCTCCCGACCGATGAAAGGATTCAGGCGGTCGCATTTCGCTTCCTTGGTGATGTTAACGAGGTAACCGTGTTCCGAATCTTCCTCGTCCGAATAGATGTTGTTCAGCTCTTCGAGTAGGAAGGCGACGTCGGCCCCGATCCTTTCCAAAACGTCCAGGGCTACCGACGGGGAAGTGGTGAGCAAGGCGTAAAGCAGGTGCTCGGGAAAGACATGCTTGCTTTTCTCAAGCAGCGCCGCGGTGCGGGCGTTCTTCAGGATCTCCAGAAGTTTGAAGGTGTGGCTGGTCGTGCTTTTCCTGAGGAGGGCGAGCTTTGAAAGTTCTTCTTCCAGAGTCTTCAAAGACACATTCTCCTGAAGCAAATCCCAGCAGAGCGTGTTCTTCGTCTTCAGCATCGCGAGAAGCAGGCATTCGCTCCCCACGGCTCCGAACCTTGCTTTCTCGGCTTCCGCAGCCGCGATGATTTTCCGGCTTTGCTGATCGAATTCAAGAAACAAAACCTCCACCCCTTTCTTATCAGTATCATTATATGAAGGCCGGATGGCGAATTGCATTGAGAAAAAATGAAAATCACTTTCATCAAAGCAAAGGCTTTTTTTCTTTGTCGCTTTATAGTATAATATAGAATAATATAGAAAAAATCACGACAGCGAGAAAAGAGAGGTTTTGACATATGAGCGACACAGTATATCCAAAGAAACTCATTGAAAAATTGAATGCAGACATCAAAAAACATTTCCCGCATTTGTTCCTTATCGACCAAGCTCGTATGTTTAAAACTTTTTCCAGCGTCTCCCGCCTGGTGATGCTGGACCGTTATTCCCAAAAGGACATCAACCATGTCTCTCTCGGAATCGGAGATTTGGTTCTTTGCGTCGTGAAGGATGATCCGAAATTCCCGACCCGCGGCATCGGAAACATCGTCGGACTGGACGACAAATACGCCTACATCAAGCTCGAAACCGAATATGTGGGCATGTGCGAAGACCTGGGTCCGGAAAACATCATAAAAAGGAAAATCAACGAGGTGGACAAACCCCTCGAACTCTATTACGAGCAGATCTGCCACCGCGTGGCGAACAACCTCGCCCAGGGCGAGACCGTCGAGGTCGTGAACGAATTCTACCGCGAACTGAACGAAATGAACGTCATTCCCGCGGGCAGAGTCCTCTTCGGGGCCGGTTCCCAGACCAGCGTCACTTATTTCAATTGTTTTGTCATGCCCTTCATCCAGGATTCCCGGGCGGGAATCAGCATCCACAGGCAGAAGGTCATGGAGATCATGTCGCGCGGGGGCGGCGTCGGAACGAACGGTTCGACCTTAAGACCGAAGAATGCGCTTGCGAAAGGGGTCAACGGAAAATCGAGCGGCGCCGTGAGCTGGCTGAACGACCTTTCCCAGCTCACCCATCTGGTTGAGCAGGGCGGATCCCGCAGGGGCGCCCAGATGATCATGCTCGCCGACTGGCATCCCGACATCATCGAATTCATCATCAGCAAGATGCAAAATCCCCGCATCCTGCTCTTCCTGATCAACAACATCAAGGACCCGGACATCATCGCCGCGGCCAAGAGCAAATTGAAATTCATCCCCCTCACACCCGAGGAGGTCGAAATCTACGAAAAAATCGTGGAGCTCGGTCACGCCAATCCCGACGCGATCAGCAAACCGACGCTGCGGCGGGCGGAGGAGGTACTGCGGGATCAAGGCTTCTACCAGGTCCACCAACCGGAATTCCTCTCCGGTGCGAACATCAGCATTGCCATCACGAAGGAATTCATGCATGCGGTCGAGCATGACCTGGACTACCAGCTCCGCTATCCCGACATCGACAACTACTCACCCGGTGAAAAAGCGGCGTACGACGAGAAATGGCATCTCGTGGGAGACGTCAGGGTCTGGGAGGAAATGGGATATCCCGTCAAGGTCCATAAGACCATCAGAGCCCGCGAGCTCTGGAACCTGATCAACATCTGCGCGACCTATTCCGCGGAACCGGGAATCTTCTTCATCGACAACGCCAACGAGATGACGAACGCCAAGGCCTACGGCCAGCAGGTCGTCTGCACCAACCCCTGCGGAGAACAGCCCCTCGCCGCCTATTCCGTATGCAACCTCGCGGCAATCAACTTGGCGAACATGTTCGACCGCGAAAAGCAGACAGTCGACTGGAAGAAACTCGGGAAGACGATCAGGACCACCGTCCGCATGCAGGACAACGTCATCGACAGGACGACCTACTTCCTGGAAGAAAACAAGGTCCAGGCCTTGGGTGAAAGGCGGATTGGCATGGGCGTCATGGGCCTCCATGACCTCATCATCTACTGCAACCTCCGCTACGGAAGCAAGGAAGCCAATGAATTCGTGGACAAGCTCTTCGAGTTCATCGCCTGCACGGCTTACGAGACTTCCATCGAACTGGCCAAGGAAAAGGGAAGCTTCCCCTTCCTGGACCAATACGGCTCAAGAAAGAAATTCATCGAAACCGGCTATATGAAACGGATGCCGGAACACATCCGCGAAGGGGTCCTGAAATACGGCATCAGGAACTCCCATCTCCTCACCATCGCGCCTACGGGCTCGACCGGGACGATGGTCGGGGTGTCCACGGGCCTCGAACCCTATTTCGCCTTCAAGTACTATAGAAGCGGCCGCCTCGGAAAATTCATGGAAGTCAACGCTCCGGTTGTGGAAAAGTATCTGGAAATGCATCCGGAATACACTCCGGACAACCTCCCCGACATCTTCGTCTCCGCGATGGATCTCACCGCGGAAGAGCACGCGGACATCCAATGCGTCATCCAGCGCTGGGTCGATTCTTCGATCTCCAAGACCGTGAACGCTCCGCGCGGCACGACCGTCGAGGAAGTCGAGAAACTCTACTTGCGTCTCTTCAAGGGCGGAGCGAAGGGCGGAACCGTCTATGTTGACGGAAGCCGCGACGCCCAGGTCCTCACCCTGAAGAAGGAAGACGCGCTGCCCAAGCAGGTCGAACTCTCCGACCTGGGAATCGAGATCGAGGAGAAGACTGTCCAGAAGGAGAAGCCCCAGCTGCCTTCGACGAAGGCGAACAGGAACATCGGGGTCGAAATCGGGGACATTTGCCCAATCTGCCTCGAAGGCACCGTGGAGGACATCGGCGGATGCAACACTTGTACAAACTGCAACGCGCAATTGAAATGCGATGTTTAAAAGGGAAGGCCTTTCCTTCCCTTTAATCCTAGAGAAGGGAAAATAATATGGAAAAAGCGCTCTTAATCGGGGTGAACATCGGCAAGGAAGAGTTCGAATTTCGGGAGGAAATGCAGGAACTGGCCAGCCTCTGCGAAGCCTGCGAAATCGAAGCCGCGGATGTGATCACCCAAAACCTGAACTCCATCAATCCCGCCACCTATGTCGGAAGCGGGAAACTCAAAGAAATCAAAACCTGGATCGAAGGCGAGGAGTGCGACCTCATCGTCGCGAACGACGAACTTTCACCCCTCCAAGTGCGGAACCTGGAAAAAGCCTTGGAGGTGCGGGTTTTCGACCGGACATACGTGATTTTGGAAATCTTCAAGAAACGGGCGAAAACGAAGGAGGCAATCCTCCAGGTGGAGCTTGCCGCCAAAAAATACATGCTTCCGCGCCTGATCGGAGCCCACAGGGACCTCTCCCGCCAGACGGGAAGCGTGGGAGGCATGCACGGCCGCGGCGGCGGGGAAATGCAGTTGGAACTGGACAGGAGGCTCATCTCCAAGCAGATCAACTCCATCCAGAAGGAACTCCAGGAATTGAAAAAACTCCGCCAGACGCAGAGGAGCCTGAGGAAAAAGCAGGACATGAAGATTGTGAGCCTCGTCGGATACACCAACTCCGGCAAGTCCTCGACCCTCAACGCCCTGCTGGATCGTTCGCTCGCAAAGAAAAAAGAGGTCCTGGAGAAGGACATGCTCTTCGCGACCTTGGAGACCTCAACCAGGTTGATCAAAACCGAAGGGCAGCCCGCCTTCCTTGCGACCGATACAGTCGGTTTCGTGAACAAGCTCCCCCACCAACTGGTGGAAGCCTTTAAATCGACTTTGGAGGAGATCGCGGAAGCGGATCTGATTCTGCATGTCGTGGATGCGGCGAACAGGAACCATGAAAAGCAAATCGAAGTTACGAACCGGGTTCTGAAAGAACTCGGGGCGGACAAGATCCCTGTCATCTGCTGCTTCAACAAGATTGATTTGTTGGCTGACTTCTTCATCCCTCCGCTTCCCGGAAAAGCCGTGAAAATCAGTGCCAAGAACCAGACGAACATCGACCAGCTTTTATGGATGATTTCCGAAGAGCTTTTTTGGGATTACCTGCCCGTAAACTTAAAGCTTCCTTATGCCAAAGGCGACATTTATTCCTTATTGAAGGAAAATGCGATTATCAAAAGCGAACGGAACGAAGCCGATTTCCTCCGTTTGGAAGCGAGGGTGCCGGAGCGGATGTTCGAAATCGTAAGACCTTATATCGAATAAAAAAGACCGGAGTTTTCCGGTCTTTTATTTGTCCAGATTGAAGGGTTCGCCGATGATCATCCGGAAGAGGATTTCCTTGTCGAAATCGTCCATCGGCATGTTGACCAATTGGTAGGCGTTGACGCAACGCAGATCCTTCAATTCCTCTTCATTGAAGTATGTGACTTGATAACAATGGTAGGTCTTCCTTTCGGACTTGAAGGTCGCTTTTCCAATCTTCTCGATCTCCGCCCGTCCCGTGATTCCGTATTTCCTGTTCATGTTTTGGATGAAGGGTTCGTGGAATTCCCCGCTCTTCAATTTGAAAACCAATCCCCGATATTTTTCGTTCTTGTATTCCAGGCAAATATCGTTTTCGTGCCTGAAGATGATGTAGAGGTAGTCCGTGAAATAGTATTTGCTGATCGTCTTCTTCGACTGGATCAAGGGGCGCCCGCGCATGTGCCAGAGGTAATAATAAGCGAACCCGACGCCGTAGATGAGGGCGACGAGGATGAAAAGGAAATACTTGTAATAAGCGAACCAATGCTTTCCGGGCTCGTAATCGATGAGCAGGGCGATTGTGAAGCTGAGGGCGATGAGAAGTCCGATCCCCAGATTCAAGAACCCTTTGATTTTATAACGGACGTTTTTTATGGCGTTGTTCAATATGAAGAAGAATAAACCGACGCCGAGGACGGCTGACAGCACTTCCTGAACGTATTTCATTCTTTCCACCAATCTTTCTGTGTTTTCGCTTACTATATTATAACTTTTATTTGGGTTTTTGTAAAATGGTTTTTGAAAACAGAGGAAGTTTATGATGACAAAAACGGACAAGAATATGTAAAAGCCGGGAAAGAAAGAAGCGATTGACAAGTCTTTGTTCTAAGGTTATAATATCAAAAACGGAGGATTTTATGAACTGTACCATAATTGGAATTGCGGGAGGAACCGCAAGCGGAAAAACGACCATCGCAAGAAAAATCTACGATCTGTCCCAGGGATTCGGGTCGGTCGTGGTCATCAGGATGGACGATTACTACAAGGATTTGAGCGACTACCCAATCGAAGAGCGGAAGAAATTCAACTACGACCATCCGTCTGCCTACGACACCGATCTGTTGGTCCGCCATCTGAAAATGCTCAAAAGCGGGATACCGATTGAAAAACCGGTCTATGATTTCGTCCTTCACAACCGGTCGGACAAGGTTGAACGGATCGACCCGGCGAACGTGATAATTGTGGAAGGGATCATGTTGTTCGTGATTCCCGAGCTCCGCGACCTCTTCGACATCAAACTCTTCGTCCAGACCCCGGACGACCTCCGCTTCATCCGCCGCCTCAAGCGCGACATAGAACAGAGGGGCAGGAGCATTGACTCGGTCATCAACCAGTATCTGAACACGGTACGGCCGATGCATCTTGAATTCGTCGAGCCTTCGAAACAATACGCCGACCTCATCATTCCCGAAGGCGGGGAGAACAGAGTCGCCATCGACATCATCGCGGTAAAGATCGCCAACATCCTGAATAAATTCGAATAAAAAACCGGAATGCTAAAAGCTTCCGGTTTTTTTACTTGAGCAGTTCGTAAAGTTCTTTCAAATCGGAGATTTCCTTCGTGAACCCGTCGGCTACCCGCTTGTATTCGAATATCCCGTCCGCGGCTTTCTTCCCGACGATGATCCGGTGGTTGATGCCGATGAGGTCGGCGTCGTTGAACTTCACGCCGGCGCGTTCGTTCCGGTCGTCAAAGAGGACTTCGAAATCCCCGTCCAGTTTCTCGTAGATCTCTTTCGCAAGTTCAAACGAAGGCGTTCCTTCCTTTTCAAGGGGAAGGATGTGGACCTGGAAGGGTGTGACCTCCTTAGGCCAGACAACCTTGTCCTGGTCGGCGTGCTGTTCGAGAATCGCCATCAGGACCCGGGAGATGCCGATTCCGTAGCAGCCCATGATGATCGGCTGCTGCTTCTGTTCCTGATCCACGAAGACGGCCTTCATCGGGAGGGAATATTTCGTACCCAGTTTGAAGATGTGCCCGACTTCGATTCCCCTTGCATGGAGGATTTTTCCCTTTCCGTCGGGAGAGGGGGCACCCACCGGCAGATCGCAAAGTTCCTGGTTGCAGGCGAAGTCGCTTGCGTCGCTGTAGACGATCGTGTCTTCGCCGATTTCGCAAAGGACCACGAACTCCTCGCTGGATTTTCCGCCGATGTTTCCGCTGTCGGCGGAAACGATCCTGTAGTTGAGTCCGCAGCGGTCGAAGATGTTCTTGTAGGCCTGACGGACCTTGGAATACCAAAGGTCCAAATCCTTTTCATCGGTATGGAAGGTGTAGAGGTCCTTCATGATGAATTCCCGGCCCCGCATCAAGCCGTAGCGGGGGCGGAACTCGTCCCGGAACTTCGTCTGGATCTGGTACAAGGCCAAGGGGAAGCGTTTATAGCTTGAAAGGTATTCACGAACCAAGGTGGTCACGACTTCTTCGTGCGTCGGACCAAGGCAGAATTCCCGGTCGTTCCTGTCCTTGAGCCGCATCAATTCCTTTCCGTAGTCGAACCAACGCCCCGATTCTTCCCAGATGTCCCTGGGCTGCATCGCGGGCATCAAAAGTTCGCTGCAACCAATCTTGTCCAACTCTTCGCGGATGATGTTTTCAATCTTCTTGATGATGCGGTATGCGAGGGGAAGATAGGTATAAATCCCTGCGGCGAGTTGTCTCACGTAGCCGCCGCGGAGAAGGATCCTATGGCTGTTTACCTCCGCTTCCTTCGGGTTTTCTCTAAGTGTCGGTATAAACAATAATGTCTGCTTCATATCCATTCCTCATTTAAACAATCTTAGTACGTCGTTGAAGGTGACGATGATCATCAAGCCGAGAAGCAGGATCATCGTTATCGATATCAAAGCCGTCTCCACTTTGGGGCTCGGCTTCTTCTTTGTAATGGCTTCATAGCCAAGGAACACCAGACGGCCGCCGTCAAGCGCGGGAATCGGGAACAGGTTCAAGAGCCCGACGTTAACGCTCAATAGCCCCATCCAGTTGAGGAGGCTCGCAAAGCCTTCGGAGGCAATCTTGGTGGTCATGTCGAAGATGCCGACGGGACCGCTCAAAGCCTTGATTGTGACCGATTCCTCACTGAAAAGCAGCCTCAGGGTGTCGAAGACCGCCGTGAAGGAAAGCCCCGTCCTTCTCAGGCTGTAAAGGACGCTCTTTCCGAGATGGAACTCATATTGGGGATAGACTCCGAGGGCGACGTCGACGATTTCAATCGGCCTTCCGTTCGCATCCCGCTGCGTCTCCATTATCTGTTTGCTGTAGGGTTTGACCTTGACCGTCACGGTCGTGGACACGCCGTCCACGACCCTCCGGACCGAGAGCGTGAGCCTGTTCAAAGCGTCGTCTTCGTAATTGCCCCGGTAATCCCGCACCGCCTTGTAAAGTTCGGAAAGATTCGCGAAGTCCTTTCCTTCGACCGCGGTGATGACGTCCCCTTCCTTTAGTTTCACATTCGAGGACATGTTGTCATCGACATAATAAACCTTGACGATTTCGATTCCGTCCTCGACGAACTTCCCTTTGACGCCGATGTTATAAAAGTAGATGCTGGGGCTGACGGAGACGGTTTCGGTGTTTCCTCCCCGGACGAAGGTCACTTGGATCGGCGCGGTCAAGGCGCGATTCGTGTATTCGTCCATGAAGACCGCGATGTCGTTCCAAGATTCCACCTTCTGTTCCAGAGTTCCGCTTTTCAGATTGGTGATCTCGTCCCCGCTTCTGAGCCCGGCAACATAAGCCGGATCATTCTCAACCAGATTGTCCACGACGCTGGCTTCGCTCGGAAAACCGATGATCAGCCCCGCAATGAAGAAGACGAGCAAGGCAAGCAGGAAATTCATCAAAGGTCCGCCGAACATGACCAGCGCCCGCGCCCTCTTCGTCTTCGAACCCAGGGTCCGGTTGTAGGGGGCGATTTGGTACTCCAGCTTTTTATCATAGATGATGGCTTGGGGATCGACGGGATAATGGTTGTATCCGCCTTCGGAACGAGTTTCCAAAAACAGGTTCCCGGTATTGTCTTTGTCATACAGGTCGTAATTGAGGATGTCATGTACGGGATAATCGATGGCGGGGTCATCCGCGTTCAAGTATATCCCCTTTACGACCCCGTTTTCTATTTGCAGTTTGACGCGCCGATCCTTTTCAAAAGGATCAGCTTCCAGTTCCTCGCCAGCGATCGCGCAGAAACCGCCGATTGGAAATGCCCTGAGGGAATAAACGGTTTCCCCCTTCTTTTTCTTCCAGAGAATCGGGCCCATTCCGAAAGCAAACTCCCGGCAGAGGATCCCGGCTTTTCTTGCGAAAAGAAAATGCCCAAACTCATGAACCGCGATTATCAAGCCCAAAACAAATATGAATGCAATAAAGCCGATGACTATTTCCATTGTTCCACCTCATAGTTTTCAAGAATCCGTTTCCGGACTTCACTGTCGCAGGCGAGTATTTCTTCAAGCGTCGGTTCCTTTTTGTTATCGAAGCAAGTCAACGCTTCCGAAATAATCTCCTCGATTTCCAGAAATTTTATTTTGCCCTGCAAAAACAGACTGACCGCGACTTCATTGGCGGCGTTGAAGACGGCAGGTAGCAGTCCGCCCGCCTTTCCCGCCCTGTAAGCCATCTCCAAAACCGGGTAACGCTCAAAATCCATTTTTTTGAAGGTTAGCGTTCCGATTCGCGGCAAATCCAGGGGCTTAAATTTTATATTTTCCTGCCTCTTCGGATAGGTGAGGGCATATTGGATCGGAACCCTCATGTCCGGCAGTGCCATCTGGGCGATGATGCTCTTGTCCTTGTATTGAACCATCCCGTGGATGATGCTTTCCGGATGGAGGACAGCTTCAATCCTGTCATAATCAAATCCGAAGAGGTGATGGGCTTCCATCACTTCCAACCCTTTGTTCGCCATCGTCGCCGTGTCGACCGTGATCTTCGGTCCCATCTTCCAGTTCGGATGTTTCAAAGCGTCCTCGACGGTGACGTTTTCAAGTTCCTTGCGGGAAAGGTTCCGGAAGGGGCCTCCGGAGGCGGTGATGATCAACCTTTCCACATCCTCGCGCCCCGCGTGCAGGCATTGGAAGAGGGCGCAGTGCTCGCTATCAATCGGGATCAAATCCACGCCCCGTTCCTTAAGCAAACGGTTGATGACGTCCCCGGCAACGACCAAAGTTTCCTTGTTCGCAAGGAGGATCCGCATCCCGTTCTTGATCGCTTTCACCGTAGGCAGGACTCCGACCATGCCGACCAGAGCGTTTACAAGCGTCCCTTTTGAGAAGGTCGCCGCCCGCAACAGGCCTTCTTCCCCATATCCGAATTCCAGATCGGGGAATTCCTTCTGCAGCTTTTTCATGTCGGTTTCGGAAGAAACGGAAACGAATCCCGGTCGGAATTCCTCAATGATTTTCGCACCGAGTTCAAGATTCCTTCCGAAAGCGACGGCCGTCAATTTATATTCCTTTTTGCCTCTGATGATCTCCAGAACCTGGGTTCCTATCGACCCCGTGGCTCCGAGCAAACAGATTTCCGTCACGCGCTCCAAATGAAAACCACCTTTACCAGCAGAACGATGATGTAGTAGACCGCCCCGGAAAAGATGAGGCTGTCAAAGCGATCCAGGACGCCGCCGTGGCCGGGGAAGATGTATCCGAAATCCTTCACATCGAACGTCCTCTTGATTTTCGAAGCGACGAGATCCCCGATCTGCACTGCGAAAGAAAGAAGCAGCGACACCAGGAAGGTAGCGAAAACGATGACGACCGTCTCGGAGGTTCCGGTCGGCCTGGCGATTTTGAAGAGGAAGGATGCAGCGACCCCAAAGAGACTGCCGGCGATGAGACCGGCCACCGCTCCTTCAACAGTTTTCTTCGGGCTGATTTCCGGGCAGAGCTTGTGGCGCCCGAATCGCGAACCGATGAAGAAAGCGAAACTGTCGGTGGCGGCGACGATCGTGTAAAGATAAGCGAAACTCCTGCCGCCCCGGAAATAAAGCAGTTCGCTCGCGTCGAAGGGTTCGAGGAACCTGATGTTGATGACGAAACCCATGACCAGACCGCAGTAGGTGAGGGTCAGAACCGAGCCCATCATGTCGGCCGCCGTAGAGTGGTTCTTGAAGATGGAGAACCCCAGGGCGATGACCACGTAGAGAATGAACAGGCCCATCGTCAGCACATGGTAGACGATGCTTGCGTCAATCGGATCGCCGATGTTCAAACCATGCGTGGTCGCGAGGTAGATTGTGTATACAAGCGAACCGCTCATAAAGGGGATGATGTAGCGCAAGGCGCCGATCGTGGGGTATTTCTTGTAAAAGAGGCTGATCATCTCAAACGAGGCGATGATGCTGAAGAGGATTCCGACCCCAAGGAACAGGTAACCGGCTAGCGGATGCTTGTGATGGTCGATGATGACTAATGGCAGGAGCACCGCCGCAAGCACGACGGCCGTGATGATTCTTTTTTTCATTTGATTCCTCCGAAACGCCGTTCTCTTCTTTGATATTCCCTGATTGCTTCTTCCAAATCTCTTGGCTTGAAGTCCGGCCAAAGGGTTTTTGTGAAATAAAGTTCAGCGTAGGCGAGTTTCCAGAGAAGGAAATTGCTTATGCGCTGTTGGTTACTGGTCCTGATCAGCAGATCGACGTCGGGCAGGAAATGGGAAGAGAGATGTTCTTCAAATTCCTTCTCCCCAATGCTTTCTTTGCCCGCTTTGATTGCGTCGTTGACTGCCGTGATTATTTCATCTTTTCCGCCGTAATTGAAGGCGATGGTGAACACAAGCCCCTGATTGTCCTTGGTCCTCTCTTCAAGATCCTCAATCTCTTTAATCAGGTCTTGCGAGAGCCTTTCCCTCGATCCGACCCAACGGAGCCTGATCTTCTCCAAAATCATCTCGTTTTCATGCTCGGATAGAAACTCCCTCGGAAGGCTCATCAGATATTCGACTTCTTCCTTCGGACGCTTCCAATTCTCGGTGCTGAACGCGAAAACGGTCAGATACTCAACCCCGAGCTTTGAAGCATGGAGCATGATGTTCCTTAAGGCAACTGCCCCTTGCCTGTGGCCGTAATTGCGGGGAAGACCGCGCTTTTTTGCCCAGGTGCCGTTCCCGTCCATGATGATGGCGATGTGCCGGGGAAGATTTTCAGGATTTATTTTCATTGTATTCACCATTTCATATATTATACAACACAACCTTCATTTTTTCTAGAAAAACATATGAAAACGGAAAAATAAAAACGGTTCAAAGAACCGTTCGTGAACCGTTTTTTTAATAGTCGATGACACGCAGTTGGAAATAATCCTGCGGATGTTCGCAGACCGGACAGACCTTCGGAGCGTTCTTTCCGTAATGGATGTGACCGCAGTTCAGGCAGATCCAAACCGTCTCTTCCTCGCGCTTGAAAACACGGTCTTTTTCCAGATTGTCAAGAAGCTGCCGATATCTTGCTTCATGTTCCTTCTCGATTTTCGCAACCCCTTCGAACAGAGCGGCGATTTTGTTGAAGCCTTCTTCCCGGGCGACCTTGGCGAATTCCGCATACATTTCCGTCCACTCATAGTGCTCACCGGCGGCGGCGTCCAAAAGGTTCACGGCCGTGGTGGGTACGCCACCGTCATGCAAGGCCTTGAACCAAAGCTTCGCATGCTCCTTCTCATTGTTCGAAGTTTCTTCAAAAATCTGGGATATTTGTACAAAACCATCCTTTTTGGCTTTCGAAGCGTAGAATTCATATTTTACTCTCGCTTGCGATTCACCGGAAAAAGCGGTCATCAGATTCTTTTCCGTTCTTGATCCTTTCAGTTCCATAATCATTCCTCCAATTAAACGATTGGGTTTTATGCCCATAATTTATTATAATCCAAAAACACCCTTTTTGCAAACCCTTTTTCGAAGTTTCCCTGAAACATGGTCATTGTTTCAAAAAACGCATTCCAAACCGATGTCTGGAATGCGTTTCCTTTAGATTTCCATGATCAACGCTTCTTTTTCCTTCGCCACTTGGTCGACGGCATCGATGAACTTGTCGGTGAGTTTCTGGATCTTGTCGTTTTCCCGTTTCATCTGGTCCTCGGAAATCTCCCCGTTCTTCTCCAGCTTCTTCACCTGTTCGATCATATCACGCCGGATGTTCCTCACTGCGACTTTCGCGTTTTCCGCAAGCCCCTTGACCTCTTTCACAAGCTCCCTTCTCCTCTCTTCCGTGAGGGGCGGGAAGTTGATCCTGATGACATTGCCGTCGTTCAACGGGACGAGATTCAAGTCAGCCAACTGAATGGCCTTTTCCACATCCTTCAGGATGCTCCTGTCATATGGCTTGATCATGATCTGGGTCGCTTCCGGAACCGTGATCGCAGCGATCTGGTTCAAAGGAGTGGGAACCCCATAATAGGTAACCTGGACCGCGTTCAGAATGGCGGGATTCGCCCTTCCCGTCCTGATCAATGCCAACTCGTTTTTCAGAGCCTGAATCGTCTTGTTCATTTTGTCTTCGCCGACATTATAAATGTTTTCAAGCATCTCTCCCATTTCCTTTCCTTATATTTTGTTTGAAATTAAGGTCCCTATCGAAAAGTCATTCACCGCCCGTGCGATGTTGCCTTTGACGTTCATGTCAAAGACGAAAATGTCGATGTCGTTTTCTTGGCAAAGGGTCGCGGCGGTGAGGTCCATCACGTTGAGATGTTTGTCCAGGAGTTCCTGATGGGTGATTCTGTCGTACTTCTTCGCGTTTTTGTTCACCCGCGGATCGGAATCATAAACTCCGTCGACGCCGTTCTTGGCCATGAGTATCAATTTCGCTCCGAGTTCCGCGCTTCTCAAAGCCGCGGTCGTGTCGGTCGTAAAGAAGGGGATGCCGTTGCCGCCGCCGAAAATGAGGATCCTTCCTTTTTCCAGGTGCGACAAGGCTTTTCTCCTGATGTAGGGTTCGGCAACTTCCGGAATCGACAAGGAGGTCATGCATCTAGTCTCGAGATTAAGTCTTTCCAGGGAATTCTGAATCGCAAGCGCGTTCAGTATCGTCGCGAGCATGCCCATGTAATCCGCGCTCGCCCGCTCCATTCCGGAATCCAAGGCGTCACGTCCGCGCCAAATGTTTCCCGCTCCGACGACAATCGACAACTCCACATTCCCCAAATCATACAAAGCCTTAATCTCGTCGGCGATTTCATTGACTTTGAAATGGTTTATTCCCATTCGCTCATCCCCAGCCAATGCTTCCCCGCTTAACTTCAAAACTACTCTCTTTTTCATTCAGACCTCCTATTTTTTAAAATAAAAGGGCATGATTTGCCCTTGTAGTTCTACTTTCCAGCCGCTGCCATGACCTCGGCAGCAAAATTATCGACACGTTTCTCGATTCCTTCTCCTACTGCAAGGCGGATAAAAGTGATGATTTTCGCGTTGTTGGACTTGACATAGTCTCCGACGGTCATATCGGGATTCTTGACGAATTCCTGATCCACCAGGCAAATGCTCTTCAAAGACTTGTTGAGTTTGCCGACGACGATTTTATCGACAATTTGGGCTGGTTTTCCTTCATTCAATGTTTCCTGACGCAAAATCTCCGTCTCTTTCGCAAGAAACTCCGGATCGACCGAATTCCTGTCCAAGAACATCGGATTCATCGCTGCGATTTGCATGCAGACGTTCTTCGCGACTTCTTCGTCCCCGCCTTCAAGAACGGTGACGACGGCGATTTTTCCTCCGCCGTGGATGTATTGACCGAACACCTGGGAATCCGTCTTTTCCACAAGGGTCACGCGTCTCAACGTGATCTTTTCGCCGATCGTGGCCGTGGCGTTGATGATCAGGTCATTGACGGTTCCGAGTTCGGACGGTGCCGCCAGAGCTTCCTCGGTGTTCTTCGCACCGCTGGCAAGAATCGCCTCGCCGATTTTTTTGACGAGGTCTTGGAAATTATCGGTCCTTGCAACGAAATCGGTCTCGCTGTTAACTTCATAAACGATGGCCTTGTTTCCAGAAACGACCGCGGCGCACAGACCTTCGGCAGCGATTCTGTCCGCTTTCTTCTGCGCCTTCATGATGCCCTTTTCACGGAGCCAGGTGATGGCGGCTTCGATGTCGCCGTTGGTCTCCGTCAAGGCCTTCTTGCAATCCATCATTCCGGCGCCGGTCTTTTCACGCAGTTCTTTTACCAATGCAGCTGAAATCATTCTTGCACCTCCGTGTTTTCCTCTTTTGCGGCTTCTTCCGCAGCTTCTTCCGCAACTTCTTCCGCAACTTCTTCGGTTACGACTTCCTGGACTTCAACCTTTTCCGGTTTGCCGGGGGCTTTGGCGCGTTCGCGCGGACGGCGGTGGGCTCCGCGTTCATCATGGTTTTCATCGGAACTCAAATCAATCGGAATCGGAGTTCCGCCCAGCGCTTCCACAACCGCGTTCGCCAGGGTGCCGATGATGAGTTTCACGGAACGAATCGCATCGTCATTGCCCGGAATGACGTAATCGACTTCATCAGGATCGCAGTTCGTGTCGACGAGCCCGAAGATGGGGATGTTCAGTTTCCTCGCTTCTTTCACGGCGTTGGCTTCACTCTTGGGGTCGACGACGACGAGGGCGTCGGGAAGATCCTTCATTTCCCTGATGCCGCTGAAGTATTTTTCCAGTCTGGCTTTTTCTTTCCTGAGCGTGATGACTTCCTTCTTCGGGAGGACTTCAAAGATGCCTTCTTCTTCCATGCGTTCGATTTCATTCAAACGGGCGATGCTCTTCCGGATCGTCTTGTGGTTAGTCAGGGTTCCGCCCAGCCAGCGTTGGTCGACATAGAACTGACCTGAGCGTTGCGCTTCCTCCCTGATGACGTCCTGGGTCTGTCTTCTCGTTCCGACAAACAGGACTTTTCCACCGTTTTGAACGATGGTGAACAGGGCCGCGTAGGCTTCTTCCAGCAGCTTCATCGTCTTATCCAAATCGATGATGTAGATGCCGTTCCTTTCACCGAAGATATACTCTTTCATTTTGGGGTTCCAACGGCGAGTATTGTGACCGAAGTGAACACCTGCTTCCAGCAATTGGTTTTTGGTAATGATAGACATAAAACTACTCCTTCTTTTTGTTTTGTTTGGCCTCCATAAGTCTCACCGATGACCGCCCCGGGGATTCCCGGACGCGACGACCATCTCAACCTATGTGTGTATTCAATATTGCCGGACATATTATAGCACAAAACGGGTGTTATTGCAAACAAAAATTATCCTATTTTTCCGTGCTTCCGATTCCGCCGCGCCTTTCATTCAGGGGCTGGGTTTCTTCATCCGCGACCAGGTATTTCAGGAATATCCCTTGAACGAAACGCTCGCCGGCATTCAAGGAAACGACCTCTTTACTATTGTTTTCAACCGCGACGAGAATATGCCCTTCATTTTGGGGATTGTCATAATAATCGGCGTCAATCACTCCGACCTGGTTTTTCAGGCGGAGTCCCCGGAAACCGAGGGAACTCCTGATGATCAGGAACAGCACTTCATCACCTTCCATGAAGGCTTTGATTCCCGTCGCGACGACCGCCTCTTCACCGGGAAAAAGCCTCAAAGGATAGGGCAGATAAAAATCGTATCCCGCCGATTTCTGGGTCGCCCTCTTCGGAAGCATGATTTCCGGATACTCTTCCTGGGGCCGGTGCCGCGAAAATTCTTCGATGCTCACTTTGTTGAATCCGCGCATATTTTACTCCTTTTTTGCCCGCGGGTGGTATTTCATGTACTCCTCCCGCAGTTGTTCTTTGGAAACATGGGTGTAGATCTGGGTCGTCGAGAGATTCTCGTGACCCAGAAGTTCCTGGACGCTCCGAAGGTCGGCCCCTCCGTCCAAAAGATGGGTCGCGAAGGAATGGCGAAGCATATGGGGCGAGATTTTCAGAGCATTCGCGGCTTTCAGGTTGATGGAGTTCAAAACCACTCTCACTCCTCGCTCCGTGAGCGGACCGCCTTTGAAATTCAGAAAGAGGATATCCGTGGGCCCTTTCTTGTTCTTCTTCAGCAGTTCGTCCCTGGAAAACTCGAGGTAATCCAGAAGCGCGCTCTTTACATGGTCATGAATAGGAAGGTACCTCTCCTTGCTTCCCTTTCCCATGACGAGGATGGAGGAGTTATAAAAGTCGAGGTCTTGGATGCGCAGAGAACAAAGTTCGCCGACGCGCATGCCCGTCCCGTAAAGAAGCTCCAAAATAGCGTAATCGCGCTTCCCTACAACCGTTCCGACATCGATCGCCTCAAAGAGGTTGTCCAATTCTTGATAATAAAGGAATTTCGGAAGGGTTTTTTTGATTTTCGGAGAAGAGATGTCTGCGAACACGTTCAAGTCCGCGATTCCTTCCCTCACCATGAAACGACCCAGACTCCTCAGGCTCGACATTTTCCGGGCGATCGTCCTCTCATTGTAGCCCTTTCCGTGGAGGAAAGAAATGAAGTAACGGACATGGTTGGGTTTCGCCTCCAACAAATCCGCGAATCCGTTTGTCTTGAGGAAATTCCGGAAATCCTCGATGTCCTTAAGATAATTCAAAACCGTATACTTCGAATAGGACCTCTCAGTCTCCAGATATTCCTTGAATCTGAGGACGATTTCAATTGCCTTCATTTTCTTCCCCCAGGACTTCCTCCATCACTTCCATGCTCCTTTCCGCATACGCCCTTTTCCGCTCCGCTTTCTTCAACCTCCCCTCAAGACTTTCAAAAATGCCGAAATTGACATTCATCGGCTGGAAATTCTTGTTTGGCGAACTGATGTAGTTGGCGAGTGCTCCGATCGCCGTCTTCCGCGTGAAATCAAGCAGGGGCTTCCCCTCCAGGTATCTCGCCATGTTCAAACCGGCCACAAGCCCGCTCGCGGCGCTTTCCAGATACCCTTCGACGCCGGTAATCTGTCCGGCGAAAAAGAGGTCTTTTCTTTGATTTGTCTGATAGAAGCGGTTCAAAACCTTCGGAGAGTTGATGTATGTGTTCCTGTGCATGACGCCGTAGCGAACGATTTCGCAGTTTTCCAGTCCGGGAATCATGCGGAAGAGCCTTTTCTGTTCCGGAAATTTCAAACTGGTCTGGAAGCCGACGATGTTGTACATAGTCTTCGCGGCGTCGTCCTGGCGGAGCTGCACGACCGCATAAGGTTCCTTCCCGGTCCTGGGGTCCGCGAGTCCGACCGGCTTCATCGGTCCGAAAAGAAGCGTTTCCCGACCCCGCGCCGCCATTTCTTCAATCGCCATGCACCCTTCGAAAACCTTCATTTCGAAATCATGGGGGGTCACGCGCTCCGCATTGATCAAAGCCTCATAGAAGGCGTCGAATTGTTCCCTGGTCATGGGGCAGTTGTAATAGGCCGCCTCCCCCTTGTCATAGCGGGATTTCAGATAGGCGATTTCTTTGTTGATCGACTCCTCCGTGACAATCGGCGCCACGGCATCGAAGAAATAAAGGTAGTCCTCGCCGCAGAATTTCCTAATCTCCTCGGCGAAATCCTGGCTGGTGAGCGGTCCCGTGGCGATGATCGTCGGTCCCTCGGGAATCTCCTTCACCTCTGCCCGGATGATTTCCACTTCCGGAAGAGCGCTCAAAAATCCGGTCACAAAGCGGGAGAAAAGCTGCCTGTCCACCGCCAGTGCGGACCCGGCTTCGATCCGCGTCGCGTCCGCCGCCCGCATGATGAGGGAGTCAAGTTTCCTCATCTCCGCCTTCAAAAGCCCGACCGCGTTTTCAAGCGAGGCGGAGCGGAGCGAGTTCGAGCAGATCAATTCCGCGAACTCACCCGTCCTATGGGCTTCTGTGTATTTTTTCGGGCGCATCTCATACAAACGCACCCCTATTCCCCTTTTCGCAAGCTGCCAGGCCGCTTCGCTTCCCGCGAGGCCGGCCCCGATTACATTCACTTTCATAATTCTTCACCTTCTTTACTATTATAACACAAGCCGGCAAAACTAAAGAAAAAAATCTTCAAACGAAGATTTTCATTCAATGAAGACTTTGCTTCCGGGTTTGAGCCAATTCTTCAGATTGGCCTTGATGAATTCTTCATATCCGATCCCGTATACCTCCAGGATTCCTTCCAAAGTCTCCCCTTCCCTGACTTCGTGAACCCTTCTTTCCGGAATCTTCAGCACCTGGTTTTCCTGTAGCCTCAAACGCATTAAATCGTTGGCCTTAAACAACGCTTCGGCACCAGTCCCCGCTCTTGCCGCGATGGAGGCAAACCTGTCGCCATCCTCCGACTCAATTTCCTCGAAATAGCGCACCCCGTTTTCCACATGGGGGACCATCAGCCTCTGGCCGGGAAGAAGCTCCAACTCCTCCCAATTGTTCAAATCCAAAAGGTCCTTGGGGTCGGTTTCCGTTTCGGATGCGATGCTTGCGAGCGTGTCGCCTTGTTTCGTAATGTATTCCCGCCTTTCGCTCTTCCGGATGCGCAGATGAAAAACGTCCCTGTGCAAAAATCTCACCTCGTTTTATTATATTTCCGGAAGGGAAAAGATTGTGGGCGAAAGCATGAAAAAAGGGCGGGTGGTCCCTACCCTATTTCCTTTTTCAATTTCTCGTAATACGGGCTTTCCATGAAAGTCCGCAGCTCCTCGTCCAAAAGCATGAATTCCTTAAGCTTCGGATCGCGCACGAGCGCGTAGAGCAGGCAAGAGTAGCAATTCTCGAAATCGTTCAACAACGCATATACGCAGGCGAGATTATACCAAAGCGTGGCATTGTCCTTGTCTTTGGAGATTCCCTCCAGGTAGATGTATTTCGCCTTTTCATAATCGTGAAAGCAATCTTTATAGAGGAGGGCGAGATTGAGATAGGCCAGGGCATAACCGCCCTTCCTGATTTCCTCAAGGTAGTACTTCTCGGCTTCCTCGAACTTCCCCATCTTCCCGTAGACCACGCCCAGATTGTAAGCTGCCATCTTTTCGTCGGGATTGATTTCATGGGCTTTCCGGGTGTACGCAAGCGCAAGTTCCAAACGGTCGGTTCTTTCATAATGGGAGCCGAGGTTGAGATTCGCCCAATAGTGGTCGGGATCGTAAAGGAGGGTCTTCTTGTAATACTCGGCCGCAAGCTCTTCGTCATCCGCGTCATCGGCGAGCAACGCCAGACAGAAATAGGCGTCGGAGAAAGACGGGTCCTGATGCACGGCCTCGAGATAATTCCTGGCTGCTTCTTCTTTTTGTCCGATTTGTTCGTGCGCCATGCCCAGATAGAAATGAAGCTCCGGGATTTCAGGAAAGACTTCGGAAACATCCTCAAGGATCTCAATCGCCTGCTGGGGTTGGTTGTTGTCCAGATGGACGAGGGCGTAATCGACCAGGTCCTGGACCAGGACCTTCTTGGAAAAAGCCTCCCGGTAATACTCGATCGCTTCCCGAAAATTTCCTTTTCTTCTCGCCTCTCTGGCGCTTTCAATCAATTCATGATACCGCATTTCCCATTACCACTCTGATGAAATAGATGATGATCGTCGCGTTGTTTAAGAAATGGATGCCCATGGGCACGAAGATGTTGTTCTTCGATATCGAGTAGGCGATGCAAAGGACAAGCGCCATCGGCAGGTACTGGAAAAAGAAGATGTCGGTCGCGTGCATCCCCGCGAAAAACACCGCGGATATCAGAATCGCGAAGACGGGTTTGAAATGGAGTTTGTCTTCGACGGTTCCGAACAGGAGTTTCCGGAACAAAACCTCCTCCACGAACGGCGCAATCAGGAAAACGGAAAGGACCATGAAAATCCCCGTTTCCGACCCGACCGCGGCTTCGATCATTCTCTGATTGTCGGCATCCCCGGGGACCTGGAACAGGTTGTAGATCATCGTGATAGCGATGTTCAGCGCATAGATGATCACGATTCCGAAGATGATCGTCGGAACATTGGACTTCCATTCCTCCTTGAAGCGCCTCCAGTCCGCCGCTAGGCTTCCTCCGAGAAAGACGACCAAAAGGACGGCGAGGACCGTGGTTCCGATGAATTGGGAGAGGTTCTGAACCGCCCACATCTCATCCGTCATCATCCTGCTCGTGTTCGCGACCGCTTCGTAGAAATCTTTGATGAATCCGGGCTGCTGTCCTTCGAAATAGAAGAGCAGGATCCGCATCACGAAGGCCTGCAGGAGGATGAACAAAGCGAAGGCGCCAAGGAACGCCATGAGATAGAAATTGCCTTTGCCGACTTTTCTGATCAGTCTTTCACTCATTTTTCATCCTCCTTACCAGCCTAATGATACCACAACTCACTTCAATCTTCAATGCCTAATCAATGGGAAGAGGCGATTTCCTCTTTGATCATCGTGATGAAATCCCCGACGGAAACCGTCTTGGTTTCGGAGCTTCCGTACCTTCTGAAGGTGAGGAGGCGGCTTTCGATTTCCTTGTCGCCCACGACCAACTGATAAGGAATCTTCTGGGTCTGGGCTTCGCGGATCTTGTAACCGAGTTTTTCCTCGCGGTCGTCGATTTCAACGCGCAAACCTTCTTTGAAGAAGAGATTCTTCAGTTCCTTTGCATAGGAAAGATGGGCTTCGTTGTTCACGGGAATCAATCTGATTTGCACGGGAGAAAGCCACGTCGGGAAAGCGCCTCCGAAGTGTTCGATGATGATGCCGATGAATCTCTCCAAGGAGCCGAAGATCGCCCGGTGGAGCATGATCGGCCGCTTCTTCTCGCCGTTCTCGTCGATGTAGGTGATGTCGAAACGTTCGGGGAGGTTCATGTCCAACTGGATCGTTCCGCACTGCCAGAGCCTGTTCATCGAATCGCGGAGGATGAAGTCAAGCTTCGGGCCGTAGAACGCGCCGTCCCCCGGATTCAGTTTGAATTCCTTGCCGGCCTTCCTGCAGGCGTTGGCGAGGGCTTCTTCGGACTTGTTCCAGGTTTCGATCGTCCCGATGTATTTCTCTTCCGGACGCGTGGAGAGTTCGATGTGGTAGCTCAGGCCGAACACCGAATAGATCTCGTCGAACAGCCTGATTAGTTCCGAGACCTCCCGCTCCAGCATGTCTTCGGTCACGAAGATGTGGGCGTCGTCCTGGGTGAAGGAGCGGACCCGGAAAAGGCCGCTCAAAGCCCCGCTCGCCTCATGCCTGTGCACAAGGCCGAGTTCCCCAAGTTTCAGGGGCAGGTCGCGGTAGGAATGGATCCTGCTTTTGAAGACCAAGATCCCGCCCGGACAGTTCATCGGTTTGATGGCGAACTGATGCTTGTCGATTTCGGAAGTGTACATGTTTTCTTTGTAGTTGTGCCAATGCCCGGAAACTTCCCAGAGTTCCTTGTTGAGCATGATTGGAGTCTGGATGAACTGATAACCCTCGCGGGCATGGACCTTGTACCAGAAGTCTTCGAGCGTCTTCCTCAAGGTCAGGCCTTTGGGAAGCCAGAAAGGAAAGCCGGGACCGTATTCGCTAATCATAAAGAGCCCGAGTTCGCGTCCGAGTTTCCTGTGGTCCCTTTCCGCCCTTTCCTTGAGAATTTCCAAATGCCGCTTCAGTTCTTCTTCCGTAAAGAAGCAGACTCCATAAATCCTCTGCAATTGCTCTTTGCTTGAATCTCCGCGCCAATAGGCTCCGCTCACGCTCAAAAGTTTGAAATTCCTTAAAAACCGTGTGTCGGGAAGATGGGGTCCGCGGCAGAGGTCGGCGAAATCCCCATGCCGATAGACGGATATGACGGAACCTTCCGGAAGTTCGCCGATGATCTCCTGTTTGTATTTGTCACCCGAGAAAAGCGCGAGCGCTTCTTCCTTGGAAACTTCGCTTCTGACAAACTCATGGTTTTTGGAAGCGATCTCCCGCATCTTCGCTTCAATGACGGGAAGGTCCTCCTCCGAGAACTTGATTCCTTCTCCCGGGTTCACGTCATAGTAGAAGCCTTCCTCAATCGCGGGGCCGACTCCGAACTGCGCGCCCGGATAAAGCTGTTTGACCGCGCTCGCAAGCAGATGGCTGCAGGAATGGTTCAGCACTTCGAAGGCTTCAGGTTTGTCCGTCGTCACGAGCTCCAACAGGGCGTCGCCGTTGATCGGACGCTTCAGGTCATAATCCTCTCCGTTCACTTTTGCGAACACCGCCCTTTTCGCAAGCGACGGCGAAATCGACTGGGCGATTTCCAGCGCGCTCATTCCGTTCTGATATTCTTTGACACTTCCGTCAATGAACGTGATTTTCATATTTTCATCTCCTTTATGTAATTTATAATAAAAAATGCATCCTCAACAAAAGGACGCAAATTCACGTGGTACCACCTTATTTTCAAGGCCAAAAAGCCCTGACACTCTGTTCCTTAACGCGGAAAGACGGAAATCTCTTACGAGCTCGACTCCGTGGTGGTAACTGCCGGGACTTATTAGGCAGCTCTCACTGTCCTGCCTTCGCTTTAAATAAGTTGGTCCGACAATCATGTCCACTTCACAGTCTTTGGTTTTTTTAGATATTATATAACAACATCGGGGAATCGTCAAGCGTTTTTCCCCAGGTTGCCGTTCCGATAATTCTTGTCGGTCAATTTGACCTCATGCATCAAGTATCTGATCCGTTCGCAGATTCGTGCGCTCTTTATCACATCAACCTCATCCTTGGTTTCGCTGAAATGGTTCTGAAGATCGTTGATGCTGAGATTGGAGGTCATGCAAACCGGAAGGTTCTCATGCATCCGGTATTGGAGAATCGGACCCAAAATCTCGTCGCGGAGGAATGCGGAGTTCATTTCTCCGCCGACGTCATCCAGCATCAGGACTTCGCAGTTTTTCAGTTCCAGGATGATTTTCTCCAATTCCCCCGTGGCTAGCGAACTCTTGATGCAACGCACAAGATCCGGATAATAGGCGATGAAAACACGCACGCCCCTCTTTGAAAGGTTCTTCGCAAGATTCATCATCAAGAAGGTCTTCCCCGCTCCGAACGGTCCGTGGAAGTAAATCCCCTTCACAAATTTCCCTTTCTCATATTCATTCAGGAATTGGTTAATCATCTTGATGGGGAGGGCGCGCTCACGGGAGAGGAACATTTCCTGGTTCAGAAAATGATCGCTTTCCGGAAAATACCTCAAATCCAGATAATCGTCGTTCTGTTCAAGAACAGGGCAGGGGACGGAGAAGAGTTTGACCTCGCCGTCCTGATAAGCCAAAGCCGTATGCATCCCGTCGGGAGTAACGTTGCATCTGTCCGGAGCGCAGCCGAAAGCGAGGGCGTTGTTCTCCTTTTGGATGAAAAACTTCCCGACATTGTCCAGGATGACTTCTGTCGGCAAATGATGCCTTTCGCAGAAGTCTTTGATTGAGGCATCCTCAAAAAGCATGGCGATGATTCTCTTTTCTTCCTTCATACTCCGCTCCTCACAAATTCTTCGCTTCCTCAAGGATTTTTTGGATTTCCTCTTCAGACAATTCTTCTTCCTTGGGAAGCTCCTTCAACTGCTTCTCATAATCTTCATACCAATCGGGTGTCTTGACTTGGCGTTTCCTGTATTCCACCTGTTTCTTTTCGCGGTCCTTGCTTCTGTTGTTGATGTAGTTCAAAACCTCCTGGGGCGTTTTCAAGCCGGCGCGCGCCCAGGTGTTCGCAACCTTCTCGAAATAATTATATCCCGGAATCACACCCTTGTTTTCGACGCATACATACACAATCATCAGTTTGATTACGGTTTCGGAAAAATTGGTGTTGGCCATCAGTTCTTCAATCAGTTTGAGTTCGCTGACGGAGGGTTTGATCCCGCCGTTCATTTCCTGCAAGAGCTGTTCCGGAGTCAGCCTTTCCAATCTTTCCAGGAAACGGTAGGCGTTGTCGTCGGTGACGCTGCTCAAGAAGGAATCAGGTTCCCGGGTCGCGAAGGAAGGTGCCGTCTTCTTGTTTTTCTTCTGGTAATAGATCCGCGCGTTTTTGGATATGTCCTCCAGTTTCAGGTCCTTATCCACGGTGATCGTCCGCATGACGACGTCCTTCATCTCTTCTTCGTTCAGCCGGTAATTGTAGGCAACTTTCAGGATGTGCTTCTTGAACTTCTCATCGTCCAGCATCTTCTCGTCGATGAAGCTGGTGTCGAAGGTCATTTTGAAGAAGAGATAGTCGAATTCCTGGTTCTTGACCTCAATCGGGTTTTCCGTCTTGAAATTAAGCAGCCTCAGGAAGAGATCGTTCATGGTCGCGTTTTCGACGGCGAAGACCTCGTCGAAACTCTTCGTGACGTCCTCATAACCCCGGATTTGCGGAACCTTGACCTCTCCCTCCAAACGTTTCATTTCCATCTCGCCGATCTGGGAAGCAAGGAAGGAAGAGAGCAGGGAATCTTCGAAAAACCTCTCCCTGGGAAGGGGCGGGTAGATCCGGAACAGGTAACCCTTCTGTTCGTTGTGATAGGTCCTGACCAGGGCCACGGCTTCCAGTTTCTCAAAGGCCTTGTTTAAGAGACCGGGACTTCCCAGATTGAGCATGTCCAACAATTTCTTGAAGGTGTATTTCTCGTTTTCCTTCAGGGTCATGAGCGCAGCATAAAGACCGTAACTATCGATTCCGATGATGGGCATGTAGAGCTGCGTGAGGGAGAGGAAGGCCTCCCCGCAAAGATTCTGTTTGGCGATTATTTTGAAGGAATCATAAACGGTCGCTTTCATCAAATGCTCCTTACTTGAATAATCCTACGCCTTTGAAAGGAAGTTTCTTGTCAAGCGCTTCATAAAAACGCATGATGATTTTTCTTCCCGCTCCAAACGGCAGAATCTTATTCGTCGTGACCTTGAAATCGACCGCCGTTTCCGTGAGCGTCGGGCTGATTACCGTCGCGATGCAGGAATAGCCGGGGGTCTCGAAAAAGATTTCCCCATGGACGTCGTTGATGTCCTTGATCTTCGCATTTTCCTCTTTGGCGATGTTCAGAACCTGCTCCTTGGCGGCTTCATTCCGGCACCGGTAATATCGCGTCCTCAGTTCCGGAAGATAGTGGTCATCGCTCGTTTCAAAATCATTTCGGAAATAGTCGCCGAATCTCATCATTCACTCTCCTTAAAATGTTTTCAATTTGCGCGAAGGTTTCCGCGGGCGAGCCTTCGTTGTCGACCAGGAAATCGGCCAGTTTTTTCTTTTCTTCGATGTCCATCTGCGCCTCTATCTTCAAAAGCGCATATTCCTCGCCGATTCCATCCCTTTCCGTGAGCCTTGCAATCTGCGTGCGCCTGCTCGCATAAACGACGAGGATTTTGTCGCAAAGGTATTCCAAACCGGCTTCATAGAGAAGGGGGATGTCCACAAACACCAGTCCCTCCGTGCTTTCCAGCTCCTCCTCGATTGTTTTAATCACCCGCGGATGAATGAGCGCGTTCAGCTTTTTCCGCTTTTCGGAATCTCGGAAAATGAGACCCCCGAGCTTTTTTCGGTCGACCTGGCCGTCCGTCAGGATTTCCGGGCCGAAGACCGCCGCGATTTCCGCTGCGACCTCGGGATCTTCCAGTTCCCCTTTCGCAATAACATCCGCGTCGAGCACCCGGTAGCCCTTGTTTTGAAGATATTTGGATACCGTCGATTTTCCGGTTCCGATAGAGCCGGTTATCCCGATCACATAGTTCTTTTTCATCTCAAAACCGTCTGGCACCGCTCGCAATAATAGGTGCTCCTGCCTCCGATTTTTATTTTCAGGATTTTCCCTTTGCAGACCGGACATTCCTCCTTCGTGTGCACGAGGAGTTCGTTCTGGAACCGGCCGCTGATCTCATGAGAGGAGAAACTTTTGATTGTGGTCCCGCCCAGGGCGATTGCTTTCGTCAAAACTTGCTTTGAATACTCAATCAGGCAAGCGACCTGCTCCAGGCTGAGTTTGTTCGTCGCCGTCCCGGGATGGATTTTCGCGAGGAAGCAGACCTCGTCCGCATAGATGTTCCCGAGCCCGCTCATGACTGTTTGGTCCAGGAGGGTCGACTTAATTGGTTTTTCAATTCTTCGAAAACGCTCATAGAGGGATTCCGGAGTGAGTTCCTTTTCGAAGGGATCGAAACCGACCTTGTTCAACGGGGGAAGCCGGTAGATTTCTTCCAGGTTCCGGGTCAGAAAGAGGTTCATCGTTCCGAACTTCCTCACGTCATGGTACCTCAGGCTGGTTCCGTCCGTGAAGCGGAAAATGACGTGCTCATGCTTCGTCGGCGGCTCGTCCTTTTTGATGAGGTATTTCCCTTCCATCCGAAGATGGGAAACCAAGACCGCCCCGGTGAGGAAAAACAGGAGGTACTTCCCCTTCCTGCCCACGTCTTCGATCGTCCGGCCTTTTAAGGCCGACTTGAACGTTTCCACATCAATGTCCTTGATGATTTTTTCGTAGAGGACGTCGACGCTTTCTATGGTCTTCCCGAGAACGTGGCGTCTCAGATCATTCTTTACTGTTTCAACTTCCGGCAGTTCTGGCATATTTAAAACTTTTCGTAATAGATTTTTTCAGGTTCGAAGCGATCGACGAAATGCAAAGTATCGGGATCCTTGGGATATCCCAAAGTCACGACGGAAAAGATCTCCAGGTTTTTCGGAGTCCCCAGCGCCTTGTTTACGGGTTCGGTCCTTTCCGTGTTCGGATACATTCCGAGCCAGCAGGTTCCGATTCCGAGTTCCGTCGCCTGGAGCATGATGTTCATCGTCGCCCCGCTCAGATCCTGCTGGACGAAGAGGGGCGCTGTCAGGTTCTCCTTATCGAAGAAGGTGAAAATCGCCGCCTGGGCATCCTTCAGCCTGCTCAGGTTCGGAGCGGCGTCGGCGAGCCTGTCCAGTTCCTTGCGGTCGGTGACAACCAGGAAGCGCCAAGGCCTCTGGTTCCTTGCGCTCGGGGCCTGCATCGCCGCCCGGAGAATCTGTTCTAATTTTTCTTTTTCAATCGGATTAGGAAGATAATTCCTTACGCTTCTTCTCTTAAAAATGCTGTTCATAAACTTTTCCCCTTTCAGTTTTATATTATTTGGCCTCCGCCCAATTCCGTCCGTAACCTGTTTCCACAAACAACTTGACCTTCAAATCAAGGGCGGATTCCATCTCCTCTTTCACAATTCTCTCCAACTTCGAAATTTCCTCTTGCGGGCAGTCGAAGACCAGTTCGTCGTGGACCTGCGCGATCATCAGAGCCTTCAATCCTTCCCGCTTAAGCCGACGCCCGATGTTCACCATCGCAATCTTGATGATGTCGGCGGCGCTTCCCTGCATCGGCGCGTTCATCGCCGTCCGCTCCCCGAAACTCCTGATGTTCTGGTTCGGGTTGTTGATTTCCGGGATGTAGCGCCTCCGCTTGAGGAGCGTTTCCGTATAACCGCGTTCGCGGGCGAGGCGGACCGTCTCGTCCAGGAAGGCCTTCACCCCTTTGTAGGTGTCGAAATACTTATTGATGTAGATGTTCGCTTCGAGCGGGCTGATCGAGAGGGACTCGCTCAATCCCCAGGCGCTCATCCCGTAGATGATTCCGAAATTGATCGCCTTCGCGGTCCTCCGCATCTCTTTGGAGACAGCCTCCGGATTGATGTCGTAGATTAGCGCCGCGGTCTGCTTATGGAAATCGACGGCGTTGTTGAAGGCGTCGATCATCTTTTCATCTCCGGAAAGATGCGCTAGAATCCGCAGTTCAATCTGCGAATAGTCCGCGGAAAGGATCACTCCTTCCGGAAAACGGGAGATGAAGATTTCCCTGATGACCTGCCCCTCCTCGGTGCGGACGGGCATGTTCTGGATGTTCGGATCGACGGAAGAGAGCCTTCCCGTCTGCGTCAAAGCCTGCTTATATAAAGGATGGAGGTAGGAACCGTCCGCCGCCTCCTTGATTCCGTTCACATACGTGGTGATGAGCTTGTTGAAGCCGCGGTATTCAAGCACCTTGCGGGCGATTTCAAAATCGGCCGCAAGTTTCTCCAAAACGTCGACGCTCGTGGAGTAGCCGGTCTTGGTGCGTTTTCCATGGGGAAGATGCAGCTTCTCGAAGAGGATTTCGCCCAATTGCTTCGGGGAGTTCAGGTTGAACTCCTCGCCGGCGACGGCAAAGATCTCCCGGGCTACGGCATCCGCCTTCGCGTTCAATTCCGCTCCGATCTCCTCCAGGCGCGCAAGATCCACCCGAAGCCCCGAGAGTTCCATTTCCGCAAGCACTTCCGCAAGCTCCTGTTCGATTCCGTACAGGTATTCCAGTCCGAGGCTTTGCAGTTCATCCTTCACCCGTTTTTCCGCCTGCTTCAGAAGCGCACATTTCTCAAGGCTGTACCTGGCGTAGACTTCAAGGTGCGGAACCGCCATCTTCGTGTTCGCCCCGTAGACCTTTTCATAATAAGGAAGGTCATTCGGGAGGAAGTTGTCCAAGACGGGCTTCATGTCGTCGGAACCGTAGAGGGGGTTAAGAAGATAGGCGGCGAGCATCAGATCGAAGTCCACGCCCTTGATTGGAAGACCCAGGCGTTTCAAGACGAAATAGAGTTTCTTGTAATCGAAGGTCCTTTTCGGATGCTCCGGGTTTGCCAGATAGGCGTGGAGGGCTCTGTTCCTCTTGACACCCTCCTCCGTGAAGAAATAGCATCCAGAAGAAGTCAAAAGCCCGAGGCCGAGAAAAGCGCCCCTGTAGTAGTTTTCCCCGAACACTTCCGGAACGAGATACCCCGCGCCTTCCAAAACCAAATCCCTGTCGCCGGTTATGACTTCATAGGCCATTTCCGCCTTTTCCGCGTTTTTCTGGGGCAGACGCTTCAGGAAGGAGTTGAACTCGACTTCCTGGAAGAAAGCGACCAGTTCGTCGTAATCGTAGGAAGCGACCTTCAGTTCGGCGCATCCCATGTCAAGTTCAATGTCGCGTTTGAGGGAGGCGAGGGCTTTGCACCAGAGGCCGGAGTCCTTGTTTTCCTTGATCAGTTCGCCGGTCTTGCCTCCGATTTTGTCCGCGTTTTCGATGATCTCCTCCAGGGTCGAGTATTCCTTGAGGAGCTTGACCGCGGTCTTCTCCCCGATGCCCTTGATTCCGGGCAGGTTGTCGGAAGTGTCCCCGACCAGTCCCTTGTAGTCCGGAACCTGGTGGGGATGGAAGCCGGCTTTTTCGTAGAAGTTCTCCCGGTTGTATTCGTCGAGTTCCCTGACGCCGCTCTTGGTGAGGAAGACCTTGACTTTGCCGTTCACGAGCTGCAGCAGATCCCTGTCGCCGGTGATGATCCGGATTTCGTCGAAGTCATTGTAAAACTTGGTGGCGACGGAAGCGATGAGGTCGTCGGCCTCGAAGTCCAGGCTTTCCATCCTGCGGATTTTCATGATGTCGAGGTATTTTTTGATGTAGGGAATCTGGACCCTGAGTTCGTCCGGAAGTTCCCGCCGTTTCGCCTTGTATTCCGCATATTCCTGATGGCGGAAGGTCTGCTTCCCGGCATCGAAGGCGACGAAGGCGTATTCCAGGTCGCCGATGAGGGAAAGGAGCATGTTGCAGAAGCCGTAGAGGGCGTTGGTGTAGAGGCCGCCCTTGGTCTGCATCAGTTCCCCCCGGTAGGCCGTGGCGTAATACGAACGGAACATCAAGGAATTTCCGTCTATCAATGTCAGTGTTTTCTTTGCCATGCTGTCACCCATATCTTTTTTAATTTTACCACAAATTCAAAAAAAAGAACATAGTAAATGAAAATAATGCGGATAATAAATACATGAGAAAAAAGCGGCTTTTTCTGCTGGGAACCCTTCTTTTCATGATTATTCTGCTGGCCTTCTCGGTCGCCTCGGAAAGGAGGAAAGAAAAAAAGATCCAGGAATTGGCGAAGTATCTGAACGAGGAGGAACTCGCCTATGCGGTCGCGAACGGAATTTACTATGAGGACATCTCCGAATACCTGGAGCATTCAGGATTCAACATATATTATTTCCGCTCTTATCAGCGTTTAAAAGAGGATTACGGCCTCAATGCACTCGGCGCGGTCAACTTCTTCCATAACCCCAATTTCTTCGCCTTCTATAAAGATCCCCGCCCGGCGCTTTTCCTGGGAACCCCCCTCGTCCTCGTGAACAAGTGCCATTACCTGGAAGCGGATTATGTCCCGCCGGATTTGGCATTGATCGACGACTACGACCTCCCCCATTTCGACCGCCCCGGAGATGAAATCTATTTGAAAAGGGAGGCGATGGAAAGCCTGAAGCGGATGTTCGAAGAGGCGAAAGCGGAAAAACTGTCCCTCGTCGTCTATTCCGGATACCGCAGTTACAAAAAACAGGAATGGCTTTATAATGAAGTGTACAAAGAGGACGATTCCTTAAGCGCGAGACCCGGCTTCTCCGAACACCAGACCGGCTACGCCGTCGACCTTTCGACCCCTTCCGCCGGACTCACCCTCCATTTCGAGAAAACCAGGGAATTCGCCTGGCTTCTGGACAACGCCCACAGGTTCGGATTCATTCTGAGGTTCCCCAAGGACAAAAAATGGGCGACGGGTTATGAATACGAACCCTGGCATTTCCGCTACGTCGGAAGCCACGCCCTGGAAATCAAACGTCAGAACCTCACTTTGGAAGAGTACATCCTCATGAATTTTGAATTATGAGGGCACTCATTAAGTCAAAGGTCATAGAATAATTGTAGAGGAGGGAGAGCATGATTTATCAAGGACCTTACAATCCATATGGTCAGCCATATGAAAGCAACGAAAGAGTGGTGCCTTTCTTGACGGGCGTCGCCTTGGGAACGGCAATCCCCAACCGGCCGTTCTTCCCGCAGCCGTTTTTCTATCCGTTTCCTTACTATTCATACCCATTCTTCCCGCGCAGACGGCGCCGTCGCTTCTATTTCTAAAAAAGAGAGGACACTCTCTTTTTTATTTTCCCAAAAAATGCTATAATGTTCCCGAGGTGGTTGACATGAACAAGGATCTGTACTCCAAATATTGGGACGATTTGAATAAAGGCCGGGTCCTTCCCGAATATCCCCGTCCCCAATTCGCGCGGGACTCATACCTCAATCTGAACGGTTATTGGGATTACCGGATTTCGAAAAAAGCGGACATACCCGAATCCTACGACGGCAGGATCCTCGTCCCCTTTCCCTTGGAATCCCTCCTTTCGGAAGCGACCCGCTCCCTGCAGCCCGACGAGTACCTCATCTATCACCGTCTCTTCACCGTCTCCGAAAACTTCCTCAGGGATCGCGTCTACCTGCACTTCGGAGCCGTCGATCAGGATGCGACGGTCTATCTCAACGGGAAGAAACTCGGAAAGCATCGGGGAGGCTATTGGCCGTTTTCCTTTGATGTAAGCAAGATTCTGAAAGAGGAGAACGAACTGGTTGTCGTCGTCCAGGACCCGACAGATAAATCCCATCACGCTTTCGGAAAGCAGAGTTCGAATCCGAAGATGATCTGGTACACTCCGGTGAGCGGCATCTGGCAGACGGTCTGGCTGGAAAGCGTTCCGGAGAACCACCTGCTGAGCCTGGAAACCGATCCCGATTTCGCTTCCGGAACGGTCAAATTCCGGTTTGAAACCCAAGGACCCTGCGAAGGGGAACTGCGAGTGTTCGACGAGGACAAGCTCCTTGTTTTTAAAAAAATCGCGGGTCCCGAATTGACAATCCGGATTCCCGATTTCAGCCCCTGGTCACCGGAAAACCCCCATCTCTATGACGTTGAGGTAAGGATCGGGGAGGATGTTGTAAAAAGTTATTTCGCCTTCAGGAAGATTTCAATCGGGGACGGCCCCTATGGAAAATGCCTTTTCTTGAACGACGAACCGTATTTCCTTAACGGAGTTTTGGATCAGGGCTTTTTCAGCGACGGCCTCTACACTCCCGCTTCCGACCAGGCCTACGTCGACGACATCCTCGCCATGAAGGCGCTCGGTTTCAACACGCTCAGAAAGCACATCAAGATCGAGCCGCTCCGTTTCTATTACCACTGCGACAGGCTGGGGATGATCGTCTGGCAGGACATGGTGAACGGCGGCCGCTATTCCTTCTGGAAGATGACTGCCCTCCCTACGTTCGGCTTGCAGAGACTTTCCGATGTGAAAAACCTCGGCAGTTTCGGAAGGGACACCGAGGATTCGCGGGAAACCTTCCGCGAGGAAATGCGGAAAACCGTCGAACTCCTCCGCAACGTCCCTTCGGTCTGTTTTTGGACGATCTTCAACGAAGGCTGGGGACAGTTCCATTCCTTGGAGAACTATGAAATCTTGAAAAAAATGGATCCAACCAGGATCATTGACTCCGCCAGCGGCTGGTTCGACCAAGGAGCCCCGGACCTGGCGAGCAAGCACATCTATTTCAAAAAACTCCGCTTCCAAAAAGAAGAACGCCCCCTCGTTCTCAGCGAATTCGGGGGCTACTCCTGCCACATCAAGGAACATTCCGTTTCCGACAAGGAATTCGGATACAAGAAGTTCCCTTCCTTGGAAAAATATGAACAGGCCTTCATCGACCTTTATGAAGAACAGGTCATACCCAGCCTCAAGAAAGGGCTCGCCGCGGCGATCTACACCCAGCTTTCGGATGTGGAAACGGAGACGAACGGTATCCTCACTTATGACCGGAAGGTCTGCAAACTGAATCCGGAAAGGGTCAGGAAAGTGAACGAGAAACTGCGTTTCTAGTCCTTTCCCTCCATGAAATCCTTCCAAATCTTGGAGATTCTTTTATATACGAAATACGTGACAGTGTTGACCAACACGGACAGCATGAGATTGAAAGGGATGACCGCGAAAAGAATGTAGTATTCCATGAAATTCTCCCTGGTTATCCCTTTGATGACCCCAAGAGCGCCGAAAACAGCATCAAAGCCGATGACCTTGATGAAGAAGGGCATGAGGATAAAGTAATTGGCCAACACCGCGGCGACGATCCAGAACGCCGTGCTCAAGAGGAGGGCGATCACCCCTCCTTTTTTTGTGCGGTGGTATTTATAATATAATCCGGCGCTCAACACGGCGGCCACGCCAATCAAAACGTCCGCCAGTTCCCCCACGCCAGCGGAGCTGGTGAAGGGAAGTTTCAAAAGCCCCCGCAAAACCACGATCAAAACTCCGCTCCACGGACCCAGGAGGAGGGCCCCGATCAAAGCCGGCAGGTTCGAAAACTGCACGTCCAAAAAGCTGGGGAAGAACATCGGCAGCGGGAACCGAAGATGATACAGTACCGTGGACAAAGCTGTAAAAATGGAAATGAATACAATTTTCTTGATGATCTGACTTCTGTTGTTCTTCATGTTGCACCTCATGTAAAAAGCCCGTGAAACTTCACGGGCATGTTCAAAGAACAATCTTCTCCCATCTAGACTTTGACTATCGGTATTGGAATTTCACCAATTCGTGCCTTGCGGCTCGCGGACTTTACCGCCGGTCGGGAATTTCACCCTGCCCTGAAGATTCCGGGTTCTTTTTATTCAATTTTCCGGTTTTTATTATACAACCACAATCAGAAAAAGTCAATTCATTGAGTGTATAATATCTTCTCGCTCTTGAAGAGTTTGACCAAAACGAGCACGAGAGCCGTGATCACAACCAGCGACGAACCGGCAGTCAGCAGATAATTCACGATGTCAAGGTTGAAAGAAAGCAGGTCCTTCAGAACGATGATGAAATTGTAGATCGGTATCAGATAGACCCCGCGGCTTACCGAGGATTTATCGCTGAACATCGTCATCATCGGCAGAACCATGACAGCGATGAAGAGGGGAGTTGCGAAAGCCGAGGCTTCCTTGACCGTCCTGGCGATTGTGGAAGCGAGAAGTAGCAGGGTCGAGGCGAGGGCCGCGAGCAGCACCAGGATTCCGAGGAGCAGGAGCACGTCGCCCGCGCTGTAACTGATCTCCATCGTTCCTCCATCCATCGCGAACAGGGTTTTGAGGAAGGGAAGGGAAGCGATGATGCCGAGGAAGGAAGATAATGCGGAAAGGATGGTGAGAACCGTGGTGGACAGGATCTTTCCGATGATGATGTCGTTTCTCGCAATCGGAAGAAGCAAGAGTTTCGCCAAAGTCCCCCTTTCCTTCTCGCCGGCGATCGCATCGGTGCCGATTCCCATCGCGCTGCTGAAGATGAAGGAAAGAATCAGGATGGGAAGAATCATCGCGAGGAAGGTTCCGTCGCTTCGGTCCTCCTCATACACCGACTCGCCCACATAAGCGAAGATGTTGGGGTCGATTTCCATATCCCGGAGATAATCGTCTTTTTGGATTTCGAGGATGGTCTGAATCCTGTTCAGGGCGACGGAGGAATTGTTGAACGATTCGTCGTAGTAAATCCGGACTTGGGGTTTTTGGTTCCCCGAAATCTTGTTATCGAAATCCGCGTCGAAGACGACCACGGCGTCGGCTTTTCCTTCCTTGATTTCGTCTTTGAGGGCATCAAGGTCATTCAGGTTTTTCTCTTGGAAGGTGAACTTCCCGAATTCGGGAATGTTCCTTGCGACCTCCGCAGCATCATAGAAACTCTGAGGAGCTTCGATCAGGTAGATTATGCTCTCATGTTCCTGAACCTTTTTAAGAGAACTTCCGACGGCTTGTCCGATTGCGAAGTAGACGATGAAGATGATGAAACCGGGAAGAAGCAATGTAGTAAAAATGGTGCGGGGAAACTTGAAGACCTTGTCTATTTCCTTCTTGAAAATTCCCTTAATGTTTCTCATGGTTCACCTCGTTGTAAATGTCGAAAAAGACGTCTTCGATGTCTTTCCCCGGATTGGTTTCAAGCACGTTTCTGACGGAATCCGTGTGCACTAGTTTTCCGTTCAAAATGAATCCCACCCTGTCACAGATCTTTTCCACAAGATTCATGATATGGGTGCTGATGATGATGCTCTTCCCTTGGTTCCGCAAATCCAACAGGAAATCCGTCACCGTTTTGGCGGTGATGACGTCGAGTCCGTTGGTCGGTTCGTCGAAGATGATTACGTCGGGGTCATTCACGAGCGAAATCGCAAGCGAGGTCTTCTGCTGCATGCCGCTGGAAAGCTCCCCAATTTTCACTTCCGCGAACCTGTCGATTCCAAATTTCTCAAACAGGAACTTCTTCCTCTTCTTCGCGGTTTCGGAATCTATCCCATAAAAGGAAGAAAAATAATCAAAAAGATAGTTGGGCGTGAACATTTTTTCGAGTTTCAGTTCGTTCGTCAAGAACGCGATTCTTTTCTTGATGTCGACTTCGTCCTTGACGTTAATTCCTTCAACAAATATCTCCCCCGAATCAGGTTTGATCAGAGTCGCCACGCAGCGCAGGGTCGTCGTCTTCCCAGCGCCGTTCGGCCCGAGCAGACCGAAAATTTCACCTTTGTAGGTAGTGAAGGAAATGCCATCGACAGCGACCTTCACGAGGTTATCGGTCCCTTCAATCTGTCTTTGCTTTTTAGACATGCGGTAGGTTTTCCGCAGATTTTTGATGACTATCGATTCCTGCATGTTTTTGTCCTCTCCTTATGTTATTATCATCATATAACAACTCCCGGCTAATTACAAGTAAAAAATTATTAAGTTGCGTCCGGGAAGCAAGTGTAGTATAATACCACTTAAGCGAGAAGATGAAAATGGCAAAAGTAGTCGTACAAAAATGTCCTGTTTATGATAAGGAAGCATTGAAGGAAAGAATCAGATACTCTCTGGCTGCGCTTGGGAAAGAGGCTTTGAAACCCGGGATGAAGGTGTTCATCAAGCCGAATTGCGTCGGAGCCTTTGCCCCGGAACTAGCCATCACCACCCATCCTGTGTTTCTGGAAGCTGTTGTGGAAATATTGAAGGAATACACGGACGACATCACGGTCGGGGACAATCCCGCGACCAAGGAGATCGTCCCGGTAATGAAGAAATGTGGACTTTATGAAATCGTCCAGAAGCATGGTCTGAAGGTCCTAAACGGGCAGGACCTTGTTACAATCAGGAATCCCCAAGCGAAAATCTTTTCCGAATTCCAGGTTTCCCGGGAAATGGTCGAAACCGACCTTCTCGTCAACCTTCCGAAGCTCAAGACCCATTCCCTCACCTACATGTCGGTTGCGGAAAAGAACCTTTTCGGTTTTGTTTACGGCTTAAGCAAGGCCGGCTGGCATGTCCGGGCGAACAATCCTCTGCAGTTCGGAGAAGCCCTGAACGACCTTTTCGGGGCAATTTTGGAAGCATACGCCGGAAGGAAGATGCTCCACATCTGCGACGGCGTCCTCGGTTTGGAGGGAGAAGGCCCGGGAACAGCGGGAAGACCGAAAGCGGCGGGAGTCATCCTTGCTTCTTTTGATGCCGTGAGTCTGGACAGGGTCGCAGCTTCCGTTTGCAACCTCGATCCGGAAAAGATCTTCGTCACGAAGATCGCAACTGAACGGAAATACGGCGAAGGGAATCTGGAAAAAATCGAAATCCTCGGAGAAAGCCTGGATTCCTTCCGCGACCTGAAATTCCAGGAACCGGTCAACCCCCATAGCACCTTCGGGTTGAGGTTATTAAAGTACAGTTTTCTCAGGAATTTGCTTTTGGAACATCCGAGGATAGACCACGTCCGTTGCATCAAATGCGGGGAATGCGCGAAAATCTGTCCTCCGCAGGCGCTCCGCCACCGGAAAGGGAACTTCCCGAATCTCAGAAAAACCGATTGCATCCGTTGCTGGTGCTGCGCCGAGGTCTGTCCGAAAAACGCCATTAAGAAAACGAAGCGGCCCTTGGTCGGAAGGATCGCTTTAAAGAACAGGGATTGAAAAAAGCAGGCATCTCGCCTGCTTTTGTTCATTCAATATCTCCGTCTACGATAATAATAATACGGAGAGATGGGATAATAGTAGGAGAAATAGCGCGGATAATTGTAATGCCCAAGGAAATAGGGCGGATATTTATCCTGCGGCTTTGTAGCAGTTTTCACCTTCGGTTTTTCGGAGGAGATCGATTCTGCCTTTTTCACCTCTATCGTCTGGATCGGCTGGGCGTCTTCCAACTCGACCCCCTGTTCCTCTCCATCTTCTTCCTCTTGGGGAACGGTCTTGACGACCTCGATGTCTTCATTGGAAATCTTGGGATAGTAATCCTCCACGAAGGGTTCCATTTCGCTCACGTCATCTTCAATCGCTTCCGTGAGCGGAGGGATTTTCAGTTTCGTCCCGGGAATCAGGCGGTCCCAGACGCGGATGTGCCTGTTCTCTTCCACCAGTTCATCCTTCGTAAGATTGTATAAAAAGAGGATGTCCTCGAGGGTTTCGCCGGTTCTGACGATGTGAAACTTCAAGTCAATCACCCGTAATAATCTATGAGTTTTTTCTTTCCTATATAACAAAAATCGTATCCGGAAATACGATTTATGTATTCAAGAAATTCTCATTGATTTCGTTTTCGAAGTCGTCGTCAATGGGCTCAAAATTCTCAACCTGCGTGAAAACCGTAACCATCATCTTCGTCTCCCCGATCACTTCCGCAACCACCTCGAACACGATTTCCGCTTCGATTTCCGAACCGACCAGTTTCGCGTTCGTGCACGTCGGCTGCTGAATGATCCTCACGATCACGTCCCGGGAATTGTCGGTGACTTCTCTGACGATCTGTCTGGTGTTGACGCTCTGGGTGTAGCTGACGACCTTCTTCGCGATGTCGGTCTTGGTGTTGTCGTCATGCGAATACCAGATGTGGATCTCGAAATTTCCGGAGATTTCCACCCTGTTCTCTTCCGCAAGCATCGCTTCGAACTCATGATTGATGACCCAGACACCGAGGATGCTGAAGGCTTCGAACCGCGGCGTGACGTTTTCTTTGATCTTGATGAGTTTCTTGCCTTTGCCGACTATTGCCTTGGTTACAATTTCACGGATCTCATTCATACGTATCCCTCCTCAGTAACAATATATTCACCCAAAAGATATATTGCTACTAGGTAATAATCCAATTAATCCTATGAATGAGTCCCGCCGACTATGCCGCGCAGATGCCAGGTGTAGGCTTTCTCAATTTTCACATCGACGATCTTTCCAATCAGATCTTTGCTTCCTGGGAAATTCACCAACTTGTTGTGTTCGGTGTAGCCGGTAAGAAGTCCCGGATCCTTGTCGCTCGGTCCGTCCACCAGGACCTTCACAATTTTCCCTTCGAAGCGTTTGTTTCCGCGGAGGTACCCTTCGTTGACCAATTCATTCAAGGTGAGGAGCCTTTCCTTCTTCACGGCAGGATCCAAATCGTCCTGGTACTTGGCAGCCGGCGTCCCTTCGCGGGGCGAGAAGATGAAAGTGAACGCGCCCTCGAACTCCGCTTTTCTCAGCAAATCCAGAGTCGCTTGGAAATCCTCCTCGGTTTCGCCGGGGAAACCGACGATGATGTCGGTAGTTATCGAAATCCCGGGGACATGCTCCCTAAGTTTCCGGATTTTCTCCAAATATTCCGCGGCGGTGTACTTGCGGTTCATTTTTTTCAGGATCCTGTCGCTTCCAGACTGCACCGGGAGATGCAGATGGGGCATCAGGTTCCCGCCCCTGCCGAGAGCGTAGATGGTCGCGTCGTCCAGGTCGTGGGGATGTGACGTCGTGAACCGCACCCTGGGGATCGGTATTCCCCTCAGGTCGTTCAACAGGTCCGCGAATGAATAGTCCCTTTCCAGGTCCTTACCGTAGGCGTTCACGTTTTGGCCGAGGAGCGTCACTTCCTGATAGCCCTGTTCCGCAAGTTCCCGCACCTCGTTCAGGATGTCCTCGGGATTCCGGGACCTTTCCCGCCCGCGGGTGTAGGGAACGATGCAGTAGGTGCAGAATTCATCGCAGCCGTACATGATGTTGACCCAAGCTTTGCGGTCATGGGCGCGCTTTGTCGGAATCCCTTCCACAATCTTCCCTTCCTCCGAAAACACCTCCGCGACTTTTTCCTTGTTCAGATAGGCGTCATAGAGATATTCGCCGAGTTTGTGGATGTTGTGGGTCCCGAAGACCAGATCAATGTAAGGATACTTTTCCTTTATTAAGTTGAAGACGCGCTCCTCCTGGGGCATGCAGCCGCAGACGCCGAGCAGCAGGTCGGGGTTGTGGGTCTTGAGGTTTTTGAGTCTGCCCAACTCTCCGAACACCCTGTTTTCCGCGTTCTCCCTGATCGCGCAGGTGTTCAGAAGAATCAGATCGGCCTCCTCCTCTTTATCCGTCTCTGTGAATCCGAGTTTTTGGAGTATGCCCGCCATCTTTTCGCTGTCGGCTTCGTTCCCTTGGCAGCCGTAGGTCTTTATCAGGTATTTCTTCCCCTTTCCGAATTGATGGAGATGTTCCGGAAAAGTGAACCTGATTTTTTCAATTTCCGTTTTTATTCTTTTTCTTGCTTCCTTCAAGGAAGGAGCGAAATATTTGCCATAATCTTTTTCCATGTCATTCACCCTTATGTTTTATTATTATACCAATTTCCGCCCCTTTAAGCAACTAATTATCTTCCATATTCCTTGAATCGGGAAGAAAATGGTGATAAAATTGGAAAGGTGAAAAAATGAAAAAATACTTCAAGCATCATTATTATAAATACCCGCAAAGCGGGATCCAAGATTACCTGAAACTTCTGAAGCAGATCTGCTATGGACCGAAACACTTCTTCAAATCGGAAAAAGATTACTTGGAAAAACTCACGGAAGAGATCAAAAGCCTGGGAACTGATCCTTTCTACGAAGATCTCTACGAACCGGTCGGTCCCGATTTTGTCAGGATCAACCTTCGGCCGTTCGTAAGCCTCGGCCTCGACGTGAAATGGCTCAACTCCGCTTTTCTTAAATCCGTCGGCACCAATCCCCATATCGATATCAACGCCGCTTGCGAGGAACTTTCCCTCTTCCTGCAGGAAATCTTTTCGAAAGAGGAGGTCGAACGGGAAATTGAAAAATACAGAACGGAAGGCTTTCCGACTTTGAGCCACAGCGGAAAGTACCGCGAGGCCTATAGGCCGGCATACAGGATTGTGGACGTGCGGTTCATTGATTCCGCGATGAAAACCCTGCAGATCAAGAACTTCCTGAACCGGCTGCCCCGGAAAGATTTGACGGTCCTGGCGATTGACGGCCCTTCCGCAAGCGGCAAATCCACCATTTCGGAAAGATTGGAAGATGTGGCGACCGTCATCCACGCCGATGACTTTTTCGACGGAAGCGATGCGATCATCGGCATCAATTCCGAGAGGATCAAGGAAGAAGTCCTTCTCCCCCTCCATGCGGGCGCGCCCTTGGAATACCGGCGCTTTAACTGCACGGAGCAGGTTTTCGTCCAAGAAAGGATCGACGCCGTCAAACCCATCGTCATCCTCGAGGGCGTCTACTCCGCCAACTCCCGCCTCCGGGATTTTTTCGACGCCGTTATCTACTGCGACATCCCCCTAGAAGAACAATTGACGCGGCTCAAAAATCGTTCTGAGCGCCTTTTTCCGCGCTTTTTGAACGAATGGCTGCCGCGCGAGAAAAAATATTTCCAGGATGAAGAGATTTTCGAAAACTCCGATCTCATCGTCTAAAAAAGGCGGCTTTTTTTATTTTCGCTTTTATTCTGTTACCAAGGATCTTTTCGGATCGTCACCGGGCGTAGGGAAAAGCATCAGCCAGGCGGTTTCCACTTACCACCAGGTGTTGTTGTAGACCCTCCTCCAGTATTCGTCGTCGGTAATCGCGAAGCATTCCAGATCCCTCACGGTTCCGTCATAATTCATATAAACCTTGCGTCTCAGCCCTTCATAAGTGAGGCCGAGTTTTTCGCAGACCCGCCGCGACTGATGGTTATCCGGGAAAGCCGTGCATTCAATCCGCTTCAGGTTGAGCTGTTCAAAGCCCCAGGAAATGATGTACTTCGAAGCCTCGACCGCAATCCCTCTTCCCCAATACTTTGGATTGACGGTGTACCCGAGTTCCGCTTTGTGATTCCGGACATAGGAATGGAGTTCGATTGTCCCGACCATTTTGTTGTTTTCCTTCCAAACGATGGCGAAAACGCCGAGCTGTCCGTATTTCTTTTTGTTGTGAAATAAGCGGATCACTTCCCGCGTTTCGCTCACAGAAGAGTGGGGGCTCCAACCGGCATTCGGACCCACCGTCGCAAGCCGCGCATATTCGAACATGTCGAGTGCGTCGGTTTCTTCGATTTCCCTTAAAAGCAACCTTTCGGTAACGATGATCGGCAACTTCTGCATACTTAACATCCTTCCGTTACACTATCATTATATATAAATACGGGGTTGGGTGCAATAAAAAAACATCGAAGCCGATGTTTTTTTCTTCCGTACTCTATTTCCGATGCTCCACAATAAGTTTGATGGCTGTTCTTTCCTCACCATCGATAATGATGTCGCTGAATGCGGGTATGCAAATCAGATCCTTACCGGTGGGAGCAACATATCCCCTGGCAATAGCAATCGACTTAATCGCCTGATTCAAAGCGCCGGCTCCGATCGCCTGGATTTCCACCGCTTGCGCGGTCTTAAAAGCGTTCGCGAGAGCGCCCGCAACTGAGTTTGGTTTTGACTTTGATGAAACTTTTAATACATCCATATTTCTCCTCCTGTTATTGTGTCATAAAATAATATTCAGAAAAGTCTGAATTTATGCTTTTGCAGGAGTCATTCTATCACATTGAGGATGTCGATTTTTGCCGGTTTTTTTGAATGTTCATCAATTTCAACCAAAATTGCGTTGAACTGGCTCTTGCCTGCGCTTTCCGGAGAAAACCTCTCCGTGAAATCATACAGATAACGGTTGATGATAATGTCCTTCTTGACGCCGATGACCCCGTCCAAAGCCCCCGTCATCCCGACGTCGGTGATGTAGGCCGTCCCGTTTTCGAGGATGCGGGCGTCGTTGGTCTGGACATGGGTGTGGGTCCCATAGATGATCTGGATCTTCCCGTCGAAAGCATGGGCGAAGGCGATTTTCTCGCTCGTCGCCTCGCCATGAAAATCGCAGATGTAGATGTCGCTTTTCACATTATCCAAGATTTCTTTAGCCGCTTTGAAAGGATTTCCGTATTCGGAATTCATGAAGACTTTCCCGATCAGCTGGAAGACCGTGATCCTGAGGCCTTTCCGCTTCAACGTCACAAATCCTTTCCCGGGGGAACCTTCCGGGAAGTTATACGGTCTGACGATGTTTTCTGCCGCGTCGATGAAAGCAAAAATTGCCCTGTTGTGATAGGCGTGGTTCCCTAAAGTGACGACATCGACTCCCTTTTCCATGTACCATTTGTAATGGTTCAGGTTCAGTCCGCGGCCATGGGAGGTGTTTTCTCCGTTCACAATGAGAAAATCGACTTGTTCTTTTTCTTTGATTCTTTCCAAATTTCTTTCAAAGCTTGCGCGACCAAGTTTTGAAAAAATGTCTCCTACGATTAATACTTTCATAAATCACACCATCGTTTTTAGATTATACCACATTGGATAAACTTATACAAACAAAAACTCTCCCAATGCTTCCGCTAATTTTATATCTTTTTCTATGTTTTCTTTTGTTTTCCGTTTGTGATATAATAATTTCGACAAATCACCACCCCCTATTCGTTTTATATATGTAGGGGTAATTGTGGATTATAGGGGAAACTATGAAAGACAATTACTTGCTACGGCGCGCGCTCAAAACAAACGACGAAGAAACCATCGAGCACGCTTTCGAAACAATCTACCGGAAATATTCCGGCTTGCTCCTGTTCATTTCTTTGTCAGTTGTGAAGCGCAGAGAGGTTGCGGAAGAGATTGTGAACGATACCTTTCTTAAATTCTACAACAACATCCGCAAAATCAACTTGGACAAGAACATAAAATACTGGCTGGTCCGAACCGCAAAAAACGCTTCGTTGGATTACCTGAAGCTGAAAAGAAACCAAGTGGAATTGAATGATGATGCCGTCTTAAACGTTCCCGATCCAAACAAAAACCTTGATTATCAGGATATCATTTCCAAATTCAAGACGTTTTTGACCGAGGATGAATTGTACGTCGTCGTTCTTCATTTGATTTTCCGCTGCACGTTCAAAGAGATAGCCAGGGAGAAGAATGTATCGGTCAACGTCGTATCCGGGAAATACCGGCGCAGTCTCGAAAAAATCAAAAAACATTACAGAGGGGATATGGGATGAAAGATTTTCTTGAAAAATTCAAAGAAAGTTTTAACGACGCTTTTTACAACAACCTAAATTATGATCAGATCAAAAAAAGAGTAATCATCACCAAGGATTACGAAAATAGGGGCCTGGTTTTACATAGTTCCCACTTCGTCACAATATTGGTCCTAATCGTGCTGCTGGGAGGTGTTATCTTGATGTTAGCGACCAAAAGAGTCATTTGCATGGAACGGGGAGATCATTTTGTTGATTTCAACAATGTACAAGAATCAGTGGAATGGGCCGATTACGTATTCATAGCGAAAGTCGAGAGAAAACTCTACACGCGGCAATATGACGGCACCGGTTTAAAAATGCCTTATTCCTATTATGAACTGACGGGAATTGTGTTCTTAAAGTGCGAGGGGCTTCCTTATGACAAACTTCTGTTTTATGGAGGATACAACTTCCTCAATCAGTTGATCGTGTTCAAGGACAACCAGATTCTTCCGGAACCTGGCGAATATTATCTTTTCACCGTTCAAAGAACGATTGCTTCCCAGCAAACTTCTCGCCTCGAAACTGACTCATACTTCGTCGTTTCTGATGGCCAAATGCGTCTGTTGGAAGGTTACATCCCGACAAAGAGTTTGGAAGAACAAAATGATAAGTGCAAGGACATCATCAACCCCTATTTGGACGCATTGAATGCCGTCAAATAAATTGAACTGGAGGGAGAACCATTAAAAGATTTTTTTCCTTTTTCTTGTTAACTGTAATCGGATTATTGGGCTCGCTTATCACCTTAAAAGCCTTTGACTTGAAAACAAATACTTTCCATCCGGAGTATTATTTGGATTTAGAAAGCAAAGAAAGCCCGCTGGATTATTTCGATTATTGCTTTGAAGGATTTGCAACAAAAGTCGAACATGTTTCCCAATACAACGGCTTTGGTACGGACATCCCCTACACTTACTTCAGGGTCAAAGTCACCAAGGAAATCAAAGGTGATGTAGAAAAGGAAGTGTTGATCAAATATTACGGCGGGTACAACGAAGCCGGTGAATTGGAACTGATGAACGACGCAACCATGCCGGAATTGGGCGAGATCTACACTTTTTATTGTAATCGGACAACTTTGACTTATAAGGATGACGGAAGGACTATTGACGGAAGCTACGTCATCAACCACCCAAGCTGCATCGTAAAGGGCAGCGCCGAACAAAGCAAATCTCCTGTTCAAACTCCCGGGAGTAAAGAAAAAGCGGTATTGAAGGATGTGACCGTCACTAATTTCAACCTTCGTGACAACCTTCAGATGGCCGCTTTGTTCACAAATTTAATCCCGACAAGGGACGAATTCGAAAACGCTTCAATCATTTCCCTAAATTACACTTTCACTTTCGCGTTGAAAAACGGGAATTACCGCATTTTCAAGATCAAGCGGGATACTTTGGACTACCTTGCCATTTATTCCACCGGCACTTATGATGTTGAAGTGTATGTTTATGACGATTACTATGCGCTTCTGACCAGCAATGACAATGTTCCCGCCGGTTCCAGAGGTACATTGTACACTTCGGGAGTCAACTTCTACTGTAATTTCTATGCGGACAAGGACCGCTACTACTATTTCCAGGTCGTTCCCAAATCCACCGTCACCGGCTCGACGACCATCCGTTGCATTGTTGACAATTATTACGTTTCGCCGTACTCATATCTGGTCTGGGACAAGAACGCGGTCAAAAACGGGAAGATTACTTTCAAGGACCATACCGACTACGATTACTATGTTTTGATCGGAGCCGCGGAATGGAACAAACTCGGCGCAGTCGAGATCAAAATCGGATCGAATCCGAATCTGAACATCTACCAATATAGTGATTCCGACGGTTTCGTTGCCTACACCACGAAACACTGGCTAAAAGGTTGGCAGATCTGGTTGAACCATTACTACTTCCAGAACCTGACCTTCTCTCAAAAGTTGAAAACCTCCATGCATGAATTCGGCCATACCCTGGGGTTGGATGAATTCAGCGGCTCAGGTTACAGCGAGTCGTCCGACAATGTCATGGTGCAAGGAGTCAGGGATCTTTACCGGTTGGGTCCCGCGGACATCGCGGTTTACAGGCAAAAATGGGGTTATTAGAGTTTATCTAAACCCTTTTTCTTTTGCTTGCTGATTCATGACAAAAACTCTTTTGTGACTATGTTTCCGACATATCCCAAGCAGATCTGCAATCCCCGGTTGTTTTTTGGAGGATTTTGCAGAGGGGGAATGCGGAATGTGACAAAAAAAGGGCTGTCCCCTTTCTGAGGGTGACAGCCTTTTTATTTCGCAACTTCTTGAACCCGGGTTTCCCTGATGACGGTAACTTTGATGGTTCCGGGATAATTGAGATTGTTTTCGATTTTCAAACGGATGTCGCGTGCCAGTTTGTGCGCCTCGACGTCGCTGATCTCCTCCGGTTTCACGAGTATCCTTATCTCGCGTCCGGCCTGCAGAGCATAGGATTTATCCACGCCCTTGAATTCGTTGCAGATTTCCTCCAATTTCGTCAAGCGCTTGATGTAGTTTTCCAAGGATTCGCTACGCGCTCCCGGTCTCGCTGCGGACATCGTGTCGGCAGCCGCAACCAATTGCGAGATGATGTGGGTCGGTTCGCGGTCTCCGTGGTGGGATGCAATCGCATCGATTACGACAGGGTGCTCATGGAATTTCTGGGCGAGTTCCAAGCCGATGTCGACATGGCTTCCTTCCATGTCCGCATCGGCAGCTTTTCCGATGTCATGGAGCAACCCCGCTCTCCTTGCGAGCGTTTCGTTGACGCCAATTTCGGCGGCCAGTTTTCCCGCAAGGAACGCGACTTCCAGGGAATGCGCAAGGGCATTCTGTCCGTAACTCGTGCGGTATTTCAATCTGCCGATCAACTTGATCAATTCCGGATGGACTTTTCCAATGCCGGTTTCAAATACGGCTTGTTCTCCGGCTTCTCTGATTTCCGTATCAATTTCTTTCTTGTATTTGTTCACCAGTTCCTCAATTCTCGAGGGTTGGATCCTCCCGTCGGCGACCAAGGTTTCCAAAGTCCTTCTGGCTACCTCGCGCCTGATGGGGTCAAAACAGGACAGCACGACTGCTTCGGGCGTGTCGTCGATGATAATGTCAACACCTGTGGTGGCTTCGATCGTTCTGATGTTTCTGCCTTCGCGACCGATGATCCGGCCTTTCATCTCGTCATTGGGTAAGGGGACAACCGAAACTGTTTTTTCAGCAATCACGTCACTTGCGTATTGTTGAATCGCATTGGCCAGTAGACTTTGGGCCTTGCGGGCAGATTCGGCTTTGGCTTTTTCTTCCGCGTCTTTAATGATCGCGGCGATTTCCAAAGACATATCCTTTTCCACTTGTTCGAGGACGAGGCTCCTGGCTTCGTCAATGGTCAAACCGGATATCTGCAGCAGTTTTTGATTCTGCTCTTCAATTAATGCATCCACTTTGCTAAATTGTATTTCAAGATCTTTCTTCCGCTCATCTAGTGCTTGTTCTTTCTTGCTTAATAATTCCTCGCGTTTGTCCAAATTAGCGCTTCTATTATCTAAACGCTCTTCCCGCTGAACGAGTTTCTGTTCCAACTCGGCGACAGCGCGGCGTTTTTCTTTAATTTCACGCTCTACCTCTAGTTTCAAGGCCTTCAGTTCTTTTTCGTTCTCTTGTTTTAAACGAAAAAGCTCCTGCTTGGTCTCCAACAAGGTGTTTTTTCTGTTTTCTTCCGCAAGTCTTTTAGCTTCCTCTATCAATTTGGCTGCGGTTTTACCGGCCTTTTGATAGCCTTTATAGAAAATGTAATACCCGAGTCCAAATCCTAATAATACAAGCAATATGGATGCAATAACAAAAATGAGAATGCGATCGAAACCGGCCAGATACAACAGGTCGATTTCTTTCACTTTGTTCTTGCACCTCCAAAAAAATGCAATTAAATTTTAGTCTACTTCCCTATTATACAATAAAACGGGGACCTAGTCAATTAAAACATGCGCGCCCACGACAAGATTTAAAAATCCGTTCATTGGTTGAAAAGCAGATAATCTTTCCAGAGCGGCGAAATATTTGTCCGATTATGGAAAAGTGAATTTCGGGTTTTGTAGAAAAAAGACCGAATAAAATTTCGGTCTCAAAGGCTCTTGGTCTTATAGATTTCGCGGATCTTTGCTTCAATCTCCTTGCAAAGGTTCGCATTGTTTTTCAGATACTCTTTCACATTCTCCCGGCCTTGACCGAGCTTTTCGTCATTGTAAGAGAACCAAGAACCGCTCTTAGCGATGATGTCGTTTTGAACGGCGAGGTCAAGGATTTCACCTTCCCGGGAAACGCCTTTTCCGTAAATCAATTCAACATCCACGGCTTTGAAGGGAGGGGCAACTTTGTTCTTCACAATGCGGACGCGGGTGAGGTTCCCGATAATGTCGTTCCCCTGCTTAATGGCATCGACACGTCTGATGTCCAAGCGGATTGTCGCATAGAATTTCAAAGCCCTTCCGCCGGAAGTTGTCTCCGGAGAGCCGAAAAGAACGCCGACCTTTTCCCTGATCTGGTTGATGAAAATGGCGATAGTCTTGCTTTTGGAAATGGCGCCGGCGAGTTTCCTCATCGCCTGGGACATCAAGCGCGCCTGCATCCCAATGTGGGAATCCCCCATGTCTCCGTCAATTTCCACCTTCGGCACCAAAGCGGCGACCGAGTCGACGACGATAACGTCGATTGCGTTGCTTCTGATCAGATGTTCGGCTATTTCCAAAGCTTGTTCGCCGGTGTCCGGCTGGGAAATGATCAGGTTGTTGACGTCGACGCCCAGGTTCCTGGCATAAACGGGGTCCAAGGCATGCTCAGCGTCGATGAAAGCCGCATAACCGCCTTGCTTCTGCGCCTCAGCTATCGCAAGCAGAGCAAAGGTCGTTTTTCCGCTGCTTTCGGGACCGTAGATTTCAATGATCCTCCCTTTCGGGTAACCACCAACGCCCAACGCTAAATCAAGCGAAAGCGACCCGGAAGAGATGACTTCGATGTCTCCCAGGTTCTTCTCTCCCAATCTCATTATCGAGCCTTTTCCGTATTGCTTTTCAATCAGTTTAAAAGCTTCTTCCAAGGCTTTCAATTTTTCTTCTGCCATTGTTACTCCTTATTTGCTTCTCAATATGATGCTTCTGTTTTTAATGAAATAATCTAAACCCGATACGAGGGTCAACAATCCCGCAAGACTGATTAGAACCAGCGCCGTGACCTCCCTTCCCAAAGTCCCAAACAGGGTGAAGGGATAATTGTTCACGAGCAGCAGGATGATTGCGATCATCTGGGAAACGGTCTTGGCCTTCCCGAGTTTGCTTGCGGCGATGACCATATTGTTGTCGGCCGCGATTAGCCTGATGCCAGTCACGATGAATTCCCGAGCGAGGATAATTGTAATCACAAACCCAAGCTGGAAACCGAAAACTTGGAATCTTCCTCTCTCAAGCAGATAAATGAGCGCTGTCAGGACCAGAAGCTTGTCCGCCAGCGGATCCATGAATTTCCCGAAGTCCGTGATCAGGTTGTGCTTTCTGGCGATGTGCCCGTCGAGAAAGTCCGTGAAAGAAGCCAGGGCGAAAATGACCAGGACGAGGATGTTTTCCAGAGTCACTTCATTGCCGGGGCTCCCGAAAAGGACGACGCTTGAGAAAAAAGGAATCAAAGATACTATAATAATCAACGGAATCGCGCAAACCCGGGCGACCGTCAATTTATTCGGCAAATTCATACACTCTCTCCTTTTTCCCTTATCACTATTATACAATAAAACCGGCCTTTAGTAAACACTTATAAATTTTTTTCAAAGCGCTCCGAAATCGCATCCGCGGCGAGAATTCCGCTCATCCACGCGAAATGGAGGTTGAATCCTCCGCATTCCCCGTCCACATCAAGCACTTCGCCAACGACATAAAGGTCCCCGTCCTTCTTGGATGAGAAATCCGGATTGATTTCCTCGATTGCCACCCCGCCCAGGGTGATCTGGGCGGCATCGAAACCGTACTTCCCTTCTACATGGAAACGCAAATCCTTGAGAGTGGCGTGGATGCCGTTCATGTCCCTGTCGGGATTCCTTCTTAAAACTTCAAAGGCGAGCATTTTCGGAAGCATCCCGAGAAGCGCCTCTTCCGGTCCTTTTTCTTCCGAAGCGTTCTTCAAAAAGGGCAGGATGTCAGTTTCTGGGAACAAATCGAGACTGACGACGTCACCGGCCTGTGCGCGTCTTGAGAGGTTCATGGAAAGGATTCCGGACAACCCCCGCTCCTTGAAGAGGATTTCACCATCTTCCTCCATCATCACCTTTCCCCGGCTGAGGAGTCTCGCCCGGCATTTCACCTTAATCCCTTTCAGGCTGCTCAGGTTTTCTTTGGTTTTCAAAGGGACAAGACCCGGTTCCAAATCCGTGACCGTATGTCCGAGGTCCCGCAAAATCTCGTAGCCGTTCGTCCTCTCCTGGGCGAGGGAACCTGTCGAGAAAACGAGGATGTCGGATTGGAATGTGGAGACGTCCGTGCTTACTTCAAAACCGTTATTCTTCCGGACTTTTTTCACGCGCTGGTCGCAGAGCACTTCCAGGCCCAGATTCTTGATCGAATGGAGCAGGACATCGACGACCGTGTTCGCATAATCGCTGTAGGGATAGAGCCTTCCGGCTTCATCGGACCGGAGAAGCAAGCCGAACCTTTGGAAAAAGGAAACCAGGTCATTTACGGAAAACCGTTTCAAACATTCGGACACAAATTCCGGTTGGTTGTAGTTGGCCGGACTTACGCCAAGATTGCTGATGTTGCATCTTCCGTTGCCGGTTTTCAAGATCTTCTTGCCGATCCGCGGATTCTGTTCCAAAATCAGGCAGTCGATTTTAGGATTGTTGCTTTTGAGCCTCAAGGCGCAGGCGATTCCTGATGCCCCGCCGCCGATGATGATGATCTTTCTTTTCATTTTGTCCTCCGGCCTTCCATTTATTTATATTTTAACATAGACCCCCTTTTGCATGCAAACAAAAACGGCGTTGCCACGCCGTCATTTCTGGATCAAAGAATTGATGGTCCTGAGCATGTATTCAAAACCCTTGGAAATGAGTTTTCCTCCCGTTTTTGCGATCTCATTCGCCAAATTGGGATCTATCCTTTTCGGCGGCAGATACTCATTTCCCGGTTTTTGAATCTCCTCCTCAAATTCTTCGATCTCCTCCTGAATTCTGTCGCTTTCCGAGGGGAATTCGGTTTTCCCAAGCGAAATCCCGAGGACAAAAATGCAGATCAACAGAAAGACATAAACCAATTTTCTCATTTCAAACTCCGAACATCCTGAAATATGTTTTCAAATCCTTGATGTCAACATTGCATCCGAACCTGAGCAAACAATCGAAAACCACGCCGAGGAGCGAATCCTTGCCCCCCGTTCCGAGTTGTCCTTGAAGCAGGACGGAAACAGCCTCTTTCGAAAGACTCGGAATCCCGAAGCGGAGCAAATTATAGGAAAAGCAGAAAAGGCCTAGAGAGATGAGCAAGAGGAATTTGATTTTTTCCATCATTAATATATATGTTTCAGGCGATGATTCCATTATCGACGATTGTATGCAGCGACCTGTCAATCGCCCCGCTGATTACTTCGGACAAGTCGGAGATGTCGAGGTCGACTTCCTTGGGAGTCACCATCATGTTGAAGCCGTTGGGAGTGAGGACCTCTTCCAGCAGCTTCATCTTGTCCTCTTCGCTTAGGACCCCGAACTCGCCCATGAATTCCTTGCGATATTCTTCCGTGGGTAGCTTCGCTTCCTCAAAATTGATCTTTTCCGGTCCGACGATTACGTTCTGGTGCGGACGATTTTGATTTTCCAGCTTGTAATTCAGATACCTGAGCAATAAATCCAGCGTGTCGTTCGCAATTGTCGCCGCGTCCACGACAGTCGGTACGCCAATCGCAATCACGGGAATCCCCATAGTTTCCTTGCTGATCTCTTTGCGCGAATTCCCGACGCCCGAACCCGGGGAAATCCCCGTGTTCGTCACTTGAATGGTCCTGTTGACCCTGGCCAAGGAGCGGGCGGCCAAAGCATCCACGACAATCAAATAATCGACTTTGATCTTGTTCACTACCGCTTCAATGATGTCGTAAGTCTCGATTCCGGTGTTGCCCATCACTCCCGGAGCGAATGCGGAAACATCGCTGATGCCTTCGGAAACCTCCTCCGGATTCAGAAGGAACATGTGCCTGGTTACGATGACGTTGTCAATCACGACCGGCCCCAAGGAGTCCGGAGTGACGTTGATGTTTCCGAGGCCGACGACAAGCCCTTTGCTCTTTTCGGTAACCCCCTCCGCCCTGAGAACTTCCTTGATGATTTTTGTGAGCGCGTTCTCGCACTTCTTCAGTTCGTCATGGTCGTGAGTCTTTATCGCTTTCGTATCGAGCACATAGTACAGCCCCGGCTTCTTCCCAATCTCCTTGCCGACGTTTTCGGAGATTACCGTCCTCTTTATGATTAGGTTTCCCTCCTCGAATTCCTCGTTGATGACTTCATTCGCATACGCCGTTTTCTTCAAGTCCAAGGCCTCGAAGGCCAAATCAGTCCGGATTTGGAACTTCTCTAAATTCATAATATCACCTCTTTGAATATTGTTTGCCTTTTCCAACGTTTTAGGATTTCCAAATATTGACATACGACCTGATTATTTCCCATCTAAATGTCTTGATTTTTCCATTGAGTTTTGGTAAAATAAGTTGTATAAAATTCGGAGGTAACTATGGCTAATATCAAACAACAGGAAAAGCGTAATCGCACGAATGAAAAGAAAAGATTGCAAAACGCCGCTTTCAAATCTTCCGTGAAGACGGCGCTTAAAAAAGTCGAAGCGGCAGTCAAGAATAATAATCCGGAAGAAGCGAGAAATGCTTTGAACTACGCTTTCAAGAAACTTGACAAAGGTTTGACTAAAGGCATTTTTCATAAGAACTTCGTCAGCCGGAAAAAATCAAGCCTTTCAAAATTAGTGAACAGCGTCAATGCTTAAAAAGGTTGTTGGTAAGTCAACAACCTTTTTTAATTTCTAAAATAAAAAAGCCCCGTCCGGAGCTTTCATAATCCAAACAAAAAGAATTCGAATCCGCTTTTGATGTCGATCTGGCCGCTTTTAATCTTGTAGTCCAGATCGCCCAGCTTCTTGACATTAATTTTGATTTTCTCGAAATCGATTCCCCGCGCGTTCTTCACAAGATAATAGGCCCGGCCGCTTGAGATCCCCATCCTTTCCGCAATATCCGCCTGCGTATATCCCGACTCCAGCATAATCCGGGCGAGAAGCGTCTCCCGGAGGCTCCTTGCGACCAGGTTGAAAAGATAGTTGATGTCGTTTCCGGAAGCGACAAGCTCATTGTAGATGTTGATGGTTTTCTCCTTGTCCTGAGCGAGAATCGCGTTGGTCAAAGCGTAGACATCATTGTAGATCTCCTTTACAACCACCTTCCGCACAACATCGGCGGTGATTGTTCCGGAGGGACCGACATAGTGGATGAGTTTGTCAAGTTCGTTCTTCGCATTCAGCAGATTTGTTCCTGCCAGACTCAAAAAGGTTTTAACCGCGTCGTCCTTGATGGTGACATTGTTCAAGGTGCACTGCCTTTTGACCCAGCCCGTGATTTCGATTTCCGATAGCGGCCGCACATCCTCCAGATGCGCGACTTTTTTCAGTTTCTTGACAACCTCTTTCCTTTCGTCAAATTTCAGATTGCAGGCGTTGATAATCAGGATTGTGGAAGGGAGGGGGTTTTCCAGGTAATTCAGGAACGCGGATGCTTCGGAGGGGTCGAGATTCTTCTCGCTCGTGAGGAAAAGGGGATTCTTGACAATCACGACTTTCTTCTCGGACATGAACGGAGGGGTCGCGGCATCCCTCACCGCTTCGCCGATGCTCGTCTCTTCCTCGTCGTAACTGCTGATGTTAAACTCATCCGCTCCCGATTCGCCGACAATCCGCCTGATCTTGTTGCTTATCAGGAAACTTTCCGTTCCCGTGAACAAATAGATGTTTGCAAGTTCCATAAATCACTTCCAGATTTCCATTATGATCAGTTTGCTGTTGTCCTGGTCAAAAATCACGACTGTATATCTGTACTCCTCCGCATCCTCCAACTGGTCGGGATCCGTCACTCCCTCGGATTTGTCCAGACAAATCGAGGTTCCGAGCTTGATTCCAAGAAGATTCGCAAAATGCTTCACGAGTTCGCTTTCCTCGTAAGGAAGCCAGTCCAGATCCTGTCCGTCCAGAGCCTCGAACTCCTCCTCGCTCAGGAAGTAATGGTATTCGTTCGCCCAATAATCCACCTCGTCGAATCTTTCGAAATAGAAAAGCATCGCGTCCGGTTTCCTTTCCGGAATGGTCAGCGAAAAACCCTCTTCCATTTTCGGGTTCAGATTCTTGAGCGTTCTGAATTGGATTAGCAGTTGGATCGAGAAGACAAGACCGAAAATTATTCCCAAGATTCCGAAGGTCATCCCGAGCAGCGCCTTTTTGAACAGCGGCGTCTTTAGAAGTTTGATCCCGCTCAGGACCGCGAGGACGCCGAAAATGAGGGCGACCACGGCTATTGTCCTTTCCAGGAAAAGACTGACGAGAAGGGCGGTCGTTCCGAAACTCAGGACGTTGGTTGCGGAATAATGACTCGGGTTTTGTTGGGGTTGCTTCTCAAAGAGAACGCGGGTGCCGCAGTCCGGACAGAAATTCGCTCCGGACTCAAGCTCCCTGCCACATTCCGGACATTTCATATTTTTCCTCCGTTATTATGATAAAACAACGGTTTGGGTTTGTCAAGGACAAGAAAGAAAAGGCGCCTGTGGGCGCCTTTTATATATACTCATTAAATGTTATTGTGAATAACATTTAATGGACAAGATTATTATTTCACTTCATTGTTTCAAATATACTTTCATTTTTCCGGAAACGGTATTTGATTGAATAATGCAAATCAGTCCTGAAAACCTTGACACCGTATTCTTCCAATGTCGCGATCGTCTCCTCATGGGGAAAACCGAACCTTTCGATCCTTCCCGTCTGAATCACAGCGTATTCCGGACGCAGGCGGCTTATGAAAAGCGGACTCGTTCCCGTCCTGCTACCATGATGGGATATTTTCACAACATCCGCCTCCAGACCGAATTCGAGGATGCTTTCTTCGACCTTCCGCCCAGCGTCACCCAAGAACAGGAAATTCTTGTTTCCGAGGCGGGCGTAAATTACAATGCTGTTTTCATTCTCATCGCCGTGATCGCAATCCGGATGCAGGATCAAGAAACTCACGCTTCCGCAGGAAACCCTGTCCCCGGCTTTGACGCGCAAAATCTTTCCGTTTTCGCCCGCCCCACTATCATCATATGCGCTTTTCACAATTTTCTTTACGGAAAAATTGCGGATGACGGACGGCGCTCCGCCGCTGTGGTCGGCATGTCCATGGGTCAGGAACAGATAATCAAGTTCCTTGACGCCCTTGCTTTTCAGGAAATCGACGACGTCGTCATCGCTTCCGTCCCCGGTGTCAATCAAAGCCCTGCATTCTCCGAAAGGGGTGCGGATGAAGATGGCTTCTCCGTTGTAAAGGTCGAGAAAATCGATTTCTCCTTCCGGCCTTAACCAATCCAGATTGGAAAAAAAGAACAGAAAAAAAAGATTTAGGAGGATGAAAAGCCTTCTATAAGATTTTCTTTGAAAAAAGAGGCAGAGGCAGACGAGAAGGGAATAATAGACTAGCGTTGCCGGAAGGGAGAAGTCGGGAAAACGGAGAGGAATATAGAAAACCCGCGCGAAAAAAATCGCCGCTTTTTCAAAAGCGCTGACCAGGTATTCATAAAGCCTTGCCAGCACGGGAAGCGCGAAAACCAAAAGCGACACGGGCAAAATGATCCCTTCCACAAGATCAATGAAAACCACATTCGAAAGCGGACTCAAAAGGTTTATTTCGTTGTTTAAGTTGATCGTGACGGGAAAGGTGATGAGGTTGGTCGCGACTGAGATGTAAAAGAGTTGGAGGAAATGGTTCTTCTTTTCGGAAAGTAGGGGCGAAAGCAGGATGATGGTGAAGGAGGCGAGGAAACTCAAGACGAACCCATGGTCGTACATGTAGTAGGGATTGAGCAGTAGCAAAAGGATGAAGCAAAAAGAAATGATGTCGAGGGAGGAAAACCCGAGTTTTAATTTTTTGTTTATGACCGACAGATAATACATCAGGGCGGCGCGCAATACCGAAGGCGCGAAACCCGTGATCATCAGATACAAGAATAGGAACACGCAGATTCCGGCTATTATTGTATTCTCCCGCAAATTAAAAAATTGTAGAATCTTGTTGATCATTTCTACAAAAATGATGATGTGCAAGCCGGAAACGGCGAACAGGTGCAGAATTCCGTTTTTCAAAACCGCCTCTTGCAGCTCTTCGGAAAAAGAATCGTCGTCCCCGACGAGCATCGCCTTGATGAAGGCAAGGCTTTCCCCCTTAAAATGTTTTTCCGCATAACCATTGAAGAATTCCTTCGCCTTCCGCCACGTAAGTCTTCTTCCGACGGTTTCCAGTTCCTCCACCCGCACGCTTTTTACAACTTTCTTCCTTTTCAAATACTCTTTATAGTCGAAGCCGCCCTCGATGCGCGCTGGTTCCGTTGCCAGGACTTCTCCGCTTCCTCTCACAACATCGCCAAGGGAGATTTCGGAAAAACCATAATCGTAGAGGAGGATTCGCTTGCCTCCTTCTTTCAAAACCAAACGCTGGTAACGTTCCTTGCGCACAATCTCGATCACCTCTCCGGAAAACTCCCCTCCAGTTTCCTCAACTGTTGTCAGTTCCAAGCAGAAGAAACGGCAGAGGAGAACAATACCTATGACGCAGGAAGCCCGAAAAAGCCGGCGCTCCTTTCGGAACAAGAAAAAACCGTAAAGAGAAAACGGAAGCAAACCCAGATGCTCATTCAAGGCGACGAGAAGGAGGGTTGTGAAAAAGGCGATGTGAAAGAGGTTGTTAAGAAGGTTTCTATAAAGAGAGGAATTCTTTAAGCTGTTCAAAAAGATTTTCGGATATGCCTTTAACGTTTTTAATCTCATCAATCGATTTGAATCCCCCGTGCTGTTCCCGGTATTCGATGATGCTTTTCGCCTTCGTCTCCCCGATTCCCTTCAAGGTCATGAGTTCCTCGAGGGAAGCATGGTTCAAGGATATTTTACCCGTTTGGACTTCCTTTTTTGAGGGTACGAAAACCGCCGCCCCATCTCGCAAAAAATCCGCCATGTTCAAAGAAGCAGTGTCCGCGTCCGCAGTCAATCCCCCCGCAAGAACAACCAGATCATAAATCCTCGCATCCCCAAAGATTTGATAGATCCCTGGGTACTTCACCTCGCCCTTGATCTCGACGATGATATCGTTCGAAAAAGTTTCCGGTTCTGCCTCGAATCTGGGAGGAGATTCCTCTTTTTTATCAAAGACAATCCCCAGGATGAGCAAAGCCCCCGCTACGGCCGGGATAATGATTTTTTTCACTTTCTCCTTCATTGTCTCCCTCCGCCTATATATTATTTTCGCCGGAGCGGATTGCGTTAAAAAAAGCATAGACTTAAAACGCCTATGCCGGGTTTAAAAACTATTCATTTGTTGCTTTAATCTTTTTGATTCTGTTCAACCCTTCTCTTTTCCATTTTTTCATCGTGCTGTTAATCTTTTCGCGATTGTTCAGATAGAGGAAAATTGCACCAGAACCAAGAGCACCGATCAACATGTAGGATAAAGCTTTGTTCAAGTTTCCACCTCTTTTCGATTAAAGCATGCAATTATATTATATCTTCAATCCATGAAATCATAAGGCGAAAGATTTTCCATGTAATCGGCTTCTTCGAAATCAGAATCTAAAATCAAAGTGAAACTGTTTTTGATTTTTTCAGACAATTTTGTTTTTCTTTTGGTTTCCACCCCGCGGATGCCGAAGCGGAAAGCGTCGAGGTTTCCAAGCATGACCAGATACTTCTTCGCCCTCGTGATCGCGGTGTAGATCAGTTTCCTCTTAAGCATCACATAATACTTGTAGGAGAAGGGAACGATGACCAGGTCGTATTCGCTTCCCTGGGATTTATGGATGGAAATCGCGTAGGCGTGGGCGAGATCCTCGAGTTCGTCGATATTGTAATCAACAGGGCCGAAGTCGAACATGACCGTCAAGCCTGTGAAATCGTCGTCCTCGCGGTTCAAGGAAAGCACATAGCCGATGTCGCCGTTCATCACGCCTTTTTCGCTCCGGTTGACCAATTGGATGACCTTGTCGTTAACCCGGAACGCTCTGTTCAGATGTTTGATTTCCGTGCCGTCTCCGGGATTGAACCGCTCCTGGAGTTTTTTATTGATCGCCTCGATCCCGATGTCCCCTTTGTACATGGGAACCAGGACCTGGATGTCCCTGACCAGGTTCATTCCTTTAAGAACGGCCTGCTCGACAGTCTTCAGGATTCCGGGAAGGATGCTGGAGTCGTCCAGACGGATGAAGTTCCTGTCCTCCTGCTTCACCAGTATGTCCTCGCCGACATAGCCGCGGTTCACCGCATGGGCGAGGGAGATGATTGTGGAATCGGAGGACTGCCTATGAATCCGGTCGAGCCGCACGGTTGTGATTTCTTTGGACGCAATCATGTCCGCGAGCACTTCCCCAGGTTCAACGGAAGAAAGCTGGTCAACGTCGCCGATGAGGATGAGTTTCACGCCGTTTTCCAAACTTGAGAAAAGCCTGGCCGCCAGATTCAAGTCGACCATTGAGAACTCATCGACAATCACGACTCTCGCGTCCGTCTTCGCCTCCGGTCCGAATTTAAAGATTCCGTTTCCTTCATAGCCCAAAAAACGATGGATGGTCTGTGCGGGAAAACGACAGACCTCGTTCAATCTTTTTGCCGCCCGGCCGGTCGGAGCAAGCAGAGCGATTCTTTCGGAAACCAGCTCGCTCGGTTCAAGTTCCATCAGCGCTTCAATGATTGCTCTGATTATCGTCGACTTTCCTGTTCCGGGACCGCCGGTGATGATCACAATCGGTTCAACCAGCGCCTGGACGATCGCTTCCTTTTGCTTTTCCGTGTAGACGATGCCGTTTCTTTCCTGAATTCTTTTAATTATGTTTTCTATTTCTTTTATATTATGTCCGGTTTTTCTTTCGATTTTCAGGAATTCATTGATTTTCTGCGCAAGAAGATTTTCGGAAATGTACAGTTTAAAAAGATAGATGTCTTTGTTCTCATCGATGTAGATTTTTTTGCCCACCGCAAGGTTTTTCAAAGCCTTTTCAAAATCTTCCAAAAAGAAAATGTCTTCCTCGCGGTTCAGTTCCGCAGAAACCAGCCGGAAAAGCTCCTCATGTTCCGCATAGACATTCCCTGAACGGAAACAGTGCTCCCGGAGCATGTAAAAGGTGAGGGCTTCGAACCGCCGCGGACTGTTCCTGGGAATCCCCAGTTCCAAGGCGATTTTATCCGCCCGTCTGAAACCAAAGCCTTCGACCCTGTCGATCAGGCAATAAGGGTTTTCGCGGATGGTTTCATAGGCGTCGTCGCCGAGGGTTTTCAAGAGTTTCAGGGCCGCATTCATCGTGATGCCGAGTTCCAGGAGTTTCAGAATCTGCCGCTTTTCTTTCTCCAGCCCGGCAATCCTTATTTTGAGCGTTTCTTTCTGTTTCGCATTCAGACCCGGGACTTGTTCAATCAATTTTGGATTCTTTTCGATCAAATTGATGCAATCCTTACCCAGGGTTTCATAAACCCTGGTCGCGGCGACTTTCCCGATGCCGTGGAAAAGTTCGCTCGAAAGGAAGGCGATTATCCCTTCGGGGGTGCTTGCTTCGCGACGGAAGAAACTCTTGGCCTTGAGTTGCAGCCCGTATTGGTTCGTGACGAATTCCCCGGAAAACTCATACTCTTCGTCCTCGATCGGCCGCCTGTCGAAACTGCAGGTGACCGTGAGCAAATTGGAAAAAAGCTTGTCTTTGTATTTCGCAAGCTTTTCGTCCCGGTAATCCAGTTTTATGCGCACGACTCCGAAATGCGTGTCGGAATTGTAATACGTCACTTTCACAATGACGCCGTGGATTTCTTCCATCGCTTTTCCCCCTCAGGCATAAGGACGGAGTTCCCCGTCCATGTAGACCTTGTCGATTGTCCCTCCGCCCAGAACGACGTCGCCGTCATAGAAGACGGCGGCCTGTCCCGGGGTGACCGCTTTGGCGCGGCCGGGGTAGAAGACTTCAATCGTCTTTTCGTCAATCCGTTTGATTCCCGCTTTCACATCCCTGCTTCTGTAACGGAACTTGACCGAGCATTCCCGTTCCGAGAAATCCTCACCGAGCCAATTGACGTCGGTAACAATCGCGCGGTTGGAATAGAGAATCTCCTGTTCCGCGCCCCGACCGACCAATAGGACGTTCCTCCGCACATCCTTTCCGACGACGAACCAGGGTTCGCCCGCTCCTCCGAGGCCGAGTCCGTGACGCTGGCCGATGGTGTAGTACATCGTCCCCTCATGTTTGCCTACGACCTCACCGGCAAGGGTCTCAATGTTTCCGGGTTTCGCGGGAAGGTAGTTCTTCAGAAATTCCTTGAAGTCCCGCTCGCCGATGAAGCAGACACCGGTGGAATCCTTCTTGCGGGCGACATTGAGTTTCCATTCCTCCGCGATTCTCCTCACTTCCGTCTTATGGAGATCCCCGATCGGGAAGAGCGTCTTCGCGAGCTGATCCTTGGTCAGCTGGCAAAGGAAATAACTCTGATCCTTGGCGGAATCCACCCCGCGCAGGAGTTCCACCTTCGGCTGATGGCGGACTCGGGCATAATGCCCCATCGCGATGTAGTCGGCTCCCATTTCGAAAGCCTTCTCCAGGAAGCATTTGAATTTTATTTCTTTGTTGCATAAGATGTCGGGATTGGGAGTACGGTTCTTCCGGTATTCCTCCAGGAAGTACGTGAAAACCTTGTCCCAGTATTCTTGGACGAAATCGACCCGGTGAAGTTTGATGCCGAGGATCCGCGCGCACTCCACCGCGTCCATATAATCGTTTTCCTGAGGACAGACCGGGTCATAAACGTGGGGATTGCCCATGATGTCGTTGTTCAGGGAGGAATCCCAGTTCCTCATGAACATCCCTTCAACCTCGTATCCTTCCTCAAGCAGCCTGATGGCGGCGACGGCGCTGTCCACGCCTCCGGAAAGCCCGACTATCACTTTTTTCTTGTTCATGTCCTACCTCAAATCCGCTTTGATTTCAAAGATGATGTCCCGCAAAGCCATCGCCTGCTCGAAATCGAGTTTCCGCGCGGCTTCGCGCATCTGCGCTTCCAATTGCTCAAGCAGTTTCTTGATTTCCAGTTTGGACATCTGTTTGAGCTTCTTGGCATCGACAAAATCACGTTCTTCCTTGATCTCTTTCGTGATGATCAAAGAATCCGTGATGTGTTTGTATATCGTCTTCGGAATGATGTTGTGTTCTTTGTTGTACCTGTCCTGGATCGAGCGCCGCCTGTACGTTTCTTCGATCGCCAGTTTCATCGAATCCGTGACCGTATCGGCGTACATGATCACCTTGCCGTGGGCGTTCCGCGCCGCTCTGCCGATGATCTGGATCAGGGAGGTCTCGCTCCTCAGGAAACCCTCCTTGTCCGCGTCGAGAATCGCAATCAGGGAAACTTCGGGAATGTCCAAGCCTTCGCGAAGAAGGTTGATTCCGACTAGGACGTCGTACTTGCCCTGGCGGAGGTCCCTGATGATTTCCATCCGTTCCAAGGATTTGATTTCCGAATGGAGGTAAGCGACCTTGATGTTCAGCTCCTGCAGGAATTTGGTCAAATCCTCGCTCATCTGGATGGTCAAAGTGAGGACGAGGACGCGTTCGTTCGCCCGAATCCGTTTCCCGATTTCCTTGATCAAATCGTCAATCTGCCCTTCGGTCGGCCGGACTTCGATTTCCGGATCGAGAAGTCCCGTCGGCCGGATGATCTGTTCGACTATCTCGAAACTCCTCTTCTTTTCAAATTCAGAGGGAGTTGCGCTGACATAAATGACCTGGTCCAGCTTCTCATAGAATTCATCGAAGCGGAGCGGGCGGTTGTCCAGCGCGGAAGGCAAGCGGAATCCGTATTCCACAAGGCTCATTTTCCGGGACCTGTCCCCTTCGTACATGCCTCGGACCTGGGGCAGGGTGACGTGGGACTCGTCCACGACGAGGAGGAAGTCCTTGTTGAAGAAGTCGAGGAGGGTGTACGGGGTCTCCCCTTCTTCCCTTAAGCCGATGTGCCGGGAATAGTTTTCAATTCCGCTGCAGGTTCCGATCTCCTCGAGCATCTCGATGTCGTATTCGGTCCTCTGCTTGATCCGTTGCGCCTCGACAAGTTTCCCGTGGGCTTCGAAGTACTTGACCCGTTCCTCGAGTTCTTCGCGGATGCGCCGGATCGCTTCTTTCATCTTCCAGTCATCGACGGCGAACAAGGTCGCCGGAAAGAGGTTGATGATTCGTTTTTCCGAAAGCGCCCGGCCGCTCACGACATCAATGATCTTGATCCTTTCAATCTCGTTATCAAAGAATTCAATCCTTACAGCTTCGTTCTTCTCATAGGGCGGGAGGATGTCCAGGGATTCGCCCTTGACCCGGAAAGTGCCCCGTTTGATGTCGTAGTCGTTCCGGACGTATTGCATGTTGACCAGCCTCTCCAGGATTTCGTCCCGCTGAACAACGTCCCCGATCCGGAGGGTGAGCATCTTGTTCCGGTAATCCTCGGGATTGCCGATGCCGTAGATGCAGGAGACGCTCGCGACCACTATCACGTCGTCGCGCTCCAATAGCGAACTGACGGCGCTGTGCCGCATCTGGTCGATGTCGTCGTTGATGCTCGCGTCTTTTTCAATGTATAGATCCCGCGCCGCGACGTAAGCCTCGGGCTGGTAGTAATCGTAATAGGAAATGAAATATTCCACCCTGTTTTCCGGGAAAAAACTCTTCAACTCGCTGTAGAGCTGCCCGGCGAGCGTCTTGTTGTGGGCGAGGACCAGGGTTTTCTTCCCGACCCGTTCGATGACGTTGGCGATCGTGAATGTTTTCCCCGTTCCGGTCGCTCCCAGCAGAGTCTGCTCCTTGACCCCGTTTTGGATGTTTCTGACCAACCTGTCGATCGCTTCCGGCTGGTCACCCGTCGGCTTGTATTCGCTTTTCAGTTTGAAGATTCCCATGATCGCCTCCGTTATTATTATGTATATTATACCTTTTTTTACACCGCTTTTCAACGCAAACAAAAAATCTCTGAAAATCAGAGATTTTTTCGTTCAAGCGTTGAATTTCAATTGCTTCCTGTTGCTCTCAATCTGCAAATCCAGGTAGCGCTCCAATTCCGACACGGTGTAATGGCCATGCTTGATTTCGACGGTCAGATCCTTGATGTTCTCGTAGAGGTTGATTGTAAGGTTGTAGGTCCCGACAAGTTCATCATAGATTGGCTTGTAATAGGTCGTAATCGCCGTCTTGATCTTGGTGGTAAGAGTCGAGTCGGAAGAGTTCCTCTCGTATTTCAGGATGTGTTCAATCGTGGGGAGAACCTCGCCCGTCGTCCATTCCGCCAAAGGCGTCGTCTCCAAATTGATGTAGATATGGTAGCCTTCGTCGGTGATGATGTAAGGAATCTCCTCCTCGCCGAGACCGTAGATGACCGGATCCTTGCTGTCGGGATTTGCATCCCAAATCGCCTTGGCGGCGTCGTTCAAGGCTTCAGCCTTCGAGCCGTTGGTGAAAGTGCCGAGATCGGAATATCTGAGGTTCAATCCGGCTGTCTTGTACTTGGAGATTTCGATTCCGTTGTAAACGTAAACCTCATTCGGAAGCGGTTGGTTCTCCTTGTTCTGCGCCATGCCGGCGACGAAACGCGGCGCTTTCTTGAAGGCGGTGATGAGATTGGTGAGCCTCTTCTCGTAAGTCTCGCCTTCTTCCAGTTCCGGCGCGAGCAGGTTCAACACATCTTCATAGAAGAGTTCCGCATATTCTCTCTGCTTGTCCGTCCATTTTTCCGGTTTCACGGCCTTGCCGTCTTTGTCGAGGACTTCAATGACAAGCTGGCTGCCCTTCACTTTGAAGTATTTGTCAACCTGTTCCTGCATCTTCTCCAGATAGAAATCCGCAAGATCCGATTCCGCATCCGTGATCTTTCCGAGGCTCTTCGCGTAATTGTCCTTGATCCGGTTGTAAAGGAGAAGATTGAAGACCTCTTTTTCCGTCTTCACGCCGTAGCGCGCCTCAATGAATCTCTTCCAGCCGATTTTTGGCGGATAGCCGTATTCCGTATACTCCCCGGCCTCAAAAGCGTTCTTCTCGTCCTTGATTTCGTTTTTGATAGCCTTGTACTGGCTTTCGTCCAGGATTCTGTCTTCTTCCTTCAGGTTTTCGTTCATGGAATAAATCGTATTGTATTTAGGGTTGAAGAGCAGCATCTGGAATTCGATTTTCGAAGCGACCAGCGTAAGGCCGTAGCCTTTGCTCATCACTTCAAACAAGTCGTCGGCGCTGTACTCGGCGACATCTGTCTTCGCGACCAGGTTGCCGTTCAGTTTCTTGTTTTCTTTATATTCGACATTCAGTTCGCTGATCTGGTTGATGTATTTCGCTTCCAGGACATCATCGTAAATCACGAGGTTGTTGGCCTTCCTCAGTTCCGCCATCCTCCTGTTGATCATCGTGGAGGAAAGTTTTCCGGAAACAAGTTCCTTCCTGATGTCCTCCTGCACGTCCTCGAACGCGGGAACAGCTTTTTCCCCAATCTTCATCATCAGGTAATGGCGGTTCCCGCTTGAGTTGCTCATGGGGTTCTTCAGATAGAAGTCGCTTCCTTCACCGTAACTCTTCAGGTTGTTCTCAAGCGACTTGAGCAGCAAAGAGTCATAATTTTGAATCTCATTGTATTCGTAGAAGAGTTCGTCCTCAATCGCGTCGAGATTGAAAACGATGGCGCCGTCGGAATACTCATAATGGACGTCGGCATTCAGGATGTAGCTGTTGGAAGGATAGTTTTCCGCCCTGTGGGAATAGGCGCTGTTGTACAGGCCGATGAACTTTTCCACAATCTGCACATCCGTAAGGGCGTTCCCGTTGAGGTCCTTCCAGACGCCTTTGTCGATTTGGACACCCAAAGCCTCGAGGGCTTGAGACGCCAGTTTCGGAGTCTCGTACGCGACTATGATTGCATAAAAGCCTTTTTTATAATTGTTTTTGTAATAGTTTTCATATTCCTTATCGGTGAAATCCGTTTTGGGATTTCCGTCTTCATCTTTTTCGCCGTCAAGGACGTGGTCGGAAGCGTAGAGTCTCCTCGCCAAGGTCAGGCGGTAATATTCGCGGATTTCGGCCTCGGTGTTGAAACCGTATCTGATGAACATGTCGTCATAGAATTTCTCCCGGGCTTCTTCCATCTCATCTTCGGTCAAATCCTCTTTTCCGCTCGGGAAAATGTCTTCTTCCACTTTCTTCGTCACTTCGTCTTCGCTGACCGAATCCCAGTAACTTTTTCCGTCCTTCTTGACGGCTTTGAGAAGGTCCTTGTCGATCTTGTCAAGCAGAAGGTTCAGTCCGACCTTCTCTTTCAATTCATCGTAGGCTTCTTTATTGGTAACGGAATAAGTGTAGTTTCCGTCCTTGGCGCTGAAATACAGCTCGTTCGGTTCGGAAAGCTGCGGATACTCCTCGCCTTTGCAGCCGATCAGAACCGCAAAAGCGAAAACTGACATTATTAACAATAATGTTTTCTTCATAGTGTTCTCCTTTTAACCTAATATAAGGAACTTAGATTTTATAAAGCGGCAAAGCTTCGTCCTGCGAGGCCAGCATAATTTCGCCTTGGTATTTCTTTCTGATGACCTGGATGATGTCCTGCTCGATCAGGTCGGGACGGTTGCATTCCTTGCTTATGTGGGCGAGGATGACATGGGTCTGCCTGCCGTTCAGGACCGCTTCCAAAACCTGGACGCAGATCCGGTTGGACATATGCCCGATCGGAGAGAGGATCCTTTCTTTCAGGTACCAGCTGCGGTCGCTGTCCATGAGCATCTGGACATCGTGGTTCGCCTCGATGATGAGCGCGTCGACCTGTTTCAAGATTTCGAGATAATGGACCGGGAAAAAACCCGTATCGGTGATGTAGGCCAGTCTTTTCCCGCCGGCCATGAAGACATATCCGAAATTGTTGGCGCTGTCATGGGCGAGTTTCAGGGTCAGGAAATCCAGATCCCTAATCCGGTACCTTTTGTTGTCCTCGATGAATTTGATCGGGCGGTTTATCACTCCGGTTTTGATCGTATCCGGAAGGGCGGCGAAAGAAAGACGGTTGATGAAGAGAGTCGCGTTCGTCTTTTTCAGCACCGTCGGCAGGAAGCGGACATGATCGCCGTGTTCGTGGGTGATGAGGACGGCGTCGATGTCGTCCAAATCAATCCCGAAATCGGCGGTGCGCCGCTTGGCTTCAAGATGGGAGATGCCGGCATCCAGAAGGATCTTGGCGTTCCCGCTCCTGATGTATGTCATGTTCCCCCCCGAGCCGCTAGCAATGACGCAGAACTCCATAAATCTCCTCTCGTTCTTTCTTTTTAAGAAAGGCCTTGAGGGTTTCAAGGCCTAAATTTCATTCCTCTTCAACTTTGAAATATGTCAGGTCTTCCTGGTAGGATTTGATCCTTCCTGTGACGAAATCCAAGAACTCAGCCTCGGTGTAGTTTTGCGAATTGAAGGTATAATCTAAACCCTGTAAGTCCTTATATAACTGAATTGTCACGTACTTGGAATCCGTAAGTTCTTTGTACAACGGAGTGTAGAAAGTGGTGATGGCCGTCTTCATCGCAGCCGTGAACTCCTCATCGGTCTTCTCCTTGTTTTCATCCAGCAGATAAGAGCTTTCGCTATCCTCAAGGTAGGTCTTGATCATCTGCAGGGTCGGGATGATTCCAGGATTGCTCTTGCTTTCGTCGCTGGAATAATACCATTTGGAGATGTCGGTGGAACTCAGGTTGACATAGCCGTGATAACCGAACTTCGTTATGATCGGCTTGTAATCTCCGGTTTCAGGATCGGTGTAGGGCGTCGGAACCTGGGAGGTCGGATCGGCCTTCCACATCTCTCTGAGCGCCTCTTCGAATTCCTTCACATATTTTCCCGGACTGCCCGCGCCCAGATCCTCGTATTTGAGGACAAGACCGGCGGACTTATATTTCGCGAACTCGAACTTGTAGTCGTCCGTCTCCAGGATATATTCGAAACCTTCGGGCTGCTCATTTGCGTCTTGGTCGATTCCCGCCAGGAAGCGCGGAGCTTTGAGGAAGAGGTCGGCCAAGGCTTGCAGTTTCTCGCTCGCCGTTCCCGGTTCAGCATTATAATATTTCCAAATCTCGTCGAACAATTCTTCCGCAAGCTCCCTTTGGTAAGGCGTCCACTTGTCAGGATGGATTGGCTGCCCGTTTTCGTCGTTCACGAGAATGAGAAGATGGATGCCGCGCGAAGAGAAGTAATTGTCGGCGATTTCTTCCATCTTTTCCTTATAGAGCTTCCAGAGGTCGGAATCCTCATCCGCATCCTCCAGGAGACTGATCTGATCTGTGAAATCGGTGACGACTTCGCTGTAAAGCACATAGTACTTCATTTCGTTGACGTCATGGACGCCGTAGAAATCCCTGATGAAGTTCTTCCATCCGTAAGTAGAGGGGAAGCCGTAGGTGGCGAAGGCGTTCCTCAAGAAGTTGTCGCGCAGGTTCCGGACCTTGGTCTTGATTTCCTGCCATTTGTCCGGATCGAGGACTCTTTCTTTTTCGGAAAGGCCTTCTTCATAGTATTTGAAGATCTTGTTCAGTTCCGGATTGTTCAGGACGCGGAGGAAGTTGATGCGGTTCAAGGCGACGCTCATTCCGAAACGCTCGTCCATGTAATCGAACAAGTCGTCGGCGCTGATTTCCTTTCCGCCAATCTTCGCAACCAGGGTCCTGCTTTCGCCCTTGGTCTTCTTATATTCGACGTCGTAGCTTTTTATCTGGGAAATGTATTGTTTCTCCAGTAAAGCGTCGTAGATTTCCAGTCCCTTTTCTTTGCGGAGTTTCGCCATTTCCGTCTCGATGAAGTTTTCCGTCAGCTTCTTGTTGAAGAGCTTTTGATAGACTTCATCCCTGACGTCATCGAGTTCAGGAGCCACCTCTTCCGCAATCTTCAACATGAAGACGAAGAGGCTCTTGTTATCATAACTCCTGATTGTGGGCGTGAACCACTTCTGATCGGAGATGACTTCCGTTTTATCGTAGTCGTTATAATTCTTCATTGAAACCTTCAGATAGTTCTGGATCGAAGAATTATATTTGGTGATCTCCTCGTAGGTGAAATAGAATTCGTTCTTCCTCTGATCGCCGTCCGCACCCTCGACGGTCGTGTTGAAGACAAATCTCCCGTTCTCGTCCTTCGTGTATTGGACACCTTCAAGGACCGTCAAAGTCTCATTGGGATAGTTGGGAAGTTTGTACGCATTGACGGCGTTGTACATGGCGATGAAGGCTTCGACGACTTCCGCTGCGGAAAGCGCGACCTCTTCGCCGTCAACTTTCTTCACCCATTTCGTGAAGTCCCCGGACACCGAAGTGTCCTTTTCATGGACGGTGATTCCGAGTTGTCTCAGGAGCGTGTAACCTTCTTCTTCCGATCTGAAAGGAACGATGATTGCCCAGTAACCGTTCTGATAGTCGGCTTTATACTGAGTTTCGTATTCTTTTTCTGAAAAATAAGGATTGTTGTTGTTCTTTTCGTTGTGTTCCTGAATCTGTTTTTCCAGTTGGGCCGTCGCGTACTTTTTCTTGGCGAGTTTCAGACGGTAGTGGACTTTGATTTCTTCTTCGTTCTTGAGGCCGTAGCTGACAAGCATGTTTTCCAGGAACTCTTCTTCAATTTCTTCCAGTTCCTCTTCCGTGAGCGCCTCTTTTCCGTCCGGATATTGATCCGCAGGGAACTTGTCCTTTTCGATCGCTTCCATAATTTCTTCGTCGGTCACGGCGTTGTAGTAATCGACTTCACCGGACTTGAGCAGTTCGATGTCGATCATTTCGATCAGCATGTTGATTCCGTAATTGTTCTTGAGCTGCTCATAGATTTCCTGGTTCGTGAGCGAAAACTTTCTTCCGCCTTCGCTGACTTCGAAATATAGGGCTTCGGAATTGCTGGGTGCGGGCACCGGTTTTTCCTTGTTTAAGACGGTGCAGGAGACAGCGATTCCGATGATTATCAACAGAACGATTATCAAGGGCACTGTCCTTTTTGCTACTTGAGACGCATTCATAATGTTCACTCCTTAATTCTACAGATTAGCAACAATATTATCTTATCATTTCCAAAAAATTTTTTCAATAACTTCCCTCGCACAAGCCGGGACTTATAACATACATATTTTACAACTTTTTGAGGGAAATGTAAATGCTTTTTTGGGCTCACCTATTATAACAACCAAGCCCCCAAGTTTTTTAATCCATTTTTAAGAAACAAGGGGGAAAACAAATCCCCCTCCTATTATTCGCTTGTCGCGCTTACTTCCAATTGTAAATCCTGGATTCGTCGGTTGGCGACTTTGGAAACGGTGAACTTGAGTGTGTAGGAAACCTCTTTTTCCTCATCGTCTTCAAATTCGGCCGTTTTATGAACGTAGGAAACTTCCATGCCCTCGTAAGGCATGCCTTCGCACAGACCGTAGACGAAGCCGCCGACGCTGGAGAACTCACTTTCCGGAGGGTTTCCGAGTTCCAGAATCTCAAAAAGCTCCTCAAGGTCCATATCCGGCTTCACGTGGTAACGGTTCTCGGATATCTTGACAAGTTCTTCCTCTTCCACATCATCGTACTCATCGTAGATCTCCCCGACGATCTCCTCCAAAGCGTCCTCCATGGTGACGATTCCGCTCGTCCCTCCGTAGTCGTCGACGACGATTGCGAAATGCTTTTTGAGCCTCTGCATTTCCTTGATCAGATCGTTCACCTTGGTGGTCTTGGATACATAGTAGGGTTCCGAAAGAAGTTTCTCGATTTCAAACTCTTCCCCTCTGAGAAGAGCCGTGAAGAAATCCTTCTCGCTCAGGATTCCCACGATGTTGTCCTTGTCTTCGCGGTAGACCGGGATTCTCGAGAACTGATGTTCGAAGAAGATGTCTTTAATCTCTTCAATCGGGGTTGAGATTTCGACGGCGACGACGTCCACCCTGGGGGTCATGATGTCGTAGACGGTGGTATCGCTCAAACTGATTGCGTTCTGGATCATTTCCGCATCGTTCTCTTCAAAGACCCCTTCCGTCTCCATGGCGTCGATGATCGATTCCAATTCTTCCTCGGTCACTTTCGGATTCTCCGGCAGGTCGTGCTTCCTGATGATCGCTCTTCTCAGTTTCACATAAAGGAACGTGAACGGAGAAAGGATCTTCATCAAAAGATAAAGGATTCCCGAATATTTCAAGGCCTTCATTTCCGGAGCGATCTGGCCCTTGGCCTTGGGAATCAATTCCGTGAAGACAATCAAGAGCGGAGACACTATTAGCACCAGCAAAAGGAAAGCAAAAAGATAGTTGTCCAAAAGATTGTATAAGAAATACCCGGCGAGGGCGACCAATGTCAGTTTCAGGAAAATGTTCACGATCAAAAGCGTCATCAACGTCACGTCATACTTTTCCGCAACATACACCGCCTTTTTGGCGCCCCGTTTCCTTTCTTCAAGAAAACTCCGGATGCGGATGATGTTGACGCTGGAAAAGACGGCTTCCGCTTTTGATAGGAATCCGGAAAAGAAAAAAAGACAAATGAATAGGACCAGAAGAATGATGTGGATCTCGGGTTTTTTTAAAAAATAATCGATGGCAAGTGAATGGGGTAGTTCCGGAGGAACCAAAAAACAACACCTCTCAATGTGATTTATTAGGAATATTATAACATTTCCGGAAAGGCTTGTCCAGAAGGGAAAAAGAAAAACCCGAAAACTCGGGTTTAAAGGTCGGGTTTATAAAAGCGTTTGCGGGAGAAGGCGAGGATCGGATCCGTGTATTCACCTGGCATCGTGTTCGTCGCTTCTTTCTCCAGGGCCGCGAGCCGCGAGTCGGAGAAATCAAGAATATGAATCAGCACCGCTTCCGGAATCTGCGGTTCCTTGGGAGAGCCGTATTCCAATAGGCCGTGATGGGAGAGGATGATGTGTTGAAGGGACAGGTATTCGTCCGTCTTCTCCAGACCCAGGTCGCAGGCGATTTTATAGAAGAGGTTGGAACCGATGGAAATGTGGCCGAGGAGGTTGCCTTCTTTCGTGTATTCCGTTCCCTTCGGCCCGGAAAGCTCCACCATCTTCCCGATGTCGTGGAGGATGATGCCTCCGTAGACCAAGGAAGAATTCAAAAAGGGATAGAGTTGCAGATAGACGTCGCTCAGTTTGAGCATCGAATACACATGGTAAGCGAGCCCGCCGATGTAGTTGTGGTGCATGCTCAAGGCGGCGGGATGTTTGAAGAAATCGGGGAAGAACTGCTTCAAGGCCGTGAAGACGAGCTTCTTGATCGTCGGATTGTCGATTTTGTTCATGTACTCAACAATCCCCTGCTTTAAGTCTTCCTCACTCATCTTCGCGTATTCGAAGAATTCGCTCTTGTCGATTTCGGAATCGTCCAAGAGCCGAAGTTCACTCACGTTGAACTGCATCTTTCCCTGGTAGTCCTTCATCGTTCCCGAAAGTTCGTAGACTTCTCCGTTTTTCAGGATATCCCTTTTATCATCGGTCAGGTTCCAGATTTTCACTTCGATCAGGTCCGTACCGTCGAAGCCGAGCATGCTTGCGTAATCGGCGTTAGCCGTAGTTTTCTTTATTTGGATGTCCGATAGGCGGAGAACCAAGACCGCTTTATCCGACGGGCTGAAATCTCTGATTTTTTTTCTCATTAAGAATCATTTCTTTCTTGATAGTTTTTCAATGCCTGGAATTTTGGATCGATTGTAGTGAGCAGGCCCCGGTAGAACCTTCTCAATTCCCTGTTGACCAGAATCTTTTCCGCGCCTTTGATGAAACCCTGTTCGGTCAAAAGGTCGATGTTGTGGGCGGTGAGGTTGTCAACCACGCGGCTCAGTTCCAGTTCCAGATTCTGGAGTTCGAGCCTTCTCACCTTGTCTTCAAGGCTTTCCCCACCGACTTCCGTCCGCGGATTGTCCGCATAGAAATTCGGCTGCGCAGGAGGGACCTGGTAAGTTTCGAGATATTGGAAATCGCGCGGCTGCGCGGGTCTTTCCATCGGCACTTCGGAGATTTTTTCCGCAGCCGGTTGGAAAGCGACACCTTCCCCGTAATGGAGCTTCAGAGCATCCAAAGCGGCGTCCCGGAGCACCTGGTAATTGTTCGGAAGTTCCCCCTTCAGAACCCGCAGCATGAGGTTCTCATAGATCTCCTCGTTGTCCGCGCTGTTCCCTTTCGCAAGATACTCCAAATCGGTCTTGGAGAAAACCAGATCATCGGGGCTTTTGATGGGCAGGTTCGCGCGGGCTTTCTCGATGTGTTTGTCCTTTTTTCTGCTTTTTTTGAGCAGGCGGTTAATCCTGTTCGCTTCAAGACACAATTCATAGCGGTAGAAAAGGTCTTGGACGCTGAAATTCCCCCGGGGGTTCGCGAGCGCGAGATCAACAATCTCATGCAGCCTTTCCGGATTTTCGCTGATATCCGCCCACTCTCCGCGGAAGGAGCCGGACTTCACGAAAGCGCAGCCCAAAAAGACATCGACGCTTTCCGGCCGATAATCGTTCCGCAACCGCTTGAATTCATATTTCAGGACGGGGATGCGCTTCGCGGCCCCCGAATCAACAAGCAAAACCAGGGCTTTCTTGAAATGGTCGCCGGTCAAAATCCTTCTGATTTCCTTGACCATATCCTGGGGATCGACCTTCGCAAGAAGTTTCGCTTTCTTCCTGAGTCCCTTGAAGGTGCCTTTTTCGATTTTAAATCCAAGCTCGCTGACGAAGCGGATGGCCTTGAGGATTCTGACGGGATCTTCCTCGAACCTTGTCTTCGGATTCCCGATTGTCTTGATCCTCTTCTTCCTCAAATCCTCATAGCCCCGATAGATGTCGGTGTATTTCTCAGCCGGGCTCATGGCGATGGCGTTAATTGTGAAGTCGCGGGTTGAGACTTCGTCATGCAGGTTTTTCGAATAATGCATCCTGAGAGGCTTGCGGTCGTCGCGGTATTCCACGGCGCGCTTGAAGGTCCCGATTAGGAACTGATAACCGCGATAATAAAGGCGGACATATCCTTCTCCTTCGTTTTCGGTCCGGTAATCCTCGAAGATGCCCTTGACCATTTCCGCGGTCGCGCTGGTCGCGATCTCCACTTCTTTAATCGGAAGCCCCAAAATATAGTAGCAGACGGCTTCTCCGATCAAGTAGGCTTCGCACCCTTTTGATATCAAAGTCTTTAGCAGTTCCTTGCCGAGTTCTATATGTTCGTTCATAAGCAAGTGCTCCCTTTGTTTCGTTTAAGTTTATTATACAATATCTACCGACAAAATTCTAGCATTTTTACAATTTAAGGGATGCAATTGCCCGAAAGCGGAAAATGAGATATAATAAAGACATGTACACCATAAAAAGTCCAGTCACATTCGAACAGACAATCAACAAGAGCCGGTTCATCTGTTACCTTTTTCCCGTGAAGGATGTTTCGGAAGCAAATGTTATTCTTTCCAGAATTCGTAAAAAACATTACGACGCCACGCATAATTGTTACAGTTACATAATTGGCACGAATCCTCCTACTGCCAAATCCTCGGATGACGGGGAACCGAGCCAGACCGCTGGCCTTCCCATCTTCGAGGTTTTGAAAAAAAACGAATTGACCAACGTCCTGGCAATCGTCACCCGTTATTTCGGAGGCATCAAACTCGGAGCGGGAGGCCTGATCAGGGCTTATGGATCGAGCGTTGCAGAAGCGGTAAAACTCGCGGAAATCGTAAAGATAGAGCGGAAGGTTCCGGGAGAATTCATCACCGATTATGGTTATGTTGAGGTGGTGCAGCGGATATTGGGTGATTGGATCTCCGACCGCACCTTCGCAGACAGGATTATTTTCAAAGCCGAGATTCCTGAAACTGAGTTCAAAAGGGTAAAAAGAGAACTGACGGAAGCGACGAAAGGAACCATCGTTATCAATGTTTTGGTATGAACAGGGCGGAAATAATAAAAGCCGTTTCCGGCCTCAATCTTGAGCGGTATCATCCCGCTTTTCTTTTTCCCTTAAAAACCTTCTTCTCGTCGCCTCTCCTCCGCGCAGATGGCGGATGGATTTATTGTATTCCAAAAGCTTTTTCACTTCTGCATACAAATCCTGATTCAGATCGGGAAGCCTTTCTGTCAGATCTTTGTGCACGGTCGATTTCGAGCAATCGACCTTTTTCGCAACTTCCCGGACCGTGCTCTTGTCGCTCAAGAATATCTCGGCGATCTTCAAGACGCGCTGTCTGATTTCATAATCCATACTATTCCCCCCGTTTGGTACAATATATGCGCGTCTTTCCTTTAATATACTTGCCTAAAAGGCCCCTTTTGATTATTGATTTTTTCCCTTTTCCATCCAGCCGTCTTTGTTGACTTTTACCGGGAAATAGTGTATATTTAAATTAGTTTATTTAGGTGTGAAGGGAAGAATTATGTCCGTTTTGGTTTGCGAGAACATTACGAAGAAAGTCAAGCGGAAAACCTTGGTGAGCAATTTCACCTTCAATTTCCTGGACAATCAGATATACGCAATGGTCGGAGGGGATGACTCCGGGCGCGACGAATTGCTGCAGATTCTTTCCGCCCAAGTCCGTCCTGACTCCGGGACCGTTTGGCTCGACGGGGAAGAACTCTATGGCAACATGAGGATGAACAAGCGCCTCTGCTACATTTCCGAAGCGACATCCTTCCCGAGGCATTTCCGGGTGAAAAACATTTTCCGCCTGATGTCCCTTCTCTACCCCAAATGGGACAACGCCTACGCTTTTGAACTCTGCGAGCATTTCAACATAAGAACCAGGAGAACTTTCGGAAGCCTCAAGGAAAACGAAAGGATTCTTTTGGGAGGAATCCTCGGCCTTGCTTCCCGGGCGAACATCACAATCTTCGGGTCCGTTCTGGACAGAATCGACCTGAAGGACCGCCACGATTTCTTCAATTTCGTCTATTCCCACCACACCCGTTATCCCCGCACTTTGATTATCGGGACGGACAAAGTTGACGAAATCGAAACCCTGCTCGACAAAGTCCTTTTCCTGGACAAAGGCAGGCTGTTTGAAGCGTTCACGGTCAAGCACATCAAAAACAACTTCCGGCTCTTGAGCGGAAAAAGCGAAGTCCTGAAATCCTTGATTTCTGATTTGAAAGTCATCGGTGCGGAAGAGCGTTACAACATCCTCACCGTGTGCATCGCCAAATCCTTGACGAAGGACGAAATCAGGAAATTTCAAAAATACATGATCAAAATCTCCGAAGCTCCAATCCAGAAAGTCTTCGTCTATTTGTTGGAGCTGCGCGGGAAGAAGGGCTTGTGATATGAACATCTTTTCCGCATTGGCCTACCGCTACTATGCCTTCCGGCGCTATTACTTTCTGGCCTGGCTTCCTTTCTTCGCCGTCATTACCGCGCTTCATAATCTTGGACGGGATTTTCAAATTCTCCGCGACGCAGCCATCGGCTTTTCAGCCTTGAGCGGCGTTTTCCTGGGCGCTTATGAATACCGGAAAGTAAGAAAGAATTACTACGCCTTCCGGCCGAGCAGTTCGCTTTTCTACGCTTCCGGTCTCATTTTCTTCGGAATCAACGCCGTCCTCCAGAGCGCCGGAATGTTGGCGTTCCTCCTGGCCGGAGAAGCCCTTTCCGGAAACGAACTTCTTCTGCCCTTCGTCTTTCTTGCTTCATTATTCACTTCATCCTTTTCGTCCCTGCTCGCCTCGCTCTTGAAGATCTTCGGATATATGCGGACGTACATCTGGCTTTTGGTCCTGGGCGCCGCTGCAATCGCCTTCACGAACAAGGAACGCGCCTTGCTTGAATTCTTCGACTCCTTCTTTGCAAAACGCGCTCTGTTCTTAAAGAGTTTCCCCGTTTTGCTGCTGGCTTCCGCCCTCTCTTCCCTTTTGTTGTTTTTACATTTGAATCAAGAAAAAAAATAAAAAGCTTTATCGTAACGATAAGGCTTTTAATTTCCGTTTATTTCATTGACGGCTTTTCCGATCAGAAGCTCAGGATCTTTGGGTTTTCCGTTCACCAAAATCCGGAAATGCAGGTGATTTCCCGCGTTCACATCATACTCGTTTTCGCCGGAGAGACCGATGATTTCGCCCTGGGCGACCTCATCCCCGACTTCCACGCGGACTTCGCCAAGGCTTCTGTATTCCGTTTCCAGACCGTCACCATGGTCGATAACAACAACTTTGCCATAAATGGGGCTGTCGGTCACGGATTTCACCGTTCCGCTCAGACTGGCGAGGACTTCAAATCCTTCTTCACCCGCGGAATAAGAAACCCCCGTGCTTGTATAATAAGAACTGCCGTAAACGATGAACGACATTTCCTGTATTTCCGTATCTTTATCTTTGGCCCAATACCTTCTGATTATCTCCACATTTTCCGCATCGTACGGAGCCATGATTGTCTCATATTCATCTTCCTCAGACGGTTCTTCGATCGGTGGATCCGGATCCTCTTCTCCAGGAGGTGTGGTCTCTTTCGGATTGAGCAGGCTTAAGGAAATAAAAAATACCCCGAATACAAGAACCAGCACTGCGATGAATAGAATTCGCTGAGCTTTTTCCTTTGTTAGATTTAAGCGCTTCACTATATTTCACCTCGCTAAGTATTATTTACTTGCGAGGTTTTTTTATACATTTTTTGTTTTTGGGATTTTCTATCTTACCGCCGCAAAAATCCTCTCGTAAATGATCAAGAACGCGTAGGCGACGATAAAAGCCAACGCGAAACTGATGAAGGAAACCAAAAAGCGGATCTGCCAGGTGGAGTTCCTCCGGAAGATTTTCGAAAAATCGACGGCCATCAGAGCCCGGTATGTCAGGGGCGTGAAGCCGATCAGGATGAAAAAGAACCATAAAGAAATCAGGGTGTCTATCATAATTCCTCCTCCGCGCGCGCGTAAATGTAAAGCAGATCGGAAAGCCGGTTGACGTAGGCAAAGACGTCGGCATCGATTTCCCGGCATCTTCCCAATGTTACGATCCTTCGTTCGAGCCTTCTGGCTACGGTCCGGGCGATGTGGAGCCTGCTGCCCGTTTCCGTCCTTCCCGGGAGCTTGAAGCCTTTTTGTCCGGGAAGCTTGGCTTCATAGATTTCGATTTTCTCTTCCAGGGCCTTTGTTTTCTCCTCTCCGAATCTCTTCTCCGGATCCAGCAAGACCCCGCCCAACAGGAACAACTCCCATGCCAAGGTCTCAAGATGGGTTTTTATTTCCGGATCCTTCACAACAATCCGGGCGTGCATCAAATGCGCCTGCAGTTCGTCGACGGTCCCCAAACATTCGATTAACGGATCGTCTTTCCGGACGCGTCCGGAAAGCGTGTCCGTCATTTTAAAATCCCCGGTTTTCGTCGCAATTTTCATCTTTGCACCTCAAGAATATTATAACACCCGAGGAGGGCTTTTTCAATCATCACTTCCGGAACCGGTTCTTTATTTGACCCAAACTCATGGCCCTTTGCTCTTTGGAATGAAGGACGTTCAAAGCCAAGTAGAAAGCAAGCAAGAGATAGACGATGTTGATGTTCAACATGTTGTGATTGAAGAAGGACTCCACGACCACCACAAGCAGAATCAGGCTCAGGAAGAACCTTTCCTTCTTTTCCGATTTTCCTATCAAATTCACAAGATAATAAAATAATACGAGCAGCATCACGAGCATGAAGATTCCCGATTCGCAAAGCAATTGCAAGACGAGGTTGTGGGTGTTCTGCCGCATGCCCGTGAGTTCCTCCACCGCGGCGGTGACGTTTCCGATGCCCACGCCGACACTGAAATTGTTCAGGAAGACTTTCACCCCCGCAACCAGCAGTTCAAACCGTGATTCCGAGTGGAGGTTTCCGGGAACGGCGGGCCCCGGAAGCTCCGGACCAGTTTGAGCCTTCGGAAAAACCCTCTGCAGGTCGAGCATCAGGTAAAGGTTGTCCCAGGCCTTGTTGAGGATTTTGTAAAAGGTGAGGTAGAGGATGAGGATCGTCCCCACGGTGATTGGCGCAACATGGCGTTTCTTCCCCCGTGAGTATTCCACAAGGAACGCCGAAAGAAGCAGAAGCGTAAGAATGTAACCTGACCGGGAAACGGTCATGAAGATTCCGAAGACGATGATAATCCGGCTTGCGATAAAAAACAGATCCAGCAAAAGCTTGGTTTTCTTCGTCTGGTAGAAGGAGAGGAGAAGGGAAAGGTTCAATGCGAAAGCGGCGACGTTCGGATCAAGGAGCAAACCTCCCGGCCGGAGACGCCCGACGCCAAGATGACGGTACCCGTAGACAAGTTCCACAATCATGGAAACGACAAGGATCAGGGCCCCGATCACAAAGCCGAAGCGCAGGACCTGCAGCCGGTTCCTGTTGACCAGGAAGAGGCTGAAGACAACCAGAATGAAGAGATTCGTCAGGTAAATATAAGCCCTCGCGATGAAAGCGTCTTGAGAAAAGTGGAAGAAGGAAGAGACCAGGTTTAAAGCCAGTAATCCGCAGAGTGAAAGAAACACGTTCCTGCTTTCTTTTGTATACAGAAAAAGGAAGTTCTTGTTCCTTGCGGCGTCCCTGATGAGCGAGGCCACGGCCACGAGGGCGACGATAATTTCGTAGGGGAATTCGAAGACCATGACGAAGATGAGCGGAAGATTCGCGACGATTGAGGCAACGTAGTAGCCGAAAATCCACTTTTTGTCCGCAAAAAACAAAAAGAAAGGAATTATCAAAAGCAAGACCGCGATTATTTCCGCAAGCCACATGTTGTCGACAAGAAAATTGTATTCACCGCTAAGCATTTCCCGCCTCCGCAAGATATAATTCTTGATATTTCCTGGCTGTTTCTTTGATGTGGTACGCTTCCGCTTTCCTAATGTTGTTTTCGGAGACTTTCTTGAGGAGTTCCGGTTTCAAAAGCAGTTCCTTAACTGCCCGCACAAACCCTTCAACATCGGTCGGATCCCCAACCAGAAAGCCGTTCTCCCCGTCTTTGATCAAATCCTTCAAGCCTCCGACCCTGCTTCCCACGACAGCGCATCCGGAAGCCATCGCTTCCAGAACCGCCAGGGGAAGTCCTTCCCGGAAAGACGGAATTAAAAAGACGTCAATCTTCCTCAACTCTTCCTCGACCTTTTCGCTTTTCCCCAAGAAAGCGATGTCCTCCCTCGCATATGCCTCTCGATACTCCTTCAAAAGGCTCCCGTCCCCGACCAACCTCAGACGCAAATCAGGAAAGCTTTCCTTGAGCCTGAAAAAAACCTTGATTGTCGTTCCGTGGTTTTTCTCGCGCTCAAATCTTCCCACGCTTCCCAAAGTTACCGGACCGGCAAGATCCCTCTCACACCTGAACCTTTGTACATTGATTCCGTTCTCAATCAACGGTATGGGATTTACCCCGTAAAGTTTCTCAAGTTTTTCTTTTATTTCCGGGCTTATCCCGACCGGCAGGATTTTCCCTTTTTTTATGAGCAGGGAAATGAGGAACCTCTTGCAGGGACCGAATTCTATTTCCGGAAAAGTGTGGGCGGTGTAAACCGCCTTGATTCTCTTAAAAAATAAAAAGGGAAGAAAGTACACCAGGCCGCCGGTATTGCCATGAAGAATGTCCGGTTTGAACTCCCTTAAAATTGACCTGACTTTGAAGAGAGCCTTAAGGCTGAAGCCTTCCTTTTTGGAAACATAACGGACTTCAATCGGAAGCGCCTCGACTTCCTTTTCCAGAAAACTTCCCGTCTTGCCGCCCAGAACAATCAACAGCGCCCGGAAACGGGAATGATCGAGGTGTTTCAAAAGATTGACCACGAAGGTCTCCGCTCCGCCGACTTCGAGGGTTCCGATTGAGAGAGCGACCCTAACCATCAGCCACTTCCCGGTAAAGCTTGAGATAGTTTTCCGCCGTCCGGCTCAAGGAATGGCTGCTTGCGGTCCGGGAAGCATTCCTGCGGACGATTTCCAAGTCGGAATAGTTTTCATATAAATATTCCAACTCATAAAAGAGGGCGTTCTTTTCCAAATCGATCTCAAAGCCGTTCTCTTCGTTTTCAATCAACGAACTCAGGCCCCTTCTTGTGATCACCAGAAGACCGGAAGCGAGGGCTTCGAGAAGGGCGAGGGACATGCCCTCATGAAGGGAAGGCAGGACGAAAACGCAGGCCTCCTGCATGAACTTCTCAACATTTTCTGTGCGGTCGATGAATTTCACCTGTTTGGAAATCTCCAGTTTTCTCGCGAACTTCTTCATTTTCTTTTTCAGTGGTCCGCTTCCGATCAGGATTAGCTTCGCTTCCTTTCTGACCTTGGAAAACTTCGCGAATTCCTGCAGAAGGTAACGATGGTTCTTCAACGGGACGAACCTCCCGACATGGAGGACTTGGAAGTCCTCCTTGGCCTCCGGGATGTAGCGGAAACGCTCAAGATCGATTCCGTTCGGAATGGTCCTGGCGTGGATTCCGTAAAGGGCATGGAAACTGTCCTCGACCTCCTTTGAGACGGCTACGGGCAAGATTGTCCCCTGCTTATATAAGGGACGGTAGAAAAGCCTGCGGAAAGGTTTCACATCGTAATCCGCCAAAGTGTGGACGGTGTGGATCCATTTGATTCCCTGCTTCCGAAGACGGTAGAGAAGGATGTAATCCGCGGCTTTAAGATGGGTGTGGATGATGTCGGGGCGGTATTCGTCAAGCAGGGCTTTCAATTTATTGAAGGCCTTGAGGCTGAAGAAGCGGTTTGCGTTCAGATAATGATGCTCGATTCCGAGACTTTTCAGTTCCCGGTCGTAAATCGTGTTAAAATCCTTCCTCATGACAAAAAGCCTGATTTCCGCCTCCTTCTTCATTTCTTTGATCAGGTCCAGCACCAGTTTTTCGGCCCCTCCGACTTCAAGGGAGGTGATCACCATTGCTATCTTCATATCATTTCCCGTATCAACCCGACGATTTCCGGTATGATTTTCTTTTGGTCGAATTTCCCAGCCGAAGCATAGGCATTCTCATGCAGGTCCTCCTTGTATTCCGATTTGATGTATTTTTCCATTTTGAGCATCAAATCATAACTACTGCCGGGCTTGACCAAAAAGCCGTTATAACCGTCCTTAACCACGTCCCGGCAGCCGGGGACGTCGCTCGCAATCAGGAATTTCTTGGAGGCGAGACCTTCCATCAAGGAAAAGGGCATCCCCTCGCGGTAGGAGGGTAGCACCACGACGTGGACGTCCTTGAGAAGGAGGGGGATGTCAAAACGGTGCCCCAAGTATTTCACGATTCCCTTGTCCTCATAATCACGAATCTCGGATTCCTTGATTGCCGATTTCTTTTTATAGAAGTCCCCTGCGATCCAGAAAGAAACATCCGGAAAACGCCTTTTGATGATTTTCGCCGCTTCCAGATATTCCTTGATTCCCTTTTCCCGCACGAGCCTGCCGATGAAGATGAAGACGGGCGGAACCGAGAGATTGACATAAGGTTGGAACTTCTCGAGATCCACGCCCTCCCCGGGGATGATTGTGTGCGGCTGCCGCAGCAACTCCATTTCCGCAAACCCATGATAATCATCCTCATTCAGGAATATATAATGGTCCACTTTTCTCGCTATCAGGCGGTAGAGGCACTTCACGGTTTTAAAGAGCCAGTTTTCCTCCTCGAAAGCCGTTCCCAGACCGGTGACGACGTTGATCACCTTGCATTTTCTTGGAGCGGCCAAAGTTCCGTGAAGGTGGGGTTTGATGCTGTAATTGATAATCAAATCCGGCCTCTCATATTTGAAAACCTTGCGATAGAAGCGAAGCTGCCGGAAATTGTCACGCAGGCCGCAGGAGGCGGTCCGGGAAGGGAAGGTGATTGTTTGGATTCCTTCCTCCGCCAACAGGGGCAGGTATTTATCAAACCCCGCCAAAACCTTGACCTCAAACTCTTTTTGCAGTTCTTTGATGAGGCCAAGGCGGAAGGTGTATGCGGAAAAGCAGTCATTGCAATTCAAGATGATTTTTTTCATGCAAATCCCTCAATTCATATATTCCCGGACTTACTTCAAAGATCTTTTGACCGCGTCCATCAAGGAAAGCCGAAAAATCTTCATCTTCCCTGACTTCAGGATGCTTTCTTCGGAAAAAAACCGGGATTGTCAAGAATATGATTTTCAGGTCGAGCCAGAAACTGTATTCGGCGATGTAGGCGAGGTCGTAGCGCAGTTTGTCTTCGTAATGGGAACCGTAATGGCAATGAATCTGGGCGAAGCCCGTTATCCCAGCCTTCACTTGGAAGCGGAATTTGTAAAACGGGTTTTCCTCTTCGAACCTTTCCACAAAACACCGCCGTTCCGGCCGCGGCCCGACGATTGACATATCACCGATCAGGACGTTGAAAAGCTGCAGAAGTTCATCAAGCCGCGTTTTTCTGAGGATCCTCCCGATCCTTGTGATTCTTTCGTCCCCGGCATGGACCAGGGTCGCCCCCGACCTCCTTTCCGCATTTTTCACCATCGTCCGGAATTTGAAAAGGAGGAACTCCCGCTTGTCCAAAGTCAGACGTTTCTGCCGGTAGACGGCCGGTCCTCCGTCGAGGGCTTTGATTAGGATGAAAATGAAGGCCATCAAAGGAAAGAGGAGAATAATGGCGGTGAGGGAAAATGTAAAATCGAAGGCTCTTTTCAGAAATCTTTGAAAAATGTTTAAGCGGAGTGGGCCGGCTTCATGCAACATTAAATCGTTGCATTTCAAATCCTTCTTCCTGATGCAGACATCCGTCATCTCGGGAATCAAAAACACCTTTTTTCCGTTTTTCAGGCAAAAAAGAAGGATTTCTTTTTTCAGATCTTTCTTCAAGGAAGCGTCAAGAAAAACGGCTTCGGATTTCCGCAGCCGTTCATAATCGACGGTATTGATCAGGACATCGCGTAATCTATATCTGTTTGACTCTATCAACAGTTTCGCTTTTTGAAAAATTCTTCCGTCGCTTCCCACCAGCGAAGCTTCTTTCAATTTCCTTCACCGCTCTTATTTTCAACAAAATAAAAAAGTTTATGCAAGCATTGCATAAACTTCAAATCAAGGACATTTGGTTTTTAATCATTTGGTTCCGAAAAGACGGTCGCCGCAGTCTCCGAGACCGGGGACGATGTAGCCTTTATCGTTGAGTTTCTCATCGAGCGCAGCCAGATATATATCGACATCGGGATGAGTTTCCTGGATCTTCTTCACGCCTTCGGGAGCGCCGACAAGTCCCATGTAAACAATCGTCTTTGCGCCCCGGGCTTTCAAAACATCAATGGCGTGCTTGACGCTACCGCCTGTCGCGAGCATCGGATCGACGACGAACACGACCGCATCTTTGATGATGCTCGGAAACTTCGCATAATACTCATGGGGCTCAAGAGTTTCCTCGTCCCTGTAGACCCCGATGTGTCCGACTTTCGCCGTCGGAATCAAAGTGGTGATCCCGTCGACCATGCCCAGTCCCGCCCGGAGGATCGGCACGACAACAACGGCCTTTTCCAGCACATAAGCGTCCGCTTCTCCGACTGGCGTCTTCACTTTGACCTTTCTTGTTGGCAGGTCCCTCGTGACTTCATAAGCCATCAGCATCCCGATTTCGGAAACTGTCTGGCGGAAGTCCTTCGTTCCGGTGTTTTCATCCCGAATTAGTGCAAGTTTGTGATGAATCAATGGATGGTTGAATACCACTAGTTTTCCGCTCATAAACACCAATCCCTTCGCAAGTTTTCTCAAGTATTATAGCACAAGAGAAACCCTTTTTCCAGAAAAAAGTGAAGAGATTTACTCTTCACTTCGGGATGTCGTATTTCAGAACGAAGGCTTCCTTGAACTTGGTTTGGTTGAGCATCGTCTCATCGATGTAGACGTCGTCCTTGGCGATTTCATGAAAGCCCAGGCCTTTGAACACCGCCACCGCCTCCTTTTTCACGACCAAACTCAGGAGGGATCTGATCCCCTTCCGCGCCGCCTTCTCCACGACCCGCCGGAACAGTTCCAAAATGACCTTCTCTTTCACTTCCTTCTTGAAGATGAAATATCGGACAAGGCCGATGCGGTTGAATTCCTCGAAGGATAGCAGCCCGACTATCTCCCCGTCAAGGACGTATTCCCCATTCATGACCACTTCTTCATTGATGTCATGAACCAGGGAGATGTTTTTCAGGAAATTTACCACTTCCTCCTTGTTGTTTTCATTCACCGCGATGATTTCCATTCATTCCCCCTTGATTTTCGAGAAGATCTCCCTAAACTTCTCATAGAAATAGAATTCGAACTTGATTTCTTCCTTGTCTTCAAATGAGATGCCGTGGTATTCCGGATAGAGGATGCTCCACCAATTCTTCCCGCGCCCTTCGCCGATCACGACGAGGAGCGTTCTGTACTTCCCCCCGGATATGATTTTTCCGTCATATTCTTTGGCCGGGAATCTCACTTCCGCAATCACCATCTCGAATTCCTTCCCCTGAAGAACCTCGGAGACTTTTCCCTTCAATAAATCTATATTTCTTTCGACTTCGTTTATGATATCATTCCGGTTGAATTTTCCGATTTCCTCCTTGAGAACGCGGACCACCGCATGTTTTTCCCTTTGGGCTTCCGTGGAGTCACTTGCGGCGACGACCCGGATCCGGAACTCCTTGCTATCCCTGGGCAAGAACAGAGCGATCAAGATGATGAGAATCAGAACCAAAAGCATCCGCTTCCTTTGCATAAAAAAACCACCAATTCTATTATTGGCGGTTTTTTCCAGATTATTCTAAATATATCGCTCCTTGGCGGAGAATTCTGATTCTCCCTTCGGAAACGTCAGCGACGGTGGAGGGAAGCCCGGAGAAAACCGCGGGATCGGTTATGAAATAATCAATCCCCCATCCGAAGACCGCTTCGATTTCCTCCAGAGAATTCAACTCCGGTTCTCCGCTTTCATTGACCGAAGTCGTGGGCAACAGGGAAAACCGGTCGATGATTTTCAAGGCGATTTCGGAGGCCGGCATCCGGAAGCTGATTTTCCCCTCGAGCCCTTTCAATATCAGGGTGAGGGGTCCCGGCCAATGTTTTTCCATAAGTTCGCGGGCGATATCCGGAATCTCGATTCCGAGTTCCCTGATTTGGTTGATGTCGCTGCAGAGGTTCGCAAGGGGTTTATCAAAACTCCGATGCTTCAAACGGTAAATCTTGTTTATGCCTTCCTTGTCCCCGTATAATGCGGCGAGGCCGTAAACGGTGTCCGTCGGGAAGCAGAAGACTTTACCCTGCAGATCCTTTTTTTCCAGTTTCAGAAATTCCGAAAGCGTCATTTTTTCCATAATTTCATGATTTCCTCAAGATACTCATCCTTGGTTATTTTCTTCTCATCCCTTAGCCTCATGAGTTCCAGCATGATCTGATTCTTCTCGCTTTCGCTCAAGACGTTGTAATCGGTGATGAAGCCCTTTTCCCGGAGGTATCCGGCGATGTTGAAGCCGCTCTCTTCATCTTCGCGGCGCGACCACGGGTATTCTTCAATGCGGGGCCGGCGGTCGGGCTCTTCTTCCTTTTCTTCGGCTTCTTCTTCGTCCTCTTCCCGACCATCATACTCATCTTCCTCTGTTTCCTGTTCGTCGGCCGGGAAGGAGAATGTGGAGGAGAGGAATTCCTTGAAATTGAAGACGTTCTCCGACCGGATTTCCTTATCGAAAAGGCCTTTGCGTTTTTTGAAAAAGATGAAGACGATCAGTGCGCAAATCAGGATTACCGCGCCCGCGCCAATCAAGAACCAGGCATCAAACGAAAGTTTGAATTCCGCCCGCAAACTCGTGAGTTCCGCTCCGTTCCCTCTCCCGGTCATTTTGGCTTCCTCCAGTTGTTCAAACTCCTGCTTGGACATGACCTTCATGTCTTGGAAATCCAAAAGCGGCGTTTTGAGGTTTCCTATGGAATCGTAAACCAAAATCGAGAAGACTTCGCCTTCCCTGAGGTTCAAGGCAACGGCTTCAACATCGCCCCGGGAATCAGCCTTAGGAACATAGATTTTCCCTTTGTAAGAAAGGCGGACATAATGGGATCCAGGCTCTTCGCTGTAAAAACAGAAGCCGTACCTCACTTCGCCGTTCATGAGTCCCTTGACCAGTTTGATCCCGAAACGTTGGTTCACGTATTCTTCAAAGACATATTCGCTGTATGCTTCGTTGACCTTCTCTTCGAAATCCTGGAATACTTCTTCCCTGTGGCTGCCGGCAAGCAGCACCAGTGAAAGAAAAGCCAAAATGTATTTCATTGTTTCCTCCAATTGTTCCTGATGAGGAGAATCCGCGGAAGACCGTTCAGATCATTCACGATTTCCATCTCTCCTTCAGGAAAATGTTCTTTGGCCAATGCCAGTAGCAGTTCTCCTTTGTTTTCCGGTATTTCAAAAGCAATCAGGTTTGATTCGAAAAGCACGTCCCGCGCCCGGCAAAGGATTTCCTTGTAAAGACCGAGGCCGCCGTCGGGTGCGTAAAGCGCCAACGAAGGCTCGTTTTCACTCACCAGGGGATCGATTTCCTCGTCGAAGCCGATGTAGGGCGGATTGGAAACGAGGACATGGTATTTCCCGGTGACTTTTTCAAAGAGGTCGCTTTCGAGGAAACTGATGTCCAAACCCAGGTTTCCTGCGTTTTCCCTCGCGACTTCCAAGGCAACGGGGCTGATGTCGGTCGCGGTGACCAAGGCGTCGCTTCTATGCTTCTTGATGGCGAGGGCGATTGCTCCGCTTCCTGTTCCTATGTCGATGATCCTCGGAGCTTCCCTGCCTTGGATTTCCGCCAAAACCCTTTCCACAAGTTCTTCCGTTTCCGGGCGGGGAATCAGAACTCCCTTCCGGACGGAAAGTTTCAGCCCAAAGAAATGGGTGTATCCGAGCAGGTATTGGACAGGAATGTTTTCATGGAGGTATTTTTCGATGGCTTCCAGGGTTTTTATCCGGACCTCGTCGGGAATCGGTTTTTGATAATTGATGTATAGTTCCGTCGCCGTCATGCCGGAAAATCCAAGCAGCAGCAACTTGACGGCGTTTTCTTCTTTGTTCAATTCCCGTGCACGGCGGGCTTGTTCCTGATAGAAATTTCCATATGTCATGGTTTCACTTCAGATATCTGATGTTGTCGATTCTAAACATGCAGAGCACCTCATGGGGGACGGTCCCCAACCTTTCCGCAATCTCCCCGACTGGAAGATCTTCGGAAGTGATGACGAATTCGGTGTCGCAATCGACTTCCTCGTCCACCCGGACGAAAAGATGGTTCATGCAGACCTTGCCCACCGTGGGGTATCTCTTTTTGTTCGCATATACGGGAAAGCCTCGGAGGCTGCGCCGAAAGCCGTTGTAATATCCGATCGGAAGGATCGCAATCAGTTCGTCTTCCTGCGCGACATAGGCGCGGTCATAGCCCACCGTCTCTCCCCGTTTGATTCTTCTGATTTCCAGGGGTTTGCAGGCAATCTTCAGAATCTGCCTGATTCTTCCCAGGTTTTGTCCGTAAAGGTCCGCTCCGACCCGAACATGGGTTCCGAAGTCGATGAAGGAGTAGGCGGAGCTTGCTGCCGCATGGATGATTCGGTACGGATGATGATGCGCATAGGGAAGGAATCTTTCAATCTGCTTCTTGGCGTTTTCGGAATCCGTGAAATGAGTGTAGATTCCTTCCGGGATGAATCCTTTTTCGGATACCATTGCCAATGCCTGGGAATATTCCAAAAAGTCCGAAAAACCCAGCCTGTTCATGCCGGTGTCGATGTACAGGTGGAGTTTCACTTGCCTTTGAAATCCGTGTTTTGAAAGTTTCTCGGCGTCATGCAGCGAATTCAGGGAAAGGACGACATTTGGGTGGTCGTCGACGTCTTTGAATTCGTGCTCCCGGGCTCCGTTCATGACGAGGATCTCGAAGGTAAAACCTTCCCTGGCCAAGCGCAGCGCTTCGTTCATGTCGGCGACGGCGACGAGGCGGATTCCCATTTCCTCAATGATCCCCCCGAGCTCCTTCGCCCCCATGCCGTAGGCTTCGCTTTTGATGACGGGAATCACGGCCCTCCCGGAAATCCTCGCGATTTCCCGAAGGTTCTCCGCGAACTTCCTCAAATCAACCTCCATGTAAAGCAAACCATCCATGCTTTAAAATTATCACTCTCCGCTTTGTTTCAATTGGCGTTTCTGATCTTCCAAAATCAAGGCGTCGATGATTGGCTGGAGTTTACCCTCCATGACCCGATCGAGCTGCTGAATCGTGAAGCCGATGCGGTGGTCGGTCACGCGGTTCTGGGGATAATTGTAGGTACGGATCTTTTCGCTTCTTTCCCCGTGCCCGATCTTCGCCAACCTCTCTTTTTCTTCTTTCTCCTGTCTTTCTTCAAGTATCTTTTCATAAATCCGGGCTTTCAAAACTTTCAGAGCGTTGGCTTTGTTCTCATGCTGGGACTTCCCGTCCTGGCAGGTAGCGACGATCCCTGTGGGGATGTGCGTCACGCGGACCGCGGATTTCGTCGTGTTCACGCTTTGGCCGCCATGGCCGGAAGAGCAGAAGGTGTCGACCCTGACGTCGTTCATGTCCAGTTCCACATCTATCTCCTCCGGTTCGGGCATGACCAGGACCGTCGCGGTCGAAGTGTGGATCCGGCCTCCGGATTCCGTTTCCGGAACCCTTTGAACCCTGTGCGCCCCGGATTCATACTTCATGTGGGAATAGACGTCCTTGCCGCTCAAAAGGAACTGGATTAAGGAAAAGCCCCCGAGTTCGGACTCGCTTGCATCCAGAACCTCCAGTTTCCAGCCCTTCTCTTCGGCGTATCTTGAATACATCCGGAATAGGTCGCCGGCGAAAATGTTGGCCTCGTCCCCTCCTGCCGCACCCCGAATCTCTACGATGACGTTCCTTTCGTCGTTCGGGTCCTTCGGAAGCAGGAGGACTTTCAGTTCCTCCTCCAAAGTTTTCAATTTTCCGGTTTCCTTTTCCAAATCTATCTTCGCAAGCTCGCGGATTTCCGGATCATCGTCGGAAGCGAGTTCCTTCAAATCCGCTATCGCTTGTTCCGTGCTCTTGTATTCCTGGTATTTTGTGACGATGTCTTCCATTGATCGCAGCTTCTTCAGCATCTCGGTCATCTTCTTCACGTCGGAAACCACTTCCGGTTTCTGCAGTTCCTCATTGAGGAGCTGGTATTGCTTTGCGATCATTTCCAGTCTTTCTATCAAACTTTTCACTCCTTCTTAGATGGTTCAATGAACATTGAATGGGCGCCGTCAAAGACAAGGTTGAAACTTCCGGTCATGCCCTGCCTGTTTTTCGCGATGATGATTTCCGTCTTCGCGCTCTTCGTTTGCTTGGTGGTGTCCTCCCCTTCCTTGGGGGACTCACGGTGCAGGAACATGACGATGTCGGCGTCCTGTTCGATGCTGCCCGATTCGCGCAGGTCGGAAAGCACGGGGCGTTTGTCATCCCGTTTCTCGACCTCACGGGAAAGCTGGGAAAGCGCCAGAACCGGAATCCCGAGTTCGGTCGCGAGCAATTTCAGCTGGCGGGAAATCTTGGAAACCTCGTCGACCCGGTTCGTAAACCTCTTGGTCGTGGAGAGGAGTTGGAGGTAGTCGACGATGACGAAATCGAGTTTCCCTTCGCGCTTCATCCTCCGACAGACCGCGACGATCTCTTCGACGTCGGTTTTGCCGGCCTCTCCGAAATAAAGGTTGAATTTATCCAATTTGTGCTTGGCGGCGAACAACAGCGCCATTTCGTTGTCCGAAAGTTTTCCGCTGCGGATCTTGTTCAGGGTAAGACCGGAATAACTGCTGTACAGGCGCATCATGATCTGGTCCATTCCCATTTCCAGCGAAAAGAAAGCGACATAGCTTCCCGCTTTTTCGCAGGTTCTGGTGGCCAGGTTCAGCGCCAAAGCGGATTTACCGATGGCGGGACGCGCGGCCAGGATGATAAGTTCACCGGGCTGGAAGCCGAAAGTGATCCTGTTCAGTTCCGCGAAACCGGTGTCCAAACCGGTGAGGCCTTCGCCGGCCTTGTTCTTGTTCGTCTCCACCAACTTCAAAACCTTGTCGGTCAAGTGGTCAATCCGCGACAGGTCGATGGTCTGGCGTTTGTTTAAGACCTCGGTTATTTCCCTTTCCGCATGCGCGATCAGATCCGGAAATGACAACTTGTTGTCGAGGATCTTGTTGGAAATGTCCTGAATTTTCTTGAGAAGTTCCCGCTGGATTGATTTTTCCTTGATGATCTCAATGTAGGCTTCCACATTCACGACCGAGGGAATGGCGTCCATCAAGTCGAAAAGGTACTCCGGTCCGCCCGTGGCCTCCAAAAGTTTCTTCTCCCGCAGGCATTCGATGATCGAAGTGACGTCGATCACTTTGTTGATCTTCACAAGCTCGGTGATCGCGGTCATGATGTTCGCGTTCTCCGGATAATAGAAGTCCGAAGGATAGAGCCTGTTCACCACTTCTTCAGCGTATTTGCCCTCGATCAGGATCGATCCGAGCACATAGTTTTCCGCTTCCCTGCTGTTGGGAATCTCGCGCGCAGACATCATCATTGCTTCTCCACTACATGCAATTTTATTTGGGCGGTGACATCTTTATGCAACTGGATAGGTATCTGATAGGATCCAAGAGCATCAATTTCCTGATTGTAGAGCATTTTTCTTTTGTCCAGGGAGATGCCGTAGACGTTCTTGAATTCTTCGACAATCATCTTGCTGCTTACGCCCCCGAACAGCTTCCCTTCCTTTCCGACCCGGACGGCGATCTTGATCGGATTCTTTTCAATGAATTCCTTCAGCTCCAGCATCTCATTCCGGTGGCGTTCCTCTGCGGCTTTCGCTTCCGCCTTCTCTTTTTCCAACTGTTTGATGTTTTCTGAGGTCGCAAGGATCGCCTGGTTGCTTCTCACCAAAAAGTTCGCGTGCCCCGAGGGAATGTCGATGATGTCGCCTTTTTTCCCCTTTCCTTTTATGTCAGTCGTCAGTATGATTTTCATCGTACCCGTCCTCCCGTCTTCGGTTTTCTTAAGTTTCTCTATCAATCTCTGTCTGACTTCTTCTATTGTCGTGTCCATGATCTGGGCCGCGGCGTTGTTAAAGTGACCGCCGCCGCCGAATTCTTCCATCAGTACCTGGACGTTCACCTCGTCAAGGCTCCGCGCGCTGATTCCGATTTCGTTCTCGCCGATCTTGCCGATCGCGAAGGCGGCCTTGATGTTGTTCACGGAGATGATGTTGTCCGCAATCTTCGCCAGGAACGCCCGGGGATAGATGTCGTCCCCGCAGAGGGCGATTCCGTAGTTGTTGTCAATGATTTCAAGGTTGTTCAGAATCGTCATCCGCTTCACGTACTCGTCAAAATTCTCTCTGAGGAAACGCTGCACCTTGGGCATCTCCGCCCCGTATTTCTGCAGCATCGAAAGCACGTTGAAGGTCCGGAAGGAAACCCGGTACATCAGGTTGTTGGTGTCGACGATCACGCCCATCAGCATCCATGTCGCCTCGATCGGCGCGATCTCAACTTCCTTCTCCAAGAACTGGAACATCTCGACAATCAACTCCACCGTTGAGGATGCGGAAGACTGGGTGTAGAGGAACTGGTAGTTCTTGATCGCGTCGTTGTTCCGGCGGTGATGGTCGATGATGGCGATCTTCTTTGCCTTTTTGAAAAGTTTTTCGCTTGTGAGCAGATGCTGATACTGCGTGTCGACAATCAGAAGCAGGCTTTCGTCGCTGATCCTGTGCAGGGCTTCCTGGGGAGAGAGCAGGTGGTCGAGGAGGTTCACGTATTCCTGGCGGATGACTTTGTAGACGTTGCTGATTGTCTCGTCGATCGAATCCTGATCGAACACGATTTTCGCTTCCCTGTTCAGAGCCTCGGCGAACTTCACCGCTGCCAGGCAGGCCCCGAAGGAATCGGCGTCCATGTCGTTATGGGACATGACGAAGACATCTTTGGAACCCTCGATCATTTCCGCCAAGGTTTCCGTCTTGACGCGCACGAAAACCGGCGAACGGGTCTCAATCGAAGTCGTCCGCGCTCCGAAATAGGTCACATGCCCTTCCAGAACCACCGAGCACTGGTTCCCGCCCCGGTTCGTCGCCATCTCCAACTGCTGTTCCGCAAGTTCGAAAAGTTTATCCGCGGTAACGTCCTCACAGGCGATCCCGATGGAGGCGGTGATGCGGAGACCCTCCCGCACGCAGTAGTTCTTCACTTCCTCAAGGATTGGGAAGCCTTCCGCCATCAGGGCGGAAAGCTGCGCACGGTCCATAATCAGGAGGTATTGGGCTTCGCTGTAGCCTCTGAGATATATCTGGCTTTTCTCCGCCCAATCGCTCAAAATCCCGATGATGTTGCTGATGTGCGAGGCCCGTTCCTGCGCGTCCAGGGAACTCAAAGCCTGTTCCAGATTATCCAGGCCCAGAATCCCCAGGGCAAGCATGCGGGAACGGTATTTCTGCGAAATCTCGGCGCTTTCCGTCTTGTCGATCAGGTAGAGGATGTTGTCTTCCGGAAAGACCAGGCAGTTGTACGTCCGTCCATAGATCATGACGTCGAACTCCGTCTGCAGTTTGATCTTCGTGTATAATTCCGGATTCAGAAGTTCGATCTTCCTGTCGACCAGGGGGCTCATGAAGATTTCCTTCGCCCGGTTGTTCGCCCATTCGATCGTCTTGTTTTCGTCATAGACGATGATGCCGATGGGAATTTTCGTGAAGGAGATCTCCCCGGCCTTCTTCACCCTGTAGGAGATCGAATTCCAAAGCTTCTGCCTTCCTTCCAGCCACTCCAGCCTTTTCTGGTTCTTGTTTCCAATCTTCACCATGTACAGGTAAGTCACGCAAATCGAAAAAAGGGCAATCGCGACGTACCTGATGGCGACGGGGAGTTTTTCGTTGATGAAGGAATAGACCCCGAAGAAGCAGGAGATGAACGCCAGGAGGATGGCGAAATGTCGAAAATTGAACTTTTTCATAGCTTCACCTTATCATATTTCTTATTATACCACACCTAAAGCGCATTTAAAATAATATTTCTTCTCCGCTCTTGACAAGTTGCCGCTCTCTCATCATCTGAAAAACTCCAAACGATAAAAAAACCATAGTTTCCTATGGTTTTGTCAAGCTATTCTTTTACAAACGGCAATAAGGCCATGTGGCGCGCGCGCTTGATCGCAGTCGCGAGCTGTCTTTGATAAATCGCCTTGGTACCGGTCACGCGCCTGGGAAGGATTTTCCCACGGTCGGAGATGAACCTCTTAAGCAGTTCATAATCGGTCCAATCGATTTTTTCTATCTTGTTGTCTGTAAAATAGCAACTCTTTTTCCTGCGGCCTCGAAAACCAGCCATTTTTTATTCCTCCTTCTAAAATGGTAAATCATCGTTCGAAACATCGAATTGCGAATCGATGTCTTCAAACGGGTCTTTGTGTTCTTCCCGGGGTTTTTCTCTGTTTGAAGGAACGGCGTATTGGTTGATGTCAGGAAACGGCGGAAAATCCTGTCTTGCGGATTTGGGTTCGAGGAAGGTGATGTTGTCACAGACGACTTCCGTAACAAACCTCCTCATGCCGTTTTGATCATCAAAACTTCTGGTCTGAATCATTCCTTCGACCCCGATCAGACTTCCCTTGCGCATGAACTTCGCCAAATTCTCGGCCTGATTCCGCCAGGCAACGCAATTGATGAAGTCCGCTTGCTTTTCGCCGCCCCGGCTTTGGAAGGGTCGGTTCACGGCGACTGTGAACTGCACGACGGGAATGTCGTTGTTCGTGTACCTTAATACTGGGTCCTTGGTAAGGCGTCCCACCAAAATGACTCTATTCATCCTATCACTCAGTCTTTCACAATTATATGCCTGATGATGTCCTCGCGGATGTTGCATACGCGGTTGTATTCCGCGACGGCATCAGGATTGGCTTCGACTTTCAAAACGACATAGTAGCCTTTTTTGAAATCTTCGATTTCATACGCCATATCCTTCATACCCCATTCGTTGACTTCCAAGACCTTGCCTTCACGGTCGGTGAAAATCTTGGTGATCTCGTTGACGACCGCTTTGTAACCATCTTCGGAAAGAGTGGGGCGGATAATGAACATCGCAGTGTAGTTTTTCATCTTCGCACCTCCTTATGGTCTATTGGCTTCTTACGAAGCAAGGATGATTCTTTCATCACTCTGCATATTATACATTATTTTCAGGAAAAAGTAAACCGGAATTCTCAATTATTTTTTGGCCTAGGCGAGCCTCATTCTTTTCATGAAAAGGGAGATCAATTTCATCAAGGGATAGATCATCTGGACCAGCAAAAGCGTGATGATTATTTCCGTGATCAGCAGGTTGTTTTCCGCAACTATCCCTGTGTTGATGTTGTTAATCGTGAAGTGTCCGGATCCGTCAATGTCGACGATGGGAAGGAGATAATCCTCATCCACGAGCCGTTCCCCGTTCTTTTCTGCTTTCACGGCCGTCTCAATCCCGTTGATGATCCAATAACCGTTTTCGCTCACTTCCAACTGTCTGATCCCTTCCTCATCAACAAGAACGTCGGTTCTGACCCCGTCCAAAGCGTAGTAGAGATGGCCGCCGTAGGCCACTTTCGTCACCTCGGGAAGAATGATTTCGTTCTCGTTCAAAACCTCCTTGGCCTTGACCCTCGCGTCCTCGCCGTTGATGTGCCATGTCCCTTCTTTGACGCTCAAAACCAGTTTCGTGACGCCGGTTACTTTGACACCGGTGGAAATCCCGTTCAAGCGCCAATAGCCTTTATAGATGGTGAGTTCCGGATGCCTGTATCCGTCAATGTTGACATATTCGATTTCCGGTTGAGGATAGGCCGGGGTCTTCGTGGCCTTGCCGTTCAGGGTCCAATAACGGCCTTCGACTGCAAGCCTCAGTTTCTCCCCGTAGCGGACCGTAACCCCGGTCGGAATTCCGTCGAGGCACCATTCGTTGAACTCGTTTGTGGAGATTAGGGGATTAAGGTACGCCTCGGCATCCACATATTCGATTTCCGGACGGCGAATGGCGTCGATGTGGGTGGGACTTCCGTTCAGGACCCATTTTTCCCTTTCGCCGACCGTCAGGACATAATCGTACTCTTCGATGCTCCGGCGGAAGGTGAGTTCGATGTTCGCGATCGGAACCGTGTTTGTCCCGACCAAGACGCAGCAGATGATCATCAAAAAGAAGATCGTCTTCCGCCACCAGTTCAGCGGCTGGGAGGCCTGCAAAAGGACGAAGAGCATGACCGCGGTGGTCACGATCGTGAGGATCGTCGTGAAGACGGCGTTGTTGGCGTGGAGGCTTTCGAATCCGGGGAGAATCCTGATGAAGTTCAGAAGCAGATGCAGGATGACCACGGTCAAAGCTCCCGGCAGCACCGATTTAACGACGTTCGGAAGGAATTTCCCTTGTACAAGCTCGCGGTTCGGCTGAAGCGCAAGGAAGAAGGAAGGAATTCCGATGATGAACCATTCGATCATGTAGAGGTTCTTCGCACTGAAAGGATAGCTCATCCGGATGGGCCCGGCTTGCATCCCCAGGATGATGTACATGATTGTGAGGAGTATCGAGAAGAGCGTCTTGACCAAATACAGGGTCGAAGTCTTCTGGATGTTGTTGATGACCCTCCGCCCTTCTCCGACGACCTTCGGCATCGAAGCGAAATTGGAATCCATCAGGACCAGGTGCGAGACATAGCGGGCGGCTTCGCTTCCAGAAGCCATGGCTATGCTGCAGTCCGCCTCTTTCAAAGCGAGGATGTCGTTCACGCCGTCGCCGGTCATCGCTACCGTCTTCTTGTGTTCCTTGAGCGTTTTTACAAGTATCCGCTTCTGTTCCGGGGAAACGCGTCCGAAAACATTGTATTCGAAGACGGAATCGCGGACTTCGTCGTCCGTGAGGCCGGCGAGGCTGATGTACCTGTCCGCACCTTCGATTCCCGCCCTTTGGGCGATTTCCGAAACCGTGACCGGATTGTCTCCGGAGATGACCTTAATGTCAACACCGTTCTGCTTGAAGTATTCGATCGTCGCAATCGCATCCTCGCGGATATGGTCTTCGAGGATGATCAGGCAGACCGGAGTCACGCCCTTGGGAGATTCATCCGGTTTCACCTTGTTTTTCGTGAGCCCGAGGACCAACACGCGGTTGCCCTGGGAGGCATAGCGTTCAACCTTGTCCGCAATCTTTTCAAACCCCGTGGTCAGAACGAATTCCGGGGCTCCCAGGACGAAGGTTCCGAGTTCGCCGAAGGTGACGGCGCTGAATTTCCGCTTCGAAGAGAAAGGTATCTTCTCAGTCGCCTTCAGCACCGAGTTCTTTTCAAAATAGTTTATCAAAGCTTCCGATGTCGGATTGGTTTCCTCAAAACACTGCATCATTGAACCGATGATTTCCCGGATCGTAAAGTCGGTCGGGTTCTTGATTTCGATGCAATCGGTGACCCGCATCGTTCCGTCCGTAATCGTTCCGGTTTTGTCCAGGCAGAGGACGTTGACCCTGGCGAGCATTTCGATGCAGTAGAGTTCCTGGACAAGGGTCTTCACTTTTGCGAGCCTGATCACGCTGATGAACAGAGCCATGCTGGTGAGCAGGAAAAGCCCCGCGGGAATCATCGCCAGCATCGAGCTAGCGGCTTTAATGATGCCCTGCCTGTTCAAAATTCCCAGGTAATCCTTGGGTGCGTACGCGGAAGAGGTGATGTAGGTCAGAACCGCGAGGGGGATGATGATCAGGGAGACAAACTTGATGATGCCGTTCAAGGAACGCAGAATCTCCGAACGCGGTTTCTGATACATCTTCGCGTCCTTGGACAACTTTTCTATATAGTTGTCTTTCCCGACCCTGTCGACCCGCGCCACGGCCATTCCGGAAACGACGTAACTTCCGGAAAGAAGCATGTCCCCGGGTTTTTTCAAAATCGCGTCCGCTTCACCCGTGAGCAGGGATTCGTTCACTTCGATGAAACCTTCAAGAACGATACTGTCCGCGCAGATCTGTTTTCCCGTGGTGAAGAAGATGATATCGTCCAGAACGACTTCCGTCACGGGAATCTCCATCTTTTCCCCATCCCTGATGACAGTCGTGGTCGGCGAAGACATCAAGGAGAGTTTGTCCATCATCTTCTTGGCTTTGATCTCCTGGATGATTCCGATGATCAGGTTGGGGATGATGGTGGTCAGGAACATGAGATTGTCGAAACTTTTCAGGACAATGAAAAGGATCGTGATGACGAAGTAGAGCATGTTAAAAAAGGTGAAAAAGTTGGAAAAGATGATCCCCATGACCGTTTTCCCTTTTCCGTCGCCCGCTTTGTTGACAAGGTTGTCAGCTATCCGCTGCTCAACAATGTCGGAGGTGAGCCCCACCAAAAGGTCCGTGTCGTAATAACGGGGATACGTCTTCACTTCTTCAGCCTGCTTACCCTTCTTCTTCGGCTCCTCTTCGTTCTTATCCTCTTTCACCTCGTCCTCATTCTTCCCGACGAGGTTGACGGTTTTCTTTTCCTTCAAAGTTTCAAGAATATCGTTGGATTTCCTTTTATTTTTTTCTTTTTCCCTGTTTTCTTCTTTTCTTTCTTCCGTAGCCGTTACCAGGCCGTTATCGTCCTTTTTCATGCAATCCACCACATTTCCTGTGACTATATATGATAATTCTATCATAGATCGGCGCTTTCTTCAAGTTTAATTTACCCGTTAGCAGCGGAAGCGTTCATAGAAAAATTTCCGGATGCTGTTGTAGCCGGAAATATAAAGATCGAGCCGTCTTTCCAGGCCTTTCTCAAATTCCGTCGCTTTGATTCCCAGGGTGTCGATGTTGATGATGTTGAATTTTTCCAGGTTTGATTCCTCTTTCTTCACCAGTTTTGTAAACACGCCTTTCGCCTTCTTCAAGGGACCAGAACTCAAACGGAATCCCAATGTCGGGATTTCGTCATCGGAAAACAGGGTGATTGGAAAATTGTTTACGACTCCGCCGTCGCAGAAGATATGTTCCCCGATTTTGTAGGGCTGGAAGAAGAAAGGAATTGAGCAGGACATGGCGACTGCCTTGGCAATCCGGAAACTGTCGGGATTGATTCCATAAGCCTCGAGGCCTTCCGGAAGGATGACCTCCTTCCTTTTTCTGACGTCGGTCGCAATCATCTTAAGCAAATACTCCTCGCCTCTTTTCACATCCTTGAAATGGATTTTTTTCTTGTCCTTCAGAACCGAGTAGAGGTATTTTTCGAAATTGACTATCGAATAATACCCTTTGTTCTTAATACCGTTGATGATTTTTTCCGGCCCGCTTCCCCGCAGCGCGGTGAGGATGCCGGGGTTGAAATCGTTGACCAACTCCTCGATTTCATAGGAATTGTACCCGGCCGCAATCAGGGAGGCGAAAACCGCGCCTACGGAAGTCCCGCCGACTTTATGAAACTGAAAACCCCTTTTTTCCAGGAAACGCATGACGCCGACATAAGCCAAACCCTTGATTCCTCCGCCTTCGAAAATGGCGTTTATCTTCATCCCATTCACCGATATTAATATATGACGAAAAAGAAAATCGGCAAAAGGAAATGAAAAAAGGGACTTGCGTCCCTATCTTTCTCCGCGGATGTTCTTGTAAACCGCTTCCCTCTGTTCTTTCCCCTGCAGGTATTCCACGATTTCCAAAGCGAAATCAAAGGAATAGGCCATCGCCTTCGCAGTGATGATGTTTCCGTCCCGGACGACGCCCTTGTTTTGCTGGAGGATGCCGTCTATCCCCTGTTCGCAACTCGGGAAACAGGTGTACTTTTTCCCCTTGAGGTATCCAAGCTTCCCAATCTGCGAAGGTCCCGCGCAGATCGCCGCAACCAGCCTTCCGCTTTCCACAAACCTCCCGATCAACTCGGAAAGTTCCGGCTTCTTGTCCAGGACGTTGAAGACCGCCCTTCCTCCGGGAATCACCAAGAAATCGTAGTCCCCATCCTTGATGTCCTTCAGAAGTTTGTCCGCCTTCACTTTCAAATTGTACTGCGAGGTCACGTCCAGAGAATCGAAACTCGCCGTGGTGATATCCAGTTTGCTCCTTTTGAGCACGTCGATCGTCGCGATGGCTTCGGTGTCTTCGAACCCATCCGCAAGAATCACTAAGCCTTTCATTTATTCCCCTCCTTTCTTATGAGCTGCCCATGCAGCAGTTTGGCGATGTGCACGAATATGTCCTTTCTTTCCACAAGCCCCGCGGTGAGATAGCCGATTGCCCCTGCGCTGGAACGGACGTCTTTCTTGTGTAAACAGTCGTCCATCACCTGCGCGAGTTCCTCCCCCGCGAGGATCCTCTCTTTGATAAAGTCCGGAAGCGGAATCCGCGTTCCCCCGGCGTAATAGACATTCCCCTCAAGGTCGACGAGCACGCCCCAGTTCACCAGGAAAAGCAGGCCTTCCTGCATCTGGACCCCGGCTTCAAGCCCGATTCTTAGCCCGTCTTCGGGAAGCGCCAAAGCTCTGTTCCTCGCGCCCCGGATTGTTTCCTCATCTGATAGCGGCTGGGCTTTGACTCCGCTTTCCACGTTCATTGCGATCACTTCGCAATCCTGGAAAACCTCCTTCACGGCGGCGAGCTTCACCCTGTTCAGGGAACCGAGATAGCACTTAGTCATTGTGCAATTCCTGGAGCCGCTCCTTGTTGAAATCTTTGATGATGGCGATGACCATCTCCTTCACGGCCTCGACGTCGTCGATGTGGATCATCGCGGCGGTGGAGTGGATGTAGCGGCCCGGAAGCCCGATCGTTGCGGCGAGGGCGCCGTTTCCGGCATATTGGGCCGCGGCGGCGTCGGTCGAACCCATGGAAAGGAACTGTTGATGTTTAATTTTGTGATCTTCCGCAAGCTTTTCGAAGTAAGCTTTCAGGCGCGGATTCATGATGTTCTTTGGATCATAAAACCTGATTAAGAACCCTTCCCCGAGCTTCCCGAAAGCTTTGGGGTTGCTCTTCGGGAGGAAATCGCCGACCGGAGAGACGTCGAGCGCGATGAACAGATCGGGTTTGATCATGTTCGAGGCGGTAGTCGCGCCCCGAAGACCGACTTCCTCCTGCACCGTCGCTCCCGCGACCACGTTGTTCGGATGGCTGATGCCTTCCTCCTTCAAGGTCTTCAAGACCTCCAAAGCCATTCCGCAGCCAAACCTGTTGTCCCAGGCTTTGGAAACTATTTTCTTTCCGTCCTCGGTGATGTAGTATTGGTTTATGAAAGTGATCTGTTGGCCGATCCTGATTCCCAGCGCTTCCGCATGTTCCCTGCTGTCGGCACCGACGTCAAGGAGGAGATCGTCGAAATCAAGCTGCTTGGTTTCCTTGCTTCCCCTGGTCATGTGCGGGGGGACCGCTCCGACGATTCCGCGGATCGCCTTCTCATCCGAAACCCAGACCTGGACGTTCTGGGAGAGCATGACTTCCGGAGCGACGGAGCCGATCGGAATCATTCTGATGAAGCCGCCATCGGTGATTCCGCTCACCATCGCCCCGACTTCGTCCATGTGCCCGGCCACCATGACGACGGGCCCGTCCCCCTTCTTGATTCCGAAAATGCTTCCGAGTCCGTCCTGGACGACTTCGTCGGCATATTTCTCAAGTTCCTTCCTCAGATACTTCCTGACCGGTCTTTCAAAACCGGAGACGGCATGGAGGTTTACCAAATCTTCATATATCTTCATTCTTTCTCTGATCATTTTCCCACCTTTAAGAAATATATAGTTTGACCGAGGCTGATGAATTTTTCCTCGTACTCGGTCGTGATGATCTCTTCATCGTTATTGGCATGCAGATCCAGATTCACTTCGAGGAACCGGTAATGATGCCTGTTGAAGGAGACGAGGCTGTATTCGAAGAAGCCCCTGTTGTCGGTCTTCACTTCGATTTCCCCGCCCTCCCGCAGGAGGAACCTGTAAAGATTCAGGAAGAACTCGGAAGTAAGACGCCTTTTCTCATGCCTTTTCTTCGGCCAGGGATCGCTGAAATTGAGGTAGATCTTCGCAAGTTCCCCGTTCTCGAAAACTTCGCCAAGATTCCGAGCGTCGAGATTGACCAGGCAGAGATTTCGCGGGCGGTCCGGTCCGATCTTGCGCGCCGCTCTGAGGATGGTGCTTGTGGAAAGTTCGAGTCCGATGAAGTTGGTCTCGGGATGTTTCCGGGCGCTTTCGAGGATGAACTTCCCTTTACCCGTCCCGATTTCCAAGTGGATGGGGTTGGAATTCCCGAAAAACTCCCGCCACCGGCCTTTGTAACCGCTTGGTTCCCCAAGCACAAATTCCCTGAACTCCTCAAGCTTCTCCCGGGCGTTCTTGATGTTCCGCGGTCTCATTTTGTAAGGTCAAGCACCGCTTTCGCGATGATCGCCGTCGCGAGCACGATGTCTTCAATTTCGATGTATTCGTCGACCTGATGAGCGACTTCCTCGCGGTTCGGGAACTTGGGACCGAAAGCGACTCCTTTCTTGAGCGCCCGGGCATAGGTTCCGCCGCCGATGGTAAGGAGCGGAGTCTCATCATCCCCGGTGTAATGGATGTACGCCTGATGGAGAATCTTCACCAGTTCGTCTTCCTTGTCCACATAATGCGGAGGTTGGTCGCCGACCACCTTCATCTCCAAACCGTATCTTCCTGCGATCTCCTCGAATTCCTTGAGGAACTTTTCCTTGTCCCAATTGATGGGATAGCGCAGATTGAGTCCGAGTCTTCCTGCTCCGTTTTCACATTTCAACAGCGCCGCGTTTACGGTCAGGTCCTTCATCTCCGGATCGGAGAAGGCGAGCCCGATCTTCCGGAAACGGGAATCAGTCAGATTCTCGCTCACGAAGGAGACGAAAGAGTCGTTTGTATGCTTTCTCAGGAATTCACAGAGTTTCACCATTGCGTTCACGCCATGGGCGGGTTCCATGGCATGGGCGGCTTTTCCGAAGAGCCTGATTTCCTCCCCGTACTCCCCTTTGAGCCCGGTTTCCTCAAGATAGGCGAGGAAAGCGTCCTTCAGATCCTTTCCCACCTGAGCCCGGGCTTCGTCGGGAACGACGTTGTAACGTTCGCCAGCTTGAAAGAAAATTCCGGAAGGTCCGGTGATGTCAATCGACATGATGCCCTTTTCTCCGTAAATCACGGGGAAATCGGCGTCGGGAGAGAAGCCGAGATCCGGCATCTCGCATTCCTGGAAGTATTTCTTGATTCCCCGCCAATGGCTTTCCTCATCGGTGCCGATGATGAGGCGGATCCGTTTCTTGGGTTGGAAGCCCATGTCCTTCAAAGCCTTTAAAGCGTACAAAGCGGCGATCGTCGGTCCTTTGTCGTCGCTGGCTCCCCGGGAATAGATCCTCCCTCCGGAAACCGTACCCGAGAAGGGCGGAAAAGTCCAATTCCCCTGGGCGGGAACGACGTCGACATGGCAGAGGATTCCGATGATCCCTTCGCCCGATCCGTACTCGATGTGCCCGGCGACGTTCGCGACGTTCTTCGTCCGAAAACCCATCTTTTCCCCCAAGGCGAGCACATAATCAAGGCTTTCCCTGATTCCCCTTCCGAAGGGTGCTTCCGGATCTTCGCTTTCTACAAGCGTGCTGTCGATCCTGAGCAGCCCCTGCATGTCCTTAATCATTTCCTCCTGATTCTTTTTCACAACCTCAAGGATTTCCATAATTCCACCTTTTGTTTAGTTTTCTTTGATGTATATTATACCATTAACTGGGTAAAATTAAAACAGATATCAATATACCAAATAAAAGGAGTGATTCGATGAACCTCGACATCAGACAAGCGGTCAAAAGGAATTTGGTCAATGCCAGCAACATAGATGTCCTCAACACGATCAACGACGCGATGGGCATAACGGAAGAAAAAGTGCTTCCGGGACTGGGCGTCCTCTTCGAAGTCTACTGGAAGAGCGCAAGCGACGAAGAGAAGAACCGCATTGCCATGAGCATCGCCAACAGCATGCGCCAATGAAAAAATGAGATTCCGCAGGGAATCTCATTTGTTTTTCACGTATATCTCTTTGAATTTCCTAACGATGTTTTCCGCAGTGAAACCGTAATGCTTCAGGAGGGCCGGATAAGGTCCGCTCAAACCGAAGCAGGGGAGTTTCAGAAGTCCGCCCTTCCTTCCGACATATTTGTAAAGATGGGCGCCTTCGCTCATTTCCACGGCGACCACCGTCTCGACCTCCTCGGGAAGCACGGCGTTTTTGTACTCCTCGCTCTGGTCCTCAAAGAGAGTGGTGCTCGGCATGCTTACGACGCGGACGTCCAAGCCTTCATCCCAGAGCAGCTTCTGCGCTTCCAAAGCGATTCCAACCTCGGAGCCGCTCGCGACCAGCACGCCGTCCAGCTTCTCCTTTTCGGAAGAAAGAACATAGGCGCCGAATTTCACTTTCGAATGATCGCTTCCCGCAAGCGACGGCACGTTCTGGCGCGTGAGCACGATCGCCGTGGGGCCGTGCTTGCAGTTATAGGCTGCTTCGAACGCACCCTTCACTTCCTCTTCGTCGGCCGGTCTTATGACATTGAGGCCGGGAATGCTCCTCAGCATCGTGAGTTGTTCGATTGGCTGATGGGTGGGGCCGTCCTCGCCAACTGCGATGGAATCATGGGTGAAGATGTACGTCACCGGAAGCTCCATCAAGGCCGCGAGCCTGATCGCGGGTTTCATGTAGTCGGAGAATACGAAGAATGTGGAACAGAAGGGCCGGAGTCCTCCGTGCAGAGCAATTCCGTTGGTTACCGCTCCCATCGCGTGTTCGCGGACTCCGAAGTTGATGTTCCGTCCCAAACGGTTCTCCGGTCCGAAATCGCCGTCGGCGCCCTTGGCCCGCGTGGAGGAGGTGAGGTCGGCGGAACCGCCCAAGAATCCGGGATGGATCTTGCTTAAGGCGTTCAGGACCTCGCCGCCGGAAACGCGCGTCGCTTTGTTGTATTTTTCCGGGAATTCCACAATCCTTTCAAAATCAATATTGAAATCATCCCGGAGCAGTTTTTCAAACAGTTCGTAGTCCTCCGGATATTTCTCCTTGTACTCTGCGCAAGTCGCAAGCCAGGCTTCGTATGCCGCCCCGCCCCGCTTTCCGAAGGTTTCGCGGTAGAACTCGTAGACCTCCTCTTCGGCTTCAAAAGGTTTTCCGCCGAGTTCGGCGCGCATCTTTTCGACTTCCTCCTGCGGAAGGGGGCTGCCGTGTACTTTTGAAGTCCCGGCGCTCGCGGATCCGCGGCCAATGACGGTCTTGATTTCGATCAGCGTTGGTCTGTCGCTTGCCTGCGCCTTCCTGACGGCGCTCGCCACGGCATCAATGTCCTCGCCGTCGGGAACGAAAAGATAGTTCCAGTTCATCGCAGTATATTTTTCCCTGACGGATTCGGAGTTTGCCCAGTGTACGGGACCGTCGAGTTGGATGTCGTTTGAATCGTAAAGGACGATCAGTTTGTTAAGTTTCAGATGTCCGGCCAGGCTCATCGCTTCCTGGGTCACGCCTTCCTGCAGGTCGCCGTCTCCGCAAAGGACGTAGACGTAATGGTCAATCAGTTTCAAATCGGCGCGGTTGAATTTCTCGGCCAGGTAGGCCTCGGCAATCGCCAGCCCCGCCCCTTCCGGAATTCCCTGTCCCAGGGGCCCGCTGGTCGCATCGACTCCCGGTGTGAGGTGGATTTCCGGATGCCCGGGGGTGATGCTTCCGTACTGGCGGAAGTTCTCAAGGTCTTCTTTTTTGATTCCGTACCCAGCCAGATGGAGCATCGAATAAAGGAGCGAGGAACCGTGCCCCGCAGCAAGAATGAAGCGGTCGCGGTTGATCCAGTTCGGTTCATAGGCGGCCGCTTTGAGGAAGCGCGAATACAGGGTGTGGATGATTGGCGCGGCTCCGAGCGCGATGCCGGGGTGGCCGGATGCGGCCTTGGTGCTCTGTTCGACGGAGAGGACGCGCAGAGTCTGAATCGCCAGCTTTTCCTTACTCATCGCCCTTCACTTCCTTCGCACCCTTAAGCAATTTATATATGTAAGGAGCCCGGTCGCCGAATGAGCATTTCACGACATTCCCCACAAGCAGGATTCCCGTCGCGCCCATTTCCTTCAATTCTTCGGTCTTCACTTTTTCCATCGCCTTCACGGTGACGGAAACCCGGCTCATCTGAAGGGCGACGTCTTCAATGTTTTCAGAGCCTCCGAACAAGTCCAGGAAAAGTTCCTTCTGCGAATCGTCTTCGCTCGATTCAATTTCCTTCTCCCTTTCTGCACTCCTGATGCGGTTCTTTCTTATGGCGACGATGATCGCGTAAAGCATCAGAATGAGAATCGGCAATATGCACACAGCAAGGATAATCAATGCAAGGTCATCTTTAGTAATTAAAAAAAGCATAGTGTCTCCTTTGTCTTTTTTTTGTATTATTATACCATAACTTTTTCCGGTTTTGTGCAGAAAATTCAAAAAATCCGAATATCCATTCTAAACTAAGACGTTTTCTGTTATAATGTAAGGGATTGAAAAGGTGGATCATGGAAAAGTTTTTGGAAATTCTGAAATACCTTTTATTGGGCTTGATCCAGGGGATCACCGAGCCGCTTCCCATCTCTTCCAGCGGCCACATGCTCATCCTCGATTCCGCGTTCAACAACCTCATCCCGCCGGAGGCGATGAACAACTTCCAAATCCTGATGAACGCGGCTTCCCTGCTTGCGATCATCATCTTCTATAAGGATTTCCTCAAGGAGATCCTTTCCGGAAGTTACCGGTTCCTTTTCAAAAAGGAGAAAGAAGAGGCTCCGCGGTTCAGATACCTGCTCATGATTCTGCTCGCGTCCGTACCGGCCGGAGCGGTGGGGGTGGTTGTAAAAGCGTTGGAGTTGGACCGCTATTTTACGAACATAGTATGCGTCGCAATCTGCCTCTTTATCACCTCCCTGCTTCTTTTCTACGTCCATAAGGAGGCCCCGAAACTGACGCGGGAGGAGATTACCCCGAAGGACGCCCTCTTCATGGGGGCCGGTCAGGCGATCGGCCTGCTTCCTGGAATCAGCCGTTCCGGAATCACATCTTCCTTCGGAATCGCGAACGGCCTCAAGACGGAAGCCGCCTTCCGCTTCTCCTTTATGATGTACATCCCCGCAAGCCTCGGCGCGACCTTGCTCGGGGTGCTGGACTTATCCAGGGAAGGTGAGGTTAATGTCATCGGCTGCGCCGCGGGCTTCGTTGCCAGTTTCCTCGGAACCTACTTCGCGGTTAAATTCTTCTTCAGACTGCTCAGGAAGAACAACTTGAAATATTTCGCTTTTTATTGCCTGGCGATGTCAATCATCCTGGCGGTTCTGATCGCTGCAGGAATCTTTTAAGGTAAAAAAGTAAAATGCGAATCACTAAAAAAATCAAGTCGCGAACTTGATTTTTTTATTGTGAATTCACCTATACAAAAAAATTACCTCGTTCATATCTTATACTGAAAGCGAGGTGAATCATTTGACATACGAAAGAATTTCATGCAAATTCAGAGACCGCAACTGCATTCTGGACACCATCATCAAAATCGACCAAGCACAAAAAGAAGCCATCATGGAAAAGGAATGCGACACCTGTGAAAAAAGCCTGCTTCAGAAAATCTTCAACACCCGTCCGACCATCTTCTACCTCTGCGACGGAAAACCTTTCAAAGTCGAGGTGCCCGGGGAACCCCAGGACACGATTTTCTTCAGAATCGAAGAAATCAGAAATGACTGCGTCCTGCTCAGAATCTTGGTCAGGAAGGGTCCGAGCTGGGATTGCACCGACTTCACGGTGCTTCTAAGCATCGATTGCATCTGCGCGATCCAGTGCTTCCCGCCGATCTGGTGCGACAAGTGCGGAAAGAAGCGTCACGACTACTAAAATTTGATGATGATGATGTCCTCGATGTCGGATAGGGAGATTTCTTCGACCGCTTCTTCGCCCGTCTTCACGAACAGCCTGCCGGCATCTTTCCGGTAGGGGATCCCCACTACCTCCCTTCCCTTGACAATGATGTTGCAGAGCACGGGACGGTCCTTGTTGTACATTTCGATGATGTTGTTCAGTTTCCTTTCCTCCAGGAATTTGAGTTTGTTTGAATGCAATCCGCCTTTGCTTTTCGGAGCACGACTGTCATAGATCTTCTGTTGTGGGATTTCATCGACCTGTGAATTCACCGTATTGATGAACATCAACGGACCTTTATCCTTCATAAAAACAATCACCCCTATCAGTATATGATGGGGGTGATTCTTTAATTCTCTATTCGTTCTTGTGGTAGATGAGGCGCAACCCGTCCATCACAAGGTGCCTGTCATAGATGAATTCCTCTTCCAGATGGTCCTTCACGATCACCGCTTCGCCGCCCGTGAGCACGACCGCGGGGTTCGTCCCGACCTCGGCTTTCATTCTCCGGATGAGACCGTCGACCAAGGCCGCCGTTCCGAAGACCATCCCGCTCTGGATGCAGGTCGCGGTGTCCTTGCCGATGACGGAGGCGGGAGCTTCCGCCCTGACTTCCTCAAGTTTCGCGGCTTTGGAAAACAGACCGGAATATGCGATCCTGATTCCAGGCGTGATGACACCGCCGAGCAATTCCTTGTTTTCGCTCACATAGAACAGGGTGATCGCGGTCCCCATGTCGATGATGATCGCCGGAGCACCGTATTTATGGTAAGCGGCGACCGCGCCCGCCAGGATGTCCGCTCCGAGCTGCTTCGGATTGTCGGTCTTGATGTGGATGCCGCTCTTCACTCCCGGACCGACGAAAAGGGGAGTGATCCGGAAGAACTTCCGGATTGCCTTCTCGAAGACGGAATCCAGGCGCGGAACGACGCTCGCGATGATCACGCCTTCAATTTCCTCGGGGTCGAGTTTGTATAAGTTAAAGACGTCCATCAACTTAATCACGACTTCGTCGGCGGTCTGCTGGCCGCTCGAAGTCATCGAAAATTCCGCAACCAACTTATTTCCCTCGTAGACGCCGAGGAAGACGTTCGTGTTACCGATGTCGATGCAAAGCAGCATTTTTTTCTCCTACGCTCTCGAGCAGTATTTTCCCTCGGTGGTGTTGATGATGACCTTGTCGCCGACATTGATGAAGAGGGGCACGGTCACCCGGAAGCCCGTCTCGAGAACCGCTTCCTTCGTCGCGTTCGCGGCGGTGTTCCCCCGCACGCCGGGGGCCGTCTCCACGACCTCCAGCACGACCTTTTCCGGAAGTTGGACGCCGATGATTTCCCCTTGGTAGTCGATCACGGTGACGGACTGGCCTTCGATGAGGAAGTTCTTCTCATATTCCAATCTCGAACTGGGGATTTCCACCTGGACGAAGGTCTCCATGTCCATGAAGGACATCAGATGCCCGTCGTCATACAGGTATTGCATCTTTTTCTTGTCGACGGACGCACGCGCGACCTTCTCGTCTGCGCCGAAAGTGTATTCGATGATCGCCCCCGTCCGCAGGTTTTTCAGCTTGCTCCTGACGAAGGCTTGGCCCTTGCCGGGTTTCACATGCTGGAATTCCATGACTTGGTATAAGTTGCCTTGATATTCTATGGTCATGCCGGTTTTGAAATCATTTGTAGAAACCATAAAGTCCTCCTGTTTTTTCTGTATACATATTATAATATAAAAGCTTCCTTTTGCCTAGTTATTTCTTTCAATCGAGGATCTCGATCCTGAAACCCGCCTCAAAACTTTTTCCGGGTTCCAGGAAGACAAGGTCCGCTTTTTTTATGAATACCCGGTCGGAATCAACAGCATCAGCATACCCGATCCAGGGTTCCAGGCAGATGAAGGGAGCTTCCTTCCCCGGGGGGGACCAGATTCCCAGCGACTTGAAGCCGGGAAAATGCAGTCTGATTCCCTTTCCGCTTCCGTTCAAAAGCGCAACCCATTCCGACTTAATTTCAAAAATGATGATTGCGTCTCCAGCAAACAACTCATGCCGCAGATCCAACCTATCCAGGTTTGTAAAAACCATCGAGGCTTCATTTGTTTTGAGAAGCCCTTTTTCGACCTTCGGGGAAGAAAAGCTCTCAAGCTTTTCGAAGAGGATGGAATAATCCGCGAACCCCTCTTTCGGATAAAGCGGGCAGTTGAACCCGGGATGGAAGCCGAAGTTGAAAGGCATGATTTCGGACCCTTCGTTCAAAATCTCCGCGCGCCCGACGAGGCTCTTCCCTTCCAACCGGTAAGTCACATCCATCCGGTACCGGAAAGGGTATTTCTCCAAGGTCTCCGCGGTATAGCGGGTCCGGAAGACGATTTCATCGTCTCTCCTGGAAACGATCGCAAAGGGAAGGTCGCGGATGAAACCGTGCTGACCCATCGAGTATTCCTTTCCGGATATGATGGTGCTGTCTTCCTTGAGTCTTCCGACAATCGGGAAAAGCAGGGGCGCCCTGCGCGGCCAGTAGCGCGGGTCCCCCGTCCAGAGGTATTCAACGCCGTTTGCTTTAAGTCCTGAAAGTTCGGCTCCCACGGGGTTGAAGACGGCGTGCAGATTTCCATTGCTGATTTCGAACATTGTTATCACCTTTCCAATATTATACCATTATTGCGATCCAAAAACCCGTTAAAATCATCAAATTTTATGATATAATGAACATGGTGAGTCTATGGAAATTATCAAGATCGTTCCCCAGGGCCTCTGCAAAGGCGTCATCAACGCGATGGAGGTTGTAAAACGGGCGGCGGCGGATCCCGCGACGAAAAGACCGATCTACATGCTCGGCTCCCTCGTTCACAACAAAAACATCGTCGCCGCGCTTTCCGATATGGGAGTCGTCATCCTTGAAGGCAAATCACGCCTGGAAATGCTTGATGAAGTTGAATCAGGAACGGTAGTTTTCACCGCCCACGGCGTGAGCGAAGAAGTGCGAAGGAAGGCGGCGGAAAAGGGATTGGATGTGATCGACGCCACCTGCCGGGAGGTCAGGAAAAGCCAGGAATTAATCAAAAAGCGTTTGGACGAGGGGTATCTGGTTTTCTTTTTTGGAACCAAGAACCACCCGGAGACCGAAGCGATTCTCGGGCTTTCCCCCGCGATCACCCTCATCAGCAGCAAGGATGAAATCGCAAGCCTTTCGCCTTACGCGGGCAAACTGGCCCTTGCAATCCAGACGACGGTGTCCTACCTGCAAGCCAGGGAACTCTATCAGGCGCTTCTGAACAAGTACCCGCAGATCGAGCTGATCGAGGAAGTCTGCAATTCCACCCGAATCCGTCAAGAGGCGGTCATAAAAGCCAAAGGCCGATTGGACCTCATCATCGTCATCGGGGACAGGCACAGCAACAACACGAGGATGCTTAAGGAGGTCGCCGAAACAGAAGCGGGAATCCCGGCAATCCTTGTGGAATCGATTGAAGATTTGAAAGACGTTGACCTCGCTTCCTATGAACGGATCGGAGTCACCGCCGGGGCTTCGACCCCGAATGCGATTGTGGAAGAAATAATGGAAAAGCTTCCGAAAGGCGATTTTCTTTCGGAACTCAGATTGGAAGATTACCTTTCCCTAAAAAAATGAACCCTCTTCAGGAAGAAGAGGATTTTTTGTTAACCGCGCAATACGGCGTTGAATTTTTCTTTTAGCCGCTTCAGAATCTGGTTGAGCTTCTGATTGACCATTTCGTCGCTCAGAGTCTGGGGCGCGGAGAATTCGAGTTTGATCGCGATTGATTTTTCCTCCGGACCGACCTTCTCTCCCGTGTAGATGTCGAAAAGGGTGACTCCGCTGAGAAGCGTGTTCTTCAAGCCCAAGATTTCGGAAATGACTTCGCCTGCGGGATGGTCCTTGGCGACAACGAGCGCAATGTCCCTTTCGACGCTCGGAACCTTGCTGTATTCTTCAAACCGCACCGTGCGGAGCGTCCTGTTCAGGATGGGGTCGAGTTTCAACTCGGCGACCACAATCTCATCCAAATCTTCCGCTTCCGCGAATTCCGGATGCAGGCAGCCCAGATAGCCGATTGTTTCGCCTTCATGGATGATTTCCGCGGTCTTTCCGGGATGGAGTTCTTTCAGCGGCTTTTCGGGCCTTCTGAAAGTCACCTGGAAATCAAATTTCCGGAACAGGGCTTCCAGCACGCCTTTCAGGAGATAGAAGTCGGCTTCTTCGCTTTCTCCCCGCCAACTGGTTCCGGAAAACTTTCCGGACATCAAAAGCCCGAGCATTTCTTCCTCCCGGTACTCGGAATCCTTGTAATAGACCTTTCCCATTTCGAAGACGGCCAGATCCTTCAGTTTCCGCGAATGGCAGTATTTCGCATTCCCCACGAGACCGGGAACGATCGCCTTCCTCAAGCACTTATGGTCCTGGGTGATCGGCATCAGTATGCTCACGGTCTCTTTTCCGGAAGCGAAGAACTGGAAACTGTCAACTTCTTTTTCCGGCACCAGGGAATAGGTATAAACTTCGTTCAAGCCAAGACCGACAAGGAACTGTTTGATTTCCCTCCTTTGCTTTTGGACGGAGTTGAGCCCGCCGACGGATTTGTTCACGGGGATTGTCCCGACGACCTTGTCGTAGCCGTGGATGCGGGCAATCTCTTCGATCAGGTCGGCTTTGATGTTGATATCGGGACGCCTGTTTGGAACCTTGACAATCAGTTCCTCATCTCCCGAGACTTCAAAACCGAGCCGTCTAAGGATGTCCTTGATCTCCGGTCCGGGGATTTTTATGCCGAGGAGTTTTTCAACATCCCTTTCGGATATTCCGATTTTCTTCGGAGGGATTTCCGATAATCCGGAGAAGGATCTTGTGGAAATCTCGCCTCCGGCCAATTCGGAAAGAAGATAACATGTATATTCCAAAGCCAGCTTCGTCCTATTGATGTCGACGCCTTTTTCAAACCGCATCGAGGAATCGCTCTTCAGGCCCAGGCGTTCCGATGTCGCGCGGACTGAAAAGGCATCAAACACGGCCGCCTCGATGACGATGTTCTTCGTTTCCGCATCGATTCCGCTTTCCGCTCCACCCATCACACCGGCGACTGCGACGGGTTTCTTTCCGTCCGTGATGACGATGTCGGATTCCTGCAGAACCCTTTCCACATCATCCAGCGTCGTTATCCTTTCCCCAGCACGGGCGTTCCTGATCACGATTTCCGTGCCGAGTTTGTCATAATCGAAAGCGTGCAGGGGTTGTCCGAAAAGCACCAGGATGTAGTTGGTGATGTCGACCACGTTGTTGATCGGCCGGATTCCGTAGGCAATCAGGCGCGACGTCAACCACCAGGGCGACGGTTGGATTTTTACATTCTTCACCACCTGGCCGTAATAACCAATGCATCCGGGAGCTTCGTTCCTGATGTTGAGTTTCGAATCGTTTTTTCCCGGCCTCGTTGCGAATTGCAAAGCCTTAAGGGGACGGTTGAAAACCGCGCTCGCTTCAATAGCTACGCCGAACATGCTGAGCATGTCCCCCCTGTTCGGAGTAAGTCCGAGTTCGATGACCTCATCTTCAAGATTCAAGGCTTTCAGGGCGCTGCTCCCCACTTCCGGTTTCCCCGGGAAATAGAAGATCCCCCCTTGATATTCTTCCGGAACGAACTTGTTTTCAAGCCCGAGTTCGTTCAGCGAACAGATCATCCCGTTGGATTCGACCCCGCGGATCTTGGCGCGCTTGATCTTGAGCCCGCCGGGAAGTTCCGCCCCCTCCTTCGCGACAATGACATATTGCCCGGCTCTAACGTTCGGGGCGCCGCAGACGATCTGCAGTTTTTCGCCGCCGACGTCGACGAGGCAGACGGAGAGGTGGTCGGAATTGGGATGGGGTTCGCATGTTTCCACATGGCCGACGACGAGATTCGTCCCGCCGACGACCCTTTCCACTCCTTCAACTTCTATTGAGTAAAGAGAAAGTTTTTTTACTATCTCTTCCGTTGAGAGTCCTTCCAGATCAACCAATTCTTTCAGCCATTCCAGTTTTACGCGCATGATTTCCTCCTAGAACTGTTTTAAGAAACGCGGATCGTTGAGATAGAAATACCGAATGTCGTCGATTCCGTATCTCATCATCGCTATTCTTTCTATTCCGAGACCGAAAGCGAAGCCTTGGTTTTCCTCCGGATCATATCCGGACATCCGCAGCACGTTCGGATGGACCATGCCCGCTCCCAAGACTTCGAGCCAGCCCGTGCCCTTGCATAAGGGACAGCCCTTGCCTCCGCATTTGAAGCAGGTGACGTCGACTTCGACGCTCGGCTCCGTAAACGGGAAGAACGAGGGACGGAAACGGATTTCCAATTCGTCCCCGAACATCTTCCGCATCAGAAGCGCGAGGGTCCCTTTCAAATCCGTCATCGTGATGTCCTTGTCTACCACCAGGCCTTCGATCTGCATGAATTGATGGGAATGCGTGGCGTCGTCGTTGTCTCTGCGGTAGACTTTTCCGGGGGAAATGATTCTAATCGGCTTCCCCCCTGCTTTTTGCATCACCCGCGCCTGCACGGGCGAGGTGTGCGTCCTGAGCAGGTTCACGACGTCAATGTAGAAACTGTCCTGCATTTCCCGGGCGGGATGCCCTTTCGGCAGGTTCATAAGTTCAAAATTGTAATGGTCGGTTTCAATTTCCGGCCCTTCCGCGATCTCATACCCCATGCCAATGCAGATGTCCTCGATCTCCTGGATGATCTGGGTCAGAGGATGGAGGCGCCCAAGCGAGATGGTCTTTCCGGGAAGCGTCACGTCCAAGCGTTCGCTTTCGAGCTTCTTTTGGATTTCCTGTTCGGTGATCGCCTTCAGCCTTTCCTCCAGTTCTCTTTCTACAAAACCCTTGAACTCATTTATCGCCTTTCCCAGCTCCTTCTTCTCCTCCGGATCAGCTTCCTTCATCAGCGCCAGGACTTCCTGCAAGGGGCTCTTCTTTCCGAGATAGCGGGCTTTCACGGCGTTCAGTTCATGGACGCTCGCCGCTTTCTTCAGTTCTTCCATGACTTCGGTTTTGAGACTCATCAATCTTTCTGTCATATTGACCTCCCTACTGATTATTAAAAAAAGTCCTTATAAAAACTATAAGGACGAAAAAATTCCGCGGTACCACCTTTTTTCAACTTGCAGTTGCACTCTTGTCTTTGATAACGCAATGGGGATTTGCGGGCGGGATTAGCGCCACTCCGAGGACGAATTCATAAAGCGTTATTGTATAAGACTCTCAGTCGCGGTCTTACTCCCTGTTACAACACTTGCTTTACTACTACTTCCTCATCAACGTTTTGATTTTGGTGATTTGTGATTATTATAGCATTTTTCTTTGGCGGACGCAACATTTTCCGAACAAATAAAAACCTCACCCGTTGCAAGTGAGGCGTTTCCTGGATCGGTTTCCTCGATCCGTTTCTATTGCTGATCAGCCCCCGGAAGAGGCCGATGTTGTAAAATCAGAAATTTCCGCGCCCAAAGCATCCCGGACGAACCAGGCCTGGGATATGGCAGCAATCCTGCTCCTGGAAATCATTGAATTCGCAGCAAATCGGTCTTTCGCAGCAAGTATGCCTCAGGATGTGATGGTTGAAGATTCTGGTCTGATTCTCCAGAATGTGGGGCTGTTCGGTGATGAAAAAGCGGTGAATGTCATTGACCCTCCTGGTTACGATCGGGGGGTTGACGAAGACCGGGGCATTAAAAAACGGATTCATGTTCATTTAGTTCCCTCCTTCAATGATATTATACGAAAATCACATTAAAGGGGATGTGCTTTTGTTTATTTGTATGTTATAATATTTGACGGACCCAACAAAATCCAACTTATTCCGATTTCCCAATAAACTATAATTTAGGAAAAAGAAAAAAGGAGAATGCCTATGTATTACACACCGATAGTAATCGAAAGAACATCATACGGAGAACGTTCATATGACATCTATTCCCGGCTTCTGAAAGACAGGATCATCATGCTGAGCGGGGAAATAACCGACGAGCTCGCGAACAGCATCGTCGCCCAGCTTTTGTTCCTCGCCGCTGAAGACAACGAAAAGGACATCTACATCTACATCAATTCCCCGGGCGGCTCGATGTCCGCGGGCATGGCGATCCATGACACCATGAACCTGGTCAATCCCGACGTCTCCACGATTTGCACGGGAATGGCGGCCTCGATGGCGGCCTTCATCCTTGCGAGCGGCGCCAAGGGCAAACGCTACGCCCTTCCGAACAGCGAAATCATGATCCATCAGCCGATCGGCGGCGTCCGGGGTCAATCCACGGAGATCCAGATCGTCGCAGAACACATCCAGAGATTAAGGAAAAGGATGAATAAGATATTCGCGGAACTGACCGGGCGGACAGTGGAGGAGATCAACCGCGACACGGAAAGGGACAATTACATGTTCCCGGAAGAAGCGCTGGAATACGGCATCATCGACAAAATCATGACGAAAAGAAAATAGGGACTGAATAAAGAGAACCTCCTAAAGTATACACATATAAAAAAAGGTATTTATATGTGCTATAATACTTTAGGAGGTTTTTTCATGGCTAAAAAAGGAAGCAAATTTAATCGGTTGAGACTTATCTAAGCGGAGAATTTGGAGGATCTAAAAAATTAGCCAAACACTTCGGAATTCCTTCATCTTGGACTATTGATTCATGGGTTAATAAATACAAGAAATACGGTCCTGAAGC
>Ga0134102_1000020_pt1 | contig 193066 bp, 156 predicted proteins | sample 13_3_2metaG_FD_94447 | JGI IMG/M metagenome (GOLD analysis project Ga0134102, IMG submission 94447) | Switchgrass degrading microbial communities from high solid loading bioreactors in New Hampshire, USA - 13_49_3.3_201_A3 metaG | ecosystem: Engineered > Bioreactor > Semi-continuous >...
ACCTCCTTTCTTTGTGGTTTTCGTCAGAGGTCTCTCTTCTTTATTTCACTTCTCTCTTCCTTCTATCCGTCTCATCGCTTCCGCCCCAACTTGCCTTCACCCGGATCTACTTTACACTAAGCATCCTCTGTAAACATCATTGCCTGCATAAAGGCATCCTGAAACATGGGATCACTGCCAAGCTCCACATAGTGCACATTAGCTGCAAGCTTCTCAGCTCTCCCGAGCACTTCCTCAGACACAAGCACCATTTTGGCTCCAACTCCGGCAGCGTTGCCGAGCGAGACGATCCGGCCTTCATCAATTCCAGGAAGCATTCCTATCCGCACGGCCGATGACTTGTTCACGCAATTGCCAAACGCACCGGCCAGAAGAACAACATCGATCTCACGGCAGGATATGCCTGCCCTCTTGCAGAGTATTGAAAAACCGGCTGCTATAGCGCCTTTAGCGAGCTGCAACTGGCGAATGTCGGACTGAAACAGCGACACCTCGCGCTCAAGGTCACTGTACAGCACAAACCTGAGGTCCTGCTCGTCCGTCTTAATCCGGTCGAGCAGTGAGGGGTGGACCTTTCCTTCGAGCTCCGACGGGGTGCGCATTCGGCCACCTTCGTCTACAATTCCGACACGGATAAGTTCTGCCACTGCATCGACCAGCCCGGAACCGCATATGCCTACAGGAGTTCCCCCGCCTATTACAGTGAGCTTCACACCTCCGTCCTCGATCGTTACTGACTCAATAGCCCCTTCGGAACCTCTCATTCCGTGCACAATTTGAGCACCTTCGAACGCCGGACCTGCTGCAGTAGAACAAGCCGTCATTTGCCCTTTATGCGCCAAAACGAGTTCGCCGTTTGTCCCTAAGTCTAGCAAGAGCGCTGTGTCATCCCTGCTGTCTAGACCTGCGGCAATAGCCGCAGCCACTGTATCAGAACCGACAAACCCGCCAATATTTGGCAGGACGGTGACCAGTCCGTTTGGGTGTATATTCAGTCCAATACTGGACGCCTCATCCATGTAGGTCCTTCCGGTGACTCCTACATAGGGCATAACAGCCAGTGAAGAGGTATCGAGTCCAAGTAACATGTGAGTCATGCATGTATTGCCTGCGACCGTGCAATGGTATATCCGATTCAGGGGAACTCCGACAGTGGAAGCCAATTCGCAGAGAATATCGTTAAGTGCAGCGACGATCTCACTGCGCAGAGCTTCTCTTGCGTCTGAAGATTGCGAAGAAAAAGTGATTCGCGATATCACATCCGCCCCATGGGCGACTTGAGGGTTGGTTCTAGACGCAACTGCAACCTGATCGCCTGTGTTGAGATCCACCAGATACCCAACCACGGTGGTGGTACCAACGTCAAAAGCAACACCGAAATGCTCGCTAACTGTGTCTCCCGGCTCTATGGATATAATGCGATCATCAGTATGGACGATCGTAGCTGTCCAATCAGATCTGCTCAGAACTTCAGGCAAGCTCAAAAGAACCTCTCTACCTACATACATCCTCTGACCACCGATCGACTTATCGATACCTGCAAGAGAATCCAGAAGGCGGTCGAGATGATAGCGCTGGTCGCTCAGGGACGGTGCAGGCGGACGGACTAGATGCTTTTTGACGAGTGGACGCACGGACTTATGTTGAACTCCGGTCGAGCCATCGACAAGAATGCTCAAAGATGCAGACCTGTACGAAATCACCGTGCAGTCGCCCGTCGGCACCGCTTGGCAAGCCAATCTGACGCCCCGATCAATCTCTCTGCTGCTCAGGTGACGGCGTTCAGCGTCTGTTAAGCCGGACAACTGACCAAGAACTCGCACTTTGCACTTGCCGCACGAGCCGCGGCCGCCGCACGGCAGATCCAGGCCAACACCCACCTCCCGCATCAACTGCGCAAGTGTCTTACCTGTATTTTCCAACTCAAACATGTCAGAGCCAATCCGAAGAATCATCGTCAACGCACTCCTAAATATGTTAGAGACTTCCCGATGGGAAGTCTCTTAACCGTCAAGTCATTAGCATGCACCGCGTGGCTCAGCTATGCGGGTTACGCTATGCAATTCCAAGCAGCTGCTTGGCTAGATCCACTGCAGAACTAGCGTCGGGCGCATAACCGTCCGCACCGATCTCGTCAGCATACTTCTGAGTCACAGGAGCGCCGCCAACCATCACCTTTATGTTGCTCCTGATTCCCTCAGACTTGAAGCGATCGATGGTGTCTTTCATAGCTGGCATCGTAGTCGTCAACAGTGCAGACAAGCCCACCAGTTGAGCGTTCTTCTCCTTAACAAGTGACACAAACTTCTCAGGAGGAACGTCCACGCCTGCGTCAATCACTTCGAAACCTGCGCCCTCTAGCATCATGGCAACAAGGTTCTTACCGATATCGTGCAAGTCGCCCCTAACGGTTCCAATGACGACCCTGCCAATCGGTTCCACTTTGGACTCAGCCAGCAGTGGTTTGATGACTGCCAGGCCGGCCTTCATCGCCCTGGCAGCGATGAGGACCTCGGGCACATAGACCTCGTTCTTCTTGAAGCGTTCACCGATGACAGCCATGCCCGGTATCAAACCCAGGTTGAGAATGTCAACCGGAGATACTCCTTCCGCAACTGCTTTTTCAGCGAGCTCCTTCACTTTGGCTGCATTTCCGGTTATTAACGCATCTTGCATTTCCTTAAAATCTGCCATCGATCTGGTCTCCCTCCTACAGTCGGTCAGCGGTCATGATTGCCTTTGCTGCTCAAGAGCAGCTTGGACCGTATTGTGCATAAGCATTGCAATGGTCATGGGCCCCACGCCGCCCGGGACCGGGGTTATGTACCCGGCAATCTCCTTCACGGTCTCAAACTCCACATCCCCAATCAAGCGGCCATCGACTCTGTTGATACCAACGTCAATGACAACGGCTCCAGGCTTGACCATGTCACTCTTTATGAACCCAGGCCTGCCCACTGCAACGACGAGTATATCCGCACGCCTGCACTTGTCAGCGAGGTCCTTCGTCTTCGAGTGGCAAACAGTCACAGTCCCGTTTTCCTGCAATAGCAGCAGAGCTGTAGGCTTCCCGACGATGACACTTCTACCTACAACCACGCACTCTTTCCCCTGGATCTCAACACCGGTGCTCTTAATCAACCTTATGATTCCCGCAGGAGTGCACGGGACAAATCCGTGCCTACCGGCCACCAGCGACCCCAGATTGACCGGATGGAACCCGTCCACATCTTTTGCCGGACTGATCGCAGCTATGACTTCCTGCTCGTCAATATGGTCAGGGAGCGGAAGTTGCACCAGGATGCCGTGGACGTCCGGGTCTGCATTTAGCGACTCTATCAAGTCGAGAAGCTCTGCCTGAGAGGTTGACGCCGGCAACAAGTGCTGTCGAGAGCTAATCCCGAGCTCATCGCATGCCCGCTTTTTCATATTGACATAGATTGAAGAGGCCGGATCATCGCCAACCATTACCACAGCCAGCCCGGGCACCAGTCCGGTTGCCCGCAGTTCTTTCACCTGCTTAGCAATGTCCGAGCGGATCTGCGCAGCAATAGCTTTCCCATCGATAACTACAGCCGACATAAGGCACCTCCACGGCGTGCAGGAGAGCAAACAAGCTACTCCTACGTCTTATCTTACACTGAATCTCAGCTGCGTTCACCAAAACTAACTTGCGGTAATCTGTAGAATATTGCTTCACGAATGCTCAGCAATGAACTTTGATACCAGCTTCCTGAACGTATCCCCGCGCTCCTTGTAACTCTTGAACATGTCAAAACTCGCGCACGCGGGCGAGAGAAGGACGGTGTCCCCCGGCTTAGCCTGTGACACTGCTATCTCAAATGCTTCCTCAAAAGTCGAAGCCCGGTGCACAGACTCCAGTGCAGCGCCGTTGCAGCCGAGTGTCTCGCATTCTTTCATCGCCTTCTCGACCGATCTCAGAATTTTGCCGGCAGCTGCGCCAACGAGCACAAGCGATCGGACCTCGGCAACTATCACTCTTGCAAGATCGTCGTAATCCAAGTTCTTGTCATAACCGCCAGCGATCAGCACAATAGGGCGATCGACCGATCTGATTGCCGCAATGGTCCTATCCGGACTCGTAGCAATTGAGTCGTTGAAAAAGGTAATCCCGTTCCAGCAAGACAGCAGCTCGAGCCGATGCTCTACACCCTTAAAGTCGCGGATAGCCTCTCGTATGCGTTCTGCGTGAACTCCGCAAATCCTGCCCATTAGTACTGCTGCAAGGCAATTGGATAGATTGTGTTCTCCTAGGAGCGGAACGTCGCTTCGAGTACAGACGAATTCGGTGACGCCGTTGGAGCTGTACAAGAGGTCGTCGCCCACCAGATAAGCCCCGTCAGCGTCGACGGGCCGCAGCCCGTATAGCCTAGGAATGCCGGAGTATACGCCGGCCAGCTGTCGGGTCCTTGGATCATCACCGTTGAGGACCGCATAATCCTGGGGCGATTGGAATCGTATGATATTCTCTTTCGCTCGATAATACTCATCCAGACTAGCGTGTTGGTCGAGATGATTTGGTGCGAGATTGAGAATTGCTCCTATCCAAGGGCTCGAATCCACTATCTGCAACTGGAAGCTGCTCAGCTCGAGAACTACTATAGCGTCTGGATCGATAGAGTCCAACCTACTGAGTATCTCAGCTCCGATGTTCCCTGCCAAGACGCTCTTGCGGCCGGCATTGCTAAGGATGAAATGAACCAGGCTTGCGGTCGTTGTCTTGCCGGCACTGCCGGTTATACCGACGACCGGAGAACCGCAAACGCGCAAAAAGAGCTTGATCTCTCCATTGATCGAAGCACCTCTGCTCACTGCAGCCTCAATTTGAGGGATATGAGGGCTCACTCCCGGCGAGATGAATATCTCGTCATACTGATCCAGGTCGTCTAGATAGGAACTGCCCAGGTGGTACCGTACACCCAATTCCTGAAGTCGATCGATCTTAGGCCCGAGCTCCTGAGCCGAACTTCTGTCTAGTGCGACTACATCACATCCGACAGATCTCAAGAAAGCTATGACCGACATATTGCTGATGCCGAGCCCGACGGCTGCGATCCGCCTGCGCTTCAAACGCGCGATCTCTTGTTCAAACTGTGGTGACCTGCTCAAGCACAGTCTCTCCCTTGCAAGGCATACTGTCTAAAATTCCCGTCTGAACTTGCCGGGCGTCACCTTTACATACTTCTTAAAAACTCTGCTGAAGTAGCTGGCGTCAGAATAGCCCACTCGCTCGGCTACCTGCGCCACAGTCAGCCGCGTTTCCTTGAGGAGTTTCTTGGCCAAATCGAGTCTGACTTCGGTAACATATGATATGAATGTAATTCCTAACTCGTCTCTGAACAAGTGGCTGAGATAGAACGGGCTAACATGAACCGCATCAGCCACTTTATCCAGGCTCAGACTCGGATCGTGTGCGTTTTCCTTTATATACTTAATGGCTTCATTTATCAGCTTAAAATTGCGCTTATTCCGGCTCTCATATACAGTATCGAGGAAACGGTCAAGGATTTTAACGAGCCAAACCCAGAGCTCCTCCATGCGCCTAGCCTCGCCCAGCTGCTGAAGATACACAAAGTTCAGACCCAGCAGTTTGTCCAAACTTGCTCCGCCTTCAACAGCCGCTCTTGAGAGCACGACCATCAACTCAAGAGTGCGCGCCTTCATGACTTCGAAGTCATGCTCGTCACAGTAGTCTTCATGGCAATATAAAATGCTGCCGAGTATCTCATTGAGTATCTCCTTGGCGCCGGTCCGATCCCCAAGCCTGACCAACCCTATCAACTCGCGCTCTTTGTCAAACGGATACCTGGGGCCTGACTTTCTCGTGACTGAGAGTTCTGAGTCGCACAGGCTATCGTCCGTCGAATTGTCATGCTTCCCGGTGCGGATGATGTCATCTGACATTTGGGACACGCCTCCGCTCGCGTCAGGCAGTATTGCACCTGCGCAAGTGCAGACCCAACGTTACCAGCCTCATGATCCTAGCTCCGGTTCTCTGCAGCAGCGAACTCGCTCGGCTCAAAGACTCGTCGAGGGTCATAGGCCCGTCTGCGATAGGAACTAGAGCTACAAACCCTAGATCGTGAAGCGCATCAGCATCGCCGGCCACCTGTCCTGCGACGCCGATCACCGGCACGCCTAACTCCCTAGCAACTCTGGCAACCCCCATAGGAGTCTTTCCTCGCCGCGTTTGAGAGTCTAGCCGGCCTTCCCCGGTGATCACAAAATCAGAGCCCGCTATGCGGTCTGCAAGCCGAGTTGCTTCAATCACGATGTCAACGCCCGGCTTGAGAGTGGCGTTGAGAAATGCCATCAGACCCGCTCCCAGACCTCCGGCAGCTCCCGCTCCGCTCTCGTTCTCAACATCCTTGCCCAGTTGCTCCCGGATGATTCTGGCGTAGTGAGCAAGTGCGCTATCCAGCTCAACGACCATCTCAGGAGTTGCGCCCTTCTGAGGTCCGTACACAGCAGACGCTCCTTCCGGACCGGTTAAGGGATTTGTGACATCGCAGGCAACAATGACTTCAAGGTCACAAAGGCGAGGATCCATGCCCGACACGTCGATGGTGGCCAAATCCTTCAACCCAAGTCCACCTCTGGGGATCTCTCGACCCGAACCGTCCAGCAGTCTGGCTCCGAGTGCCTGGGCCATTCCAGCACCGCCGTCATTAGTCGCCGATCCGCCAATGCCCACAATCAACCTCTTAGCTCCCGCATCTAGTGCAGCTCGGATCAACTGGCCGGTGCCATATGTTGACGTGACTGCCGGATTTCTCTCATGATCTTTAAGCAACGGAAGCCCGGACGCAGCTGCCATCTCCACAACAGCAGTCTGACCATCGCCCATCAATCCAAATTCGGCTGTAACCGGCCTTCCGAGCGGGTCAGACACCTGAGCTGTAAGTATCCGGCCCTTTGAAGCATCAACCAAAGATCGAACCGTGCCTTCGCCGCCGTCTGCCATGGGAACTACATCAACCTCTGCTTGGCGGCACACCGACAGAATCCCCGCTTTGAGCGCCTCCCCTACTTGAAGGGCGGTTAGACAGCCCTTGAACGAGTCCGGTGCAATGACAATTTTCACAACGACACCTCCAAGCGGCAAACAGCATATTGTGTTCGGCAGCATCTGTCGTCAATGGCATAATAACAATAAAAACGGGCCTGACTCAACTAACCGGCCCGAACTAAATAGCAATCTATGAACACTTCATTGGCTGGGGCGGCAGGATTCGAACCTGCGCATCCAGGATCCAAAGTCCCGTGCCTTACCACTTGGCTACGCCCCATCTCCAAATCTGTCGCGAGTATAGCACGAACCGATTCGGAGTGTCAAGGCAGGCCAGCAAGGCCGCTTAAGATCCTGTTTCCAACACAACCGTCTCCGTCCAGTCCCATCGTCTACTCGCCGCTTTCCTTAGCCGACTCATAGTGCTGCAGAATCGCGTTCTGAATCATCTCGCGGCACTCAGAGTTGATCGGATGAGCGATGTCCCTGAATTCGCCACTAGGTGTCTTGCGGCTAGGCATAGCTACGAACAGACCATTGTTCCCCTCGATGACCCTGATGTCCCTGACCACAAACATGCCGTCGAAAGTAATTGACGCGATCGCCTTCATCCTGCCCTCAGACTCAACTCTGCGGACCCGGACATCCGTGATGTGCATCGTCTAACCACCCTTCCTCAGTGATGCTTGTCTGAGTGTACTTTCCTAAATTCTACATTTGCCGTCAATTTCCTTCTTTCAGAAAAAAGTATTTTAGATTACACACGGCGGCTCGTCAGGATGTCCACTACCCTTACGTAATCTTCAGGTTTATCAACATCAACGCCTATCCCGGGGTATTCGGAGACAATAGCTTTGCCCTTTAAACCCAGCACCCTATAGACCCGCTCTTCTATGTCTGCTATGGAAAGTTGACGGAAAAAATACTTTATGATACACCTCAACCCGAGCAACATTCCGAGCTCTAAAGGTTTCTTACGCAGCGAAATAGCTCGATCGATGACGTCGCTGTACTTATCGAAGACGTCCGAGTCCAAAAGCAGGATGTTCCCACCAGTAAATGTCCCATCTTTGATCGTCACATACGTGCGAGTTATGTTATCAAAAGCCGCATCGATAGCATCTTTGCGTACAACGGAGTAATAAAGCTGGACGCTATCATCAGTGCAGCGCCGCAGGAAGTCGTCGACAGCTTCTCCGGTCAACAGCGGGATATCCGCGGTGACTACCAGCACTTTCTGCGACGAGCGCACCGCCGATAACCCGCGTTTTACATTGTTCAAAATAGTGTCACTCGAATTCACAAACACCAGGTCTTCGCCTGCTACGCGCGAGCGCAGTTCTTCGGCAGGACCTACTATCGCTATCCTCCCTACAGAGTTCGACTCCCGCAGTGCGTCGACCACCCATTGAACCATAGGGCGACCTGCCACCGGTATCAATGCCTCGAGCAACTCGCCGCTAACCGCACTCAAAGGAGGCTTGTTCAGGGCTCCGGCCAATATCACAGCGTCAACGGCCAATTCTACCACCCCTCATGGAAACCCGCAAAAGATGCTTAGTTCACTCAAGCCCGTCTGAGGTGGCAGAATCCCCCTCGTCAGCCCCGCCCTGTATGCGGCGCTGCTGGGCCATAAGCTTCATCAAGGCATTTCGAGCTGCCTCAATGTGATCCTCCGCCCGTTTGCGAGCAGCGGCAGGATCTCTGTCTGCTATAGCGTCCACGATCATCCCGTGTTCATGGACGGCAGCTGCCAGCCGGCCTGGAAATGCCAGCGACTGCGTTCGAAATCTCAAAATCTGTTCCCGCAAATTGCTAATTATTTGAATCAGTCGCTTGTTCCTGCTCGCCTCATAGAGAGCCTCGTGAAACTGAACATCCAACTCAACTGCTTTATCCACATTAGTGCTGCCGAGGCACTCAGAGGTCTTGGCTACCAGACGCTCAAGCCGCTCGATGTCCTCATCAGTCGCCCTTTCTGCAGCCAAGCCGGCCGCCAACCCCTCAAGCGCGCCTCGGATTTCAAACGCGTCCGCAATGTCCTTGAGCGATATCTGAGCCACATACGCTCCCCTTCTAGGGATCATGACTACGTAGCCCTCGAGTTCGAGCCGCCGAATCGCCTCTCTCACAGGCGTCCGGCTGACGCCCATAGCCTCAGCGAGCTGAACCTCCATAAGACGCTCGCCGGGCTGAAGCTTGTGTTCAACTATAGCGTTCCTCAACGCCTCAAACACTATCTCCCTGAGCGGGCGATAATTGTCTATTTCAATGGGTATCTTCTTTAGATTGCCCATCAGTCACACTCCCTCTCCAATAGCATACCTGAAGAGGCTTTAGTGTACGTTACGAAACAACTGCCAAATGCCTTTGCCGCACTCTGAGCTATCCTTCTGGCCTCAGACTCACCGGATACTATTCCAAACACACTCGGCCCGCTACCCGACATCATGGCACCCAGCGCCCCGGCTCTCAAGAGAAAGTCGACAGCCTGCGAGACTACTGGATGAATGGACGAAACTATCGGGTAGAACACGTTGTACACAGATGCAGCAATGCCGGCGATGTCGCCAGCCTTGATCGCCTGCTCTATGTCATCAATATCTGCTCCGACACATCTAGGAACATTCCACGAGTCGAACAGACGATAAACTTCTGCTGTAGGTACGGCAATCTGTGGAACCAATAGCACTACCCAAAGGCTAGACGGGGATGGAAGCTGTGTCAGGCGATCTCCTACGCCCTCAACCTTAGCAGTTCCACACCGGATACAGAAAGGCACATCCGAGCCAAGTCTGGATCCCAGCTCTTCCATGTCACGTTGGCTCAGGCCAAGTCCAAACAGGGCATTCAATCCTACAATAGTCCCTGCTGCGTCGGAACTGCCACCTGCCAAGCCGGATGCAACGGGTATGCGCTTGCACAACCGCATCCTGAGCGCACCCTTAACCCCGCAGGCTTGCAAGACGAGCTCGGCTGCACGTACCGCCAGATTCGACCGGTCCGCCGGCACGCTGTACCCGGTGACCTCCAAGTCTACTGCACGGCCCGTAGAGCTAGCAGGATCCAAGCTTGTTATTACCAGGTCATCCCCTAGCTCCAGAGATTGCATGACTGAGCGGATATCGTGGTAGCCGTCGGGCCTGCGGCCTAACACATCAAGGAAAAGGTTGATCTTGCAACAGGTCTTTACTCTGACACGCACATTCTGTGAAGAGCGAGTCATAGCGCCTATTCACCACTATCTAACAGGCCCCTGAAAAAACCCACTATTGAGCGCCAGACCCGAACGTGAATCGCAGCTTTAGGCACGTCTTCGGCCGCATACACCGGCACGCTGTTGACCTCCTTGTCACCGACAAAAGCTGCAAGCCTGCCAACAATGGTGCCCTTAGCCACGGGAGCTTCGATTTCGTCCTGAATGATCCTAGTGCTCACACGATCCCTCTGCGTTATTTCAACTAGGAACGTCAAATCCTCAGCTGCTACGGCATCGACGGTTAGGCTGGCTCCGTTTTTGACATTGACCTGGCCAACTACATCTCCCTCGACTGCCGGGTTAAATCTGTCAAAAGCTTTGAAGCCGTATTCTAGCAGCTCCCTGGTCTTCTGCCACCTGGCATCGTCGGTCTGATAGCCCATCACAATCGCTATCCTGTGTTCATTGCCTCGCGACGCGGTAGCGGACAAGCAGTACCCGGCGTTCTGAGTATGACCTGTTTTCAGGCCGGTGAGACCGTCCACCTGACCCAAGAGCTTGTTTGTATTATATATCGTAGTCTTACCGTCACGGATTGTCGCGTATCTCTGGGAGGTCCATTCTAGCACTGCAGGAAAGCGCTGTATTAGTTCCTTCGTGATAATAGCTAGATCGTACGCGGTTGAGTAATGGTCATTCTCAGGAAGACCGTTCGTGTTGGTGAAATGCGTATCCGCCAGGCCCAGCCTTTCGGCCTCTTTATTCATCAATGTTACGAAAACCTCTTCAGTTCCTGCAAGGTACTCTGCAACTGCTACGCAGGCGTCATTTGCGGACGCAATTGCAACCGCTTTCATGAGGTCTTCCAAGCTGATGCGTTCCCCTTGAGCAAGGTAAATCTGGCTCCCACCTATGCCAGCAGCCTTGGCGCTGACCGTAACCATGTCGTCGAGCGATCCGTTGCCCTGTTCAATCAGCTCCATGGCGATAAGCATTGTCATTGCTTTGGTCACACTCGCTGGAGCTCGCCTGACGTGTGCGCGTTCCTCGGCGAGTACCTGGCCGGTGACAGCGTCTATTAGAATGTGCGAGGGATCAGTTGGGGTATCGCCTTGGGCGAACGACACCCCAAGGCCAATACTCATGACGGTGATTGAAGCAAGCAAAGCAGCTATTATGGCCTTTCGCATTAGTTTTCAAACCTCCAACACAGCTTTCTACAGATATTCAGCAGGCACGTATCTATTCCTTCTCCGAAATATTGGGACAATCCTCTGTCCGGACACTGGGGAAGGAAACAAAAGCGTACTGTGGAATGATACCCAAGTGGGCACACCGGCCTTATTCCGCAAAAGCAAAATACTCTAGCAACAAATTGGAGGCAGGATCAATGAGAAAGCGCTGTCACCACACGGACCATGTCGATCTAGCGATAAAGAGACTGGAAAAAGGGGTCTTCCTAGTGTCTAAGTTTGCCGGCAAGACTAATGTCATGGCCATGGCATGGGGTTTCCCTGGGTTCATGTGGAGCAAACCCGTATTCATTGCGCCGGTTCGCACCTCTCGTTTCACCCATAGCCTGATTGAGGGCTCAGGAGAGTTCGTCGTGTGCGTTCAGCCCGAGTCTATGGACGATCTTATGATGCGCTCCGGCTCGTGCAGCGGCCGCGATCTCGACAAGATCAAAGAGCTGAACCTTCAGACTTTCAGTATTCCGGAAGTGAGCGTTCCCGGGATTGAAGGATCGCTGCTGACGTATGCCTGCAAAGTGATACATACCGCGAGTGCAGAGCCGCTAAGTAGTCACACTCTTTTCTTCGGTCAAATCCTGGCCGTCTATGCAGACAGCTCACTGGGCTGACTTCAGTCCTGAGAACGCGTTTCGGTCTCCTCAATGAACGGAATCGCTGCAGGGGTACCCGTAATTGGGTTGGTGTAGACAACTACTCTTATGCCGTAGACATCAGAGAGCAATTCGGAGGTGAAGACCTCATATGTCGGGCCATCTGCTACTATCTGTCCCTCTTTTATCAGCACAATTCTGGTGCAGTATCTAGCAGCTAGTTCCAAATCATGTATGGCAACTAAGGCGCTGCCGCCGCCTGCAACGAACCGTCTCACTACGGCAAATATCAGCTCCTGGTGCCGGAGGTCAAGACTTGCAGTTGGCTCATCGAGCAGCAGAATGGGAGTAGTCTGAGCGAGCGTTTTCGCCATTGAGATGAGCTGTTTTTCCCCTCCAGATATGGAGGTGACTCGCCTTCCCAACAGTCCCAGAGTGTCAGTCCTGCGCATTGACTCGCGGACAATGCGCCAATCCTCCTCGGTCTCGCTTTGAAAGTGGGATAAGTAAGGATGTCTTCCCATCATCACGACCTCTTCTACAGGAAATGCGAAATCGAGAAGCAGATTCTGGGGCATTAGTGCTATCAGCCTGGCCAGCTGCCGGGGATCCAGAGCAAGAATGTCTCGGCCGAAAACCGTTCCCTCTCCTGACGAAGGTGGCGGCATCCTTATGATCGACTTAAGTAACGTGGACTTGCCCGCACCGTTTGGACCTACCAGCCCTACAAGCTCGCCCTTTCGAAAGCAGAGGTGAATGCCTGATAACACGCGGCGACCGCCAAGGTCTACCGACCAATTTCGCAGCTCAACGGCAACAGTGGAATGGCCCGAAGTGGACCTGCAGTTCTGGTTGCCGCTGCCATTAACAACGTTGCTGCTGGCATGCAGATTCCTTTCCACCGGCTACATCATCCTCCTCTGTTGCTGGCTTCGGCGCAGCAGATAAATGAAGTACGGAGCGCCGATGAACGCTGTTACGATGCCCACCTGAAGCTCAACCGGCCTCGCGATCGTTCTAGCAATTAGATCCGCTAGAATGAGGAATGATGCGCCTCCCAACGCAGACACAGGCAACAAGAGCCTGTGGTCCGGCCCGACAATAAGGCGTATCATGTGCGGCACTACGAGCCCGACAAACCCGATCGTGCCTGTCACCGAGACTGCCGCGCCTGTTACAAGGGCTACGAGTGTAAGCAGGATCTTCTGCAAGACTTCGGGATCGACGCCTAAGCCCCTGGCCCCCTCTTCTCCTAGAAGCATGACGTTGAGATCTCTTGCAAACACCATCATTCCAGCACTGCCCAAGAGTACAGGCAGGGTAATCATATGCACGTGCTCATACCCGCGACCAGATAAGTTTCCCATCATCCAAAACACCATCTGACGCATCTGATAGTCGTTGCTGAAGGACAGGATGGTCGAAGTCCCTGCGCTGAACAGGGCACTGGCAGCGACGCCTGCCAGCAGTAAGGTGCTGACAGACGCCCTGCCGTTAACTGTTGACACCAACCGTATGAGGGTCGTGGCAGCCAACGCTGCAAAGAACGCGACAACAGGCGTTGCAAACACGTGAAGCGACGCTATTCCGGTGTATATAGCTATTACGGCCCCTAAAGAAGCGCCGGCTGAAACTCCAATGATTCCCGGATCGGCCATTGGATTTCTAAATACTCCTTGCATGACCGCTCCGGATATTCCTAGTGCCATGCCCACTTCGCCCGCTATAAGTACTCTAGGCAATCTGACGAAGTGAATTATGGTTCCACTGCCGGCTGGCCAGTCTCCCCTGCTGACAAGCCCGAGCTTGTGCAGGATGATCATCACCGTATGCTTCGGGTTAATGTCTACCGATCCCAAGCTGATGGCCAAGACAGCCGATATTGCCAGCAGCCCGGTAGATACGGTCAACGCGACAGCCAGTCTCCGGCGAAAAGCCAAATTTACCACCTCTGACTAGAACAGCTCCGGATGCAATATCTTCAGCAGGTCCTCAAAACCTCTTACTATGAACTGGCTCGTTGAAGTCACGTGCTTTTGTTCAACCGAAAGCACTTTGCCGTTGATCACTGCGTTTACAGTCTGAAACTTAGGGTTTGAGCAGAACGCGTCAATGACAGACTGATCAGGCTCGCCGTAAAAGTCAAACACAATGAAATCAGGGTTGGTAGCTATGATGCTCTCCTCTGATACGTTGCCCCATCCGACTATGCCCAGCTCGTCGGCGACATTGATCGCATTGCACCTGCGGATGAGCTCATCATAGGTAGTCCCACGCCCGTAGGTGCTTCCCCATGTCGTGTAAACCAGAACACGGGGTTTAGCAGTGGCTCGAGCCGCGATCGCATCGAGTTCCTCCAGCCTTTTGACCAGCTCGGCAGCTAGACTTTCAGCTTTGGCTTCCGCGCCGACTGCCTTGCCGAGTGCAACGATATTCTCAGGTATCTGACTGATCTCTGTTATATCTGCCATTACGTAAACCGGGATGCCGGCTTTCTTGATCTGGTTGACCACGTCAGGATTGTTCCAGGATGCGACCACCACCAGGTCAGGGTTAAGAGCGATCACGTTTTCAGAGTTGAAATCGATAATGTTCTCGACCTGCCGGGCAAGCTCTGCAACGTTGCTCATGTTTTCATCCGTGTCAAAGGTGGTTACTCCCACGATTCTCTCTGCGTCAACTAGGGAAAACAATATCTCGGTCCCTGCAACGGATGCCGATACGATTCTCTTCGGCACTCCGTTCAGTCTCACAGTGTTTCCCATGCCGTCGACGACTTCATAGGCATCGCTCGCGATTGCAACTAGCGCCCACACAGCCAATATTGTCAGAACTGTCAGTGCAATGTATGTAAACCGACCAAAGCGAGAAAGCTTATTTGCAGCTGCCATGATATACCTCCTGAACAATTAGAGTTATTAGAGTTTTCGACGATAGCCATTAAAAAACCCCACCACTTCGGGTGAGGATCTAGTGCATAGACTCGGGCGATCAGTCAGAACGCCGTCGTAGAGACGTGACTCCCGTCACTCTACATCATCCCCTTTCCTCGAAGGTGTGCTGATGTGTCAATGAGGCAGGTCTCCTGGCTATCGGATCATGGCTCGCCCTCGGCCTTCCCAGCTAAACGCCAGTGGCTAAATCGAGTGAGCTCACCGACTACAGTGGCGGGACCGCGTGGTTACCCTTGGCAGGGCTCCAACTTCCCTATTACCTCGTCCGAACCGACCCTACCTACGGCCAAACCGGATCGGATCAGCACGAGCACCTCATCGACGCGATATTCGGTTGTGCAGTCCGAGCGCTCACGCTGCGCTCCTTAAATGTATTCGCCGCAGTAAGCGGCGATCCTTCAACGACCCGGCGCTAAGACTTTGACAAATAGTTTACCTGAGCAGGAGTCAATGCATCGATTTCAACTCCGAGCACCTGAAGCCTCAGCGAGGCGACTCGGTTGTCAATCTCCACTGGAACCGGTATCACGCTATTTGGAAGCTTTCCTTCGTTCTTAGCAACGTATTCAAGGCACAATGCCTGAAGTGCAAAACTCATATCCATTATCTCGACAGGATGCCCATCGCCGGCAGCTAGATTTACCAGCCGCCCTTCGGCCAGCAAGTACACCCTCCGGCCATCACGCAATTTGTACTCATCTATGTTATCTCTAACCCTGCGGCGGGAGACGGCTCTCGATTGAAGCGCCGGCTTACTTATCTCAACGTCGAAGTGCCCGGCATTCGCCAGAACTGCTCCGTCTTTAAGATTATCTACGTGTTCGCCCGAGACAACATCATTGCACCCGGTGGCCGTGATCACGAAATCAGCCTGCCGGACAGCCTCGCACATGGGCATCACAGCAAATCCATCCATTAGGGCCTCATTAGCCTTGACCGGATCTACCTCGGTCACTATTACACGCGCGCCGAGCCCCCTTGCCCTCATCGCGATTCCTCTGCCGCACCAGCCATATCCGGCCACAACCACAACTTTGCCGGCGACCAAGAGATTCGTTGTGCGCATAATGCCATCCCAGGCAGACTGGCCGGTGCCGTACCTGTTGTCGAATAAATGCTTAGACCTGGCGTCATTCACTGCTACCATCGGAAATCTAAGCTGCCCTTTGGACGCAAGAGCTCGCAACCTGATGATACCTGTGGTTGTCTCTTCGCAGCCACCCAAAACTCCGGCCGCCAAATCTGACCGCGACGAATGCAGCAGGCCCACTAGATCCCCACCATCGTCAAGGACGAGGGTTGGCCTGCAGTCGAGCACTCTGTTGAGGTGGTCAAAGTATTCTGCCTCGGTTGCTCCACGCCACGCGTGCACTTCTACCCCCGCCCTGGCGACTGCAGCGGCTACATCATCCTGGGTGGAAAGCGGGTTGCTTCCTGTCAAAAAGACCTGCGCTCCGGCTTCCTTCAAAGCAATGGCTAAACAAGCAGTCTTAGCCTCTAGGTGTATAGACATAGCAACTCTGTGGCCCTTGAGCGGCTGCTTAGCAGCAAACTCCTCTCTAATGCGGCCGAGCACAGGCATGTGATCCCTCGCCCAGTCAATCTTGCGCATTCCACTCTGCCACAGGCTCTCATCGCGAATAGTCGAACCGGCCATGAAAGATTCCTCTCCCCGGTAACTGTCGCTTTATCTCAACTTCCGACCCTGCAAGCTCCACAGACTTCCTTGAGCCGCTCTGGGTACGGAGGCCATACCACTCCATACTCTGTGATAATGGCACTGACTAGAGTCGCAGGGGTGACGTCGAATGCAGGGTTGTAAACCCGAACTCCCTCCGGGGCTATCCGCTTGCCAGCGACGCACGTAACCTCCTCGGCCGGGCGCTCCTCGATCGGGATCTCGCCTCCGCTGCCCAGAGATAGGTCTATAGTAGACGTGGGAGCAGCGACGTAGAACGGAATCCCGTGTTGGCGGGCAAGGCAAGCCAGCGAATAGGTGCCGATTTTGTTTGCAACATCCCCGTTTGCAGCTATGCGATCTGCACCCACAATGACTACGTCGATTCTCCCTTGTTTCATAAGATAAGCTGCTGCGCTGTCAACTATCAGCGTCACATCAATGCCGTCTTGCATCAGTTCGAACGCGGTCAGCCGAGCCCCTTGAAGAAAAGGCCTGGTCTCGTCCACAAAAACGCGCACTCGTTTGCCCATCTCAACCGCAGCCCGGATTACACCCAGCGCAGTCCCATACCCTACTGTAGCCAGCGCACCCGTGTTGCAATGAGTAAGAATGTTGACCTCATCCGGCAGCAGGCGAACCCCGTGCCTGCCGATGCTTCGATTGATCTCAATATCCTCTTGAGCAATTGCGTCTGCTTCTAGTGACACCCGCTCCAGTATATCGGCAGATGACTTAAGGGCTTCGTCTGCAGCCTTGAGAATGCGGTCGACCGCCCACTTCAGATTAACTGCGGTCGGACGAGTAGCGATCAAGCGGTCGGCACTCACCTTCAGCCTTTCAACGAGAGCGGCGGAACCCGGGCCAGCGCCGGCATTGCGTTCCTGTAAAGCTGCCAACACCATTCCGTAGGCTGCGGCAGCGCCGATTGCCGGAGCGCCCCGCACGCGCATTGAGCGAATCGCTTCTGCAACTTCATCGACAGTTGTGCAGACGACGTACTCAATTCTTTCAGGGATCAAGGTTTGATCAAGGAGACGGAGCGCCTGCCCGTCCCACTCCAGTGCACAAAGCCTCTTGGGCGAGCAGCTATCAGCACCCAGGCGTTGGACACACCGCGACTTGCTTGCCGGCATATCCTTATACCTCCACCGCCCCTGTATCTCTTCGGCAGTTGCAGTCCCGGTCATCCTCAATCGATTCAATGACATTGAACAAAAGCTTACGTATGTTGTCCAAGCTTTCAGTCATCGCCTCGACTACCTCTTGATGGGTCAGTCGGGCGGAAGAAATGCCGGCGGCCCAGTTGGTGACAACGGCTACAGTGGCATAGCAGATGCCGACCTCGCCTGCGAGGACGACTTCGGGGACATTAGTCATGCCGACAATGTCTCCACCCATGTATTGAAACATACGTATCTCAGCTGGGGTCTCAAATCTAGGCCCCTGCGTGCATACATAACAGCCTCTAGGATGGATTGATAGACCCAGATTCTTAGCTGCATTAAGTAGCAGCTTGCGAAGGTAAGGGCAGTACGGCTCAGAGAAGTCGGTGTGGACAACCTTGCCGTCTTCACCGTCAAAAAACGTTGACTCTCTCCCGGTTGTAAAGTCGATGAACTGGTCGACCGCAACTAGATCTCCCGGCTTCATGTCTTTGTTCAGCGATCCGACTGCCGAAGTAGACAGAATGCAGCAAACTCCGAGTTGCTTCAATGCCATAATATTGGCCCTGTAATTGATCCTATGGGGAGGCACGGAATGACTCGAGCCGTGTCGAGGCAAGAAGTAAACCTCTTTACCGAGATACGTGCCTGCGCTCAACTCAACTTGGCCGTATCGGGTCTCGACGTGCAGAGTCTGCACATCTCTAAGCATGGACGGATCGTAAACTCCGGTACCGCCAATTATAGCAACCTTCATATCAGTCTAATTCCTCCAGTCTACAGTTGGCTGTAGATGGTAATCAGGATGAACTTCTCAATCGGACTGGCGCTGGGTTCTGGCGTATATAAGCAACGCTTTCACAACGAGGTTAAACGGATGTTTCTTAGCCACCAACTCAAGCTGTTCTACTCCTTCGTCTATCCTTCCCAGCCTGCCGAGCGTCCATGTCCAGAAAACTCTAGGCCAGTCATTGCTTGGATCTACCTGCAAGATCCTTTCGAACGTCGCACAGCTTTTTTCATAGTCTCCAAGTGCAAAAGACGCGAACGCGACGATGTTCAAGTCCATTAGGCTATCGGGTTGAACGAGAAGTTTCTCCTCGGCTTCTGCAATCATCGTTGCTGCGTCCTCGCGCCAGCCAAGACGCTCCAGCGTCTCAAACTCTCGCCGTGCTCCCCAAACATCGCCGGTGTTCGCGTACGCCATCGCCAGCTCGAAGCGTTCCCTTGTCGTGAGATTGCCCCTGCCCTCGTACAGCTGGATTAGGGCCTTCCAATCGATGCCGTTTTCCTCGGCGAGCAAGTGCCCGGCGGTCAGCAACGCAAGAAACACCACTAAGACCGGCGTGACAGCCGCACAGAGCATGTGTATTCGCCGAGCAATTCGCCTCATCGGCCTCACTCCTGCTCCAAGCACTTTACTATATTTCGTTCAACAGCAAAAACCATAATCCTCTATATCCAACAATTGGTCAAGCTGCAGCGCCCCGCGCAAAAGGCGGGGCAACCCCCGCCAGACATCAACTCGTTCCCATAGGCTAAGCTTTCAGACCATTTCCGAAACAGCTTTCTCTATCCGGTCTAACCCGACCTCGATCGCTTCAATAGACATTGCATAAGACAGTCGGACGTGCTCATCCGCTCCAAAACCTACTCCCGGCACCAGCGCCACCTTAGCAACCTCAAGCAGCTGGGCACAAAAGTCTATGGAGTTGCGAATTACAACTCCGCCTAGGCTCCTGCCGTACAGCCCCGAGACTTTCGGGAACACGTAAAATGCGCCCTTAGGCAGTGGGCACTCAATTCCCTCGATTGCGTTCAACCGCTCGACCATGTAGTCGCGACGGCGAGCGAATTCTCGCACCATTACGCCTACGCTAGATTGGTCTCCGGTCAAGGCTTCAATGGCCGCTATTTGTGCGAAGTGAGCCGGAGCGGACACCGTATGGCTCTGGATGCTGGCCATGGCCTTGATCTCTACCGGTGGTCCGGCTACATACCCGATTCTCCAGCCGGTCATAGCATATGTCTTCGATACCCCGTTGACGACAAAAGTCCTATCTTTAAGGTCCGGAACTGCTTTCGCAATGCTGACAAACTCAGTGTCATCGTACACCAACCGCTCGTAGACTTCATCGCTCACGACGTAAACCCCAGCGTCGAGAAGCACCTCGCCTATAGCCTTCAGCTCATCTCTGCTATAAACGGCGCCGGTAGGGTTACACGGGCTGTTGATGACGACTGCTTTAGTCCTTGAAGTAATGGCATCAGCAATCTGTTCTGGTCTGACCTTGAAATCATTTTCCATCGACGCCTCGACCAAAACCGGTACTCCCCCGGCCAGCTTGACCGACTCAGTATAGCTGACCCAGTAAGGCGACAAGATCACGACCTCGTCTCCAGGGTCACAGATAGCTTGAAATATGTTGTGAAGGCAATGCTTAGCCCCACAGGAGACCAGAATCTCCGAAGGCGAGTAGTCCAAACCGTTCTCCCTAGCTAGTTTGTCTGCAATTGCCTGGCGCAGTTCGAGCAGGCCTGCCGCAGCAGTGTACTTGGTAAACCCTCTGCGAATTGCGTCTATCCCCGACTCCTTTATGTTCTCAGGGGTATCAAAGTCGGGCTCACCAGCACCGAACCCTATGACATCTATTCCCTGCTTTTTCATAGCTGCTGCCCTAGCGCTCACAGCTAACGTAGAGCTTTCCTCTATCATTGTGGCCCTGGCCGACAACCCAATCCTTCCTCGGTGTTTAGTCGCACCGCAGCGACAACACTGACCCATCAACATATTCCCTCCGAGACTAGTTTAGACGCATATTCTCTAGTCAGTCACTACACTCCTTCTGCCCACCGCATTGTATACAACACACATGACACGCTGGAACCTGCACCGACAGGGCGTTAGGATCCTCGGCAAGGACTTATCGGGTCGCTCAATTGACACCACAGGGTATCAATGGTAGACTAACCTAGAGCGTAATCGGGATATGAGGGATGTGTCATGGCGAAAAATCTTGTCGAAAAGATCCTAGAAGCCCACTTAGTCTCCGGGCGACTGGAGCCTGGGGAGGAAATCGCAATCCGGATAGATCAGACACTGACTCAGGATGCCACTGGGACAATGGCTTATCTGCAATTTGAAACCATGAGAGTTCCCAGGGTCAAGACCGAACTTTCTGTATCGTACGTCGACCACAACACCCTCCAAGACGGTTTTGAAAATGCCGATGACCACAGGTACCTTGAGTCTGTAGCTGCAAAGTACGGCGTTCTTTACTCCAAAGCCGGAAACGGCATATGCCACCAGGTCCACCTGGAGCGGTTCGCGAGGCCGGGCAAGACTCTGCTTGGGTCGGATTCTCACACCCCCACTGCCGGCGGAATAGGGATGTTTGCAGTGGGAGCGGGCGGGCTTGACGTTGCAGTTGCAATGGGTGGCGGCCCATTCTATCTGACTTGTCCGAAAGTCATAAGAGTCAATCTCCACAACAGGCTCAGGCCCTGGGTATCTGCAAAGGACGTTATACTGCAAATACTCGAAATACTCACAACCAAAGGCAACGTCGGGACAGTCATAGAGTACGGCGGCGACGGCGTGCGCACTCTAGACGTTCCAGAGCGCGCCACAATTGCAAACATGGGCGCTGAGTTGGGAGTAACGACTTCGGTCTTTCCCAGCGATGAGGTCACTCGCGCGTTCATGGCTGCACAAGGCCGCGAAGACCAGTGGGTCGAACTGAAGGCTGACGAAGGGGCGCAGTACCATAGGGTGATTGATATAGACCTGGCCGAGATAGCTCCAAAAGTCGCCTGTCCTCACTCCCCTGACAATGTTCGCAATGTTTCCGAGCTTTCCGGGCTCAAGGTAGACCAGGTCTTAATAGGCAGTTGCACGAACGCTTCCTATCGCGACATCATGCTTGTAGCTGCTGCGCTAAAGGGTAAGAAGGTCCATCCTCGGGTCTCCTTTGGGGTGGCATGCGGCAGCAGGCAGGTGTTTCAAATGGTGTCCCGAAACGGTGCTCTGGCTGACATCATCTCCGCCGGCGCTCGCATTCTAGAGCCCACGTGCGGCTTCTGTATAGGCAACGGCCAAGCACCGCAGACGAATGCTGTCTCAATTAGAACCAGCAATCGCAATTTCGAAGGACGCTCTGGGACTCGTTCAGCAAAAGTCTACCTGACAAGCCCCGAAACTGCAGTCGCGTCGGCACTCGCAGGCGAACTGGTGGATCCGACCGAATGGTTCGCTAACGAGGAGTACCCGTCGTACGAAAGACCTAAGCAGTTTCTTGTTGACGACAGCATGATACTCCGACCCGCAGACAACCCTGATCAGGTTGAGATATACCGCGGGCCGAATATCGGCGAACCGCCGTCCAATGATCCATTGCCGGAGACAATTGACGGCGAGGTCGCAATTAAGGTCGGAGACAAGATAACTACTGACCACATCATGCCTGCGGGATCCCGCTTGAAGTACCGCTCCAACGTTGCGAAGTATTCGACGTTTGTTTTTGAAGGCGTAGATCCAACCTTCGCCGAAAGGGCCGCAGCCAACAGAGACAAAGGCATTCACAACATAATAGTCGCGGGAGTATCGTATGGCCAAGGATCCTCACGTGAGCATGCAGCCCTATGCCCGATGTATCTTGGGGTTAAAGCCGTCATAGCCAAGTCCATGGAGCGGATTCACAGAGCAAACCTGATCAACTTTGGGATTGTGCCGCTACTTTTCGCCGATTCCGAGGACTATGACGAACTCACGCAAGGCGACCGGCTTGAGATTGACAACATTAGAGAGCAGCTTCTTTCCGGCGCAACCAGGTTGACAGTAAGGAATGCAACCCGCAACAGCACATTTGAAGTGAACTGCGATTTGACGGAGAGGGAGCGCAAGATAGTCGCTGCCGGCGGTCTATTAAATTACACTTCTCAGACGGGTATGTAATGCCGGTGCGGCCCTTCAAACGCTGGGACGGATAAGACCTCGATAGATCATGAAGTGTTATCATATGACGACATATGACGAACAGAAAAGCCCTCGGCTCAACAGCCGGGGGCTTAGACTTAGAAGTCGAGCTTTCCACGATAGAGGCGTTCGTACCATTCTCTGACCGCAAGCACTCGCCTGACAAATTCCCTCGTCTCTCTCAGCGGAATGTCATCAACTGCAAAATCCTCTCCAGCCCGCACTTGCTCCTGTTGCAGCCAGGTTAACACCCTTCCCTGTCCACTGTTGTACGCAGCAAGTGCCATCCTCACGTCGCCAAAACGCCGCTCTAAGTATGTAAGATACCAGGAACCAATCAGAATGTTCTTGCGCGGATCGTATAGCTCCTCCTCACTCCACCCTTCCTCCACCCATTCGAGCCCCTCAGGCCTTACTTCCTTGACGATCCAGTTGGCAGTATCGGGCATCACCTGCATGAGCCCAACTGCACCTCTAGGCGAAGTCGCAGTCGGGTCAAATCCGCTTTCAACCTTCATCACAGACAAGATCAGAAAAGGATCAGCATCAAACAGGGTAGCAGCCTCGGCAACATAACCTGGCTGATATATTGGGTACGACCGAGTGAAAACGACTCGCAGGGTCGCGTACAGAGCAGCAGCTGTGGCAGCAACCACCACAGCCCAGGCGAACACCATCCGGATGCGCCTCTGAGTAATGCTCAGAAAAGCCAGTCAAAATCAACTCCCATGGTCCTTTAGTATTTTCTCATACAGAGCGAAAACTCGGTCCTTATATGACTCTACCCCTCCGGTAGTATCGATAACAAAGTCCGATAACCTTGCAAACTCCTCAGCAGGCCACTGCGCCCTGACACGCTCCCATGCCTCTTCTTCCGACAAACCCGTTCTTGCGATGAGCCGTTGTACCTGGACCTTGGGATCAGCTATGACAGCAATCACGACGTCAGTCAGCTCATGCAATCCGCTCTCAAATAGGACCGCAGCATCGATGACGACTGCATCAGGAACAGAACTCACCGAGCCGCTGATGGCGCCTGATTTCAACTCAGAGATCAACGATTCGATCTTACGTTTGATTCGCGGATGCATGATCGCATTAAGCTTCTCCAGCTGTTCCCTCTGTGAGAAGCATATTCTTCCGAGCGCCCTTCTATTCAGCGAACCGTCTGGGTTGATTACGCCTTGACCAAAGGCCTCCGCTATCTCCTTCAGAGCTTTGGAGCCAGGCGCCTGAAGCTCCCGAGCAACCTCGTCTGCATCTATAATGTAAGCACCCAGGCCTGCAAACATCCGGGCAACTGTGGTCTTGCCCGACGCAGTCCCCCCGGTCAGACCTATAACGACCATTGCATCCTCACTGTCCCTAAAAAGAGTAAACAAGCCGGGGCCTCCGATGAGGCCCCGGCGCACGTGCGTGCTAGTCAACTCCAAGCTACCAACTTAGAACTTGACAACCACGCTAGCCTTGATCTTGTTCTGCTCAGCGCTGTCGTCTCCAGTGAACGACTTCCACGGCAGAGAACTCTTGCTGAGGAACTTCTTGTGAGTGAGCTCATGAATCGCGCTAACGTCGTCCTCGTCCTTGTAGTCATCGTTATCGCCATAGGACAAGCTGAACGTTGCGCTGCCGACAGTCTTCTTCAACTCGACAAAGAAGTGGTTGTCAGTCCAGTCTCTGAAGATATAGCTGGCAAACAAGTTGGTATCAGAGCTGATAGCATAGTTGCCAAGGACCGCGGCAGCTACCTTAGCTGGATCGGTCTTATCCTGTCTATACAGGAACTTGGCTCCAACGCCGGTCAGCTTCTCGGTGACGTCAGTGGTCGCTGACACATAGGCTCTCTTGTAAACGTCTCCGCCCTTATTGAGATAGATACCAGCAAGCGTGGTGTTGAGCGCTCCGTAGGTGGCCTTAGAGTCACCATACACGAAGTACATATTCACGTCGTTCTGGTACTCGACACCACCGAGCAGATTCGTTCCAGCTACTGCGTACTTCGCAGCACCGATGAACTTCAGATCCTGGCCCTTCGTGTTCTCTACCCTAGGATAGAGCTCGAGCCCTTCGACACCGGGTACAATGGTGGCCTCAGCCGCATAAGTCTCGGTCGTTGCGCTGCCGAACTCAGCAGTCAGGACGACGTCCTTCACAGTATCGCTCAGAGCAAACTTGTCAGTGATCTTGAACTTGTTGGTGTCATTATTCAGGTACCGAGTGAATTCACCGGTGAGCTCCATGTTGTAGGCAAAGAACTCGACCGGCACAACTGCCTTGGTGTAGAACTCCTTGGTATTGGCGTCCGGCACCGCGCTGTCCTTCCACTCGCCACTGGTCAGCTTCTTGACGTTCTCATTACCAAATCTGTACTTGACGTCAACAGTGGCGTTGCCGGCCTTGATCCCCGACGCTCCCACAACATATGCTAGCCCATCGCCTGTGTTGGCATAGACACCAGCGCCAAGAGTGGCTCCTTCGAATACATTAGCGATCTGGACACCGCCGCCGTAGTAGTCAGTGCCGTTGAAGTCACCGATGAACCCATCGATTGTGATGTTGTCCATGGTGTACGCTGCCGACAGGTTCATATCGACGTTGTCCTTTTCGCTCTTGTATGCATTGGCATTGACCTTTACGCCAGCTACTTCTCCGCCGACCGTCAGCAAGAACTTGGCCTTCTTATCAAGGCTAGCGGCAGGCTTAAGGTATCCAAGGTACGGCAGCCACTTGCCTTTGTCGTTGGAAAGAGTGAAATTGAGCCCCTCTCCGCCGGTCTCAGCGTAGAACGTACCGTAGTCGTTCTTGAGGGTCCACTCGCCTCCGTCGTCGTCTTTGTCGTTGCTGTCAGGACGATCAACCGTGAACTGCAGATCCTTCACCCAGAACTTGAACGAGCCGTCCTGGAAAGTTACAGTCCCGACCTTGACATAGAAGGAACCAATGGCCATGTTCGAGAACTCTGGTTGGTCAAATTGGTCAGAGCCGTTGGCTGTGCTGATCGTCATCCCGGCCTCTTTGCCCTCGAGCACGAGCTCGCCAGCAAAGGCACTCACAGCCAGGCCTAAGGTCAAAACAACGGTAAGAACTACTGTAAGTACTCTCTTCATGTGTTTTCCCCCTCAGGTTTCTTAATGTTTTAGTCTTTGACGAAGCTCGTGTCTTTGGGGGGAATCATGCAAGTGTCCTAGTTTCCTTGTATATCCCCTGCAAATACACTGCTTCGTCCGTGGCGGCCCTGTGGGCCGACTCCCCACGTTTTCCGACTCTCTCGGCTAACCTGTGGGTGCACCTCCTTTCCCGCCTTCGGAGCCGGTTCTTGTATGATGGTCGAAGCCTAACGGCTTCGTACCAGCCGAGATTAATTAGTTCAAAATGAAACCATTGAGAAGCTGCTTATGTATTGGTAGGTACTCTATATTCAATTATAAAAGGACATACTTACCGTGTCAACGCACATTCGCAGAAGGATATTTCAAAACGTTATCTAATGCCCAATATGTCCATCATGACATATGATTTCCAGGTACTACAGCAGATATTTATTCGTCGTCAGTTCTGCCTTTCCTGCCGCCGCGCGGGAGTTGATCCAATCTTTTTTCATTGACTAACTGCAATCTAAGCCAACTGCGATCTCAGTGAACTTCCAGCCAATTGTGCCCGGCATTCACATCCACTTTCAGAGGAACCTTTAGGTCGGCAGCAGACTCCATAGCCCCCTTGACCAGCTCAATCAACTCTTGAAGCTCCTCTTCGGCTACTTCGAAGACCAGCTCGTCGTGCACTTGCAGGAGCATGCGTGAACGCAGACCTCTTGAGCGAATCTCCCTGTCGACCTTTACCATAGCTGCTTTGATAATGTCTGCAGCCGTGCCTTGGATCGGAGTGTTCATTGCCGTGCGTTCGGCAAACTTCCTGCGGGCCGGATTCCTACTGTTAAGCTCCGGCAAGTAGCGGCGCCTCCCGAACAGGGTCGTGACATATCCATCTCTGTAAGCCCTGGCCACAGTCTCATCCATGAATCTCTTGACGCCTTTATACAATCTAAAATACCCATCAATATATCGCTTTGCCTCCCTGACAGGAATCCCGACATTTCTCGAAAGCCCGTAGTCACTGATTCCGTAGATTATTCCAAAATTCACAGCCTTGGCCTGGCTTCGCTGTTCCGGAGTCACCCGGTCGATGGGGATAGCAAACACCTCGCTGGCAGTCTTCGTGTGAATGTCCTCATCCCGCCTGAATGCTTCTATTAAGGCCTCATCCCCCGACATATGGGCTAGGACCCTCAACTCTATCTGCGAGTAATCGGCCCCAAGTATGTATTCAAAGCCTTCTCCCGGTACAAAAACCTCACGTATCAGCTTCCCGGCCTGCGTGCGCACAGGTATGTTTTGAAGGTTTGGATTAGTGCTGCTGAGTCTGCCGGTCGATGTGACTGTCTGGTTGAAAGTAGTATGGATTCTGCCGGTCTCCGGGTGTACGAGAGCAGGCAGAGCATCTGCATAAGTCCCCTTTAGCTTGACCAGCGCCCTATAGTCCAGGATCGCAGCACAAATCCTGTGCAGCGGAGCTAAAGCTTCGAGCACCTCTTGGTCTGTCGAATACCCGGTCTTAGTCTTCTTCACTGCAGGCAAGCCCAAGTCCTCGAAAAGGACTGTAGCGAGCTGCTTAGGGGAGTTTATGTTAAACTTCTGCCCGGCCAGGCTGTAAATCTCCGTCTCAAGCAGATCTATCTGCTGCCCCATCAGCCGCGAAAGCTCATTCAGCCTGTTAATGTCGACCTTAACGCCAGCTACCTCCATTCTGGCCAGAACCTCTACAAGAGGCAGCTCGATGTTTTGCCAAAGCCACTCAACCCGTATTTCCTGCATCTTGGAGGCCAATACCTCGGCCAGCCTGGGTAGTTCTCCTACAGCGCGTGCGTACCTGCAGGCTATGTCATCAGGAGGCGCTTGTTCGATTGCCTGATACTCGGGTGCCTTCGACCCCTTGCCGAAAAGTGCGGCATCCGGCACAAAACAGTCAGTTGTATACCTGTACAGCAAATCGGCCATTGAATATGAGTTGGTGTCAGGATCCAGCAGGTAAGCGGCAATTGCAGTGTCAAACCAAAGGCTTTTGAGCTCTATGCCGTTTCTCAACAGAAAAACTATCTGCTGCTTCGCCTGATTCATGCACTTCTTTACCATCTCGTTTACGAGCAAAGGCTTGAGGGCGCTTAACGCTCTAGCCCGTCGTGACTGAACGTCACCTCGACTGGCCGCGTTCGATATCGGAACGTAAACTGATCCTCCTAAGGCGGTGCAGAACAAAGTGACCCCAACGAGCTCAGCTTTCATCGGCTCAGGATTGTTTAGCAACAAATCTAACGATACGGGTTCTCCGGCAGAAACGACTTTCTCTACAATCTCTCCAAGCTCCTCAAGGCCGGCAACGGTACATTCAGGAGTTACATGGCCGACCTCAACCTGATCTTCAACTGTGCCGCTCTCACCGGCCTTTGCGTGCTCCGGCACTCTCACAGCAGTTGGTTTCTCCGGAAGCTCATCGATCCTCCCCATCAGCGACTTGAATCCCAGTCGCCTGAAGAGGCTGGCTATAGCTTGCCGGTCAAACCCAGTGATCCTTAGCGAATCAATATCGACTTCAACAGGAACGTCGCGCTTTATCTGCGCCAGCACCCTACTCTCCCTCGCCAGTTCGATGTTGCCTGCAAGCGCATCTCTAGCTCTCGGGGGAGTTATCTCGTCTATGTGCGCTATAGCCGCCTCGAGGTCTCCAAAATCCTGTATGATCTTAAGGGCAGTCTTCTCTCCTATTCCGGGCACACCCGGGATGTTGTCAGACGAGTCGCCCATCAGGGCTTTGACATCAATTAACTGTTCCGGTTCAAGCCCGAACTTGTTTCGCACTACTTCTCGATCATACATTTCCAAGTCTGTAACGCCTTTTCTGCTGATGAGCGCAGACACCCTATCAGACGTCAACTGAAGAACATCTCTGTCTCCGGTGACAATAACCACCGGCATTCCGTCCGGCCCATCCGAGGCCTTGGTGGCCAGCGTGCCGATGAGATCGTCCGCTTCGAAACCTTCCTTTTCGTAGATCGCAATTCCAAAAGCTGAAACAAGGTCCTTGATAAGCTGAATTTGAGGTTTAAGCTCCTCAGGCATGCCTTTGCGCTGGGCCTTGTACTGATCAAAGCGCTCATGGCGAAATGTAGGCGCAGAGCTGTCAAATGCCACTGCCATATGCGTTGGCGCCAAGTCCTTAATGATTTTTAGCAACATCATTGCAAATCCGTAAACGGCATTCGTGTACTGCCTATCGGCTGCGGTCAAAGGAGGTATCGCATAGAAAGCTTTGTGGGCCATCGCGTGTCCGTCAATGAGAACCAATCTGCGATCCAACATAACCACCTCTTTGGAAACATGCCCACTCAGTGGAGCAAGAGGCACTCAGCTAAGAGTATTCCCTAGCTGTGAACAGATACCTGCATCATGCCATTCAGGGATTCCACTTCAACTGCGTCCGCTGCATTCCTTTCTCACCTTGACTTGCTTGAAGGGGGTCTTAAAAAGGAAGAGAACAAGTCACTGCAAAGACTTCGGCAATCTATGTACCAGCGGCTCAGCTGGGAGGTTGCCGAATACCAGGGAGGAAGAAGTGTGCTAAAGACGATCCCACTGAAGGTCGTTGTAGTTGCAGTATTAGTTATACTAATGCTGTTGACAGTGTCGCTAGAGATAACAGCTAGGGACGAAATGAAAACGATCAGCGCCGAGGAAGCTACCGTAGTCAAGAACCCAACAAAGGCCGATGGCGAAACCACAAGCAATAAGGCAGATAAAACGCTCGACGACGCTAGGTACAGCTGGGCAAGAGATGATATCGAAGCCCTCGCGAAGATGGGTGCCATAATCGGTTACCCGGATGGTACTTTCAAGCCTAATCAGGCGATAACTCGGGCAGAGTTTGCCACCATGCTATGCAAAGCTCTGGGCCTTGAGAAGGCGGACGATGCCAGTGAGATGCCATACACAGACTTGGATGGCCACTGGGCAGAAAAATATGTCGATATACTTCACAGCCATGAGCTATTAGGTGCCATGGACGGCGACGATTTTGAACCCGATGCTCAGGTCACCAGGTCCGAAATAGTGAGCACGCTCATGGACGTTCTCCAGGTCAAAGACAGATTTGGCGCCCTGCTAGAGAAGGTTGACTCCAGTTTCATTGACTTGACTAGCGACGATTCTCTGTTCGTTTATGTCGAAGCTGCAGAAAAGCTGGGAATCATCCCGATTCACTTTGGCGTAGCATTCGAGCCAAACCGTCCGGTTACTCGCGCAGAGGCGGCTGCAATGGTCAACCGGCTAATTGGTCTCGACGTCATTCAGGGCATGGTGACCAGTGTCGACTCATATGGAAACATGACAGTTGTCGGAGAAAACGCTCAAGAGCGCCAAATCAGTGTTACCACTGACACGATGACTGTGAGGAATGGGCTGGCGGCTCGGCCGAATACCGTGAAGACGGGCGATATCGTTTACGTGATTGCCCGAGACGATAATGCGGAATTCGTTTACTCATTTGGCGAGCTCACTCAGGAGGACATCGCTACTAGGCTAAGCGGTGTCCTGAAAGGCCTCCTCACCCAGGAAGAGGTAGCGGCGCTAGTTCGTGGGGACTACGACACTGTGAGAGAGCAGGTCGCTCCTAAACTCAAGCAGCGGCTGATGGACGAAGGTTTGAGTGAGGCAGAGGCTGAAGCTCTCGCGTCACAAAGTTGGGACCAAATACCGAGTTTGCTCCAAGAGCGAGCTATATCTCTAGTCTCACAGCGGCTTAACGTGCCGCCGGAAGTCGTTATGGACGCGGTCCAGCAGAAATGGGATTCACTACGGTCATACGCTGAGCAGAAGCTGACCGAATTCGCCATAACGGCTTTGATGCAGTCTGGCGTTATTGACAACTCTACAGGCGCAGGATCGGAAACCGCAAACGGATAAGATCTGGCTGCGCTAATATGCCAACGCTAGTGGACCCCTACGCAGCCCAGAAACGTGCTACCGGTGGCCCGTGGATGTTTCTTGACACGGGCCATCGCCTTTGCTAGAATAACATTGCGCTGTGAGACTGGATTTTACGTGCCGAAGTGGTGGAATTGGCAGACGCGCCGGACTCAAAATCCGGTGGTAGCAATACCGTGTGGGTTCGAGTCCCACCTTCGGCACCATCTCTGTACAGATCTTTATCTGGCGCGGGTTTGGAGGATTCCAGAGAGGCAGCTGCTAATCATTTGCTAATCAGCGTCGGTGAAAGATGTCGCCCATGATCTGGGCGGCGTTTTCCTGCATAGTGGGTGTCACGTGCGAGTACCTGTCGAGGGTCATGCTAACGTGAGAGTGACCCAGTCTCTCTTGAACTATCTTTGGGTGCGTTCCGTTTTCAAGCAGTAGCGTGACACATATGTGCCGCAGGTCACGAAAGCGTATCTTCACGAAAGCGTATCTTCTTGACACCAGCGGCCTTTATCAGCTCGGTGAACCCCCTCTGCCCGAAGTTGTTCACCTGAAGGGGTTCTCCGGTCGGCTTGGCGAACACGAACCCCCGCTTACGGTACATTGACCCCAGCCTGAGGCGCTGCTAGTTCTGCTCGGCCTTGTGACGTGCCAGAAGTTTTGCTAGTCCCGGTGATATGGCAATCGCTCTGCCCCTGCCGGTCCTCGGTGTGCCCATCACCGGATCAGGGCCGGCCTTGATGAGTGTGCGCCGAACGGAAATCAGCCGGTTCTCAAGGTCTACATCTTCCCACTTGAGTCCGCATAGCTCCCCTTTCCTCATGCCTGTCTCCAGCGCCGTGCTGTAGAACGCCTCACACTGTGTCCCTCTCTTCCTCGCCGCCGCGAGGAACTTGCGAGCTTCCTCAACGTTCCACAACTGCATGTCGAGGTTCTCCTTGCCCCTCGGCTTCTCGGCCACCATAGCCGCGGGATTGATGTTGATTAGCCGCTCGTTCTTTGTTGCGACTTCCAGGGCTTGATGGAGTATCGCGTGGTGTTGCTCGAGCGTTGATGGAGAGAGTGGTGACTTGTTGTAGTACTCTTGGATGTCAGCCGGCTGCAGTCTCTGGAGAGGAATACTGCCAAGGGCAGGGATCAGGTGGTGCTCGACGACGGACCGATAGGTTTCCTTGGTCCTCACCTTCTTTTTGGAGCTGTGGATAACGTATGTATCCAGCCACCGGGTTAGCCATTCCCCAGTGGTCATTTTGGACGGAGTCACAAAGTCGCCCGTGTTATACTGATGTAGAAGCTGTGCGAGCTTAGCTTCCGCTTCTCTCTTCGTACCGTGCACCGTAATCCACTTCTGATTCGGCTTGCTCTTGCCGGTCTTCAGGTCAACCTTCCGTCCCACAGTCAGGACGATGGTCCACGAATCCTTCGACCGCACGCGAAATCGCACACTAGACGCCAGGTCGATTACCTGAAGAAGCGCCTTTTTAATGGCGGCTTCGATGCCGGCAGCTGGTGGGAGAGCCTGGCGAGTGCGTGGCATGCGCGGTTTGCTGCTGTACGCGGGGCCCTGAGCACTCGCAGGCCAACAGTCCTGTTCTCCGCATACGTATCGTGACGATTCCGATGGCCGACTCGAGCGCCATGTAGCCTGGGGGAATGACCCTTCCTTTGCCCGACTCTGGATCATCGAACAGATGAGATCCGCGACAAAGGGACAATGCAACCTGTTTCGTAAGTGGAGCATTCAACAAGTGCCGTCACATCCCTGTTTGAGGCAGCTGAAGGGACTCTATAGGTAGCCAACCTCAGAGTTGAATGAGCATCATGGTATCTCTCCATGCGTTCGTAAACCGCGTCTCCTCTTGCCGCGCACGGTCTAACTTCTAAGTCGGCTATCTTATAGAAGCATTGCAGGAGCCTCTCCAGATCGGCCCGCCAAGGCACCATCGGCAGCCTAGGCGTGGATGACTCTGCCTGTGGAATGTAGGATGTAGTTTTACCCTCCACAGCCTAGTCTCCCCCTCAAGGTGCAGAGGGTCCGCTCTACTTACCGACACGAACCAATTTAGGAGGATGAATGTACCCTCATGAGCAAAACAAGAGGTCCCAAGACGAGGGAAGGATTGGCGAAGGTCAGCCGTAACCTACCTCCGCCTGCTGCATCCGGCCCTCGAACACGCAAGGGTACGGTGATATCATCGCTGACCGCCTTACGGCACGGCCTGAACTGCGAATGGTTTCTGCCTTGCAAGGATGAGCGTTGTTTCTACAAAGAGTCATGCTTTTTGCTTGCGACGGAGGGCGGGCGAGCGGCCCTGGAGGAGATATGCTACGGGGATCCGTGCCCGATTGAGCTGTCTCTGTTCGGCGTCTTCAGGGAGCAGGCTGCTGCTGAGCTTGCAATGGTGGGAGTGAAAGACGACACCCTAGCCGCCCTGATTGCCATGGCGGAGGTACGCCGCAATAGAGCCATGGCCTTTGCGGCCCTGGATGGTGGCCTTGTCCGGAAAGTAGCCACAAAGGGGACCGACTGTGTGCGCTATGCCCCAACTTTATCCTTCAGATACAAGCAAGAGCAGCGCAACGAACGCGTGGAACTACTCACGAGGTTTCAGGCAGTAAAGAAGCAGGGCCTCTCTGCAACGGAGACGACAGAGGCCGAGCAGGAGACGGCCGGGGCTTATCTGCAGCATCTCGGTCTAGGAGCCACAGATGAAGAAAGGCAGTAAGCCGTCCTGTATAGATCGCCTTCCGAAACGTGACTTCCTTTATGCAGATGGTCTCTCCGTCTCATTGCGGGGCTCCGGGCTAGGGGCAAGTGCCGCAATCACCCTCCTCTCGATAGCGCTTTCCGGCCGGCGTCAGACGAAGAAAAGCAGGCCCAGAACCTTGATGAGGGCCCGTATGCCGACGACCACAGCCAAAACCGGCCATGCAGCGGCCAAGAAGATAGCGAGAAGAGCAACTATCAGGAGTGCGGTTAGGGATCCCATGAATACAGCGTAATCTCGTTTGCCTTCTGCGCTTTTGTCTGGGATCAGGGGACTGCATCCTTCTTTCAAAGGCCTTGGCTTTCCCGAGCGCAAACCTCGACCCCAGTCCAAGACTCGGCAGGGTTCGGAGAATCGCCTTGATAAGGAGCGAAATAGGGTCCACATCGACACAACCTTTCGCGCAAGCTAAAAACCCCGACCTGTACTACCCTGGAGGAGCTGACTGGGATGATCAACTTTTCGTTCGGCGATACCCGCAAAAGTGGTCAATATTATGTTAGCGTTTCCACACTCGCACCTTTCCCTAGAGTGTCCTGAGTATCTTAAGGGCTTCGTAGAACAAATCGTCCCCCTGCGTCCAGAACCTCTCGTAGGAAGCGCCGCCGTCCAGATACAGTTCATGCCGCTGTGCGGATCTGGTTTTCTTGGCAATCCGATCAAGCGTCCAGACTACACTGTCGTCCGCTCGACCCACCAGGAATGTACGCAGGTCAAGCAATACGTCGCCAAGCTTCTTCAGAATGCGTTTACCCTCCGCGAGGTCATGTGGCTCACTCCCCTTCTCGGCAGTCCACTCCGCATGAAGCCTTCGCAGAACCGTGTCGGCTTCCTGCTTGGACTTAACCAGTAAGCCCTCGGGTTCTCCGCGCAAGCTGGGCGATACTGATGAGACATTGCTGTTCTGGCCGGTAAGCCCGACACTGTCCGCAACCAGTTTCCTGGCAATGCGAGTCAGATCTCGATATAGTTGCTCCTTAAGTGCATCGAGGGACTCATAGTTACGCACTATGCCCTCAGCCTCACAACTCTTCTTAAAGGCCTTCAATCGCTCGTATTGCTCCATATCAATGCTTGTCGGTACAACGGGGACCGATGAAAAATACAGCATGACGGGTTTCCCCATCTTCTTGAACTCCTCTATCTCCTCTACTGTCCCGGATTCCGCCACCCCGGTTCTGCTACCTATTCGGGTCCAGAATACCCCTACCAGGATGTCGCAGTTCCTCACTAGCTGGTCATTAATGATGGCTTGGGGCCTGTCCCCCATCGTAGGTATCGAATCGGTCTCCCATCTCACAGGTAATAGAACCACACCGAGGTCAACAGCGTTGACTGTGTTCCAGTCATGTATGACATCGCAGATAAGGTCTCTATCTTCTGCCACGTCTGAGGGAGATGCGATGAGTACATTGAAGATGGTTGCTCTCTTGGCCACGCTGTTCACTCCCTTCCTGAGACCGTTGAGGCTAACCGATTCGGCCAAGTGCATCCTCCCCTTTATGTAGGCTTCAGCTCTTGCAAGTATCTCTGCCTTGAGCAGCTCAATTCTTTCACGCTGGGATTGCACGGCCAGCTGGTGTCTGTCACCCCAGGTGCGGGCGCAGTAGCGCAGGAGGGAACCCGCTTGATCCTCCACAAACTGCAAAGCCGCTTGTCTGACGCCCTCCCATTCTTTCGCCGTGGGCGACGATTCCGCGATAGCCCTGAGAGCATCCATTAGATAGTCCTCAGTCGCCTTCAGCCAGGACTCGACACAGCCGCCTATAGCTGGGCCGCTTTGGAAGAGACCACGAGCAGCAAAGCCACTCATGGCTCTGTCGACATCTTTTTTTACCCTATCACGGGCAGAGGCCAGAATTGCCTCTAGCTGGTCTCGGGCGTCCACCCGGTTCACCTCGCGGAATCAGACCAATAGTACTTGGGGGCAGCAACTGCTCTGGAGAACTCCCCATCTCAAGCCTCGCGGTCTTCTCGACCTTGTCATCCCGACCCCCGTCACTCGCCGTCCTCTCTACTCCTGTCCTTTCAGCCGGCCCCTGGGGACATGGAGGGACGCACCCTTTCGCACGGGCTTGCCGTATGCCGCCAGCACGCTCGTAAGCTTACTCGTGAGCCGTTTCCCGACGTTGGACTCAGACGACAGCTCTTGAAACCGCCTCCGAAGTCCCTCCTCTCTGTCCCATCAGTTCTTACCACGCCCCCGGTCGTAGTGGGAAGCGTTCATGTCTCTGTAGCCGATAAACTTACTGAGTCCGAAGGCGTCCGATAGGTACCCAAGCTCGAACTTGCAACATGCGTATGCGATCGGCGGCACAGCGTCCGGGTAAGCATGCGTTACGCAAAGCCGTTGTTGTGGTTTCGAACTTGGTTACCTATAGCTGTCTTGCATGTGTACCAGGCCGCAGAAGTCCGTTCGCTACCCTTCCATCGAGCGGGCTGGCCCGTCCATGGAGAATAAGCCGTGTACCAGTACAATACCAAGGGCGTCACGCGCTCTCATATCATCCTTGCCAGCCAGGTGCGCACGAGCGCCTCATTTGCAAGGAGGTCTCGCGCGCTGACCCGGATAACCTTATAGCCCAGTGCTTCAATAGCCTTATCGCGCACCTCATCAGCACGCAGTTGCTCTGATGTCCAGTGTCCGCGGCCGTCGACTTCGAGGTCATATCGGGAACCAAAGGGCGAAACAACGAGGAAGTCAAACCGGTACGGCCCTTCAGGATATTGCGGCTGATACCACAGACCCATTTCTTTCAGGAGTCTGGCCATCTGCTCCTCGGCTTGGGAATCGAATCGGAACTGGTCTTCGGTTTCAATGGCACCCGAGGTTACATAATCCGCCAGACGCGCGAGGTATTTGCCAGCAGCACGGCAGGCGTCCAGACACCCCACGACGTGAAGAGCACCGCGTGCTCGGGTAATCGCTACGTTAAGCAACTGATCGGTTTCCGCCACCCATCGGCGCAGGCGATCCGGCATGCCTGGAGCCACTACAGGCGAGAAGATCATCACGTCGCACTCGTCACCCTGAAACCTGTGCGCTGTTCCAACGATGACTCGACCCCGGACATCCTCCCACCAGGGTCTAGTCTGCAGGGCCTGCTCCAGCGCTTCCATTTGAAGGCGAAAGGGAGTCACGACGCCCACCCGCACATCGGGACGGGATAGCAAGCCTATCTCCCACCATTTTTCCAGCAAGTCCATGATGGCAGTAACCTCGGCTTCATTTCTTGCGCTTCGAAAAGTCTCTGGTACCCTCCCGTCCACGTTGTGCCAGAAAACCCCGAGGGGCTGACCGCGCAAGCGCGCTTCGAGTTTGGGAACAGCTGTTCTGAGGACAAGCCTGCCCTGATAGAAGGTTCTGTTAGAAAACTCGATCACTCTCGGATGAGAGCGATAATGCTCTGCGAGAAATAACGGTTCTTTTCCTTGTCGACGCACCGCGGCTTCTGCCACGTCATATAGGGACCGTCTTGTATACGACCAGTCGCTTAGCAAATCCTCGACACCATTGTCCCTAGCCAGCTGCGCTTCCCGGTCTTCGCGGATCGTGCTTATATGCCTGAGTTGGTGGGGGTCCCCGATGATCAAAGCTCTCCTGGCCCGAAAAAGCAGGGGAATGGCGGAAGCTACATCACACTGACTAGCTTCATCGATAATCACCAAATCGAACAAAGCGGGCTGCAGTGGGATGGACCTACGGGCAGAGAGATTTGTTACCACCCAGACCGGGAGAAACCGACCTACTTGGCGGATGCTGTCTGTAAGCTCATCCAGCACCTCCATCCATTCTCGTCCTCTTGCCCCATGTAGCTTGTCGGAAAGGTTAAAATACCGCTGGAGTGCACTCCCGAAAGGTCCAAGATTCTTAAGCAGTCTGTCGGTCCAAGAAGCACGCAGCAACTCCTGTGAAAGCGCAGCCTTCCGCTCCTTGACCTCCTGAATGTGTTTAGCAAGGACAGAGGCCTCCGGCAATTTGGCCAAATCGGCTAGAGCCTCTCGGCACGCCCTTTTCGTATCGAGCCACCTTTTGTAAGCTATAATGCGGTCAAACGCACGAGCGAGGGCGTGGTACCCTGAATCAGAATCGACGTCGGCGAACACCTCCCTCCGGAGGGACAAAGGTAGACCAACTGCACACGTTTCTAGCCTCCGGCGTAGCCTCCGCCCCAAACCGGCGCCAAGAATCAGATGCTTGAGCCAGAGCCACAGCCCCATAGGTATCTCTCCGCACAGAGCACGTGCCTCTTCGCGTCCCGCGTACGCAAGCCTATAAGGGATATCGGACTCCTGTCCATCGGGAGCCTGTTCACTCCAATGCGGCGGCAGTGCTGCTTGGGCTGCACGACAAGAGTGTTCAGCCAGCTTCACTGCACGGAGAGCCTGATCTATTTGATGTAGCTTTCCGCGGAGGGCGAACACCTCCTTGTCTAGAGCGCGTAGCGATGTGATGGCGGTCTCCGCAAAAGGAGATGCGAGTGTGCCCTGTTCAGCTTTGGACAAAGCCCCGACACGATTCATCATCTCCTCACGGGAACGTTCTACATGCTCCCGACTACCCAGGCGCAGAACCCAGTTATGGCCCTCACCCAAGATCTCACGGAGCCGGTCGCAGACCACGTCTACAGCCTTGTTATTCTTGCTAGCGAAGAGAACCGGCCTCTCCGCCAAGGCGCAACTTGCCAGCAAATCGACCACTATCTGCGACTTCCCAGTGCCTGGAGGACCCGTCACAACAGTGAGCGCGGATTCCAAACCTTCCCGGGCACAACGTTCCTGCTGTTCGTTGAGAGGAAGGACCTCGATTATCGATATTCGCTCCGTTGCAGGTGTCTCATCGGCAGTTTGCCCCCTCGGTGAAACTGGGAGCCCCAGCAGGGGGGCCAGTGCCGTGCCTATAACATCGCTTGCCAGGCGATCGTACCGGGCAAGAGCATCTAGCTCGTACCTAAGATGGTAGGTGTATGGACTCCGTTCGCTGCGAAACAAGACAGGGCGGTTAACCCAACTGTTGCGGGGAGAGTTGCTACCTGGAAAAGGCTCAAGCTGGCGGGGATCTAAGGGCGGGGGCTCGATCCCCAGGTATTCGAACGCTGCGCGTAGGCGCGCCTCAAAGGAACCATACTCTCTTTCCAGCTCTTCCTGGATAAGCTGCAAATCCTCCACTCCTGCATTCCGCCCGCGAAAGAGATGATGGTTCACCTGAATGCCATGTGGATCTATAGGCCTCATCCTGAAGCCACCACTGGAGTCCGCTGCCACTCCTACTTCAATAACAAAGAGAGGGGTGAGGAAGTCCTCCTCATCAAGGAACACCGGGTAACCATAGAAGAAGCGCTCGACTTCACCTGCCTGAGCCACACCTCGTGTGAGGAGCTTGCGGTCGGATTCGTATCGGACCTCGAAACGCACTTCCGGCGCTTCTGGATAAAAGAGCGGTTCGACGCCATCCCACGGAGAGACAAAGGAACGGTGGTGCTGGGTCAGTTTTAGGGTGAGGGATCGGAGGTCTTCTTCTTCGATGCAGGCCAGATAGAATTTGAGGAGTGAGGCAAGTCTTCCGTCGCTTCTAGCCCCGCCCGAACTGGCCCGCCCCCGCTGCGAAAATCCTCCCGTTCGCCCAAGTGTGTTCATCCTGGTCCCCCCTTTTCCTCATCGCGGAACCTACCATTGTTAGCCCGAGTATATACATAACCGACTCTGAGGTTGGAGCGACGGCCACGTGCGTACTGTGCGTCTCCGTTGGCCATGTCCCCCGCGGCGCACGCAACTTGTAATTTTGGAGCTTGGTCATCCATAGCTCGACGTCATCGCTGGTCGCAATTCTCACTGGGTTCCCTACTCGTGGCACGGGACCATTCCTCCCGGACTACTTCTTCGTGTGGACGTTCGTGAGCGCGCCTTGCACGGGTCGGTCCTGCGCGCGAAATGATGCGTTCACACGGTTGTCGCAGCTCGTTGTGCAATATCGGCCATGCACTCTCCGCAAAATCGGATATCCTTTGTACTCGGTAAGGCTGCCATCACTCCCGCAGAAGACGCACCCCCTACTGTAGGCCTCAAGGATGAGGAGGTTCCCCTCCCTGCGGATACTCACCGAACTCTTCTCCTTAATCCCAAGGCTTGTCCTGAGTTCCACCGGTAATACGATTCTACCCAAAGCATCTATGCGTCTCACAAAGCCGGTCGCTCTCAACGCGTCGGCTCCTTCCTACGTGGAAGATGTTCCCTTAAATGTTTTTCATTCTCCATAACCATACAGAATCCTCCTCGTTTCGACCTCCCCGTGGCGGCCGAAGGCCCCGGAACTGCAGCTCCAGGGGTTCTCCTTGACAGTCCCCTGAAGCTGCAGTTCCCGTGCACAAGAGCACCGGGCGGGACGGCTACGATGCCATCGACTCGCGTGCCGGTGCCGGGGAACCGATGATCTTTTCCATCCTATCGATTATCTGAGAAGCGGTCTTCTGCACCCGTTGGAGGGCCTGGGTGATCGACTCTTCTGTAGCGTCCCATAACGCGAGTTAGTTGGGTGCCGCCGTCTCGATTCCGAAATGTGAGCAGACGATGAACGAGAGTGCCTCCGCTTCTGTCTCCTTCTGCTCTCGGTTGATCTTGTTCCTGTCAGGCCCTCTGTGCAGAAGCTCGTGCGCAAGCTCGTGGAGCGTGACCGACACCTTGCCGGCCTCATCGAGCCTTTTGTCAATTTCGATCCGTCTGCCAAAGCTCGTGCCATGGTGAGAGCCTTGCAGCGGCTTATAGGAAATCTCGATCCCCATCTCGCGAGCCAGGCTCTCCACAACAGGCAGAAGCCCCTTGCCATCCCCGGCGGTGGTGATGGGGGCCTCGGGAAGAGGCTTGCCGCCGGTCTGGCTGACGTCGAAGACGTACACGACCCTGAAGGACACGACCTGCTCCTCCGGCTCGGCATGCTCATCGTCGGTGACAACTTTCCTTACCACACATAGTGCAAGGATCGGTATGCGTCGCTCGCCTTTCTTTACGAATCTCCCGAGCTTCTTCCACGTCGCATAGCCGGCCACGTGCGTCGCGTGCGGGCAGTGTAGCCAGATGGAAAGCGTGTTGTGGAAGCTGTACCGGTGGAACGTCCCCGTGAACCTCAAGTACTCAAGCACCGGCTCGGAGGTCTTCGCGGACTCCGTGAGGGCCGCGAGGTCACGTAGACGCGATTCGATCTCTCTGACAAGTTCCTTGGCATTCACCCATGAGGACTCCTTTCGTATGATGCTTTTCACCGTAGCCTTGGCGCCTTCGAACCTACCAAGGAGGCAGACGCCCCGGGCCTCGTGTCTCTCCGCACCGGTGCGTCCGACCGTGCATGCTGGCCACTGAGACCGGCGTCGCCTAAGCTGTGGGCTGCCTCGGAGAACCTGTGTTTGTGCTAACCATTTCCCGTCACGGCAGCTCGTCCACGAAAGACTCTTCGCCGCCGAATGCGGCGATGTGCTCGACGCCTACAGCCGCCCTCAGCCTGATGTCGTCCGGGCAGTCGTCGAGGTAAGTCTCCGTGCACAAAAACGGAGGCCCGTCATGGTCCTCGAGGTATCCGACGACGCACTGATGCTGGCGCACGTATGGTCCATCCACTTCGACGGCGCAGTAGTCGTCGCGTCCTTTGGGACCGTACCACACGGCGTAGTCGCCGGGACCGGATACGTCCGGTTCACGCCACGGAATCATCGGATGGCTCGCTCCTTTCGCTACGGGTGGTTTTGAGTGGGTGCGCCGCGTGGCCCGCGTGAGACCCCCACCTTGCTGTTGCGCTGCGAAGCGACAGGGCGTGTTGCTCGGGCCAGCGGGAGAGTCGTGAGGAAGGGCGCTGGGTCAGTGCGGGGTCAGGCGAGAAGGCCCAGTTCCTTCAAGCTCGTGAACTCGTTGTCGCCGATGATGATATGGTCGAGAAGCTCGATACCGAGGAGGTCGCCGGCTTGCTTGAGTCGACGCCTGAGGAGTACATCATCGGTGCTGGGAGTGGAGTCGCCTGAGGGGTGGTTGTGGATGACGATTATCGAGGCTGCGCTGTGGCGAATGGCGGGTTTAAAGATCTCCCTTGGGTGCGCGTCGGCGGACACAAGGCTGCCAATCGAGACAGTCTCTACGGCGAGCACCTCGCTTTTCGCCGAGAGGAGGACGACCTTGAGGTGCTCGCGGTCACGGTGGCACATCTCCTCCATGACAAGCTCCGCGACGTCCGCGAGCCTGCGGACGAACCTCTTCCTTGGCCGCGAGATGCGTGAGATTCGCCTGCCGAGCTCGATAGCCGCCTTAACCTGTTCAGCAGTGCGTGTGCCGACGCCGTGGATCTCGGCGATCTGCTGGATCGTCGCCTGGGAGAGCCAGATTGCGAACGCCTCGGGGGAGCCGAACCGCCTGAGCAGTAGCTCCCAGTGCTTATCGTCCGATTCCCTCAAAGTGAGCCTAATGAGGTCGCCGACACCCATGTCCTGCACAGGGTAGCAGTCCACGAAAGACCATCTCCTTTCTGCGCATTGCTAAGCCAACTCCGCAGGATGGCAATCAAAAGGGGAGCAGCTGGAGGCCCCGAGGGTTCGCTGGGGCGGACCCACGGGGCCCAGTTGGGTGTCAGGAGAGAGCACGCGGAGTTCAGGCATGCATGCGCGTCGGGGGAGCGAGCGGGCTACCTGGACTCATCCGTCACGACCTTGAAGATGGGTGGACGCGGGACCACCTCGACCCCATCAACGACTTCCCCGTCCCTGGTGACCACGTGGTGCCCGGCTATCTCGACTTGCGCCTTCAGCTCGGCCCACTTGGGGGACTCCGTCACGTTGATGAGGTCGGACCTACCGTCCGCCTTGTGCCAGGCGACAAGCACAGCGTCGTTGCGCCTGAATTCGGGCTGCTGCCTCACCTGGACCGTGCCCGATGGGAGCTTCACCGCCTTCCGCCTGGGGTCGATGGCGAACTTCGGGATGAAGTACTCCATGAGGAGAGCGGTGAAGAACCACTCAATGCACTCGGCCTCGCGGCGGCGGTCCGCAAGCCACCTCTCCACGCGCTCGATCTCTTGATGCGCGAGCGCCTCTGCTTTGGCGAGCTCCTGGAGGGCCTGGGCTATTTTGCAGACGGCCCAGTTTGCCTGGCCATCATCCCGGATTCGGAAACGCTCACGCAGAGGAGCTTCTTCTTTCTCCGACTCCGGTATCTCGTCAGGACCCTCGTACGCTCTGGGGAGCACGTCTTCCGGCGACTCAGCCATCTCTCTCATCCTCCCTTTGTTCACTTCCGCCGGGATCGTCCTCGCATGCGATGCAAGTGCTCCGGCTCCGGCCGATCTTCGGTGCCAAATTAGCTTGGCGGTGAGTTCTAGTCCGCCCATGAGGGTGCCTCGTGGTCTGCTTGGATCGCCGCCGGCTCGAGATCGTTCTCCTGCAAGCCGTGACTGCGACAGTAATCTGCGAGGCACTCCTTGTGAAAGAGCCCCACGTGTGTGCCATAGACTTCCTCGTACCGGCAGATCTCGCCGCCGCACTCTTCGCAGTCTGCCACGACGGGCGCCTCCTGAGGATCTGGTAGGCCTTCAGCGACCCTGTCTCAGGACCGAACTCCGAACAACTACACCAGTTCCTTGTCAGGTACCGCCAGTATCCTGCTATCGGACGGGACCGCCTCCGGCGCAGAGGCTCGGCGCTGGAGCGCCTCGACCATGCTCGCCTCAAGCACAAGCCACCAGCGCAGGTCCTCCGCGAGGCGCCTCATCCCGCGCACCCAGCCCTCTACCATGTGGCGGCGTACCGCTTCCTCATCCGCCTTGGTGAGGCTTGCACGCACGGAGTTTTGCTCGGCAAGGGCCATCATCCGGTTGACGTAGATATTTGCGACGCCTTGTATGGTCTCAGTCGTGCAGGCTGTGACAACGCGCTCGTCGAGGCGCCTCCTGGCGCTTTCAAAAGTGCCCCTATCGTCAACGCCTAAGGACGAGATAACCTTGGCGAGCTCGCCGATTACCGCGTGAACTGTTTCCGCGTCGATCATCCTCGCCATCTCTTCGGGTACCTCCCTGTCGTGGTTTGACTAACTGTCCCCGGCTATCGGGCCGGCATCGTGTGCGTTCATGCTGCGAGAGTCCATGGCGTGGCCATTTGCGCTGGCGTCTACGCGGCGGGAACCTCGTGACGTCCACCTCCTTCGCCACCTTTCCTCTTAGCCGCGGGGTCTTACGCTTTGGTGCGGGGGTCCTTCTGGCGGAACCACTCGTTTCAGGGGAGCTTGGCTGGACAACGGGACCGTTGCGGAACGTTGAGAGGGCAGTCGTGACAGGCAAGCCCGGCGCATCTTTCCAGCGCTCTGCTTGCCTCGCAGGCTCTGGCCTTAAGGTCGGCGTCCGTTGTGCGGCAGGCCCTTGCGACCAGGTCCAAGGCAAGAACCTTAAGTTCCGGCAGCTGTGCAACCGCTGGCATGGGCACCACCTGCTTGCAAGGTGCAAAGAGGGCCCGGCGCAAACGCGCCGGACCCTCAATGAGCGGTCAAGGCTCATTCAGACTGGCTTCTCCACATAATGTGTTTGTTGTGCAAGGTAGCAGAAGAGACAAAGCAGCCGCGTCCGATGCTGCTTGGTGGGCGTTGTCTTGAGGAGGGTGAGAGCACGCGTCTTACGCAGGCCACCACTGGTCTTGGTACGATGTAGGTGTCATTTGAGAGGATGTGGGTGGTCGGAACGGACGCGCGGCGTGGGTTTGCACATGGCGAGGCGAAACGGGGACATCTTTGCCGGGGGTCCCGGTACGAGCTGCTCCAAGGCCGCCCTGCGCTGACACGCCATGCAGAGCGGCTTTCCGAACTTGCACATCGAGAAGTCGCAGACGGAGCGGGTAATGTGCGCCCCGCACTCGGCGCACAGGTACCGGCGGTCTTCTTGGTTGTCCTTCTCTCCCGCCCGGGTCGCCCGCGCTTTGTGACGGTCGAGAAACGAAGTGCCAGCGATCCTTCCAGGAGTCGCAACAGGGCAGCTTCGTCCGTCATCCGCTCCAGCAACGTCCCCACCGAGCTCCTCGAGGGCGACCATGTCCACCCCGGTGAAATCACGGAGTGCCCTAGCCTTTGCTCTGGTGGCAGCCATCCGCAGGATATGCGGGGCGATGCTCAGGTTTACATTGGAGGGCGAAGCGTCCCCGACCTCCCGGTAGATGGAGCCGTCCGCCCCCTCGAGGAGCGCCGCGCAGACCGCGTAGTTTCCGTTGGTTTCAGACGGCATCTGCACGACCTCGGCCTCCAGCCGCTTGATCCCTTTCTCCTTTGCAAGCTCAAGGAGACCGCCGTACAGTATGAACTCTTTCCCCTGGAGCCTCTTCACGAACCTCTTCTTGAAGTCCTCGCTCATCTCCATTTGTGCCTTTCCTCCTCTTTTTCGGTCGGTTTTGTGTAATGAGGCTGAAGTAATTGGTCCGATGGTTGAAAACCTTCTGCAGTCAGTCACTTATCCTCCGTCCCTTGTACATGTCTTCCTGGGTGTTTATCCCAACGACCCGGCGACATGCCAGGCTGCAGAAGGTCTTGCCAAGAAGTACCCAAATGTGCACCCGGTCGTGAACCGTTTGCCGGGCCCGACAAGCAAAGCCCAGAACCTCAATTGCGTTCTAAAGTCTGTCCTGGATTTCGAACGCGATAATCGTGTGCGTTTTGCTGCGTTCTTAATTCATGACGCCGAGGACGTGGTACACCCAACATCCTTTAAGCTTGCCAAGTATTTGACCTATGAATATGAAGTGGTGCAGTTGCCTGTTTTCCCCCTCCAGCCTTACCCGACGTGTGGGACTTTTTTCAGGTTTATTACTGCTGCTACTTATGCCGTGAGTTCGCCGACAACCACTACAGGGGACTTCCTGCACGCGAGGCCAGCAGTGCCCTGGTGCCGTCTGCGGGAACGGGTTTTATTATTTTCACGCCGGGCCCTTGACCAGGTTGGGAGTTATAGATTATTCGAAGAAGGCAGCGTTACGGAAGATTATCTCCTGTCCTTGCGTCTTAAAGAACTCGGTATTCACACCCACTTCTTCATTGAAGGCGTACAAAGAGTGCTAGACAACGGGAAAATAGCTACAGAATATGTGGCTCTACAAGGGAGCTGTTCCCAAATACGTTTCGGGAAGCAGTCAAGCAGAAGTCGCGCTGGATATACGGGATCTCTTTTCAAAGCTTTTCACTTTTCGAGGTGCTGAAGAGCAAAAGCCTATCGGGCGTTGCCAAGTTCAGCCTTTATAAAGACTGGAAGGTAAGATTTGCGAACCTGCTCGCGCTGCCCGGATATGCTGTTTTCACCTACACGGTCGCGCCTTTCTTCATTAGCCTCCCCGCCGCCTACCCGGCGGGTACCCTCTCCTGGTGGCTGAGCGTTGCACTGACCTTTATGATGGCGGAACGGCAAATAATGAGGGACGTGGCCATTAAAAACATATACGGCTGACATTCGGCAGTGGCCGCCTGTCTGATTCCCCCGATTCTGCCGCTTCGTATATTCTGGGCGAATGATATAAACTTCTTCGCTACTGTTGCTGCTTGGAGGATAGCTCTTTTCGGCTTCCCGAAGAGCCGCCCGCGCTGGCAGAAGACAAAACATTCTTATCTCGCTCCGCAAATCCTAGCGCGTTACAAGCGCCGGCTGGGCGATCTCCTTTTGGAAAAAGGGCTCCTGGATGCAAAGTCCCTTGCTCAAGTGCTAAAGGCAGCAAAAACAGGTAACGAGCCGCTTGGTGTAGCGTTAACGCGTTTAGGAGTGCTTTCGGAAGCAGAGCTGATTAGAGCTCTAGGCGAAACTCTGAGAGTACAGTCCCTCCGGTTAGTTAATGGTCAGGAGGCCGCAAACTTCTCGGCGGAGACCATTACGGTATTTGAGAGGTACAATGCTGTGCCGGTAGTCCTGACCACCGCGTCCGCGGTAGTGGCCGCCAGAGAGCCGCTGCCCGAAGAGGCCATCCGGGAAATTAGCTCATGTCTCGGCGGCAGGGATGTCGCTGTTGTTCTGGCACCAGCATCAGATGTTGCGGAGCAGCTCGCCTCAATGAGGGATAGCTCCGTACGGCCTGCAACCCGTAGGCTTGGGGGGTGCCTAGTCGATGCCGGCATAATCACCAATGAACAGCTGGTCGAAGCTCTCCGGGCGCAGGCGCTGTGCCGGAAGCCGCTCGGCCAGATCCTCATAGAAATGGGGGTCATCCTCGGCGAAGACCTGGAGCGCGTGCTGGCCATGTGCGAATCTGCTCAAGGCATTTATGGCGCTCAGGCGGCAGTGACAAGAGAGGAAAGACGCATCTCCTAGGCCAACTGGTTAATCGTGTAGAAGTCCACGGAGTCAAGCTTCATCTTGTCTTCCCGCGTCCTTGATGGTCGCCGCCCCTCGGCGGTGGTCGTCCTACCGTTCCCATGCTCATAACCCCTTGTTTATCTCCCGAGGAATTGCCTGCGATAATACTCGTGCAGCTCGGCGTGGGAAGTAAACCTGGGCGGGTTGCCCTCAACACGCGGCGTCACCTTTAGGTCGTACTCTTTGACTGTCAGCACACGGAAAGTGAACGTCTCGTCTACATCGTAGCCTTCGAGGCTCTGGAACTGCCGACGCCAGACGAAGCCGTCCGGCGTTTCCCTCTCAATCCGCCCCTGAAAGCATCGCTGGCGAATGGTGTCGTTGAACGTGACGTAGCTGCCGTCGATTTCCACCCCCACCGCAAGCATCTCGATAGGCGGCCCGCTTTCCGATTACACCTTCACCAGGTACAGCACTCGATTGCTAATCACGTCTCATCTCCTGCATATTGACAAAATCCTCCGAGCGTCTTCCGTCTGGTATTCAGTGCCGCTTCTCGCAAGTGCTTGGGGAGCAACTTGACAGGATACGTTCCATTCGCAATCAAGTCAAGCCACCGCCAACGCTCCTTGGGTATACGCTCGCGAGCACGCACGCGCCATCTTCCGTCCGCCTCGCACCGCTCGGCAATTTCCGACTCATGCTCTATCACGACGTGGTCCGTCGCTTCAAGAGCAGCACGCTGCTCATCCGAGAGCATTCCGATATTGTCCTCTAGGAGGTGCGGTGATAGAGGCACCAGCTGACCTTCTCCTGACTGAGAACAACTGGATCCCATTCAGGGTACAGACCGTCGCTATAAGCCGCAGGTCGGCGTTCAAGACTTATCTCGCTGACCACGTATTGCCGTTTCTCCCTAAATCCCTTGTAGTGCCAACGTGGGTCCTGTCCCCTATAGAATGTTACATACCCGCAATACCTACAATGCTCTTCGGGTCGTCAGCCCAATATGCCCGGTACCGTTCAGGCAGTCGACTTACGTCTTCCGTGTAGAGAAACAAACGCACTTGTACCCTCAGGCCGCCATAAGAGAAGATGCGCGGTTTTCCTACATCATCCTCAAACACCATTTTATAGCCATCCACCTTATGCTCGAAATCCGTGTGCTTCGTACCCTTGGGATCCACAAAGGCGATGAAATACTCATCTCCCTTCTGCAACCAGAAGATGAAATCCGGCTTGAATTGGCGGATACGATTCATCTCTGGGTCGTAATATGGTATATAGACCGTATCCAGGTTCTCGTCGATCTTGCAAAACAGCCACCAGTCGAAATCGCGGAACTTGTTATCGTCCTGCTGCAGATACCGCTCCAGACTGTCTATGAAACGAACCTCACTGGGATGGCGGATGACATGACGGATAAAATCGATCTTCTCGCTGTTGGAAAGGAGCAATGGCGTATAATAGTGATGAGCAATGTGCTTGATCTGTAGCGTATAACCGTTGGCGTGCAAGGTCTCTGTATCGGGTAGAGATTGCGTCTGCCGCAAAAGTTCATCAAAGTCCAACTTACGAGCCTCGTATTTCGCTCGTAATTCCGCGACCCTATGTGGACGATCTTTTGCACGGGCGATTTTCTCCTGCAATTGACTAATATCTTTCAGCAGCACCTTGATGTGTTGGAAGTGGTTGATCTCGTTCTCCAGCAGCTTGAGGCCATCTACCTCCTCGGGGACGACCTGGAAATACCCAAACAGGCGGCTGAGGGCCAGGTCTACCCGGCCATAGCGACGCCCATTGCTGGTATTGAAGTACTTATCCGGGTTCTCCAGGCATTGTTGCAGAAGACCGACCTGCCGGGGCGTGGCGCCATGCAGGGCCACCAGCAGTCTGTCATCGCCGAGATAATCCACATAGCGGTTCAGTAGATCCAGTTCATCGGCGGCGATCTCAAACTTGCGCACTGTCCTCTGTCCCATGAGAGGACGATCTGCCAGGCGGTAGGTGGGGATGAGCAGTAGGTGATCGTCCACCGCCTCCCAGTTCACTTCCAACGCAATCTGGTGGACCGCCTCCTTGCCCTGCTCCAGGTCCAGTTGTTCAATGACGGTGTGCAGGGCCTGGCGGTTGGTGCCAAAGATGCAAAGGGTCTCCAAGGGCAGCACCTTGTCCCTAATCTGTGGGTATAAGGCACGGGCATGTTCGTCACCGGCATTATACAGGCTTTGCAGACGCTTACGCCGACCGGCTAACGGCTCGATGCGTACGCCCCGCCCCACGGACTGCAAGATGAACTTGCGGGCCTCGGTGCCCGTGCCGATGTTGATGAAGGTAATCACGTTGGGGCGGTTGGAATCCCAGCCTTCATAGAAACTGCGGGAGCCCATGAGGATGTTAATGTCCGAGTCGCTCTCGTTTAGGCGCTGGAAGAAACCCTCGTCTTCGAAGCCCTCCAGGACGTCGTAGCCTTCCAGTTCTTCCTTGAGCCAGGGCCCGATGTCGCCGATCTTGATCAGGGCAAAGGGCCGCTCCGCGTTCTTCAGTTTGAAGGCCAGCTCCTGCCGGCTGGAAGGCCGCACCCAAACTTCGATGTCGCCGGGGCCGTCGGCGTTGTAGACGGCTTGCAGCACATCTTGTGGTTTCAGGGCCTCGAAAAGCGTTCGGTCTGCCCAAAATCGCTCCCCTTCAAACACCAGCGGCGGGCCCTCGGCCAATTCCTGCCACAGTTCTCTTCGGGCCACGTCCCACGTCTGATCGTCGATTTCGCCTTTGCCAATGCGTTCCAACTCGCGGAAGAAGAGCTTGAGGTCGGCGTCCTTGGTGTTGACGGAATTGACCAAGGTGAGCAGCAGCGGACGATGATAGACAATCCTGCCGGCGGTTCGCTGCACTTCCTCGTAGCCGCGGCGGGCGTACGTCAGCATGAGCAGGGCCTTGAGCACCACCTTCTGTTTCTCAGCGCCGGTGTAGTCCTCCTTGTCCTCGAAGGCCCGGTTTTCCTGCTTGAGGATGGCAATGTGCTTGCCGTAGCCGCTTTCGATGAAGCGGGCCAGGTTGAAGTCGTAGGCAGTGGTGAGGATGTCCCGCTCATCGGCGAAGGTGGCGGAGAAGTTGAAGAGGAAGCCGTTGCGACTGAGGATGCTGTAGATGTGCTGGCGCTTGGAATCCTCTTTGTCACCCTTGTGCGCTTCGTCCAGCAGAATGAACCAGCGGCCGTGGTCGTCGTAGTTGCGGAAGTCAACGATGCGTTCTTTCTGTTCGTCGCTCAGATTGTCGGAGCGGTAGATGAAGACGGTGATTTCCCGATCACGGAACAGGGATGCAACCTCCCGCTTAGCCTCTGGGTATTCGCGCAGGTCCCGGAGGCGGATATACGGCTCGCCCTGGGCGTTGAACTCGTCCACGTGGGCGCGCAACTGCTCCAGGAGATCGTCCCGGTGGGTGAGCACCAGGAGATTGTGCCGCGGAATCTCCCCAGCCCGGCCCAGCCGCCACAAGAGTTCCAGCAGTTTGACGATGACTAGGGTCTTGCCGCTGCCCGTGGCCATCCAGAAACCCATGCGGTTGATGAAGTGTTCGTAGGCGATGCGGCCGTTTTGGACGACGTAGTACTCGTTCAGCAAGTTGCGGATGTGCCGCTTCTGCCCATCCACGGGGATGTCCATGTCGGTGTCAAGGCCGTTCAGGCGGTACCACTTGAAGAAGCGTTCCTTGCGCCAGGCATTGGTCGCGTCAGATTCGCCCGGCCGATAATCGCCGCAATCCTCGTAGTACGTCCATAGGCCGCGGAGGGCAAACTGCAGTGCCTCCTGCTGGTAATCGAAGAGGCGTTTGCTCCGCGAGAAGGCCGCCAGGTCGAAGGTCGTCCAGGCGGGCGGGAGGGATTCAAAGGGGATGTCGGCCAGAAAGTCCTGAAGCTTTCGCATCGGTCACCATCACCACCAGACCAATGGCTTAACCAGTTCCCAAGGCGGGCTCGTCAGGTCCACCCGCGTACCGTCCTCGAACTCCACTTCGCCGGGCCGGGTCGGGTCGTCGGCGTGGGGACGAATGCGCCGGATCCACTTGCCGGTGACGCAGGAGAGGGTCTCGGCCAGATCGATGTTTTCGTAAAGTTTGCTCAGGTCCACGCGGACCTCTTCCTTCTCAGGGTCCACCGTCACCACCTGCTCGCCGGTCCGGGCGTTGTCCAGTAGTTTCGTGTCCCGCAGGAAGACGTACTGGCTGTAGGGGTCGGCCTCCACGAACAGCGGCTCCGCATCGGCGTAGTGAGCGCGGCAGAGCACATCCTCGTACTGTTCTAAACAATAGTACTTGACAAAATGGCTGATGCCCTTCCCGTCCTCCTGTGCCTTACCGTTCTTCCACTGGTCGGAGAAGACCGCCTTCTTGACTCGTGGCAGCAGCACGGTGTCGAAGTAGTCGGCCATCTCCACCAGAATGTACTTGCGCTGGCCGCCATCTTCACGGTTAAGGTTGATTACCGCGTGAGCGGTGGTGCCGGAGCCGGCGAAGAAGTCAAGTACCAGCTCATCGTTATTTGCCAGACCAGCGAACACTTCGACGAACCTTACCGGCTTTGGGTAACTTGAAAATGCCGCTTTTCCGAAACAGTCGCCGAGGTCCTGTTGACCAGAATCCGTCGCAATATCTGTAATGACATCCTTCAGTACGGTGCATTCAAATCCCCGTACTTTAGTGAAGATTCTGATGCTATCCCCGCAATTGACAAATTCTAGATTATGGCTCTCTCGGCTGATCTTCTCCTTGCTCCACCGCCACGCATGGTATCGATGGACACCGTCGTTATTCTCTTTCGGAGGAATTTTCAGAAAGCCGTCAAATTCGACGTCTTCATCAATCTCCGAAAACCTGATCTCTCCGGTCTCCGGGTTCCAATGAATGTTGAAGATCAAATTGGGCCGCGTTTCCTCGTTGAATTTGGAATTAGTATTATACAGTTCGTTTTTCACAACATAAGTGCCGGCATCGTCATGCCTGACTTCGTAGTCAAACCCTTTATAGGCGTTAGGCATGATACTCTTTGCACGCGATATAGGTATGTAAAAGCGCCCTACGTCAGAGTTCCCATACGCAAGGACATACTCATGCGTCCCCGCAGCTCCTCTTCCGGATATCTGCCTCCCCTTTAGGTTGTTGATCCACACGAAAGTGTTCAGATAGCCATCTTCAGACAAAATGAGATCGGCTACACTCTTAAGCCGATCGCGTTCATTTGCATCAATGCTTATGAACATTGCTCCATCCCGGCTCATCCACTCCCTCGCCAATGCCAGCCTGTCTACCATCATGCTCAGCCAGCAGGAATGCTGGTACCTGTCCCGGTAGATAAACTCATCGCTTCCCGTGTTATAGGGCGGGTCAATGTAGATGCACTTCACCCGCTTCCGGAATTTGGGCAGGATGGTGTTGAGCGCTTGGTAGTTCTCGCTCTTGATGAGCCAGCCGTCCAATGATTGGTCCAGGCGGTCGAACAGGCCCAGGATGTCCAGTTCCAGGTCTTTGAAGTAGCGCGTGTCCAGGGGTAGGTACTGGTAACGAGGATTCAGGTGTATGCCTTTCAAGTCGGTCTCCCACACATCCTCGAGCTTGAAATCCTCGCCCACCATCCCAAGGTCCTGCCATTCCTGCACCTGCTGCGTCATGCCAGGGTGCGCTAAGATGCGCTCTAGTAACATCTGGTCCCGCACAGCGATGCGATCCAGGGTGATGACGTAGTTGGCGTTTAACACGAACTTGGGCTTGTTCCAGATTCTGACCAGCTCGTCCTCGAACTGGGCGATGAAGTCGATGATCTTATACGCGATGTCTTTCAGCGCCTGCAGCTGGCGGATGCGTCTCTCGCTCCACACGGTGTTGTTTCGTTGCTCTGGCTCAAAGATGTACTGGTAAAGCCACAGGTCGAACTGCTCTCGCAGAAACTTGCGAGCGTCCTTGTTGATAAAGTAATCCACCTCACTCTGGCGCTCAAAGAGACGGAAAGCGCGCTCAAGCGTCTCTTCGGCAGGTACGGCCGGTGTAGCGGCTCAGTCCCAGCGCGTCCTTGATCGCCTTGCGGATGTCGCTCAGGTTGGTCTTGCGGCCCCCTTCGGAATAAACCACGGTGAAGACCAGGGTTCCATCCTCCCGACGCTCCTTGAACTCATACACCAAAGACCTCTTCTCGTTAGCCTTTTGGTGTTCCAGGGCGGAGACGTCAAAGAAGAAACGGAAGCCGTCCACCTCGGTTCCCATGCTGCGGAAGAGTCGGTCGGTCTTGACGTAGTAAAGCATGTGAGTCTTCCAGAAGAGCACCACATCGCGTTCATCGGTGTAAACCTGCTCGTATACCTTCTCGTGTAGGGGCGTGTATCGGAAATAGATGGAACCAGACTCGCTGAAATAGCGACGGAAGAAGGTATAGAGCCGGTCGAAAAGCTCTTCGCGAAATTCGGGAAAGGGTTTCAGGGCCTCGGCAATGTCCTTTTGCAACTGCGGGAACACGCCCTTCTCGTAGTAGCGGGCCTTGATACGCATCAAGTTGACATAGCCCGATTCGCCTTCCACTTTCGCGCCAACGAAGACATCACGAAGCGCATTGAAAAAGATCTCTTCTTTGTTCATAGGTTTGACTTGCCCCTTTGCTCAATACGGTCCTTGAACTCTGCCGAGCCTACCGGCCTGCGGATCATGCCGGCTGCGTCTCAGAGCCGGCTCTCCAACATTGGCAGGTCAAGCGCGGTTTCAACTCAATCCTTTCAACCTCAAGCTTGCCTAAGGTAACTGTCTAGCCTTCCGCAAGTCGCCAGTTGTATGCATTTTGCCGCTACGACTGGGTGTTTGCGTTTTCTTCTTCTGAAGGCGCATCTTCCGCTTTTCGAAAGCCTCCGCATCCGCATGAAAAAGTCCGGCCCTTATAACCTTGATGGCTCTGTTGCATATGGCTATCGCCCGGTCGTATTGACCCAAGCGTTCCAAGAGGATTGCGGGGCGTTCGGTAGTACGCGGCATTTTCTCTCACCTCGGAAGATTCGGTTGGAGATACCCTCTCCGCTTTGGCGGCCAGCGAGTCAGTTTGCGCGGTCCATGTTTCTGCCTACAGCATTCTCGTTCTCAGCATGGCCGGTTCCTTATTAACCTCATTATTAACCTCAAAGCGGTCGGCCAGCTGCCAGGCCTCGGTTATACCCAGTTTCAGAGCATTCAAGAGCTTGCCTCGTGCATGAGGTGCTAGGCTGCCCACTTCCTTGCTCGGTATCTGGCTGGCGGCGCCTACTCTCCTAGTGCGAAGTGAGCCTGCCCAATATCGTCACTCGCTGCGGTCAAGCAGCGTCCCGGTTCTTCGGTGTGGAGAGCCGAGAGGAGTCTCCTCTTTTGTCGTTCATCTTCGTCAGGATCGTGCGTTTTCCTGCGTTGACAAACCTTGATTTGCTGTAGAATGAGTCAGATGACCTCTGTGCGCACGGGGCCTTCAGGCTCATTCTTCGCGGGCGCATGCTCCGGCCGCACGCCTCGGAGCTACCGGGTATGGCTCTCCTGGTGCGGTGGGTACCTGAAAGCACCTAAGTACACGGGGCTGCATGGGACACGCCACCCTGTGCCCTGTGCAGCACTGAGGTTCTGCTGGGGCGACGGCCGCTGTCAGCAAGTGCATCTCCCAGCTGAAGTCTGATCCGGCTCGATGGCCGGGTAGGGCTCCGGTGGTTTGCTAATCATTTGCTAATGAACTACCTGAAACCTGGGATCATCAGTTGGACGAATTAGCACAGCACGTCAGTTAAAGCGCAGCTAACGTAGCATTTGACGGACAGGCGATCACGGGAGAGAACTGGGCAACAGGTGCCCCCCTGGAATCCCACCTTCGGCACCATCTCTGTTCTTCAAACCGTCTAGATCTCGCTTAGATGGGATTTAGGCGGTGTTTTCGTGTACCAATCTCTTTTGTGTCTGGGCAACTCTGTGTCGCCTAAAGAATCCTCTGCCTCTGTCCGCCTGACAGGTTTCCTCCGCGTTCAGTCACGACTTCATAAAAAGAAAACGATCCTAGACTGGATTGAAGCAGGTCCGGACCCTGGCGCGTGTCAGCAGAACGAGGAAAAAGATACCGAGTCGCCGCCGGAGGAAGAAACGGCATATCGAGAAGAATAGCAACTCCAGCGTCTGTCCTGGATTGGGAAGGATGTTCTTCCGGATGAATGGAAAGAAGTCTGCCAAGGCCTGGCAAGGAAATAGAACCTTCTTCGGAATGGCTGGGGCGAGTTTTATCTCCTGTTGTAAGCAAGGACCCCCGGCCGATTCGCACGGGAAGCAGAGAGATTCCGTGAGCTTGATCCTACCTACGTTAAAGCGTACGGGATGCAAGCCTCCTTCTTCCCCCACCCCGTTAGCTGGCAAACCCTCTTCGCTTCTGTGTCTTTCGAGCCGGAACTTGCTAACCGTTTGCTGATCATCTTTGCGAAGGGTACAATGTGGTAACTGAAGACCTAGAATCCTTGATTGACTGCAGGCTTGTCCCCTCACATATGATATAATTTAAACGCGCGTATAATTCGCTACTCATCAGCCGCAGCTTTGGGCCGCAATCAGTGCGCCTGATCTTTGGTCCTATCGGAGGTTCTAAGAATCTATGGAATCGACGAAGATTGATACCCAAAGTAAGATGATGGCGACTGCCATCGACATGATTGGCAAGCAAGCCAACCTGAACTTTACCATAAGAGAGTTTGCGAAGCGAGCCGGAGTCAACCTCGCGTCGGTCAATTACTATTTCCGCTCTAAGGAGAATCTCATCAACGAGATCGAGTCGTTCTTCAAGAATCGGCTCAAGAAGACCTATGACGAGCTGCAGAAATCAGAGTGCGACCCAAAGAGCAGGATACTGAGGTGGGCTGAAAGGCTTATGCAGGAGCTCATGGAGTACCCGGGAATTCTGTTCCTTATGGTCACCAAACTAATAACTGACGGGCGCCAGAGCCCTGGCATAGCTGAACTGATTGACAACTCTGAGGAGATGCTTGCTCCTATCATTGCGGATCTCACCGGCTTAGGCCATGATGATCCTCAGTGCTCGTACATCATCATGCAGCTAGTCGCAGGCGTGGTTACTCCTATCCTCTTTTATCACGGCGCGGGCAGGACATTCGGGATCGATGTGAGTGACCCTATAGTCCGGCAAGATTACCTCAAGTCGCTAGTGAATACTATACTGCCTGCAACAGCCTGACGATCCTGGTCCTCATGCAGCACTCACCCCTTCCTGCGAGAGGTTCGCAACGACCAAACACCATTGACATCTTGCAGTAGCGATAGTATATTCTAGTTAAACAGTCATATCAAACGATCGTTTAATATGTTTGTATAGTTTTCCCTTCGCGTTCATCCGTTCATCAGAGGTGATATCTCTTGTCGTCGATTATCAGCTTCGTGCTCGACCGTCCTAAGGTTGTAATCGGCCTTTTCTTAGCTCTAACAGCCGTCTTCGCCCTCTTCATTCCCGGCCTCAAGTTTGACGCGAGAATCGAAAACATGGTGCCGGAAGACGACCCGGCCATCAGAGACATTCTGGAAGCAACTGAAGAGTTTGGCTCACAGGACATATTTATGATTGCCATACGCAGTGACAACGTGTTTACTGCCGAAACTCTCAAGAAGATCGATGACATGACTAAGGAAATCAGCCGGGTACAAGGCGTTGCGGCAGCCACCAATTTCATGAACGTCAACCTTATAGAGAGCGGATTTTTTGGCATCGAGATTACTCCCGCCGTTGACGAGCTCCCTCAGACTCCAGAAGAAATCGAGAGATTCCGTGAGCGCATACTTAACAGTTCCTACGCAGGTCAACTGGTCACCGAAGACGGTAGAGCTGCAGCCATAATGGTTTCGTTCGAGCACTTTGGAGACTCTCAAGGCGTCAGGCTTAGCGAGATCACCGGCCAAATCGATAAGATTGCCCAAAAGTATAGAGGGCCAGAGGAAATATACATAGTCGGAAATGCTTATGTGAGCTACTACGCTGAAAACGCCATGGTCAATGACATGAGCATTCTAATCCCACTCGTGATTGTGGTGGTCATGATAATCCTTTACTCGAGCTTCCGCACCGGACGTGGGGTCGCTTTGCCGCTATCAGTGGTGCTGACTAGCGCAATTTTGGCTACTGGTCTTATGTCTATGCTTGATATTCCTGTGACAGTCGTGACCATGGTCATGCCCGTCATACTGATAGCCATCGGTAGCGGAGAGTGCATACATGTCATTAACAGGTATTTTGAAGAACTGTCGAGCGGTAAGGACAAAAGGTCTGCTCTAGCAGCGACTATGAAGGGGATTACCGGACCAGTTGCGATGGCTGCACTCACGACTGCAGCCGGATTTGCGTCACTGGTGACCTCGTTTGTCGGCCCCGTTCGAGAGCTCGGCTTATTTACAGCTTTTGGAGTAATAGTTGCTATGTGCTTCTCTCTACTCTTCGTGCCGGCAGTGTTGATGCTGCTGCCGGTACCCTCCCATCTCTCGAACAGCATCGACCGCTCAAAGCGCAGAGGACGGCTAGACAGCCTCTTAGTCGCAGTCGGTAACTTCATCGCTCGGAATCCAAAGACCATCCTCGCAGCCTGCGGAGTGATTCTTCTCATATGCGTTATAGGCTCTTTTGATCTTTCTCTGGAAAGCAGCTTCATGAATTACTTTGAGAAAGATAGCCCGATCATCAAAGGGACCAACATTGTAGAGGACGAGTTCGGCGGGAGCATGCAGATTTCGCTTCTATTTGACACCGGAAGGGCGGACGGTGTCAAGGAACCCGAAGTGCTCAACAAAATGATTGAAGCGCAAGAGTATATGAACTCGCTGCCAGGAGTGAGCCAGGCATCATCCGTCGCGGATCTGATTCGAGAACTGAACCGGGCACTTAACGAAGGGCGTGAAGAGTTCTATGTTATTCCGGAAACAAGGCAAGCCGTAGCTCAGGAGTTGCTTCTCTTTGAGATGCAAGGCGGGTCAGGCCTAGACACGATGGTCACTTACAACTTCGACAAGGCGATGGTATCTGCCCGCCTCAAGAGTATGCGCTCAAGCGAACTAAAGGGGGTGGTGAGGAAGCTAGAGGAGTACATAGATGCCAGATTCTCATCTGGTGAAGATCCAAAGGTCAAGATAGTCGGAATACCCAACGTCACCCTTGTACTCTTGGAGAGATTTAGGGCAAGTCAAATATATAGTCTGATCGCATCGACAGTAACGGTAGCTATCATTGTGGCCATCATAATGAAATCAGCAATAGCCGGGATTATCAGCATCATTCCCCTGATCTTGACGGTTGGAATCAACTTTGGAGTCATGGGTTTCTCTGGAATTCCGCTCGACGCAATCACAACAACCATTGCGAGCGTTGCGGTCGGGGTCGGCATTGACTACACAATCCACTATATCAGCCGTTATCGTTCGGAGATTGCGGACGGAAAGGACCAGGAAAAGGCGATTGCAGTCGCAGCGTCCACGACCGGAAGAGGGATCTTCTTCAACGCCGTCACTGTGGCCCTCGGATTTGGCATACTGGTTGTGTCGTCCTTCCGCGCGATCGACGTGTTCGGCTTCCTTGTCGCTTTGACAATGGTGACTAGCTCGCTGGCTGCCCTGACACTGGTTCCCGCGATTCTCCGATTGATTCGGCCTGAAGTCCTAATGCCTAAGAGCACCGCGAAGAGTGCTTCACTCGCAGTCAGGCCATAGCCGCGGCCTGAATTGATAATTGAGGGAGGTTACTAACAATGAGACTGGCCAAGATAACTAGCGCGGCTCTAGCAGCAGTCTTGCTGGTAAGCGCGCTTGCATTTGCTGAGGACGGTCTAACAGGGGACGAAATAGTTGATCAACTAAAGGATGACATGGCCCTCACTGGATCCGGCTATGCGGTCCTAGATCTGATCACTGTGAACAAGAAAGGAGAAAGCCGTCAGCACAACCTCATGCTGTTCAGAAGTGATGACGGCAAGACCGAAAAGCAGCTTGTAGAGTATCTGTCTCCGGCAGACGTCAAAGGGACCAAATTCCTGTCGATTCTTGAGGAGGGTGCGGATGAAGCAGAAATGTGGCTCTATTTGCCTGCTCTCGGGAAGGAGCGAAGGATCGCGGGCCACATGACAAAAGGCAGCTTCATGGGCACCGATTTTACATATGAAGAAATCGCAGGCTTCGGGAACTATCGTGATGACTATGATGCCGTCCGTCTAGCAGACGAAGAGTTGGACGGATACATGTGCTACGTACTGGATTTGACTCCCAAGTCTGCGGACGTTGAGTACAGCCGGGTGAGAATGTGGGTTTGGCAGGCAGAAATGGTTCCCCTGAAGCTTCAGTTTTTCAATAGAGATGGCCAACTCAGCAAGCAGCTGCTTCTTTCGGATCTACGACAGGATAGCGAGGGCCGGTACATGCCCTACACGATCACTATGTCGAACGAACTGGCGGGAACAAAGTCAATAATCAACATACTAGAGGTCCACGAAGAGATAGACGACAGCTACTTCACACTCCGGTACCTCCGGCAGTAACATGACGAAAGGCGGGTGTTAACTGTGAGAAGATCAGCTATCATTTCAATTGCCATCTTAGCCTTGTTGCTCAACAGCACGTTGATAGCGTTCGCACAAGGCACTGAATTGGGGGGCGAATTAGCACAGTCACTGAACTATGACGCAGATGCCCGACAGATAAAAGGCTTGAGAACAGATATCAAAGTCTACCTGGAGCGCAGATTTGGGACATCCGGCCGCGCGTACCTCTCATTCAAGGGTGACTATGACGCCATTGCCAATGAAGGCGATATCAATTTAGATGAAGCCTTTGCTTCAGTTTATCTGAAGGACATTGACATTACTGTGGGTAACCAGGTTATTAGCTGGGGGACTGCTGATGGCTTCAACCCCACAAGCACCATCAATCCGGTCACGCTCTCGCTGACTGACAGCCTACTTAAGGGAAAGCCGATCCTAAGCGCACAGGCCACCTACTACGGTGACAATTTTGACTTAACTGCAGTCTTGGTCCCCGGTTTCGTTCCGCTGGAGACGTCCGATCTAGCTCCGCTAGTTCAGAACAAAGCATTGCTCGACTATTTTGAGAAACTAGACATTCCGTCACCTGAGAACACACTTGAAAACATGGAATTCGCAGTGCGTTTAGGCACGAATCTATCCGGCTACGATCTATACGCCAGCTACTTCTATGGCTGGGAAGATCTACCGGCTCTCATGACTAAAGTCAACATCGATCCCACTACGATGATGCCGGACTGGTCCACCCTGGCCGTAGAAGGGCGATACCGCCGCACAAACGTAATCGGATTGGCGACTGCAGGGGTGCTTGGCGACTTTGGCGTCTGGGCAGAGGGTGCATACTTCATTCCCGGAAAACTAGACCTTGCCGCTTCTAATCCACTAGAGATCAGGCAGTCGCTGTCAATTGATGAGCCATACATCCAGGCCGTCATTGGTGCTGACTACACTTTCGACAATGGCATCTACGCTCAGGCACAATATCTGTATTACGGTAATGGCTCGCTGACCATGCCCTACAATCTCAATCCTTCGCAGGCGATTGAACCGGGGCATTACCTAAGCAATCATTTCTCATATAGCTTTGATATGAACAACAAAGTAGAACTCACCACCCTGCTGAATTTGAAGGATAACAGTGCGTTCATAATGCCCACATATACCCGTTCGCTAACCCAAACAACAAGCCTAAGGATAGGCCTCGCTGCCTTCGCGGGTTCTGACGGAGAATTCTCGAACTATCCTACACAGGTTAGCGTACAGTTAACTACAGTCTTCTAAAGTGCGCATAGAGACGACTAAGTGGGGTTGGTGCGACTGACCTGTGCTTCGACAAATCTAGCTGCACTGCTGAGTGCGAGGTCGAGCACAGGTCATTCTATTAACTTCACTATCTCACCGATAGTTTATTGACATATGTCCAAAATGAGCATATAATGTCTACGACAATAAGTTCTAGCCATACGCTAAAGGCAGGGGGTTATAGTACAGTGTACCTAGCTCTAACGCACAGTCGGAGGTATGGCCTATGAAGATTGCCGTCACATCCGCCGGGAAAACTCCTGATTCTCCAATAGACCCAAGGTTTGGACGGGCGAAGTACATCATTGTATACGACACCGACTCCCGGAGAACGGAGGCGGTTATCAATGAGATCAATATGAATGCTCCTCAGGGTGCGGGAGTGCAGACAGCCAAAAAGATTGCCGAGTGCGGCGCAGACGCCGTTATCTCTAGCCACGTTGGCCCCCGTGCGTACTCACTGCTTGTGTCGCAAGGGATCAAGGTATACCTAGCCGAAAACATCAGTGTCAAAGAAGCTCTGACTCTGTTGGAGCGCGGGCAACTGGAGCTAGCTTCAGGTGCAGACGTCGAAGGACACTGGTAAGGGCTCCGGTCGACAGCAAACTTCCTGGAGGTTTATATACATGCAACAAACAGATAGTCTAGGCAACGGCCAAGACCAAGGCAAGACTGGAATCACACTCCTGGTTCTTTCAGGCAAGGGAGGAGTCGGGAAAAGCACCATAGCGGCGAATGTAGCAGTTCTGTTAGCCTTAAAGGGCTACAAGGTTGGAGTTATGGATGTCGATTTACACGGACCTAGCTTACCAAACATTCTTGGGTTAAAGGGTCAACGACTTCGCATTAGCGACGGCAAAATATTGCCTGTACAGATCGGAGACAATCTTAAGGTCGTATCCATAGGACTACTCCTGGAGAACCAGGACGACCCGGTCATATGGCGAGGTCCTATGAAAATGGGGGCAATAAAGCAGCTGATACAAGATGTTGATTGGGGAGATCTTGACTGCTTTGTCGTAGATTGCCCGCCGGGAACTGGTGACGAACCTCTGTCAGTGGTGCAGCTGACGAGAGGAGAGCGATACGCCCTCATAGTCTCCACACCCCAAGACGTAGCATTAGCAGATGTCCGCAAGTCTGTAAACTTCTGTAAACAGTTAGGTCTACCGGTTTTGGGTGTAATCGAAAACATGAGCGGCTTCGTCTGTCCACACTGCGGAAACGTAGTTAACGTGTTCGGCACCGGCGGCGCAGAACGCATGGCAAAGGAGATGGGTGTTCCATTTCTTGGAAGGATTCCTCTTGATCCTGAAGTCGTAGCGTCAGGTGACGCAGGCCATCCATACATATACCATTATTCCAAGACAAAAACTGCTGAGCTGCTCGAGGAAGCAATGCAGCCCGTAGTCGAGCTAGTGGGAGCAAATAGCGACATAGGAAGCAATAAGACTGTACAACACTAAGAAAAAAGAGGATCAGTTGCTACTAAGAGACGAGCAAGCGCATCTGTTCCCAGATTCGCCTGACCTCTCTTGCAGCCAGGCTCTCTGTCGTCGCATCTACAGTCTCACCTCTTGTGTTCTGCTCGTCTCTGGAGGCTATTATCGGATGTCCCTGTGAGATAGCCCTAGGCACCTCCTCGTCAAAGGGAATCCGTCCGACCACTGCCACACCCCGTGCCGAGCAATACCGAGCAATGTCGTCAGAAGCACTGAGGTCGAGATCATATTTATTAATACACACGACAGCAGGCACTTTGAAATGTGACAGTAAGTCGAGAATGCGTTCTAGATCGTGTTTGCCCGCGGCAGTCGGTTCAGTTACAACCAAGGCCAAATCTGCACCGGTAGTTGCAGAGATAACCGGGCACCCGATTCCAGGAGGTCCGTCAATTATCAGATATCTCGCGTTTAGGCGCTCGGCAGCCAATCGTGCCCGCCTGCGAACTTCTGAAACGAGCCTACCCGAATTCTCTTCGCCGATTCCGAGCTGAGCATGCACAAAATACCCGTATGGAGTCTCAGATTCCATCACCAACCCAGCAATAGTAGGAACCATTGAGATCGCACGGAACGGACAGCAACGAGAACACACTGCACATCCTTCACACAGTTCCTTGCTTACCGTCGCTACGCCGCTTTCAAATGAAATCGCGTCAAACCTGCAAACCTCCAGGCAGTACCCGCATCCCCTGCACTTGTCTCCGTCAACAACAGCCTTATTTAACCCTGCAAACTCTTCACTCCTGGTAGACAAAGGTTCAAGTACCAACCACAAGTCAGCTGCGTCTACATCACAATCGACAATTACCTTGTCCGAAACTAAGACGGAAAGCGCAGCTGCAACTGTTGTCTTGCCCGTGCCACCCTTACCGCTGACGATAAGAATTTCCTTCACCGAGCATCCTCCTTTGGTGATATCTCCCGCAGTATCGATGCCCAAAGCTCACAGAAAACAGCTTCAAGCTCCGGGAACTCGTCGACCCAATTGCCTGCTCGGGCATAGCTAGCTGCATACTTTCGATCGAACGGAATCCTAGCTAACACAGGAATTCTCTCCGACTGGCAGTAGGCTTCTACATCTGACGTGCCTCCGTCCAGTCCATACCTGTTGATTACAACCCCGCAGGCTATGCCCAGGTGTCTAACCAGTTGTACAGCCAGCTTCAGATCATTCAATCCAAACGGAGTGGGTTCCGTGACCAAGACACAGTAGTCTGAACCGCTCACTGTTACAACAACCGGACAGCCCGTCCCAGGTGGAGCGTCAAGCAACACAACTGTATCCTCAGCCGCGAGGTCGACTTTCTGCTTTACTGCTCTTATAACCGGAGTTACAATCGCAACTCCAACGCCGGATACGCCTTGACAGAAATCGATGGCCCCTGCACGGCCTACGTCCACTTGTCCAATTCGGACCGGGGTTTCCGTAATTGCTTTGTTGGGACAAAATCGGCTGCATGCCCCGCAACCATGACATAGCTCAGAAAAAACGATGGTTTGTTTGGACAAAGCCACGATAGCGTTGAAAGCGCATACTTCATCGCAAATCCCACAGCTATTGCATTTCGAATGATCGACTACCGGTACAGGTATTGATACGTCTTCCGTCTTTTGAACCTCAGGTTTCATAAACAGGTGACAGTTGGGCGCCTCTACGTCGCAGTCAAGTAGCCACGTATCTCTTTCCCTAGCCACTATTCGTGCGAGGTTAGTAGCAACAGCAGTCTTACCGGTACCGCCTTTGCCACTAGCTACAGATATGGTCAGGGCCAACTTATCTCACCCCACACAACATCGCCTACCGGCATGCGATAAGTCATCTATCGGTTATGCCTGAAAACTGACTATGGGGCGTCCATAGGACGCCCCTGCTCACTCGTCATCTTTCTCAGATGACTCCAGGTCCTTGAGCCGGTTCTCTATTTCCTCAAGTTCTTCCTTGAGCACCTTTGCCTGGTTCTTTAGGATCTCAACTTCAGACTTTGAATTCACCGGGTCATACGCCCAAGTCCCTGGAAAAGGGACCCAGTATGGTGCCCAATGACCTGCGCCAAAACCCCGGCGCCACGCCATCCCTCTGCCAAATCCAAAGCCTCTGCCCCAAGCTCTAGCAAATCCTCCGCGAGGGAATGGATTAAGGAACCCCGGCACCGGATACCCCGCGCAGTAACCGGCTCTTCGACCGGTCAGAGGACCTAGACCAAGAGGACCGGTTCCATCACCTCTAGGCATTGAAATCACCTCCTGGGGTTCGGTGTTCACTAGAATAATGGTCTTATGTTCATTATCATTATAAGTCTAGTAATGATCATATGTCAATAACCAACATGCAGAAAAATAAAGACGCGCTTGGCTAAATGAACAGCCAAGCGCGTCTTGAAATCAACAAGCTAGTACTATCATCAACGACCCATTACCACCTCTACCTCATGTACTCTACCATCGCCAAATACAGGCAGCAAGTTGCTATCGCAAGGGACACCATCAACAATCACCTGCTTGACGCCCTTGCAAACAGAATCCGGATTAGTTACGTGAATTCGATAAGTCGCCCCCCTAAACTTGCGCTCGACAGTGAACTCATTAAGCGCAGCAGGAATGCAAGGGTCAACCCTCAACCCATCGTATTCTGGCCGAATCCCGAGTATCCACTGGGAAATAGCGACAAAGTTCCAGGCGGCAGTTCCCGTAAGCCAAGAATTCTTAGCTTCGCCAAATCTGGGTGCATCTTTACCTGCTATTGTCTGTGCATAAACATACGGTTCAGTCCTGTGGATTTCGCTGACATCTTCGAGATAAGCTGGAGCTATTTTTGCATAGACTTCGAAAGCTCTGTCTCCCCTGCCTATCACTGTTTCGGCAATGGCGATCCACGGGTTATTGTGGCAGAAGATACTTCCGTTTTCCTTGTACCCAGGAGGATAAGAAGTGATCTCGCCAAGGCGCACGTCATATTGGGTATACGGCGGAGACACCAGCATAATGCCATACTCAGTATCCAAGTATTCCTTGACCGAATCCAGAGCCTTCACTGCGAAACCGTCTTCGACTCCAATGCCGGCCATGACGCAGAATCCCTGCGGCTCGACAAAGATCTTGCCCTCCTTGCAGCTACTGCTGCCCACAACATTTCCAAAGGCATCGTAGGCCCTGACGAACCAGCGTTCGTCACGCCCATGTTCGTTAATAGCCTTGCGCATTGCTTCAATTTCCGCTTCAGCGGCTTTTGCCTCTTCCAACAATCCTCTCCTTCTGCAGAGCTCGACGAATTCTCTTCCGATAAAGACAAACATACCTGCAATTAGTACCGATTCTGCCACTCTGCCGTTAGGATCCCCGGCAGTTTGGAAAGACTCGTCTGGAATCGTAGAGAAGCAGTTGAGATTAAGGCAGTCATTCCAGTCTGCACGGCCTATCAAAGGAAGCCCGTGAGGCCCTTTGTTGTTAACCACATGGTAGAAGCTCCGCCTGAGGTGCTCAAAGAGCGTTGCCTTCAAAGATTCATCACAGTTGAACGGCACCATCTCGTCGAGAATGGCTTCGTCTCCGGTCTCTTTGATATAAGCCGAGGTGCTCAATATCAGCCAGAGCGGGTCATCGTTGAAGCCGCCTCCAATCTCGTTGTTGCCCTTTTTGGTCAGCGGCTGGTACTGGTGGTATGCCCCGCCGTCTTCCAGCTGCGTCGATGCGAGATCGAGAATGCGCTGACGGGCTTTCTCAGGAGCCAAGTGGACAAATCCGAGGATATCTTGGTTAGAGTCACGGAATCCTATGCCTCTCCCGATCCCTGATTCAAAGTATGACGCACTGCGAGAGAGGTTAAAAGTCACCATACACTGATACTGGTTCCAGATATTCACCATACGGTTCAGCCGTTCGTCAGGCGAAGATACCGTGTACTTTGAAAGCAAGTTGCGCCAGTATTCGCGAAGCTCTAACAACGCGGATTCAAAGGCGTCAGTGTTGTCAAACTTATCTAGGATCTCGTAAGCCCGAGACTTGTTGATCACCCCGGGGCGCTCCCACTTTTCATCATCAGGATTTTCAACATATCCGAGAACAAAGATAAAGTCTCTGTGCTCGCTGGGCTTCAGGTCAACGTTCAGCCAGTGGGATGCAATCGGCGCCCAGCCGCTCGCAACAGAATTGCGCGACCAGCCGTCGACCACTGCTTCAGGGGCATCAAGGCCAGAATACAATCCGACAAAAGACTCGCGATCCGTGTCAAACCCTGCTATTGCAGAATTGACTCCATAAAATGCGAAGTGATTGCGCCGCTCCCTGTACTCCGTCTTATGGTAGATGACCGAACCTTCGACCTCTACTTCTCCAGTATTCAGATTCCGCTGGAAGTTAGTCATATCGTCAAGAGCATTCCAAAGGCAGAACTCAACAAACGAGAAAACCGAGAAGCTTCTCGCCCGGTCACCGGTGTTTGTTAAAGTCAACCGCGTCAGCTCACAGTTATACCCAAGCGGAACAAAGGTAGTCTGCGTTGCTCGCAGCCCACCCCTCTCGCCGGTAATAACGGTGTATCCTAGACCGTGTCTGCATTCGTAGAAGTCCAGTTCCCGACGGACAGGCATAAACCCCGGAGACCAGAACGTCTCTCCGTCGCGTATATAGAAATAACGGCCGCCGCAGTCTGTCGGGATGTTGTTGTACCTGTATCGCGTTATCCGCCTGAGCCTGGCGTCTTTATAGAAACAGTAGCCTCCCGAGGTGTTTGATATGAGCGAGAAAAAATCTTCGCAACCCAAATAGTTGATCCAGGGATAAGGCGTAGTCGGCGTAGTAATGACATACTCGCGGCGCTCGTCATCAAAGTGACCGAATCTCACAGCGCATCGCCTCCATTAACAAGCTCTCCTCTTGGCAATCTCAGGCTTCCTTGTATAGTTTCTACATACCTTTTGACCTTCCTTCCATACCGCAGACATTACGCGCCCTGCGATGTCGGCCGGTATGGTTGAATGGACGGCCTGAGTTCGTGGGGAGGGAAACAAGTGAACACCATTTTGGGCAGGATTCACTCAGTGACCTGCAAGTCCTAGAAGACGGCGCCCAGTGGGGTTTCCCGGTGTACTGTCGAGATCAAGTTCACGCCTAAATGCGTACTGCCGGAGCGAACCCAAGTCTCAGAATGGCTCAAGGATCAAACCCTGAGCCTCACTCGAACCGCCCTCGATCCGCGTGAGGTTGGTGGGCCTGGTGACAGCATCGTTCTTACTCCGGCTGAATCGGGCGAGAAGTCGACCACTTCTGCGCTTGCGAAGACATCATCCAAAAGCGATTTGAGCTGGCAGGTCACATAGACCTTCTTGAATTCGGAGGCGGCGACATGGATCAACCTCTACTAGTCACAATAGCGGGAATCCCGGGGAGGTGCTGCAAATGAACCTGTTCGATGCAAGGACCTTCAGCGACGTCATGCAATACCCGGCTCCGTTGGTTAGACAAAATGATAGAAGATTTCGTCAGGGATGGACTGGTCAAGAAGATTGACTTCACGCCTACAGGTGCGCTTCTATCACGAGCATAGATGACCGGTCGCGATGCACGCAGTCGGTGAAGAAGTGCCCCGCTGACTGCATGCAGTAAATCGCGGCCGCGGGGTATGCGCCAGCCGTCACGCTAATATATAATCGATGTATCCCGCAGAACCAAGCGACCAGGAGGTTGTCTATGGAACGACCGGTAATCGGACTGACCACAGGGAGAAGAAACCTCTTTACCGTAGCCGACAGAAGGCAAGATAGCCTCATCGGGTGTGACATAGACTACGTTGAGTCGGTAACTAGGTCGGGTGGAGCGCCGGTGCTGCTGCCGCGACTTGACGACCTCAGCGTTTGCCGTTGCTTCACAGAGGTGATCGATGGCCTGCTCCTCACCGGAGGTGGAGACATAGTGTCTCTGCGTTACGGGGAGGAGCCCCATCCCTCGAGCAGGTATCAGGATCCCGTACGCGATGAAATGGAGTTTGAATTGCTCCGGTTGGCAATCGAACGCGGAATTCCGGTGTTGGGAATCTGCCGTGGGCTTCAAGTGATCAATGTCGGCCTTGGAGGAACATTGATTCAGGACATCCCTTCGCAAGTCAGCGCAGCAGTACAGCACTGGACCAACGCTGTCGATACGGTGCTGTGCCACACTGTGTACATAGAGGAAGGTTCGCTTCTGGCTCAAGTTCTGGGTATGACAAAGCTAGCCACAAACAGCTGGCATCATCAGAGTGTCAACAAGGTAGGCAAAGGGCTTAAGGTCAACTGTCGAACGTCGGACGGCGTGGTAGAAGGCCTAGAGTCCACCGAAGGCCTGCCCGTTCTGGCGGTTCAATTTCACCCTGAGGAATCGTCGCTCAGCTATCCAATCTTCCAAAAGCTATTCGACTGGCTGGTGCTCGAATCCAAAAATTACAAAGCAAAGCGCGGCCGTGCGTTGTAGGCGGGAATTGCCTTTCTACGCAGGCCAATTAGTGTCATAGGCACTATGCCCCTGTAGTCAGGATTTGCACCCCCGACATAACGAAATAGCAGGCAATGGCTATCATGAAGATTCCGAGGACCTTCAACACTGCGCTCATTGACTGCTGAGATATACGCCTGCCACCTACAGCGACCGCGGAAGTAAGTAGAGTGTACCACGCCAGATCGGAGAGAATGTGCCCGGCGTAAAACGCCACTACTCCGGGAGCTCCACAAGAGCGGAGTGCCAAGGTCACGTGCCCTGCTCCTACCGTTCCCCACCAAACAGGCCAGGACGGGTTGCTCAGACTGGTGGTCAACCCCGCAGCTATAGCTGCAGCAAACGATCGTGCAGTCTGCTTGCCAAGACCAACACCTGATTCCTGACTTGCTCCGGCCAATTGGACTCCGCCGGCAGTCCTGACTATGCTGATTCCCATATATATGAGAGCCAGACCGCCCAGGATTCCGACAAGGCCTGTAAACAGAGGGTCAGTCAGAAACTGTGAAGCACCAAAGGCGATAGCAGCGACCATCATTGCCTCCAGTACAGCATGGCCGGAAACAATCACCGGGCCGGCGATCCATCCCAGTCCGACGCTGTGGTGCACTGCTACGCTAGTCATAGGCCCGGGTATCATTGCGCCCGTCAAACCGACAAGAAAAGCCGTAGCAAACAGACTCGCAATCCCCACTCCCCCACCCCCTCGGCTGTTTTCACAATTGTAGCATATAAGACAGTTTATTCACAACGAGCAATAATGAAACCACACCGGGTACAGCCAAAGTCAGACACACGCGTCCTAACAGGATTACAGGCAATCAGTATTGAACAATACTCTCCGGGCAATCACACAGCAGCTCATGAGGAGGTAGGTGCACAATGGCGCACAGGACCACCGGCGACGTAATCGTCAGCGTGGATGCAGGAACTCAGTCAACACGGGGGATAGCCTTTGATTTGACCGGAAATCTGATTGCTGAGTCCAAGGCCAATCACCCGATTAATATGCATGAACTAGGATGGGCAGAGCAGAACCCTCTGCAATGGTGGTCTGCGCTGTGTGCTTGCCTTAAGCAATTGTTGCAGGTGGTGCCATCCTCAAATGTAGCTGCTTTGTCAATTGCCTACCAAAGAGAGACATTCGTCCTGCTCGATTCCAAAGCCAAGCCGTTGAGGCCTGCGATTCTCTGGCTTGACCAGCGTGCGTTAAAGGAAGTCGAGAAGCTTGAGAACTTGCTTGGAGCAGAAAAGTTCCATAGAATCACTGGAAAGCAACTCGACACCACTCCGTCGTCAGTGAAACTCCTGTGGATTCGCGATCACGAACCGGACCTGCTCAGGCGCACATGGAAGATCGCAGATGTGGGTAGCTTTCTCCACCACAAACTCACCGGCGAGATCGCCAGCCCAGTCGCCGGCGCGGATGCACTGGCCTGCATGGACCTAGAGAAAAAGGTCTGGAGCGGCGATATTCTCGATTTGCTTGGTATCTCCGATAAAGCCATGCCCGAGCTAGTGGAATGCGGATGCGAAGTCGGAGTTGTCACTGACGAGGCTGCGCGGCAAACCGGCCTCAAGCCCGGCACGCGCGTAATCGCGGGAGGCGGAGACGGTCAAGTCTTTGCAGTCGGCTGCCGCGCGTTGGACTCATCTACACTGGCTACGAATCTGGGCACTGCAGTTACCTTCGGGGTGCATTCCCGTTCTTATCTGACCAGCGCATACTTCCGCACCATGGCCGGCTGCCTGCCCGGCACTTTCCTCTGCGAATCAGTGCTCAGGTCAGGAAGCCAAACTATTTCCTGGTTCGTAAATTCTCTTGCACAGCAAGAAGCTGAAGTAGCCCGTCTGGCTGCTGTGTCCCCAGAAAAACTGCTCGAACAGGAAGCTGAAAGAGTGCGCCCCGGCTGCGACGGTCTAATCACCGTGCCACACTGGCGAGGGGTGATGATGCCCTACAGAGACCCTGGAGCTAGAGGAATCACAATAGGATGGTCGGATTACCACACTCGCGGCCACTTCTTCCGGTCAATCCTGGAAGGAATCGCTTTTGAAATACGGCTAGTCGAGTCCGGCCTTGCCGAGGCTGTGGCTAAGCGTCCGGATGTGATCCATGTTGGCGGTGGCGGTGCTGCAAGTCGCCTGTGGTGCAACATCATCAGCAACGTGCTAGGCAGGGACGTTGTTACATCTGCCACCCACGAGAACACAGCTCTAGGTGCGGCAATGCTCGCAGCCTGGGGTGCCGGGTATTATGAATCACTTGAAGAAGCGTCGACTGCGATGTTCAGAAGCAATGAGGTCTTTCGTCCGGATCAAATGAGCAAACTGGCGTACGACAGCCTGTTCAACAACGTGTACGAAGAGCTGTACCGACGCGTCGGAGATCTGTCAAAAATACTGGGCAGCTTTGCTCTTGGATTGTCGTAGCCGTCCAAAATCGCTCGGTCCGAAATAAGGTCGGCTCCTTCGCTCTTTGGTCAAGACGATGGGTTTTTGCTGCTTTGAAGTGCCTTCCGCAGTCCCTCTACGTAAACGTGATTCGCGTACAGCTGGGCCAACGCCTTTGCCCGATCTACTTTGCCCGACTTCAACCATCTTTCCATCAGACGTTCAACAGCAGGCGAACTGATCCAGTTAAACGCAAATAAGATGCGGTCCAGCGCAAAAAACACCGGACTTACCCAAGTAGACATTCTAACACGGAAAGTCGGCCACTTCTTTGCGTATACAACAGCCATGCGCGCTCGGGCCTCTTCTCTTGCCCTGATATTCGGCAAATCGTCGGTGGTGAACGGCCGGTGAAGGTGATATCCGGCGGCCTTCTCGGACCGAACTGATTTGACCCCCCTGGACCTCAACCGAGTGGCAAGCTCAAGGTCTTCCCAACCGTACTCATGCAAATCCTCATCATAGCCGCCAACCTCAATCAGGACATCTCTCGCGACAGAGCCATTAGACCCGGGAAGAGGATGCATACAGACATCCTTGATAGTCGGGCGCTTGACAAAAAGCTCATCCAGGCTGGTAATGTGAATCACTGGGCCCGTGCACATGACATTGTGTTCTTTGTGCGCCTGCACATGCGCGTCAACAAACTCCGGGGTGGCTATGAAATCGGAATCGGTCTGTATTACGATGCGACCACTCGCTGCTCTGATTCCCCTGTTACGAGTGTATGAAATGCCCATTCGCTTATCATTCCGCAGATAAACCACACGAATTCCGGAGGATTTGCTGAATTGTTCGACTGTCTCTGCAGTGTTGTCTGTGGAGCAATCGTCAACGACGACCAGCTCGAACAATTCCTTGGGGTAGGTCTGGTTAGCATACGACCGCAGGCAGTGCTGTAGAATACCTGCACGGTTATAGGTCGGAATCACAACGCTCGCTTCTAGTGGCAACTGCTTTCCCCCCTCTAGCCCATTATACCGTACATGCACTATGAACGAAATATCCAAAGGACATTCGCGGGCAGAACTCAACCATTGTCTGAACGGTCTCGTCCTGCTACAATAGGATCTAACCGGAATACTACTACTTAGGAGGGAACAGCTTGATCGTAGTCGGGGAATTGATCAACAGCTCTAGAGAGGCTGTCTATAGAGCAATAGAGGTGCGCGACGAAAAGCCGTTGCTTGAGTTAGCGAAAATCCAGCAAGATCGAGGTGCCGACTACATCGACGTGAACTGCAGTGCGTTCGGAACGGACGAGGAGTCTAGCCTCATCTGGCTGATAACGTTGATCCAAAATGGTCTGGAGGAGGTAGAGATTTCGCTTGACAGTCCTAATCCTGAGACGCTCCTTCGAGTCCTCCCGCACGTCAAGGGTCGCCCATTGATCAATTCTATTGTCGCCGACTCGCCACTGTTGCTTGAAGTCGTCCGAGCGGCAAAAGAGAGACAAGCGCGGGTCGTCGGCTTGTGCATGAGCGGCAGTTCTCTGCCAAAGACCCCTGGGGAAAGTGCAGAATTTGCCATGCAACTAATTTCAGCTGCTGAAGCGTCCGGATTCCCCTTGAGCGACCTCTTTCTGGACCCTCTCGTGCGGTCCGTGTCGATTGAGCCGAATGCGAGCCAACTGTTCCGAGAATCGATGCAGGCCATTAAGTCTCTTCGGCCAGATGCTAAGACTATTTGCGGTTTGAGCAACATTTCCTTTGGCATGCCCGCAAGAAGAGCCCTAAACCGGGCATTTCTGCCCATCGCAATAGCTAGTGGCCTGGATGCAGTGATTCTAGATCCCACTGACAGACTCTTAATGAGCGCGCTTCATGCAGCAAAAGCCCTGACAGATCCTGTAAATGGGGTTACAGACTATATCGCAGCATACAGGGCTGGACATCTAGTTACCTAACCTCATTTGACCCTGAAGTCCACTAGATTGGTCACAATTGTCCTGTCTTGCGTCTTGTACTCTGTCCTAACTACGCCCACCCCTTTCTTGTGGTACCGGTCCACCGAGGTAGTCCCATCTGGGGACACTGCTCTAATTTTAAGGCAGTCCGAGAACACGCCTGCTGGGGTTACTACCTGCTCTCTGACTGAGACGATCTCATGCAGCCAGCCGTCGCTGATCCATTTCGTGCCGACCTTCAGTGGCGCTTTGATCAACACGCGGTTAGCATTTGGCGGACTATCGAGATATCTCTCAGTTTTGTCGTTTCTGACATCTGCGGCGTAAGTAAGTGTTATGGCGTAGCGGTCCACGCAGTAGACCTTCATCTGCGTCGCCGCACCGTTGTCCACTCTGATCTGCGCCCGGTTTCCCTGTCTGTAGAGCACGTCCTGCCTATACGAAGCCTGATCGCTGTCTTCCGAGTGATAGATCCACCAGCTGCCGGGTGACAAAGGGAAAAAACCTTCGACATCAGACCGACTGATCAGCGCTACCGCGCAGAGAATTCCGAACAAGATCAGAATCGCGGCAGCGATGAGATAAACGGTCCTGCGGCGGACAATCGCAACTTTTATCATCTGTCTCTCCCCCTGGATACCGGCCGAACCAGCCCGAACACACTAAGTCGGCGGCATTCATTTGACCACTACATTCTTATTGGAAAACTTCTGCCTTTATATCCGCAATCAACTAGAGTTGAAAACGGGATTCTGGTATATTTGACGTACTAGCATTCTGGGGGGTCTATTACATGAAAACCAGAGTAAGCGAACTGCTCGGAATAGACTATCCGATTCTGCAAGGAGGTATGGCCTGGGCTGCAACGGCCGAATTAGCTGCAGCGGTCAGCGAGGCCGGCGGGCTTGGAATAATCGGAGCCGGTAACATGCCTGCCGATCAGCTTGAGGAACAGATCAAAAAAGCAAGATTGCTGACCAACCGCCCGTTTGGTGTCAACGTAATGCTCCTGTCTCCATACATCGACGATGTCATTGACGTTGTGGTCAGAAATAAAGTACCTGTAGTGACCACAGGTGCCGGCAATCCCGGCAAGTATCTAGATGCCCTCAAAGCCATAGGTGCGAAGGTGATTCCCGTTGTCGCGAATGTGGCCTTGGCCCGCAGGTTAGAGCGACTAGGAGTAGATGCACTCATTGCCGAGGGTCACGAAGCCGGCGGGCACGTCGGCGAGACTACGACACTGGCACTCGTGCCTCAGGTTGTCGACGCAGTAAGCATCCCTGTCATAGCGGCCGGTGGAATTGCAGACGCCCGAGGAATGGCCGCAGCTTTTGCACTTGGCGCAGAGGGAGTGCAGATGGGAACCAGATTCGTGTGTGCAGCTGAGTGCGTTGTCCACGAAAACTACAAGAAGGCGATAATCGAAGCAGGTGACAGAGATACAGTTGTTACGGGTCGCATTACCGGCCATCCTGTCAGGTGCCTTCGAAATCGCCTGACGAAGCAGATGCTAGCTATGGAGGCCGAGGGCTGCAAACCCGAAGACATTGAAAAACTCGGAGTCGGAAGGCTTCGGCGAGCAGTGGTTGAGGGCGATGTCGATGAGGGCAGCGTGATGGCAGGTCAGTCTTCAGGCTTGGTGCGCGAGATTCAACCCGCAGCTGAAATCATCAAAGAGCTAATTGGCAATTTCCCGAAAGTGATTCAAAGGCTAACTGCAATTGTCGAGAGCTAAGGCTCTTGCACCGGGTAAACAAGCACAGGGCAAAGGGCTACCGGAGTTCTACAGACGAACTGACGGCGCACCTTTGCCCTGTGTCTCACGGTTGATGCTGTCGAGGGGCAACCTCGACTCACATATCCCTAATCAATAATCAAGGCACTCTGTCAAGCTCCGTACTTTGCCAGCCTCTGAGCATGCGCAAGCATGAGTGCCATAAGATACCGGGATTCAAAAGTTCCGAGGCTGCCGCGGGCGCACTGCCCTTCTCCAAAGGAAGTCAGCCAGCTGTCTTTGCGAGCAGTCTCGGCATGCAGCAGCACAGGAACCGGATGCCAGCTATGGGCTTTCAGAGATGCAGGCGTCGAGTGATCGCCGGTCACTACAAACACATCGGGTTTTAGGCTGAGTATTGACGGGATGACAGCATCGACCTCTTCGATGACATGCACCTTCTTCTCGAAGTTCCCGTCTTCGCCAGAGCTGTCGGTATACTTGACATGGATGAAGAAATAGTCGTAATCGGCGAAGTTCTCCTTCAAGGTCTCTATCTCGCTCTCAAGCGTGCTGCCAGTAGGAAGGACCTCCATACCCACCAGTTTGGCCAAGCCTTTGTACATGGGGTATGTAGCGATAGCAGCAGCTTTGATTCCGTACAACTCACCCACCGATTCGATGGCAGGAGCCTTGTCGAAGCCTCGCATCAGTATCATGTTTGCAACCGGCTCGTCTGACAGCACCTGCTTAGCTCGCTCGGCAAAGGTATTAGCTATCTCAGCCATCTTTACTGATTCCTCATCTAGCGCTTCCATTTTCAGCGGTGGCAATCCTTCCTTCTGAGGATCGCTGTCAGTTATATTCCCGGACAACCCGGGCCCACGGAAGACTATAGCAGCCCGGTGTTGCATCTCTGGAGCCACGGTTATCTGAACGCCCTCTACTTCTATGCTGGACAGCTTCTTACACAGCCGGACGCATTCCTCGGTCGGAATCCGGCCCGCCCTCCGGTCAACGATCTTGCCGTCGCGCATGGTAGCAAAGTTGATTCGGCACGCAACGTCATCCTTGCCGAGATCAAGATTCAGTCCTAATGCGGACAACACTCCTCTGCCGATGTTATGTTCGAGCGGATCATATCCGAACAGGCCTAGGTGAGCAGGTCCGCTGCCGGCAGTTATACCGGGTCTTATAGGGTACATTTGCCCGCAGGAAGATTGCGATGCCAGCTTATCTAGATTGGGCGTTTTCGCGGTCTCTAGCTCCGTAAGGCCGGTATCCTTGTGCGGCAACCCACCAAGACCATCCATCACCAACAGGATCATCTTGGTGTTGTTCTTAATTGCCAAGTTCTTGAGTACGTTCATGCAATCGCCTCCATACGACTGATTTCTTTGCTCACACGACAGCGTCCGATGAACGCATCTAAAGCAACGGTGGCTAATTGTAATGGATTCAATAGTCGATCGCCTTTATCCTCTCGCCTTGATGCAAACCTCCAGTATTCTATCCGTACACCCTATGCTATAATCAATCGGATCTCCTCACAGTCCGGAGGCGAAGTGCACTTTGAACACCAAGTTCAGGGTCAATCCTCCAATAAGAGCGAAAGAACTCAGAGCTAGTTTGAGTATGGTCATCGCCGCCATATGTTTCGGAACTGTGTTCTTCAGCGTAACGCAAGGCACTGCACTGACCGGATTCGCCCGTCAAATGGGTGCGAGTGACTTTGTCTTTAGCCTTCTCATGGCCATGCCGGTCATTGCTGGAGTTTTTCAGGTAATAGGCTCCTATCTTTTGGAAAGAGGAGGATCGCGACGGCGACTGTTTTTGCGCTCGCTTTACCCGCAGCGCCTGATCTGGATACCCGTTGCTCTAGTCCCTTTACTTATCAAAAACGAAAATCTCAGAATAAGTGCTGTGATACTCCTAGTCTTTGCTGCAAACGCCTGCGGATCTATTGGCGGCGTCGCTTTCATGTCCTGGATGAGCGACCTGGTTCCGGCCGAAATCCGCGGGAGGTTTTTCGGAGTTAGAAGCGCACTCTCAACCGCAGTAGGCGTGGTATCTGCTTGGGTAGTCGGGAAATTCCTTGACCAGCATACTGATTTCACCGGCTACGCGATTGTTTTCATCATTGCCGCACTGTTTGGTGCTGCCGATATAGCATTCTTTCACTTCGTCAAAGAGCCACCGATGAATCGCAGCACCGGTCCATTGCGCTTCTCTCAGATAATCACCGAACCCCTTCGGTCCAAGCGTTTCACAAGATTTCTTCTATTCTGGTGCTGCACCATGTTCTCGTATTTACTCATTGGTTCCTTTGCCCAGGTGTACCTGTTGGAGTCGCTCTCTTTGCGTATTAGTGTGGTTTCGTTCTACACCCAAGTCGTTCCCAATATGGCCATCTTCCTAGCTGCAAGTTTGTGGGGAATAATGATCGACCGGTTTGGCTGCAAGCCGGTGATCTGGATCGCACTTGCTGTTCAGAGCGCAGTCCCATTTCTGTGGTTTTTCACCACAGCTGATCGCTGGTGGCTGCTTGTCAGCATCAACTTCATTACCGGGTTTTTCTGGTCGGCATTCGACATGGTTGCGATCAATCTGCTCATGCGAACTTCACCCGATCGGAACCGCTCCGCCTACATTGCAAACTACGCGCTGATTACCGGAATCTTCGGCAATGCTGCTGCGTACATTTCAGCAGGAGCATTTCTTTCGTTCATTCACCCGCTCGTTGGATTACTAGACCTAACCATATTAGGGTCGAAGGTGACCAGATTCCATTTTCTGTTCCTGCTTTCAGGCATTCTCCGCGTAGCTACTCTGGTATTCGTGCACCCCATTATAGATGAACCGGGCGCCAGCAGCGTGGGAGAAATGCTCAAGTCGATTTTTCGCCATAAAGGACGGCGCCGCACTCCGCCCCCGCCTCAGCAAGTTGCGACAGTCGAGATCAAAGGCTAATAGACTGCCGATTTTGTAGTCTAACTCCTGATAGACACTTGGGCCAAGGATGATTGCTTGTAGCTTTAGATGGGCAAGCTAGCCTTGGACAACAAGAATGCTATCGGTGGTGAATCTCACAATGGGAGACAACGATTACTCCGGAAGCAAGATGAGGCACAACTCGGACCCCGCAACTGCAGCAATAAAGTGGGGTGCTATTGTCATTATCGTTGGGATCATAGTCTACTTTCTGGCTAGATATGTCGTCCCATTATTGCCTGGAGCGTAAAGGATGGTGTATGGATGAAGCAGGACTCCTCGCTGCCTAGAGTGGCGTATTTCTGCATGGAGTACGGAATCGATCCAGCTTTGCCGATCTATGCAGGCGGACTCGGTATTCTTGCAGGAGATATACTCAAGGGTGCCCGAGAGCTCGGCTATCCCATGGTTGGGATTGGAATTCTGTGGGAACAAGGCTACACTCACCAGTACATCGGCGAAAACGGCAGGCCATACAACGTTCCACACCAGTTTGACAGGTCCTTAGTTGAGGATACAGGAGTCAAGGTCAATGTATTCATACGCGGACGCAACGTCTGCTGCAAGGTGTGGTGCACCACTGCATACGGAAACGCACCCCTGTACTTGCTGGACACCAACACCGGAACAGGGGAAGACGCGTGGATTACGCGCCAACTGTACGGTGGAGGATCCCAAGATCGGGTCGCGTCGGAGATGGTCTTGGGAATAGGTGGTGTGCGAGCTCTGGATGCCTTAGGACTCGAGGTCGACATCTATCATTTCAATGAAGGCCATGCGATCTTTGGAGGCATCGAACTGATTCGTCGCTATCGCGAAGCCGGGTTCTCATTTGAAGATGCCCTGCGCGAAACTCGAAAGAGAGTGGTGTTTACCACACACACCCCGGTGCCCGCCGGCAACGAAACTCATGATCACGGCCTGCTTAGGTACATGGGTGCCTACAATGGTCTCAATTACTGGGAGATGGTTCGCATCGGGGACGACCCGTTCAACATGACGGTCGCAGGTCTGAGACTGTCGCATATTGCGAACGGTGTTGCCAAGCTGCACGCAGTTACGTCCAGCTTGATGTGGCAGGACGTGCGAGACTCCGCTCCTATCATAGGCATAACGAACGGGGTGCACGTAGGCACGTGGCAACACCCTGCCATTGCCAAAGTAATCGAGACCGGTGGCGATCTCTGGTCCGCACACTTGGAAGCTAAGCAGCAGTTGCTCGACTTTATCAGGGATAGGACCGGCGTATCGCTCAAGCCGGATTGCCTTTTGATCGGGTTTGCGCGGCGAGCCGTTGCGTACAAACGCAGCAACCTCATATTCCAGCGCCGGGATGTGATAGATCCGTTGCTCGAAAACGGTGTTATCCAGTTAGTTTTTTCCGGGAAATCACATCCTGACGATGAGTACGCCAAGTCAATGATTACTCAGATATATGAAATGTCCCAGAGGTTCAGAGATAACGTTGTTTTTCTCCAGGACTACGACATGGAGATCGCCCGGCGCATGGTCTCCGGGTGCGATGTCTGGCTGAACAACCCCCAAAGACCGCTGGAAGCCTCTGGGACTTCCGGAATGAAAGCGGCTATGAATGGCGTGCTTAACCTGAGCGTTCTCGACGGCTGGTGGCCGGAAGGATGCGTACACGGGGTCACCGGATGGCAGTTTGGCGGCGGCTACGAGGGACAGAGGCAGTCCGAATGCGACCTAATCGCTCTTTACGAGGTCCTAATTGACGAGGTGATCCCCACTTACTATTTCGACAAAGCGCGGTGGGTCAAGATGATGAAACGGAGTATTCAAATGGCAACAGAGCGGTTCTCGATCGCAAGGCTGCTCCCCGAGTACTACAACCTACTGTATCAACCAATGGTGTCTCAAAGGCGCATACGCGAAGCCGCGGCCAAAATGGCGCCGCGGCGCAAACAGCCATGGACAAAAGCATCCTCACAGGGTCAAGGCTAAATCGATTCGCAGTAACGGATCATATTCGTGAAGAGTGCGAGTCCATCCGTGGACCCGTGTTGCCTCAAAATCGCTCTTTCAGGGTGAGGCATCATTCCCAGTACATTGCCTCCAGGACTTATGACTCCGGCAATGCCCCGCGGGGACCCGGCGGGGTTCTCTGGGTAACTTTCGGTAGGCTTTCCGGCAGCGTCTGCATATAGGAAAGCCGCTTTTACATCTACGCCCGGTTTATGATATATTCTCCCCTCAGCATGGGCTACCGGGATTCGCAAAGTTTTTCCGACCAGCCCCTCTGTCCAGAAACTGCCGGTATCCTCAACGATCAGATTTACCCAGCGGCTTTCAAACCGCGCAGATGCATTCTGAGTTAAAGCCGCGATCCTTTCTCCAACTTTGCCCCCGGGAAGAATACCTGATTCCATCAAGACCTGGTCACCGTTGCACACGCCGAGAATTGGCCTTTTGGATTCTATGAACGACTGAAGTTCATCACGAAACCTGGCTACCAGGTGCATCGCAAACACCCGCCCGGCTGCCACGTGGTCGCCGAACGAGAAACCACCCGGTATCACTATCCCTTGATAATCGTCCAAACGTTCCTCACCGGTCAAGAGGTCCCGCAAAATGACAACAGTTGCTGCCCCTCCGGCAGTTTCTATGGCAAACACAGTCTCTTCGTGACAATTGGTGCCCGGCGCATACAAGACTGCAATTCTCGGCTTCATCAGAAGACGACCTCCTTGAACGTGCTTTCCCACGCAGCTACCAGCTCCTCCATCGGAAGCTCAACGCATTCGCCGAGATAAGACACACGAATCGTCGGATCGGTTGTCACCTTTCCGAGAACCATAAATGGCAGATTCCCGAACAATGCATTGAGGTCGTGTTGTGCGCTAACCTCAACCAGCACGGAGCCAATGCACTCTGCAAACAGCAAACCGTCAAGAGGCCCGGCTGAGGAATCTAGCGATATGTCTACGCCGAATCCACCTCCATACGCCATTTCGAAGAGGCGTGCGAAGATGCCCCCTTCTCCCACGGCACCCGCTGCTTTCACAGGCCGATCCTCTCTTCCATACAGCTCATGAAGCCTTCGCCACAGCCTGAGCTGTCGCTTGGCAGACTCGGCATCGTCGCGGCAGTGCAAAACATGGCCTCTCATGCCTAGGCAGTCCAGATATACAGAGCCGCCTAGTTTATACGGATCAATCTCTCCCAACAACACAATCAAGTCTCCTGCCCTCTTGATGTCCTTGGTTACAACTCTTGATACGTCGTCGATCTTGCCAATTGCTGCAACTGCAAGCGTGATCGGGACATCAATGCTCTTGCCGTCTGCAGTCAAGAAAGTTCCGGAGCTTGAGTCCTTCCCTGATATAAAAGGCGTTCCGAATTCCTTAGACAATCTCGCTGCAGTCTCCACCATTCTCTTGAGATGCCAGCCTAGCTCCGGAGAGTACTTCGGAGTATAGAAGTTATCGTTGAGTGCAATCGACCCAGGATCCGCCCCTACTGCCACAGCACGCGTGATCGCTTCAGTCATCATCAACTGAACCAAGCCGGCAGAATCTACGTCCCCATAAAACGGGTTGTATGCAACCGTACTCACTACACCATACGGCTTGCCTCTCAGAGGAGCAGACACAAATGCATTCGTCGGCATCTTGCCAGTTACTCCGCCATACGGCCCAACAACCGTCCTGCCCTGAACTGTTGAATCAAACTGGAATCCCGCAAGAGACTGGTCGCAGCAGTGGTAGTGGCTCAGGACGCGCTTAGCCATGTCAGGCAATTCCGAGATCTTAAGCCCCGGAGTTTCACAGCGCTCAGCATCATGCCCTGGACGTGACGGCTCTCTTACCTCGGCAGTCGGGATCGGACACGCTCGCCAGAGAAAATCCATATCAATATCTACAACAGTCTGCCCACGCCAGTGAGCCCGATATCTCCTGTCCCCGGTGAATGTTCCTATGACGCTAACCTCTACGTCAAAGCGCCTCAGAATATCCAGAGCAGTGTCGAGCCGCTCAGGGGGGATAGCAATGGCCATTCGTTCCTGTGACTCGGAAAGGAGGATCTCCCACGCGGCAAGGCTCTCATCCTTGAGCAACACAGCGTCCAGATCAAGTTCTATCCCGGTCGAGGCGGCCATCTCGCCGGCTGCACAAGAGATTCCCCCGGCACCAAGATCGGTGATCGATCTAATGCAACCTGCATCTCTCAGTACCGGAACAGCCTCCATGAATTTCCGCTCTGTAATCGGATGGCCTATCTGCACGGCCGCAGACTCTTTTTCAGCCGTCTCTCCGGTCATATGAACGGAGCTGGCCGTCGCTCCGTGTATCCCGTCTCTACCCGTCCGTCCACCGATTAGGACTAACTTGTCTCCTGGTTGTGGCTCATCCTTCTTCGCATACTGAATAGGAATTATCCCTAAAGAATGGCCAAGTGCAAAGCACTTTGGATAGCCGGGATGTGCGCGATACACTGAGTACATCATCGGGATACCCATCGGGTTGCAGTAGTAAGCAGTGGCGCGAATAGACTCGCGCACAATGTGGCCGGGATTGAGCGCTCCTTTTGGCACCTCTTCGTCCTTAATCCTAGGATCCATCGTGCCCATTATAGTGCTGCCGCCGATCGGATAGCCCCCCTTGCCAAACCCAATCGTGTCCCTAATAACTCCGCCGTGTTTAGTTGTGACTCCGCCGAAAGTAGCTATCGAGCTAGGGAAATTGTGGGTCTCGCCTTTGATGGTGATCGCGTACCCGTCGAAGAATTCAATAGCGCCGGCGTTGTCTTTGAAAACCGATATGACCATCGGGTGATTAATGGACTCGGTGGCGTCCATAAGAACTTTGAGCAGGCCCAAACTTTTCCAAGTCGTATGGTAACAGTGGTCACTCCAGCTCTGGACAATGATCTCTATCTCGGCGTCTGTAAACGGCCGTTGCCGCTGCTCCTCGTACCGCTGAAGTGCCTTCATCTGCTCCAGGGGTGCGTACCATGAATTGAACTCGGAAACTCTTACCAGCTCTTCGTCGCTAAGCCCCCTCAACGAAATCGTCCGAACCGGCTCGGGTTTGCCGGTCGGTCGAAGCGTCTCTCCGTATGACCCGTCCGTCACTATCATTTGAACTATCGGGTTGTACAGCTGGCGCCTGGCAATGCCGAGAGCTTGTTCCTCGGAAACTCCGGAGAACTGGTACCTGACGCTGAGGCGGGCCCACCGCAGCCCATCGACTCCGAGGGCTCTTGCTCCTTCAATGATTGACGGGGTCTCTGGATCTGTGACCGCCTTCTGATAGCCGATCTCAACTATGGGGCCATCGTCCGGCGAAAGCGTGCTCTGGTTTGAATAGGTTTCGAACACCGGGTTAACCAGTAGCGGCAGAAGCGTACTGACTTCGACATCTCCCTCAAGCCTGTAGACTCGCTCAATCCTAACAGCTGTTAGAGTGTGATATCCAAGACGTTGCAACTGTCTCTGCAACGTCTTTTCTTCCGGATCGTTAAGCCTTCGCACATACACAGAAACAATGGCCATCTCACTGCTCCCTCCGACTCTGCAGTAACGACAGTTCTGATTATATCAGATACCGGCGCCTATGTCGTCAAACGCCCTCGCCCGGCAAAAGCTGCTGAAGTTCAGCACATCCCCTACCGTTCGCAAAAAGGCCGGTATACGCAGGATTGGCATTCACCGCTGCGCTGAGAGAAATCTCCTTTGTAAACTCTTTTCGCTATATTCAAGACTTTGTCCATGACATTCGGATTTGGGTCAACTTCGTATTTGCTTCCAATCGAGGTGTAAACTATTTCCGCTTTATCTACTCTGTCAGCTGCTTTCGCCTTCTTCAGCGCCAGTTCGGCAGCTGCCATGTATAGCTCCATCTGCAGATCATACAGATGATCGCTGGTAAATCGATCAACGGGGACGCCGTTCAACGAATTAGTCTTAAAGTCCAGTATCCGCCAACTGGAATGTGCGGGTGAGATAAGCATGTCAATGAAACCGACAAAGCGCACCTCGTACTCATCGGTGCTTTCGATTACCACATCTAGTGCTAACTCACATCTCTTTTCCTGAGGCCGGAGCTTTCGAAGCAAGTCCGGATACCCCAAAGACTTAAATGCCTTCAGATGCTCCTTGATCCTGCTCACATATGTATTTGCTAAAGGCAGATCAATCGGAGACAGAAGTGAGCTAACAACAGTCTTAATTCTGGCGTCCTCAGGGTCGTAGATCTCCAAGGCAATCAGCCTGTGAAATAGATCTCCAAGTTTGGCTCCAAACGTCGTTGTCAACACAGTTTCTTGATCAACCTCACCGGAGGGATCCACTGCGACTCCCAGCAGGTGTTCAGGGACCTTGAGGAAGTGGCGAAGGTAATACAGCCTCGGACACTTTTCAAAATCCATTACAGCGGTCGCCGAGAGCTCTATGATCCGTCTGAAATTCATTCTAGCCGGCGGAGCAGTTGAACCCCGCTGAATCGCAGCAGCTCTGTCAAGTGCCTCTAGCTTCTGCTCAAGCAAAGCATTCTGACCAAGGCCTCTGCCCAGATCCCTAATGACAGCAGTTTCGCCTGAAGCCTCAACGGTCGGCTGTTCACTCTCCTCGAACTGAGCGGATCCGACCAAGTGGTAAACAACTGTTAAAGGACCTACTGGTAGTCTCCGGACATATGCGACATTCCCAAAACTGCCGGTGGGCTCACCGGGCTCAGCTGCAGCTAGGTCGGGTGATTTGAGTTCAAGCGCCTTGCAAAGCCACTCGGCCCAGCTATTCAGAGAGTAGTAGTCCGAACCCGTGACGGGTTTCTCAGGCGCCTGGCCGACCATTGCAAGCATTAAGTGTGCCCTAGTCGCGGCTACGTAGAGCAGGCGTTTTTGCTCGGCCAGCTCGCGGTCGCGGTTGAAGCGTTTGATGAGAGTGCGAAATGCAGTTGTCTCCAGTTCGCCTTGTTTGTCCGGATCAGGCGCCTTGATTCCCAATTCAATTCTGCCGTTCAGCTCGCCAACATACACTGTCGAGTCTGTCCCAAGGTTGAAACTGCCGGCTAGGTCCGGCACGATCACTGCGGGGAACTGAAGGCCCTTTGCCTTGTGTATGGTCATAAGCACTATCGGGGTATTAACCGAGACGTCTGCTTCGCCTTCTTTTTCTTCGCTTTCGATTTGCCGCTCAAGTGATGCGACAAATGCTGCTAGTCCCTGCCCCTTTGCATCTGCCGACCTGGCCAGCGCAATTACTTTCTCAACATTAGCCAGCTTTTGCTTTCCTCTTCTTCCATAAGCCAGTGGTGTGTAAAATCCAGCGTCAGTCAGAATATATCGAATCAGCGAGGCCACAGAACAGCGGTCCCTGAGCTGGCGCCACCTCTCAAGCGTTTCTCTGCATCTTACAGCCTTCGGCAACGCGCTCCTGCAAAGCCTCTCCCACACAGTTCCCTCGCTATTGCCTATGATCTGCACGATCTCCTCATCTGTAAGTGCAAAAATCGGCGACCTGAGCACTCCGAACAGTTCTATGTCCCGTCTTACATCAGAGAGAAATGCCAGCAAATTGAAAACATCAAGTACTTCCTGTTGCTGGAAAAACCCACGCCCTTCAACTGTAGAGAACTCCAGCCAGTGCCGCCGCAGAGCACTCTCGTAGATCTTTACAACATTCATACGCCTGAGCAGTATTGCAACCAAGGGCATCTTTCCTTCGGCAAAACCCTTTACGACTTCATTGTTGACCATCTCTTTGGCAAGCCGGGCAACAATCTCCGCCTCAACGGTCATACCGTCTATTCCTTTAGGAGCTCTTACTAAATGAATCTCAGCGCTACCTTCCTGCGTGATTTTCTGGTTAGCCTTTATCATCTTCTGAAACTTGGCTTCAAAGTCGGAAACCTCTTCGGTGCCCAGCACCTTTTCGAACAGGAAGTTGAACGTGTCAACTAGCTGTTTGCATGAACGGAAATTCTCTCCAAATACTACCTCCCGATAAGTGCTCTTCGAGGCAGCCGCGCTGGCTTCCAACTCCCTTCTGGCCTTTGCAAATGTCGTGACATCGCCGCCCCGGAACGAATAGATGGCCTGCTTCTCGTCCCCCACCAAGAACAGCTTACCGGGAGAGAAGAATTCGCAGTTCGCATCCATGCACAAGCTTCTAATGATCTCCCACTGAATTGCATTCGTATCCTGAAACTCGTCGACCATGACATAGCGATATCGATTAGCGAGTGCGGACCTAACAGCAGGGTAGCTTCGAAGCAGGTCGCGGGTGCGCAGTTCCAGGTCGGAGAAATCCATAACTCGAGCCTGTTGCTTCATAGTCTGGAAACGCTCAATCACAGAGTGCGAGAGCAGTGCGAGCGCCTTGAGAACACGTATTGAAACCAAATCGACCGGACCAAACGGTCGTATCAACTCAGAGATCGACGCAACAATCCCTGCCAGAAGCTCAAGCCTCGTCCCTATGTATTCTTTGCCATCACTGCCCCATACGGACGTCTTCCCCAGTCTACTGAACTTTCTGGGCTCGCACTCTCGAGTGCATAATAAGGCAATAAGCCGGTTAACCGCATCGTAGTCTACGCTGTCTGACGTGGTTGATGCGACGCAGTCACTCCAAGTCTGCGAGACAAGAAGTCTCATCTCTTCTAGCTTATCACCTGCGGGATCTCTCAACGGCCGGTAGTTCAGAATCTCCGAAACCAGCCGGCGGCACTCAGGAGTATCCAACCTGCGAAGGGTGTCTCTTGCCACTTCATCGATAACGCTGCGCTGGTATTCCTCGAGTTCCTCGCTCGTCCGGTCACTGTATCTGACGATCCACTCTGACAACTTGTCTCGCTCATTCACAATGCTTGACAACATGTCGATTAGACGGGACGGACTCCATATCTTCAAGAGAGACTGCAGCCCCGGATCCATACTTGCCGCACGCTTAGCCATCACGTCTCTGATTGCTTCTTCAAGGAGCTGGTTCAAGTCATCGCCCTGGATTATCGAAAACTCTGGGTCAATTTTCGATTCCGCAGGGTACTGGCGGAGAACTCGAGCACAGAACGAATGGATTGTTGATATCTCACCTATTGGTAGCTCTTCATAAAATCTAAGCCAGCGGTCCCTCAACTCAGCTGGGAGCTTGGCAAATGTTTCTGCGCAAATGTACTTTGTCATAGTCTTTGCTATTCGGTCTTTCATCTCGGATGCGGCCTTATCCGTAAAAGTCAGCACTAGGATGCTCTCCGGCCCGCGGTACTCGCTGCGCCTGAGCAGCTTATCAACGGCTAGAAGGTATCGCGCAGCTAAGACCTGGGTCTTGCCGGAGCCTGCACCTGCAGTTATAGCGACATTGGCATCCATGTCTAGCGACTGGAGTTGCGAATCAGTCCACGAAATACCGAAGACATCGAGCACTTGCATTTTATAGCTCGCCCCCGCTGAAGACTTCTAAGAGAGCGTCCATTTCGGTCACGAATTCGCACCGGCAAACTCTAGAGAACTCACAATACCTGCAACCTGCCTTGTCAGGATCCAGACGGGTCGTGGTGAAGATCCCTGAACGCATCTCAGAACAAATATTTCGAATCCGCTCCTTCAATGCTTCGAGGCCACCAATCGCAGACATGGACAGGCCGCGACTTTTGGACTCGGATCCAAGAACACCGGCAGCTGCGTCGACGTCTCCGAACGGGCTGCTGATTTTAACCGGGCCAGAGGCCGGGAGATGATAATAGGCGGCCAGCAATTTGCTCTCAGGTTTTAGGGACAAACAGTCCCCGATTGCCATCAGATACACAGGCAACTGCAGAGACAATCCGTCCTTAATCCGCGCGAACGACGGGAGTTGTCCGGTCTTGTAATCTGTTACGAAACACACTGACCCGTCTTCCGTGAGGTCGACCCTATCAATCGAGCCAATGATCCGAATCTGGCGGCTGCGAGCTGGATTACTACCTTCTCCAGCGTAAGGAACTACACACTCGAACCTCTTCTCAAATTCCACCGGTTTCGCGTCTGCATTTCGGGCGGACTCATAATCAAGAAAGCGGCGCAATAGCCCGTATCCCTCTGAACTCCCGTCCAGCCCATCAACTAGCCTCTCGAACTGCACCTTCATGAACAAACTGAGCTGCTTGCCTTCAGCTGCGATATTGAAAACACTCTGAGCTATTTCCAAAAGAAGCTTCCTCGCAGCACCTAGATCTGATTTGATTAGCTCAAAGCCGCCATCTGTACCAAACTTGCACAGTATTTGGTGGACAAGGCTGCCCATCTCATTGCTCAGCAGTTCATCCTCAACTTCCTCGATCGGCTCGATCCCCAGCAGGTATGTGGCCATATACCTGAACGGACACCTAATATATGTCTCTAGCTGGGTGACTGAATAAACTCTCCGTTCCAGGTCAAACATGTCAGGTGGCATCTCGCCGCCATAGGGACCCCCAACTGGGACAGCCTCACGCAAGACCTCCATCCTAAGCTGCTCAGCCGCACTTTGAACTCTCCCGAGTTTCATCGCATCGAAGAACGTGTCAAAGTCGCCTCTGTAAAACGCAAAACCGGCAGCAGCCTGGATCTCGAAATCAGCGCAATCGTTCTCTGTATCCGTCAGGTCGGCAGACGCAGACACGCGGTCAACGCCCAGCAATACAGGACTGACACTTACCATTTTCGAGTCTTCCGAAGCGAAGGCGGTGAAATAAGCGTTCTCATTACAGTACAGGATGTCGAGGAGTTGGTGAGCAGCTTCAATGCATCGATCTCGCCACTCTCCACGGCGTTCAGGCAGAAAGCTGCACTGCTGAGGTACAGGGAACTCTTCCTCGACCAGACCGAGAACAAAACAATGCTTAAACTCTGCACCGCGCACTTCCTTAAATCCCATTACCTGCACGGCATCAACCAGTGGGTCGCACCGGTACCGTCCATCGTCAATCGCATCTTCGATGATTCTGATGAGCTCATTGTTGGAAACGGCGCCGCGGTCGTCGAACAACAGCACCGCGTCTCTGACATCCTCCAACGCATCTATCAGCGACCTGAGCGCAGACGCATTTCGCCGCGACCATTCACCGATCACAGAGCCGTCCCGACCGTTAAAAGGGTCGGCGAGCAGCCAAGGCGCCAGGACTCCGTTGGTGAGCACCTTTAGATCGACTAACAAGCCGACCAATATATCAACAAACTTTCTCGGACTTGTTTGTTTAGCAAGGTTGTAAAGATTATGCATAAATTCATCAAGGCTTACAAGGCTCTGCCGAAGACGGTTTATTTCGTCTGCATCAGTAAAATAGTCTACGGGCATTGAATCGATCACACCTGCTAACCCCGACAAGTCTGATACGTTAAAGCGCCTGGCGAAGCGATCAACCAGCTGAATGTCGATATTTCCTGCGTCCACCGATCCAGACGCCAGGAGTTCAAACATCTTAGTGCGATCTCCCGGCGACTCGGTTTGCGCCAGAAGCCGGCGGACAACACTCGACATTGGGCTTGTCCTCAGCGGGAAACCGCTGACTGCTTCAAACGGCACGTTGTACGCTGTGAAGTACTCATCCACAATCGGCAAGTAACGGTCAGGATTCGAAGTAACCACCGCGATGTCTCTCGGTCGCAAGTTTGAGTCATTGCGTAGCAGTCCCGCAATTCGACGCGCGACTGCCCTGACCTCGGCGTCGCGGGTATCAAACACCTCTACAGCCCGGCCTGCAATCGCATCCAGCAACAGCTCTTTGATCTGGGCATTATATAGCTGTACCCTTATGTCCTCAATTGTGCTCGCTGAAGCTAAACTGCTCGAGAGTGCGCGTCCTAACAAGTAAGTGTCCTTGGCTCGCTCTACGATGGCAGCTAACACTTGCCAGTAAAGTTCTGTGGAGCTATAGATGCCGTCGATGATCACCAGCTGTTCAGATAGCGCCTTTACTCTTGCGCAATCGCCGGACCTGAGGGCTTCCAGACCTAGTGCCCAGAGCATATCAGTGCACGCCGATCTTCGATCTCTCATTCGGCGCAGGAACTCGTCGCCTACAAGTATCAAGTCCCGGTCCCGCGCGCCTAGATCTCCTGAATCGAATGCATGCCTGAATCCCTTGCTGACTACCTCGGGGACAGTATTGATTGTGGCAAGTATAAACCGGGTAACCGCAGCTGCCGTACCTGGAAACTTGTGAATATCCCTAAGATAGGTGAGATCCTCCTGATGATCCGCCAGAATAGTTGAAACTATGTATTCAGTAGCAGTGCGGCTAATCCGGCGTATCCCGGGAGCCGCGGAATCGACGATTTCGTTTATCAGCCCATCCGGCGTGACCACACGGATATTGGAGATCACGTCAACCGAGTCTTTGCGGACGGCTTTCGCTTTCTGGGCTCCGGGGGCAATGAACACGACATCGTCGTCGCACAGCCCTGTGAGCAGTTCTCTCCAACCGGTTGTCACGCACCGGATCTTTCCCATCTGTGGACCTCCTGTGTTGTACCGATGTGGTAACATACGCCTAGGGATATTCTATCAAACCGCATAGGAACTGAACACATAGGTGAAATCTGCAAGCGTCCAAGCACAGGGTTACATCGGACCAGAAACGGAGGCGTTAGCTTTGATAGATCTGCACGTGCATTCCACGTTCTCTGACGGAACGCATACCCCTCGCGAATTGATTGATCTGGCGAGCGAAATAGGTCTGACGTGCATCGCCATTACTGACCACGACACAATTGCCGGCCTCGCTTCCGCTATCGATTACTCCAAGCACTCAACTGTGGACTTCATTCCGGGGATAGAGATAAGTGTAGACTCACCTCGGGCACATCTGCTGGGGTACGGAATAGACATCAATCACCCTCCACTGCGGCAAGCCATCGAACGCATTGTCGAAAGCCGCAACCGACGCAATCCTAAAATCATTAAGAAGCTGCAACAGCTCGGGTATGACATAACTATGGAAGAGGTAGCCACGCATGCCGAAGGAGGGCTCGTGGGGCGACCGCATATAGCCAGGGTTCTTGTTGAAAAAGGATACTTCGATTCAGTATCCCAAGCATTCCACGAACTACTTGAATCCGGCAGACCGGCATATGTAGATAGAGAGAGGTTGACTGCTGAGGAGGGAATAGCACTCATTCGCGAGGCGGGAGGAGTTGCAGTTCTAGCCCATGCCGGGCTGCTTTCGGCAGATCTGGAAGAAATCCAAGACAGAATCGATTCACTGATAGCACTCGGGCTGCAGGGCATCGAAGCCGTTTACACTGAGCACTCCGACGAATTGACGAAATTCCTGATTGATCTTGCTTCTGAGAAGGGCCTTATCTGGACCGGAGGTACAGACTTTCACGGTGACAACAAGCCGGACATCCGCTTAGGGACGGGTAGAGGAAATGTCGCAGTCCCTGACGAGGTCGCTGACAGGCTCAAACACCTAATACGTCTGAGCAGACGCGCGAGATGACCGTTCAAAATCATCCCGCTTGGGCGATTGTCCGGTTCCTGACTGCCAGGATATAATGTAAATGCCACATTATGGAGCAACCCCGGGGTGTTCCATTTCGGCAAACCAATTAGCAAGGAGGCAGACGACATGAAAAGCCGCTTTGCTCGAAGGGGAACGATCATAGTTGCCGCTACCGTGCTCGTTGGGTTGCTTTCGATGCCCGTCTCTGTGGCCGCCGAGAGTCTGGTTCTCGACGAGGTAGCCAGCCTTGGAGCAGTGCAGGTGCCAGACGAGGAATGCCAGGCCGTAGATGGTGAAGGTCTGGTTACCGGTCTGACCTCGGGGTTGATCTCTTCCCTGGCTAGAGGAGTCAGCTACGTTGCAGAGTGTGCGCTGGACGCCATAGGAGACCGTCTCTTTGGAGACGACGGAGACAACACCTCGTTTCAACCGAGAACGCTCTGCGAAAGGATGTTGTCTGGGTTCATCGGTGGGTTCCTCGGCGGACTGATTTCACCGGGGCCATAACTGGGCAGTAACTCAGCTAACGCAATGGCCAAGGGGCCTAGTCCTGGCGGGTACAGCGGCCCCTGGCCCTAGTTTCACATACGGCGGCAACAATCGAAGGTGTCTCGGTGATAATTCTAGGGAGGTGTGAGCGTTGCCTGATCTAAAGGTCATCCTTAGCCTGTTCGCCGCGCTGTTCCTGTGGTCACTGATCAGTACGGATAAGCTTTGGGCATTGACACTTAGGGACGCTATTGAGGTTGCCCTTGGCTCTGCACTTGCGACAATTCCAACGTATTACCTGTACACGCTTGTTGCGAAGCGTCGCAAGGACTGATAACGAATGCGACTCAGAATGGGCGTGCAGTCGGTCCTCTCTGTGGTAATGCTGCTCTGGGCATTTGCATCTGACGCACAAGCTTTGAGTTCACTTAGCCTGTCCCAGCAGTGCAGCTTCTGGGACACAGGGATTGTACTGCTTTCCAACCCGGCCGAACGGACTTCATTCAATGAAACTCGATTTCTTCCGGGTCGGCAGCAAACTCACAGCTCCTCGTGCGGACCGGCTGCCCTCGCGAATCTACTAAACATTTTCTTCGATCTCCGGATCGATGAGGCCTCAATCATCGAAGACATGCCCGTGCAGAGCCAAGGAACTTCGCTGTACCACGTGTTGAGCGCAGCCAGACGCCTTGGTTTTCAGGCGGCTGTGTACAAGATGGATTCAGAGCTTTTGGTTCGAGCACTGCGTAAAATAGAAGTCCCAATCATCGGCATCCTGCACGAACCGGTAAACCATTACATCATTGCCGTGGCGCCGGTCGCCGAGGGTCTACTCATCTTTGACCCTTCAACGGGCTTTGTTGTCTTGCCTCAACACCACTTGTCCTGGCGATGGTCAGGATACACCTTAGTCGTCGATCCCGGACCGGAGCGGATTGACAAGTGCAGAGCTATTACCGAGGAATTCATTCGGAAGCATCTTGCTAGAGACGAGTTGCTGAGTCAGCTGCAGTGGATCACGCATCAGATGAGGCGGTGAGACAGGTGCAACCTAAACCGTCAATTGTGTGTATCGGCATTCTAGTGCTCGCTGCCACCCTATGGGTTGGAGAAACTGCATTCAGTTCTAGCTCAAGCTCCCTCGTCAGCGAGCTCGCCTTTAGTGCACAAGATGAGGCTCGCCTGGCCGTAGAGGCCGGGATCCACGTATATGCCGTCGGAGCTGTACGCGCAGGCTTACTTGGTTACGAGCATATTACAATGAGTACTTACACAGCGTCACTGGCACTCAACCATAGCGATCGCCTCGAATGGGGTCTAAGCCTAACTCATGCACCACAGGCGGGCCTGACAACTTTAGGTGCGACGGCTCGAATTAGGCTCGGCAGAGAGGTTTCAGCCGTCCTAGGTGCAACTAAGCCGCTGTCGCAACAGGCCGGTCAAGATCTCGCCTGGGACGCACATTTGGAATGGCAGCGGGTGCTCGATCCGCTCGCGCTCTCTGCGCGAGTTGGATGGATTGCGAGTTCCGGGACCGTCCCGGGAGTGATCTCAATCGGAGGATCTATCGGCTTGCTAGTAAACGACCACGTTTCGCTGTCAGGCCGAACATCGATCGCCAGACAGACTGACGGAGTCGTCAGTTCAAATGTGGGCACATCGCTCGCTTACAGGGTATCTGCGCTTGATACTATATATATCAAGCTAGACGCGTCCCTAGTTCCAGCTGAGTCGATGTCAATCACTGTCGGTCTCCTGCGGGAGCTCAAACGAGCAACTGAAACTACTCAGTAAACAAAAAACCCAGGTTTGCTACTCTCTCCATGTCAGCGACGTAGTAGCTGACGCCGTCGATATACTCCGGTCGACCCGGCAATGTCATAAAATCTTGCCTGTCGAGCACCAGGCTCTGTATAAAGTCCACGGCGAGAGGCAGTGCGTCTTCAACCTGAATATCGGTGTGAAGGCTCTGCTGGATTAAGTTTATCGCCACAGGTATCTTATCAGGCTTAGCTATCAGGCGTTTGATAGTTGCCCAGATGAATTTGTGTTGCCGTTGAATTCGGCCGAGATCTCCGAGCTTGCTTTCTCTATACCTCACGTAGTCAACGGCGGTCTTTCCATCGAGCACCTGATAACCGGCAGGTATATCTATGTACACTCCGCCGGCGACGTCTTGGTACTTCATCGGCTCCTCGACTTCGATCGGTACACCGCCTATGGCATCAACGAGAGTCTCTAATCCGGCAAAGTCGATCACCAAGTACCCGTCCATCTTGACGTTGAGCAGTCTCTCAAACGTTCTAACAGCTAGGTCGGCTGAACCGTACGCGTGTGCTGCATTTGCCTTGCGAAAGCCCAAGCCTTCGATCTCCACCCGCGTATCTCGCGGAATCGACAGGAAATGAGCTTGATTACCTGGCCTGTCTATGGAAACGACTAAAATCACGTCAGACAAGCGCCTTCCGGCATCAAGTCCAAGCACGAGAATATTAAAGTAATCAGGTATCCTGGATTGCTCACTGCGAGTGAGGAACGGGCTAAGTGTGCGGAAGTCCATGAAGTAAAACAGCGCCAATACGATTAGTACCGCAGCTACCAATAATGAGACAAATCCTAGTTTAGGCCTCACTGTTCAGGCTCCTTCCGGGGCAGCTGCCATCGAAGTTACTGCTAATCCTTCTACGCTGGTCGCAGACATCCTGCTGAGGAACTCTCAGAACATTCTGGATGCACGGTCCACCTGCGATAAGAGGTGACAAAAAGCGCCACGTTAGCCATTTCCAGAACTATGCTTATTCTGTGAATCAATCCAGCAAAGTATGATTTTTATTAATATGTAATGAATGTTGTTGAGTTACATATTGTTCCATGATATCATATATTTTACGCGAAGCACCGCAACTCTGTTACAAAAAAGCAGGTAAAGGAGTGGTAGTCAAATGAAGTATACCGGCATGGTTCGGAGGCTCGACGAGATGGGGAGAATAATCCTCCCAGTCGAACTGAGGCGCCATTGCCGAATCAGAAAAGGAGCCAACCTCGAATTCTCGCTCAGAGGCGACTGCGTAGTTCTAAGAAAGCACGGACAAAACTGCATTTTCTGCGACTCAAGCGATGACCTTATGGTTTTCCGCGGCAAGCATGTGTGTCGCAAGTGTATTGCGGATGCCAAGTCTATTCATTGACATATCAGATATTGGGCTAGCTCCTCAGGCCCATCTCCATGAAATCTAGTTGCGCCTCATCAAGAGTATCTATACTCACCTGAAGGAGCTCACTTGCACAGCTAGAATTGTATAGGTGAGCAAGCGCCGTGACTACTATCACGATATGAAGGGATGGGTTTGATGAGAAGGCCGATTATTCTACTGATCAGTATGTTGCTCGTCTTTTCTCTGTCCGCGTGTGCGAATGCCGCCAGTAGCAATAGTGGGCTCATGATCGCAGATTACTCACTTGACCGGCAGGCATTCGGCTTCTATGGGTCGTTCGCAGTAACAGAAGATATTAAGGTAGGTATGGAATACGCCGGCGACGGGTCAGGAGAGCTTGCAGCCAATATCCTGTACCAGGTAGCCTGGGGCGGGTTGTCATCGCTAGATGTCGGAATCGGGCTCAGCGTCACAACACCTATCAGAGCTTACATAGTAGTGCGAGGAGTAAACTACGTTTCGTCCAAAGCTTTCCTTCACAGCTCCGCTGCGTACAAGGTTAGCCCGTCTCCGAGTGAACTTAAGTGGAGCATAGGCGTGGGCTATGACTTTTCCGACACTGTGTTTGGAGTCGCAACCTATCGTGACACCGGTATGACGGTAGGCTTTGGGCTGCGGTTCTGAAAACGTCAACTTCGTGGCACATCTCGACCGGTACATGCACAGGGGCTCCAATAGAAGCCCCTGTGCCGTCAACGAGTGGAAAAGTACCCATTGCCGAGATTTTCCTACACTCCGAAGAACTGACCACCCCAGGTGCCCATCAGCAAGAGAATGAGCACGAGGAAGATGATCCACGCCCATCGGCTTCCAAACAAGCCGCCAGCGCAGGTGTCACTTCTCTCCTCAGGCATTCGATCACCTCCCTAGCTGATCACACGGTATCATATGCGAGCAAGAGGAAGGCTGCAACACGAACCACGCGCAATGCGCCTAAGAGCACAAAGGCCCGTTGGATTCTGTGCAAGGTCAACTGAGGCAGAACACCGGATGCCGTACGGCCGTACAAGACAAAACTCCAGCGTACGCCGGAGTTCTGATTGGTGGAGCCGAGGGGAGTCGAACCCCCGACCTCTTGAGTGCGATTCAAGCGCTCTCCCAACTGAGCTACGGCCCCAAGTACGTCGTCTTAGATTTCGCGAGGTCAGCGTTTCGTATTATATCACATACACGCAAGCATGACCAGAGTTCTCTCGGGCCTCCACTCGCAATGTGTAAAACGGCAACAAACGTGACCGGCACTTACCGGGCTAGAGACGCACCAGAAGCACCTCTAGCCCAGGTTTGTTCTACAGGCACTTTGTAACGATAGTCCCTGCCTTCTCCTTTTTGCTTCGGCAACGATCGCCGATCCCCAATTCCTTAGAGCCAGATTCTGAGCCAACGTTCTGGGCAGCAGCGATCACATGGTTGACCTTCGCTCTGCTCTGGAAGTCGTCCTCAACGCTGTCGAGAACCCTCGACAACTGAGAAACCACGGTCAAGTCGCCGTACGTCCGCTTGGCCACCCAACTGAGGTAAACCTTTTCCGTTGCCCGAGTTATCCCTTGGTAGATCATGTGGTAAATTGCTCGAGAATCAAGGCCTGCCTTTCCTCGACGTTCGAGGTTCGTCACATAGGTTCTTGTAATGTGTTCCTCATCCATTCCTGGGAGAATAACAATCTTGAACTCACGACTCCTGGCGTTCCAAAGATGGCAAACAGTCGCCTTTGGCAGCCTCCTAGAATACACTCTGACCTCATCAGCAGTGTGACAGAAGACTGCAATCTCATGCTTCTGGTATCCCTGTTCATGGAGCCTGTCGGTAAGGTCCTCGAGCAGCTTGAGCTCGTCGGATTCCTCTTCAGCGCGAATGTATTCGACCTCGGGGACTGGCCTATATACCTGAGTTAAGCGAATCACCTCGCCCCCGTCATAGTCAATGTGAAATAGGTCGAGTCCATCAGGGAAACCATATCGCACTTCGTTCATGGCCTGATTCTTGTTTCCAAACAACATCAAGTGATGCCTGCGGCCAAACATCTCTCGCAGGGCTATTTGCTCGGCTCTGGTCAATTCCTGGTAATCGAGAACCAAGGCGTACCGATACCGCTCTCTAAAGGCCTGCCTAAGGTCTGCCTTGGACTGGAACAGCCTGCAGATAGCGACGTATATGTCCTCGGCATCCAACAGCAGGTTGTTCGCCAGGACCTTCTGGTAGTTATAGTACTGCCAGTAGTGCTCGTCGCCTTTAACATCCTCGGGGAAAAGCATGTTAGACTTCAACCGTCTGATCTTCTCGTAAAGGCGCAGCCTTGCGAGAGAATCTCCACTCTCAAGGTCGCTAAAGCCCTTAATAACACTGTCGATGATCTGGCGGCGAGTGCGCTCCCCGATCAGCTGTACCTTTCTGCGGACGGAACAACTGACGTCATCACCCTCATCATCTATATCATCGTCTTCATCATCGAGATCATTGTAGACGACCTCGATGCGATCAGTTTCCCTGTCCCAGAATAGAAGCCTATCAACATCATCTAGATGCTTGGATACGATAGAGCGGCACAACTCATGTACCTCTCTAGTCTCTATCTCCGTATCGGCCAGTCCGGGCATATCTCTCAGTAGGTCGGCAAGTCTTTCGCCTGTCCCAGTCTGCTTATGTGAGACTAAAACCAAGATCTCGTCAGGGTCAACGCCGTTTTCTAACAGCCACCTAATTCTAAGGGCTGCAACTGTCATTTTGCCAGTTCCAGCATCTCCTATTACCAGTACAGGAGTGTTTGAATTGTAAAAAACGGCTCTCGCCTGATTCGGATCGAGATCTCTATAGTCAATAAGCATCTTGACTCACCCCCGTGTGATTAGCCACTGTTAGTCTATACTCCTCAGAGAAGAATTATCTGTAAACCGGGGCTGTATCTCCTCTCCAGGTACTACGTTTTTCCAAGGAACTCAGACGCTCCGGTGCAATATAAAGGGCACCCGAGTTGTCTGAGTCTTTTTGCTCTTTCTACTTATTATTATCCCATTTTCTATCGCGATCGTCCATTCCACCCTGAGCAGCATCTTAGACTAAACAGCAGCTTACCCCAATATTCATCTGCGCATCAGGCGAACTAGAGCCGATCTATCGCAATAGATGTCCAACAGCCTCAGTTGTTGCAATGATCGTTCCAGCCCGCACCTATCGTGGCGCCAAAACCCCATCATTCTCGGTTAGATCAATGATACAACAACGGTGTCACAATATCAAAGGACAATTCTGCATAGAACTAAAGCTTTTGGAAAAAGGAACTCGGTTGAGTTATTATACGTCATATCAAAAAGGGTTCAAAGAACCCTTACTGCTGTCTCGTGCCACTGAGTAAGCTGTTTAAGCTGCTTAGACGATTGCAGGAGAGGAGGAATTAGATGATTACTGTCAACCATCTCACTAAGATGTATGGCGATCGATGCGCCGTATCCGACCTCTCCTTTGAAGTAGACAAAGGAGAGATCCTCGGATTTCTTGGACCTAACGGCGCGGGAAAAAGCACGACCATGAGAATACTCACGGGCTATCTTGCGCCTACGTCCGGCACTGCCGAAATCGCTGGATACGACATACTGGAGGACCCCTACGAGGCACGTCAGCAGATCGGATATCTTCCTGAGACTCCTCCACTCTATAATGATATGACGGTCAGAGCTTACTTAGAGTTCGTCGGCCGATTGAAAGGCATCGCACCTGCCGACATGAAGTCCCAGATAATGAGAGTCGTAGAAAAAGCGGGCCTGGAAGATGTCTACAACAGGCTTATCGGTAACCTCTCTCGCGGTTATAAACAGCGAGTTGGACTTGCGCAGGCTTTGCTAGGTGATCCTCCCGTATTGATTCTTGACGAACCTACAGTCGGCCTTGACCCTAACCAGATTGTAGAGATCCGAGAGTTAATCAAAGGACTAGCTGACAACCATACAGTAATACTCAGCTCGCACATCCTCCCGGAGGTCAGCATGGTTTGCGGCAGAGTGGCCATAATCAATCGCGGTCGCCTAGTAGCCATTGACACGCCGGCGAGCCTGAGTCACAGAATGAGAGGAGGCACCAGCCTCGAACTGCGAATTCGCGGTCCAGCGAGTGAAGTGGCACCGCTGCTCCAAAGGATTGAGGGAGTTGTTCATCTGGAACAGCAGGATGGTGACGAGAACTCCGCCAAGTTTTCAGTAGAAACCTCTGCCGGCGATGCCTGCAGAGAGCGCATCTTCTTTGCTATGGCAGAAGCTGGCTACCCGATCCTTGAAATGAGGACAATCGACGTAACCTTAGAAGAAGTGTTCATGCAGCTAACCACAACCGAATCAGGAGTAGCTGACGCTGCGGAGGTGGCTTCAGGTGCGTAGGCTATGGGCCATATGTTCGAAAGAGCTAAGTTCGTACTTCCTATCGCCGACTGCATATGTCGTAGCTGCGGTTTTCCTATCATTGACCGGATATTTCTTCACAGCGATAGTGACAAGCCTTCGGCTGGCAGAGATGAGACTGGTCTTCCCAGACATGGCTACCATCTTCCTGTTCGTCGCGCCTGTACTGACAATGAGGCTAATTGCCGAAGAGAAAAGGTCAGGAACTGATGAGCTACTGTTCACTGCTCCTGTTAGCATAACCGCGATCGTTTTGGGCAAGTTTCTAGCAGTCCTGATCGTGTATTGCGTCATCTTAGTCCTCACCTTTACCTACCCTGGTATGCTCATGAGATATGCCAACCCGGACATCGGACCAATTGGATCCGGCTATCTTGGCCTGCTGCTCGTGGGCGCCGTGTTCCTGTCTGTGGGCCTATTTGCATCTTCGCTCACAAACAGCCAAGTGGTAGCGGGAATAGTGACATTTGGGATCTTGCTGTTCACGTTCGTAATATCCTGGGCAGCAAACACTTTTTCGGGCCTTGCAGGTCAGATCTTGTCCGTATTCTCGCTCTTTGATCGCTTGTCCGATCTGCAGAAAGGCGTCATAAACCTATCTGATATCTTTTACTATGTAAGTTTCGTTTTTGTCTTCCTATTCCTCACCGTTCGGGTACTCGACTCTAGGAGGTGGAGCTAGTGGAGATCAGGCGCACTCTTTCACTAAGCTCTCTTATTCCCAAAGGCGCCAATAAGAGGAAATGGCGTTACGGGACAAATGCGACAGTGCTAACCGTAGCGGTCATCGCGATAGTCGTGCTTGTCAACGTAATAGTCCAACAGCACCCGTATAGGATAGATGTAACTCGCACAAAAGAGTATTCCCTCTCTGAGCAGACCAAAGCGGTGTTGGCAGACTTGGACAAAGAAGTGGAGCTAACCGCTTTCCTCGTCGAAGGCGAGTCACAATTGACCCGAGATCTGATCGAAGAGTACCGGTTAGCTTCATCTAAGATTAAGGTAGAAATAATTGATCCTATTAAGAATCCAGACAAAGCAAGAGAATACGGTATTACAAGTGCAGGCTCAGTAGTATTCCAGTCAGGAGCCAAGAAAGAGATTGTTACTAGTTCAGACATGTACGACTATTCGTCCGCGTCTTCTTATTACGATTACAACCAGACTCCTGACTTCATCGGCGAACAAGCGTTTACCAGCGCTATACTAAAAGTCACCAGCGATACCGTGCAAAAGATCTACTTCATATCCGGCCACAAAGAGCTTACCCTGTCCTCTGATCTAACTGAGGTGAGAGATAAGCTCCAGAGTGAAGGGTATGAGGTCTCTGATATCGCACTGGCAATCAAAGGTGAAGTTCCTGACGACGCGTCTCTAATAGTCCTAGCTGGACCTACCCGCGACCTGACTGAAGCAGAGGTTGCAGCAATCGGCAGGTACCTTCGCAGAGGCGGTCGGATGATTGCATGCATTGATTCCCCAATAAGTCAGGAGGAACGGCTAGTGAACGTCGCTGCGATGCTTGAGGAATGGGGAGTCAAGCTCCATGAAGACCTTGTGATTGATCCAGATCGATTCATGCTTCCGGAGCTCGCCTGGGTTGTCCCAAGCTTGGGATACCATGCCATCAATACTCCGCTAAGGAATGCGAATCTGCCGGTCGTACTTCCCTATGCACGGAGTCTAGAGGTTCTTGACGACGTGAGTGAAAACCTAAGGATCACGACGCTGCTGACCACATCTAGCTCCGCATGGGGAGAGACGAATCTGCAGGAGGGCGCCAAGGTCGGAGCCGACGATAATGATTTCCGCGGTCCGCTAAAGCTCGGCGTGGTGGTTGCGGCGAGTCTGGAGGATACATCGGCAGCCGCTACAACTGGGACCGAAGAATCTGGCGGGCAGACTAGCGACGAGGACGCCGCGGTGTCGGCCGTAGCTGCTGAAGAAGACAAAACAGCGGAGGCCGGTTCACAACCTCTGAGCGATGAGACTCGTATCATTGTCATTGGCGACAGCAGCTTCATGTCTAATAGCTACCTAGGACTCGGAAACCTAGACTTTTTCCTCAACGCGGTTAATTGGGCGGTCGGCGTCGAAAACCTAGTGAGCATCAGGCCGAAGACGATCGACTATGAACCGCTGTACCTTACAAGCGACCAGTTCCGGCTTGTTCTGTATTCAACAGTGATTATAGTTCCTGCCTTGGTTCTTCTTACGGGAATGGTTGTCTATCTACGGAGGCGACACCTGTAATGAACCAGAGAAAACGAAAAAAGCCATTTATTTGGACGTACGTAGTTGTCGTATTGGCGGTGCTTTTAGGTGCGTACGTGTACAGTACAAGACCTGAGAAGGATACTGAATCCAAGGTCTTGGTTGCTTTGAGCGAAAATGAGTTAAAGCAACTAGTGGTGGACAAGAGCGATGAGAGCATCGTCCTTGAGAAGGCTGAGGATGATTGGAAGATAGTGATTGGCTCTCGCAGGTTCGATACGGATACTGTTGCAGTAAATGACATGCTGTCATCGCTGTCAAATCTTGAGTTCACCCGAGAAGTTGCCAGCGGGGTTTCCGATGCGGATCTAGGGCAGTATGGGCTCGACTCTCCTGAAGTCGCTGTGCTGGCCAGCACGGAGGACTCAACAATCGAGATCAAGTTTGGAGACAGAACCCCGGTCGGAAGTGACAGATACGTTGCCGTTAGCTCTCTTCCGGGGCAGGTGTATACCGTCGCGTCAAATCACTACAACGTCTTCAACCGCAAGCGCGACGACGTGCGCAACAAGAATGTTGTATCTGTTGCTACGCACGAGCTTGCTGAGATCGCTGTCACCAACGCCAATCAGCAGATTCGCGTCAAGAAGTCAGGAGAGGACTGGCATCTTGTCTCCCCTTATCAAGACTTGGCCGACTACTATTCCGCTTCGAATCTTGGATGGACCGCGTCCAGCCTGACTGCAGACGAATTTGTCAATGACGATCCAGAGACACTGGCTCCATATGGTTTGGATCAACCGAGAGCCACCGTAGAGTTTATCTCGTCAAGCTCCGAGGAGGGCGGCAAGCGGAGCAGTCTAACGCTCTATATAGGTTCAGAGGTAGAAGACGGCAGTGGATTCTACTTCATGACTGACAAGTCTAGCTCAGTCTACAAGTCAAATCGAGCTACAGCGCCTTTTGTCTCTCTTACTGTGAATGATCTGCTAGAAACCTCCATTTTCACAAAGACTCGAACGCAGCTGGCAAAGTTGACGGTAGCCAAAGATGGCCAGCAGTATGCGATGGTCTCGAAAGATGACGAGTGGATCGCGATTCTGCCGTCAGGAGACGAAGTGACTATGTCAGACACAGACGCACTAAACGCCTGGTACGACTTTCAGAGAATCAAGATCAAAGAGATTGCGGCTGACAAATACCAGGGCCTAACTGACGAACAACTCGGTCTTGCGTCAACGGGCAAGTGGGTTACTGCAGACTGGAAAGATGGAACAGTCACCAAAGTACTGTTCGGCTCTCCTGTAGGTCCCGAAGGCTCAGAAACTCAACTGGTGTTATGCAAAGTCTCTGATCGTCCATACGTCTATGTAACTGATCTAGCTGCGTTTGAAGAGGTGGTGACAGCGTTAGCAAACGCAAAGGAGTCCGAATAGTGGACCATACGACACCCCAATTGCAGGAAGACTTAACTTTATGTCGAATAGTACGCAGGTGGGGGTGCGAGGCGCGTCCATGACTCGTGATGAATTGAACAACAACTTGTGCAGGATACCCGGAGTATTAGGTGCCAACGTTGTGTTCGACGAGAACGGTGAACTTGACGAAGTCCACATCATGGCAGACTGCAGCCGTTCAGCCAGGGAGATTATGCTGGACGCAAAGTCGGTCCTGTTTGTTTGCCTGAAATCTCCCATTGATTTTCGCAAGATCTCTGTGGCCCGCATTGATACGTCTGCAGAGGTCCGCGACGGAAGGTTTCAGATGGTTGAGCAGTCGAGCGCCGAACCTGCGCGAGTCATGCTGGCAGCATCCTATTTAAAGCGCCTTAGCTCCAAAAAGTACCAAGTGGTGGTCGAGTTGAGGCTCGGCGAGAGGGCGATCACCGGGTCTAGTGAAGGCAGATTTGGATTTGATCCCGTTCAGCAAGTAGCTGCATCTGCGACAATAGAGGCTCTTTCCACGCTGCTTCCAAACGCTAACGTCGTGTCGCAGATCCATCTGCTCGGCGGCTACTGTATAGCTGACATCATGTTCACCGATGAGAAGAACCCGCACGGGTTAAACCTCGTCGGCGCAGTCAAGTCTACGGGGGATCTGCCCTGGGATGTCTCTCGCGCGGTCCTTAACGGCCTAAATCGTAAGCTAAGCCTAGCAATAGTCGGTCTTTCAAACGCGTCCTCGCCTGCGTAGTCGAACTTACATTTAAATGGACTACATCTTGACAGTGCTACCTTGGTGAATAAAGCCTTAGCGGTTTTAGCCAAGCCAAGCGAAAAGTAACCCCATTTAGACAAGCAAAGCCGACACTTCGTAAATACTGTTTATGGAGGTGCGGCAATGAAGAAGGGGTTCTTCGCAGTGATCATCACCGTGGTGCTTCAGCTGGTCGCCACCATCGTGGCCCTTGCTGATACCGCGCAACTCATAGAGTAGGGCTAAACAGCTAGGCTCGAGCTAGGGAGATATGAGGCAATGAGCAGCAGACGGACACAGGTAGTTACCTTCCTATTCGGCGCGCTTGGCCTCTTGCCAATTGTCGTGGTGCTCGCAATCGCGGGCACCCAGACGCCAATTTGGAAGGTATGCATACACATAGCTCTCCTGCTCTTTGCCTCTGCCTCCCCGGTTAATGTGAAACCCGTAAGCATTTCACTGATATTCCCGGTACTTCATCCGGCAATTGTTGCATTTCCCCCGGCTACCGCAGGGTTGATAGGCGCGCTTGGTTCTATTCAGAAATCCCAGTTAAGACTCAGTCCGGACCTACTCTTCGTTAACCGGGCGCTTGTTGGTTTTCCTGCTTTCTTAGCGTCGCTGTTTTACCACTGGATGGCCCCTGAACAAGATATATGGTCTCTTCGAAGCGTACTGAGTATGATACTCGCCGGCTACCTGTATACGACCACAAATAACGCGCTAGCAGTCCTGTTACTCAGACTAAGGAGATCTCGACGGGAGCTCAGTGCGTTCTCGACATTGCTTAACAGCCTGCGTTCATTCACCCTTTCCTTAACCCTCGGTCTAGCGATGACACTCGTATACACTGTCAGCGAGGTTCTCTTCATTGCGCTGGCCGTGCTGTTCTATTTCAACCGCGAAACGCTGTACGCAACTATCGTAAATCAGACTCTGTACACCCAGATTATCAATGCAATGGTGAAGGTGATCGAAAACGCAGATCCGTATACGAAAGGCCATTCAGAACGAGTGGCTGCGTATTGTCAAGCTATTGGCAAACAGCTGCGTTTCAGACCGACTGAGCTCAACCGACTTCATCTCATAGCTATGCTTCACGACCTCGGCAAACAGTCGGTACCTGTTGAAATCCTGCGCAAGAAAGGCAGACTCACTGAGGAGGAGTTCCCACTCGTAAGGCAACATCCGGAGAAAGGTGCAGATATGCTTCGGGGGATTTCTCTATTCAGTGCGAGTCACCTGAGAGCAATCAGCGAACACCACGAGAGATGGGACGGAAAGGGCTATCCAAGAGGTTTGGCTGGAGAGAATATAGATCTATGGGCCAGGATCATAGCGGTAGCTGATGCATTCGACGCTATGACTACTGACCGGCCTTACAGGCCTGCAATTGAGCCCGAAGAGGCCTTGGAAGAGCTAAAGAGAAACGCCGGAACACAGTTTGATCCGAAAATAGTCTCTATCTTTATATCAGTGTTCAATTCTCCCGCTGTACAAGAAGCTCTAAGATCAAGGCTTAACAACACTCCTCCGACCTCGTCGAGTGAGTTGGACAAGCTAGGCAGCGGTCAAGTGCGTGCCAGCTACGGCGCTACGAGCGCCTCTTCGTAAACCAACCCTGTCGCTTGCAAGTATTACAGCGTTCATACTGTTGCGAAGCATATTTTTCAAGATTTTACATTGATACCACCAGTTAACCTTAATAGAACTTCCTTGATTTCGTTAACTCCTGCACCAACGTCTGAGAACCGGTGTTGATCTGCCATAACATACTGTCATCAGTTTGAACGCTGCGGAAACACTAATTGCGGAGGTGTTTCAGTGGCCAAGCTGATGTCAGATCGATTTAAGTACGAGCTGGCAAAGGAACTAGGATTTGCTCACAAGGTTCAAAACGGCGACTGGGGGAACATCACTACTCGAGAGGCAGGATTGCTGGTCAAAGCTGCTATTCGCAAGGCCCAACAAGCAATGCTTCGGTAAAAACTAAAGACACTGGCCCGACTAGCTGCGGGCCAGTGTCCCACGTCTACTACTGAGTCCTTTTGATCTTACCAGGTATACATAACTTCATAAGTTATATCTACCTGTGAATTGGTCGGAACTTCTACATCGAAGGAGATTGTTCGAGCATCAATTTTACTGTACCCGTGGCTGCTTTGAAGTATCTCGTAGGTCTCGTATGGCATCGTCTCAACAACTTGAATCCTGATGGGTTCATCTTTGTGGTTTCTCAACTCAATCCTGTAGGCATCCTTGAGAGCATCTGAGCCGATTTTAGTCGAGCTGACGTTGATCCGTTTCCCGGTAATATCAAATGCATCGCCGATATACAGAACTATATCCTCATCCTTGGGAGTGTGTTCGATCGCATCCTCGCCAACGAACTCCATACTTCCGTCGACGTCAGCTTTGCTAACTCTAACCTTTCCCTCAGGCAGAGGCATCCCCATGTGGTTCTCGTCAGAATTCTTAAACTTGAGGATAACCTTCACATTATCCGAATACGCATACGACTTGGTATACCCGGGAATCCTGCCAAACACGTACAGCTTTTCAACCGGAATGTCGGACACAGACAACAGCAGAATTTGCTTAGTCTGATTATTCTTTACAGTAGTTGGAAATCCAAGTTTGTAAAGGTGATACTCGAACAGCGAACGCTCTTCAAAGGCCTTGTCATATTGAGGCACAGCCTTTTGCGACCCGGCAAGATCGTACAAAACAAATTCTTCTTTTACCCGATGTATGTCACCGGCAACCAGCTTCAGTTCCGCGTTTTCAAACTCAACTCCGCTGTTGTTGGTAATAGTGACCCAACCGGCCAAATCTGCAGTCTTGTCATCCTCACTCAGCGTTAAGACATAGTCTGCAGACCAAGAGAGGCCACCGGTTAGATACGATACCTCCATCTCGTGCTCAGTCTGATCGGAGGAGTTAACCATTTCCCAAACAAGGGTCGGCTTCATAACCAAACCCGATGGCAGACTTGGATACCTTATGACTTCAATTTCACTGCGCTGAATTGCTGTGATCGATCCACCCATCGGCTGCTCGGCCAAAATAAGGCTGCTGCCACTATCCGGCGTACTGATCAAGTATCCCTCATACTCAGTCCCATCTGTAGTGCGAACTTGTATATGCTGGCCCAAATACTTAGAGAGCAGTTTATCCCCACTGACCATATCATACTCATAGTTCTGCTCAAGCACCCGTATGCTGCCCTCTTCAGTCAACGACCTCAGGATCACCGAAGTTGCATCAATGCGAGAGGGTATATCAGTGAAGGACAACAAAGAACGACCTACGGGAATCGAAACTGTCCGGATATCCCTGACAAGTGCGAGGTCGTCATTGTAGATGGTTAAATAAAGCTTCCTACCTTCAGTCGCATCGTTGTCAAGCTCACTCGCCCGGGCGACACGTGCGAACCCGCTTAACAGCTGAGAAACAATCACCGCAAAAATCACTGCCAACGGGATGGCGATCGAGCGCCAATAGCCTATCATAAACTCACACCTTTCTGCATGAAGTTAGCTCAGTTCACTCTGACTGGACGAATAACCTGATTCGAGGTTCCGAAAGCACCGGTCACTAATCGAGGAAAGTTCTGGAGAATAACAGACAGGTCACGCTGTGTCCTGGAGAAACGATAGGGGATCAAAAGCTCATGCGCTCTCATTCATTCTCGATGTTGCTTGAAGGTGCGATCTCCAATTGATCAGGCTTGTCATCAGCACGCTTAGACTCCGAGGCAGCTACAAATCTCCCGATATTTCTGAACTTCTCCTGTCTCTGCTTGACCAACTCGTCCGGGCTGAGCTGGGACAATTCGGACAGAGCTCGGACCAAGGCCTGCTTTAGATTTCTCGCAGTGCCTTCACGGTCCCTATGGGCGGCGCCGCCAGACTCCGGGACGACTTCGTCAATGATTCCAAGCCGCAACAAATCGCTCGAAGTCAATTTGAGAACCTCAGCTGCTTCCTGCCACCTACTCCCATCACGCCAAATAATGGCAGCACATGACTGCGGAGGGCACACAGAGTAGATGGCGTTCTCCAGCATCAACACCTTGTTTGCCACTCCAAGAGCAAGAGCGCCCCCGCTCCCGCCCTCGCCGGTGACTGCAGCAACAACAGGTACTCGCAACTTCGCCATCTCACAGAGATTAGTAGCAATGGCTTCGGCTTGCCCTCTCTCCTCTGCACCGGAACCCGGATAGGCCGCAGGCGTGTCAATCAGCGTAATGATAGGCCGGTTAAACTTCTCAGCCTGTTTCATCAGTCGCAGAGCTTTTCTGTACCCCTCAGGATACGGCATTCCGAAGTTCCTCTTAATATTTTCCTTGGTATCGCGGCCTTTCTGGGTTCCAATGACCGTAACGGCAATCCCGTCTAAGAAGGCTATTCCCCCAACAACAGACGGATCATCTCGAAACATCCTGTCGCCATGAAGTTCGACAAAATCAGTGAAAATCAGCGATATGTAGTCCAGAGTAAACGGGCGTCCCGGATGTCGAGCCAGCTGGTATCGCTGCGAGGGCGATAAACTCTTAAATATCTCATCGCGCAAGCGCTCCGCCCGCGCCTCAAGCGCTTTCAGTTCCTCACATACATCGAACTGCCGCTCGCCGGCGAAGTTTCTCAACTCAATAATCCGCTTTTCTAGCTCGATCAACGGTTTTTCGAAATCTAAGGAGAAATCACTGGCCATCTGCGCTGCCTCCCTCTGCAGCATCGCCAGTCTCTAAGCTGCTGTCACCGTCCGCTTCTGAAAGTCCAATTACAGACACAGGATTTTTCCGGTCGATATTATGGAGATCCAGCAATTTGCTCAGCGTCTGCTTTAGTGCCTTGCGCTCTACAATCAGATCAATCAGACCATGCTCCAGCATGAACTCGGCAGTCTGAAACCCCTCAGGCAGCCGCTCTCCGGTTTGCTCGATAGTCCGGCGACCGGCGAAGCCTATAGAAGCCTTTGGCTCAGCAATAATAATATCGCCCAGCCACCCGAAACTTGCGCTAACTCCTCCGTAGGTGGGACTTGTCAACACTGATATGTACAACAGACCTGCGTCGTGGAAACGTGACAAAGCCGCACTAGTCTTCGCCATCTGCATTAACGAAAGCATTCCCTCGTGCATTCGGGCTCCACCAGAGGTAGAAACAATGATGAGCGGCAGTCGATCCTCCAGTGCTTTCTCGATTGCTAGAGTAATGCGTTCGCCTTCCATGGATCCCATAGTGGCTCCGATGAATCCGAAATCCATGCACACAATGACCACCTTATGCCCGTCAAGCAGACCGGTGCCCGATAGTACAGCGGAATCGAGTCCGGTCTCCTTGCGCGCTCGATCAATTCTTTCATCGTAGCCGGGGAACTCTAAAACGTTGCAAAAAACGGTCTGATCGGTCAATTCCTCAAATGTACCATCATCAATCAGCTGTGCCACTCGTTCACGGGCAGACACTTTGAAATGGTATCCGCAGCGGACGCAGACCATGAGGTTTTTCTTAAGCTCTTTGTTGTAAATGATCTGTCCGCACTCCTCGCACTTGGTCCAAAGACCGCCAGGAATAGCCTTTTGAGCCTCTGAATCGCGAGGCTTTAAAGTGGCGTACCTGCGTCTTGTACGAAACAAATTATTTAACATGTAGTGCCCTCCCCGTGACTCTATCCACTCACTCGCCTCAACAAAGCAGAACTAATCTTATCTTAATCGATCTTCTCATCCAACACTTGCCTGGCCTCTTCGGCCTCGGATTCCGGAACCAGCACCTCAATACTAACAGGCTCCCCGGAACCTGGGTCACCTACTGGCCGTAGCCTGACCAGGATACCTTCTTCCTCAAGAACAGACTTAGCTAACTCAGCGCTAGATTCATCAAGTGCCACATGGATCACGGTCCACATGCAGAGTCTACCCCTCTCGTTATCACCGGTGTGCACAATTTGAATGCAGCTGCAGCATCTCAAAAGTATTATGTCCACAATATTGCGTAGGGCCTCGGGACAGATAATAGTGTCATTCTATCCAAATAGTATTACTCCTGCACCTAGCGATAACCCTGCTGTCGGCGCATTATAGACTATGATGGGCTAGCGTTGTACAGTACTAGCCCATCCAATTATACCATACTTGCTGACGTGACACTCAGAACCTAAGCGCTGCCTTGAGTGATGAAACCAGCGTTTCCACAGCTTTAAGGGCTTTCTCTTCGGATCTGTCCTCTCCGTCGCCCATTGCATCAGCAATCGCACTCATGATAGCGCTACCTACGATTACTCCATCTGCAACTTGAGCGGCCTTTGCGGCAGTACTAGCATCGCCGATACCAAAGCCAACAGCCAGAGGAATGCTGGTCCGAGCTCTCACCCTCTCCAACAGCCCAGTCACTTCTTCCGGCAACTTCTCTCGTACGCCCGTTACTCCGGTCGTGGACACACAGTAGACAAATCCAGAGCCGTCAGAAAGTATCGCCTCAATTCTGCTGTCGTCACTCGTGGGAGCGACCATTGGAATCAGAGAAATCGCGCCCGGTCCGCGTTTCGCACAAATCTCGTCGCGCACCAGGTATCTTTCCTCTACGGGAAGATCCGGGATAACCAGCCCATCAATTCCGACTCTTATACAGTCCTCTATGAACCTTGATACACCATAACAGTACACTGTGTTAATGTAGGTGAGAAAGACCAGTGGGTTGGAATATCCGTCAGAGCGGATCCTTGAAACTACCTCAAACACGTCTCTTGTCCTTGTCCCCGCTCTTAGCGCTTGGGTATTGGCGCTCTGGATGACCGGTCCGTCAGCCAGCGGGTCTGAAAATGGAATGCCGATCTCGACAATATCCGAGCCGGCGTCGAGCATTCGCTCTACCGCAGCTACAGTGAATTCGGTAGATGGATATCCGGCAGTTATGAAGGTAATCAATGCCTTCTCGCCCTCTTCCAGGCGTTTTCTGATGTAGTCCTCGATCCTAGATCGCGCTTGCACGCATGTGCTCATATCGCCATCTCTCCATTCTTTGAATCCTGACCTTTGATGATATCCTGGACGTCCTTATCCCCTCGTCCACTAAGGTTGACAACGATTATTGCATCTTTAGGCATGCTCCGCGCCAGCTGAGTTGCATAGTAAACAGCATGAGAACTCTCCAGTGCCGGGATTATCCCCTCTAGCCTACTCAGTGTTCTAAAGGCGGATATAGCTTGATCGTCCGTAACTGTGACATACTTCGCCCTGCCGATGTCATGGAGCAAGCAGTGTTCCGGTCCAACCCCGGGATAGTCCAGCCCTGCGGCAATCGAATGCGTTTCACGAATCTGCCCGTCTTCGTCACGCAACAAGTACTGGAACGACCCGTGCAGAATTCCCTTTGCCCCGCCGGATATAGACGCAGCGTGGCGATTGGTAGAAAGGCCGAGCCCTCCGGCTTCAACTCCGATCAGTTCCACACCTTTGTCTCGAATAAACGGATGGAAGATGCCAATGGCATTGCTGCCGCCTCCGACGCAAGCGACAATTGCATCAGGCAATCGCTTCTCTCTATCCAAAATTTGAATTCTAGTTTCCTTGCCTATTACCGACTGAAATTCGCGAACTATTACCGGATACGGGTGCGGTCCGGCAGCAGATCCAACTGCATAGTGGGTATTACGCACATTTGTCACCCAATCGCGAATCGCCTCGTTCATAGCGTCTTTGAGGGTCCTGCTGCCCGAGCAAACCGGTCTAACCTCCGCACCTAACAGCTTCATACGATAGACGTTCAAAGACTGCCTTTTTATATCTTCTTCGCCCATATAGATACAACAGTCCACGCCAAAAAGAGCCGCAGCTGTCGCAACAGCAACGCCATGCTGTCCTGCACCGGTCTCAGCAATCACCCGGGTCTTTCCTAAACGTTTGGCAATTAGAAGTTGTCCAATGGCGTTATTGATCTTGTGAGCACCGGTGTGGTTGAGGTCTTCCCGTTTGAGATATATTCGGGCTCCTCCGCACTCGTGAGTCAGTCTTTCGGCAAAGTACAGTGGCGTTGGCCTGCCGCTATATGTGGTCAGATAATAATCTAGCTCCTCGAGAAAAGTCGGATCGTTTCTCAGGTGATCGAATGCGTCGGCCAGCTCATGAAGAGCCGGAATGACAGTCTCCGGAACAAACATACCTCCGTACTCTCCAAAGTGGCCTGTAGCTGTGGGCTCTCCTGTGTACATAGTGAAGTCAGTCTGGAAGTTGCGCCGATTCATCGCGCTGGTAGTTTCACATTTGGCTGCTCGCATGTTATTCAATTCAACCAACCCTCCTCAGTGCGCCCGAGCAAGCCGGACCTCGCGTATCGCAGCTGCAACTTTTTGTATATCTTTCCTGCCGGGTTCTATCTCAACTGCCGAATTGATATCGACCATATCTGGGCCAACAGCATCAATACACTGACGCACGTTGTGCGGACCCAGTCCTCCCGCAATTGCCAGACCTGTGAAGTCATCTCCTTGTTTCCTCATACCGAGCTCCGACATAGCCTTGCCAAGCGCAGCAGCATACTCCCAGTTGGCCGTCAGTCCGGTGCCGCCGAGCATTCCTTTTCTGTGGGCGTCGACGAGCAAGTACGCTACATTCTCCAGCCGCGCTATACCCAACGCTTCTTTGAGCGAAACATTGCTTCGAATGGCTTTGATTATGCGAAAACCGCGCAGAGCGTCAATGTAACCGGGACTCTCGTAGCCGTGCAGTTGAATGTAATCGAGGCAACAGGACTCGGCTATCTCCCTTACTTGATACAAGTCTTGATCGGCAAAGACGCCGACGAGCGAAATCCTGCCGAAAACTGCCTCCGAGATCTCTTTGCCTTGGCGCTGAGAAATCTTTCTTGGCCCTGCGGCGAAATTTAGGCCTATGAAATCCGCCCCGGCAGATACGCACGCCAAAGCGTCGCCGGTATTCGTAATTCCGCAGACTTTGACAAGAACCCTCGGCACGGCTATCTACCCTTTCTGGTTTCCGGCCGCGACCTCAGTCTGAGACTCAAAATCTACCCATGTGCAAGACCTGCGGCGAACTGCCCTGACGGAACGCATCTGGGATACCAGCTCCATCGGGCAATTGGCCCGCGCAAGTGCCTCTCCAACCAACACAGCGTCCACTCCGGCATCGGCCAACATTTTCACCTGATCCTTATTCGATATACCGCTTTCACTGACGACTAGGACCCCGTCAGGGACTTCTGTTTTCTCAAGTATTCTCACGGTGGTATACAGGTCAGTCTTGAACGTTCTTAGATCCCTGTTATTTATCCCAATTAATCTGGCTCCGAGGTCAATTGCCCTCTTGAACTCCTCTAAAGTATGCGTTTCTACCAAACAATCCATATCAAGAGAATCCGCCAGGTACATCAATTTCTCGGCCTTTTCTTGCGACAGAATCGATAAGATCAGCAGGATCGCGTCTGCAGCCATCTGCCTACTTTCAAGCACTTGGAGCTCATCAATTATGAAGTCTTTCCGCAGCACCGGCGAGTTGGTCGTTTCTCGTATAAGCTCTAGGTCGCGCCTGCTGCCTCCAAAAAACCTCTGATCGGTAAGCACAGAAATTGCAGAGGCTCCGCCGCGGACGTACGAGTTGGCTAACTGCACCGGGTCGAGATCTTGGCGAATAATCCCTGCAGAGGGCGAAGCGCGCTTGACTTCTGCAATTACGCCGATGCGGTCGTCAGCACAAAGAGCGTCCCTAAACCTGTGCTTTCTGGTGACAGGCTCGAATGCGAGACTGCTGCCGCCGAACTCTCTGCACAGTATTCCAATCTCCTCATATTTACGCATCAGAATCGCCTCAAGCATGGTGCGCATTATCTACACCCCACCGAGCATGCTTGTGAAGAGGAGACGCTGCGTCCAAACTCGGTCAAATCTCTGAGTTTGCGCATCGCCGCTCCTGAGTCGATGCTTTCAGCAGCTACCTGAGCCCCGGTCTTCAGATCGGGTACCCCACCTGCAACGAAAATAGCTGCTGCTGCGTTCAGAATCACTACGTCGCGCTCCACTCCCCGCCTGCCGGACAAAACTTCAAGGATTAGCCTGGCATTGTGCGCTGCATCGCCGCCGCGAATCGCATCCATGGACCCACTCATGCCGATACCGACGTCCCTCGGATCAAGTTCAAATTCCTCAACGTTTCCCCCGTCGATAAGGCAAGCCTTGGCTGTTTCAAAACAAGGGATCTCGTCAATCCCGCTTGCTCCCGACACAACCATGCCGCGTTCAATGCCGAGCATCGCAAGAGCGTCTGCGATTTTCCGAACTATGCTTGGAGAGAAGACCCCTACTACTTGATACTTCACACCTGCAGGATTGGCCAGCGGGCCGAGAATGTTGAAAATACTTCTAATGCCGATCTCTCGCCTCGGTATCGCTGCATGCTTCATCGCGGGATGATACTGCGGAGCAAACAAAAACCCTATACCAACCTGCTCTATAGCAGCCTCAGTCTGGTCTGGAGTCAAGTCAATGCGCACGCCCAACGCCTCAAGCACATCTGCACTGCCGCAGCGGCTCGAGACAGATCTATTGCCATGCTTCGCGACCGGTATTCCTGCACCGGCTACGACAAACGCCGCCGCTGTAGAGATATTGAAGCTATTGGACTTATCGCCTCCGGTGCCGCACGTATCGATTAACCGGTCAACGCTAGGGTTGATCTTCACGGCTTTCGCACGCATTGTCTGCGCGGAACCGACTATTTCATCAACCGTCTCTCCCTTCATGCTCATGGCGGCCAGATAAGCACCGATTTGGCTATGAGTTGCCATTCCTGTCATGATCTCTTCCATTACACTCGCGGCTTCGCCTACGGTAAGATCTGTTCTCGACACTAATTTGTAAATCGCTTCCTGTATCACATCCGGCACCCCCAATTACACCAAATTGCTCTGCAGGTGACCTGTTCACTCCGAAGAGGTCCTCTGCAGTTCCAAATCGGCCGCAAGCTGAAGCGCTCTGTTGATGGCTTGGGCCTTTTCCACCGTCTCCTCATACTCTCTGGCAGGGTCTGATTGTGCAACTATTCCCGCTCCCACCTGCACCTGAGCCAGTCCGTCTGCCATTACCAGTGTTCTGATGGCTATGCACATGTCCATGTTTCCCGAGGCACCGAAATACCCGACCGCACCTGCGTAAATCCCACGTCGCGTGCGTTCCTGCTCCTCAATTATCTCCATTGCCCGCAATCTCGGAGCACCGGTTACGGTTCCTGCCGGGAACGTAGCCCTAAACAAGTCGTATTGGTCAAACATAGGAGCCAGCTCTCCCTTAACAGAAGACACCATGTGCATGACGTGAGAATAGCGTTCTACATGCATCTCTTCCTCTACCCGAACCGTGCCGGGCACGCAGACGCGGCCAAGGTCGTCTTTGCTCAGCTCTACCAACATGGCGTGCTCCGCTCGTTCCTTCGCATCTGTGAGAAGCTCGTTCTCCAAACGCCCGTCTTCCTCAGCAGTAGAGCCGCGTCTTCTAGTACCCGCAATCGGTCTAACCTCGACATCTCTGCCGTTGAGTCTCACAAGCATTTCTGGAGACGCTCCGACTACCTGCATGTGTCCAAAATCTAGGAGAAACATATATGGCGACGGGTTAACGTATCGCAGAGCCCGGTACACAGCTAGGGCGCTGGACCGGACCGGAACGACCACGCGTCTGGACAGAACCACCTGTAACACATCGCCCGCGGCGATGTAGTGCTTGGCGTTTCGCACCGATTGCTCAAAACTGGGACGGTCTGCAAGCACTTCGCCGTCTACCAAACTCCGTGAAGCGCATCTGATTCCCGGATTGGTTCGTCTCAGGCGTTGATATGTCTCAAATATGCGGGAATTGAACGCACCTGAAGGAGCATCTTCAGTCGAACGCACAGCCGCGGCGTTCAGGCCGAGGTGCGACACCAGATTAGCCAGTTCATTGACTGCAGCCTCGTACTGATCCTCAGACGCGTGGCTGCCAATTTGGCAGTTCACTACTGCGGTCAATGTGTGTCTGAGGTGATCGAACGCCAGCACATACCTAGGTACAGCCATAGTGATTTCCGGGAACTTAGACGGTTCTGAGTAGTCTGGAAGCGTCTCGATGAGACGGACGTAATCGTACCCAACATACCCAACACATCCCCCCAGCAGAGGCGGTAGCCCGTCTATACGCGGGGATCGATAAGCTGCCATCACGTCTTCTAAGACTGCCAATGGGTCATCTGCGATCGTGCGAGCGCTGCGCGTTCCTTCTACCACCAGACAGCTATTACCGGTGGACTCGAAGATCATGAGCGGGTGAAAACAGACAAATGAGTAGCGACCGACTTTCATTCCCTGCTCGGCGCTTTCAAGAATGAACAAACAGTCGCACGGAGAAAGCCGGGACACGACACTCATGGGTGTTTCTAGATCAGCCATAAACTCTGCCCAAACAGGCACCATGGAATACTCTTTTGCAAGATCCAAAAACTCTGTCGCCGTTAAGCCTAACCGCATCGCGATCACCTCTACGTTAGTGGCGTTCCAGACAGTCGCAGACCGGCCGTCAAGTAAACAAAAGACTCCTTGCAACATCACGATTAACCGAGCTTGAGCTTGGCAAACCAATCAGGTAAGTCTGGGGCCTTGCGGTCTCGCTCAGCTTGTGACGGCAAGGAGTCGACAGATACACAAAAAGCCGGACTGAAAGTAGTCCGGCGTAGATCACATCTCCGCAGGGTCTACTCCTCAGCTCATCTCAGCTCGGCTATTCTCATGTGTCCATTTCGCTGCGCTAACCTAATCTCAACTCAAGACCCGTAAAACATGCTATCGGTCTCTAGATTGCTCGCTATCCTCTACTCGACGCTTTGTGCTCTCAGAAATAACGGTTCCGACCTTGGTCAGTATCTCAGCTTTTCCCCTGATCTTCATAGCAGAAGTGTGTTCAGTGAACTGGGCTATCATAACTTCGCCCATATCAAGCTTCTCGCTATGGTGAAAGCGAGTATCCTTACCCCTGGTCAGTCCGATTATGGTTACTCCGTCTTCAAGGGCCTTGACGACAATATATTCGCCCTGAACAGCTTCGCGAACAGCCTCGTCGCTCACACACAACACTCCTGATCTATGTTAGGTACTATTTTATCTAACGATTAAGTCCACGTCAACACCTATCAAAATCAAGTGCCAACGTCTTACGACGCCCATTTTGCTCACGGCCAAAGAACGTGCTCTTCCGTGAGAGCATTTATATACTCTTCGATATTTGTATACCCATCGCCGTCTCGATCCTCATTGCAGTCAGCCGGATCGAAGGGATCTAGGCCGTAATAGATCTCCCACATGTCCGGCATGCCGTCTGCATCGGAATCTACCGGAGCCTGGACTGCAAACAACTCCGGCCAGCCTCCGACCTCTCCCTGCCTATGAATGATCCTTCCCGTCCCGTTGAGTAAATCCTCAATTGCTCTCCTGTCCACTGAATCGCGAGCCGGGACTGTAGCTCCGGCGCCTTTAATCACTAGTTCAAAGGCCTCCTTTGGCGAGACGGTCGTCACCGCCGGTGCAGGGAATGGCTCATCCACCCGATGGCAAGCGCTCTTTACTCCCAGCCAATTGTCAGCAGTCACTTCAGAATTGCCTACGAGGTAATTGTCCTCCAAATAGAGTCGAACGGTCGAGTCGGGATCAATGAGTATGTCCCTGACCCCGGAATCTGTCGAAGGCCCGGGTTTGAAGTAGTTTCCGACCATGTTGATCCGGCCTTGAGAGTCAGTATAGGTGCTCATCTCCCACCAGTTGTAGATCACGTTATTCCTGAAATCGACAACATCATCTATGCCGCCGCCGAGATAGGCGAATTTCGGATTTCGAGTCTTGCTGGAGTAAATCAGATTATGGTGGTAAGACGCCCGCGGTCCCCACAATCCGGAACAAGAATGGTTGACTAAGTTAAGTCCCTCTCCAATTAAGCACCACTGGACGGTGATATTCTGATTATCGTAAGTCGAAAGGACCTCATCAACTCCCCAACTGATCGAACAGTGGTCAACAATGACATTGCTCGCGCCTGGCATGATGTTGAAAGCATCTGACCTGATGAGATTGTTCCTGTCCCCTAGCCTAAAGCGCATATGTCTGATAATCACATTACTTCCATACACGGCTACGGGATAATCCCGGACGGTTATCCCGTCGCCGGGAGCGGTTTGTCCGGCAATAGTGATATTGCTAGGGATGCGAAGTTCCGATTTCAGATCGATATTTCCAGACACGGCAAAAACAACGATTCTGTTGCTCTTGCTCACTGCATCTCTCAGCGACCCCGGACCGGAGTCGTTGAGGTTCGTAACTATGTACACCTCGCCTCCACGTCCGCCGGTAGCAAATGCGCCCCGGCCTTCGGCCCCGGGAAAAGCCGGTAGCGGATCTAGGGGTTGGGTCTCGACGGCCGGGAATTGTTTCTGAATAGCGAGAACCCTGTCATCTTCTGCCGCAGCAGGCTCCAACGAGCGGGCGATGGCGCGCTTAAGCCCGTCAGAGTAATCTTCATTAGTCATCTTCAAGAGGATGTCCACAGTCTCACGGGGGAGGCCCTGTACTGCTCCGAGAATCCTCACTGCGTAGTAAAGCAGCCCTTCGTCAGAAGTCCCTTCCAGCAGGCTGCTAAAGCGAGCAGTCAATTCAGGATTCTCCCTGCAGGCTCGGACGAAAAGTCCTGCCAATCTCCAGCGCATCGGCTCATTCAGCTTTTCAAGCAAATCAAAAACGGCAAAGATTCTGTCGCCGACCGGTGCGCCTGCTGTTTCTAGAGCTCGCACCGCAGGCCAGTGCAGTTTTTCATCTAAGTCATAGTGACTCAATAGGTCAATGTAAGCCTCAATTACCTCGTCTGATGCCGGCGCGATCATTTCCAACGCCTCGGAGGCAGCAACTCTAAGCTCCCTGGACGTCTCCGGGGAACGAAGAACACTTACAAGCTCACTTACGGCACCTGCGGCCTCGCCTCGCAACTCGCGCAGAACCCTCGCGGTCACAACAGCGGCTGCGTTATCAATTTCAAGTTTAGCCACAAAAACCGGGAATATCTTTGCTCTAGCTGCTTGGTCGGATTCTAGATAAAAAGTACTGATCAGATTGATGGCTTTATTGACCGTATCCGAGTCACGCCGGTCGGCAAAATAGTCCAAGATCAAACTGACTGTCTCCACCGACGTTCCTTCCCGAGCGGTACTCCGCAGGATATCCAGAGCAACTCCACGGTAATCCCGGTCATCTTCGAGAAGCTCTACAATCAGCCGCCAAGACGGAAGACCACTGTTAGCTATGAGTCCTTCCAAAGCCGCGGCCCTGATCTCGGGCTCCTGGATTAGAGCTGTTTTCAAGGCGGGAATAATCTCGGGCCCGCCGATTTGGTTGAGAGCAAGAACCGCCTCCAACCGCTCTCGTCTGTAGGCCTCAAAGATGCGAGTTTCCAGGATCTTTTGCAGTTCAGGTATGCCCTCGACCCCTCGCTCTACCAATTCCTTTGTCTGTGATCCGAAAGCAATTTCAGGTTCCGTAGCCTGCGGCTTTGCTGCCGCGGGTTGCTTCTGCCTCTCTACAAACGCAGCCGCCCTTTCCCTCGCAACGCGGTCTATGTCGTCAATCAAATCTGCAGCCAGAGAGGGATCAGGAGGAGACACCAGGGCAATCCAAGCCAGATTCAAACCTCCGCTCGTTCCGGGAGGGACCGTGTTCTCCATTCGCAGCTTCCTGATTCCGGCTTTCAGATGCACGACGCAATCACCAAAAACAACCCATTTCCAGTCATCTTTAACCGATCCCCAGTTACGTCTGGACGTAGTAGTTTCAAAGCGCAGTGTCTCAGCAACTATGTCCCCGTCGATGGACAGATTGCGAGTAACTTCTTGCATGCCGGTGGCGTACATAAACACAGGGAGATAATATCCATCTTTAGGAATCACTATCTCCCATTCGAGCCAGTGACCCGGATTGTCCCAGTGTGAAAAAGTGGGATAATAGCGGCTCAGCTGATATCTAGCCTCGCCCCCGCCTTGGTTGACAAATTCCGGTCCGGTAACTACTGCAACCAACTCGCCGCCGGTATCATCCGCCTCTGCGCCCATCCAAACACAAACCAGAAGAACCAAGACTACTGCCATGAGCTTATAGCTCACGGAAGACATCGTTGACCCTCCTCCCACTTAGGATTCCTGATGCGGCGGCTGCGCAAGCACTCTACTCCCTCTTTATGAGCATCAACCGGCCTAGTCCTGCCGGCGAGACAGCGAATACTGGGCTGCCTTTGACCTGATCTCCTCCGGTTCTCTAACCGCTCTAGCTACCCCACTCCTCATTGCAGCCTCAGCGACTGCAGCTGCGACGTTCGGCACAACTCTCGGATCAAAGGGGGTCGGAATGATGTAGTTCTCGGAGAGTTCGTCGTCGGAGATCAACTCTGCAATAGCCCTAGCTGCGGCAAACTTCATTGTTTCGTTGATGTCGGTCGCCCAGACGTCCAATGCTCCTCTGAAAATCCCGGGGAATCCCAACACATTGTTGACCTGATTCGGATAGTCAGATCGTCCCGTTGCCACAACTCGGGCACCTGCTGCCTTCGCTTCTTCAGGCCAGATCTCCGGATCGGGGTTAGCAAGTGCGAAGATCAGCGGGTCTTCATTCATGGATTTCACCATGTCCGGAGTGAGGGTTCCGCCGACCGATACGCCAATAAAGACATCAGCGCCCTTGACCGCGTCTGCAAGGGTACCTTTGACTCCGGTAGGATTAATTACGCGAGCCAGCTCCTCCTTTTGCTTATTGAGATCCGCATCCCTGCCTGGATAGATGATCCCAGAACGATCGCAAACGAGTATCGATGCGACTCCGGCGTCGCAAAGCAGCTTAGCTATAGCTATGCCCGCGGCTCCTGCGCCATTGATGACGACCTTGATTTCCGACAGGCTCTTGTTTACGAGCTTCAACGCGTTTATGAGGCCGGCAAACACCACAACGGCCGTTCCATGTTGATCGTCATGGAACACTGGGATGTCTATTTCCTGCTTTAGCCTAGTCTCTATCTCGAAGCATCTGGGAGCCGATATGTCCTCCAGATTAATGCCGCCAAACGTGGGAGAAATGTACTTGACTGTTTTGACAATTTCATCAACGTCTTTGGTATTGAGGACAATCGGGAAAGCATCAATGCCGGCAAACTCCTTAAAGAGTATGCTCTTGCCTTCCATCACCGGCAAGGCAGCTTTAGGGCCTATGTCGCCTAGGCCGAGCACTGCCGTGCCGTCGGATACCACTGCTACTAGGTTGCTCTTGGCAGTGTACTTGTAAACGTCCTCGGGAGAGCGTGCGATAGCTCTGCAGGGTTCTGCGACCCCAGGGGAGTAGGCCAAACCTAAGTCCCAGGTATCGCGAACTCGCACCTTGCTGTGAACCGCGATCTTGCCTGAATTTCGTCTATGCAACTCTAACGCCTCTGTTTTGAGGTCCCTTTGCATTCGTCTTATCCCTCCAGGAGCCAGGGCAAAACTGTTCGCACCTGCATCAAACACTCATTACAAAAAGTATACATGAACTTAAAACCACTGTCTATGCAACCCTTGGATGCCAGCGCAACGGCCGGATCAAAAAAGAAAAGCCCGTGAGTCCATAGAACACTGGGCTGATTTGAGTATAGAAAAGTGGCGGGATAGTGAGGTTATTTCACTATCCCGACCGAGAAGAGACCAAGTCTGCGACGCCTGCTATCGCGAACCCCTTGATAAGACTTTCGGGTCAAATCAGCTCCGCACTTCCTGCAGTACTCGGCAAATGAGAAGTTCTTCTCCTTGCAATCCGGGCAAATCATGTCTAAACCACCTCCCTCCCTTCGGTGCGGGACAACTTTCATCCCACTGGGACTCATCTGTCCCATCTCCATTATACACTTGGGGGCACAGGAAACAATACCCCACAAAGAAATAGGTGAGCCAATTGCGGCGATCTTAGCCGGTTAGCTCACCAGAAACCTCTATCTGTCCGTAAATCTATCAAACCCTCTGTGTTTCTAGAGCGCTCCTACTCCACAAGACTAAAGGGTCCCGGAAAACCTAACGCAGGGTTGACTGAACACATCTCCAACTGCAACCTCTACTGAAGCGACCTGAGCTGTTCCAGCCTCTTGACAACGGCCTCTCGTTTCTCTGCACTCTCCCTGCGGCGCTCCCGCTCGCGCTCCACAACCTCTGCCGGCGCCCTGTTCACAAAGTTCTCGTTCGCCAGTTTTCGGTCAAGACCCTGAATCTCGGTCTCTAGCTTGGCCAATTCTTTTTCGAGACGCTGAATCTCCTTGTCTACGTCGATCAAGCCTGCCAGAGGCAGATAAACCTGCACGCCGGGAGCAATCGCTGCAGCGGCGTTTTCAGGTTCGGTTCCCACACCCGGGCGAATCTCTAGATCAGAAATCCCTGCGAGAATCTTCAAGAGTTCTTGATCTCTCTTGATCGCGGCGCAGCGCTCTGGATCTCCTTGCAAGATCGCCGGAACTCGTCTAGCAGGCTCGACGTTCATCTCAGCCCTGACATTTCTCACTGCACGGACGAGGTCCATTAAGGTTCCCATTTCTGACTCAATAACAGGGTCTAGCCAGCGCTCATCCACAGTAGGCCACGGCGCAATCACAATTGATTCCCCGATGTGAGGAAGCTTCTGCCAGATTTCCTCTGTTATAAAAGGCATATACGGATGAAGCAACCTCATAGTGTGTTCGAGAACATGAGCAAGCACCGCCTGAGCTACCCGCCTGCTTTCCCCTCCCCGCTTTCCGTACAGCCTGGGTTTAACCATCTCGATGTACCAGTCACACAGCTCACCCCAGATGAACTCGTACAAAACTCGGGCTGCCTCGCCAAGGTCAAACCGTTCAAGGAATCGAGTGACTTCCCCAATCGCGTTGTTAAGCCTAGACAGTATCCACCGGTCTTCACTCTCAACAGAAAGCTGCTCCAGTGACTGCGCGCTTTGAGAATCAAAGTCCTCCAAGTTCATCAATGCAAACCGGCTCGCGTTCCATATCTTGTTCACGAAGTTGCGCGATGCTTCCACCCGTTCAACGTAGAACTTCATGTCGTTGCCCGGTGCAGTGCCGGTGACCAAAGTGAACCTCAAGCTGTCGGCGCCCACTTGGTCAATGGTCTCCAGCGGGTCCACTGAGTTTCCAAGAGACTTGCTCATCTTGCGCCCCTCGCCGTCCCTCACAAGTCCATGGATAAACACTGTCCTAAAGGGCACGTCACCCATGAACTCCAGACCCATAAACACCATGCGGGCAACCCAGAAGAAAATGATATCGTAACCGGTCACAAGGACCGAAGTAGGATACCAGTGTTTAAGCTCTTCAGTATTGTCCGGCCAGCCCATCGTCGAGAAAGGCCAAAGGGCGGAGCTAAACCAGGTATCCAAAACGTCCGAATCCTGGACAATATTCGCGCTCCCACAGTGCGAACACTTTTCCGGATCCTCTCTGGCAACGGTCATCTCATTGCAGTCGCTGCAGTACCACACCGGAATGCGGTGTCCCCACCAAAGCTGACGAGATATGCACCAGTCGTGAATGTTCTCTAGCCAGTTGATGTAGATCTTTGCAAAGCGCTCGGGAACGAATCGAATTCGCCCGTCCTGAACCGCCTTTAACGCCGGCTCTGCCAAGGGCTTCATTCTAACAAACCACTGCTCGGAGAGATAGGGTTCTACGACAAAGTTACATCTCTGGCAATGCCCAACTGAATGCTGGTAGTCTTCCTCCTTGACCAGCAGGCCCAGCCTGCGCAGCTCGTTCAATATAGCCTTACGGCACTCGTAGCGGTCCATTCCGGCCATCGGTCCCGCGTCCTCGGTCATCCTGCCATCCGGACCAATGACGGTGATCTGCTCAAGGCCGTGTCTCAAGCCGACCTCAAAGTCGTTAGGGTCATGTGCAGGCGTCATCTTAACTGCGCCTGTTCCAAACTCGGGATCTGCGTAATCATCTGCAATCACCGGTATGCGCCGGTTCATTATCGGCAAGATGACTGTTTTCCCGACTATATCCTTAAACCGTTCATCGTTAGGATTGACCGCGACTGCAGTGTCGCCAAGAATGGTCTCAGGCCGAGTCGTAGCAATGGTCACATAGCCTGACCCATCCTCGAACGGGTAGTTGACATAATAAAGCTTGCCAGCCGTATCTACGTATTCCACCTCAATATCAGACAGGGCAGTCTGACAGCGAGGGCACCAGTTGATAATCCTCCTGCCTTTGTAAATGAGGCCCTTTTCGAATAAACGAACAAACACTTCTCGGACCGCCCTAGAACACCCCTCATCCATGGTGAAGCGTTCCCGGTCCCAGTCGCAGGATGAACCTAGACGTTGCAGCTGGCTGATGATACGGCTGCCGAATCTCTCCTTCCACTCCCAGACGCGCTCGAGGAACTTCTCTCTTCCAATGTCGTGCCTGGACAGTCCTTCAGTCTCACGAATATGCTCTTCCACTTTCACTTGGGTAGCTATGCCTGCGTGATCCGTCCCGGGTATCCACACGGTGTTGTGACCTTGCATGCGATGCCATCGCACTAGGATATCCTGAAGAGTCTCATCGAGCGCGTGCCCCAGGTGCAGGTGGCCGGTAACATTTGGCGGCGGGATGACCATGCTAAACGGGACCTTGTCCTTCTCAACTTCGGCATGAAAATACTTCTTCTCAAGCCAGTACCGATACCATTTGTCCTCCACATCAGCTGGATTGTACCTGGTACTTAGCTGCACATCTGCCATTTTGATCACTCCGATGAATTTGTCTACGATATCCAGTAGCAGGACCCTTCAACATTTTAATGCATCTCCGGGTCCAACGTCCTCAGGACCAGCCCGGTAAGAAGCTTTGGATAAAAATACGTTGACTTCTGCGGCATCGTCTCGCCGGATGACGCTACCAACTGAATCTCTTCGATCGAAGTAGGATTCATCAAGAACGCAGCTTGACACCGCCCGGTGTCAACTAATGAGACTGCCTCACGCAGGCTTCGAGTATACTTGAGATGCGTCTGATTGAGCTGATCCTCCTCGCTTATGCCAAGGATGTGGCCAATAACCACAGAATGCAAGATGCTGACATCCAGCCTGCGCCAAGCGTCGCTGTGCGATGAATCCATTAAGGCCTCTACCCTCGATCTATCGCTGCCCAACCTTAGCAGGTACAACTTTCCGTCCATGTACAGTCCAAACGTAAACGTGCTGTCAGTCTGTTTTCTGCCACCGGTCAGCGAGTCTAGGAACCTGTATGGAGTCATGTCATCCACTGTTGCCAGGCGTCCGGGATCAATCTCCTCTATTTCAAACCATTTCGCACACTTCTCGACAAAATCACTGGGATCGAACTTATCAATTCCAAAGACCAACCTGTGGGTTGGCAACACCACAAGCCCGCTTCCGCACATGTTGACCAACATCATCATTGTGTAATCGCTCGCAAGCTTTCTGCCATCTGCATTTGGGCCAAGCTGTTTGCGGACTTCCTTTTGGTAGTCTAAGCAAGTTTCGTATCTGTGGTGACCATCAGCGATCAGCACTTGCCTATCCTGCAATCGACGGCTTACGGCTTCAATGGCGTCTCTGTCAGTGACAGGCCAAATCCTGTTAACGGTCCTAGAATCATCTACCGCAACATCCGGATCTTTCCCTCTAATCAGCTCTCTCAGAGTCGCTTCTACAAAGCAAGCTTCATCAGAATAGAGCCCGAAGATCGGACTCAAGTTCGCTTTGGTTGCTCGCAAAAGCCGCAGCCTGTCGGCCTTCGGCTTGGAAAGTGTCTGTTCATGTGGCAGGATCTCGCCCGAACTGAAATCCTGCAATCCTACGGCTGCGATAAACCCAAAGCGTACATATTCCCTGCCCCCTACTGCAAAGCACTGCTCATAGGCATAAAGGGCAGGTTGTGAATCCTTCCTCAGAACTCCCTCGCGCTGCCACTGCTGCAGCAACGCAGCAGCACGGGTGTATCGATTGTCCAGTTCATTGTCGCTGTCAAACGTCTTGCCCAAGACTAACCGCACGACATTGTACTTTGATCGCTTGTACAGCTCGTCTCTTTTTTCGTCCGAAATGACGTCATACGGGGGGCAAGTCACTAAATCCAAGCTGCCTACTTTTTCAACAGCAAATCTCAAGCCTGCAAACGGCTTGATCTCGATCACGCGCCTACCTCCTTGAAAACGCCGCCAATTACAGACGAACGTAGCATACATCCATTACCCCATCGACCTGCTTGACCGCATCCATCGACGATCGAGAAGGTGAGCCATCTATACCGAGCAACATAACAGCCTGTCCACCGATCTCTTTGCGGCCGACATACATGGCTGCAATGTTAATATTCTCTGCACCGAGCAACTGGCCGACAGCACCGATGACGCCCGGCTTGTCAATATGCGGAATCAGAAGTATATCTCCTTTTGGTTCAAAGTCCACGCGGTACCCGTCTACCTCAATGATCCTCAACTCAGATCCGGCGTATACCGTACCGGATATGGTTCGATGCGCCTCTTTTCCGACCGCTCTAACACGAATAGTTGCAGGCAAACCCCTGTGGTTCTTACTCTTAGTCTCAGAAACTCGGATTCCCCGAGATCTAGCAATCAAGGGGGCATTGACAATAGTCACGGGTACCTCAGTCACTGAAGAAAGCAGTCCCTGAAGCAAGTAGTTCGTTATGGGTCCGACATCCAGGTCTGCCAGTTCACCTGTGCTCTCGATTTCCACTGCCTCTAGGCTTCCTTTGCACGTCGCTCCGAGAAACGCACCAAGTTTAGAGGCCAGTATGAGATAAGGTCTAAGTACATCGTAGACCTCAGGGTCTATACTCGGTAGGTTCACCGCGTTCTTGAACGACTGACCCTTTAGAACGCGAACGACCTGCTTTGCAGCTTCGATAGCTACATTTTCCTGGGCCTCTTCTGTAGAAGCTCCGAGGTGCGGAGTCAGCACTACGTTATCCAGTTCCAACAGCTCGCTTGAAGTTGGAGGCTCGTTTTCATAAACATCCAAAGCTGCAGCAGCCACTTTGCCCGTCTTTAAAGCCTCAATCAAAGCCCTCTCGTCAACTATCCCACCGCGAGCGCAGTTTATTATTCGCACCCCGGGCTTCATGAGCTCAATTCTTCGGGCATCTATGAGCCCGCGAGTCTGCTCGTTCAGCGGCGTGTGTACGGTGATGAAGTCTGCTTGCCGGCAAAGGTCATCAAGGTCAGAAAGCTTGATGCTCAAAGGCCTCGTCATTTCCTCAGAGATAAACGGGTCATAGCCAATAACTTCCATTTCTAACCCGACTGCCCGCTTCACTACTTCCATGCCCACCCTGCCGAGCCCGATGACCCCCAGAACCTTGCCTCTGACCTCGACGCCAGTGAATCGCTTGCGATCCCATTTCCCTTGCTTCATGCTTATATGGGCTTGAGGAATATTGCGCGCCATTGCGAGAAGCATGGCGATAGTGTGCTCTGCGGTAGACACACTATTGCCGCCCGGAGTGTTTATTACGACAATCCCGCGCCTAGTAGCTGCCTCGAGATCGATGTTATCCACGCCCACGCCCGCGCGGCCGATGACCTTCAGATTAGTCGCTGCTTCAATTACTTCCGCAGTAACTTTCGTCGCGCTCCGAACAATCAGCGCGTCATATTTAGGAATTTCAGCTATAAGTTGCTCCGGAGTGAGTTTTGTATTAACTACAACTTCGATTCCATCCTCAGCCTGGAGGACTGCAAGTCCCTTCTGCGAGATCGAATCACTGACTAATACTCGCACCTACTCATCACCTCCATGGCCGCCTTAACGCCCGCGCCCAGCTCTACAGGGCGGCCGAGGTCCCTCAGGGCAAGCTCAACCGCTGCCCAAGTCGTCACCATGTCGAGTCTGTCCATATAGCCCATGTGGCCAATTCTGAAGATAACGCCTTTCAACTCGGACTGACCACCGGCTACTTCTATATTGTACACCTTTGCCAAGCGCTTTCGCAGTTTCTCTACGTCAAAGGTGTTGTCGCCTTTAATCGCAGTAATCGTTCTCGAAGCCACCTCGTCGGGCGCAAAAAGCTCTAGACCTGTAGCTCTGGCAGCTGCCCTAATCATATCCCTCATATCCCTGTGCCTGCGGTAAATGTTCTCCAGCCCTTCTTCCTCGATCATCGATGTCGTCTCGTCTAAGGCGTAGAACATGCTCACAGGGGGAGTAAACGGAGTAGTCATCTTTGCCATATTCTTTCTGCAGGCGATTAGGTCAAAGTAGTAACGAGGGCTCTTGCACTTTTCTATCACCGACCAGGCCTTTTGAGAGACTCCTATCACACCTAGTCCGGGCGGAAGCATCAATGCCTTCTGCGAACCCGCAGCCACTATGTCTACGCCCCACTCATCCATCTTCATCTCAATAGCTCCTAATGAGCTGACTGCGTCTACAATCAACAGCGCATCGGTATTTCTGACGATTTTGGCCACTGACTCGACGTCGTGTTCTACTCCGGTCGAGGTCTCATTCTGGGTGATAAAAACTGCACGGGTTTCGGGTGAAGCCTTAAGTGCCTCCTCCACACTAGCAGGATCAACAGCCTTGCCGGACTCCACCACTATTTCTTGCACATCGGCCCCAAAAACTTTACACAGTTCAGCCCAGCGCTCGCCGAACTTGCCTCCTACCACAACTATCACTTTATCCGACCGCGAAATCGTATTCGCAACAGCGGCCTCCATGGCGCCGGTTCCGGACGAAGCGAAGACAAACACATCACCTGTAGTCCCGAGTATCCGCTTCAGGCGTTGAGTCGTGCGCTCCAAAATTGCAGAAAACTCCTCTGTTCTATGGCCCATCAACGGTCTGCCCAAAGCCCTCAACGCCCTTGGAGGCACCGGCGTCGGCCCCGGGATTCTCAGTTCTCTCTTCTCCTCAAACATCTTTTTCACTCCTCTGCATTCTGCATAGGTAAGCGAAAAGGAGCTTCGACCGCTTCAGGACGAAAGAAGCTCCCGACGGCATTGTAGCTAAACACGAGCTCCCTATGTAAAAGGACTTATAGCGGACCCCCTTGCCGTCGCACGTGGCAACGGGCATATCCGGATCTTCGCTGCTTTACTTTTCTACAATACTACAAAACCAAATAGTACTTGTCAATCTAACCAAATGATACGGCCTTTCTTGCGGATTGCGACAATCCTTCCGAGGATCTCCGACAGCGGACGAGGTCCGACGTCTGCAAATCTACTATCAGGACCCTGTGACGGATCGTTCGCCAAGAGATACACGTGCCCTTCAGGCACTACGTCGGTCTCACTCCGAACTTCTGACCGTGAACTCTTGCTGCTAACCGGAATTGGGTCCCCTGCAATCGCTGCGATCTTCCTCACCACAAGCCGTCGCTCAGGATCCGAAGACCGTTGTTCGCTATCTCCAGCTAAAGACTCGCGGTCCTCGGTGGCAGATTGAGCGAGCGCTAAGTCCCAGCTAGAACACTTGATCGAGGCTACAACCAGATCTCCCACTCGCAACGGGCGATCAGAAGGGCCGGTGTTTGCAGCTACGATATCTCCTGCATTGAGTTCAGGCGCCATGGCATCGTTGGAGAGCTTGAACGTGGTGACCGAGTACCCGCTTCTTAAAGCAATGCTCAACCGGAGGCGGAGACAAAGCCATACGAGAAACCTGAACTTCCTGTTGGCGTCCATACTCTCGCTCCTCTGCACTTTAGGCACAGGGCCGGATTGTCCGGCCCTGCGATCAGCTCTCTCGTGCCTTCCTAGCTTCCTCGATTACCTTCTCAGCTATCTGAGCTGGAACTTCTTCATATGCGTGGAATCTCATAGTAAAATCGCCGCGGGCTTGAGTCATCGAGCGCAGATCGATAGCATAACGATACATCTCTGCCAGCGGAGCAATTGCCCTGATCACCTGATACTCTCCATCAGGTTCCATACCGAGAATGCGGCCTCTGCGCTTGTTCATGTCGCCCATGACATCGCCCATGTATACCTCGGGCACGCGGATTTCGACATACATCACCGGCTCAAGAAGCACCGGCTTTGCATTCTCCATCGCCTTCTTAATGGCCAGGGCCGTCGCTATCTTAAACGCCATTTCAGAAGAATCCACCGGGTGATACGAACCGTCGAGCAATGTCACGCGCACGTTAACCATCGGGAACCCGGCATAAGGGCCTTCGGCAAGAGTTTCCACTGCACCCTTCTCAACTGCCGGGATATAGTTCTTTGGAACCGCGCCGCCGAAGATCTTATCTACGAACTCAAATTCCTTGTCCGGCAATGGTTCTAGCTCAAGGATTACGTGCCCGTACTGGCCACGGCCTCCGGTCTGCTTCTTGTGCTTACCTTCAGCCTGCGTCTTCGCACGAATGGTCTCCCTGTAAGGCACCTTCGGCGACCGCAACTCAACGTCCGCTCCAAACTTCTTCTTTAAACGTGCCTTGACAATCTCGATGTGCAGCTCGCCCATACCGGAAATGAGAAGCTCTCTAGTCTCATTGTTGCGCTCAACAGAAATCGTGGGATCCTCCTCAGTAAGTCGCACAAGGCCTGATGCAATCTTCTCTTCGTCGCCTTTGCTCACCGGATAGGCTGCCAGCGTGAGCTTAGGCTGCGGGAACTCGATCGAAGGCAAGACTACCGCCGCGGACTTATCTGACAGCGTATCGCCGGTAACGGTCTTATCGAGCTTGGCTACCGCGGCAATATCGCCGGCTACAGCTTCCTGGACAGGAATCTGCTCTTTGCCGAAGGTCAAGAAGACCTGACCAACTCTTTCTTCCACTTGCTTAGTTGAGTTGTAGACGGTAGAATCGGACTTAAGTGTTCCGGAGAACACCTTGAACATCGTAATCTTGCCGACATACGGGTCAGCCATGGTCTTGAAGACTAGTGCACTGAATGGAGCGTCTGCGGAAACCGGTATCTTGACCTCTTGCTGAGTGCCAGGTTTGACTCCGGTCACTTCGCCGAGCTGATCAGGCGATGGGCAGTACCGAGAAATGAAATCTAGAAGCGTAGGTATTCCTATCCCGGAACCGGCCGAACCGCAGAGGACGGGCACAATCCGGTGCTTAAGTATGCCGTCCTTAATACCTTCCCTAATCTCCTCGACAGTGAGCTCTTCACCCTCGAGGTACTTCATCAATACCTCGTCGTCATACTCAGCCGCCGCCTCTAACAAACCGGCCCTATGCTCTTCTACCAGGCCCATCATATCAGAGGGAATCTCGCGCTCGATGACATTCTTGCCGTCGAACGAATACGCTTTGAGCTCTATCAGATCAACTACTCCGGAAAAACTAGACTGAGATCCAATAGGCAGCTGAACTGCGGTAATGCGGTTTCCGAAGAGCTCACGCATGCGAGTGTAGACCTTGTAGAAATCTGCATTTTCTCTATCCATTTTATTGATAAAAGCCATCTGCGGGAGGCCTAGCTTCTCCGACAGCCTGAAAGTGCTTTCGGTCCCCACCTCAACTCCGGAGACCGCACATGCAACTGTGAGAGAGCAATCCACGGCCCTAAGTCCGCCAATCACCTCACCAATGAAGTCAGTATATCCGGGTGTATCTACAATGTTAATCTTTGTATCTTTCCATTCACAGGGGACGACTGATGTATTGATTGAAATCTGACGTTTTATCTCCTCGGGATCGTGGTCAGACAGGGTGTTCCCTTCTTCGACTCTTCCCATTCTGGTCGTTGCACCGCTGGCATAAACCATCGCTTCGGTCAAAGTAGTCTTGCCACACCCGCCATGACCAATCAGCCCAACGTTTCGAAGCTGTCCGGTCCCATACCTTTTCAAACAGATCGCCTCCCCAGCTCGACTTGTATCCTTCCTTTTTCAAACTCACCTTTATATTCTACACATAACCACAGGTGTTTTCAACAAGACATGTTCGCAGAGCGTTCGTTATCTCACGGATTCGCAGAGTTTTGATGTTGGACAATCTCAACAGCCGATTCCGGCCGATCGCCGCTGCACTCTTGCTGCGAATCAGCTGCACCTCGAGTATCCGCAGCAGATACACACTGCGCACCCGTCTTGATAAACGATATGTCCACCGCAGTCCGGACATGCACCGACGTGATTGTCGAGATCGCTGAGTCCGTTGCCTTTCTTCGCAGGCGATTCCGCTGCAGCCGCTGCAAACTCTGCAGAACTCGATTCCTTGTCAGCCCCTTTCTCCGAAACGACCTGCTCCAAAACTCTTCCAATAGCGTCAGGGCACGAATAGATCACCTGTCCGTTGTGCCAAGCCGGCGACGGGCAGCGAATTCCCTTGAGGTGATGGATCACCGCCTGTACACTCACTCCGCTCCTGAGAGCGAGCGATATCAGTCGGCTTATCGCTTCAGACTGAGCCGACGCGCATCCACCCGATTTTCCAATCGAGGTAAAGACCTCGCAAAGCCCGTACTCGTCGCGATTGACTGTCACGTATACATTCCCACAGCCCGTCTTCACCTTAACCGTCTGTCCATATGTGACCATGGGCCTTTCTCGAGGAGTCCTCTCTGCCGGCGCAGCCTCGGGTGCCGAGGAGCCCGGCGCAGAAGACGCCGGCTGCCGCTGGACCGATAGCACCTGTGACTCACGGCTGCCATCCCTGTACACGGTGACACCCTTGCATCCTAACTTGTAAGCCTCAAGCAACACTTGCTTCACGTCTTCCCTGGTTGCACTGTTAGGCAGATTTACGGTCTTTGATACTGCGTTATCTGTAAATTCCTGAAATGCTGCCTGAATTTTCACGTGCTCTAAAGGTGCGATGTCATGAGCAGTCACAAACACCCGACGAACATCCTCGGGAATCCCTTCAATTCCCACAAGCGACCCGCGAGAAGCCACAGCTTCCATGAGTTCCTTCGAGTAAAACCCGCGCTCACGAGCTACTTTTTCAAAGAGTGGGTTGACCTCTATCAACCGGTCGTTGTCCAAAACATTGCGAACGAAGCATATTGCGAACAGAGGCTCGATGCCACTTGAACATCCGGCTATGATGCTGATCGTACCAGTTGGAGCAATCGTTGTCAACGTTGCGTTCCTGAGGCAAGGGAGCTTGCCTGCATAAACGCTGTCTTTAAATGCGGGAAAACTTCCGCGCTCGCGTGCGAGCGAAACGGACTCTTCTTCGGCTTTAGTCCGGATGAACTTAATCACCTGTCGTGCAACATTGACTGCCTCGTCGGAATTGTACGGTATTCCCAGGCGAATGAGCATGTCTGCAAAGCCCATTACCCCAAGGCCGATCTTGCGTGTGAGCTTGGTCATGCGCTCAATCTCCGGCAACGGATAACGGTTTGCGTCAATCACATTGTCAAGGAACCTGACAGCAGAACGGACTGTCTTCTCAAGTAGATCCCAATCTATCTCAAAGCCGATCTCGCGCTGCTTGACCATTCGACTCAGGTTTATTGACCCCAAGTTGCAGCTCTCATTCGGCAAAAGTGGCTGCTCGCCGCAGGGGTTCGTGCTCTCGATCTCCCCAAGCTTGGGCGTAGGATTGGCTGCATTGATGCGGTCTATGAATATAACCCCGGGCTCGCCGTTCCGCCACGCTCCGTCCACTATTAGGTCAAAGACCTCTCTAGCGCGAAGCGACCCTACTACCTGGCCGGTCCTGGGATTCCTCAGATCATACTTCAAGTCATTCTCAACAGCCTTCATGAAGTCATCTGTCAGGGCAACCGAGATATTGAAGTTGGTTAACTCCGAGTTATCCTCCTTCGCGCGGATAAATTCCAAGATATCAGGGTGATCTACCCGAAGAATGCCCATGTTGGCCCCGCGCCTGGTGCCGCCCTGCTTAACCGCGCTAGTAGCAGCATTGAAAACCTTCATAAACGACACAGGCCCACTGGCCACTCCGCCGGTGGACAAAACCTGGTCGTTCTTCGGTCTCAGTCTAGAAAATGAGAAGCCGGTCCCGCCTCCACTCTTGTGAATAAGAGCAGCGTTCTTGATTGCATCGAATATGGCCTCCATTGAATCCTCGACAGGCAGCACAAAGCAGGCGCTGAGTTGCTGAAGATCCCGGCCGGCGTTCATCAAAGTAGGTGAGTTTGGCAAGAACAGCAGGTTAGTCATCATCTCATACCAAGTCTCTTCCCAAAAAGCAGCTGTTTCCTCACTTGAGCCATAAACTGCCGTCTCGACCTGGGCAATGTTGTGGGCAACTCTGCGAAACATGTCCTCCGGCGTCTCTACTACCTTGCCATGTTCTTTGCGAAGATATCGCTTCTCAAGGACAATACGAGCATTCTCTGTTAACTCCATAAGTGCCCTCCTCAAATAAGTGCCTTTCTAGAATCAAAAAGCCTTGCGGCAGGATCGAAGCTGCGGAAATGATCAAGGAAATGAGAAAAAAGAAGAGGCACCGTTTCACAATATATTGAGTCTGAATCTAGTTTATCATACAATATGTTGTATAAAAAAGGCGGGAGTACGGCGATCAATCGGCTTCTGCGTTCAGCTAGTCCAATTTGCTGTTCTTCTTGTGCCAAAGACACACGGTAGGCTGACAGTCATACCGCCACTGGACGGACTCAACAAAAACCCTACGAAAGCTTAATCGCTATTCGCAGGGTTCTGTAAAAGCCACTCAGTACAGGTGTCTTCTGTGAACAACAGGTCGCATCACACCTGGATTGATGCACCAGGCTCTTGGTTATGAACACTTTCCGCCACCGGCACCATCTCAGTCTGGCTTTCTCCATCTAAGCACAAGCTGAAGTCCCTAATCGCCACAGCAAGAACTTCGTCGACATTGTCAACGGGCACAAAGTTCATTTCGTGCTTGACATTAGCCGGTATCTCGTCGACATCTCGCGTATTCTCTGCCGGTATAATCACCGTACGTATACCTGAACGATGAGCCGCGAGAACTTTCTCTTTCAGGCCACCGATAGGCAACACACGACCCCTCAAGGTTATCTCACCGGTCATGGCCACATCCCGCCTCACCGGTTTCTGGATAAGGGCTGATACCAGAGCGGTGACCATTGCGACCCCCGCCGACGGTCCATCCTTAGGTATGGCACCTTCGGGCACGTGGATATGAACATCGCACTTCTCGTGGAAATCTGGATCCACGCCGAGCTGTTTCGCCCTCGATCTAACATATGAGAATCCTGCCTGGGCAGACTCTTTCATGACATCCCCCAGCTTGCCCGTGAGGTTAAGCTGTCCTTTGCCGGGCATGACACTGACTTCGATCGCAAGGATCTCTCCGCCCACCTCGGTCCACGCCAAGCCGGTCGCAACGCCAATTCTGTCTTCAGACTCCATGACTCCGTACCGGTAGAGTGGAACCCCAAGGAACCGGGGAATGTTCTTTGGAACAACCCTTATCGGCTTTTTCGCGCCGCTGACAATCTCCTTGGCCGCCTTTCGAAGCACAGTCGCGATCTTCCTCTCGAGCTCGCGCACTCCAGACTCACGAGTATAGCTTCGAATGATCTCGCGTATGCTCTTTTCGCCAATTGAGACATCGCTGCGAGTAAGGCCGTTTTCGCTCAACTGTTTGGGCAAAAGGTATCCAAGAGCTATGCACACCTTCTCGTCCTCAGTGTACCCAGGAATTCTAATGATCTCCATTCTGTCTCGCAGGGGCTGAGGGATGTTGTACAGCACATTGGCTGTAGTGATAAACATCACATCAGACAGATCAACGGCGACCTCCATATAATGGTCACTGAAATTGCAGTTCTGCTCGGGGTCCAGTACTTCCAGTAGAGCAGATGCTGGATCGCCCCTGAAGTCAGAAGCCAGCTTGTCTATCTCGTCCAGCAGTATCACAGGATTTGAGGTTCCTGCTTGCTTCATCGCCTGAATGATCCTGCCCGGCATTGCCCCGACGTACGTTCTGCGATGCCCGCGAATCTCCGCCTCGTCACGAACTCCACCTAGAGAGAACCGGACAAACTTGCGCCCAAGCGCACGCGCAATTGACTTGCCGAGCGAAGTCTTGCCCACACCAGGGGGTCCCACAAAGCAGAGAATCGGCCCACGGATCTTCTTGGTCAGCTGGCGGACAGAGAGGTATTCCAAAATCCTTTCTTTGACCTTTTCAAGGCCATAATGATCCTCGTTGAGGATGCGTTCCGCATTCTTAATATCGAGCCCGTCTTCCGTCTTGATACCCCACGGATAGGAAATGAGCCAGTCAAGGTAATTCCGCACTACCACGGCTTCTGCGACCATTGGGGGCATGCGCTCCAATCGATCGATCTCCTTAAGAGCCTTTTCCCGCACCTCCGGAGGCATTCCCGAATTCTCGACTTTTTCTCTCAGTTCAGCTACTTCTTGAGCACGGTCGTCTTTATCGCCCAACTCTTTCTGAATCGCCTTAAGTTGCTCCCGCAGATAGTACTCCCGCTGAGTCTTTTCCATCTGCTTGCGGACTCGAGCATGAATCTTCCTTTCCAACTCAAGAATGTCTATCTCTTTCACGAGAAGCTCGCAGATTCTCTCCAACCGCCTCTTAGGCGACAGGCATTCTAGGATCGACTGTTTTTCATCAATCTTCAGAGTTAGGTGCGAGGCTATGTCGTCGGCCAGTCTGCCGGGCTCCTCTATACTGGAAACTGAAACCAGAATCTCTGGCGGAATCCTACGATTGAGCTTCACGTATTCCTCGAAGTGGTGAAGCGCCGTGCGCATTAAGGCTTCCGTCTCCAGGTCCACTGTCTTGGGATCAATTACTGGCGAAACCTTTACTTTAAAATGCGGATCACTCTGAATATATTCTAGAATCTGAACTCTCACAATTCCCTCAACAAGGATGCGAATAGTTCCCTCTGATATCTTCGCAAGCTGCTTGACTTCGGCCACAGTGCCCACAGAATAAATACCTTCAGGACTAGGATCTGGCTCCCGAGTCTCCCTTTGAGCAGCGAGCACAATCAGCCTGTTGTTCATCATTGCATCTTCCAGCGCACTTACCGACTTTTCCCTGCCGACGTCAAGTGGAACAGTCATATATGGAAAAACCAGCATACCCCGGAGCGCAAGCAACGGCAAAACATCTATGTTCAAAACATTCTGATCGAAATCGCTGTCAATCAGCTGCTTCGTCGTGCTTTCTGCTGCCAACTCATTCAGCCTCCTCCGAGCACCACACTACACTCACCATACAGTTTGTCAACATTACACAACAAGAGGTAGACCCAGAGCCTACACGCCCTCTTATCGTATAATAACTGTTTTCGTCTAATAGGGGCACAGATACATGCTGCCATTCAAGGCAATGCCGCCCATGTCCGGTTGCAAGCGGAATAGCGAGTCTCGCTAGTCCCCGAATCTATATTACCTCAAATAGACACTGATTTCACCATGGGCATCTCCGTTCCTGCAAATGCCTCCCTAATTGCCTGCTCCACCGTTGACACAGGCACAACCTGTATCCCAGCATTGGCTAACAACCCTTGCCAGTTGTCACTCGGTATCAAGACCTTCTTGGCTCCTGCACGTCTGGCAGCCTCGATCTTTGCCGGAATCCCGCCAACCGGTTTGACAACCCCGCGGATAGACACTTCGCCTGTCATTGCTGTGGGAATTGAGATTGGAGTCCCCACGATGGATGAGTAGACCGCACAGACCATCGTCAGGCCGGCTGAAGGGCCATCTACTGGGTAACCTCCTGGAAAATTCACGTGTATATCGTAATCCATGTACTCGATCCCAAGATGCTGACGCAAAACTGTCAATACGTTTTGGACTGAATCATGCGCCATGCTTCTTCGCCGCAGGCGCATCCCTGGGCTGCCTATTTCTTCTTCTTCTACCAGTCCAGTAGTAATAAGCTTTCCAGTGCCCTTCTTTACAGGGATCGCGCTAGCTTCTACTTCTATTACAATCCCTTGATTAGCACCGATCACTCCAAGACCGTAAGCAAGTCCGACAGCTGGAACCCGCTTGATCTCTCGGTCAGGCCTCGGCTGGTATTGCCCGCTGTTTATGACCCACTCGATCTCTTCTACAGTTATCTCTTTCTTTCCCTCGGTAATGCAAATTCCTGCTGCAACCTGAATCAGATTTACAGCCTCTCGCCCGTTGGTTGCATACTTGCGCAGAATATTTACTGCCTCTTTCTGGATCGCAAATCCAATTTTTGATGCGGCCCTCAGCGCTATCGTCTCGATTTCATCTGGGCCGAGGGGTTTGAAAAACACTTCTAAACATCTAGAGCGAATTGCAGGAAGTATCTCCTCTGGTCTACGCGTTGTTGCTGCTACCAAGCGAAAGTCTGCAGGCAGGCCGTTCTGGAAAATGTCATGGATGTGTCTAGGTATATTAGTGTCCTCGCTGTTGTAATACGCGCTCTCAAAAAACACTCTTCGATCCTCTAGGACCTTAAGCAGTTTGTTCATTTGAATGGGATGAAGTTCACCTATCTCATCGATGAACAGCACTCCTCCATGCGCTTTGGTCACTGCACCTGGTTTTGGCTGCGGTATACCGGCAATCCCCATCGGCCCGGCGCCCTGATAAATCGGATCATGAACCGATCCCATCAATGGGTCGGCAATCCCTCTTTCGTCAAACCGAGCAGTAGTGGCATCAATCTCTATAAACTTAGCATCGCGCCTAAATGGCGAAAGCGGGTTTCTTTTGGCTTCTTCAAGGACAACGCGAGCAGCAGCAGTCTTTCCGACGCCCGGAGGGCCGTAGATGATCACATGTTGAGGGTTGGGCCCGCACAATGCAGCGCGCAGACTTCGAAGGCCGTCATCTTGTCCGACAATGTCCTCGAAACGAGACGGACGAGTCTTCTCAGCCAAAGGCTCTGTCAAAGAAATGCTTCGCAATCTGGCCAGCTGTTCCATCTGCTTTTTCGATTCCCTGCTCACAGCCGACCTGTTGACCTGTTGAGCTCTAAGGAGATTCCAGAAGTATAGGCCAATGACAATGGCAAAGAACAAATTGAGGAGTCCTAATATAGCTGAGAGTGAGCCCAAGGAGCCATACCTCCGAGCCGTAGGTTATAGCGGGACTAGTGCCCAACCATATTGTTTTCCCTACCAAGCTCGAATATCCGACCCAATCTTAGGCAGTCTCTTCCTTGGTGCTCTTACTCTTTTTTTCATTCAATATCAATATTGGCTCTGACGCCCCCTCAATAACCTCAGGAGTGACAACGCACTTAGAGACATCGGTTCTTGACGGAATATCAAACATAACGTTCACCATAACACTCTCGATAATTGATCGCAAACCGCGAGCTCCCGTCTTCCGAGCTATAGCCTTCTTAGCGATCGCAGTTAGAGTCTCCGGAAGAAACTCAAGCTCGACCTTATCGATTTCAAAGAACTTGCGATATTGCTTAATGAGAGCATTCTTAGGCTCTGTGAGAATCCGAACAAGGTCCTCCTCAGTCAGTGGATCGAGCGTCACGACTATGGGCAAACGACCGATAAACTCGGGAATCAATCCGAACTTGAGAAGGTCCTCGGGCATCACCTGCGCCAGCAACGCCCCGACATCTGGGTCAGCTTTCTTAACCGGTTCTGACCCAAAGCCGACGGAGCGCTTCCCAACGCGCGCAGCTATAATCTTCTCAAGTCCCTCAAATGCCCCTCCACATATGAACAGGATATTCGTGGTATCAATCTGAACAAACTCCTGATGCGGATGCTTTCGCCCACCCTGCGGAGGTACATTTGCGATGGTGCCCTCGAGAATCTTGAGCAACGCTTGCTGAACACCCTCGCCGGAAACGTCTCTGGTGATAGAAGGGTTCTCGGACTTACGGGCTATCTTGTCTACCTCGTCTATATATACGATCCCACGCTCGGCCTTCTCGATATCGTAATCAGCCGCCTGGATCAGCCTGAGGAGTATGTTTTCAACATCCTCGCCAACATAACCAGCTTCTGTGAGAGTTGTCGCGTCTGCAATGGCAAACGGCACCTTTAGAATCTTTGCCAAGGTCTGGGCAAGGAGAGTCTTGCCGCTTCCAGTTGGGCCCAACATCAAAATGTTGCTTTTCTGGAGTTCTACATCGTCAGTCCTGATCGGACTATTGATCCTCTTGTAGTGGTTGTATACAGCAACCGAAAGCACCTTCTTAGCCTTCTCCTGCCCAACCACATATTGATCGAGAAACGCCTTTATCTCCGCCGGCTTCGGCACAGAGCTCAGCTCAGCATCTGCACTTTCGCTCAGTTCTTCTTCGATAATCTCATTGCATAGTTCGACACACTCGTCACAGATGTAAACGCCGGGACCAGCTATGAGCTTCTTTACCTGCTCCTGGAGCTTCCCACAGAATGAGCATTTAAGCTGGCCCTTCTCGTCGCCGTACTTGAACATCAAATCACTCCTCTTAGGTCCTGAGTTGGCCGGTGAATATGTGGTCGATTATGCCGTAGTCCTTGGCTTCCTGCGAGGACATAAAGAGGTTTCTGTCCATGTCGCGCTCAATCTTCTCTTTAGGTTGCCCCGTATGCTTAGCCATAATCTCGTAAGTGATCTCTCTAAGGTTGAGAATTTCCTGCGCCTGAATCTGAATGTCAGTTGCCTGGCCTCGAGCTCCGCCCCAGGGCTGGTGTATCATGATGCGCGAGTACGGCAACGCATAGCGCTTGCCTTTTGCTCCGGCGGCCAACAACAGCGCAGCCATGCTCGCAGCCATGCCCACACAAGTTGTGGACACGTCCGGTTTAATGTACTGCATAGTATCATATATTGCCAACCCGGAATAAATTACTCCGCCTGGGCTGTTGATATACAAGTTGATGTCTTTGTCAGGATCCTCACTCTGCAGATACAGCATCTGAGCTATGACCAAGTTGGCCGTATCATCGTCAATCAGACCGCCTATGAATATGATGCGCTCCTTGAGAAGCATCGAGTATATGTCGTACGCGCGCTCGCCTCTAGCAGTTTGTTCAACAACAACCGGGATGAGCGCAGAACCTAGCAAGTCTGCCAATGGTATCACTCCCCCGTCTACCGGCTGCTCATCAAAGGTAGACCTCTCACTAACATATTACCGCAAAACAGATTAACCTTCCATACTAGACGGCTAGCCGACGATCACCCGCATCGAGGCGTACTCCTTCAACTTTGCCACCGTTTTCTCGACGCGCAGGGTATCTCGCAGCGACTCCATCTTGTCTTCATCTTCATAAAGCCGCCTAATCTCATCAACCGGCTTCGAATACTGGGCAGCCAGTTCAGATAGCCGTTTCTCGATGTCTTCATCTGTCACCTCGATACCTTCAGCTTCTGATATAGCATCGATGACAAGGTTCGTCTTAACTTGCCTCTCTGCCTGAGGAGCAAACTCGTCTCTGATCCGCTGCTCTGTCAGCTGATTCATCTCAAGGTACTGCTCCAAGCTATAGCCTGAATAGCGCAACCTAGCTACCAGCCTACTTATCATACTGTCTATCGTTCGGTCGATTAGTACCTGAGGAATGTCGACGCTGCAGCGATCAACAACCTCCGAAATGACTTTCTCTTCATACTCGGCCTCGGCTCGTTCATTAGCCTCTTTCTGGAGGCGCTCCTTTACTGCAGACCTCAGCTGGTCCAGGCTCTCATAGTTGCCAACATCTTTGGCGAACTCATCATCGAGCTCAGGCAGTCGCTTCTCTCTTATATCGTTTAGCTTTACCTTGAACTTTACATCCTTACCGGCGAGTTCGCTGTCGCCATAATCATCGGGGAACTTCAAAGAAAACTCCCTTTCCTCTCCGACAGCCATTCCGATCAACTGATCTTCGAATCCCGGTATGTAGCTGTTGCTGCCTACTTCAACAAGAGCGCCTTTGCGAGAAAGACGTTTGGATTCAACTCCCTCAGCCGAGCCTTCGTAATCAATATCTGCAAAGTCGCCTTTCTCTAACGCAGGCTTGTCGACACTAACAAGCTCTGCGAACCTGTTGCGCATCGACTCAATAACGCGATCGACCTGCTCGCCGGTCACCTCCGGCACAGCCTCTCTTTGAACCCGCACAGCTCTATAGTCACCCAATTCGACCTCAGGCAATACCTGAACCTTTGCTTTAAATGTGTAAGGACTTCCTTCTATGAGTTCAGGTAGGTCATCAATCTCGGGTCGATCAATAGCCTGAACTCCTGACTTCTCCAAAGCACGCTGATAGGCTTCAGAGACCAAATCTTCCAGTGCGTGAGCGAAAATCGCCTCTTTGCCCACTCTCATTTCGAGCACTTTGCGGGGCACCCGGCCCTTGCGAAAACCCGGAATACTGACTTCTCGAGCGATAGACCGAACTGCCTTTTGCACAGCCCGATCTACTTCCTCAGAAGGAACGGTTATAGTCATCTGCACCCGGTTGCCGTCAAGTTTTTCGACAGATACATCCACAGTTGTTCACCTCAACAGTTAATCCTTTCCAGCCGCAGTTAAACCCAACTCATACGAGCCTTCTCGCAGAGCTCACTATGCGTGGCGTTCCAACGCACCAATAATAGCATACGAAATATTGAAAAACAACCGCGGCCGGTTCAGAAACACACTCTAAGTGCATACGGAGACAAGAAGTGGGTCCCAACGAAAGGGACCCACTTTGCAGCCAAGAAATGCCCGGTAACGCTGCTATATTACAGCGGATGACTTGTTGATTCACTGTCATTCTAGCCCCATGGCTTTGAGATTGCGCAGGCTAATTGCAAGGCTTTCAAACGGATCTCGGTAGCAAGTATCCTGTTCGACAGCATAGTACTGTACGCCAGCCTTCCTGCACGCCTCGATTATCCTGGGCCAATTCAGATTACCTTCCCCGACTTCGAACATGGCCTGCTTGCCGTTCAAGATCCCCATGTCCTTGAAATGAACCACAGGAATCCTGCCGTTGACTTTGGCTATCCACTCTGCCGGATCGCCTCCGCCGTGTTGTATCCAATAGGTGTCTATCTCAAAGCCAACAAATCTCGGGTCGCTCTTTTCTATCAATATTTCCAAACCTAGCTCGTCGCCAAACTTTTCAAGTTCAAAACTGTGGTTATGATAGCTAAACGTAAGATTGGCGGACGCCAGCTTTTCTCCGATCGCGGATGCTTCCTCGGCAAATTCGTAAAAGCCGTCTTTGTTCCTGTACTCGTTTGGCATGCTGCCAACCGCGACATTAGGACATCCCAAGAAAAGATGCTCGTCAATGACTCTCTGAATATCTTTCTTCAGTGCATCAAATCCGACGTGGGTGATGCAGACCTTGAGCCCTTCCCCGTCCAGAATGCTCTTCAGGTCTTTGACATCGATAGGCCCCAAAGCCGACAGCTGCACTACTTCATAACCGATTTCTCTTATCTTTCTCAGCGTGACGGCTATGTCCTTCGGAGTCTTAGTGTAGTCCCGGACTGTATATAGCTGCGCGGCGATTCTACTCTCGCCCACTTCAACCACCTCTCTGACTTTTTAGACTGTCAACGCATCGGGCTAATCAAAGACGTTCTACCTCGATCGCAACTATCCTCTCTCGATTTGACAACTACGATGGCTTGTCGCCTGCGGGACCTCCTACTTCCTCTATGCTTCAGCGCCCAGACTAAAACATTGAATCCATAATCTTGCCGTTGATGCCCTTGCTGATCCGCAACCTCCTGCTGTATGCTATTCAGTCACGCCTTCGCTGCTGATTGCGGCTTTAGTGTAAGATGCCACGAAGTTAATCGCCGAGGCTGAAACATTGATACGGCTCGGGGACATGTAATTGGCCTCGATGACCCAGTGGTAATCCTGTTCGAAGGGGCTACACGAAATGGCCACCATTAATGCATGGACTGGCGAGTTGACGGATGAATGAGTTGATCGATTAATGGACGGACGGATTGATTAAAAACATTGCCCATGCCGGGCCTACAGGAAAAGGGAGCCCTTCGGCTCCCTTTGTTTTGCTTGGACTATACCGACACTTACCTAAGGCCTCTTCTGTCTACGAACTCCATTAGGCTCTTGAATACTTCATGGCGGAGTCTGTGATGGGAGTCCATTACGCGGGCGATCGATTCACACGGTGTGTCAGCAGGTGTGCTGCGTTTTTTGTGATGGGTGTCGTCCCCGGGCACTCACTATTATCTTAGCACATATTACCACGGCAGATCAGTCGCTCGTAATGGGCATCGGTGTCCGACGAATCGGCCGGGAGCTATAGGCTAGCAGCATTGACCTCTGATTATTCCTGTAGTATTATGAGGAAAATCCAATTGTTCAGACCATGGGGAAGGGGGATCGCGCGTGGCCAAGATTATTTATGAGGAACCGTCAAGGACGTTTGCAGAATTTCTGTTGCTTCCAGGTCTTACCACAAAGCGACACACTCCGGAAAATGTTTCGCTCAGAACGCCTCTAACCAAGTTTCACAAAGATGACGGGCCAAACATGATGCTGAACATTCCGTTTACTTCGGCAATCATGCAGGCCGTGTCAAACGACCGCCTTGCGATCGCTTTGGCCCGTGCAGGAGGACTGTCGTTTATCTACTGCTCTCAGCCAATCGAGAAGCAGGCTGAAATGGTGCGAAAGGTGAAAACTCACAAGGCTGGGTTCGTGGTGAGTGACTCAAACCTGCGGCCGGATCAAACCCTGCAGGAGGCACTAGACCTGATTGCAGTGACCGGGCACTCCACCATCGCTATAACGGAGGATGGGGGTCCTCATTCAAGGCTATTGGGCATTCTGACTAAGCACGACTACTGGCAATACAAGGATGATCTAAGCCTTCCCGTTTCGAAGTTTATGACTCCAATAGACAAACTCGTTACTGCTCAGGACGGAATTACCATATCCGAAGCCAATGAGATCATCTGGAAGCACCGTATCCCCGTACTCCCTATTCTGAACTCGAAACAGGAACTTCAGTACCTGGTGTTCAAGAAGGACTACGACGACCATAAGTCTAACCCGCTTGAGATGCTTGACTCTAAGAAACGACTCATGGTTGGGGCAGGGATCAACACGAGGGACTATAAAGAGAGGGTCCCGGCTCTTCTCGAAGCTGGGGCTGACGTCCTTTGCATTGACTCTTCCGATGGCTATTCAGAGTGGCAGAAGGAAACTGCGCTCTGGATCAGAGAGCAGTACGGTAACGAAGTAAAGGTAGGCGGAGGCAACGTAGTGGACCGTGAAGGCTTCCTCTACCTTGTAAAGGAAGCCGACGTGGACTTTGTCAAAGTCGGTATCGGGCCTGGATCAATCTGCATTACCAGAGAAGTTAAGGGAATCGGACGCGGACAGGCTTCCGCAGTGATCGAGGTTGCAAAAGCTCGCGATGAGTATTTTGAAGAGACGGGTATATATGTTCCGATCTGCTCAGATGGAGGCATTGTACACGACAACCACATACTCATAGCTCTCGCCTTGGGAGCAGATTTCGTCATGATGGGTAGATACTTCGCCAGATTCGAAGAGAGCCCTGCGGAAAAGAAACGCATAGGGATGCACACGGTGAAGCGGTTCTGGGGCGAAGGCTCTCATCGGGCTCAAAACTGGCAAAGGTATGAGCACGGCGGCAAGGGCGGCAAAGGCGGGCTCCTGTTCGAGGAGGGCGTCGATGTGTATGTGCCCTATGCGGGGTCGCTGAGAGAAAACGTCGAAACTTCTCTGGCGAAGATCAAAGCCGCTATGTGCAATTGCGGTGTTTTGACCATCCAGGAGCTCCACAAAGAAGCCAGGCTTGTTACTGTTTCCCAAGCTACGATCAGAGAAGGTGGCGCCCACGACGTTATACGCATTGAATCTGCGGAGGACCTCGACGACTATCCTTCAAGCCTGTAATCGACTTGATAGGGGTCTAGTGTGAGGCCAGCGTCGCACCGGTGTCCGCAAAGATCGTCACGAGGACGGCTGTTAGTCCGTCGCATGCGGTCCGTCGAAGAACTCAGTTCAAAAACAAGGCCGGCGCTCAGGAGAAGAGCACCGGCCGTTGTCATTTTCGTTAGACTGCGAACCGTTCGGAATTAGTTGTCTCCTTCCGCCAGTCTCTTGTACATCCTATACCTGGCCAGAGCTTCCTTCTCAGCCTGCTTAAACAGTTGCTCAGCTCTCTCAGGGAACTCTCTGGCGAGCCGTGCATACCTCGTCTCGCCCATGAGGAACTTCCTAAAGTCGCCGGTAGGCTCCTTGGAATCAAGCTGGAACGGATTCTTGCCTTGTTCGACTAGGGTCGGATTGTATCTGTAAAGCGGCCAGTAACCCGTTTCAACCGCCAGCTTGCCCTCGTTCAATCCATACCTCATGTTGAAGCCGTGGTTAATGCACGGAGCATAAGCTATGATCAGCGACGGACCAGGATAGCTTTCTGCCTCGATAAACGCCTTGACCATCTGGTTTCTGTTCGCACCGTTGCATACAGACGCAACGTATACATAGCCGTAGGACATAGCCATGAGCCCGAGGTCCTTCTTCTTGACCGGCTTTCCGGCAGCTGCAAACTTAGCGACTGCACCGGTAGGCGTCGCTTTTGAGGACTGACCTCCAGTGTTCGAATAGACCTCGGTATCGAGCACGAGCACGTTGACGTCTTGGCCGGAAGCCAATACGTGGTCTAGACCGCCGAAGCCAATGTCGTAGGCCCAGCCGTCGCCACCGATGATCCAAATGGACGGCTTAACGAACAGGTCTCTGGACTCCCAGATCTGTTTCAGCAGCTCCCTGTTGTCTTCACCGGCCGTCTCAAGTTCCTTCTCCAGCAGCGGCTTTATCCTGTTGCTCAGCACCCTGGACTTCGGCCCGTCAGTGATTGACTCCAGCCATTCGCCGAACGCACTCTTGAGCTCGGCAGAAACGCCGGTCTCCAGTGCAGCCTTCACCAGCTCAGCTAGCTTTTCCCTGCGCTGCAGGATAGCGAGCTGCATACCAAAGCCGTACTCTGCATTGTCCTCGAACAGAGAGTTCGCCCAGGCAGGACCGTGTCCATCCTTGTTGACGGTGTAAGGACAGGTGGGAGCGCTGCCTCCGTAAATTGACGAACACCCGGTCGCGTTGGCGATAATCATTCTATCGCCGAAAAGCTGAGTTGCGAGTTTAATGTACGGCGTCTCGCCGCAACCGGCGCACGCACCGCTAAACTCAAACAACGGCCGCACAAACTGGCTTCCCTTGACGGTCTCCTTGTCGAACTCGACCTCCGGCGGTTCAACGCTTTCAGCAAACAAGAACTTCTTATTCTCTACCTCGACAACGTCCTCAAGCGGCTTGAATACCAAGGCCTTCTCCTTTGCAGGGCAGACCTCTATGCAATGCCCGCAACTGGTGCAATCAAGCGGCGATGCTTGGATGGCGTACATCAAGCCCTTGAACTCCTTCCCAACTGCAGGCTTCGCAGTAAATCCTTCAGGAGCGCCCTCAAGATCCTCAGGCTTAAAGAGGTATGGCCGTATCACAGCATGCGGGCAGACAAACGAGCACTGGTTGCACTGGATACAATTCTCTGCAATCCAGACAGGTACAAATACCGCAATGCCTCGCTTTTCGTACTTGGTCGTGCCGGTCGGAAATGTTCCATCCGGAGTAAATTTACTCACAGGGAGGTCATCGCCTTTGAGCGCAGCCATAGGCCGCACGATCTCAGTCACAAACTCCGGCTCTTCCTTCTTCTCAGCCGGCTCGTCCTCTGCATTGGCCCATTCCTCCTTCGGATATTTGACCTCCTGGAGGGCTTCCACAGCGGCATCAACCGCCTTAAAGTTGAGCTGGACGACCTTTTCACCGGCCTTGCCGTATGCCTTCCTGATCCCGTCCTTGATATACTTGACTGCATCCTCCCACGGGATTACACCGGCAATCTTGAAGAAGGCTGCCTGCATGACGGTGTTGATCCTACCGCCTAGTCCAATCTCTTGCGCTATCTTTACAGCGTCAATGTTGTAGAATCTTAGGTTCTTTCTGGCAATCGTTCGTCTCAGCGACGCAGGGAGCTTGGTGTTCATCTCCTCTACGGTCCAGCCGGAGTTCAGGAGGAAAATGCCGTTGTCCTTGATGCCGTCCAGCAAATCATATCTGGTGACATAGGACGGCTGGTGGCATGCGATCAAGTCAGCCTCGTCAATTAAGTAAGTTGACTGGATCGGCGACTTCCCGAACCGCAGGTGCGAGATTGTCATTCCACCGGACTTCTTGGAGTCGTAGACGAAATATCCCTGGACATACATATTGGTGTGGTCGCCAATGATCTTAATGGAGTTCTTGTTAGCACTGACGGTTCCATCTGAGCCCAATCCAAAGAACTTGCACCTAATCGTGCCCTCAGGTGAAGTGACAATCCTTTCTTTAATCTCCAAAGAAGTATGCGTCACGTCATCGATTATACCTACGGTAAAATGATTCTTCGGGTTCTCGCTGGCTAGATTGTCATACACGGCCTTGACCATGGATGGGGTAAACTCTTTCGAGCTCAGGCCGTATCTGCCACCGACGATCTTCGGAGCATTTGGATTGCCGGTAAAGGCCGCGCAGACGTCCGCATACAGAGGCTCGCCGACAGAACCCGGCTCCTTAGTGCGGTCAAGCACTGCGACAGACTTCACGGTCTTGGGCAGAGCCTTGAGGAAATGCTCGACAGAGAACGGGCGATAAAGCCTGACCTTAACTGCTCCGACCCGTTCGCCGCGCTTGACTAGGTAGTTGACGACCTCCTCAACAGTCTCGCATCCGGATCCCATCAAGACGATGACCCTCTCAGCCTCTTCGTGGCCGACATAATCGAACAGGCTGTAATACCGTCCGGTCAGATCCCCAACTTGCTTCATCACGTCCAACACGATTCCAGGAACCGCGTTGTAATACGGGTTGGAAGCTTCCCTGCCCTGGAAGAAAATGTCTGGGTTCTGAGCAGTACCCTTGAGGATCGGCCTGTCGGGGCTTAGCGCGCGAGCGCGGAATCTGTTAACCGCATCATAGTCTACCAAGCTGGCGATGTCCTCATAGTCAATTACATGAATCTTCTGAATCTCGTGGGAGGTACGGAACCCATCAAAGAAATGCAGGAACGGCACGCTCGACTTTATCGCCGACAAGTGAGCTACCAGCGCGAGATCCATGACCTCCTGAACTGACGAGGAGGCCAGCATGGCAAACCCGGTCTGTCTGGTAGCCATTACGTCGGAATGATCTCCAAATATCGACAATGCGTGAGTCGCAACCGTGCGAGCCGATACGTGGAAAACCCCCGGAAGCAACTCTCCGGCAATCTTGTACATGTTAGGGATCATTAGCAACAGGCCTTGCGAGGCCGTAAAAGTACTTGTTAAGGCACCGGCAGACAAGGCGCCGTGAACCGCACCGGCTGCCCCTGCCTCGGACTGCATCTCAGTCACACGGACCGTCTGTCCAAAGACGTTCTTCCGTCCAGCCGCGGCCCAGTCGTCGCAGACTTCGCCCATTACCGATGAAGGGGTAATTGGGTAGATCGCTGCAACATCACTGAGTGCGTACGCAACGTGTGCTGCGGCTGTGTTTCCATCCATCGTCATCAAGGTGGATTTCATCATCTATCTCCTTCTTTCTGCAGGAATATGGGATGCCGTCACAAAAGACAGCCCACTTGTACGATCTACTAATGATTCGAGTGCTGAATATCTAGCCGGAGCGCCGAACGAGAATGTGCCGGCTAGAACATCCAACTATCAGTATAACAAACGGCTAGGCAACTGTCATCCTATGGCTGTGCTCTGCACTTGCCGCCCGCCGCAATAATCCAAAATGACGAAACGGTGCCGCGGCCAGCCTCGCTACCCCTGAATCCTCGGATCCATAATGTCCCGGAACGCGTCTCCAATGAGGTTCCAAGCTAATACAAAGAGTACAATCGCTAGTCCGGGATAGGCAACGGTGTACCAGTACGCCAGCGGGTTACCTGGGGTGCCGAGTATCCAATTGCGAGCATAACTGATCATCTGGCCCCAGTCAGCGTACCCCTCTGGAGCGCCAAAGCCCAGAAAGCTCAGCGCTGCGACAGACACCACAACCGAGCCTATATTCATCGACGCCTGAATCAGCACCGGGTAGATTGTATTTGGAATAATGTGACGGAGTAGAATTTTAGCATCGCTGACACCCGCTGCCCGCGCTGCGGCAACAAACTCCTCTTCTTTGACTTGAAGGACGCTTCCGCGAATCAACCGGGCGTATCCGGCCCACCTGAAGATAATCATTGCAACGATAACCTGAGTCAGGCCCCTGCCCCAAATAGCCGTGATAACGATAGCTGCAATGAGGAACGGAAAACTCATGAAGACATCGGCGATGCGCATGACGATCTCATCAAATCTGCCGCCGATGTACCCGGAAACCGAACCAACTACTACTCCGATCAGGCAGGTAGCTCCTACTACTGTAAGACCCACCTTAAAGGCGCTGCGTGTGCCCCAGACGATCCCGTAGAGGATGTCATGCTGGCCTTGGGTTAATCCCAGCGGGTGCTCCTTGGAAGGAGGCGTCGGAGTTGCCTTCCATCCGTATCTGGGTATTCTGTACGGGTCGTCCTTGTATCGCTCCGGGGTAGGAGCTATATAGGGGGCAAAGATCGCAATCAACACAAAGCCCAGCAGAATAACCAGGCCTAGAAGCGATATCGGGTTGCGAATCAGTTTCCTCAGCACCATGGCTCTTACTCCAATCTCACTCTCGGATCAATTACGGCGTATAACACGTCGACCACAAGATTACCTATGACTAAGAGAAGGCCAAAGAACAACGTTGTCCCCAAGACGAGCGGATAGTCGAGTTGCTGAGCACCTTGAGCTATTAATAGGCCAACGCCCTTAAAATCAAAGACGGTCTCGACGATGACAACTCCACCTAGTAGACCGATTACCATCGACCCAGCTACTGTCACAACCGGAATTAAGGCGTTTCTGCGCACGTGCCTAGATATGACCACCCGTTCCGGCAGTCCTTTGGCACGGGCCGTGCGGACATAATCTCTATTGAGCACGTCGAGCATGCTCGACCTGGTTATCCTCAGTATGAAAGCCCACCACAGATAAGCAAGCGTAATCACAGGGCCGACCAGATGCCGCAAAGCATCGAGAAATACAGCCCACTCCCCATTAAGCAGGGCGTCTATGGTGTTCATGCCTGTGTACCGAACGAATGAGCTGGACATTACGATCTTGTCTGCCCAAACCGAGAGCCTCCCGGGCGGGAACCACTTCAGCACACCGTAGAAATACATAAGCAAGAGCAGACCAAAAACGAAGTCAGGAAGCGACCATCCAACTATTGCAAATATCCTAACCCCGTGATCCAGAGGCTTGTTGTGGTGCATGGCGGATATCTGGCCTAGCAGCACTCCTCCCATGACCACAGGCACCACAGCAAAGAGAGCCAGCTCCAAGGTTGCCGGCAATCGCTTGGCAAGTGCCTCCGCAACATGCATATTCGCTGACTCCGACCAGCCCAAGTCACCTCTTAGCAGGTTCTTCAGCCAGTTCCAATAGCGGATGTAAAATGGCTGGTCTAGACCGTACTTCTGCACAAGAACATCGAGATTTCCCGAGTACCGCCTCAGCTCATCAGGACTCTTGACGTAGGCAGCCAGCATCTGATACGGCGAGAGAAAAGCTGTCGTCAGAAATATGCAGAAAGTCACGGCCAAAAGCACTATCGGTAGAAAAAGCAATCGCCGAATGATGTAGTTAAGCATAACCTAATCCCCCATCGGCTGGACTGGAAACCGGCCCGCTCACCTGCATGGGCCGGAGCCGCTGCCCAGTTCAGCCGGGGAGAACCAGGAACGGTTCTCCCCGTAATCCTTGTCGTTTCGGTTACATTAACTGCTCACGCAGCTAGTTGACTTCCTTCCAAATCGTGTAGAAGTCGTAGTTGCAGCTATAGGCGGGATTGAAGACAAAGCCCTTGACCCAATCCCTATAGACCCTGTGATCCTCACTGTCGATGTAGAACAAGGATGTCGCAAGATCCTTTGCCCTCTTCTGCAGCAAGCTGTAGATCATAGCGCGCTCTTCAGGATCGGTCGTCTTAATGCCTGCAGCAATTAGGTCGTCAAAGTAGAGCCTTGCCAATTCGGCCATAGCCTCGCCGCAGTATCCGGCAAACGTACCCTGAGAATGCAGGAATGGAACGTAGAAATTGTGGACGTCTGGGAAGTCCATGTGCCAGCCCATGTAGAACACCGGCAGACTGTTGGCACGTAGCTTGTCGAGGTACGTCGCCCACTCCATGCCCAGAACGTCGATCTGGAACTTCGGGTTGATGGACTCAATGTTATACTCAAGGATCTGAGCAGCAGTCATACGCTGGACGTTGCCGGTGTTGTAGAGAAGAGTGAGCTTGAAGCCCTTCTCCCAGAGCTCTCCGTTAAACGCCTTCTTGAACTCTTCTGCAGCAGCCTCTAGGTCATACTCGTACCAAGGCTGGGTCTTGTCTACGAATGGTAGGCTTGCAGGAGCCGGGCCATATGGCTTGCTACCCAGACCGAGAGCGACATCGTTGATATATGTCTCATAGTCAAACGCGTAGCAGAAAGCTCTGCGGACATGAACATCTGCGAAGAAGTCGCTCGGAACGCCGTTACCGTCGAGCTTGCCGCTGCCGACAACGTCCTCATTGCCCTCAAGCGGAATGCTGTAATTGAAGATGAGAGCAGTGTTAGCGATCAACGGCAAGTGCTCCTCGACCACTATGCCTGGGACACCTTTCACCTGATCCAGATACATGGCCGGAATAAGAGCCGCATCAGCGTCGCCGACCTTGAGCATGAGCTCGCGGGTGCCATACTCTTCGATGTACTTGATGACTGCAGTGCGCAGCTTAGCCGGACCGCGCCAGTAATCATCAAACCGCTCAAAGACGACCTGCCCAGTGGCCTTGTCCCAAGCTGCAAGCTTGAACGGGCCTGTGCCATTCTCCTTATTATAGCAGGTCATCTCTTCCTTGGACTGCTTATACCACTTAGGCCAGGTGGTGGGCTGACCATCCCAAGCTCCGTTCTCGATCATCCAGCTCTTGCAGAGAATTGATCCCCAGCTGCCACCCTTAGCTAGGATCTGCAGGAACGGCGGATACGGGGCAACTAGTTTGAAGACAACATAGTTCCCCTCGACTTCAACTGCAGCATCGATAAGGTCATAAACCTTCTGAACAATCTCTGGATCGAGCTCAGTAGCGTCAGTAAAGTCGGATGGGCCGCCAACCATCTCTACAACGTCAGCGAGGCTCTGGACGCCGAACAGAGGCTCGAAGAACATCCATTGCGGGCCGCCGTCGGGGTCAGCAAGCATGGCACGCTCAAAAGTGTACTCAACATCTTCTGGCGTCAAAATCTCGCCGTTGTGGAACTTGACCCCTTCCCGAATCGGGAACTTGATGACAGTGCCGTCTACCGACATCAGCCCGTTCTCTACGCTGGGCACCTCGGTGGCCAACAACGGAACAAGAACATCGAGGCTACTGCCTTCGCGGCCGATTAGGGTATCGTAGATCTGGTGGATGACCTCGCCACTGGCCGTATCATAGCACAGTGCCGGATCAAGCGTGTCCACCTCGCCGAACGTCACGAACACGAACGTGTCCGGGTCGGTTGCGGCAGAAGTCGTCATGGCCGCAATGACTAGGAATGCAGCAACGAGTGCAAGTAGCTTAGCCTTCATACCACGTCCTCCTTTTTCCTGAATGGCGATTTATGAAGCATGACCAGAGCAAACATTTGCCTGCTCAGGCGCTATGAGACAGGTCAACGCCTGCTAGGTCTAGCTCCCTGTACCTGTGGCAAGCGACGTAATGCTCACTCGAGCCACCACTCAATTCCTTCTCGACTAAAGCTAACTGCGGCGCCTCCTTGGAGCAGATGTCTATCGCATATCTACAGCGCGGGTGGAAATGACAACCGCTCGGCGGGTTTGACGCGCTGGGCACGTCGCCCTGAAGGACAATCTGCCGGGTCTTGACGTCAGGATCCGGAATCGGAATTGCAGAGAACAGTGCTTCAGTGTACGGGTGACGCGGGTTCTTGAACAGCGAATCTACGTCTGCCATTTCGACAATTCTGCCCAAATACATCACGGCTACCCTGTCGCTGATGTGCTGAACCACAGACAGGTCGTGAGCTATGAACAAGTACGTCAATTCATAGCGCTCCTGCAGATCCTGCAGCAAATTGATGACTTGCGCCTGAATAGACACGTCCAAAGCGGACACAGGTTCATCACAAATAATCAGTGATGGGTTAAGCGCCAGCGCCCGCGCTATCCCTATTCGCTGCCGTTGCCCTCCGCTAAACTCATGCGGATACCTGTTCATGTGCGACTTACTCATACCGACTGCCTCGAGCAATTCCGCAACCCGGGCATATCTCTCGGAGCGGCTCCGCACTCCTTGGGCTTCAAGTGGTTCAGCTATGATATCGCGTATTTTCATGCGCGGGCTGAGCGACGAATACGGGTCCTGAAAGATAATCTGGATGTCTTTGCGAAGGCGAGAGATCGTCTTGTGGTTCACTTCAACCCACTGCCCGTTCTTGTTGAACCTAATCGTGCCGGCAGTGGGCCTCTCAAGCTGTATGATGCAGCGGCCGGTAGTTGTTTTGCCGCAGCCGCTCTCCCCGACCAAGCCGAGTGTCTCACCGCGCTTCACGTGAAAGTCCACACCATCGACAGCCTTGACCCAACCGATTGGTCTTCTGAAAACCCCGCCTAAAATTGGAAAGTACTTCTTGAGACCTTTCACCTCAAGAAGAATGTCTTCACCAAGGGCCCCTTCCGCCGGCGGATTGCCACTAGGGGAACTGCTTGTACAGCTCGTGTCTTTCAAACGCTCGTCAACTGTCATTTCCAAAAGGGCCTCCTGTCACTCATAAAGCCAACAACGAACCTCATGTCCATGCGCAAGTTGAACAACCGGGGGCTCTTCGCAGCACACGGACGTCGCCTTTGGACACCTAGGCCTAAAACTGCACCCTTCCGGCAACTCAGTAAGATCCGGCACAGTGCCCTCTATCGGAATCAATCTACCGGACCTCGCACCGAGCCTAGGAATGGAGTTAAGCAACCCTACAGTATAGGGATGGGCCGGTTCTTTGAAAATGGCCCTAACAGGTGCTCTCTCTACGATCTTTCCCATGTACATAACAGCCACATTATCGCACATCTTGCAAACTATCCCGAGATCGTGCGTAATCATAATGACAGCCATATGAAACTGTTCCTGAAGTTTCATCATCAAATCAAGGATCTGTGCTTGAATCGTGACATCCAGTGCAGTTGTAGGCTCGTCAGCAATGAGCAAGCTGGGATTGCACGAGAGCGCCATTGCGATCATTGCCCGCTGCCGCATACCGCCACTCATCTGGTGGGGGTATTCTTTCGCCCGTTGAGCTGGACTAGGGATCCCAACCTTTTCCAGCATCTCCACTGCCATGTCCCATGCCTCTCTCTTGCTGACTTTTTGGTGCAAGAGAATCGCTTCAACAATCTGAAAACCGATACTGTACACGGGATTTAGAGAGGTCATTGGCTCTTGGAATATCATGGCTATTTCTTTACCGCGGATGCTCCGCATTGTTGGGCCTGTTGGATCAAGACGGGCAATATCGATAGGGCCGGACTCGCGCCTATTGTATAGAATGCGACCAGAGTGTATCTTGCCGTTGTGCCTTGGCAGAAGCTGCATAATCGAAAGAGCCGTCACGCTCTTGCCACAGCCACTCTCTCCAACCAATCCGAGAACGCTCTGCCTGTCGACCTTAAATGATACTCCATCAACTGCCCTAACTACCCCCTCTTCATAAGAAAACTGCACGCAGAGTTCCTCTACCTGCAGGAGAGTTGATGGGTCCATTTCGAGCGATTGAGTCTGACCTGTCTGAACAGTCCCTCGACTCTTGCGCTCGTCGCGAATCCTGCCCAGAGTGACTAACCCCATTAAATCGTACCTCCAACTCGTTAGCAAAGACCTAGTCTACGCTCTAAACGTCACAACTGAAAGAGCAAACTGCTTATCGCTCATATCATTGGTGATCGAGTAACCAGTTCCTTCAACGACAGAAGAAAACTTTGAATTCCCAAGTAAAACAAAAACACTTCTGTGCTGGTAATTTGTTCAGCAGATAACACTTGTGCTAAACACACCAACACTAGTCTAGCACTACCAACCCGCTCTGTCAAAAAATCTCGATTTCAGATCCGGGTGTAAATCTTGGATCGAGGTAGTCATCCGGATCGGTACTAATGAGCCTAACGATCTTCGCCCTTCCAGGGCCAATCTTGCAGACGATCAGATAAACATCGCCCCACTTGATTTCAGCGTAACGTCTCTGCCCATCAACAGAGGTGACAGCTGCTACAAGCTCAACCGGCATCTGATCGTGCTTCTGTTCCTGCGCAGCCAGCACCACTTCTGGAGGATATATTGAATACAACAAGGTGGTCACCTCTCGCCTTTGCCCGGCTTCTTACCCAATTGTATCAACTCACGTAGTTTTGCGAGCGCTTTTGACAGACCGCCCACCTCGTCTATTAGCCCGACCCTGACTGCCTCTTCACCTACCAATACCGTGCCTACGTCTCTCACCAACTCGCCCGTGCGGGTCATGAGCTCCCTGAAGTGCTCTGGGTTTATCTTTGAGTGTTCGGTAATGAATCGGATCACCCGGTCCTGCATCTTGTCTAGATACTCATAAGTCTGCGGAACGCCTATCACCAAACCGGCCAATCGTATTGGATGAATAGTCATCGTAGCAGTAGGGGCTATAAACGAATAGTCAGCGCTCACAGCTATTGGAATAGCGATTGAATGCCCACCTCCAAGGACCAAAGACACAGTTGGTTTTGAAATGCTGGCAAGAAGCTCAGCTATGGCAAGCCCGGCATCTACGTCGCCACCTACCGTATTCAGAACGACAATAACTCCTTTAATGCTCGGGTTCTGCTCTATCGCAATCAACTGCGGGATTATATGTTCGTACTTACTGGTCTTATTCTGCGGAGGCAAGACGAGGTGACCTTCGATTTGGCCGACAATTGTCACGCAGTGAATCTCCGATCTGGGCACCTGGACAGGAGTCGCCTGTCCAAACTGCTTGACTGCCTCCATAATCTCTGAAGGGGCAGCATCCTGCCCAGGAGTATGATTCTCTGAGTCTAATGAAACCTGAGTCGCACCATTGGTATCGATAACCATGAATACCACCGTCTCTAGGACTAAAACAAATCGCTACTAAACAGCTGCAAGAGTAGTATGCATATCCAGCCACACTGCTATCCCACTCGCTTGACGGCTTCCTTCGATTCTGGTTTAATTACATTAGACAGGATTACAGGATTCATAGAGACGAAAGGTACCGGCATACGATCAAGCTGAAAAAAGTCCGCTGGACGGAAAGGAGTTCCCATGCGCAGGTAACTGACTTATGATACGCAATTCAAAAGCGTCATCACTTAGGTCGGACCTGCGTGGGTCGGGCTCTGTATTTTTATTCATCCATACGGGCTGTTTCAGCTCTCTGCCAAAGTGCGAATAGAAGTGCTTGGCTGTTGCATTGCACCTAAGGCCACGGCAGGTTTGACCTGCTGTGGCCGTTTTGTTTTCTTAACATCAAAACGCGGTGTTACAGGGGTGGTCATCAGTGACGTTAGTGAGCTGCAGGCGAGTTCGCAAGCAGTTCAACGGAACCGACATACTGAAGGGTGTTGACTTGGACATTGAGGTCGGCGAGAGAATTGGACTAGTCGGCCCTAATGGAGCCGGAAAAACAACACTAGCCCGCATCATTGCAGGCGAGATGTCGCCTGACTCTGGCAGCGTAACTTTCTGGCTTCCGAGTGTTAGAGTAGGGTACTTGCGCCAGTGTGCCGGAAACCTGCGTCTTTCATCAGACGGTTACTCTGTGTTCACAGCAGCAAAAAGGTCCGGACTAGATGCACCGATTTGTGAGTCGGTCTTTGACAATCCTCTAGAAATGTGTGAACTGCTGAGAGTCGCTAGACAGCTAGGCATACAGCATGTGGATCAATGGAGTATGCAGGGGCCCGGCAGCCTCAGCGGCGGCGAGCGTACCAAGCTGGCACTGGCGCGAGTCTGGTCATACGAACCTGACCTGCTACTCCTCGATGAACCCACTAACAACATGGATCTCAACGGCATTGAGTGGCTCATTGAGCAACTCAACCGGTACGATGGCACGATACTAGTAATCTCGCACGACCGGCATTTTCTCGACCAGGTCGTATCGCGAATCGTTGAATTAGACGGCGGGATTGCTACCAGCTACAACGGAAACTACTCTTTCTACCGTGAAGAAAAGGCGCGGCTAAGAGCTGCTCAGCTAAAGGCGTACGAGACGGCTAGGCGAGAAGAGGAACGGCTACGCGAAGACATCGAGCGCATGAAACGCTGGGCAGCCAAGGCGCACAGAGAGGCCGGAAAGAAGTCGGACATCCGGTCGGCATGGGTAGGTGACAGAGCCAAGGCAAAGCGGCTAGACCGGCAGGTCAAGGCCAAGATAAAACGACTTGAGCGGCACAAGTCTAGCGCTCCTGAGAAGCCAAAGGACGAGCCAGCAATCCATATCCGGCTTCAGGATTCAGTCAAACACGGCAGGAGACTGATTTATGCAGAAGCAATCGCCAAGCGGTACGGAGACAGAACCTTGTTCAAGAATAGCAGTTTTTATGTCCTAAGGGGTGACAAGGTTGGGATTGTAGGCCCGAACGGCTGCGGCAAGACCACTCTCTTGAAAATCGTGATGGGAATGGAGCTCCCCGATGAAGGCGAGATCTGGGTCAGCCCGTCAGCGCGCATAGGGTACCTCCCGCAGAACGACTCTCTGTCAACTGCAAGCGGTTCGACGCTAGACGTCTTGGGGCTATCCGGCAAGCGGCTCGCCTCAGAAGAAAGGGCCATACTCGCGCAGATGGGGATCGGCGAAGATCTAGTTGTCAGGCCGGTAAACTCGTTAAGCGCAGGCGAGAGGAGAAAAGTCGCGATGGCCAGGCTGGTCATAAACCAGGCGAACCTTCTCCTTCTCGACGAGCCGACAAATCACTTAGATATATATGCCAGGGAGCAACTCGAGGCTGCACTGGTAGCCTACGACGGTACCATAGTGATGGTTTCGCATGACAAACACATGCTTGACACAGTCTGCAACCGGATTCTCGTTTTCGAGGATCAGCAAATTCGACCAGTTAGAGACGTCTCCGAACCACCAGACATTGATTTCGACTGGGAGGTAGACGAGGGCACCCTCAAACCGGACTGGTCCTAAAACGCCAGGACTAGTCCACCCTCGTCGCCATAGACTGTGGTTATTCCTGACCCTTGCACTATGATGACATCTTTAAACCTGAACCTCTTAAGAATCTCTGTGCGAAGCTGCTCTGCCTTTTCTCTGCAGTTAACGTGGGCTATGCCACAGACCTTACCCTCAAACTTGTCTCCTGTTTCGGCGATCATGTCCAGCAGCCTTTTAAGCGCTCGCTTTGCGCCTCTTACCTTGTCTGCCAGTTCAATCGACCCTTCGTGGTTTCTGGTGAGGATCAACCTGATTGAAAGCATGGAGCCCAGCTTAGCGACTAGTTTGGCTACTCTTCCCGACTTGACAAGATTATCGAGCGATTCGAGGAGGCAGTAAGTCCGCAATCCGTTGATGTATTCGGTTACCTTCTCGACTATTTCAGCCTCAGCACAGTTCTTTCTGATCAGCTCTACAACTTTAAGGTTTACAAGCGTCTGCCCTATGGATGCAGTCTTAGAGTCGAAAACGTGAATGAACCGCGCCAGATTCTCTTCCATGGCCAATCTAGCAGCGAGCAGGGCGTTAGAATAGGACCCACTGAGCTGCGACGATACTGTCACGACGAACACGCGATCCTCCCCGGCAAACTCCTTCAGAAAATCGCCCGGGGACGGGCTAGCAGTCTTTGGCCCATCACTTGTCGCCTTCATTGCGCTCAAAAGATCCTGAATATCGAGCGACTCATCATCAATGAACTCCCGATCACCTACGTGAATGGCCAGCGGCAACCGCGTAAATCTGTCCCCAAAATCCAATTCGGGACTAAAATCGCATGCACTGTCGGTGACCAGTTTAATTTGCTTCACTAAGCTTTCCCCCAATCCACTTGCTGTGTCTCTAGTCTATCAGATTATACAAGCCACTACTAGATAACGCGACCTCAGTTAGAAGAACATCTAGTGATCCGGCCTTCAATCTCTGCATAGACAGGTTTATCAAATGATTTGAGATAAGTGACAAGTGCTTCTAAGTCATTGGCAACAAACCTCGCGTCTGCAGCCTCCCTAAAGACCGTAAAACCGTCGCCTCCATAGTAAAGGTAACTGTTAATAGCCACCGTATAAACCGAATCTTTATGGATAGGTGTCCCGTCCGCCAGGGACGCCAACACAATCCGGTCGCCTAAAGGACGACTATCGTCATAGCGGTAAGCCATGCCCGACAGCTGCAAGAATTTCGTTCTGACTTGATCACCGCTCACCTGCCATTGCTGATTGAGGGCTCGAAGGACTTGTTCACCGCTCAGCCGAACCAGGACAATATCATTGCCAAACGGCAGAACATCGTACAAATCGCCCCAGGTCACCAATCCCGGGCCCAAATCTGCGCGAATGCCACCCGAATTGACAAAAGCAATTTGGGCTCCGCTAATCCATCTTTGTGAGTCGGCTACCAAGTTTCCTAACGCCGACTCCCCATGTCCATTATCCTCCATCTCTAGCCTGACGGCAACAGTTGCGATCGGACGGTCCGTTAGCGGTTCCACCGCAGCCCTATATATCTCTAGGAGCATTTCGATCCTCGCATCGGGAAACTTCGTATCTGCCCAGACTGTTACCAGCTCCGCAGTCGCCTCTACCACATCCCCGGTCTTTGCGCTCATCAGCAAGTCTATATCAACGAATGCTGTGCCTTTGCTGTAAGCTTGAGTCACCAGCTTACCGTCGACTTGAGCAACATAGCCTTGGTGGGTGTGGCCACTGATGATGACGTCTACAGAGTCGCTGACGCCATACGCAAAATCCGCTATCGCCCCCACAACCGCACCGGACTCATCCAAGTAGCCGCCCTCGTGTGCCAGGACAACAATTGCCTCAACACCCTTTTCCCTTAATCTTTCAACATAGTAGTTGACTGCCGCCACCGGATCAATCACTTCTAGACCCGCGACACCAGTCGGAAGAACTATCTCAGGTAACTGTGCTGTAACGACTCCGATAAATGCTACAGGGATGCCTTCGACTACTTTGATCACATACGGCGGAAATGCCGGGTGTCCCGACTCACTGAGCACGACGTTGGACAGCACTAGAGGAAATGAACTGCCGGGGAAGTATCCGGTTGATTCGTGAAACCCGCCGTATTGCAGACGGTAGAGCTCGGCCAGCCCTTCATCGAACTCATGGTTGCCTGCGACGCCTACGTCAAATCCCATGAAACTCAGTACCTCTATAGCCGGTTCATCCTGCAGCAACCCAGAGATCGGTGGGCTGGCCCCTATGGCGTCGCCTGCATGGACACAAATCGTGTTGGCAGCTTCAGCCCTTCGTTCAAAGATGTACGTTGCCAAGTACGCAGCGCCGCCGACCGGCCTTCCTCCGAGCGTCTCAGTCTGATCAATATGTCCGTGAAGATCGTTTATGGCCAATATCTGCAAACTTACAAGGCCATCCTCGGAGTAAGAAAACGCAACCCCTAGCAGCGCCGGCAGTTCGAGCGCCAACGCAATAACGATGAACGAAACGTACAACAGCCTAGCCCGGACTCTCATCGCTCCACCTCTGCAGATAGCCTCACAGTCTCCGCAGCGCCTGACGCTAGTACTGGTAAGATCCCAATATCTTGAGTGAGATGACCTTCTCCTTCAGCTGGTCAAGCGAATCTCTTATCACTTCGTGTTCAACGTTGCCTTGCATGTCAATGAAGAACACGTAGTCACCATACCCCTGCCGCGATGGTCTAGATTCAATCCGGGTTAAGTTGACCCCGCGACGGGCAAACACCCCGAGCAACTCGTAAAGGCTGCCGGGACGATCGCGCTCAATCGCGCAGACAATCGAGGTCTTATAGGGCCGTCCGGCCTCAACGAGCAACCGCTTCCGATCGTTGTCTGCTTGCGACAAGACCAGGAACCTCGTAACATTATCCCGCAGGTCCTGAATGTCCCGCGCAACTATATCCAAACCATAAATCGCAGCACAGCGTTCAGTTCCAATAGCCGCGAGCGGCAGAGAATTCACCGAGACCACTCTAGCTGCTTCAGAGGTGCTCGCCGTCTCGAACTGTTTGACATGCGGCAGATTCTGGGAAAGAAACTTCCTGCACTGTGCCAGAGCCTGCGGATGGGACAGCACAGTGCTGATAGACGAAAGCTTAGTGCCGCGCTGCACCATTAAGTGGTGTCTAACCGGCACCAGTATCTCGCGGCAGATCACAGCAGAGGAGTCATGAAAAAGGATATCCCAAGTAAGGCTGACAGACCCTTCATATGAGTTCTCGGCGGGCACTACCGCAAAATCTACCTCCTTGGCATCAACAGAAGCAATGAGACCAGGTATCCCCTGGTAAGGCCGGTATTCCACAGAGCACGGCGAGTCAGTAGCCTGTTTCAAATTGCCGACAAGAGTCCCGGCCTGCCAAGCAGCTTCCTCTGAGAACGTGCCCTTAGGTCCTAGGTACCCTATCGATATATTCATCTCAGTAATCACCTCGCAGACAGCTAGCCGCGGTACCATACTGAACACCTGGACATCGCAGGGATAGGTATTCATTTCTGAGCCTCGTTGCCAGCGCCTCGAACTCACCGGAAGTGAGTGACTGGGGTCCGTCGGAAAGCGCTTCGTTCGGATTGGGATGGACTTCGACCATCACGCCGTCTGCACCGGCCGCGAGAGCTGCTCTCGACAAAGGAAGCACGAGCTTCCACCGCCCAGTTGCATGACTCGGATCTACGATGACCGGCAAGTGACTCAGCTCTTTAACAAGTGCAACCGCAGACAAATCGAGGGTATTTCTGGTGTACGTTTCGTGAGTTCGGATTCCTCTTTCACACAGAATGACGTTGTGGTTGCCTCCTGCCATGATGTACTCTGCAGCTAACAGCCACTCTTCAATGGTTGCGGACAATCCGCGCTTCAGCAAGACCGGCTTATTGACCCGGCCAACGGCTTTCAGCAGAGCGAAATTCTGCATATTCCTGGCTCCGACCTGTAGAATGTCACAATAGTCTGCAACCATTTTCGCGTGCTCCGGACTAACCACCTCAGTGATTACGGGCAGTCCGGTAAGTTCCCTGGCCTCAGCCAGGAGCTCCAAACCTCTTTCTTCTAGACCCTGGAAACTATATGGCGACGTTCTAGGCTTATATGCCCCGCCTCTCAGAATTGTCGCACCGGCAGCCTTAACCCTGGTCGCGACCTCCATCAGCTGGTCTCTGCTCTCGACTGCGCACGGACCTGCAATGAGAGTCAGTTCGCCTCCGCCGATGGCGGTCTTGCCCACCCTGACTACGGTGTCTTCCGGGCGCACTTCTCTGCCGCTGAGCTTAAAAGGCTGCAGAATTGGCGACACATAGTCGACGAATGGCATAAACCGCAGATCTGACAGGTACTCTTTCCTGCCATCACCAATGGCTACTACTTGGCTCCTCCCTCCGCCACTGATAACTTGCGCATTGAACCCGAGGCTGCGCACAGCCTCCTGCAGAGCTATTACAGACTCCTCCGGACAGTCCTCTGCCATGACAAACCTCACTGTACGACCTGCTCCTTCCCTTTTAAGTACTGATCGTCTTAGCCGCAATCAAATCCATGCGCACGTCAGGCAGGTGCCAAGCACCCCTGCGCCGGCCATTGTCATCTGCACGTCAACGGCTAATCTCTAAACAAAAAGCCCTTCGTCCTAAGGACGAAGGGCTCAACCCTCCGCGGTACCACCTCAGTTGACCTACTAGGCCCGCTCTCTAAGGTACGGGACAACGCCTCACAAATGGCGTATCCGATACCCTCTTCCCTGTAACGGAGGAAGCAACCGTCGAGACCTACTAGCTTGGCAAACAATCTACAGAGGCCAAAGCATTCAGCCTGAGACTCCGGAGCGAACTTCGGCTGGTTCGTCACATCGGGATCCCACCCCGGCATCAACCGGCCCCGACTCTCTGAAGCGACTCAACTCAGTCTACTTTGCTCCTTCATAGTCTGTAAGCAGGTATGGCTGTAGGTTTTACAGTAATTCTACCACACCCAGAAGTCGTGGTCAACGTCGACAACCCGTCTTCTTTTGCTTGTTTAGCCCAGATGCGTGGACGATCAGCAAAGCTTTCCTATCCCTTGATCACAGCTATAGGGTGTAGGGTTCGAACCGGTGCGACTAAGTCACTCTCCTTGGATAAGACATCTTCGATCTTCTTGTAAGCGTGGGTAAACTCATCTACGACTGCCTGCTTCTTAGGAGTTCCCAGCACAACATTGCGCCGAGATAGCTCATCCATCATCTGGTCAACTGTGAACTTGCGCTTTGCCTCGTTGCGGCTCATAATCCTTCCCGCACCGTGGGATGCCGACTCAAAGGATTCAGGATTGCCCAGGCCTTCTACGAAATAGCTCCGGCTACCCATAGCTCCAGGTATAATCCCGCTCTCGCCACGTCGAGCCCGAATAGCGCCTTTCCTGTGAACAACCACCTCTTCCCCGAAATGTCTCTCAATCGATGCATAGTTGTGATGACACTGTATCACCTGCTTAACGTTTGCGGTCACAGATGCGTACTTGGACAACCCGTCCTGAACAATCTCTGTAACGATCTCCATAATCGTCGATCTGTTCTTAGCTGCGAATTTAAGAGCTAGGTCCATCCACTTCAAATAGAGTTGGCCGAGTTTGTGGTCCAGAGGAAGGTACGCCAACTGCCAGCTCGCCGGGACTTCACTTCGCATCTGCTGGTTAAGCTCTTTTGCAAACTTATTGAACGTCTCCGCAACCTTGTATCCGAAATTCCTGCTGCCGCTATGAACCATGATGACCAGTTCCCCGGTCGACGCATCCTCCTGCAGCTCGATAAAATGATTGCCGCCTCCTAAAGTGCCACACTGGTACGGAGCGTCCTCCCATTCCTTGCACAGAGGCTTGACCTGACACATTTCTGCTGTAGGTGAAAGATCCAGATCAATCGGATGCTTTCTATGATCAAACCCAAGAGGAATTGCGCGCATTATCGAGCCAGTTAGAGCTTGAACGAGCGTGCCGCTGCCCGTCTTCACTTCTCTGATCAATTTAGCCGGAGCATCGAGCACAGACGCAATGATCCCACACCCGATGTCGACACCCACAGCATTGGGTATTACCGAGCCTCTAGCTGCGATAACGCCTCCTATCGGCATCCCGTAGCCTTCATGTACATCCGGCATCAGTGCGACGTGCTTAACAACGAAGGGAAGGCGTGAGAGGTTCAACGCCTGTTCCATAGCTCCCGGCTCGATCTCCCCAGGCGAATCTACCCACGCCTTGATCGGCACCTTCTGGATCTTGCTGTCAAAAATGATGATCATCCCACCGACTCCTTTGCCGTTTGCTACTTCAAGCTTATCACGAAGTGACAAACAGACAAAGCCGGCAACGTGTACTTGAAGGCAGTGCCTTCAAGTGCTGTAGGTGGAGCGAGAGTTTTGATCTCAGGTGAATTCTCGTCGAATGCCCACACCTCTATATCAGATATCGCGCGGTCTGTGACTATAGCAAAGAACGCGTCGACCAAAGGTTCGCTTGCCTTGTTTATCGCTATAATATGCAATCTCGGCGTATGAAGGCCCGATCCCGAATAACCTGCCGGCTCGGCCATAGACGCGTACACCGAAGTCAAAGCCACATCAGAAGTCGATGCCTTTAGACTTATGTCACCAAAAGTCGACTTCCTCCCATCATAGTTGCGGTAAATCCTATAGGCAGCTGCAACGTAATCGATATCCTTGCTTGTCTGCCAGTAATTTGCAGCATACAAGCCGTACTTTCCGAAAATGCCCAGCGCATCAGCCATGGCAATGCCACCGGAGATGTGGTCTTCTGCCCCGTATGAAAACTCAGTTATCGCGAGCTTAGTCCCGGGATAATACTTTTCTATGGATGCAAGAACCCTTGGCAGCAGCGCTATCGCACCCTCACGGGTAGTTCCCACGCCCGGGATCTCCCTCGAAGGCGACCTCCACCGACTTATCCAGCTATCTTCAACGTATTCTAAATCCCACAGCGAACGCGGCGCCTGTAAGCGTGCAGCTATGTTCTTTTCCGAGGTCGGGTCTTGTTCAAACACTATGCGGCTATCCCCGCGAGCCTCCGGGTACCAGTGAAGGTCTAAGACATCCAGCAGGCGTCTGCCTGCAGACTCCGAAGCCTTTCTCATCTCGTCGAGATAATAGTCTATGAACCACGAATAACCTTTACCCAACCTGACCTTATCCCAGTCGGGGGCGTCTTGAAACGTATCAAATGCGCCGTATCCGTACAGAGCAGGGCCAAATACCTCTGCATGAGGATCAACGTCTTTGATCGCCGATGCTAGTTCCACCGTCTTCTCAATTATCTCCCTGCAGGTGGTCTTCTGCGGATGGATGCGCGGGTGAGTGTGCGGCCACAGGGCAGGCTCGTTGTCTATAGAATACGCCTTTACGCCCGTTGGCGTAGACGCGTCACCGTACTTGGACACAAGGAAGTTCACGCACTCGTCCATATACACATAGTCATCGTATCTATCGGGCACGAGGCTAAATGGCGCACCTTTTCTAAACTTGACCTGTTTCCACCTGGGCGAAGGAGCCGTTTCGTCTTCCCTGACCGTCCCCCTTCGGTCAGCGGCGACGTACCCCGCAGCCTGCAGAGTAACAATAGTGTACGACACGCCCATCTCAAGCGATTTCTCATGAAAGTCCATAAGTGCCTTCCCTGGTTCTACGCTCGAAGACAGGTAGCCGTCACTTGAGTGGTGCCAATCTGAACCGGCGTTGGAGGCGTTAGTCTCCCAGTTGTAGCCGGTGAGCCTGTTACCGCCATATCTCTGCGATGCAACATTCTCCTCCGGCCCCAAAGTATGAAAGTTGCAGCCATAGATATACGGGCTTATCTTGTGGCCGGGTTGCGTGGCGTCAACGTAAAACTGAACGGCCGCCGACGCGATGCGCGATGGAACAAGGCAGACGAGTAATAGGACGATCGGAACGATTGCGCAGGTCACAACGGGGATGACAGCAGCCTTCACGATATTCACCTCCACTTTCCTCTGAGATCAGCAGGGCGCCAAGGGGCGCCCTGTTCTCCCAAACCGACAAGCACGGGACCGCTCGCAGCTTCCTATTGCTTGAACAACTCGTCGATCTGAGCTTGAATCTGAGGATAAATCTCGTCGATATATGCGGCTGCGCTCTTCTCTCCATTGAACACCGGGTCGAGAGGAATATTGAGCGAGCCCTCCATGAGATCAAACTCGCCCTCCCAGTTTTCTATGGCGTCGTACATGATCATCGCAGACTTCTCATCTCTGACCCACATCGGTATCCACTCGTCAAACATGCCCTGCTGGAGCCTTTCGGCCGTCGGCGACAGGTACTTGACCAACGCGATCAGCTTCTCAGGTTCCTTAGAGTTGGCAGGCAGGTAAAACATGCTGACTTTGTCGATCGGGAATCTGTACTTGGTGGCGTTCGGTCCCTTTGGCAGCGGAACTACGCCGTAATTAATATCGGTATTCCGGAGATTCCAGAACTGCCATCCTATGATCCCCGTCATCGCCCTAGTGCCTGCGCTGAACTCGCTGATGTCCCAAGTGCCTTGGGAGATCTTGAGCAGAGTCCTCCAACGATACACCAAGTTAATAGCTGCTAGGGCTTCAGGTTTGTTGAACGCAAACACATACTTCCCATCCACCAGCTCAACCGTTTTTGCTTCGTTAGGTATTAGGGTGAACAGCGTGCGCATTTCTCCGATGCCATACTGGTCTATCTCTCCATCATTGTCTGTGTCCTTCGTAGCCTGAAGAGCGATCTTCTCTACTGTATCCCAGGTCCACTCGCCCTTATCATACAGCTCGTAGGGATCCGGCAAGCCTTCTCTCTCAAATATGTCTTTGTTGAACACCCAGAACACCATGTCGTTAAGTACGTTCTGCCAGGTATAGAACGCGTAGGTCTTGCCCTTGACCTTGAGACTGTTGACTCGCTGGACTACTGTCGAATCAGCGTCATCGTAGTATCCCTCAGGCAGTATGTCGTCTACTGCTAAGAGCGCATTGTTGCCAACTAGTTGAACAAAGTGAGGCTGGCCCATCATCCACACATCATATTCTGAATCCCCGGCTAGCAATCTCGCCATAGCCATCTCAACGTACTCATCCCAGCCGACTACTTCGTATCTGAATGTGAAGTTGAACCTTTGCTGAGCCTCAGCCAAGACGTCTTCGTCAAGCACATTGGTTGGGTCGAAGTAAAGGAACGTAATCGTCTTTCCTCCGAAGTCAAGACTGTCGTAATCGTAAGCCATGCTTACGCCTGCAAACGCGATTATGGTCGCCAGCACCGCCCCCAGCAAAAGCCTAGCTCTCATCAGAATTCAACCTCCTTTTGCTTGTTTTGCCTGACCTGCGCTCAACACAACTCCCCCAACAACAAGAATCCCTTGACCGAACAACCCTGCCCGTCACGAACCACCCCCTAAACACCGGTTTCTCAACCGACCAGTCCGGTTCGCTCTACGCTTTCAATGAAATATCTCTGGAGCGCCACATAGAGAATCACTAGCGGAGTTATCAAAAGAATGCTTCCCGCGTTGTTGAGCAACGACCCGTAAGCCCTCATGACATATTCAGTTCCGGCCACTGAAAGGTCGCGTGCATACTCTCCGGTGAGCTTAGCCAAAGCATTCGGAAGCAAGTCCCTGCTTCCGGCAAAGATGTTGACAAAGAAGTAGTCATTCCACTGCCACACGAATGCGAACAGAAAGACCACAACTAAGGCCGGAGTAGCGCCTGGAAGCATCACTGAGATAAATGTGCGGAACGCTCCGGCGCCGTCTATATACGCAGCCTCCTCAAGCTCCCTCGACATTCCCCTAAAGTACTGGCGCATGATATACACGAAGAGGCCATTCTTCACGCCGGTAGCAGTAAGAGACATCAGGATAAAGGGCCAGTAAGTTCCCAGCAGGTTTATCTGGAGCCCACGCGCTAAGCCAAAGAAATCAAAGTAGCGATAGTTCAAATACAGTGGGATCATGATCATCTGAGGCGGAACTACGAGCGTGAACAGCACAGCGCTGAACAATAGCTCTCTACCTCTGAAGTAAAACCGAGCCAGCCCATAGCCCACAACAGTACAAGAGGCGAGCTGCAGCAGGCTCAACCCTAAAGTGAGGGTCAGTGAATTGATGAACGCTTTTGGATACTTCATGTACTTGATCGCGTTCCTGTAGTTGTCGAGAGTAAAATGCTTCGGTATCCAGTGAACGGTCTTATCAAAGATGTCAACTTCGGCCATGAACGAAGACGCGACCTTGGCGAGCAGCGGAAACAGTATCGCGTATGAAACCCCGATTAACACGCCAAGTCGTCCCAAGCTTATGACCAAACCGCCGACGTTGCGGAGTGTTACATGCCTGCGCAGCCGCTCCACGAATCGTGAAGCAACGGCCTCATGCAACCCGCGGTTCACTTTGACAGAGCCTGCCCTTTCACTCATGGTAGAACACCCACCTTGACACGATGGCAATCGCAACTAGCAAAATCGCGAACGTGCCGAGAAAATACAGGACAGCCATAGCTGTGCTCACCCCATACCCCGCTGAACCAAAAGCCGAGGTGCGGATTAGCTTGACCAGCTCGTTCTGCGGGTTTGCAAGTGAGTCCACTATCGTGTAAACGATATTCGTGAGGATCAGCGGGCTGAGCATCGGGAAAGTGATATTCCAGAAGTTCTCCCACGAAGTTCCTCCCTCCACGTTGGCTGCTTCATATAGCGAAGGAGGGATTGACTGCAAGCCTGCCAGAAACACTAAGATCTGCACTCCGGAGTTTCGGATGATAAACGGGGCGCGCTGTACTGCGGCCATGATGAATTCAAGCAATCCTGTCGGCAGCTTAAGCTTCATCAGAAACGTGCCTAGTGTCTCCAAGCTCATGAACCCGCGTTCAGTCTCTTCGAGACTCTGCAGCGACTGGATGAAGTAGTTGTCCTGCTCAAGCTCGAGGACTATGCCTGAAGCCAAAATCACCGGAAGAAAGTACAACACCCTGGCGGCCGTCCTCCCCTTAAACCGCTGATTCAGCATGATTGCAGAAAAGAACGCAAAGGCAAGAACGAGCGGGACATTTATAACCATCTGCGCTGTGGTCTCCACCCACGTCCTCACGAAGTCCGGCTGGACAAACAGTGCGTTTGCATAGTTGCCAAAGCCTACGAAATCCAGGCTATATCCTTCGGGTCCAATCGACAGACTATTGAAGCTGAACACGATTGCCTGAATGAATGGCCGGAGGAACAAGAAGATGAATCCAATTGTAAACGGGAGCGTGAACAGGATACCGCTCAGCGCCTCTCTATGGCCTTTTTTCATTCTAATCTTCATTGCCGATCCCGTCCCTGAGTATGGTGTACCCTTTGGCTTCAACCCTCACGCCATCCAAATTAAACGGAGTGTCCGCATAGTTGACGATCACCCTGACACCTGACTCGAAGGTTGTCATGTGGACTTTCGGAGCGAGCACCTTGTGGTCAATTATGAGCTCGCCTGCTGTGTCGCCTAACAGCCGGTTTATTTCCCTGTACAATCCCGCAGCCTCATCAACAAAGCGGTTGACACCGCAGGAGTAATAATGATCGAAATCGGTGTGTTTCACTGCAGAGGAATCAGCGTAGAAGCCGACATAGTAGAGTGAAGCACCTGTCTCTATTGTCCTAAGCAAGTTTGCATCTAGATCCTGGGCGAGGTTCATGGGCTCACCGGTGTAGTGGACATATCCTCGCAAGACCATCTGGTAGAAAGGTACATCCTCATCGAGGATAGTAAACCCGCTCGATTGCATCGGAGCATTTAGCACGTGACGCGTGTATGGCAGCAAGTATTGAAAGCCTCCGGTCACCATAACGTCGTATTCGGCACTTATCTTTCTCATGTTCTCAACTACGATTGCCTGGGCTTCCGGCCTAGCCACCAGCTCATTCGGATCCGGCCTGAAGTCAGAATTGAGCTGTTCGCCAATATACCTAAGGCACAAACCGTCAACTCCATAGCTGCTAAAGCCTTTGAGAAACTGGTCAGTCAGCCCGGACAATGAAGCCGGAGACAAAACGTATCTGAAACGATCGCCGTCCGGCTCATAGAAATTCGTGGCCCAGTCGATCCAATATATCTGAGCGACTTCGCGAGTCAAGAATCTCGATGCATCTCGCCTTACACTGAATCCCTTGGCGCGCTCAGGAATGTTCAAAAACCCCACATCCGCAAACACGGGAATGCCGTTGGCCTTCAAGTAACTGTTCAACCCCATGAATTCCTCATCCGAACCGAGCGCCTTTTCAATCTTGACTTTTGATGGATAGTCGTGTTCTATGCCGCCAGAAAGCCACCCAGATAGCCTCACGCGCAAATTGGAGACGCCTCTTCCAAGAAGCTCATCAATCATCTCACGAGCCTCCACAAACCTGGTCAAAGGCTCTACAACCTTCATTGGGATGCCAAACACCGGCCGCTCGCGGTGAATAGCACCGATAACTTCTAAGTACATTGCAAGGTCTTGCTGCTCTTCCAACCTGCTCAGATCATATCGATCGACCAGGTATTGCCGGTAACGCTTGGCCATTCCGGCATAGTTGGCTTCCGGTCCGTTTAGGAAGAAGAATCGAATGACTATATCTCCTTGATAGCTGCGAGACTGATAAACATTGAGGTAGTCGGCTGTTCCATATTCATTGGCATATACCACTGCCCGCGCTGTGGGCAGTACATTAAACCGTGCACACACGAAATTGTAGGAGTTGGTGCGGCCGGCAATATCAGCCCTTATCCGAGCGAGAGATTCCGCTTGCTCAATCACTGCAAAATGACCTTTCCCCTCGCTCGCCAAGCCATATACCGGCAATCGCACAATCTCGTCAAAACCCCTGAGTTCGGCCCGCAATGACAGTGAATTGTCAAGACCGTAGACCGGCTGCAGATAGGGCTGCCTGTCAGTCTTTCCGTTGTTTAGGTATATAATCGCACCCGAGCCATCCGGCACGAATATATGTCCGACTTCATTCGGCCCGGCTGCTCCGAAATATGGGAGAACATCGACCGAATGTAGCCTGTAGCTAACCTTGCGGCCTCTGTCGTCAGGAATGTCAGATGGGTATTTCAAATCGGCAGCCGGAACCCTAACTACGAGATTGTCCCCATCGAGCACGTACTCGATCGAAGCGCCAAAGACTACCAAATTTGGCTCCGGCGAATCTAGGCAATACTCCTGATCATCTCTAACACGCTCTTCCGGAGTGTAGCCGATGCTCTTAAGTATGTCGACGATTTTTGGGATATCCCACGGCCTGAGCGGGCTCTTTCTGATATAGGTTGGCTGGCTCCTTACAGCAGCCAAATCCTCAGGCTGAACTTGATCGGCTCGATCGTAATCTGCGCGATTCTCGTGCACCGAGTTAACTATGAGATTGGCTATCCTTCGCTTGTCAGCCGCGGTTCTGAGCGGAACGTCCTCAGACACCACTTGACTCTGTCCAAAAAGCTTTATGAAATCAAAACCATGGATGTCGACCCAAACTCCCGGCCCGTCGTACGGTTCGATGGTAATCAGATAGAACTGATTTCTCAGCAAGTCCCTGGCGCTCGGATCGTGCACCTTTGTGAGCAACTCGTCGAATCTGGTCTTGCTGATCATGACCGGTATGTACGCCCAATCATCCCAGCGCTTACCAAGCTCGTATTCAACCCTAACCCCGTTTTCAATCCTTTCAACAGTGTACTGTTCGTGCAAGATACTCTCGGTGTAGGTATCGATGCTCTTTGGGACATCTTCAGGAGTGTAATAGTGCAGGATTAACTGCGCCTGCAGTTCGTTCAGTGCCGAACCCCGAGCGATTCTCTCGACTGAGTCCCTGTCCAGCGGATTAGTTGACCATATCAAGCCGGTAGACTTCTGTTGCACTACAACCTCGGCGGTCCTCGGATCAATGTACAAGGCAAGGTGCTGGTTCTCCGCTGCTAGCTCAAACCTCTCCGGTACTGCAAAGGCCGCTTGCGCTACTGCGCTTGCAGCGGAAATTGCTGCTAGTACCAATACGATCAAACTCATACACGCAGCACGTCTCAGTCGATCCATTCGCACTTACTGCCCCCTCAGAACAAATCGCCGCAGAAACAACCTAACTCGCAGGTTCGTCCTTCCAACCTATCAGCGGAAGATCAGCTCCCTGTATATGCTGTACGCGAATACGTACGCCTGGTTTAACAAAGAGAAAAACAGTATGCCCAAAAACAGCACAGCAGTCATTCCTGCCACTATCAAAATGCAAGTGAAAAAGGTCTTGCCTGTGTCGTACTCGTGAGTGACCATTGTTCCGATGAATAACAACACTACAGACCATATGACGCCTCCGGCCACCAATACCCAGATGAAGGGGCCTTCTTCGAGAATCAAGAAGTTGCTTGCGATTGTTGCCGGTATCAGAGTCAACACCAGCGGAGTCAGCGCAAACGCTGATGCTATGTAAACCTCTCTAAATGTCCCTTTGCCGGACATGAGCGTTGTTAACGACCAATTCACAACGCACCACAAGAAAAACGGCACCAGGACACTCATGACTTCGACTGCGATGTTGAGTCTGGTAAGATCGATAGGGTTAAAGATGAAACCCGTGAACTGCCTCATGAACACATACGTTACCACAACGAGGCCGAGGATTATCGTTGCCGCAGGGACATTGCCCCTGCGTTCGTATTTCAAATCCCAAAATGAATCGTTGGGGTGGAAAATGAGAAACAGCGAGTACAGCAAGCTCCTCAGAACCTTCTTAACAGTGAGCTTCTGGCGTTGTCTATAGGTCAACCCGTACCCCCGAACTCCCGCGGTGAAAGCCACTGTCCTCATCCTCCTCAGCCAGCCACCGATCCAACCTGCTCCAAACCTCGTATCTCACGCACAGGTAGATAAGAGCTAAGACGACAAAGAAGCAGAGAACAAGAGTTCCAAAGTGCTCGGCCACAACCTCGCGGCGGTAGTAGCCAAAAGCCTCGGAATACCCAGTTCTGTCATTGCCTAGCCTGAAGTAGTCCATAGCTTCACGGAATCTGTCCTGTCCTAGAAGCGCTTGACCGATACCCTGATAAGCTAGGTCGCAGTTCGCATCCATGCTAAGAACGCGCGACCAGAGCTCCGTAGACTCTTCGTACCTGCCGGAGTAGTAACACTCAATTGCGGAGAGAATGGTGTTAGCATACTCCGTCGGCTTGAATACCTTCACGCAACGCGCTCCACTGTCAACAATGACAATGTCCCGCCCAATTGTGTCGATCGCTACTGGATTGCTAAATGCGTCCACGTAGTCGCCTATATTTCCAAACACATAAAGCAGATTTCCCTGGCCGTCATAGGTAAAGACCCGGCCCCTCTTCCCGTCTAGTGCGGAATACACGTCAAAGTCCTGGGCGGCTATGTCTACAAATATCGAGGGGCCCCAAACAGAGGCTCTCGTCCACTGTTCAGCATACTTCACGTCGCCGATAGGCGAGTGAAACCCCTGCCTCCTCAATACGTCCTCTCCACTTGGATTCAGCCGCCGGATAGCATCGTATCTGCCCGAGTCGCCCGGGGGCACCGTCGCATATATGAACCCAATGCTGTCAAGGTCTATGCTTGTGAACTCAGTAGGCAGAAACAGCCCCATCCTTTCCCGCTGCTGCCTGGTCGCAATCTTTCTCCAGATGTAATCGGCTAAACTGGGCCGAACCCGAGGAGCGCCTATGAAGCCCTTAAATCTGCCTCGAACGTCGAACTCCAAGAGACCTTCGTACTGGTCAGTCGCTAGGACATACGTCCTGCCTGCCTGATCGACCACAACCTTTGATGGCCGGTAAACAAATCCCTCAGGGATGAGTCCCTCTATATCTGTCTCAGGCTTACCAATCTGCCTAACGAAATTGCCATTCTGATCTAGGACCACTACCCTTCCATCACCTTGTGATGTTACGTAGATGTGGCCCTCCTCTGTGACAAACAATCCCATAGGTCGGTTCAACCGATCAATTTGGCCGCCTCTTTGAAAACTATCTATGACTCGGACTACCCGCCACTCCTCATCCATGCAGATGATCCTGCTATTTCCGGTGTCCAACAGGAAAATCCCAAGTCCGTCGCGCACAAAGATATCAGCAGGCTCTCTAAGGGGTCCGACGCCGAGATCATTCCCGGTAATCACCCGGCTCAAGATGTAAGCCTGCGGGCCGGGGACCGGCTCACCCCAAAAGTCGTAGTTATAGTTCCTGTACTGGATCGCTCCGGCAACTGCAGAACTCAAAGAAACACTTAGGATACAAATCACGATTGCGCACGCGACTCGCAGCTTCAACCCGATTTCCTCCATGCGTAAGCCATATTCGTTCAAACGCGCCCGATAGAGCGCTGCTGAAAGCAGCTATCAGTCTATCCCCGATGTTCCCATTGTCTCGATGATGTTGCTCTGGTTGTAGACAAAAATCACTATTGGGATAACAATCATTATCAAACCGGCTGCCGCACCAACGCCGGCCCTCGCAAGCCCGCCCGCTGCGATCTGCGATAGAGCGTAAGGTAAAGTCTTAAGTGCCTCCTTATAAATGAACCTGCCGCCGGTGTCGCCCCACAGTGACTGAAATGACAGAATAATGAGCGTCAGCCATGCCGGACGGACTATCGGCATTACGACACTCCACCACGTCCGAAACTCTCCGGCTCCGTCAATCCGGGCTGCCTCCAGCAACTCGTCGGGCACCTGAACCATAAACTTGCTCATGAGAAAAAAACCAAGACTCATGCCCCAAGCTGGAACGATCATTGACAAGTGAGTATTGATCCATCCTAGTCTCGACATGATTATGTAGTTTGGAACGGCAGTTACCTGATATGCGAACATCAGCGACAGGACTACCATCTCTGAGAACAGCCTTGACCCGGGGAAAACGTGCTTTGAAACAGCGTACGCACCCATGGACGCGATCAACACGTGCCCTGCAGTGCCAAGCCCGGTAATCAAGAGAGTATTGGAGATATACCGTGAAAACGGCACCCATGACTGTCCCATCAGCATAAAGAGATCTCTGAAATTGTCTAACGTGGGATTCCTCACAAAGAACTGCGGTGGAAAGAGAAAGAGCTCGTTCAGTGGTTTGAAAGCATTGCACACCGCATAGACCAATGGCAGCGACATGAATGCTGCACTGATCCCCAGCACCGTAAATATAAAGATATCGCCGGCGGTCGATCGGTTCAGCCTTTTGTCTCTTAACCGCAACGCCAAGGGATTCACCTCCACCCTCTCACCCGATCTTTCTGAGAAGGTACTGCACGGCCCGCTGAGTGAGCACCATAGCCAAGAACAACACTGTGGCTATTGCACTGGCATACCCCATCTCAAATCTGACACTGCCGTAGTCTATAAGGTGAGTGACCACAGTGTGAGCCGCGTAATCAGTGCTAGGGAAGCCTGCCAAAGCAATTGTATGGCCTGCAACCGTGAACGATTGTGTAATTGAGATCACCGCGCCAAACATCAGCTGCGGCTTCATGGACGGGAGGGTGATAAACCAGAGCTCCTGCCACCTATTCCTTATTCCATCAATCGCTCCGGCTTCATACAAGCTCTTGTCTACGCCTTGAAGGCCGGCAATGAACACGAGAAAGCTCGTCCCAAGGCTCAGCCACAGGACAACTAGGATGATCACAGCCATCATGTACCTCGGGTCCTGCAGCCATTGAATGGGCTCAGTGATAATGCCGAATCTCATAAGAAATCCGTTCACAAGCCCGTATGAGTCACCGCTAAAAATGATGGTCCAAATCAAGAACAGATTTCCGGAGATAGACGGAGCATAAAAGAGCAATGTGAGAACAGCCCGGAGTTTCGGCCTCAGCTCATTGATCATCCAGGCGAAAAGGAGGCATGCGAAATAGCTGACCGGCCCGGTAATAGCCGCGAAGACGAACGTATTCTTGACGGCAATCAGAAACACATCGTCCGCCAAAAAAAGGCGAATGTAGTTGCCCCATCCAATCCATCTTGGCGGCTGAAGCATGTTGTAATGGGTGAAACTCAGGAAGATCGACATGATGACTGGTAGGACCGTAAACACGAAGAAGATCGTAGCAAACGGCGCTAGAAGCAGATAATTATCCTTGTTTGCCTTTACCTGCCTCCACAGAGTGGAAAGCCTACGGCGGATTAGCCCGGTCATCTCCGGCGCAGATCGCCCGAGTGCGGTTTCCATTGCCTGCGATCACCTCCGGATCAGCCTTGAGACAGTCCCAGCTGCCGTGCATCAATCGACCGACACTGCCCCGTACTGTTCCAAGACTTTTTGGACATCCGTTTCTAGACCAAACTCTTGTCTCTTAAGTTCCAGCTCCTCATTGATCACCCGAACATAGTCGAGCAACGTTTTCCTCGGCTCCTTCTTCTGATACACAACCTTCCTGAAAGCGTTATCCAAGTGCCTTCCGGTCATATATCCTCCGGGCACCTCCGGCACGCCTTTCACGTACTGCCACTGTTCATTGAGTTTGCGAAGCTCATCGACAGTCCACGGCAAACTTCTCAACGCCTCCACATTGGCTGTGGCATACCGGGCAGCCGGACCCATCAGACTCTCCAATTCCTTTCCGTACCGCACCTGCGTCTCTGTACTCGTCCACCACTTGAGGAATTCCCAAGCAGCCTCCTTGTCTTCCGCATCAGACAAGATGATGCAGCCAGCTCCACCAAGCTCCGAACTTGATGGAACTGTACGGTCTATCGTGCCGTCCTCTCGAACTGTACCGGGCACCAAGGTGAACTCCCATCTGCCCTTGATTTCGGGCGCAAACACCGAAAGGTAGTTATATAGGCCGTAGTTGTCAATTAAGATCGGCATTTCACCAATCCTGAACCGGTTGGCAGCGTCATACTGCAACGGCAGTTTGTATAGCTCGTAGAGATTCGTCCAAAACCTGAATGCATCAACGGCCTCTTCAGAGTCTAGCGCAGAGGCTACGCCGTCGGGCAAGTAGAGCTCGCCCCCTCTTTGATACAGGAATATGACGAATGTCAATGCGCCTCTATGCACGGCTAAGCTTCCGGCACCTGAGGTCGCCATGCCGATGTCGTGTGCGTTGAAACTCCGCCTGAGTCTCTCGTCGGACACAGGCAAACCAAAATCCATGTACTGCTTTTGCAGCTCAGGAATGAGCTTTATCACATCGTCCCAAGTCTGTGGGACCTCTAGGCCGAGTTCCTGGAATATGTCTTTTCTGTAGAACATCACAGGGAACTGCTGTTGCTCCGGCAGTGCGTAGACACTGTCCCTAAACGTAAACGGCACTAAAGCGCTCTCCATGAAACGCTCAGCGACTTCACCAAAGTCCTCAAACTGCGTGAGATCCACCACTGCTCCCCTCAGTGCGAGGTTAATAGGGTCTGACGTCGGCACGCCTAATGCAACATCAGGCCCTCTGCCCGCCAGCGTAGCTGGGAGCAGCACTCCCATGTTCACCAACTCTAGGTTAACCGGGATTCCCGTAACCGGCGTAAATGTATCTTCGATCATCGTTTTCAGCTGTTGCGCTTGGTCACGGCCAGACGAAATCCATACGGTCAACGGCTTTCGCTCGAAGTACTCGGGATCAGACGGGTCGTAGACATTTCCGACCTGCTCATAGTCAAACACGTAGGAGCCGAAATAGGCTTTGATTTCGTGAAGCGCCAACTCCCAGAGAGTTGGAGTAGGCCGCGGCATCTCGCTTCCGGGAGACGCCACAATAAGGTAATCGAGTTGGAGGGGTTGCTCGCTTGTCTGAAGTATCCACGTACCAAGAGCTCCGATATTGTCGCGGTACTCGGACAGCCGTCGCGGTATGGTGTCTGGCCGCTCTGCCATATTGTTTAACTGCCAAGCGAGGCGATCTAACACTGCAATGTAATCGCCTCTTTGCCCAGTGTATTCCACAAGTTCATTGGAGAGGTCGTAGAGCACATTGCTCTGAATCTTTAGGTTCTCTATAACCCTAGGCACACGTTTCTCAAGCCTGTAGTCTCTCATGGGATCTGGGGTTGCAGAGGTGACTGCAAGTATACTCCTATACATCCTGTTGATCTCATAAAGTGCATCTTCGGTCCGCCTGATGATGTCTGCCAAGTCCCCTAGCACGACCTCGAGCTTAAGCTCGTGCTTTCCTTCGGTAAGGTAGAATAGATAGGGCTCTCCTATTTCCTCAACGCCCAAAACCTTCATGCTGTACATATTGCTGAACTTGAACCTTATAGCATCTACCTCTTTGAAAGGCACCTTGCCGTCAATCAGCAGTCGCCTATTGCTGTAAGTGCCCCTCCGGAGATTTTGCTTGGACTTTAGCGCGATCATATAGAGTCCATCCTGTGGAACCTCGATTTCCCACGAGATCCACTGGCCAGGACGCTGCCAGCTATAACCGCCTATGGAATTCAGCCTGATCTGAACGGGATGATAAGGTTCAAGGCTCGGATCGCCTTTGTCGTGGACGGGATAAAGCGTTTGTTCAGACTTGTACTTCGCATCTTCTGCTTGAACCTTGATGAAAACATCCTCGGCAGGTTTGTATCCTCTTTGTTGGTACAGTGCGAGCAGCTCATCATAAGAAGGAGGGGGTTCAACTTGGAAAAGCTTGATCTGACCCAGAACAACGGGCTCTTTGCGTGAGATCAACCTGATGCGGTTTATTCCTGCTTCGAAGTAGAAGAGATATGGCTCCATATAGTAGCCCATGTGGTCGCGAAGCAAAGACACTTGCCACATAGGCTCTTCAGCCAGAGGCGCTCGTATCTGATTCCCTCTGTTGTCTATCCGGATCTCTCCAGAATCCTTCCACACCCTTGGGAACGACAGGTGCCTTGCTCCAAAGAACGGCACCTCGCCGTTGATCTCGATCTGCCTCTGAATATCGCTGCCGCTGCCCTCAACCGGATAGTATGTAATCTCTATGTTGTAAAGTCCGGCTTCTGGAACATAGACTTCCCACTCCACATAACCGTACTCATCTGTCCACAGAGACGCTCCGGGTCGCCCCTCGAAATCGTCCAAGACCCGGACGCGCATGTCTGTTGCCACGTAATCGGCTAGTGGAACCGTGATCTCGTGATCCGGTCGATCCGCTTTCTCGTGATTGGACAAATATTGTGCATATTCAATTTCAATCTGGAAATCCGAATCCGCGTCTGCTCCGTCAGCTGTGAAGGCACTGGAGATAAACAGAATTAGGCAGGAGAGCACTACCGCAACCGCCACAGTGCCTGGCGACCTCATGTGAAAAAACGGCTTCGTTGTCTGCAACTGTCGCTTCATCCAACCGGCTCCTCCTTTACAAACGGTTAGAAGCGAGCCTAGGATCTCTGTTGCGACTATCTTGCAGATGCATCAACGACGGAGAAATGGACCGCTATGATGGTTGAGACACAGACCCTCTCACAATCAATTCAACAGCTAACGTATGCTTGACAGGCCTCTTAACCGAGCCAGACATCAACTCATTCAAGCGTTTGCCGGCAAGATAGCCCATTTCCCACTTAGGATTCCTGATGGTGGTCAAAGGTGGAGATACATGCCTAGCCATCTCTATGTCATCATACCCAGCGATTGAGAGGTCGCTCGGTACTGACAATCCATGGGACTGGGCAGCCGCCAGTGCTCCAATGGCGAGAAGGTCAATTGCTGCAAAGATGGCGGTCGGACGAGGATTGCTATTGCTAAGTATATCTGCTGCCATTTGCTCCCCTTCGGGGATTCCAAAGAACGACTGCGCTATCCTAACGAGAGTCTCGTCAAACGGTATACCGGCCTTCGCCAGCGAGTCCTTGTAGCCCTGATAGCGCAAAGCCAGCGATTTGTGGCTCAACGGCCCACAGATGAACCCTATTCTCCTGTGGCCCAGTTTGATCAAGTAATCGACCATTTCGACTGCACCAAGGTAATCTTCATTGACTATGCAGTCTATCTTATCTTCCCAGAGGTCATTGTCTACCAGGACCATTGGTATCCCTAACTGAAACAGTTCAAGGATGAACTCTCTCTTTATCTCGTATCCGATGACAAGGATGCCGCCGAGCTGCCGTTTCTCGCGCAGTGACTGTATTGACTTGAGGTCCTGTTCGCCTTGGTCCGTCAAAGCTCGTATCAAAACATCGTGCTTATCCTCGCGCAGGCTCTGCTCGATCCCGGCCATCACTTCGCCGTAAAACGGCGTAGTTGTTAAGGACTTAAAAAACTTATCGCTGAAGATAATACCCACTGTCTTGCTGCCATCCTGCTGTCTTTTATATGCTCGCGGCTTGTAGTTCATCTCGGCCGCAGCTTTCAAAACTCGTTCCCGAGTTCGTGGAGACACTTTGCCACTATTATTAAGAACTCTCGAAACAGTAGCTGTGGAAACGCTTGCCCGCTTAGCTACATCCTCGATTGTAACAGACATTGCTATCTCCCTTGCACGTCCTGACTGCCGACTGTCGGTCCCAATACTAGTTCCTAAAATGTTTCTTCTATATGAACTGTAACATTCCTTCTTTCTTCATGAAAAATCTCTGAGAGTGTTTCCCCTCGAGGACGTACGATACTCGAAGTCTTCCGTTGATACATTGTTATGTAAACATTAGTAGAAATAGTCTGTGCAACTTACTGTAACTATGGCCGCCAACTAGGTACTTGCCTCCACGGCCGTAGCAATTCACGCAAATAGGGCGATGCTTATGGAATGCGGTGAACAGCGACATTCTGCGAACCCCACGGCGGAACGCCGTGGGGTTCGAGTCCCGAAGGGCGTACAAACGAAAATCCGGCAAATGCCGGATTAGCATTGGCGCGCCCGGAGGGACTCGAACCCCCGACACCCAGATCCGAAGTCTGGTGCTCTAATCCACTGAGCTACGGGCGCATGACGCGAAATCCACAGTTATCTGCTTCTTATTGCATTATATCACAAGCAAGCGGACGACTCAATCACCGTTTCTGCGAGGGTCAGCGTCAAGCAGATCGGGGCGGAAGCGATGAGACGGCCCAAAGAATACTACCGTCCTGCCCACCCGCAGGCTACCCCGGCAGGGGCACCAGCGCGAGGCGGGCCATCAGGTGGGCTAAGGTGGATTCCGCTCCCATGTTCAGGTTGGGCCCGGTAGGGGTTAGACCGTCATAGCAGGCACCCGACTCTGGGTCGGCGAGGGCAACTCGTCCCAGATTGCGTCCGTAGAACCATTCCAGGGCCAGCCGGGCGCGGTTCAGCCACAGATCCTGTTTTGTGGCGCCGTACGCGGCAAGGCACGCATCTACCAATGCCGCAGCATCGAGAGGCTGCTGGTCGTAATGTTCGGGGATCAGTTTCCCGGGATATTCGGGCATTTCTCGTTCAATGAGGCCGTGATTGCCGGGTAAGATCAGGCAGTCGTGTTCGGACGACCACATTTCCCCCCATATTAGGGAGAGTCCTTCTAATCCCATTTCCAGCCAACTCGTTCCGTCGGCGTCGTTGATCAGAGCCGAAGCCCGAATGAGAGCTTCCACGATGCGGGCGTCATCGTAGGTAAACCGCGGGGTGATCCACTTGTTCGGGTACCTACCGATGCCACTTAAACAGCTGGCCAGGCGCGGACCCAGCCGCAGAGTGAGACGCCGCCATTCCTCGCTGGAGGGAACCCTTTTCGAGTCGCCGATAATGGATGGGGCGATATCAGCGACTGGGACCAACCCATGGACCGCGGCGGCACTCAGCAGTGTGTAGGCTATCGCGCGAGGCGCCTCAAGCCCTTCCAGGTGAGGCCAAAGACCCACGCGCAGAGATTCTACTGCCGGATAAATGCCGGAGTGCCACGGAAAACGCGAGGCATAGCCCAACGCCCAAGCCGTACGTCCGTGGGCATCTTCTGAGCCGACCTCATCCTCGAAAGCGCGGTCGTAACGGACCGCGTTATGGATGCGGCCGTCGGCTCGACGACAGTACAGCAGAAATTGCAGGTAGCGGTCGGCTAAACTATCTGCGTCCTTTCGCCCGGTGACTACGCGGTAGAGACAGCAAACAATGATCCCACGCGCATTGTCCTCGGCAGCATAGCCTTCCGCGGGATTAGGAACGCTGCCACATGCATGTTCCAGAAGCCCGGTATCGTCCGTAAGGCGGCTGAGGTGTTTCAGGATTCCCGGAGTAATGGAGGTAGTCTTTGTGGTATGGCCTGTGTCGGCGATAATCTCGATCCCCATAAGCTCATTCACGCCTCCTTGGTCTGTCTCATGAAGGTCTGCTCTCAGCAAATGTGCTGAGGCGGTCATGGAACGGCCGTATGTGAGTATGCTAAAGGTCCAGACTCAATGGACCTTTGGGGATGAGGATCCTACCATGCCTACCTAAGCCTACCGTCGCCGGGCACGCGCCGGCGGAGCTGGAGGCCCCGCGCGACTCACGCACCCCCTTCTAGAGTCTTGAGCCTGCGCCCGGTAATGGCGACGCGCTCTCGATGGTGACTGAGCACGGAGTGGTAAAGCCGAGCGTGCTGTTTCCCGATCTCAGGCCAGCGGAGCCCGCGTCCGAAGGCGAGTGCCCTCTGCTCGTATGTGTACCGTCGCAACGGGTTTTTGATCAACCCGATGATGGCGACGGCCAGCCGTTCGCTCAGTTCACTCAGATCCTCAAACTCCACGAGCACGCCGCGCCCATCGGCCAGCAAGTCCCGGGCATATAAGTAGGGAGTGGACACGACGGCCCGGCCTGCGGCCACCGCATACGTCAGCGTGCCGCTGGTTATCTGGTCGGAGCCGGGGTATGGGGTTACGTAAATGTCCGTGGCCGCTAGCCACTGGATCAGTTCTTTCAGGTCGAGATAGCGGTCCACAAAGTGGACATTCGATTCAATTGCGAGGTCGGCCACGAGTTGCAGCAGGGTTTCCCGGTAAATATCGCGGCCGTTAGTCAACAACCTGGGGTGCGTGCGGCCGAGAATGTAGTAGTGGACCTGTGGATGATGTTTGACGATTTCTGCTATGGCTTCGATGGCGTATTCAAATCCTTTGCCCGGCCCGATAAGGCCGAAGGTACTGATGACCACCTGTCCGGTGGGAATCTCCAGCGCTCTGCGGGCCTTGTTCCGGTCCACGGGAGCGGGTGCACCGTGACGGATGAGGGTCACTTTCTCCCGCGGTATCCCATAAACCTGTTCCAGGATATCTTCGGCCGCCGTACTCATTACGATGACTTTTGCCACGCGCCTGCCGATCTCGCCAAGGACGCGGCGTTGGCCCTCAGTGGGACGCGGCAGGATGGTATGAAATGTGGCCACGCACGGCTTGCGCAGACGCTCCAGGAAATATAAGATCCAGCAACCATCTTCACCTCCGAATATCCCGTACTCGTGTTGGAGGTGAACCAGGTCGATGTCTTCCCGGTTGACCCAATCCGCCGCCTCCCAGTAGGAGTCGACATCGTTTTCGCACAGGCGGTAGAAGACTTCCGGTCCGAATTGTCTCTCCCTGTCATCCACGGCGATAACGCCGGCACGGCGACAGGACGCCCGTACTGCGTTTAGAACGTCTTGAGTGTAGGTGGCTATGCCGCACTGCCGCGGCGGGTAAGTGCTGACGAAGGCGATGGAGCTCACGCACAACATCACCTCCAAGTTTGAAATCTCGACCACACTTGCGGATCAGCTCCTCACTGCGATTCTGCCGGGGCCAGGGGGTCCAGGCTAGGCTCTTTCTTGGCCCCCTTCGCTGAGCCCTCATGCCAGGGACTTTATTGGCCCGATACATGTGATCATCTCGCGAAGGAGTTTCTCTCCCTCGTTCAGCAGTTTTTGCACGTCACCGGGCGAAGAGGACTCTGCATAGATGCGGACGACCGGCTCAGTTCCGGAAGCGCGCCACATCAACCAACTATCATCCTCCAGGAGGAGTTTGATACCGTCGCGGCCGTTCGTTTCACGAACTCGGCGCCCGCAAATTGCTTCCGGAGGTCGCTTTCCGATCTCGGTTACGGCCTGTCTACCCTCGGGTCCATCGATGTGTAGGTCAATGCGCCCATAATGGTGCTCTCCGACTAGTTGGAACAGGTCGTTACGGAGCTCGAGGATACCCTTGCCCGTTATCGCCATCATTTCCAGCAGGAGAAGTCCCGAGAGTATTCCGTCGCGTTCGGGTAGATGTCCCCGCACGCCGATCCCACCGCTTTCTTCGCCGCCGATGAGACTATCCCGTTCGAGCATCAGCGCTGCTATGTGCTTGAACCCTATGGGAACCTCATGTAGCGGCAGGTTGTAATGCCGGCACAGGCGATCGATCATCTGGGTTGTAGAAACCGTACGAACCACTTCGCCCCTTTCTTTTCGGTTTTCAACAAGGTGTCTGAGAAGCAGGGCGAATATCTGATGGGGGTTTATGAACTCGCCTCCCGGCCCCACAACGCCGATGCGGTCGCCGTCCCCATCGAGCGCGATGCCGATGTGGGCGATACCGGTCCTGATCCGCTCTCCCAGTGCCCTAAGGTTGGCCTCAATGGGTTCTGGATTGACCCCGCCGAAACTGGGGTTGACCTCCACACGTACGGGTACCACGTCCACGCCAGCCCTTTGCAGTATGCTTACGAGATACTCGGCGGCGGAACCATGCATGGCGTCGGCGAACACTCTCAGCTTGGCCCTCCTGATGGCGTCCGCATCTACTAGGCTCAGCAGATGGTCACCATAAGGTCCACTGGGATTGAACCGACGCAGCAGCCCCTCACGCTCAGCCTCGGCTAGTGGTCGCCTACAAACCTGGGTGCCGGATCGGTTCACCCACCGCTCTATCGCGGCAGTCAACTCAGGAGGTGCGGAACAACCGGCTTGGCTCTTGATCTTGATACCGTTGAATTGCGGCGGGTTGTGGCTCGCGGTGACCATTATCCCCATCGGAGCCTGCCGCCATCTCACCCAGAACGCCAAGGCCGGGGTAGGTAGCGGGGCATCCGAGAGTTCGACTTCGATGCCGTAAGCGGTGAGAACTTCCGTGATCCTTTCGGCGAACGCATTGGAGAGAAAGCGACGGTCGTACCCCACCACGACCGGTCCGCTTGTAGAGGCCTCCTCCGCCAGATATCGGCCGATGCCGGCCGCGACCCGTTCAACGTTTTCGAATGTGAAGTCATCGGCGATGACCCCCCGCCAACCGTCTGTACCAAACCGGATGCACATGCAAATCCCTCCTTTGCCGCTAGATTGGTTTGGTTCCCTTCGTATCGGATGATGAAGTAGCGGCGGAAGAGCTCTTGTTAGCCATTAAATCCAGTGAGTGCCAATCAAGAGAGTTAAAAAATAGGCAGATGATGAGGGTAGCAGTTTCTTTACGATCTGCTCTCTCTCAAATCTGCGCTTCCGGTGACCTCGCGTACCTGCCTGCCGTTATCATGGAGCAAGTGACGGTATCGATCGCCGCTGCGCAGGCGTGCCACTATCTCGCAAACTTGCTGCACCGAATCCTTATGACACACGAGCACCGCATCATCCGTCTGGACGATGACTAGATCTCGGACGCCCACCGTTGCCACCAGGCGATCTGTATTGCTGTAGATCACACAGTGATTGGTATTGACCCCCACATGTTCGCCCCGGACGACGTTACCCGCTTCATCCATCGGAAGTAGGCGACCGAGGGCCGACCAGCTACCTACATCGTCCCACCCGAAGCGGGCCGGGATGCATATGATCTGCTTCTCCTTTTCCATGATACCGTAGTCGACAGATATGGAAGGCATTTTGGAGTACTCCCGGCTGAGTACGTCCCGGTAGTGAGGGGTGCCCACCGCTTCGCGGATGCGGCTCATCGCTTCAGCGACCTCTGGTAGGTGCTTCTGGAAGGCACGTTCGATAGTCTGCAGGCGCCAGACAAACATTCCGCTATTCCAGACGTAGTCTCCGGAGCGCAGATAGGCCTCGGCATACTCTCGGTCGGGTTTCTCTACGAACCGGTGTACCCGGTAGAATTTTAAGCCGTCCAACTCCTGTAGATCCCCGATATGGATGTAACCATAGCCCGTTTCGGGACGAGTCGGTTGAATTCCAATGGTCACCAGGTAGTCCCGATTTCCCGGCTCTTGTACTACACGGCAGGCCTCTTCAAGGGTGTGTCGAAAAGCCTCGTTGTCAAGTATTGCGTGATCGGCCGGCAGGACCGCCATCACGAGATCATCACCGGCACCGCTGGCGCGCAGGTGGGCCGCTGCCAGGGCAATGCACGGGGCCGTGTTCCGTCCTTCCGGTTCAGTTATAATGTGATCCTGGGGTATGCACGGAACCTGTTTCCGGACCTCGTCGGCGAGATGTGACGCCGTGATTATGTAGATCCCCTCCGGCCCAGTAAGAGGTAAGAGACGGTCGACGGTCCGCTGGAGTAGAGACCTCGTGCCGTCGAGAGACAGCAGCTGCTTCGGGCGCTCCTCACGGCTCAACGGCCAGAAGCGTTCGCCACGTCCTCCGGCCATAATTGCTGCAGCCAGCATGACATCCCCTCCTTCCTACAAAGTAGCGTCCCGTTGTAGCGTTCTAATCCTGCCGCGTTAGTTCGAGCGTCTCGGGCGAGGGGTCAGCCGAAGCTCGTGCTTACACTTTGAACGCCTCTAAGCCCTCTCCATCCAGTCGGCCTTCCTGATTTGGTTAATACTTCTTTGCGGCGAGAAAACAGTTCGACAAGTAGCGCCGGATCCGAAGAAATCACTTACCAGAAACCTAGGGAAGTATGGAGTTGATGCAGAGGAGACAGCTAAGATAGCTCGCCTGCGATAACTGCAATATATATTTATAATCGATTTGAGCGCAATTTTCAAGGAAGATCAAGGCCCGAGCAGACAAGAAAGCGGCCTTTACTTGCGAGTTGGTGGGCAGATGGTGATTTCTTTATATCCTTTTTTGCCTGCACTCTTTCCTAGACGGTTCCGGGAGGCCTGTTGGAATCTGAAATCTCTAGGCCCTAGCAGTGCGTTGAAAAACTACCACTGCCATGTAACTCCGGGAGGGATGGACAACATGTCGGAAAATAGGCCAGCGCGCCTGCAGGGACGGACCGCAGAACCCGCCCGGCGGTCACCGAGCAGGTTCTTTTGAAAGGCGGCCCATAAGCGCCCGGGTCACAGACGTACCGAGTCGACTATGAACACATATGCCCACGTGCTCCCCGATATGCAGCAGGATGCAGCCAGGGGATGCAGAAGATGCCCGACGGCCGACCGGCGGGGCCACGGATCTGCTACCGGGTACCCGTATAGAAGCACAACCACTTGCCTGCTTGGTGAGGCAGACAAGTGGCTTTTTGTTAGCAATTTATTAGCAAAACCAGGTCGCGACGCCCCAAAAATGTCTTTATACGGGCATTTGTAAAAAAAAACTGTGCCAAAGGAGGGAGTCGAACCCTCACGGCCTGGGAAGGTCAATGGATTTTGCGTCCATCGCTTCTAACTCCCTTGGGCCGACTCCGGAAGCCTTGTCTTATCAGGCTTCCAGCACCCGTTTTTAGCCTTTTAATCAGCGCCAACGGATTAGCCTTTATGAGCCCCTTCTCCGCCTCTTCGCAGATTCCTGCTCAAGCGGGAGAGTTTTTAGAAGGGCCTTCAGCTTCTACCTATGCTGTTCCTTTCGCTTGTCCTCTGCTCTCATGCTTCGGAAGCACTCTAGATTACCATTCGGCCCACAATAGCGTTTTTTCGCGTGCCCCGTAAGACCCACCCACAACTCTCGCAAGTAGGCACATGCTCCTTACTCTAGCTGACCACTTGGTTAAGCTCCCACCAGAAATAGCCAAGCTAACCAAAAACCCTTTGTATGTTCACCTGATGTCAGAACTTGGAGCAGTGGTCTGCGTGGCTAAAAAGCTCTCTCAGATTTCCGACGACTATGCAATATCTTCCTTCAATATCCGTCAATAACACGTCACTCCCGCAGGCTTCTAGAGAGTGGGTGTACATGCCAGTTGTAGCGTAGTCGAGCCTTGTGCGGTAAACCTGCTAGCCCGGGAAGCTACCTCCCCCGGTACTCCCGGCTTCCCTTCGTCTAAGTGTTCGATACACCGCTTCATCAAAGCTTTGGTTCCGGCCACTATATCCAAAAATTCCTTCTCCTATTGCCTGAGCGGTCTAAAGCGGTAGGAAGCTCAGGCAACAACGGCTTTTTTCCCCAAACAAAGGGCCCACATATTTCTTGGCTCTCGGTTTCCGGGCTAACCAACAGCGGAAGATTGCTCCCCGGTGGTGGCCAGGCGAGAGTAATCGTCTTCATTTCATCGAGCCACTTCCGGAAAAGACCTTCCGGTACTTTCCCTTTCCAGGACCGCGGCAGGCCTATTCCAACGGGAGGGGGAAGAAGAATCCCTCTTCATTTATAGGAATATACGAACGACGAGAATCCGGTTTATCCTTTCGCTGGGCACTACACATTCCCAAAGTCTAAAGCCCCGAAAGTCCCAGTACCAACGCTTGACCTCCTTCATCCCAGGGAGCAGCCAAATAACACACTCGCCTTGCCATTCTTATGGGTTTTCATCAGAGGTCTCTCTTCTTTATTTCACTTCTCGCTTCCTTCTATCCGTCTCATCGCTTCCGCCCCAACTTGCCTTCACCCGGATCTACTTTACACTAAGTCTGCGAGGACTGTGTGAAGTCAAGTATGGCAGGCTGCTCAGCAAACGAGTGAATAATCGGTGGAGATACTGCTCAATCCCCACAAGGCGAACTCGAGCACGAGTCTTACCTCCGATAAGCGGCGCCTTTTCAAGTGATTTGCACCACAATCCGGCGTTGAAGCCGGCCAATCTGTATGCTAATCTTGGCTTGCTGCATGCGATCCCCCGCAATCAGTCGAGCCAATGACGGTTTGCGGGAATCTAGTCTGCTAACCTGACTCGCTAGGGGTGGTTATGTGCGAACAGTTCTTCTGTTGCTGATTTCAAACGTATTCATGACGTTTGCATGGTACGGTCACCTGAAGTTCAAAGACGTGCCACTTTGGAAGGCCATTCTCGTAAGCTGGATGATTGCCTTCGTTGAATACTGTTTTCAGGTTCCGGCAAACCGTTGGGGCCACCTGTACTTCTCTGCGGCACAGCTTAAGATCATTCAAGAGGCAATCACATTATCTGTATTCATCGTATTTTCGGTCTTGTACTTGAAAGAAGCCTTCAAGTGGAATTACGCCATATCGTTCGGCCTAATTGCAGCGGCTGTGTTTTTCGCATTCAAGCAGTTCTAAGCTGGAAAGTCGTGCGCACGTAATAACTCGCTGCACTTTCATGGTGCGTAATCTGTAGCAGACATGAACAGCCCTCCAGGGTGAGGATCGCTACCGACCCGGCTGCATCCCGGCCTGCCCTTGCTCCTACTCGTATCGGCCGGGCGTAAGCACTGCGCGCCTGCCAAGCGACTTCTGTCGGTCTACTAAGGCTTGCACCTAAGGCGGTCATAAGCGACATGAAATCGGCGAGATTGCAGCGCCATAGGTCCGGCCACACATTTGTGACCACAGGCGCAACTGTCATAGACCTAAGACGAACTTCCGGCGTTCTCAGCAAACTCATGAGGGCACGAACGTCTGCCTTAGAGCTTGCCCGGGAGCTGGCTCGCGTCGGGTGTTACCGATACTCATACTCGCACGATCACCTGTGCCTGCATCTGCTTCAACGGAGGTGCCCATATCGTTACCCAGTTTGCCGCTCGTGCCCAAGACGACCGCGGTGTCCTTGGTTTGAAGCTCTCAAATCCAGTCCTCTTGCCAGGTGGGTCATTTTTCCACTAAAGACCTATCGAAGATACCGATGGCAGTGGGAATCACTGCTGCGATGCCTCACGTGATGCCTCACGTACTAGAGCTGAACTCAACCGGCTCATTTCGAGCAGTGCGCGGCTCTTGGCTTCTCCGGTGAGCAATACAGGCTGGCAATTGGAGATATAGCACGGCAACACGTCTGTCCGGACAATGCGGCTGATACCAAAGTCCCCAGCTATCGTGAACCGCAGTATGACACTCTCTTGCGTCCCGGGTTGGCGCTGGTCAAAGACGAAATTGCCTAGGCTGTACGCCGCCACCCAGCGGTCACCGAATTCGATGCCTTGCAGGACGTGCGGGTGATGACCCAGCACAAGACTTGCACCGGCTGCTGTAGCCAAATCAACAAAGCGGCGTTGAGTCTCATTGGGATGCCTCTTGTATTCCTCTCCCCAATGGCATGAAACTACCACGAAATCCGATTCCTTCCGCGTCTTAGTTATGTCTGCGAGCAACACGTCTTCTCTAAGCGGAGCGACTCCCGGACTCGATTTCGTTGCGTCGTAACGCCTGTTATCCTTGGTATAGCAAAACCAAAGTTCTGTGTATGCGAGAAAAGCGACCCTCATCCCGCCCAAGTCGAATACTGCGTAACGCCTAGCTGCGGTCTCATCTCGTCCTGCTCCGACGTGCTGAATTCCTATGCTTTCAAGATATCGAATGGTGTCAAACATGGCGATGTCGTCGTAGTCCAATATGTGATTGTTGGCAATCGACACGACATCCAGGCCGGAGTACCGCAGCGTAGTCACGACATCTGGAAATGCCCTGAACATGTTTAGCGGGTTACCTCTATCGCTTATTGGCGTTTCCAGATTAGCAAATGCTATATCAGCCGAACTAAGGACCTCACTGGTCTTCTCAAATGGGTAAGTCAGCCCATACTCGTTCATTGCCAAACGTACCCCGCGGTCAAGCATCACATCGCCGACAGCCGCCAAGGTCACATGCCTCGATCCTGACAGGGCGGCATCTGTCTTTCTCACATGATCAATGAAGGCCTCCAAGACTCTGACATGACCGAGTCGCTGCCAAGTCCATCGCAGGAGCCTTCCAAACAACGATCGATCCAACGGCTCAAGCACACAGACTCTCCTAATCAGATGCCCGTCGCTGACAAAGTCTGCACCCATAACTCGCACCGGATTTGTTCCCGGCACAATAAGGGACAGCGGGATCAACCCAATGCTAAAAGGTTCAACGCGCAGGTAGTTCGCAAATTCCTCAAAGTTTCTAAACCTTGCGTGAGAAACAATTCCCGCGCTTGGTCTGCCTGCATTGCTGCCGGCGTGTAAGATGTGGTCTATTGGAGCCAAACTCTCGGCCGGATTTGACTCGTACGTTGCGACCTTGATCTTTCCCTGCCAAGTAGGCTCGAAGCTCTCCCAGTCCGTGATCTCCCCTGCCATTGCCATACACAAAGCCTCAGAGCTGATAACCTCAGTAGGATTGAAAGCGCTGACGACCGGCACAAACCGTGCATAGAACGAATCAGACGCCGTGAGACCGCAGCAGAAGGCCTCTTCGAATCTAGACTGCAACGGAACGACACTAGTCTCCGGCACAAGCCAAGCGTGCACGGGGGGAAGCTGAGTTGGCCACTCGTCTTCAGAGTCGCTGACTACGCAGAACTCGATAACTGCGTCGCTATGCATTGTTTTAAAGCTAGAGTAGTACGGCTGTAAGTAGTTGAACAATGACTCGGGAACCCCGACCACGGCCCGGCCTGAAACAGTTTCGTCAAATGCAGCTGGGACGAGCCCGGCTGCCAAGAATAGAATTAGTACAGTGGCGATCGAATTGACCGCACTGCGCCTCAGCAATACGATCACCAAGCCCAACACCTCGTCGAGTCGTTTTGAGCAGCGAAGTTATCCGTCCGCCGTTCTGTACAATAAGTACTGATCTTGCAGGTGTTGCATGCCAATCGTGTTAAGGCAGCTCCTACCGGCAAGTACCCAACATATGGCCCAATTGGTGATCTCACCTAACAGTGCCATCCAATAAAAAGGATAACGTCATTGTGACGAAGAATACCTTTGGTGAATCTACGAACCAGTATATTCCAAAACTGGACGTAGTGCGGGGCGATCGCATGAAACTCATTAACCGCAGGTATCGGGTAACCGGTGTCGCACAAGACGGCGTCAGTGTCAAGCAGATCGGGGCGGAAGCGATGAGACGGCCCAAAGAATATTACCATTTAAGAGACCTCTGAGTGCATATGTTACCGGCCTAATGCTTGCGCTTAGGTATGGCACGCTAGCC